>ERZ1106930.24-NODE-24-length-124687-cov-19.926207_pt1 | contig 124687 bp, 96 predicted proteins | sample MGYA00403663_ERZ1106930 | MGnify/ENA primary metagenome ERZ1106930 (study PRJEB35170, sample SAMEA104062438) | human gut metagenome | biome: human gut; feature: human-associated habitat; material: faeces | place: Denmark | collected 2012-06-26 ... | reverse complement strand
TTTGTTATAATGAATTCGGGTTATATATCAAAAAATTTTACATCACCGAAAAAATACGTTCTGCGATTATCTCCATACCTTTATCGCCGGGATGCATGGCAACCCCTTTGTGTTCAAAAAGTCCGTCGGCCCGCATAGAGCTTTTTTCTCCCAAATCTCCTAATTCGACAAGCTCGGCCTTAAATTCCTGCGCCGTTTCTCTTATTAGAGGATCAGCAAATCCGTTTTTCCAAAATCCTGTTGTAAAAATTAATTTTGTGCTTTCTCGGCTTACATATTGAACTAACTGTTTATAACGCTTCAAAAATATATCCGAACGCTCGGGATCGGGCGCGACATTTTCAGAGATACGAAAAATTACACAGTCGGCGGCAAAGTCTTTTGCTTTACGATATTCATCAAATATAAAATCTAAAAAATAATATTTTTCAAATACAGAAGCCTGCAAAATACACATTTGGGTTTCTTTTTTCTCAGAACATAATGCATACAGCCGATGGACAAAATCCGCCTTTTTGCAACTTGCCGCCATGCCGAAATCTCCCGTCCAGCCTATCTCCGGCTTCGGAGCATGAAGCGTAATTGAATTGCCCACAACGAGTACTTTATACCCCTTAGTTCCGATAAAACGTACAGGGTCTTTAACTTGTTCTTCGGCCGGAACATTATTGTTTAATAAAAGCTCCATATAATCGCCCCCCGATTTTATCCGTGATAAAAATACTCATACAGATTACGAAATACCCCGGCTGTCCATCCGAGCATTTTCGGGGATTCATATTCTTGATTTGAATATTTACCCGTAACAGATGAATATTTTTCATAGAGACATCCGCCTATCTCAAAATTTTCTGCAACCGTATTCATATATTTATCTGCAATACGTCTTGCACATTCCTCGGCCCCGGAATTTTGAAAAGCTTTGACCGAAAAATAAACAAGCGGGGGCCACATATTCGGATAATCCCATTGAAAAATACTGCTATTCGACTTTTCACAGGCAGCTATCCCTTTTTCACATTCTAAAACATTCAAAATTTTTTTACAACTCTGTGTATTTTTAGTAATTCCCGCCCAAAAGGGTAGCAGACTTGCTATACTGATAACCGGCGAAAATTTTTTGTTTCTAAAATCATAATCTCTAAAAACCTCTTCTTCGTCTTCCATATAACGATACATTACAGCTTTTCTCTGAGCCGCCTTTCGGGAAAATCTTTCCGACAATTCATTTTCTTTGAGAATTTTAGCAAATTCGGAAATAATGATTTCGTTTCTATACAGAATAGAATTCAAGTCCACCTGAACAAAATCGAGCGCTCTCCCACCAAAACGGGGAGAAAAGTCCCACCCACTTTCTGCTTCGGCAAATAAATTTTTTGCTTTTTCGTATGCGTCACAATCGTTCTTGTCGATTATGCCGCGAAGCGCCACCTCATCGATAAAACGTTCGATTTCTTCCTCCGTAGCGGAAGAAGAATATCCGTTTAATCCGCACTCGGTAATTCTCGATTGCGACCAAAATTCATATTCGCGTTGCATACTTCCGAAAAACTCGTAAACTATATCCAAAGACGGATATAGTTGGTAATAATCGTAAACCGCACAACAAAACAGCGGAGGCTGGGAACGGTTCAGCATACTTGTCAAATTTGCATTCGGAATAAAACCAAAGCGCTCAACCAAATATTTCATGTTTCGCAAATTGTTTAACGCCTGCTTTGGCATATCATACAGTAACCCGAGATTTGTAAAATATGTATCCCAATAAAAAAAGTAAGTAAATCTTTGGTTTTCACACGGTACAGTCGTAGGATAAGGCAAGGAAATCTCATCGGTCTTGGAAATTCCCGTCCTGATTGTATTTTTCCAATGCTGTTTTATATAATCGTTAACACGTTCTTTCATATTCATTTTTCTACTTTGCCCTTATATAAAAATAAATTTGGGGAAGCTGATTGAGCGCAAAGTTATATCCTTTAACCGCAGTCGACTTTTTATAACGGCTCTCTATCCATTCATCTTCAAAACCTCTCACTCCGCGAAACGTATTTCCGCCCACAACTGAAGGGTCACCGCAACAATGATGATGAGGTCCCAACAGATTTCTGTTAGAAATCGTAAAAATTAAATTCAAATCTTGATCGACGTATTCACCGACTTCCGTTTTTTCATATAAAAAAATATTCTTTACCTTTTTAGAGCCTACCTCTAACGTCGCCGAACAATGTTCACCCCCCGAAAGGAAAATAAACCCTTTTTCCCCTTCTTTTAACTTAGGGAATTTTATTTTTGTAGCTATTTGCCCCCGATAAAACCACAACCCCTGAGGCGTTAAAAATCCTTGTTCTATTTTCTTTTCTTTGGTTATCGCGAATATTCCGTCTTCGACATAAAGCACATTTTTATTCAACGTAAAATTGTTGACTTTTACTGAAAATGAACCTAAAACATAAATATTTTCTATTTCCAGCCCGTAAGAAAATAAATTTCTTGCAATTTCATTTTCCGCGTCCAACGCTTCGGGGGTGAGAATGTTCTCGGGGCTTGTTTCAAAGAAAAGTTCGACCGTATTAACGCCCATTTTCGCGCAATCGGCAATCGGAATAACCCCTATTGATTTATCGATATACCATTCGGAAGAAAAATCGCAATGTTTCCCGTTAACTTGAATATTTTTCGCACTCCGCTCCACTGCAATACGCAAATCAGACGGCACAAATTCCGCAGTGAACTCATAACGAATAAATATCTTTGTATATTTGCTTTTAGCCACCTTTTCCTCTATTTCCATCACAGGCAGAGGCGCGGAAAAATTTTCTCCGTCAAGGGACCAGCGAGCCGTATCCAACGTAAGTGCATTCGGATCTTTTCTGATAATTTTCTTCGGCTCGACAAGAAACATTTTTTCGGATAATTTCTCTTCTCGATATACTGCTGTACTTTCAGCCAACAATAATTCCCCCGGATACAAATGAACATCGGCATAACCGTCGTTCAAAACGATATACTCATTCTTCTTACTCTCCACATGTCTTATTTTCAAGCCGCTTTCACTTTCCGCAAAAATTCTCACGTCCTTTCCTGCATTTCTATTAGAGTTGAAAAACGCATAGTTTCCCCCGAATTTGCGTACAACAATATCGCCGTCCGTCATACCGTCTTTCCGATAAGCTGCTATTTTCCGTTTATACTCTATTTTCCAAAGATAATCACAAACGGACGCGACATCGGAGAAAATCCGTTCTACGCTATTCGGAGCCATAAAATGAAAGTCGTTTACCAATGCGACGTGGATTCCCATGTTTATAGCCGACTGAATAACTGCCTGCATTTTCTTTGTAAAAAACAACGTCGGTGCAAAAATCAATCCTTTATAGCTTCTGTTATGAACAATGATATTTGCTTCTTTTGTCGACGCATACTTTTCGAAAAGGCTCCCGCTGATGATATCGAATGCAACCTGACATTTCGAAAGAGACGAAATCAGCTCCGAATATCCTTTTGCCAATACGGTATCTAAAAAACATTCAGGGGAAAGCCCGTATGAAGACAATTCCGAATCGACAACCAAAACATCTGAAAATCTTTCGCCTCGGACAAATCCGGCCGAAAATTTCAGATACTCCGCCAATGACTTAAAATCCTGCCACCAAGGTTCCTGATAACTAAAAAAAGCCGGATAGTCCCGTTTACGTATCCCCTGTATAGAAAAAGCCGAAAGATGCAAACAGGGCAAAGATACTCCCCTGACTGCCTGATTAGACCAATAAAACCGAAAATCGTCAAACGTAGTGCCCCATCCGGAACATCCGAAAGTTTCGGATAATACATCGCTTTTTCCAAAAATATTTTTAGCGCTGACTACCTGTTCGAATAATGTATCCGGAGGACACCTGCGACCGATTGCATCAATTCCGGGAACCTGCATATATTCATATCCGTTCATCGGACCGCCGTTTAAGTTGAGCGTGACGGTATTTTCTTCGCAAGCAAAATGCCCTGTCATATAGAGTTTGTTCTTTTCACACCAATCGGAAACCTTTTGAGTGTAATTCCGATGAAAAAGTTTAGAAATGAGCGAACGATAATCAAAATGGAACTTGCTGAACTCCCGCGTTTCAACGCCAAAGCGCCACAGCTCGTTCAGTATATCGTATCCGTATTCTTCCAAAAAAATTTTTTCGAGGTTTTCGGTATACGCATACGGGGCGGAAAGCTGTGGTTCATCGGTAAATAAATATTTTATGGTAGTCCCAAATTCGTCGCCAAAATGTTTACGATAGACTTCATGCGAAGCTGCCAAAAAGGCATCTGTTACAAACGGAGAAAGTAAATCGACGTATTCGGGAATCTCTTCTATAACGGCAAAAAGCTCCCCTTCTGTTTCCGTACAGCGAACGTATTTTCTTCCGACTTTTTTATAAGCCGCCAACAATTTTCTATGGGGAGAAGAAAGAAAACTTTTTTCCAGAACCAACTTTTTCTGCCAATACCTTTCTCCAAGTCCGTTGACGGCTCCGTTGCCAAAACCGCTCGGCCAGCCGTTTTCGTCATAAATGCCTATTTCCATATTCCATTTTTTCGCAATTGAGATAGCCAATCCAAATCGATCAAACCAAATTTTGCTGAAATAAGGAATTTTCAGACCGGCGCGAGCATGGATAAAAAGCCCCGTAAAGCCTTGCGCGGCAAAGCCGCGCATCTGCTCTTCGAGTTCTTCTTTTTCTATATCCCCATTCCAAGAATAAAAAGCGTAAAGAGAAGAAAAATTTTTCATAAGATTAAAACTTTATCCTTTAATGCCTCCGAAAGACACGTTTTCCATAATCGTTTTTTGGAAGCAGCAAAACACGACGACGATGGGCAGGAGAGAAATAAACATCGCGGCAAACAACTTCGGATATTCTCCGCGAATATTCAACGAAAGTATATGCAATCCAACGCCTATCGTGGCCTTTGAAGGCGCGTACATGTAGACATTGAAGAATTCGTTCCAAGTTCCTATAACGCCCATGATTCCAAGCGCGCCGAGAGCCGGAATAGACATAGGCATCATAATACTCATAAAGACCTTAAAATGTCCGGCTCCGTCTATAAAAGCGGCTTCGGCGTACGTCCAGGAAAGATTTTTGAAGAAGGCGTACAGGAACAAAAATGTAGCATTGAAAAATTGTAGCGAGATCAGTACAATTCCCGCATAAGTATCGTAGAGCTTGACGTCAACGAGAAATTTATAAAGCGTGGCAATCGATCCGAACATCGGTACGACAAAGAATATAAGCGCAATCGAATAAATCACTTTCATTGCCTTAAACTCATACTTTGCAACTACGTAAGCCGAAATCGCATTAAAAAACATATTCAGCGAAACATTCACGACGACAAAAAACAACGTATTCAGATACATTCCCGCAAAAGTGACGTTTACATTTGGAATTGTCAGCTCGAACGCGTCGATCCAATTTTGGAACTGCCACGATACAGGCACCCCCCAAATATCTTTGACAAAACCGTTCGCCGTCTTAAATGAATTCATCAGCATCCATAAAAACGGATACAGCAAAGTCAAAGAATGAATTGAAAGAAGCGCCACCAATACATACACGAGTATTTTTTCGCTCTTGGAGCGTTTTACTTTATTCTCTCTCATAACCGTACCTCAATACTCATAAGCAGGGAAAAACTTATCGATAAAATATCGGCAAACCAAAATAACCGGCGACATGATAAGTGTACTCACTAAACTGAGCGCCGCTGCAAATCCATAATTGGATTGTCCTCCATTCGTGAGCTGAATTGTAAAGAACGCATAAGTCGTCGTATCCGCAGCTCCGCCCGTAATTAACAATACCGGCATGTAAAAACCGAGAATTACCCCGAGGCCCTGCAAAAATAAGATGGAAACGGTAGGTCCGATAAGCGGAAGAATAACATACCAAACTTCTTTAAAAAAACTCAGCCCATATAGTCTGTCGAGTTCGAGCAAGTGGTCCGGTATTTTAGAAATTGCTCCCGTCAACAAAATAATCGAGCCGCCCAGTCCGATCCATACACAGTAAAATAAAAGCAACGGCATTGCTGTTTTTTTATCTGCCAAAAAACCCAGCACCGGAATCAGCTCTTGCAGATTCAACTGTTCCAAAATTTGAGGAATAAATCCCACAGTGCTGTCCCATGCAAATCTATACACCATGGCGAGAACAACCGGAGAAATGACCGTCGGCAAAAACAGTATGACGCGAAATACATTGCTGAAAGGAATTCGTTTGTAACAAATAATGGCGCAACAGATTGAAATCGGCAGAATAAAAAAATTATTCAGGAGAAAAAAGATTAACGAGTTGCGAAGAGCAAGGGGAAATTCGCTGTACTCATTACCCAAAATACGAAAAATCGTCGTAAAATTTTTCCAGCCGATAAATTCGAATTTCCCCGAGTCTACGGAAAATTCCTGAAATGACAAGATAAAAGTTCCACCGTTTTGCAAAAAGAACATGAACAGAAAGTGCGCCACAGGAAATGCCAAAGCAATGACACAAAAAGCGATACCTTTATTCCGAATTGTCAATTTTCTTTTAGCAGTTTTCATACTTTTATCCTTTTATACCGCCCAATCGCTGTTCCAACGTACTTTCGCTTCTGCGTACTCCTGAGCGGCAAAATCCTCGGGATCCGTACCGTTAATGATCATTTGATTCGGTTGTCCCGTAATAAATTTAGATGCCTTAAAACGACGAGGGCCGGTCGGATAATCCACATATGTTTCGCTGCAAGCAAGACTTATATCGAGTACGGAATTCGAAAACGCCGAAAGTTCAGAGCGCAAAGATTCAACGTCGTATTCAAACGGACGGAAAGAACCCGTAACTTTCGTAAAAGTTTGAAGCGAATTTTCTTTATGCATGAAGATGAGAAATTCTTTTGCGCCTTCGGGATTTGACGCTTTTTTCGGTATAAATATGAAGTTTGCATCCGCCCCGTAATTGACCGAAATATAATTCCCGTTTTCATCCTTTTTTGCATCACTGACAACAGGAAACTGCATGAGTTTCATCTTGAATCCCGTCTCGTCGACGAGGTTGATCATTTCCCTTTCCAGCCAATCTGCGTTGATCATCATGGCGGCTTCGCCGTTGATGAGGTCTCGTTGAGCGTCATAGACCTCTTTGGACATCGATCCACTTAAACAATATTTAGAAAAACCGTCCGGTCCGAAATATTTTGCAAAGTCTTTCCATGCAGAAACGTATCCCTTATATGGTTCTTTGGCGGGATTGAAAACTTCGACATCTCCGAACGCAAAGAACTCTTTTACCGCGTCGAGTCCACTTCTTTGAATCCACAAGTTCATACACATAAAATCAAAATATCCGAGCGTGCGTCCCGACGCTACGAACGGAGCGATGCGTTTCCCCTCAGCCGTAGATTTTTCGATGATGGTCTCACAGACTTTGTCAAATTCCTCCATGGTCTTCGGCACTTCTATGCCATAACGTTCGAACAATTCGCTGTTGTATGCGATGCCCGTAATGAGCTTTGTCCACGGAAGCACATAATAATGTTCTTCTCCGTTTTGTTCGAAGCGGTTGGTCTCAATATAAGACGGCTCCATTTTTTCTTCGATGGTTTTCCCGTCCTCTCCGTCGGGCTTGGCTTCATATACGTCATCAAGTGGAAGTATACTGTCTTGAGAAATATATTTTTCCCAATCAAAATGTGGAGTAAAATAAAGATCCGACAGATTTTTTCCCGTTTCGAGTTTTGTCGGCATTGTCGAAACAAGTGAGGAGTCGGCATTCAGGACAAGCGCATACTCCTCATTTTCATAGACGAAGTCTTTCGCTGTTTCGTAAAGCCAGTCTTTGCCATAGCCCGTATCAAAGAAATCAATTTTAATGATCTCTTTTCCTTCATAAGTATCTTTATAAACTTTATTTCCGTCTACCCAGACATTCCTTTCGTCCACCGTTCTTTCCGTGCCTTTACAACCGGCAAAAACGCCGGTTGCAAAAACGAATACAAGAGCAGAAATAATAACTCGTTTTAATGTTTTCATATTATCCTCCGAATCAATTTTAATTATTTCAGCGGAACGACGAAGATTCCTTCGCCCGGCTGTAAGGTAATATTGAGCGTCCCGTTCTCATCTAAAAGGAGTACTCGCTTTTCCGCAAGCCGATAGACAGCGACCGCTTCCGCATCATTGAACGTAAGGCTGACTCTATCCGTCAAATTGTCGGCCGGATTTGCATAATTGGTAATCATAAATCCGTCAAAGCCGTCTTTGTCCTCGAAACATCCGATAAGCGTATCCTGCTGGCAGGAATACTCTGCGATCCTTTCATGCGTATCGATGGCAAATCCCTCATCGAGGTAGGTAAAGCCTTCACAATAACCGTCTTTGTTTTCCTCGCCGAGCACAGTCATGACATTTTTCCAATCGAAATTAAAGTAAACATCTTCAAATGCGTGAACCTCTTCCTGTACAGCCTTAATCCAATAATAAATATCTGTCTTCCTCCCCTTCCTGTCATAGAGCCCGACATCGAACTGAGTCCCCACGCCGTCCACGGGAGGTGGAGCGAACGTCGTAAACCAAGTGACGCTGCTACCGCCGAACGCGAGGAAGGAATTCACCTGCCAACGCAAATCGGCAATTCCCTGCGGTTCGAGATATCGGGTTTCGGCACCAAAATGTCCCGTCGATTGCAGATACGTCCAAAGTTCTCGTCCATCGGTATCGGCCGCTTGACGATAAACCTGCATGTTATACAGGAAGTCCTCTTGAATTTCCCTTTCTCCCGAGCTTGCATCTTCATACAGAGGATAACGGTCATAGGAAATATAAGGGACATCCACTTTTTCAATAAAATCAGTGGCATATTTGAGTCTGTCCGCTGGATTTGTATAACCGAGCAGAGAAAGATCCGTAGTGATGGGCAGAAGATTTACATATAGAATTTTCCCCGGAAAAACTTCCTGAAACAATTTTTGCATACGTGCAATGGTATCGTACTTTGTCGCATTCGGTTCATCCCAATACGAAAATCCGTAAAAAGCAGGATGATTCTTGAATTCGCCCAGACAGGCCTCCAAATGCGCCTTGATCTGTTCGTCGGTATATTCGACAGGCTTTCCCGTCGCTGAATCGATGATTTCTCCCCGCAGCATCCCCGAAAGAGAAATTCCGTTGACGACAAGCTCGCCCACCATCTGCTTCATTCCATATTTTTGCGCAAGGTCGAGAACCTTTCTGTAATGCGCTTGATCTTCGGGGAAATAAGGCCCGTCGGCAACGGTAAAGCCGGCTTCGGAAAGTTCCTTATAATATGCGTCCAATTCCTCGTCAGTCAGCGTCTTGACATAAAAGCTCGTTTCGAGAGCGTTATATATACGCATGTTGCTCGGCACGCCGATAAAAGTTTTGAATTGGAACTCTTTCTCTGTCTTCCCCTCATAATCGTACAAATCCGTCGTTTCGACCGTTTCGGAAAAATCAGGAGCAGATGTTGCAGAATTATTTTCCGAGTTGCCGTTACACCCGGAAAGCGCGAATACGAACCCCAAAGCCAACGCCGTAAACATTGTTTTGAATTTTCTCATCTCTTTTCTCCTTTCTTCGTCAGATATATCGAGACACCCGCAAGAAGCGCCATGCAAAGAACTGCCATTTCAGCGACAACGAAGGAACCGCAGCCCGCGTGTGTATCGCCGCCGTCCGATTCGGTCTGTCCACCTTGATTTCCGGAATTTTTTTCGTTCAATTCGTCCCAATCCTCCCTCTCGAACGGTACAGGCTCATCATAAGGTTCAAAAGTAAGGATATAGGTACGGGTTGCAATTTCCGATATGACGGTTATAATTGCCTGTTCATATCCAAATTTTTCATCGGTATGCCATTCGGTTTTTACTTCGGTGACACCGATGCCCTTTTCAAAAGTCAAAGAGTTCCGATCAAATGCGTCCTCTCCCGAAACGATTATATCGCTTTCGAAGGATCCCGGCGTAAAGCCCGCAAGGAGATTACCTTTATAAGAAATCCCGTTCAAAAAGGTATCTTTTTGCGTATCCACTCCCTTTTCTCCCGAATAATAACAATTGACATTAGAAAATACAGTAGTCGCGTCGCTGTAAGTATTGATCGCAAATAAATGAGAGGTGTCGCCGCCGAAAGTCCCCACGGCCGGCTTTAATTTTGCAATTTCGTCGGACAAGTCCCATGTATTGGGATTATATCCCTTGCAAGCATTAAAATCCACCGAATAAAATACACTGCCGTTATTATATACCGTACATCCGTCGTTATCGGTGACTATCATAAAATTAAGCTGTGTACCTTTGGCAAAGTCACTGCTTCCGGCTCCTAACGGAAAACACATAACATAATCGTTGTCGTTGTATTCTCCCGTAAAATCATCTTTATAGGTACCCGAAAAAGGCTCCGTACTATAAGTATAATTTTTCCCGGCTATACGGCCGTAAAGTCCCACATGTTGCCCCATACGGCGAACGCGCAAAACGAGATATTCGCTCATATCGTCATTTGCACGCAGCAACATATCACTCCAATAAGTTGTATCCGAATTATTGAGTGTAAACGAATACGTATGGACGGTCGTTCTGTTTTCAATATCGGGCATGGTAAAAACGGCCGTGTTTCCGATACTGCTGCCTGCGCTCAGCGTCGCGCCGTTCTCTCCGAAAGTGCTCTCGGCGCCTCCCCCGCCGTAAGCGGAATATAAGAGACTATCCTCTGTAACGGCATTATTCCAATTTTGGTAGTCGAGACTGTCATAACAACGAAGATTTGTAAGGTTTACCGAATTGCAATAATTGGGCGCGTCATAGACAAAAATCCCCGCGGCAGAAGCCAAAGGAATAGTGAGCGGCGATTCGTACACGGGAGTTTCCCCGTCGCCAATATACACCTCAACATTTTCCTTTGTAGAAATTATAGTCATATCCACAGTACTTCCCGCCGACGAAAGAGCCGTTATTCCCGTTGCGATTTCACAGTTTTTTTCTACCGGTTCCGGAAATATGGCATTAGGTGCCTCGGGCAAATCCGCATAGGAATACCAGATATAGGGATTATTCGGTGTTTCCGCCGCCTTATCCGCATCGTACGCACGCGACATCATCGTTATAACGCCGTCCGCTCGAAACATAAGAGCCGTAAAACTGTTATAGTGAGCATCTCCGCGGAATACTACAAAATTCCATTTGTCTTTCGCTTCCAATGAAGCGGTAAACTGCAATATCGTCTCTCCGAGTTCTGCTCCGGTGAGATTTACTTCCGCAACTCCGGTAGTCACGCTGTCGGGCAATTTGAGAGAGGCCCCCGCCTCCGAAAAATTATAGTCCGACGACGGTATTTCGGGGTAATTCGGCACCCAAGCCTGAACGGCCGTACTCTCTTCGGTGATCCGTTGCGCATACCCCTCATAACTCGGTCCGGAAAATGCCGCTTCCGCAACCGTCCCCGACGGAAGCAGCGCCAGCCCGGCGCCAAAACATATAGCGAGGGCAGAGCCGAGAACCGTCAGTTTGATTCGTTTCATTTTAACCATCATTTTCAATCTCCTTATGTTTTATTTTCAGCAATACGCCGTCCGCGGGAGGAATACAAAGGCTTACGGCATCGCCCTCATAAAATTCCCCCGTTTCGACGTTTTGCAATTTTACATTTTTTTCAAATATCATTTTATAATCGGCGGATTGTTCAAAATCCGTATTGCAAATAAAATACAAAGGTTCTCCGTCTTTTTCAAAGATTCCCGTCAGACAAGTATCTCCACACACATTTTTTAATATGCCGCAATTCGTACGAGCAATCGGACTTTCGATCGGAGCGACTTTTTTTATCGGTGGAATGATAGCTTTATGCTCGGCATATAAAAGTTCTTTACCGATTTTTATAAGACGTTTGTTGACGTTTTGCACATAATAATAACTCGGAGTAGGTCTTCCCTTTCTATCGAGCATTGCTTCATCAAATAAAGCAGCATAACAATCAATCGGAGTACAAAAAGTAAAATAGTTAATTCCCTTACTCCCATACGCAAGGGACGTAAACACCTGCCAGCGAATTTCTTTCTCAGTCGTATTTCGGATTACTCCTTTATGCCAAGACGTAACTTGAATGAAACACCAATACGGCACTTTTAGCTTTTCCGCATAAGCGCGGATAAATTCCATATTTTCAAAGTAAACGGGATCGACCTCGTTTTCTTTGCCTTTGAACGGATAAAAATCATAACTCAAATGATCCGGATTTGCGCAGTCTATATAAGTCTCTATATAACGAACATATTCTTCATAGCTTGAATTTTCGTGCGTTTCGCGCATGGTAATTCCCGCCGAATCGCAATAAATCGGAAATAAATTCGTATGAAAACAAGTCTTTTCAAATACTTTTTTATGACGTTGACGCGCAAGCCTAAGCGACTCCATATCTCTAAGAAAAGGTTCATCGTGAACAGCGATTCCCACAAAAGAGGAATGCTTTTGATATTCGTTCAAAGCCGCAATACCTTCCGCTTCCGAAAAATCTTTCGTGCGAAATCTGCTGTCATTTACTAAATAAGAAATACCGTATTTATCACAAAGCGTTAATCCTCTCATCACTTCCGGAGAACCGTTGTGTTCGGTATTTCCATACATTAAATTGATTCCGCTGTCTTTTAGAAGTTCAAAATATTTGTCCTCTAAAAACGAAGGCGAACCGCCGCCCGCAGCCGAAGGACCAACCCAACCGCCTATAGGAAAAATCCCTTTCAATAAATCAAAAGACATCTGTATCTCCTTTCATATATTCTTCATCTATATCATACCACTACCTATCGCTTGGTTCAACCTATATATTGTTCAACCTACTCGCAAATATTGGCATTTTCAAAATTGATTTTTTTATTTTTGCCATTTTACTCCCAATAATTGCTTTTTTGGATAAAGTATGATAAAATGATTTCATGAAGTACGAAGCGATAAGAGATTTAGCAAGCAAACCGTATATTATTCAATGCGACAATTCGGTAAGCATCGCGCACTTTCATACGAGCATTGAACTCATTTATGTAATAGCGGGAAAAGTATCCTTTTCTTCCAACGGAAAAAGTTATACGCTTTTTCCCCATCAAATAGCGTTTGTGGACAGTTATCAATTACACAGCAATTCCCCGCTTCCGAACAGCACGACAATCAATCTCGTTATCCAGCAGGAATTTCTGGCGGACTACCGACAAAGAGCCAAGACCAAACGGATCCCCGAAATTCTTGCCGATACTGAATTTAACAAAAGCATCAAAACTTTATTCGACGAACTTCTCATTTCGACGGCTATGGACGACGATCTGCTTATTAAGGGTTATATTAACGTTATTTTAGGGAAACTCATGGAGCACTACGGAACGCGACAAAATACCGTAACAAACAAAAATCAAAAAATAATCGATATCATTACATATATAGAACAGAATTACGATTCTCCGCTTTCCTTAGAAACGATCTCGAAACATTTTAGTTATAATAAATATCACTTTTCAAAATTGTTCAACCAATATATCAATTGTTCTCTCAATACCTATATTGGAATTATTCGCGTACAAAAAGTTATCGAACGAACACGTTTGGAAAACCGCCCGTTTATTGACATTGTGTTCGATTGCGGTTTCAACTCACTGAGCACTTTTTACCGTTATCAAAAAATTTGTCGGGAATATTATAATATCATAATCTAACTTCTCAAAATATCGTAACTACCGTAGCGCCGAAAGCAACTATTACAGAAAGTATTGTTTTGAGCGTAAATTTTTCCTTCATCAAAAAAGAAATTACTGCCGAAACGAGAATAGTTCCCCCCGTAAGCAAAGTGTATTGCAGGGAAGAATCAATAAAATTGAGAGCAACCAAAACCAGCCAATTACCGATTCCGTTCATGATTCCGTATCCTGTCACGGAAATAAAAGTTTTTACAAAAGATGTTTTCCGTTCGTCGATTTGTTTTGGCTTTCTAAAAAAAATCAAAAGACAAAGGCAAATCGCAGCCGTCAAAATGCTTTTCAGAAACATAAACGAAGCGCTCGATACGCACAACTCCGTTTTGGCTTGGTGTACGGTGGAAAGTACCCCGATCAGTCCGTTCAGAAAAAAGACAGCTATTCCATAAAAAATTGCTTTACCTCCCGCTTTATAATCCGTACCAATGGTCAAAGCAAATAATACTAAAACCGCAGACAGGATTTTTTTTGCGGTCAGTTCTTCTCCATAACCGAAAACGCCGACCAAAAAAGGCAGTACCATGCCTCCGAGCATTCCGAACATGGTATAAAGCGACAGACTGATTTTTTCCATTGCTTTTATACTGCAAAAAATATATGCTATTAAGATAATCGCCGACAGAACGGCAAGACAAAACGAATACGCTGAAAACTCTATTCGAAACTTTTGTATGCAAAGCATAGCCGCCGCACAAACGAGAGAGGTTCCAAGCGCGAAAATCGTAGCCGACCGCAAGTCCGAACCATTTTGCCGCTGATAAAGTTTATTAAAAAAGAATTGCAGACCAAACAATACGGCGGCCGTTATTACAAGAGCATAATACATTGGACGTTCACCGTCTGATATCCCCTTGCTTCATAACCGCTTTTACATACTGCCCGTCAGCTCTCTCCTTTTCCCATTTATTTTTCACGATTTCATAAATTTCATCGGGAATATCTGGCGTTCCTTTGGAATAGACGGGTAACAGTCTATCCTTTGCGACGTTCGGATCGGTACAAGCCGTATCTTCCCTGAATTTATCCCGCACAGACTTATCCCTCAAATTCGGAATTTGCACCGATATTCCGCCTTGCAGTACGGAACGATAGGCAAACATTCCCGGTAAAAACATATCCATTGCTTCATATACGTCGATAATATCTGCCTCCTCTTTACCGCAAAGTTTGTCGATAAAATTATCCATGATATAATAATCGGACCCGCCGTGTCCGAAACATTCCACGACTCCGTTTTTCACTGCCGGTTCATACGATGTGGTTCTGCTTTCGGAAGGATATTCGCCGCAGTAATTATCGGCGTTCACATAAAGCGTTTCACTCTTGCCGGAATCCGCTCTTCCCGATTCAATCCTTCCTTTGCCTCCGTAGACGGAATACCACACGGAATCTTTATACAAATCTCCGTGTATGCTCTTTAAGATCGCTCCGTTTTCCAACGTAATCATCTCTATCCCGAAAAGCCCCGATTTAGCTCCGTTCCTGAGTTTTCGTTCCGTCATCGAGCTTTCAAATCCTACTACCGAAACGGGTTTAAGCTCACAGATATGAATGAGCGGACCAATAGAATGGGTACAATAGAAAGTTGCATACATGTTATTGCGCCAATGGTCTCTTTCACCGTAAGTGATAGATGCCCAAATAGATTCACAGTTGTGAATATATTCGCCCTCTCCATATTCGATTTCTCCGATTTTGCCCTGTTTATAAAGCCGTTTCATTTCCATTACCGTAGGCATATAGCAATAATTCTCTCCGTAAGCATATACCTTACCGCTTTTTTCCACTGCTTCTATCAGTTCCACGGCTTCTTTCATCGTTTGGCAAGGAAGCACCTCGCTGAACACATGCAGACCACGTTTCAGGCACTGAACGGCAAACGGTGCGTGTTCAGTTGCATAATTTGCCAGAACCACGGCGTCCATATCGTGATTGATAAAATCATCGAAATTTTCGTAATACGTTATATCCTCTGCCCCGTGAGCAGCTTTCTGTCTTTCCAAAACTTCGCTATTTTTGTCACATATAGCAACTACTTTTGCCTTATCTTTCGACGCAATGCAGTAATTTATCATACTCGTTCCTCTGTATGCGCCCAGCACTCCAACCTTTATCATAATAAAATCCTCCTTTAAGTTTTTATTAGTATAAAACATAAATTCAAAAAAGTACAGGAAAAAGTATATTTTTTTATGGTCAAAATTAGCTTTTTCACAGTTAAAAACCATCGAGACAAAATTTATGGACAACTTTAATATTTGTAAATTTATACCTAATCCCCGCACAGACGACGTTATCAATACAATAAATTTTGTTTATGAAACGGCGCCTCACTCCCTGCCTCAAAATAAACTCGACGTCATGTATAAAGTCCATATCGTAATTGACGGAAAAGGCGAGTTATATTTCGCGGGAACACAGTATACTTTAAAAGCCGGGGATATTTTTTTCACATTCCCTTCCACTCCTTATACTCTTATATCCGGCGAAAACTTGAAATATATTTATATCGGTTATATCGGCCTCAGAGCCAATAAAATTATGGAAGCTCTGAAAATTAACCGTTTTAACTGTGTTTTCTATGGCTTTGAGGAAGTAACGGAATTTCTTCCGCGATACTTTCAAAAAATACGTGACAAGAATGCAAAAATGCTTTCGGAAAGTGCTTTATTATATATTTTTTCCATAATCGCCGAACGTGAGGAAACGGAAGAAGAAAAAAATGTCGGCTTTGGTATAGCCGCACAAATCAGAAAATATATAGAACTAAACTATCAGGACGCCGAATTATCGCTTGAAAAAATTTCCGCTCATTTCGGCTATAATAAAAACTATATCGCAAACGCATTCAAAAAAGCAGCCAATATATCCGTCGGAAAATATATTATGTCTATCAGAATTCAAAATGCGTGTGCTTTGGCCGACAGCAATATTTCGAGCGTAAAAGACATTGCCTATTTATGCGGATTTTCCGATCCTCTGTATTTCTCAAAATCTTTCAAAAAATATATCGGAAAATCTCCAAAAGAATTTATGAAAAGCCTAAAAATTCAAAATAACCAATAGATAAAAGCATAACAAGCTGCCGTTTAATACGGCAGCTTGTTATCAATACTCTGAAAACAAATGGAAATAATATACGGGCATAGCGCTCCAACCATGGCACAGACTGCCTGCACCTCCGAAATCTGCCTCCCCTGCACAAGTTTCCCAAAACGTGGTTGCTCCTGCGTCCAACATAATTTTATACTTTGCTAAAATGTCGTCGAGGATATAGTTCCTATATTTTCCTTGATCTACTTTCAGTAGAGCGTCATAAAAGAAACCAATCATACTCAGCGATGCGGGAACTAGATCGGAGGACGCTTCGGTGAGTTTTTCGCAAATCCGTCTTGCACACGCCGGCTCGGCCGAGCCGCAAAGTATAGCCATCGAATTTGCCAAGACGCTGAAATGCTCTCCATCTTCAAAACTCTGGTATAATCCCTTCTTTGAATCGTAAAATGTACGGTTGATACCGACGTTCAGCATTAAAGAAAATCGTTCACAAAACTCAGACTTTTCTACTTCTCCGATTCTCTTAAAACACGGTGCTATCTTTTGCAATGCATAAGATAGCACCGCATTCAAAATAAGATCTTTTCTCTTTTGCTCTGCCTCGCCTATCTGTCCTTCCAATCCCGGTTGCCATTCATAAAAATTCCAATATCGCGAAGAGCCGTAAAAATTATCGATGACGTCGCCCTCTAACTTTGAGGCAAATACATCAACGATTTTGAAAAGTTTTTCACGATATTCCTCTATCAGGCTATAATCTCCGGAATATTCAGCATATTCGCTCATTTGAATAAGAAAATATAAAGAAAATGACGGAATCACAAGGTTAGCGTCACACGGAAAACAAATTGAAAGTAATCCGTCTATACTTTTATCTTGGCAGATGAGCAAAAGATTTCCGCGCTGAAATTCAAACCCTTGAAACGCATAATATCCGCACAGCATCTGATTGCGGCTATCCAGCGTATATAATGCCTGTTCTCGCCAAGGACAATCCTCGTAATGCTCGTGCATGCAAAGCCTGAGCGTCCATAAAGACACATCATAAATTTGTTGAGATAAGCAATCTTTCAATTCAAAGGGTTTTATTTCGACCGGATACATTACAGGTCTGATTCCTATATATCCGATTTCAATTTTTCCGTTGAATCTGAGTTCCAAATACCGACCGCTAATACGGCGAAAGGGATTCAGGTAGGTATTCTTCCCTTTTTTAGCTTTATATTCTACACTGAAATCCCTTTCACCTATCTTTCTCCGAACACCCCCGTCCGTTATATGTTCTCCGTAAGCTATCAAGATTTCGCAAGAATCGTCAAAACATTCGAGCTCCAAATCCAAAAATCCGCAAACTTCTCTTCCAAGGTCTAAAAGCAGGTATCCGTCTCCCGTTTTTAGAAGTTTAGACGGTTCACGAGGAAGCAGTTCTAATTTTTTTACGGGACGAGGATAAAAATTTCGTCCTTTATCCGAATTAATTTTAGCCGGAAAAAACTTTAATATATTATCTCGACTAGCATCATACTGAAAGCTAAGTCCTAATTGTGAGGTTATTTTCTTCAAGTATCCATTCCGATAATTTACATTTTTTCTGCAAAGCGTTTCTTTTCCACTCGTTTGCAATAAATCCCCATCGCATTCCACTTCAAATATTACGCCCGGAGAATCCTTACAATAAGTCGAGGCGTAATCTATCCCGTAATACCAAACAAGCACCTTCAAAACGTTATGCCCCTGTCTGACATTTCGCGTTAAATCAATCGTATCGTAAACTTTATAATGGGGATAATCATGATATTGTCCGAATGCAATTAACCCATCTCCGTCATAAATTGCATAATCGCTGTCCGCGGCTATTCGTAATTTTACCGAAGAATTTTTTTTATATTCAAATTCCAATAAAAATTCCGCGTATGTATCTGCCCCGTTATCCTTTATCCATATCCATTCAGACCTTGAAAATACATTCATTTTTTGTAATCTCCAGTATATAATTTGCTGTTTATTATAGACAGATAAAATCGCTTTGTCAATTAAAAAGCCCTCGATTTAGTTATGTTTTTTATCTTGTAATTTCTTTATATCTTTATAGAAAAAATAAAAAACATCAAAATCTATTATAAGGACATTCCCATTAATAAATTTTATACTTCTTCCGAAAATTTCCAAATCAAGGAATATTTATCGACTTGCCCGGGCTTCAAAATGCGAAAAATCTTCTCGGGCATGGGCGTAGTAACAGGTTCGAGCCCCAAGACATAATCTCCGCACGCCATGCTTTTCCACTCTAACATATAAGGAAAATCTTTGGCGTCAAAATAAAATCCGAGTGAAAAATTTTTATTTTTCAAAATCGCTTTTGCCCCCTTTCCGGATTTCAAATCATGGCGGTAAACTTCTTCCGCTCGTCCAGCCGACGGTGATTCAAAAGTTTGAAAGTGCGAACAATCGTATATTTCTGAAATTCCATGCGTCGCCTTCGACGCCACGAATAATACCGCATTTTCATCCAATACAGGATACCCGATATTCGTATGATACATGAGCAGGTATCCCTCTTCCGTATATCCCTCATTGATAATCTCATCCCGAATTTCCAATTCGTCTTTCAGATACCATAAGCGAATCTCCCGCTTCAAAAGAAGTTTTTGTCCGAAAAGGGCAGTGAATTTCATACAGCCTTTCAGAGAAAGACCGTATTCTCCATTAAATTCTTCCGTTTCGACGCGAACATTTTCGGCTGGAAGATAGGAGATGCTTCCATGCCGAGGAAGTATCCTCCCGTCTTTTATTTCGGGCTCTCCAATATTATCCAGCCCACAGGTATACATAAATCCCGCATCGAAGCTGCTGAAAAAAGGATATGCCTCACTCCCCGTAAGATGAGGAGAAACAAGTCCGTTTTTTGAAATATACGAAACGGAAATTCCCCTATAAAAAAGTCGAAAAATATCCATGCACCGATCAAGTATTACGGTCAGGTCGAGTTTTCCGTTATATAGCCTCACCGCGTCTATTCCCTTAGCCTTTCCCTCCGAAAACGTAAAACGTTCGGCCCCACAAAGCGCGGAAAGATCCGCCACATACTCCTTTTTCATTGAATTATTCCCTTCCCGAAAAAACCTTCAACGTTGAAAGTGCGTTTTCTTGCATGGCGTTTTGCGCCGAAAGAGCCATGTCATGATAAAATCCCTCCACCTTCCGTTCGGCTATCACTTTTGCCGCCGCATATCCGGCGTAGGCCATATAGGTATAATAATTGATTTTATCTATTCCTCGATGAATAACTTTTCGATATTCCTCGGCCGAAATTCCACTGCCGCCATGCATGACGAGGGGAATATTCGTCCGTTTTCTGACCTCGGTAATCACCTCCAAATTGAGCTTCGGTTTTATTTTGTAGATACCGTGCGCCGTTCCGAACGCGATTGCCAAAGCGTCCACGCCTGTCTTTTCAAGGTATTCTTCTACGAGTTCGGGATTCGTATATAGCTCCTCGGAATTTTCTCCCGAGCCGCCGCCCTCCCTTTGAGGAAGCCTTCCCAGCTCTGCCTCCACACCGACGCCGCGTCCGTGAGCATAGTGTACGACTTGACAAGTTCCCTCAATATTTTCTCTATAAGACTTTGCAGAGTAATCAATCATTACCGAAGTAAATCCGAGTTCGATCGCCCTTTTACAATAGTCAAAATCTTCTCCATGATCGAGATGAACGCACACCTGTACCTTTGATTCCTTTGCGAGTGCAATCATCACTCGACCAATTTTATCGAGTGGGGATACAATCTCATGGCACTGTGCATGAGCGACGATCACAGGGACATCGAGTGTTTCCGCCGCGTCCAGGACCGCCAAAAGGCATTCGAGATTAGGGGTATTAAAACTCCCTATCGCAATTTTCCGTTTTCTACCTTCTGAAAGAATTTCTTCTAAACCTACCAGCATAATTTATCCCTCTATATTTATAATATCGTATCCAAGATAGGTGGAGAATGCTTCCTCTAAAACTGTTTTCATTCGCCCCATCCCGACAGTGGTATGATGTTTAAATCCTTCCTTAGCTAACCGCAAGAGTTTATTTTGCAAATCGGGAATTTCTGCGACGCCGCCGCAACCGAAAAATTCCTCCTCGATCGGTTCTCCTGTAAAACGAGCTTCGCTCACGTACGTTTTCAATTTTCCGTTCTCCGTAAAACAATTAGAAAAGGTCATATCAAACGCCGCAATTCTCCCCTCATTGCTACCCCAACCGCTACCCGCGTCACCTTTTGCGAACATTTTATGTTCGGTTACCTCTCCCTTCCCGCTCATCAGGCTCTGCGCGACGGGCCCACAATGGAAAAGTATAACCTTATTTTCCTCCTCTCCGTAATTATTGTTCCAATCGAGGCATGCCGCAGGTTTTTCGGATGCCAGAGCCATGGCGCGCATCGTGATGGCGGAACAGAGATCGATTTCGCAGGAAGCAACGATTCCCCTATCGTTGAGCTCAGACAAAAGTACACAGGGACAAACGCGCAAAATCGTTTCCATCTCATTCCAGCAACGGAGCGTGATAGCGTCGAGCCGATAATTTCGAATATACTCGTCCAAAACGACAGAAATTTTTGCCAACGTATATTTATTTTTTTCAGGAACCTTGGAAAAATCGGTATATTGTTCCAACCTTTTTACCCTTTCGACGACGGCTGTATCGTCGTCTTTCTTATGCTGTACCGCAAAGATCAATTCGGACAAATCAAAACTTTCTACATTGATTCCATAGCGCTGTAAAGTGAGCTCGTCGAAACGAACGGTTTTGAATGCCGTAGTTCTTGCGCCAATACAGCCGATATTAAATCTCTTCATACCTTTTACGATGCGGCAGACAGCGGAAAAATCTTCGAGATTGCTTCTAAAAGCGGCACTCAAAGGATGTACCACATGTGGTTTGAATACAGTAAACGGAATCCGATACTGATAAAAGACATCCGTCACCGAAAATTTTCCACAGAAAGCGTCCCGTCGACGCTGAAAGTCCATTTTTCCTATTTCATCGGGATATGCCTGCATGAGAATGGGGGTTCCGGCATCCTGTAATGCTGTAACCGCCCCGTTTTCGTCGATAAAAATCGGCATACAGAGGATTACTCCGTCGTATTCCCCCTCGTGGCTTTTCAGCCAATCATGATACAATTTTCCTTCCTCGCGCGTTTCTACGGCTCCGTAACGAGTGGCTCTCTCAGTCATGACAAGAGCTTCGTGCCCTGCGTCCTCGACGGCTTTGATCATGTCCGCGCGCGCGCCCGCGATCAATTCTGCCGGCATAAATCCGCGATTGCCGAAAAACAATGCAAATTTCATATTATATCCTCCTAAAAAATTATCGAAAGACTTTTTCTTTCGCTTTTTGTGCCGATTATTCATATAAATTTTTTATCGTCCTATATAATTTCTTATATCTTTCAAACAATTCATCATACTCCTTCTTTCGTTCACCGACAGGCAGATACGGAGCTTTTATCTTTACGAAACGCTCTTTTAAGGTAGAAACGCTTTCCTTTCCGAGCGCAGAGGCTCCGAGCATCGCAGCCCCGCAGACACCCGCCTCTTTACTCTCTAACGGATAGACGGGAAGTCCGGTAATGTCCGCCTTAATTTGCAGCCATTTTCCGGAAGCCGCACCGCCGCCCGTCGCAATTAACTGTCGAGGACGCACCCCGAAGTTACCCGCCGTTTCCAGATTCAGCCGCATTTCCATGCATAGGCCTTCTAAAATACCTTTATATACGTCCGCGGACGTATGGGACAGTTTTAATCCGACAATTCCTCCGACCGTAGACAAATCCTGATACGGAGTCGCCGCTCCCGCAAAATAAGGAAGGACTAAGAGGCCAGTCGGAACTTCCCTGAATTGCTTTTCCAACACGGAAAACGCGCTTCCGCTTTCCGTTTCGACATCGGAAAAACGTCCGTCCATCCACCAGCGAACCAAAGAGCCACAGGAATAATTGAGCAAATAGGTACAATAAAGCTCGTCTATAAAAGGAACGTTCGGGTAACCGCAGAGTCCCGCTTCAAGGCAATCGAACGGCTGTTTGAATACCGTGGTCATACATTCTACAGTCCCCATACCGTCTACGCATGTACCGGTGTCGGTCACCCCCGCACCCAAAGCCGCACAGACCTGATCATGGCTGCCCGCGACTAAAACAATAGATTTTTTCGTTTCCCATTCTTTCAACAGTTCCGAGCGGATTTCCCCGATGATTTCCCCTTGGCGCACGACGGGAGAGAATAATTTCTCGTCTATTCCGAAAAGTGCGCACAATTCGAAAGAAATTTCTTTTTTGCGAATGTCCAAAACACCCGTGCGAGAGGCAGAAGCATAATCGCTTCCTCGATTTCCCGTTAGAATATATCCGATATAATCTCCGACAAGCATGAGTTTTTCTGCCTTTTCATAGATCTCCCGATAGCTATTTTTTATCCGCAGCAATTTATAGACCGAATACATGCCCTGCGGACATACGCCCGAAATACGAAAAATTTTTTCCGCGTCCTTTTTGAAATATTCTGCCTCCGTCTCTCCTCGGGCATCCGTATACAGCATAGGTGGAAAAAGAATTTTGTCTCGCTCATCCAACAATACGAAAGATTCCCCCAAGGAGGATATAGCCACACAGTCAAAGGGAAAACGACTGTAAGCCCTTTTCAAAAGTTTTTTTACGCAGCGTTGCAATCCTTCAATATCCAGACACGTCTCCTGCTGCCATTGTCTGACCCCGTATTCTCCGCCGTCCGAATACAGCAAACTCCCGTTTTCCGCATAAATCCCGCATTTTATTCTTGTCGTTCCGATGTCCAGTCCCAAAAAGCGCATAGTTTTCCTCCTTCCCGCGTTTTAATACTACTTGATTTTTTCTCTCATTTATAGTATAATTAAGAAAAATATATGGTAAAATCGTATTTTAAGTTACGAATATTATGTTAAATTTCGACAGAGAAAAATTGACTCTCCTTCTGACGGATTTTTATTGTCTGACAGATATTAAAATCTGCGTATGCGATGAAGACGGAAACGAAGTTTCCTATGTCCCCGAACATTTATGTGCTTTTTGCCGATATGTCCGTTCCTCTTGCCACGGGCGAGAAGCCTGTATGGAATGCGACAAACATGCTTTTGCCGCAGCCCGAAGAACAAAATCTCCCTACATTTATTCCTGCCATATGGGTCTGACCGAATGTGTAGCCCCCATCATGCAGCAGGGACAATGTATTGGATTTATTATGTTGGGACAGACGGCAAGCGGCAGGAAGGAAACCTTTGAAAAAATCCGTGCCCGTATCCGTGCCTACGGATTAAACGAACAAAGGGCTCGCGAATTATATTCCGGCATACCGTGTTCTCCGCCGGAAAAGGTAAAAGCCGCGGTATCAATCTTGGACGCCTGTGCCGGATATCTCTATTTGAGAAAACTCGTCTCAGCAGGCGAAAGCATGAGCGCGAAACTCAATGCTTATATTCAGGAAAATCTCGCGGGCGATTTATCCGTAAACACCTTATGTCGTATTTTTAGACTTTCCCGAGTGGATCTATATGCCTGTTTCAAACATGCTTTTCAGCTTACTCCGGCAGAATTTGTCAAGAACGCAAGGCTGGAACGGGCAAAAGAGCTTTTGGAAACATCGGCCTCCGTAACTCGTATTGCACGGGAAACAGGAATCTGTGACTATAATTATTTTTCAAAAATTTTCAAGCGCCACTTCGGAGTTTCTCCGCGAGAATATCGCAAAAGCCTGTCAAAACGAAACCAATGAGTTTTCCGATTAAATGTTTATTAATTTTTTTCCTTATTCCTATAACTAAAAAGTCGAGTCCAATATTTTCGGACTCGACTTTTCGTCTATTCCAAGCTTCTCATAAAGCTCTAAATGAAAGGATAAGCTCTTACCCGCTCGCGATGATTTCCCTTCCGATCTGTTGTATTCTCTCGTATAGACGGTTCCAATATTTTTTATATTTAGGATCGGTCAGTTTATCCAACCCTACATTCTCCAAATCTTCCTCCTCGCTCGAAAATGTATGATAGGTATAACACATCAACCCACCGGGATTTTCTGTTGAGAGGAGCAACTTATAACAGTTCTCCAAATGTTCCAGACAATGTTCTTCCGTCTTGTTTCCCCTGTAATCCATCGTACACGGAATAAACCATACTTTGATATCGGTTCGATTGCCCGTCCTTTCCATCATTTTTTTGTATATCTCAAAATATACATCGCTCCATTTATGATACATGTCGAACGCGATGTCCGTCAGATACTGCGAAGAATCGGGCGTAACGGCCTCCGCCCCCCGTATCGTCCAAAATTCGGGAGCCACGCCCGCCAAAGAAAAACAGACGAAAATCCTCTTTTCGGGAGCCGCGACGGTTCTGAAATATTTCGTAAACGTTTTTAACTGTTCGTTGGTAACACCCCAAAGCATGGGTTCATCCATATAAAAGCCACATACCCTGTCATAATAGCCTTTCTCTTTAAGAAACCCGATGAGTTTATCTACTCTGTCCTCAAAATCCTCGTAAAAACAGGTCTTTGGAACATGCGCTTTTTCGCCTACGTCCGCCACCTTCATCTTCTCATGATAAAACCCGAGTTTTCCCACACTGATCCAGAAATTCTTTTCGGGATATTCCTTGCTCAGTTCAAAGTTCATGGAAAAATATTCGTCGTCTATGTCCCCTTCTATCAAAAACGTATTGATAAAATCAGAGGAAACAAGTTGTTTGAATCTCTCCACATTTTTTCTACAATCGGTATGATAAATACCGAATGACATTTCATTACCCATGGGATTTTTCCTTTTCTATGCTGATAATGCAGGCATCTTCGGCCGAATCGAAAACCACTGTCAACACATCTTTACAGAAACGGACGGCTGCGTTCTTTTCATACGGAAACACAAGTCGAGCTTCGACAATTCGGAAGGGACAGGTTATCTTTTTTTCTTTTTCTCCGTCCAAATTATAGACGGCAAGATAGGCTCTTTCCTCGTTCTGATAACCGAATGTTACGGATTTATCGAAAAATCTACAAAAACCATTCGGAAAAAACGCATATGCCGTACGTTTGAATTCTCTTAAACTGTCGTAAAAATCCAGGCCGTTTCTCACTATTTCGAGCTGTTCTTCGTTAAGCTTTTCGCACGGACCGGAATACTGAACGCGGAAAAACGCGGCATTGACGAAATTGATATTCAGTTGTTCCCGTGTCGCATCAGCGAGCGGATAAGCCCATACTCCAACCCGTTCGGGCACGAGATATGCCGCCGCATTGGAAACGATATAAGGGACGCGATTATAATAAATCTGGTCAGAGATATTTCCAAGCGCGTATTCATATAAAGTTGCATAATCCGTCCGCATGCCGCCGCTGGAACACCCTTCGATGAGCAAATCGGGATATTTTCCGCGCAGTTCTCTGAGCCAGAGAAGATAGCCGCGGTTACTGTTCAAAAGTCCTTCCCCGAAATAGTCGGAATGATTGTCGCAGCCCACGGGACAGTCGATATTATAGTCGAATTTGAAATATTCGACCCCGTACTTTCCGACGACGAAATCGACGACTTTTGTCATATATTCCCGCGTTTCTTTCAAAGAAAAATCGAAGAAATATCTCTCGTTATCGCAGACATTTTTTCCTCGTCGTTTCATCAGAAGCCTATCCACTTCCTTAACATACGAGCAACGGATTCCTATGTCTTCCAACTCCATCCAAAGCCCGCATTTCAATCCCTTTGTCCGAGCATAATCGAAAATTTCCTTCAACGTTTTGTCTTCGAACGGCTCGTTCGGATGTAGCCAATCTCCGAGCGCGTTCCAACGACTTTCCTTGCAAAACCAGCCCGCATCGACTATGAAATAGGGAATTTTCAATGCCGCGACCGTATCGATTTCCTTTAACAGCAATTCCGTGGTGGGGCTTTCCCAACAGCCGTGCATATATCCGTTAAACTGAGACGGCAGTTCTTTATCCGCACGATATACGGCAAAATTGCGCCTACGATATTCCGTCATGTCCCTCACACAGTCTTCCATGCATCTTGTCAGGCAAACGGCCGCCGCAACGGTTTGGAAGGTATCCCCCGCCGCCAGATTCACAGCCCAAGCGCTTTCTTCAAACGTGGGACCGGATAAGCCTAGATAAATTCTGCCCGAATCGTTTCCCATTTCGGAATACCAGCTGCCGTTGGCCTCTATCTGCCAATTATATACGCGTTCCCCGTCCGTAATAAAACCGGTAGGAACGCTTTCCTTGGCGGACCAGCTTCCCGTATTGAAACGCGCCACGCGGTTGACGTTGATTCCGCCGCCGTGACAAGCCGTCATGCCTAAATCCGCGAGACTGTTTTCTCTCCACTGCATTTCGCCGTGCCACGCGCTGTACGGCGTAAACACTTTAATTTTTTCATAACATTCCCAATTCTCTTCCCTGAAAATGCAAGGCAGCTGCAAGGAGGAAACATATTCCAACGTCACGGGCTTTACGGCCGCGATCTCGCTATAAGCTCTGACGACCGCTAAATTTTTATAAATTATGTAGTGAGTTTTCACGCTGAGTTCATCGCTCTTTTGCGCGAGTACGATATGCCGTCCTTGGGAATCGTATTCATCCGTAAAACCGTCAAATACGAGTTTCTGCGTAGCCGCGCCGCAAATTTTCCTGTAACCGTGATGCTTATTGAAACCGCTGCCCAAAAGTCCGATTTCGACGGGATAGGCCTCCCCGTCCTCGCACGTCTTTTCGTCCGCTTTGTCGTCCGTAAATCCGAATCCGCGAAAGGTCGTCCTGTTATCTTCCGATACGCGGAAGATAAGCCGCAAGCCGTTTTCCGTAAATTGATATTCTTTCATAATTCCTCTCTTCCGACAGCCCTGCCTTTCGACAGGGCCTGTCGGTACCTTATTTTGCCGTAAACGGAATTTTCCCGAACTTTACGCAAGTTTGATGTCGTCGATATAAAATGCTGTCTTATTGGTATAATCCGAATCCATGTTGGAAAAAGAAAGTTTCAGCGCCGTTATATCCGCTCCCGCGGCGGCGATTTCTTCTTTCGTCAGTTTCAATTCCGTCCATTCTTTGGATGGAATATCCTTTACCGCGTCTTTCTTCTTTCCGCCGGAGTCTTCGACGGAAATACCGAAATTTTTGATGACGGTGTCAGAAGGATTGTAAACCCAAAGGGAAATTTCCTCATAATCGGTCATGTCGAACGTATCGTTTCCGCCGATTTTAATGACCATAATCGGCCATTTTCCCCCGTCGCTCCTGGGGACGACTTTCAAAGAACTGTTTCCGTTGTGAGCCTGTTCTTTACTGATCGACCTGTCCGGCCAAGCCCAATCGCTATCTACATTGAGAAGCAACAGGGATAAATCCCCCGCCTGCTCGAAATCCACAGCGAAAGACTCCGTTTCCGGAGGTGTTTCTTCCTCTGCCGTAAAGAATACGTCGTCGACATAAAATTCCGTCCTGTTCGTATAGGAAGAACCCGTATTGGTGATAGCGATGCGCACCTGGGTCAGATCGAGATTCGCATTTCCTTGCAACATTTCTTCTTTTGTCATGGAAAATTCCGTCCACTGTTTAGAAGGAAGCGTTATCACCTTGGTCTTTTCGTTGGTTTGGTTTCCGTTATTTACCTTGATACCGAAAGTTGTAATTGCTTCATCACTGGGATTATACAGCCAAGCGGAAATTCCGCCGTACTTCGTCATATCGTGTTCATTAGAACCTTCGACGGCGAAATAAATGTTCGGCCAAGTCCCGTCGGTGGGGTGCGGTTTGACGATGAGAGAGCCCCTACCCGTCCGTTTGAACACTTCGGTAACTTCTCTCGGCCAACACCATACGTCCGCGCTGTCCCCGACAGCATCTGCGGCAAAAATTTTCGTCTCGAACGTCGAAATTTCAAGGGGCTGACGCACGTATATTTCTGTGCCTTTCGTATACGTTTTCCCTTCGATTTCGCTTTTGTAGGTCACCGTATACCAGCCGCTGGCAGACGCAGTGAACTTTCCGTCCGTCGTTTCGATTTTTTCGCCCGCAGGATCGGTCACCTCATACGTGACCTCGTAAGAATTCCCTTTTTCGTCCGCCGCGGAAGCCTCGGGTACAGAAATTTCGGATTCGGGCGCGTAGGTGCGAGTCGCTTCTTTTATCGTAAAATTCACGTCGACGATTTCAGGAGGTTTTTTCCCGATAACGGCACAGCCGATTTCTATGTAGAGGTCTTTGAGTTCTTTGCTGTAATAATCGTTCTGATCGTCGAAGAAATCGCAGAGTCCGAACCCCCAATCCCCTTCCACGGTTCCGTTGGCATAGGTAAACGAAACGATTCCGCGGTAACGTTCGTCCTGAATGGCCTCGGTATATTGTCCTTTGATATGGTCTACCATCTTTTCGATGCCGCTGATTTCCGGTTCGTTCTCAAACCCCTTCGGGCAGCCCCAAATCCAGGCATCGTTCGCGGCTTTGTCCTTCATTTTTTGAAGATATTCCCGCCGCTGCGCATCGTCCCAATCGTCATAGGAGTCAAAAGTAACGTCCGTACAATATTCGAGATAGTTGTCTTCGCACTCTCCTACTCCGCCGTAGTTGCCGATTCCTATATCCATGGCGGTCATACAGGCCATAACCCCGACGGAAGGGACCTGCTCACGGATATGTTTCGTGAGCGTGCGGAAATCTTCGCAGTTGATTCCATTCCATCTCGGCTCGTCAAAATAGAACGCATAGATCGTACCGTCGTCGATATACGGCTGTAAAGTCGCCTGATATTCCGTCCAGAGTTCTTTATAATCCTCTTTGAGATGTGCGGAACCGATTTTTCCCGTCTGTCCGCCGTTGGTGAACCCGTGTACGCTGAGTATGGCTTCCATTCCGTTCTCTTTTACTTCTTCGAGGTCTTTGAGTGCTTCGGTCGTATCGAAAGCCGAATTGACCATGGCGACATTTGCGTTTCCAAGCTCCCCGATTTCATCGACATAAGAAGATTGCAAAGCCCCGAATCCGTCCGAATGATAATATCCGAAATATTTCAGATTCTCATTTGTATTATCGGGAATTTCCGTCCAATCGGAAGAAATCCACTCTTCCGAAGGAGACGTACTATCCGAACTGTCCGGTGAAGAAGAATCCGTATTCGAAGGCGAACACGCCGTGAACAGGAAGGACAGCGATAAAAGCCCCGTTATCGCAAGTAAGTAAGTTTTTCTCATTTTTTACCTCCAAAACATATATCAAATATAATTTTAATTTTTATCCTTTCAGACCGCCCGCGACGGTATTGGTCATAATTGTTTTTTGCATGCAGACGAAAAGAATGAGAATCGGCAGCATGGACAGCAGAACTCCGCAATAATAGATGGGTACGTTAGAACGATACTGTTGCATCACGTCGAACTGATAAATTCCCAGCGCCAGCGTCGGAGAGTTTTTCAGATACAGGAACGGGGTCATATAATCGTTCCAGATGCCTATACAGCTTAAAACCGAAAGCGCGATGAGCGACGGCATCGCCTGAGGAAGCATAATTCTCCAATATACCGTCCAGTCACTTCCCCCGTCGATGAAAGCGGCCTCCGCATACGTCCAGCTTATCGAGCGGTATGTCCCGTGAAGAATGATGAAATTCATTCCGAAGCCGCCGGTATATAGCAAAAGAATTCCTATCGGATTATTGATTCCCAAATCCATGATCAGTTTATACTGTGCGGGCAAGTTTCCCACGATGGGAATGACCATGATAAAAATCGCGAGACGGTAAATAAATTTATTGCCGCGGAAATCATACTTGGCGACGGTATAGGCTGTCATGGACGTAACCATGATGGAAATAAACGTTCCCGCCACGGTCAACCAAAGACTGTTGGCAAACATTCCGAGGAAAGAGACCCCGTTTACCGTAAACTCTTTGAAAGCCCTGATATAATTGCCGAATAACCAATCTCTCGGCCAGGCAAATACCCTTTCGTAATATTCGTCGTCCGTTTTCAGCGAACTGATAAACGCCCATACGAACGGAATCATCAACGTCACGGCATATATGGCGAAAACGATGAATACCAAAGTCAGTACGACACGCTCGCTCTTTCTGCGCATCTTCCATCTGATTTTTTCCATAAGTCTTTCCTCCCCTCAATACTCCACGTCCTCGAAAATTTTTCCGCACATCCATTTGATAAAGAGTGTTAGCGGAACGCCGATAAACGTAAAAACCAAACCGATTGCGGCGGGATAGTAATATTGTCCGGCCTGCACCTTATCGAAAATAAAATATCCGAGAGTCATCGTCTTGAATTGTCCTTCCGTAAACAGGAGGACGGGACCGGACGCGGTAAATAATCCCGCCGTATTGCAAATAATCAGTGTGGAAAGTGTCGGCCATATCAAAGGAACGACGATGCGGAATAATTCCTGCGTCATGTTGATGCCTTCGAGCTTTCCGTATTCTATAACGTCCTCGGGAATTCTGTAAATCGCGCCGGTGAGCAGTACGATATTTCCGCCGAACCCCGTCCAAACGGTATAGAACAGAATGGTTAACATCGAATATTTTTCGTCCGTCACCCATTCTATGGCAATCTCTTTTCCGGAAAGGAAAGAAAGAATTTCGTTGAGCGGACCGCTGGGCAGAACGATATATTTGAACAAGGTTACGAGCACCGCCGCCGAGATAATCGAAGGCAGGAAAAACACGACCCTGAAAGCACCCGACAAGGGAACCTGTTTATATAAATAATAAGAAAACAATATACTGAGCGGAAGAGAAACGATTGTGCCCGCGACAAATAGAAGAATGGAATTTTTAACAGCCAGACCCAGCTGGAAATCGCTGATTTTCACTTCTCTGAAAAAGCGCGTAAAGTTTTCCATCGACCATTCTATTCCCGATTTTTTCGGGACCTGAAATCCCATGAGAATGGAATTGAAATTGACATAAAGCCAAAAGACGAGAAAATTTGCAATGGCGATACTCAACATTCCGACGATAAAAATCTTTTTACGGAATTTCAGTTTTGTAAAACCGTTTTTTTTGATTGTTTTTTCCGTTCCGTTCATCGGTAATCTCCTTTATACGGGCGCATTTCTTCCCGTTTCATCAGGAAACCATACTCATATAGGTATCCCAGTTGCTGTAAACCAATTCCTTCTCCGCGTCGAATACCTGCTGCGCAGTCATGGGATTGGATTTTTTCCCCATGGACAGTTCGGGCTTTTCGTTTCTAATGAAATCTCCGAGCCCCGCACGATACCGAATCGGATCGTTGGAACCGGCAAGAAGATATTGGGTGTCCCCTTCCGCCAGTTCAAAAACGCTTTTCCCCAGCATGGAAAAATTTTCCGTCAAAGAATCGTTGAGATGATAATCTTTCACCGGAAGCCGCGCGCCGCCCGTCGCTTCGGCGTATACGTCAAAGCCTTCTTTGCTGTAAAGAAACCTCAGAAAATCTTTCGCGATTTCCTTGTTGACCGACGTCGAAGGGATAACCGCAATCTGAGTATTGGCGAGCGTAAACACGAGCCTTCTCGCTTCCTTTATCCGTGCAAAGTTCTCCGCGCTGACTCCGTCGGCCTCCGTTTTCCCCTCGTCTATGGCCTTCACCGCCGCGCTGAGCTGTTCGTCCGTAATTCCCAGTTTTGTTCCCAAAGCGGAAATTATCGGGGAACGAACCATAATGAGATCCGCTTTATAAGAAGTTTCCGTCTCCGTCTCAATCCAGTCTCCACAGCTCATCATGGCAGCCCTGCCCTGGATAAAATACTTCTGTACGGTGGTGTGTTTGTTGCTCATGCTTTCGGGATCGCAGTATTCGTTGGTGCGCTTGATAATCTGTTCCAGCACTTTCATCGCTTCAAGTTTTCCGTCGGAGAAATAAGCGTCCTTATTGTACTGCCCGTCGATTTTGACCGACTGAGCTTCTTCAAATACCTCCGCGCCGTCATACTGAGCCACCCAAGGATACCATATGTAGCGCCAATATTCGAGGGCGTTTCCCGAATAGATAAAGCTATATACCGTATGTTCTTCGCCCGCGATATCCACGACGGCATTTTTCGCCTTTATATCGGCGCAAAGTTCGAGGAGTTCGTTCGTCGTACGGGGGACCTCCCATTGTCCTTCGCCGAAAAGGCTATCCATGCACGTTTTATTGATAATGAGGGAATGCGGATTGCTGACCACGGGCAGCGCATAATAATTTCCGGCATATTCCTCCCAATCGCCCCCGTATTTCATATGGGGAAGCAATTCGGAATTAATGAGCGACTCTATGGTTTTATCGCCCTCCTCTTCGTCTGTCTTGGGCTTTTGAGAATAGACGTCGTTCAGGCATTCCAGCGCCCCGTCCGCATTTTCGCACAGAGAGCCTATATTCAATCCGTTGAGCATATAAATATCCGCGGCTGACGAATTTGCTTCCAATGCCGTCTGTGCTTCCTCGGGAACGAGCGGGTTGCAGATCGGCTCGATTTCCACGCCTGGATTATACTTGCGGTAAGCGTCGGCGAGCGCCTGAACGTAAGTTCCGCCGTTGCCGCCCTCAAAGCCCTCGATCCGAAGTACGCCGACTTTTCCCGTCTGGCCGTTGCCCATACATCCCGTCAAAGCGATACAGGCCATGAAACAGCTCAACAATAATGCAGATATTTTACGTTTTTTCATTTTTACTCCTCAATTTCAAATATTTTCAGACAGTATAAAAACTTGTCAGCACCAATAAATTCCGTGAATCGTCAAACTTACTTCCTTTCCGTTCGGCATGCCCGCCATCTGCAAAATGAGCGTATCGACATTGGCACACCAGTCGGAAGCAATGATTTCGTTTTCGATGTGTTCCGCGATCGGGAAATAATAATAGACGAGATTTTCGTTCTCACCGTCCTGTTGTTTAATATTGGAATACCACAGATTGTTATATAACTGATAAGGGCAGAAAAGGTCATAACTCACCCCCCAGTCGTCCGATTGCAGATACGCGCAGAAAGTGGAATTTTCATAGTTGAAATCTGCATCGCGCTCCAACACGATGACGAGATAATCGATTCCGCTCAGATCTCTCTTTAACAGCGACTGTTTGGAAATTCCTCTGTCGTTATCCCAGGAAGAGAATTGCCACTGCGCCGTTACGTTATTTTCGTTATTGACCGTCAGACGAAGTTTTCCGTCTTCGGTAACGCTCGTCGACATGCTGCCTTGACCGGCGACTTTCGTTTCGGCAATGTAATCTTTTCCCGTCTCTCCGCTGAAATCGACCAAGGATTTGAGATTAGAGAGGTTGAGAACGGGTTCTTTCCCCGCATGAGCGGGATCGTCGGGATTTTCAAAGGCATTGAACGACATGCTGTCCACGGTCTCAGACGTTCCGAGAACGAAATTTTTGACGGTCAGGTTATACGTCTTGTCCGTATCGGAAGTATTCTCTACAAAGTAAGCTACGGTATCCACCGCATCGTACGTTCCGCCCGCTTTCTGAGTCATATATTCCCGCGTAAAGCGCAGCGTTCTCGTTGCATCCGCACTCACAGAAAGCTCCGAATAATGATTTTCCTCCACCGCCGTCATGTCGGCGATATTATTTCCGGAGAAAAATCTCGTCCCCACCGTCACGGCCTCGGCGGATTGATTGGAAACGTCGGAATATACATAATCGTAATCCGCCAAGTCGAACGTGCCGTCGCTCCCCTTCGTCGCCGCGTCGATTTCGTCCGCGCCCAGCTGAATTTCCGTTTTCTCCCCCGCGGGAATCGTCATTTCCACGGGCGTATTCAATACGTCCTCTACAAACTCGACCGTTCTTTCCACCGTGGTACTCGCTCCCGCGGAATTGACGGCGGAATAGCGTACGGTAAACGTCGCCGCGGTTTCCGAAGTAAACGAGTTTCCCGAAATTTCCACTTTCTCCGCCCCCTTAAATACTTCTACGCTCGCCTGCAAATCGGTCTCTCCGTCCATCACCGTCGCCGCGGGAAGTTTTACCGAATTTCCCGCCTTTGCGACGACATTGTTCATGTCGACCGATATGACGGGCGCCGTATCGGAACCGGCGGAATCGGATGTGCCCGAATTATCACCGGAACCGGAACAGCCCGCCATTCCGAAGACCAAAATCGCGGCCGACAGACACCCGATAACGCGCTTGCTTAAATGTCTCATAATTTTACCTCCTTCCTCGAAGATTTTTCTCACCGAGTGCGTCAAGTATAGCATGCTTCCAAGTAAGATTCAACCCCCCCCCGTCATAATAATGTTCTCTATTTTTATGTTTTGGAAACAAAATCAAACAATATTTTTATTTTGAAACTATTGACAAATGAAAAATTTCGGATATAATTAAATTACCGTTGTGATTTGAAGGAGGGGAAAATGCAGACGGAATCGGATATTTCAATGTATGAATATTCAAATTATTTTTATTTTTTTGATATAAAAAACTATTATAAGCGAATTTATCAGAATTTTGACATGAAATTTCACCGACATAACGGTATCGTGGAAATCATGTATATCAATTACGGAGAAATCGACGTCATCTATACGGATCCGAGCACGGGGGAAGAGACGGCCACCACAATTTCGACGGGAGAATATATCGTCATCGACAGCGGCATCGAGCATAAAATTTCCGTCGGGAACAAAAAGAGCCAGATTCTCAATATCGAACTGATTTTTTCCAAGCCCGTTCCTCCGCTCGATCTGTCCGTAAAGACTCTCATCGACAACAGTCCCGACGTCTATCACTTTTTTTCGGAGAAAAAGCGGATATTTACTTTGTCGGACACTTCCAATGTGGGGCCGCAGATCACAATGATCATCAAGTATCTATTGTCCGGAGAAAATCCCGAAAACACCGAAAGCAAACGCTCCCTCCCCATGGATTTTTATATCGCGGCGCTGATTTCGCAAATTGCCGAAAATTACATACGCGAAAACTATATGCCGAATTTTTCGGGGGTAAAATATCTGCGCATTGCCATAAAATTTATCGCCGAAAAATATTCGCATTCCATATCGGTCAAGGAAGTTGCGGAAATCGCGGGCGTCTCCCAAAATTATCTGAACAAACTGTTTAACGAAAAATTTTCCATGTCTATCAACGAATATATCAATCATGTGAGAATATTCAAGGCAAAACTACTTTTGGAAAAAACGAATATGTCGGTTTCCGACCTTGCTTTGCAGGTAGGATACAACAATAAGCAGAACTTCAATAAAAATTTTATCAAGGCCGTCGGTTTGACGCCGAGAAGTTATAAAAAGTACATTGGTGCAAAGGACAATTTTCATTGGGAAGATTAAAAAAAGCGCCCCGCGGACATTTTATCCGCGGGGCGCTTCTTCAAGGAATTATTTGTTTTAATCCACTCCTTCAAAACGGAATGCGTTTACCCTGAAATCCCCCCTCCGAAAGAAGGGGAATCAAAAATTCCATACGTCCGAGAGAGGCTTTTTCGGAGCCTCTCACTGCTTTCCTAAAAGACATTTGTCTTTATTAAAAAAGCACATAGACAAATTTTATCTATGTGCTTTCTTCTGATTTATTGTACCGACAGCCAGGTTTTATATAATCCCCCTGTTTCTCCGGCATGAAAGAAATCGACCAAAACCGCGCCGCCGGGTAAAATCATTTCAATTTTGCCTTCTTCTTTACGATATTCCGCCCTTTCAAAGTCGGAAAATCTGAGGACGGGCAAATTCAATTCGTTCAGACGCTCCGCCGTCGTAAAACCGGTTCCTCCGTTGCGGTCGGAAAAATCGGGATTGAAAGAAACGTCCCACGCAAAAAGGACAGGACCTCGGAAGATACTATATTTTTCCGAATAATCCCCTCCTCCTTTTTCAAAACGAACGGAAAAGTCCGGAAAAAATTCGGCTTTACAATTTTGGGGAAGACGGACATATTCTCCGCTTCGGACGCTTCTGATTTCTCCGTTTACGACAAGCCGCGTATTTTTCGACCAATTGGGGATTCTCAAAAAGATTTTCTTTTTCTCCTCTTCCGCTTCGCAGAAAATAAGAATGCGATTTTCCGCAGGATAATTGCTTTCGATTTTCAGCCGCAGCCCTTCTCGGGAAATTTCCTTCGGCTCGAAACCGTTCAAGTAAATTCCCGCCTCGTCCTCCGCCACGGTCCATTCTTCGCTTTCCGCCACACCGCGGGGGAAATTTACAGAACAACAATTTAACATGGGTCCGCCGGGACGGCTCTGAAAATCGCAGCCGTGAAAATTGGCAAACTTTTCTCCTTCCATGGGCGTATCGTACGTGGCCCACGCGCCCGACGGAGAAACCGCTCCCATCGCGGCATTATAATGTGCGCGTTCCAGAAAATCGATGAGGGACGGCTCGCCCGTGAGTTTATAAAGTTCCAGTACCAACGCGTCGAAAGCGACGACACAACAGGTCTCTATCGTCCCGTTTTCATAAGGCGTTCCGATCGCCCGTTCATGAGTGGAAAACCCTCCCGTATTATGGACGTCCGTTTCAAAAATGCTTTTTACCGCACGCGAAAGTGCGGTAAGGTACTTTTTATCTCCCGTTGCCGCGTAGGCCTCTTTGAAGCCCATCAGAATATGTAAACTTTCCCAGCGCGGCTTCGAAGAGTCGCAAAATCTTCCGCCCGAAGCCAATAATTCCAGCCAATTGCCCGATTCGGGCCTTTGCATATCCTCTTCGATATTCCGCATGAACTCGAAATATTTTTTCTCTCCCGTCGCATTATATAAAATTCCGAATAAATGATATACGGCAAGATTCATTTCCGAACACCCCGCCGCTACGATATTTTCTTTTTCCCCGTAAAAAGAACTCCTCACCAGCTCCGCCAATTTTTCCACGGCCCGAAAATATCTCTCCTCGCCGACCGCCTTATGCCAAAGCAGCAAACCGAACGCTATATGATAATTGCCCCACAAATCCCACGTCCACGGCCGTTTGTCCGGCGTCTGCGGAAGCGCGCCCGTAAATCGGGTGGCGCGGGAAAAGCAGCCGAAGTATCCGTCGGAATCCTGTAATTTCAAGAGCCTTTCGATAAAATTCAGGACATACGCCTTTAATTGTTCGTCGCCCGTCTGTCTCCATACGAAATAGGCGCCCGTAAGATATTTGCCGGCAAATTCTCCCGACCATGCCAAAAGATCCCTGTACGGCCTCACGTCTCTGTCGGAAAAAACCGCTAAAATCGCCGGATTCGTTTCCGCGATTCCGTTTAGCCATCTCGTTGCAATCCGTTCGCAAAGTTGCTGCGTAATTCCGTGCGAAACGACAGTTGCTCCTTTTAATTTTTCCATTTCCACACCTTTAATTTATTGCAGAGAGGGGAAAAATTTCCCCCCTCCCGTTTTTTATCCTTATTATTTTCTTCTCTTCTTTATGAGTACCGCAAGCGCTGCTCCGAGTCCCGCCGCCGTTCCGACGGAAAAGCTGCTCCCGCAGCCGACTTTTACGGGATTTGTGCCCTCGTCCCCTTTCTCGGGAACCAACAGAGTAAACGATATTTCCGCGCTGCCGCCCGTGGTCGTAAGGACGATTTTTCTTTCCCCTACCGCAAGCTCGTCAAAAATCTCAGGTTTTATCGTAAGCGTTCCGTCCGAATAGCTGTATTCGTCCGCTCTGAGGAGTAGTCCGTCGACGACGATTGAAACGATTTCTTTGCCGTTAAGCTCCACGGACAAAACGAGTTCTTCTCCCTGTTTTACGGTATATTCTCCCGTAATGGCGGGGGGCAGGTCTTTGACCTCCACCTGTGTCGACGCCGCGGCCGTCGTGACGACCGTCAGAGTATAGCTTCCCGCATTCAAGGCGTTCAGTACCGATTCCGAAATCGTCAGTTTCCCGTCCGTATAGGCGTATTCCTCCGTCGTGAGCGTCCTGTCCCCGAACGTCACGGAAACGATTTCCTTTCCGAAAAGTTCTATGCTTACTTCGAGCGCTCCGCCGACATTTTTATCGTAAACGTTCGTACCGGAAAACTCGGGCGTGCTGTCGGAAACCGAAACGGTGAAAGTCCCCGTCGCGCCCGAAGAAATCACTAAGACAAATTTGTGGTCTCCCGTTTCGAGCCCTTTCAGATAATCGTACTTGAACACGAGATTATTCTGTGCGTCGAGATAGTATTCCGTTCCGATGAGATCGGTTCCTTGCAAAGAAATACGGGAAATCGTCATGCCCCGTAAATCCACGGCAAATACAATGTCTTTTCCGCTCGCTTTATCGTAGGCAATCGGAGTTTCGGGAAGAATCGGAGAAGTATCCGTCACCGAGAAAGGAAGCGTCAATTCCGTTCCCTTCGAGGTCGATACCGTAAGGACGATGCTGCTCTCCAAAGGATATTGTTTACAGAAAGCCTCGGTCAGTTCCAGACGAATATTTCCGTTCGGCGTTTGAGACAGCGTATAATCCGCGTCTTTATTCAGAACGGTTTTCCCCGCCGCGACGGACGTAATCTCAAACGTTCCGCAAAGGTTGATTAAATAATAGGGAGTATTTCCCGACGCGAGATCGTACACCTCGTTTCCGCCTTCATAGGAAGGATAAAGCTCCGTCTGAGCTTTGAAATTATCGAGATACCATGCGGTATTTTCGGCTTCCTTCGCCGCTCCGAAAATGAGATACCCCGAAGCGTCGCGGCTGAATTCTTCGCCGGTAAAGCGAAAAGTGATTGTTAAAGTATACCAGCCGTTCCCTTTTTCCTCGACGTTCCAGCTCGCAGAATAGGACTGCGTTCCGTCGTCCGTTCTGAGACCGTTGACAAGGTCGATTTCCATATAGAAAATCATGGTATCCGCGCCATTGTCGTACACTCTGCCCGTGACGCCGATCGTCGTTCCGTTTTCGGGTTTCCAATCCATGGAAACGCTGTTCCACTGCTCCTTTTTCAACATGCTCAGCCGCGCGCCCTGAGGGTTTGACTGGAACATCGATTTCATCGTGTCCGAAACCGCTCCGGGAGAGGAAAATTTTATCATTCTATTATCCCCTTCGTCTACCGTATAAATATTGTAATCTCCGGGGTCCATATAGCTGTTTTGAAAGAATGCGTCTTTTGCCGCTTGATCGCCGTTCAAATCGGGCATACCGGAAAAGTCCGTCTCGTAGGCCGTACCCGTTAGTGCGTCCGCTACATAGATTTCAGCCTCGGCAACCGTTCCGTCGCCCTCCGCCGTGAGAGAATGTATACCGACCGAAAGCGACTTCAAGGCGCTTTCTTTTATCGTAAGTATGCCGTCCGAATAAGAATATTCTGCTTCCGTCAGCTGTTTTTCGTCCAATTTTACCGAGTCGATTTCCGACAGGGTCGCTCCCGTTCGGAAATCCCCTCCCGTCGATTTATTATAGAGAGAAGATTTTTTGTTCAGACCGACGGCCTCGCCCTTATTCTGCTTGGCAAACGCATAATCGTCGAGATAGAATCCCGTATCGAGCTTTTCGTTGGATGCCGCCGGGTCGGAAGCCTGCATATAGAAAAAGTTAAAAATATACCCACCGTTGCCGTACACGTAAATCGTCAGATCGTAGACGCCGTCCACATATTCCGACTCTGCGGAAATGAGCTTTCCGCCCGCCGCCTTTTCCAAGCGCACCGTACCGTCTTTATTCAAAGCCACGGATTCGGTAATTCCCGCCGCCTTTTCATATTGGAAACAGATGCTCGCATTTTTCCATTCCCCGAAGGGTTTTATTTTCATGGTAAAGCGGTAAATATCTCCGTCCACGGTACCCGACGTCCGTCCCGAATCGAGATAGGCATTTCCGTTCTGCCAGCCTTCATCGTCCTCATAAAATTGATAGATCGCCTTCATGGAACGGCTTTCCCCGATCGCTCCGTCCTCCACGCCGAGAGAGTAGCAGGTTCCCGCGAACCCCGTCGCATGGTACATCGGGTCGCTCCCCGAGGTTTCGGGAGGAACGAGATCGAAATTTTCGCTGAAAAGCGTTTTGTATTCGCCCGTCAGCTGCACTTCGGACTTTTCCCATATTTTCAGATTATCGAAATAAATTCCGGTATCCTTATTTTCGTTGGCTTCCGCGGGAGCGGAGGAATTGAGATTGACGGACGTCTTGAATTTGCCTCCGAGTCCGTTTATCGTCGCTTTGACGTGAAAGATTCCTCCCTCGTAAAAAATATCGCAGCTTTCAAAAATTTTCGTTTCCCCGTATTCCGCGACTTCAAAAGTCCCATCCGCATGCAAAATCGCCTGAGAATTGATTCCGGCTACTCCGATCTGTTCAAACAGACAATCCGCCTCTGTTGCGCTGCCGAACAGAACGAGGTCAAATTCTACAACGTATTTCTTTCCCGATTCCATTGTAATGTTAAATTCGTTCTCGTTGGTATAGACCGCTTCCGTCTGCCAGCCGTTATCAAAGAAACCGTATACTCCTTTCAGAGTTTTTCCCTCTATCCCTGCGCCCGTTTTCGTGCTCGCGGAAGCAATTCCCGCAAAACCCGTCGCGCCGAATATCGCATCGTTGCCTTCCAGTCCGGCAGTGACTTCGAGCTCGTAAATCACTGTTTCAGCCGAGTTCGTCACTTTGAACTGCGAAAGCCGGATTCCCGTATTGTTCTGTGCATTGGCCGATTCGTAATCCGTCGTAGACATATAAAAGGCAGGAGCGATAAATCCGCCCGTCCCCGAGACGGAGATTTCCGCGCTCCACCAGCCGTCCGAAGACAGTTCCGCCGACGACAGTGTAAGATATTTTTCCGTACCGTATTCCTCTGCTTTGGCCGTACCGTCCGGGGTAAAAATGACGACGGATTTATAAGCCTCCGTATCCTCTCCCGTAAATTGCAGCGTCATATCGTTCACGAACCCGTAAGTTTGAAAAACGATTTCAAACGTATATGCTTCCGCTGTATCCGTTGAAGGAATGCCGCGACTCGTATCCAGATACAGATTGTCTTTCTGATAGCCGTCCGCGCCGAACGTATAGGGCGCTTCTATATAGGCAGGCGCGGTCTGAACGACGGAACGGGTTGCTCCCGCAATAAAAGTACTCTGATAAATTTCATCGGCGGTTGCGGAAAGGGACAAATTTTCAAAATCCGCTTCGTAAAGAAGTTTGTCCTCCGCCTTTGCCGTGCGGGGCATGAATCCCGCCGCGCCGCCGACGAGTGCGGCACAGAAAAAAACGGACGCTATCGCCGTTATGGTTTTGTTCTTTGTTCTCACGATTTTTCCTCCCAATGAATCTGTTTTCTAACGGTCATAAGCCGTTGTTTTTCAAAAATCAGTTGTCAATTTTTACTTTTTATAGTATAATATCCATAACCTTAAAATTTAGGGGTATCTATTATTTATGCATATCATCAACAATGAAAAAATTCTTACTTATATCGACTACATGCCGGTCTATAACGGACTGAATATCACCGAATTCGGCGAGGAGACGAGCGCCTGTGGAGATCACGGCAATTTTCTCGGTTACCGTCACAATCACATCGTCCACTTTGTTTTGGAAGGGACGGGAACGTTCTTTCGGGACGGCAAAACATACGCGCTTGCAGCGGGAAAGGCGTTCGTCATTACTCCGAAAAACCTCATTCGCTATGAAGCTACAAAAGAAAGCAGCTGGAAATATTGCTGGCTCTCCTTTACGGGAACGGACTGCGACACCCTATTCGAACAATGCGGTTTTACGGAAAATAACGCCGTATTCGATTTTCAGGAATCGGATATCCGTCCGCTGTTGGACGAATTGGCTTTTCTTCGCAAGGAAAAGCCGCAGCTTTCCCCCGCCTATCCGCTCGCCGCGCTTTCCATGTCTTTCGAAGTCTTGAAAAACTGTGCGGCGCGCCTGCGCGTCGACGAACCCAAAAAACAGGTTTCTTCCTCTATCGTCGATACCGCCGTAGCCTATATGCAGGCAAATCTCCATAAGCCCATGAGCATTTCCGCTCTCTGCGCAGACCTCTGCATTTCCCGAACTTATTTCTCCACGCTCTTTGAAACGACGCTCAAACAGCCGCCCTATCAATATCTGCAAAATCTTCGCATCCAAAAGGCGAGCGAGCTTCTTTTATCCGATCTAAACCGCCACGTCTACGAAATTGCGGAGATGGTCGGATTCTCCTCCACGGCTCAATTCTGCAAGGCCTTTCATAAGGTCATCGGCTGCCGCCCGTCGGAATTTCGGATCAAGTATCAAAAATCCGACGGCGCCCCGACCACCCCGCGCCGTTAGCCTAAAACAAACGGATTCCGAAAGGCTCTTTTCTCCGAGCAGCTTAAAACCTCGCCAAATGCTTTTTAAGCGCGTTTTCCGAGTCCGCCGATAAGGACATCGTCCAGCCTCTCCTCGGCGCGTACAGGATCATTACAGGCGATGAGGGAATGTTTTCCCGATACATCTTCTTCAAAGAGGGAAACGCCCCTTTCGTCGATTTTTACCGTTCCCCTTTTTCCGAGGGAAAAAATTCCGTCCGCGCCGAATACGGCGTAATAGGCGGCGACCAGATCCCAGCTTTCCCGATTGCCGTGAGAATGTACGAAGTACGATTCGGCAACGGGATTTTTTCTGTCCCTTTCGATTAAAATTCCTCCCGTAAGAATACTGCGGCCGACGAGATAATGCGCCACCGCGACGGGAACGGGACATTTCCCGAAAAGGGTTCGGGCGCCGGAAACGTCTACGGCGATATTGCATTCCGCCTCCATTCGGAAATCCCCGAACCATATTTCCGGAATTTCCCGCGTCGGAAAAAAGCACCCCATGAAAGATATTTCTTCTGCTTCTTTTTCCAAAAGTTCCTTTCCGGAAAGGGGCGAAATATCGTCCCCGCCGCTTTCGAGGAGTGCTGCGATATTGATACAGCTTCCCACGACGACGAGCGTAATCTTTTCTCCTCTGTTTTCCGCCAACGTTTTTCTCAAAAGACGCACGGCGTCTTCGGGAACTTTTGCGTTTTCTCCGAAATAGGCGTTTTCATACGTTTCCGCAATGTGTTTTCCGTAAGATTTTTCGAAAAACGTCGCGTCTTCCCCGCTCGGAGCGGTTTTCGTCTGTCCGACGGGAACTTCATGTCCGTACCAACGGTTGATGGCGTCCGCGCAGCCGGCGGCATAAGGGCTCATCGTGCTGATCGTCACGGCGAGGAGTTCCGACATTCCCGCGCGGCCGCATTCATGGAGAAGAGCCAAAGCTCCCGCATCGTCGCAGTCGCCGCCGATATCCGTATCAAAAATAATTTTCTTCACTTTTCTGCCTCCGAAAAAGCCGTCATCCTTTTACTCCGCCTTGCAGAGAAATCCCCTTTGCAAAGACTTTCGTACCCACGAAATACATTGCAATGGAAGGAATCGCCATCAGGACGCTTGCCGCGAGGAGCATCGGCGTGTCCTGTCTTCCCTGCGTCGTCTGGGAACGGAGCATGTTGAGGCCGAGAGAAATATTGAATTTTTCCGGCGTCCTCAGATAAATCAAGGGGCCGAGATAATCTCCCCAGATTCCCATGGCCGTGAAAAGGACCATCGTGGCGATGGCGGGAATACAATTCGGAACGATAATCGTCCATAGCCGAACAAAGGAATTGGCTCCGTCTATCTCCGCCGCCTCCGTGATTTCATTGGGAATTCCGCGCATATTCTGCTTGAACATGAACGTGTAATAGGCGCTCCCGCCGATGCTCGGCAAAACGAGAGGCACAAAGGTATTGGTGAGCCCCAATTTCGCCCAGATGATATACGAAGGAATCATGGTGACCGCCCAGGGAATCATCATAGTACACAGAAGAACCATAAAGACGCCGTCCGCGACTTTACAGCGGAATTTCGCGAATCCGTAGGCGACGAAAATCGTGCTCACCGTACAAATGACGGTATTGGAAAGAATGAGAAACAACGTATTGCCCAACCAGCGGAACAAATCGTCGTTTGACGAAAATACCCGAACGTAATTGTCAAAGGCCCAGACCTTGGAAAAGAATCGGAATTGCAGACTGTAATACTCCTCGTACGTCTTGACGGAGGAAGTCAGCATTACAAAGGTGGGCAGGAGCATAAAGACGCCGACCACGGAAAGGACGATGTAAAAAACGATGTTTTTTCTCAACCTGCGGGCTTTGCGGGAAGAAAAGGTTTTTTCGCGTATATTTTCCATATCAATCACCGTCCGCATAATAGACTTTCGCGCCGCCGAAACGGAAAAACACAAACGTCACGACGAGAACCATCAAAAACACGATCCACGCATAGGCGCTGGCATATCCCATCATGTGATCGACCATGGCGTAATTGTAAATCTGCAACGTGGCCGTCATCGTCGCCGTTCCTCCGCCGAGCATCATCATCGGGCCGTAGGCCTGCAATCCGCCGATAATATCCATGATCAGAAGATAAAAAATAGTAGGACTGATCATCGGCAGAGTGACGTGGACGAATTTCGTCCATGCGCTCGCCCCGTCGATGTCCATCGATTCCAGCAAATCGTCGGGAACGCTCGCGACCGCAGGCAGAAACATGGTGATTTTTCCGCCGATTCCGCCCCATACGGCCATTACGATGAGGCTCTTCATCGCATTCTGATACCCCATAAAATTAATGGAATCCATACCGAGAGTCGTAAGCATGCTGTTCAAAATTCCGTATTTCGCATACATGGATTCCCAGAGCATCGTTCCCGCTATAAAGGGAAGCACGGCGGGAAGATAATACAACGTCTGGAAAAAGCGCCTGCATTTCGGGACGGAATTGATGAGCAGAGAAAAGAGCAGTCCCAACGACATTCCGAAAATCGTAGTCGCCCCCATAAAGACGAAAGTATTTCTGAATGTTTTGAAAAAATACAGTTCCTTTGTAAACAGATCAATGTAGTTCTGAAATCCCACCCATTTCGGTTCCCCCACCATTTGGTAATTACAGAAACTGATGTAGAGGGAATAGAGCATTGGAAAGAGCCCGAAACACAAAAAGCCTACCATCCACGGACTGATATAAGCAAAAAATTGCAACGTCGTTTTCTTTCTCTTTGTCATCGCGACTCCTCCCCGTCTCTAAAAATATTTACGCCGTGACGCTCAGCCCTTGGCCTGATTGACGCGCTTATTGATTTCATAGTCGAGCGTATTGCAAAAATCCTCAAAACTGAGCGCCCCTTCCAGATACTCCCCCGTATAAGTGAACTCTATATTTTCAAAAGAAGCCTGAGAACAGTACGGGTTTCTGTCGATCACCACGGCCTTGGAAAGCGAACCGTAAAAGAGCTGCGTCGCCTTGAATTTTACCGGATTTGTATTGATTTCCGGGTCGAGCATATATTCTTCCGCATACTTTTTGAGCGCGGGAAAGTTATTGCAATTTTTTGCGTCCTGTTCCCCGTAATAATCGAGATACCATTCGATAAATTTGAACGCCTCATCCTTTACTTTGGAGCGCGAAGACACCGCAAAGCCCACGCAGCCCGTCGTATAGGGCTTACATTCCGTATTTTCGTCCTTTACGGGCGGATAGGCCACGCCCAAATCGAGATGATCCAGATCGTATGCGTCTATGCAATAGAGACCGCCCATGACCATGGCGATTTTCCCCTGAGCGAACAGCGGATAGAAGGTGGACCCCACGTCGTTGACCTCGTTCTTGCCGAGAATATCGTAATAATATCTGACGACTTCCTGTACCTCGGGAGTATCGAACGTCGATTCGTACGTCGTCGTGTCGAACCAGGAAAGTCCCGCGTTGGTGATAAACTGCGCGAGAACCTTTGCCTCCGCGAGTCCCGGCAGGAAAGAGTATTGCGAAATCAAGTTTCCCTGTTTTTTCAAAAGTTGATTCGTAAGAATTTCAAACTCGTCGAACGTGAGCGGATCGGCGACGCCGTCTCCGTCCTCGTCCCCTTCGATCATCGCGAGCTGTTCCTGCGTGAACAGAGAACGGTTATACAGCAGCATCGAATCCGTCGTCCAATCCTTCATGACGGCATACGTCTTTCCCGTCCCGAATGTTTTCGATTCGGAATCGTAAGCATACGCCTGATTATTGATTTCCCAGATGTCGTCCAAAGAGACATTCTCCGACTTTTCGAAATACCCGTCCAGCGGTTCGAGATAGTTTTCCGAAAGGAAAGGATAAATTTCGCCCGGCTCCATACTGAACACGTCCGCTTCCGTACCGCCGGCAAAATCCGTCAGCAGGTTGGTATAGAACGAACCCGTGGAAATTTCCAGCTGAACGTAAATGTCGGGATTTTTTTTATAAAAATCCGCTTCGAGCGCTTCTTCCAGTTTTTTATTCGTCGCAGTATCGTTGAAGGAATAAAAACGCACCGTCGTCTTCCCGTTCCCCCCGCCTCCGAACGTTCCGTCGTCCGAAGTGCCGCCGTTTTCTCCGCAGGCGACTGCGCCAAACAGCATGCCCGCCGTCATCGCTACGGCCAAGAATTTTCCGTATCTTTTCATCTATAAACCTCCGTTTTTTATTTTTCGGAGGGAAAGCGAAAATGCTTCCGCTTTCCCCGTTTCTCATCTTTCATAGAGGACGTCCTGCGTAACTTCGTAGGCATGCCCTTTCGTCACGACGGGAGTCGTCTGTCCCGAAGGCGTTTCCACCCGTTCAAACACTACATCGTCGATCGCGATCGCTCCATAGTAATGCACGCCCCACATGAAATAGTAATTGTCGGCTTCTCCCGTGGTAAATTCGTACTCCACCGAATATACTTCTCCGACCTCATAGCCGTCCCGCCACTCGAAGATTCCCTTATCGTGCGCAAACGAGCCGTCCTCGCGGGCCAAGCAGTAAAAATATCCTCCTTCTTCCGCCTTCACGTCCTCGATGACCATGAATTTGAATTTTACCCGATAGGTCGTATTGGCTGAAAACCGCATATCCGCGAGATTGGTCTGACAGAAGACGTTGAATTCGTAATTGGGCGAAGTCGGGTTGGTATTGAGGATATAACAGGAATAATCTCCGCTGATCGTATATCTGTCCCGCCGAATAATACCCGTGCTGAGTCCGGGGAACATGCAACCGCCGTTGAATACGCCCGCTTCAAAGTTCTCGACGACTGGTTTCTCGTCTACATTTATATTCTTTTCGGGAACGACGTTATGCTCGATAATTTTATCGTCGCAAGTATAAGAATAATCGGTATCGATGCGCGTGATCGAGATATTTTTCAGCGAAACGCCGCCCATATTCCTTATGCCGAATACGAGGTTCCACCCGTCCGTATATTCGCCCGTATTGAACACGTAAGAATATTTCTGATAGCCCCTGTCCATGGGAGTCCAGAAAGAGCCTATACGGTTCAAACTGAAAGACTCTATGTATTCCTTTTCGTCGTTTTTATCGGCCGCAGGGTCAGTGAGCATGGCGTAAAAATATCCGCCGCCCGAAATTTCCGCCACCGTCGCCGCGTCAAAGGTGAGCATATACGTCGCATGCGGGTCCAGTCTTTCTCTCATTTGCAGGCCGTCCGACCATGTCTGATTGAGCGTGCTTCGTATTTCATAAGAGCCGTCGTCCTTTTTTGTGGTAAAATCGGGATTGATGAGGAAAGAAGCCCCGATATTGTCCGCCTCGGCGACAGAAATATTATCGATCGCAATCTCCGCGGCATCGTCCTTTCCGCCGAAACCCAAGACATACGTTTTTCCGTCGTCGGGAACGGTAATCGTTACGCTGCGGCGGGAAACTTCGTTGGAAACGTCCAGCCACTCGTAAACGTCTCCCCAGGTCTTTTCCGCCCGACAGTACGCGCCGACCTGATAGCGGCTGCCGTCCGTAATCGAAATCTCTTCTTTCGGCTTATTCGTCCTGTAATCGAACGAAATGTAATAGGTCTTTCCGTTTTCCAAGCGTTTTCCGTAAGCGAACAGGTCGCTGCCGCCGCCCACGATCGCTTTCGTGCCGTCCACCGTGGTCAGGCGGGACGTCAGCTTTCCTTCCCCCGTCACCGTATAGCCGGGATTCTCGTCGAGAGTGTCCTCCGAAGAAGGATTTTCCGCCGCTTTATCGCCCACGGTCACTTCTCCGAGGTAATATTTTTTCGTGCCGTCGTTTCCGGCAATCGGCATTTCGATTTTCGGGTTGCCCGCCGCATCGGAAACGGCAAATTTGACGGTGTATTCCCCCCTCGGAAGCGAATCGGGAACGGTATAGGAAAGCTGGAAGAAATGCGGCTCTCCTCCGTTGATGGAAACGGGATTAAACCTAGCGTCCGTACCCGTGTAAACCGTTTTTCCCTCCGCATCCTCGAAATACACGCTCAAATCGTAATCCGTCCAACAGCGCCCCATGGCCTGATTGCTCCAAAGGGAATCGAGATAGAATTTATCCCCCGCTTTGATTTCGGAAGAATAGCGGATTTTATCCGGAACGAGACGATAGCCCATCATGCGATTGAAATATTCCACGAGTTCCTTTTCCTGCTTTATGACGATGTCAAAATCCTGCGCCACCCAGCCGATGACCGTCTGATAATTTACCCGCCATTTATGGAGCGCTTCATTCATCGCCTCATACAGAGGATAAGGATCGTTGTCGCCGTGTTTGGCATATCCGTCGCCGATTTCGCCCAAAAGCGGCAGTCCCGTATTCAGATAAAAATAATCGAGTGCCATGCGCGAATCGTATTCCTGCAACGCAAAGGCGATTCCGTCGCGGCGGAAGGTGATGTTATCGAGCTGCAACGCGTGGTCGTAACCCATATAATACATAAAATCTTCATAAGATTCCGCGTTGTTCACGCCCCACATGTTGTTGAGAAATTCGTATGTACAGGAAAGTACGAGAAGTTTGTCTCCCCACGCCTCGCGCCAGGCGTCTATGGTGTCGCAAAGCGCCTGCGTGCGCTCCTCCACGCTGTTATAGGTATTCCAGCCCGAATGCCATTCTCCCACCATGCCGTAGCCCCGAAGCTCCACGACTTCGATCGCATCGCGATAGGGATAATCCTCCGAAGTGTAATGCCCCGCAAATTCCGTCAGGAATTTTCTGAGCTCTTCCTGATAAACCTTGCTGGAAAGATCGGCAAAAATATCCCCGTTATTGACGACCTTCGGCACATTGTACGGCTCCTCAAACAACCACGCGGGACAGCCGTTGACGACGCCCTGATTGAGTTCCAGCCCGTCCGTACAAAGCCTTAAATTGATCGTTTTTCCCTGCTTTACCCAATATTCGATGGTTTCGTCCATGACCGTCCAATCGTAATTTCCCGGCGTTTCCTCGAACACCGACCAGCCCGTGGAAAGAGAAATCGATTTTACTTCGGGAAAAGTGCCTTTATACCCCAGAGACGGAAGTCCGCCCCAAAGCGGTTCTTCCAAGATTACCCACCCCATGCCTTCGTTATCTTCGCACAAGTCGTTCGTCTCTTCAAAACCGACCGTTTTCCAGCCTTCCTCCCCTTCGTTTGCTCCGTAAATCTTTACGCTGCTCTCTCCCACGCTCTTTTCGCCGAGATATTCCTTCGCGGGCCAGCTCTTTCCGCCGTTTCCCGCATTCTGACATGAACAGAGCCCTATCAGCGGAACCATCAATAAGGTCAAAAGTTTCAGACTTTTCATTTTTTCCTCCTTTACCAAGCAAATTTCTGGTTTCACATATTCAGTATAACATTAAAAGTTTTCCATTTCAAGATTGATTTGTTTTTAGATATTGTGTTTTTGTCCTATTACCCCCCCCCCGCAAAATTACACGTTTTCTCATCTATTTATATACCTTTGCCCTCCTTATTTATGCACTTGCCTTAATTCTCCGCCCGCCAACCTGGATTCTTCCGCCCTGATCGCGATGAGATGACTTTCCACGGAATCTTCCAGACGGGTGGGCGCGTCCTCGGCGCCGGAAAGAACTTTATAGAACTCTTTGATAAGTCCGCCGTCTCCGCCGCCGTGATTGTGTCCGCCCTCGATGAGCGCTTCGCAATCGATCGTCGTTTCGGGACGATTAAATTTACGCACGGTAATTTTATTCGTCCCTTCGTCCAATTCGATTTGTCCTTCCGTACAATAGAATTTCATGATTCGGCCGCCGCCGGCCGTAAACGCCGTCATGCGCAGGTTCGCTTTTATCCCGTTAAAAAACCGCATCTCTACGATCTGATGATCGACCACGTCGTTATCGCACGCATATACGCATCTCCCGTAAGGCCCCGTTTCGATGGCTTTTTGCAAATTCTGCTCGGTCAATGGATATTCCGTCGTCAAAACACTGTACGGCCAACAATTTGCGGGACTCCCCACGCTTTTCCAAAGCCCTATATAAATATTTTTCGCGCTATATATGCAGCTATCGACATATTTACAGTCCGTGCATCTGTCCGCTGCTCCCTGAGGCTGATTCTCCCTGCGGAAATAGCTCAGATCGCCCATGGAGGAGACCGCTTCGCATCGGTCTCCGGCGTAATATTGCAAAAGATCGAGATCGTGACAGCATTTTTGAAGAATCATCGGAGAACTCTCTTTACTGTTCCGCCAATTTCCGCGGACAAAGCTATGCGCCTGGTGCCAATAACATACCTGCTCGATGGAATCTATCATGATTAATTTGCCGCATTCGCCGCTATCGAGCAATTCTTTCATTCTGACATACGCGGGGGCATAGCGAAGAACATGACAAACGACTACTTTTCCCCCGTATTTTTTATGCGCGCAAAGCAGTCTTTCACACTCTTCCTCGCTGGCGGTGACAGGTTTTTCCAAAAGAATATCGTAACCGAGTTGTAAAGCTCTCTCGCATTGTCTGACGTGATCGCCGTCCATCGTCGCAATGACTATCGCGTCGGCTAAACGTTTTTCAAAAAATTTCTCTTCTTCCGAAAAAAGATTTTGTCGGTTCACCCCGAAGATTTCCCCGTATTTTCTGAGCTTATCCTCATTGATGTCGCACAGCGCCACAATCTCAAATTTATCTCTTTCTTCCGCCATAAGCCGCCCGTAAGCCTCCGCTCCGCGCGAGCCGCAGCCGATAATCGCAACCGTAAACCTTTTTGCCATATCCGCACCTCCAAAGGAACTTTTCTCGTTCTTCGCTTTTTATTATATCATTCCAAAAAAACGGATACAAGACCTTTCTGTTCTGAAATATTGTGTTTTTGTCTTTTTCGTTTTTTTCAAAGAAAATAAAATTCCGTAAAAATATAAATCATAAAAAAATACGCCTTAAAGCGTTTAGGCTTCAAGGCGTATTCCTGAGTTTTTGCGTTATCGAAAATATATTTTTTGATTTTTACAGATTTTTACCGTTTTCCCGCACGATTTTTGCGTATTCGTAATAGCTGTCCTTCGGAAGTCTTTCAAACGTTTCAAAGTCCACATAAATGAGCCCGAAACGCTGTTTATATCCTTCCGCCCATTCAAAATTATCCATCAAAGACCAATGGAAATATCCGGCGATTTTTGTTTCTCCGTCGTTTGCCGCGCGGCGCAGTTCTTTGAGATACGTTCTTAAATATTCCGTCCGATATGTATCGTGAATTTTTCCGTCGGAAAATACATAATCCGCAAGCGAAACCCCGTTCTCGGTGATATATACTTTTTTGCCGTATCTCTTATATAAAAATTTCGGCCCCCAATACATATTTTCCGGAGTAATCTCCCAACCCATCTGCGTCTTCGGAGAACCCGGCTTCGGTTCCACCTCTCCGATGCCGCCGTCCGCTTTCCGATACACCTTTTTTCCTTCATAAATATTCAGCGCAAAAAAATCGAGCGGCGTCGAAATGAGTTTCATATCTTCTTCCGTTATTTTAGGCAGAAGTTCTTCTCCGTATTCATAATATTCCTTCGGATATTTGCCGAAAAATATAGGCTCCGCAAACGAAGAAATCGTCCCCAGCGGATTTTCCCCTTCAAACGCAAACGTCCGCTCATATGCAGCTTCGATATCCTCTTTCTTTTCCGATGCGGGCGCATACGTATATCCACAGGAAGCATACCCCACTTCGGCTCCCTTTATCGTTTTCAGTACCCGCGCGGCTTTACCGTGCGATTTCAACAAATTATGTAACGCGCTTAATTGTTCCTTTAACGAAACTTTTATCCCCGGAGCATGTACGCCCAAGCGATATCCGCAGCCCAACACGCACTGCGGTTCGTTGATAGTCATAAAATTTTTTACTCTGTCCCCGTAAAGTTCTTTGACGCGTTCTGCGTATTCTTCAAACCAATCCGCCATCTCGGGGTTCAAAAATCCGCCGCGGTTTTGCAGCGTCTGCGGCAAATCCCAATGGTACAGCGTCAAAAACGGCGTTATGCCGTTCTCCAACAGCTTATCGATCAGCCGATTATAAAAATCCGCGCCCTTTGTATTCAGTCTCCCCGTTCCTTCCGGCAAGATCCTCGACCAAGCGAGAGAAAAACGATAAGCATTTACTCCCAAGCCTTTCATTAAATCGACGTCTTCCGACATTCTATGGTAATGATCGCATGCATGATCGCCGTTTTCTCCCCGAGCGATGGCTCCGTCGCGGTGCGAATATACGTCCCAGATCGACTCGCCCTTCCCGTCTTCGTTTCTCCCGCCTTCAATCTGATAAGCGGCTGTTGCCGTACCCCAATAAAAATCTTTTCTAAATTCCATTTTTTATTTCTCCCGTTTTATTTGTTCCATATATGGTTTGAGCATCTTTGCAAAGTTCGTACCCATCATGACGTGGCCGAATCCCGAAGGATGCAAGATATCTCCCGAAAGGTAATACGCCTTATCCAATAACTTATGCCCGTCCAACAGTATCGCATTTGCATACCTTTGCGCATGAGAAACGATTACCCCGCGGCTCCGGGCATAATATTCCGTATAGTCTTCCGTCGTTTTGCTCACGTCGGACAATCCGCGAACGGGCGTCATGATAAAAATTTTTTTGTCCGCAAATCGTTCGCAAAAAGTATCGATGAGGGTTCCGACGCGCTCCTCGATGATTGCAAGGGGGCGATTCGCGATATTGGTTCCCGGTTCCAGATAGACCGCGTCAAACGTTTCCCGACACAGATATTCTACCGTTTCCCTTTCGCAAAAACAACCACCTGCTATCGCTTTGTTCTGAATATCTATCCCCAAAATCTGCGCGACCGTATTCAAATAATTCAGCTGCGGACACAGGGCTCCGCACCCCTGCGTAATCGACGAGCCATAGGCGAGCAGTTTTATCTCGGGACATTCCGAGCTCTGCGGTACGCTGACTTTTTCTCCTCGCTCCGTCAAAAGCCCCCGAAAGCGAATGTCTCCTTCCCCGTCGAGAGCAATTCTCCATACGTTTTTCCCAAAACGGTTTTCGCTTTCTTTGCCGACGCCTTCCAAGATCTCGGGATAACTCAGTTTTATTTCATTTCTCCCCTGCCCCGTCGTCAGGCTTGTATTTTGAAAATCGCCGTTATAGACGGTAACACAAGTCGGGCGAGCCGTTTCTATCAAAAGAGTGATGTTTTTTGCCGCCGTTTCAAAGCGCAATTCTATTCCGTACGAGGTGCGCGCAGATTCGCGATGCCCGTTGAAATCCCGAATAAATTGTCCGTTTTTATCGTATTCTCCTATACTCAGCTTATCACAGACGCTCAACGGAAAACGATACAATACCCCGTCGCGGATTTCCGCCGTGTTGAAAAATTCTATTTCGTCAAATTTCATTATTATTTAATCTCTCGCTTATCTTTCGTCAAATACGGCACAGCATAGAAAAATCTGTGCCGTGCCGTATTTGTTTTTTTAATTATACCACACAAAAACCCGATTGTCAAGACCTATTTTCGGGGTATTTTTACTTTACTTCCGCAAACAATCAAGGTCTTTCTTTATCAATTTGAAGAATAGGAACAGTTCCTCTTTAATCCGATTTCCTTAATCTTTGCCGAAGCACCTTCGCCCTCGACGACGATATTCCAAATCTCCGACGGGAAAGCGGAGGCGTCGAACCCTTCGGGAACAGAATTGTCCGCGTCGATTTTTCCGTTGCCTTCGGGAGCAAAAGCAGGATCGTCGCCGGACAGGCTCACAAACGTATCCGTTTCGTCCGTAAGGCGATACCAACAATTTTGCGGCTCAAAAGCGCCTTCTTTTACGCCTGTCATCGCGCCGCCGGACTTGATTGCACCCGCTCCGTCAAACAAATCCACCCAATCGACTTCGACAAAGCAGTTTACTATCTTCGATGCGCCCGTAGCATATCCCGCGATTGCGCCCGATGCACGCCACTGATTGTTCTGACAGCCCATAACGGTCGCCTTTACGTAACAATTTTCTATCGTGCCTCTGTTCAGTCCGACGAGCGCCCCGCTCTTATTGCGGAAACCTTGGTTCTGGCCCGCGGAATTCTTCCAAATCTCGTGTTCCAAAACAAGATTGCGAATCGTGCCGTTATTTCCGCCGAACAGACCGATATATTCATCCGTCAGCTGCTTGAATTTCAGATTGGAAATCGTGAATCCGTTTCCGTCAAATACGCCGGCAAATGCATTATTCTGCACGCCGATGACGGGTTTATTATAGGCGAATACTTTCGTACCGTCCTCACCGTCCAATTCTTCGGACGCACCTTCCATGTTGTTTTGCAGCACGATGTCGTTCATGAGGATATACCAGCCGTCCAAATGCTCATTGATTCCGAATAATTCTGCTTCGGTCTCAATCGGCACATATACTCCCAGACGGAATTCCACGATATAAACGCCTTCGACCATTACCGTAATCGTCACGGCACCACCGTAATAGCCTTCCTCATCGGAAGCCGCGAAAACGGCTTTCGTCGGATCCGTTTCATCTACCGTTAAAGTTCCCTTTCCCGACGTGAGCTTCCATTCGACTTCCGCGTCCGTATCGGGCGTCAGAGTCACGGACAAATCCGCCGTATCTCCTTTCAGAATTGCCTCTTTATACTCATCGGGGGAAATTTCCAGCGCTTTTTCCAGCACCGTTACCGTACAAGTCGCCGTCGCACCGCCTACCGTCGCCGTTACCTGTGCGGTTCCCGCTCCCACCGCCGTAATATGCCCGTCCTGAGAAACAGAGACGATTCCCTCGTTCGAGCTGGCCCATACTACCTTTTCGTCGGAGCCATAAACTTCCGCTATCAAATCGTATTCGGGCGTCATATCCAAAGACAGTTCAAAAGAGGATTGATTCAGAAAAACGGAAACCCCGAACGTACAGTTTTTTCTGAGCTTAAATTCGGTAAATTTCGCATTTTCACCCTCTCCCTGAATTTCAATATCCCAAATATCCGAAGAAAATCCGTCTTGAGGGAAGTTGCCGGGAATACTCATGTCCCTGTTAATTTTCCCGCAGTTGGCAAGAGCCGGCGTCGCGCTTCCGATGATGTTTACGTTATTTTCATAAGGTTTGGACGCCTCGGATTCTCCCGTGTAGACAAACCAGCAGTTATCCACCGTATACGAGCCTTCAACCGCCATCGTCATCCCCACGATACCGCCCATTTTGAAGGTGCTGTCTACAGAACCTGTTTCCAGCACGTAGACCATTTCCACTTCCGCAAAGCAATCTTCTATAATACCGCCCTGATACAACCTTCCGCAAATTCCGCCGCCCGAAGTCGTATTGAACTGCGTGGCAATCAGCGTTACTTTTGCGGAACAGTTGGACACCGTGCCCGAATTGTCTGCGCAGATCGCTCCGCCCTGATTGCGGATGGAACGCAGGTGTCCGCCGCCGTCCGTGCGATACGGCTCTATGATGACGTTGAGATTTTTAATTGTACCCGCGTTGTTGCCGAACAATCCGCCGTTGTGATGGAAATAAATTTTCAAATTGGAAACCGTGAATCCGTTTCCGTCGAATACGCCCGTAAACGTCCCGTTCCAATTCTCTTCCCCTGAGGTCAAAGTCGTGCGCTGGGTAATAACTGCCTTATTATAGGTCCAGACGGGATTTCCGTTGACGTCTTTATATTCCTGCGTCAACGGCTCGTTGACGGTATTGGGCATAATGCCCTCTACTTTATTCTGCATGACGATATCGTTCATCAGCATATAGTACCCGTCCAGATGATAGTTGATATCGACGAGCTCCTGCTCCGTGGAAACGGGAACGAATATATCGATTTTGAATTCCGTGGCGGGCGATCCCTCTACACGGACGGAGATTGTCACGGAACCGCCGTAATAATCCTTTTCGGGAACGGTGTATGTCGCTTTCAAAGGATCTGTTTCGTTGACCGTCAGGCTTCCCACGCCGTTATTTTCAATCGTCCATACCACGTCGAGCGCCTTATCGTAAGGCTCTACCGCGATCGCCAACTCCTGAGAGGTGCCGTTGTTCAGATAATTTTTCGTAAGCATGACAGAAGAATAGTCTTCGGGAAGAATATCGAACTCCGTCTGCGTCGTCTTGACGACCGTTACGGGAAGCGACTTTTCCACAGATATATCCCCCGCCACGGCTTTGACGGTGAGCTCCGCTTCTCCGATTCCCTCGGAAGAAACCTCTCCCTCGTCCGTTACGGTAAATACCGCTTCATTTCCGGAAATAAATTCAAAGTTTGCGGTCTGTTTTTCATCGTTGACGAAAAATTCCGCCGTAATCGTCTGCGTCTTCAAATCCGTATCGTTCAACGACAGCAGAGACAGATTCAAGGAATTATAATTCGTACGGATTTCCAGCTGATCTTCCACGACGACGTCTACCGTCTCGGAAACGCTCCTGCCGAATACGGAAGCGGAAATCTCCACCTGTGTGGTCCCCTTGGAAACGGCGCTGACGATACCCTCGGCAGAAACCGTCGCTATCGCCGTATCCTTACTGGTAAACGAAAATACGACATCCGAAACGGTTTCGTTTCCGATTTTTACGGAAGCGACGATTTCTCCGCTTCCGTTCGGCGCAATCGAAAGCGCTTCGGGAGAAGTCTCTATGACGGGAAAAGAGGAAAATACCTTTACCGTACATACGGCGGAAACGCCTCCCGCCGCCGCGGTGATTTCCGCTTCTCCCCCTCCGATGGCCGTAATCTTACCGTCCTGTACCTGCGCGACGGAAGAATCCGAGGTGGACCATGCCACCGATTCGTCGGAATCCTCCACCGTAGCGGTAAGCGTCGCTTCGTCGTGGACGAACATTTGCAGGGACGTTTTATCCAGCGCAATCTTCGGCGTTTTGCTTTCGGTGCAGCCGCATATCATGGCCACAGCACCGATAATCGTCATTAAAACGATCAGCAACCATTTTTTCTTTCTCATCTTGCTTCCTCCTTCTTAAATTTTTATTTGCATTTTTATTTTCATCGCCTCAAATGAATTTACAGCGTGTCTCCCACCTGCTGGAATTCCGCGGAACGCGTCACTCCCAAGCGGAAGCAGTCCGCTTTCAACGACGCTTTCTCGGCGGCAAGATCGTCGAACGAATCGGGATACAACGTGACCAACAGATAACGGAAGGAAATGCTTTCCTGACAAATCCGGTCGTACAGCTTCGTATACAATGCGGGATCTTCCGACTTATATTCTTCGATCGCGGCATAAGCCTCGTCTATCGCGTCCAGCCAGCCTTCCAGCAGATTTTTCGGCCAATACTGGGCATTCAACAGTTTTTTCGTATTGATAGAGCCCACACTGGTCGGATCTTCCTCCGCGAGATGAGCAAACCAAGCCCTCTCTTCGTCAAATAAGCGTTTCATTTCGGGCGCCGCGTCTTTGAAATAATTTTCAAACCACTCTTCGATTAAATGCGGCACGTCGAGTTGTACGTTCCAAAGAAGCTGAGAAGATAAATACTGTTTGAGTCTGTACCAGTCCGTACCGCTTACGTTGTTCCACTGCATTTGGTCGAACAGATAAATTGCTCCGTTTTCATAGGCGTACTGGTAATTCGGCTGCATGGAACTAAAATTGTCGAACGGAAGCAGATAGTCCTGGAAATTCGCGTCGTACATCCAGAAATAGAAGGTATCGCTGATCATTTTCCATTTTTGAATATTCTGTTCCGCAGCCGCGTTCTGGGGATGATAGAGGCTGAAATAGGAATTTACATTTGACGTACAGATCATCACGCCTACATTGCCCTTATAATGCAGATCGGGTTCCATGAGCTGCATGCTTCCGTCGGAATTGACGCGGACAGGAGCCTGCTGAATATGGCTGTAAGCAAAATCTACGATTCGGATTTCCCTGTCGATATTATTCTCTTTGAGATATTTATCGAGCTTTTCGGACAGTACGTTGATAAAGCGGATCGCCTCAACCGCGTGCGTCCCGTATTTCTCGTAGTTCTCGTTATTGACCGGCGCGTCGCCCCAGCCCGTTCCGTCTTCCTGCGTAAACGTAAATTGATTTAAGTCGGGGTAAGCCGCAATATCTTTGATGATCTGCTTCATGACTGCGTCCGACATTTCCTCTACGTCCACCCCTATATTCAGGTTTGTCTTTGTGGAATTATACCAATCGGGATGTTCGTCTCCGTATTCGCTGTACGGCAATACGTCGAGATAGTTATGCCATACGACTCCGCCGAGCGGTATCCATAAATCGTTTGAATTCTGGATTCTCAAACGGTTCATGAAAGTGGTATCGTTGTTCGTCTCCCCCGAAGTCGTCAGGCGGTACTCGAAATCGGGATTGTCCGTCACGTTGAAATTATACAGAACTTTTTCCGTCACGTTCCTTTCTATCGCTATCTCGTCTATCGCAAACGTCTTGAAGCCGAACTGCATATGCAAAAATTCGTATGCCGCATACAAAGTTCCGCTTCCGCTCTTTCCCAGCATCAGCACGTTGGCGCCTTCCGTACGGATAATATAACCGCTTTGATTGAGGGCGCTGACTTCGGTTATATATTCCTGATTCGTCAGATAGGAAGTTTTTCCCAACGACAGCACCGCATTTTTCCCCGCGCTCTTCGCTTCCGCGTCCGTCATCACGGGCAGTTCCAGTCCCGTCGCCAGATAGAAAAGCTCCACCAGCTCCTGAGCGGCAAACGTCACCTGTTCATCCGTGTTTCCTTCGGGGTATACGATTACGTAATCCGTCGCTCCGTCACGTACCAAATATTTATCCGAAGCGGTCGCCTCATAAATATGTGTCGTATCGTATTTGTCTGTCGATGTCACCATATCGGGTATATAGACCTCCTTAAACGTCTCATTTTCCTTTCCGTTACAGCTGCCGCATGCCGACATGAAAAGCAATGCGCAGCCCATCATCAACGCAGTAAATCCCGCATACTTTCTCTTCATAACTTCCTCCTTACTCCGCCGTAACCGTAAATTCCGTCATTGAGAAATTGCCCTCGGAATCCCATGCGATATAGCGAAGTTTATATACGCCGGAATATATCGCTCGGAATGCGTCTGCCGTCTCGCTCAATATCGTTTGGGAACCGTCCGGCAGCACTAAAATCCGAAGCAGCATCGGGGCTTCGTCGAGATTATCCGTAACGGACGCAAAAGGAACCGCCACATCCGAACCCGTTTTCACCGTCTCCGCTATTTCTCCGTTTACCTGAATTTCGGGCGGCACGATATCTTCCACATTGATTGCGCGGTAATACGTCGTCGTTTTTCCCGCCTCGTCCGTCGCCGTATACGTCAAAAGATAATTGCCGTATTTCTCCGCCTTAAAGTACAAAACCTCTTCCGCGCTCACGTTTTCCAGTCTCACTCCGTCTACGGAGGTCACAATTTCGCCGTTATGATCGGTCAGCGTCACCGTTATATCGGGCGAAGGATCGATGACGTCTCCCGCCAGCGCGTTCAAGACCGGTATCGTATCGTTCAGAGAGTATTTCTTCGCGTATTCCCCGAAGATATAGACCATCGGTTTTACAGAATCCCCGCTGTAATTGCTCATCAACTGCGAATTAATTTTCGAGACGCTGATGCTCGCCGCTCCGCTTACTTCCTCGAACACGAACCGAACATATACTTTCTTGCCGGGGAACCCCTCGAACGTTTCCCCCGAAACCGTTTCCGTTATCTTTGCCGCCGCATTTACGATATGGATGTTTCTGTCGCTCTCCGAATACGTCAGCGCGATTTCCTCGTCGTTATAAAAACTCGGATCAATCAGCAGCTTATCGTCGCCGTTATAAATCATATAACTGTCCGAACCTGCATCCGCGCCCTTTACAAATTGCAGGCGGATACTGATATTCTCGTTTTCCGCATCCGTCAGGTATATGCTGAACGAGGAAAAATTATTTTCCGCAGAATTGACTTTTACGCCCAAATTCAATCCGTCCGTTATGACCGCGTTGACAAACTCCACCGTCTGTTCCTTCGTCCCCGATGCAGCAGAAAGAAGTATGTCGTTCTGTCTCGCCTCCGCCGTCACCGTATCCGAATAGAAATATTTCGACAGATCGTAACCCGTTCCGTTCTTTACCGTCAGTACCGGCAGAGTATAACTCTTTTCCGTCGTTCCGTTTTTATCGGTCACGATATACTTGATTTCCGCTTTTCCGTTTTGATCCGCCTTGAACGTATGTCTGCCCGTCGTGCACTCCGTCGTTCCGTTGCCGTCCGTAATCCGAACGGTGACGTTCGTTTTCTGCGTTCCCGCCCCGTAACTTAATCCCGTCGGAACGGGGACCTTATATTCAAAGCCTTCCAACAGATATTTCGGCAGGCAGGCGTCGTCTAAGATTTCCGGCTTTTTGTCGTCCTTTACCGTTACCTTATATTCCTCCTCCGCGGTATTCCCCAAAAAGTCCGCTGCCGTATACGTAATCGTATATTCGCCCGCATAGTCCGCAGTGAATTTTCCGTCGGTAATCTCCGCCTCGTGCTCTCCGTTTTTAGCGAAGACCGTTACCTCTACCTCCCCCGAACCGCCGCTTGCGGAAACGTCGGCAATTTGCACGGTGTCCCCCGCAGAAACTTCCGTCACCCGTTCCGAAGAAATATCCAAAGCGGGCTTTTTCGGCAATACCGAAAGAATTTCGACTGTCTTTTTGTTCTCGTTTCCGTAATAATCCGTCGCCGTATATTCTATCGTATACTGCCCCGTGCGATCCGGTACGAATTTTCCGTTCTTTATGGTAACTTCTTTCCGAGCGGAAGAATTATAATCGTAAAACACCTTTACCGAAGTCGATTTGACCTCCGTAAAATAGTCGTATGCCGTAAAATCGAAAACGGGATATTCCTCGCCTTTGAATGCTTCCGGTAAATTATTTTCCTCGTATTCCCCGAAATCCACCGTTATTTCCGGGCCCTCTTTATCCTCCGTTCCTTTGAGCTCTGCCCCGCCTATTTCCGTAAATATCATTCTGTACGGAATTTTGTTTGTGCGGTATTCCCGCGCGGTTACGGAGAGTCTCACTTCTCCCGTCGTGAAGCCCTTCCACTTCGTATTCATATACTCCGCGTCCAAATCCACGACTACGTTGCTTTTGCCTTCGCTGCTCGTTGACGTGACGGTTTTTTCGTTCAAATCGAAACCGAGCTCCAAATACTCTTTCCCGACGTTCTCCTGTTTGTTTTTATAACCGTAGGGAGAAACGGGCGCGAGGAATCCAAAAAGATTTGCCTGATGCACCGTATACAGAGTTCCGTCCGTATTCCTCCATTCGATTCCCGTAGGGACCTGACCGTTGGCTCCGCCCAGCAGATACGTAGTATTGAATTTCGTTACGTTGGTTTCCTTCTCCGGCTCCGCCACCTGCATCGCGGAAGCATAAACGTCCACATAATTATCCGGATCGTATATATCCGTAAAACGGAATTTTAATGTCCTGGCGTTATAATAGCCCAAGGTTTCGGGTATTACATACATCTTAAAGATGCTTTCCCCTGCCGCAAAATCATTCAGGTCTATCACCTGATTGAAATTCATCGTTTCATTCGCGTACAATTCCACGTTCAACCCGGTAAGTCCCGTATCGTAAACCGATTCGTCCTTTCCGTATACGCTGCTCGATTTTATCAGGCCTTCTCCGTCGAACTCTATCAAATCTTTATCGACCGTGAAGGTATATTCTTCCGCTTGCCCCGTCTGTGTACACGTATATTCCAACGTGTACCGGCCTTCCGTTTTGAGCGTTACCGAATCCGCCGCAGTAACCGTTCCGTCGGGATTATAGAGCGTGGTCACCGCTTCATAGTTTTTTCCGTCCACGGTAAACGTACCTTTGGGAAGATTCAGACGTTCTCCCACATCGTAGCTTTCTTCCAGCTCCCCGTCCAAAGAGAACGTTCCCTCTCCTTCCGCGCCCGCATTGGTCTGAATTACCGAAGCCAGCGAAAAACACAGCGCCGAAGACAAGCCGAGCGCCAATAAGATATTCGCTCTTTTCTTCATACGACTCTTCAAAAAATTTTCCTCCTTTATTTTATTCCTTCAAACCGCCCATCGAAATGTTGCCCATCAATTTATTCCTGAAACACAGGAAGATGATGAACATCGGTAAACTGACGATCAAAGCCCCTGCAAGTTTCATCGGAATATTCGATACGTCCGCCTTATAAGAGTTGGAATAGTTGATTAATCCGACTGCTAAAACGGGATGGCTCGGCAAAAACAGCGTCGGGCCTTCGTATTCGTTCCATTTCCCTACAAATACCAAAAGTGCTATCGTCAGGAACATTTTACTTGCCATGGGCAAAGCGATGCGAAAATATACCGAGTAGTTGTTCGCTCCGTCCACCTTCGCCGCGTCCATATAGTCCTGCGGCATCGTAGAGAAGGTAGCAAAAAATACAAGATAGTACATACTGACTATATTTGCCGTCATCAACACATATAATCCGAGATTGTCATAATATCCGAACCACCTTGCGAACAACAGCTGAGAAGGTCCGTTTCCTATAATCGGCAGTACCATGGCCGTCATGATTGCAACATAGATTACCTTGCTGGACTTATATTTATAGCGCGCGGTAGCATATCCTGCGGTGCATTGTAAAAAAGTTCCCCACAAGGCACCCAACAGGGCATAGACGACCGAGTTCAAGAACATTCTCCAAAATCCCAGCGTAATGTTTCCCGTCGAGCTTTGCACCTGTACGTTTCCGATTTCATAAAATGCCGTAGCATAGTTTTCCCACAGCCATTTTTTCGGGAAACCCCAAGGATCGATTTCAAAAGACAAGGGACTTTTTACGGAGTTATATATCGCCCAGAAAAACATTCCGAAAAACGAGAAAGTATACAAAATCAAAAAGACAATGAGACAAATCTTAAATACGGAAAATCTCTGTCCGTCTTTTATTCTGTTTTCCTTCTTGACTATCTGTTTTCGGCTCAATTCCGTTTCCTTTCGGAACAGTCTCTTTATCCGTTCCGTAACACCTGATAATTTCATCGTCCGTCCTCCTTTCTCATTCCGTCGAAGGCCCGAATTTTGTCATGAGCCAACGCACCAAAAAGGTCAAGGGTATGACGATGGCGGTGAAAAACAAGCCCATAGCCGATAATTGCGTGTAATTATCATAGCCTGCATTCAACACGGAAACGAACAGATAATAGCCGACGTTCATCAAAGAGCTGTCCGCCTCCAAGCCATAGAACAGATACAGGCTCATGTTATTCGAGAAAAATCCCGCTACGCCGACCGTCACGAAAGTGACGAATGTCGGATATATGGAAGGCAAGGTAATACAGAAAAATTCACGCATGAAGCCCACGCCCTCCAATTTTGCGGATTCAATTACCGATTCATTGATTTGCTCCATCGAGCCCAAATATAACAGCATGTTTCCGCCCAATCCGAACCAGATATTATAGATCAGAATCGTCAGAAACGCCGAATCGGGATTGGTCAGAAGCCCGACCACGTATTTTCCCGTAATCGCTTCCGCGAGGGCGGGAAAGCCTACATCGGCAATCTGCTTGAAAATGGCAATCATGACCGTACCGGAAATTACGCACGGAGCAAAAAGCATAACCTTGAAAAAGCCCGAACCGGCGCACTTTTTGTATATGTAATACGCGACTATCAGTCCGAGGAACAGCCCCACCGTCAGCGAAAAGCCCCATATAAAAAAGGAATTTACGAACATATCGACAAACATCGGCTCACTGATTAATTTCCCGAACATTAAATCGATCGTCTTCAAACCGTTCCATACGTAGCCCTGCGTCATATCGTAACGCTCGAATGCCAAAGCGAAAGAATTTATATTCATTGCGAAGTAAAAAATGACAAATTGCAAAACGGGCCAAGCTATCAGCGTAAGATAGCACACCATATCCTGCACCTTTTCACTGCGCAATTTTTTATTTTTTCTTTCCTTGATTGTTATTGTCATACGCCTCCCCCGTCATTGCTTATCGAAAGGGCCCGCCGAAGAAGTCCAACGTTCCTGCGTGTAATATTTCGTAAATCCCTCAAAATATTCCTTTGCCGACAGCTTGGAATTGCCGTAAAACGCCCTCGACGGATACCCCTGCGTCGAACCGTCTACAAACTGCGCCGTCCAATATTTGCCCATGGAAATCCCCGTGCGCTTATAATTGGGAGAAGTGGAGAAGTCGGGAACGAATACGGCATGTTGGGCAATATCGTACAGAGATTGTCCATAGTTGGACATCTTTGACTTTTCTTCGTCCGTCATCGTGTACGTATACGGTTTCATGGAATTCGTTATCTGAGAAAACTCCACCAAGGATTCCTGCGTATGGCAGAATTGAAGAAATTCCAACGCAAGCGGTATCTTAAATTCGGCTATATTCGCATTTACAAAACACGCTGCGCTCTGCTCCTGTATGGTATAGGGTTCCCCTACCTGCTCCTCCGTCGCTTTCGGCAACGGCATCATCGCAAATCTTCTGTTTTCCTTCGCCGCAGGAGCCCCGTACATCTCCTCCATTTCCTCGAATGTAGGATTTGCTTCGTTCTCCCACCAGCTTCCGTCGATAATCATCGCCGTATCCTTTATCGAGCCTTCAAATTTACTGAGCAGAAAAGTTCTCTGTGCGCTCAAATGGTCATAGGCAGTCGAAAAACAGCGCGATTCGTCATAATAGTTTTTATTTGCAATAATATCGTGTAAAAAGTTAAGTGCGTAATATCTTCCCGCAGAACTCGTCAACAGCTTATAAACGGTTTCAGGCACCAAATCTTCTTCGTACAGTTCCAAGCTCCCGTCCGCGTTAATGCTCTTTACCAATTTATCCGCATGCCCTTCAAAATCGCGGAAAATTTTTGACTGCGCCGCTCCGTCCAAATTCACCTGCATGTTTTCAAGGAAAGAAAGCAGATATTCGTGGACACTTCCCGACCAGATAAACGGAGTAATTCCGCTGCGTACCATTTTGTCGCACAGTTTGAAAAAATCGTCAAACGTCGCGGGCAATCCGTTGTCGTATGCCGTGTCGGGATCGCCGTCCGGACCGGGGGAACGAGGATCGTCGGGACCGCGCACAAAGCCGTCCGAATCACCGTAGCCTTCCGCCGCAAAATAGAAATTTTCCTCCTCAAACATATCCACATCGTACGAAATACCGTAATTCGCCCGATAAAAGGGAATGGCGTAATATTCCCCGCCCTCACCGTAAAACTTCTTATAGTCCTCGTTCAGTTTGGATTCGAGCGTTACGGTCTCTTCTCCCTCCGCTGTTTCTTTTGTAATAAAGTCGTAATTGAGAGGCTTTGTCACGGCTTCGGAAATATCCAATACAAGCCCTCTCTTTTTATATTCGTCATAATCGAACGATTCGGTAAACATGATTTCTTCCCGCGACGTGGCAAATAAATCGATATATTTATCCGCTCTGTAATTCGCCTCGGCGGTTATGTAAACCTGAACGCCCTTCTTTCCCTCTTCAAACGATACGTCTTTATACTTTTCTTCAAACCGCGCTTTTACCCCGTACAGCCAATCGTCCCCGAATCCGCCGTCGAACGTTCCGACATAAAGCTGTGTCTTGTCGGTATTGATTTGTTCCTGCTCCTTTCGGGGCGAACAGCCTGCGGCTGCTCCGCATACCGCCATCGACGTCAACAGCGCCGCCAATGCCAAACTTGTTTTTTTCATGGTATTCCTCCTGATTTTATTTTTTGCGAAACGCCGTCTTCCTTTTCGCATCGAAAAAACGGACGATTCGTAATTTTTTTTGTTTCCTTATCCGATAAAGTTTTTTTGTTTGTCGCTGAAACCGACAAACAAAAAGGCATGCCTTTTTCTCGTTTTTTATCCAAAAACGGCGTAAACGACGGCCGCGCCGTAGCTTTTCAATCGGATCTCCAATCCGTCTTTACACAATACGGCCGCACTTTCGTCCGTAAGGCATTTCGCATAAGAAATTTTTCCCGACAGGGTTGCTTTATTCGGCGTTTTTGAAAGGTTTCCGAACAGAAGCAGCCTTTCGTGCTTTCCCTCGTACGATTCATATTCGTAGAAGCTGCATTTAACCGTATCGTTTTTTGAAAAAATCGGCAGACCACTGTTCCAGTACGGATGCCAAACCGACTGCGCAACGGGGAAATGTACGTACGCTGCCCAATAGGGTGCGATAACGGAAAGTGCGTCGTCCGCGTCGTTCGGACGGGGCAAAATCCCGTGAGGCACAGCGAGGCAAAGCGCGTTTTCAAAGCTCCAATTCGGCAGGGAATAGGCGACAAATTCATACGGAATACCGAAATTCCGTCCCGTATATTCCGCCTGCATTAATCCTTCGGAAAGCCGTTCTATTCCCTCGCGATTGAGCTGCGTTTGAATAAACTCCCCGTCCCAAATCCCATCGCAGAAGCTCATTGCAGGTACCATGCAACAATTGCTCAGATGTACATTTATCAAAGCGCCTGATGGGAGTATTTCCCGAAGTTTTTTCATAAATCGGCGAATCGCGGTCACGGGATAGGTGACGTGTCTCTTTCCGTCTTTTTCGTAACCGCAGCCATGCGCCTCATTTAAACAAGGTACGGGAAAAAGCGCACTGTCCAAGTAAACCCCGTCAAATCCGAAACGTTCGACGACCTTTGCGATGTCGTCCGCCATACGATCCGCCTGAGGGCTGTTGAAGCACATGATATAATCCCGCTGAGGAGGATTGCGATACCATCCGCCGCCGTTTTCGTACATGCCCTCCGTTTTTCTTAAATCGTGCGCGGCTGCGTTCCAATCGGGAGAAAGCGTCGATACTTCGTAACCGAAATAGGGAATTACCTTTATCCCACGTTTTTTACATTCAAAAACGATTTCGTCGGTTTGTTTTTCCTCGTCCTCCGAATAGTAGCCGCTGTTTTGGATTCTGTGCCATTTTTCATGAAGATAAAGGCAGGTCACTCCGAGCCGCTTCATTCGGTCAAAATAATTTTTATCCTTTCCGTCTTTCGGTTCCGAAAACAGGTAATCGCGATAATTTCCCGGAATCTTTTTGAAACAATCGATATGCAGGCTTTTGTTTTCGTAAGGATTTTTCGGAAATGTTTTTACGGGCGTCGCCTGAAAGCCGAATCGAAACGTCACGGGCATATATCCGTAGGCGGGCAAAAATTCCTCTCCGTTTTCGTCGGCGCGGCGAACCCAGCCGTGCGGCTTTTCGCCGAGTAAATTCAATCGGAGCAGTACACACTCTTCACGCCGCAAAACCTCTATCGCTTTCTTTGATTCGGGCTGCCAATTTTCGTCGCTGTCGGAAAAAAAGCAAAGCCCTCTTTCCGTCGTTCCCAACCACAGCAACGGCTTAAAAGGCAGGGATAAATCTTTGTCGAGTTTATCGCTCCCGCATACGGGTTGAGAAAAATTCGTTTCCTGCGGCCAATAATGATAGTGCGTCGCCGTTTCCGTTTTCAGCGGAATTTCCAGAACGAGTTTATTTAAGTTCAAATCGTCGTTTTTATATTTTTCCACGCCGAAAACTTCGGTCACTCGTTTTCCCCTCGGCAATAATTTCAAATCGATCTGACAACAGCCGTCATTTTCGACGCAAATCGATGTATCGATTATGTAATTCCCGCACTCGGCGGCACAGCAGAGGTTCGTTTCGTTATCCCTTTCCACAGCAAAGCATTCCGCCGTTCCGAAATCCAATACCCTGCCGTTTTCTTCGCCGTATATGCGGACGGGCGAAGCCAATAGTTCCTCACCGTTCGCTTTTATCGAATTAAAAAGCAAAGAATTTTCCCATCCGTATTCCGACGTTCGGCAAATCGCCGCAAAACTTTTTCCGTCGCGTATGATTTTTTGACCGCTCATAATCTCTCTTCCCCGTTTCAATGCATTCTGAAATCCAGATTTCTCAAAGGATATTCCTTTTCCATAGCCAGAAGGATCTCGGTTTTATCCGCCAATCTGTATTTTTTCGCGATTATAGCACCGTATATTTCATTCCAAAGCGCCGAAATGGAAAATTCGCCTTCCTTGACATCCTCTAACACAAATTTGTCATCGATAATTTCCGCCGCTTTCTCCGGCTCATTCAGGCGAAGCAAACACATGGCTTTATACATCTGCAATCTGCTGTTTGCGGAAATTCCTTTCGGAATGTTCCGCTCCCGTTCCAGCCATTCGGAATATTCTCCCGCTCCGAGCAGGGTCTCGGCGAAATCGATCCAAAGCGCTTTACAATCTCTTTTCAAAGAGACCGCTTTCTCCATCAGTTCCGCCGCCCGTTTTTTGTCCCCGTATTCGTTCCGATACAGCATGGCAAGGTTCCGATACGCCCAAGCATTTTCCCGAAGTTTTAACGACTCTTCCCAAGCGTTTCTCGCCGCCCCCGTCTCTCCCGCCGCGTACAGCATGACGCCAAAATGATATAGAGCCGTCCAGTTCGGCGAGGTATTTACCGAAAGCCCCATTGCGTTTCTAAGGGCATCGGTCACGCAATACGCTTTCGGCGGACAATCGGGAGCTACTTCGGGGAAAACCCCGTTTTCGAAAAGGCCGATAAACGGTTTCTGTTTTTCGGAAATCGTGTCCGAGGGAAATATACAAAAACGGCTCAACGGGGATTGTTTTGCTCGACTGCGTTCCAGCTCTTTCAACGCGCCCCAGCCCGAACCGTTGTACACAACGCGGACAAACTTTGCGTCTTTATAGCGGGAATAAGCCCTTTTCAATTCGGCGGAGATTCCCTGAGGATATTTTTTTCGGATTTCCTCTTCCGTTTCCCCGCAAAAATCTTTATAGGATTCGGGAAGCCGTTCCAACCGAACGGAAGAGAACGCTTCCGTCCATTCCCACGTACAGGAAGGCGGAATGATTAAATGTTCCAGCTGCGTTTCCGCAAGTCCCGCTTGTATCTCTGCGTAGGCATCCCCTTTCTTCGTCAAAAATTCGTTCCAATTTTTACCGCCGTTGCCTTGTCCCCAGACGAAAAGTTTTCTGCCTTGAAGTTCTTCCGTGGAGGTTTCCAACAAACCGTATCCGTCGGGATTGATCGCCGCTATATACTTCTGCCGTTTCTCCGTCCTGTAAAAAAAGTCATAGGACTGCGACGATTTTTCGGGAATGGTTATATCCGTTCCCTGATAACGGGGCAGCTTACAGAAATCCAAAAAGTATCCGTCGCGTCTATATGTACTGACATAGGCCGTTTCCGCGGGAACGGCAATCCGCAATCCTTCCGTCTGAGGAACGGCAATGTTCGACCACCAATAGGTATATTTTTCTTTTATGTCGGTATTTTCGATCCTCGTATGAACGAGAAGGAACTCCGCACCCTTCGGAAGCCAAACGTCCAGCGAATAAACAATTTCCCGCTTCCTTTCAAATTCATACAACCGCAACCCGCTTTCCCCGTCTTTTTCCAATACGGCGGCAAATACGGGGGAACAAGTTAACGGATTATGTCCTTTTATGGAAACATTCCATTCCACTCCGCCGCAAAACCACGCATTGCGGAGAGATAAATTTCCGAAATGAATCGTCTCGTTTTTATATAACAGCTCGCGTTTCGCAACTTTATCGTACAACGACCATAAACGGCCGCCGAGTTCGGGCAGAAAAATGGCTTTCAGATTTTCGTTTTCGAGAATCGCGGCCGTATAGCTTTTGAGATAAAGCGCCCGGCCGTAGCCGTCCTGCTGTAAGTAGGGAAGCATCGTGGAAATCATTCCTTCGCCTAAATGTGCAGGGCGGTAATGCTCGGCCTCAGGGCTCAGTTTATATCCGGCATGAATATAATTGATATTCTTGATATCCGCAAGGGGATTTTCCTCTCCCAAATCGGACGTAGGAATAACAATTTTTTCAAATTTCAGCATATCGTTTCCTTACCTCTTCCCCCATATCATACAACTTAATTCAAGAATAGTAAATGTTTTATCTGCTTTTTAATTTGTATAATTCGCTCTTTTTCGCCCCCAATTTTACTTTTTTTACCTATTTTTCCAATCTTTATCTTCCAAAAATCTGCTTTTTATATTCCAAGGGACTTATCCCCGTATATTTCTTGAATTCTTTACTGAAATGATAAATATCGCAAAAGCCCAATTCTTCCGCAACCTCAGTCACATTGAAAAGTTCGCTCGCCAACAGGCTTTTCGCCTTATCGATACGGATTACATCTCTGTATTTTATCGGAGACATTCCCATTTCTTCCGTAAACAATTTCCTGAAATACGACGGGCTCATCGCGCACAATCTTGCCAATTCCTCGATAGAAATTTTTTCCGAACAGTTTTTATTGATGTATTCAATCGCCGCCGTAATGCGGCCTTTACTCGAACTGTCTTTATTGGAACAATACTTTAAGACTTCCAACATGATTTCGTTCAGAACAATCTTCGTTTCAATCATATAAAATTGGGAACGCGCCTGCCAAATTTTTAATAAACGATCAAAATATCTATTCCATACCGAAACATTCCCGAAAGCAATATGTACCGGGATTTTCATTGTCCGAAAAATATTGGTCGGCGTTACATGAAAGGCCGTTGTTATATAAGAAAAATTCTCCCCGTCTGCACGTATGTCATAAGTACTGTTTTGTTCCAAAATCAGTAAACTTCCTTCGGCAATTCTGATTTCTCCGTTCTCCGAATCTGAATATACTCCGTTTCCACTCGTAATGTAGATAAATCCATAATCAATCCGCCTCAAACTTTTGTAAAAAAAGCTTTTTGATTCGTGCTTTTTCACGATAATCGAAACGTCCTGAAAAGTAATATCGTACGACAAATTTAAAATACCCGTTTTACAATCCATATAAATTCTCCGCTTTTTGAATTTTATGGTCGTCATTATATCATAACCTCGAATAAAAATCAAACAATATTTCCTGTATAAATTACGGAAGTTCTCCTTGGGACTATTAGCCTTTTTATATACTATCCAGATATTTTTTACATATCTCATCGCATACCTGTATTGTCTATAAAACAAAAAAGATGAAATTATTAACATATTTCTTTAATAAAAACAGGCAGGGCTTTTTGCCCTGCCTGTTTTTATGCTGAAAAACTTATATAAATATTGAATCTGATTTATCCCATAATCTATAAACATTTCTCCATTAAGCGCATAAGGAGCAGAATTAAACTGTTTCTGCTCCTTAAAACGTCCAATTTCTCTATAATTTGATTTCTTTTTCAAATGCCCCGGGACCTTCCTTAAACCTTTTCCTACATGAATTAGTCTATTACAAAAAATCCCGTTCGATTAGCAGGAAGGGTAAAAGAAAAATCCAATTTTCCGCCAGATATTTCAACGGAAGAGATCTCCTCGATGTTTCCCGTAACGACATCAAAATATCGAAGCCTATTTCCTAAAGTTTCTAACGAAAATCGATACGTTTTTTCTTCCTCGTATCCATTTACAACGGTAAACACGCTGTAATTACGATTTTCCCGTTTACTCATGAATACATTTTCCGCATACTCGTCATCGAGCGTCATATAAGTATAGCCATTTCGGCGCAACCAATTCGCTGCCCCATTTTCGGACGTAACATATTCCGCAAGATTATAAAGCTCATCGAAACGTGCAGCAACATCTTCCTTTCCCGTCTCACAAACTACCTTATCGATGCCTACAAGAATAATTTTTACGCCCGCGTTGGCAGCTTCGATAAGTCTGAGAAGCGTCTCCGAACGTAACGCTGTCGTATAGGGAATTACCACGGCTCCATATTCCTCTCCCGCCGGCGAGACTAATTTTTCGTGCGAAACCGTGCATGCCGCAAGATTAACAGAATCTACAAGATCATAATCCACTTGCTTACCGACCATTGTTCGGCAGAGAAGGTTAAAGCTATCGCTAATCGCTTTTGCCTCCGGAGCAGGTTGATACATATTCACGGAAGGAAGCGTCTCGGCGGAAACCCCTTCGTACGGATAATAAAGAGCAACCTTAGAAGAATGAGCGGCTCCCGTAGTCATATAGCGCATTCTACCGAGTGCCGCGGAAAAAATCTTGTCCTCTTCCGCCGTATGGTTATTGCCTTGATAATAATAGGAAGCAAACGTATTTATTCCCATACAGGCCTGTACCCCAACAGCATTAATCTGATCATACAAGTCCCCCTTAGTACCGTCGAAGGCTCCGGAAATCTCTGCAAAGGTATACGTCTTATTGGTATATTCGGCAGCAGAGGCGGCCATTTTGGAAACAACGCATGCTGCCAATGCCGCACCAATCGGTTCAGAATACAATAAATCAGAGCCGGGAATTCCCATTTGCCCCAAAAGCTGCAACATATCCCCCGCAAACCAAGGATTTTGATAGAGCGTCTCTTCCAAAAGAAGATGGCCAGAGCTCTTTACTCCCTTATCGGAGCACCAATCCTCTATTGCACCGAGATAGTTCAACTCAAAAAGTCTACTCGTCAAAAGATAAAAATCCATGCGAACCTGCTTTGCTTTCGCGCTTCCGTCATCATTGTAAAGATAACCGAGTAAAGGTTTCAGGTCATAGCCATAAGCAGCCTTAAATTTTTCAAATAGCGTTTCCGAATAATTGAGACATTCGATGATAGGAACATTTGGATCTGGTTCATCGAGCACTTGGCGAGGTCTATCACTAATTTCAAAGTAACTTCCTTGGAGAGCGGGTTCATCCGTAAAAAATGCCTGAATACCATTTCCAAAATAACCACCCAATTTATCATAATACTTTTCGTGGGTAAGCGAAATGAACTTCTGAACGGGTTCCGCGTCCAGCATATTAATATAGCGCTGTTGGGCATACCAATTTTCCATAGAATGAGTATTTTCATACCAAGGCTTAGACATGTACGCGACGAGTACTTTATTGCCCGAAGTTCTATTATTATAGGTTACAGAACTTCCGTCGTCCGAAATCATGGCAGAGACATCTATTCCCGAAGCGAGATTCATATCCAATTGTGACTTACCATCGTAAATAAATGCTGAAACAATTTTAGTATGTCCGTGTAAGAGGTCGATTTTCCCCGAAGCACCCGCAGGAATCGATTTATACTGCGGTACAAGTCCGAGAGCCTCATATTCGGGATTTCCGTTCAAAGTCTGACCATACGCTGTACCGGAGGGGTAACCATATTCATCGTACAGCCATACGTGCATTCCTTTATCGACAGCATGCTTCACTACCGAAGAAAGCGCCGAAAACGCCCGATCATTTTGAAGATAGTCATTCGACCACGATACATTCGTAACAATTCCCCCATATCCACGATTATAAACATCGTCCACAAGTCCCGATGAAGCAGAATGCATCATTACCATCGGTCGATCGTCGAGAGAGGGATTTTCAAATAATGTTTCCGACAGCTTCTTATCGTCATTTGGCGTTTCGGAAGAATTGCTTGAAGATTCCGAATAAGACTCCGACGAGCTCCCGCCGCCGCAGGCGGACAAAGCGGAAAGCGCAAAACAGCCGCATAAAATCAAGCTCATAAACTGCATTTTCCTTAAGTTTTTCATATCGGCTCGTGTTACCTCTTTTTACGACCAAAAACATATACTGATGCAACGACAGCGAATCCCGTCAACACACTTCCGGAAAAGAGCAGAGAACCACAACCATTCTCTGATCCAGAGCCGCCGGAGGTCCCCGAATTTTCCGATTCCTTTACGTAATTGACATCATTAATTTTTTTAATCAATACCTCACTGAGAGCATTGCTTTCTTTATCTTGAGTATTCATTACAACAGTGAGATACAGCTTATTTTCGGGAAAAAGCACTTCTCGATCCACAAAGGCAAGCTCATCTGAGGAAGATACCTTCCGTCCATTAATGTACATGCTATAAAATTGTGAATCCCCATTTGTCTCCCAAGCAAATTTCATGGTTACATCGCTAGTGAGAGAAGCTCCCGCGGAGGCGTTTAACAAAGTCCAAGTATCTACTACCTGACTAGACGAATCGTCCCCCGCTGTCCTGTAATCCTCCTGATAAACATCCGTGACAAAACGCAAATCGCCATCATAACTCATAAAACGGGTAACCAATCCGGGTGTATCCTTTGCCCAACCGTATTCCTCACTGTTCCGCCAATTAAAGAAAGCCGGAACGCCCATAATGTTGACGGCCGTCCAAACGTCGTTTGCATTGCGTCCAGACGCTACATAATCTTCCATTGTGATACGGAAGGTAATCTCAAAAGTATCCAGATTGTCAAAGGGAATTTCATATATAGCAATCGCATGATTATCGGGCGTACCTTTTTCAGTTTGTCTCACTGCGATTCCTTCATCCGTATATTCTACAGTCGCCCGCGTAAGCGTCCAATCCGCCGCAGTATTTGAAGCTCCTGAAATACTCGTAGATTCCGCTGATGCTGAAACGGGTATCGCTATCGTTGCGGAAAAAAATACCGCTGCGCTCAAAATACTCAAAAGTTGTCTTTTCATACCTTTACCTCCGTTGTCTTTACCCAAAAATCGGGATATCCTCCCGCATCCGAAAGGCGCGGGAGAATACATATTTTTTATTTGTTTTTTATCTTTCACGCTTTTTTCCAATCAGCAGCGCCCCCATACAGGCGACCGCTGTCGCGACTCCCCCGACGGCAAGCGATGATCCGCAACCACTCTCCGTGCTTGTACCGTCACTTTGCGAAGTAACGGAAGAATTGCCCTCAGACGAGCTTTCGGACGAACTGTCTTCGGGCTCTTCTGCCTGAATAATCATAAAGTTCTTTTCGACAAGATTCCCCGCATACGCGCCGACAAAAGTAATTTCTGCCGTCGCCGTTCCGACTGCTTGGTTATTGGTATATTCTACGAGATAATCTACATCTTTGATGAGTGTAATTTCATCAAGCGTTACTGTTACATCCGGTTCATATTTCTCGCCTTCGACATATTCGTAAGACGTTTGGGAAAGGATTATGTCATCTGCAGTAATATCCCGCGTGTACGCTTGAACCGAATAGATAGCGATGCCGCGATGCTCCCAATGATTGCCGTCACAGCCCTCTGCTTCATAAATTGCGGTAGAAAAGAATGTTTGACCGTTTTCATTGATAAAAAGAGAATCGTTTAATGACAATGACTCTAATTTTTTCAATTCCGTTCCCTCGACAGTCGCAAATTTGAGCGTATACGTATTATCCGCTTGCTTTTCGAGAGATAATTCAAGCTTTACATTCAAAGCATTATCCATAAAGAATGGAGCTACAACATTCTCCGTAGCACCGTCCTGCATTTTGACAAACTGTACTTCTACACAGTTAGGAGCCGTTGAGGACGAATAATTAGTGATGTGCAAGAAATATCCGTTCGTTGTTCCTCCATGATAAGGATAAGACTTATCCGAAGAAATATCCGCCGGGGATGAGGAAAAGGAATACGTCACCCAACCATCTATGCCGTCTCCACCATTTTCCGTCGCAGTCTTAGACAGCAGTTTGAATTGCGTGGTCATTTGTACATTCGTCCCTTGAAGAGGAACAATCATTCCGGCGTGAGCAAATGTCGTAAATCCGTCTCCTTCTTCGGGATCAATATCTCCAACGCCGCCATAGAAATCCACAGTATCAAATTTATCGGGCACATACGTCTTAGCAGAAAATCCCGCCTGCGACTCGGAGTCACTCGCGACAACGTATTCTGTTGTCGATATGCCCCCACTTTCCTCCGCTTTGGCCAAGCGGAACGTTTTCGTCACCGTCGAAACGGCGATGACTGTTACGGCAAGTGCCAATGAAGCACTAAGTAATTTTTTCAATCGTCTCATATATTTTCCTCCAAAAATTATTTTTTTATTTTGCGCAGTTCCCCACACAAAAGACGATCCATATTACAAATCCTGTCGATATAAAAATCGAGAAACTTTTTTTCCTCTACGTCGACAGATACCAACATATCCGGCCGCGGCTTCCTTCGCCAATTAAAATCGGAAAAATTCACGCATTTCCCTCGGGAATATTCCCCTGAAAGTTCAACGAGTAAATTCCCTTCTTCAAAACGTACAAATTCATCTGAAAGAACAACCGCCAAGGTAAGCGGATCATGCAAAATCATTCCTTCTCCCCAAAGCGCACTCATCTGCATTACTGTTTTTACCGCTTTGCTCTGACAGTTCGCCATACGGCGTATTTGGTCGGACGAAAAACGGCAACGAAATGTTACGTCTAATGTTACGATCTTTTTCGGCAGTTGTGAAGAAAAAACGATATCTGCCGCTTCGGGGTCACAAGTCAAATTGAATTCGTTCCAATTTCTTTCTGCGGCGCCACCCATGATGTAAACGCCTTTAATCTTCTCCGCTGCCTCCGGATACCTTTTTATTAGCTTCGCTATATTTGTCAACGCGCCTAACGCCACGAGAATAATTTCTCCGTCACTTTCTAAAAATGCCGTTTTCATAGCCTCTACTGCATTTTTTTTATCGTATTCCGTCCTTCCGAATAATACCTCAGAGTAGGTTTTCGGCAGTTTTGAAACATTTACGGGATTATCGTACACGGATTTGGCTGCCAATGGGTATCCTTCGCCCGCATAAACGGGAACATGAGTCAAGCCTCCCATATTCAAAAGTGACTTTGCTATTTTTGCTCGCGCCGCCGTATTCTCAAATACAGTGCTTACTCCGACTAATTCAACCTCTTCGCTTGCCATTGCTAAAAGGAGAGCCAGCGCATCGTCGATATCGCCTCCAATATCCGTATCTATCCAAATTTTCATATATTTTTACTCACTTTACATTTTTATAGACGAGGAAACAAGGCCTTGAATATAGAATTTGTTTCCGAACAGAAACATGACGAGTAAAGGCAGGGACGCAATAAGGTACCCCGCGTATGTTACGGGCATATTCTGTGAATACTGATTTCTGAGCTCTATAACGAGCCCCGCCGAAATCGTCAATCTCTCATAATCAGTGGAGATAACGGTCATAGGCCAAAGATAATCGTTCCAAAGTCCGTTGATCTGCATAATCGCCTGTGTCACCAAAATGGGAATACTCACGGGAAGTGCGATACTCAAATACACCTGAAAATCGCTTGCCCCGTCGATTTCTGCGGCACTAAATAAATCTCTGGGAAGAGCCTTAAATACCATCGTCAATAAGAATACTTGTCCTACCGGCTGGGCCGTAAGCTGTGGAAGTAAAATTGCAATCAATTTATTATTGAGATTAAGATTTTTATACAGCAAGAATTGCGGCACGAGCGTGAGACAGCCCGGAATCATCATCAGACAGATAACCATCATAAAAAAGATAGTCTTTCCCGGAAAATCCATTTTTGCAAAGGCATAGGAAGCCAGCGAAGAAATAAACAATGAACCGAGCACTCCGAATCCCGCTACCGCCACGGTATTCCATAAATATTGTCCTACTTTTCCAAACGCCGCAGAAAGATTAGAGAGCCGAAGCGGCAAGGTGGGATAAAATTTACTGATATCATATTCCACCGTCGTCTTGAAAGAGCACCAAACGGACATTAATAACGGATAGACCATACAAAACAGTAGAAATGCCATCGTGAGATGCAAAAAAGTCTGCCCGACTATTTTTTTGCCGTTATTTTTCCAATAGGTCCTTGTAAAAAATTTTGATGCTGCCGCCATATCGTCATTCCTCCGTCTTTTTTGCAAATGGCCCATAATGCATAAGTTTGAATGCAATAAGTGTGACCGCAAAAATGACAATAAACAGAACTGTCCCGATAGAACAGGCGTAGCCGTACCTTCCGGACGTGAACGCCAATCTATACATGTACCATCCGGGAACATAGGTAGAATAACCCGGTCCGCCGTTTGTTAAAATCATCTGAATACCATAGTCTTGCATTAACCCGATAAAGCCAAACACCAAAAAATACCGTATCTGTCCAAGCAACAGGGGAAGGTCGATTGCAAAGATCCTGCGCCATGTTCCACAGCCGTCCAATTCGGACGCTTCGATGACCTCGCCCGAAATATTCATCATTCCCGAAATATAAATGAGAATATTAGTACCGTTCACCCAAGGAAAACCGAGAATAATAATGGTTGGAATAACCCAATCGGGATCGTTCAAAAAGTCCACTACCGTTCCCTTCGGTAAGATGCCTATTGCCTCCATCAATTTTGCAAAAAGTCCGGTGGACGGTTCAAAAATATTCTGCCAAATAAGCATTCCTACAACGCCCGGCGCAACCATGGGTAATAGAACCGCTACGCGATAAGCCGCTTGCATTTTTTGGCTGCGCGTGTTGAAAATGAGCTCCGCAAACAGGAGCGGCATCAAGACGCCGATAAGAAGTCTCGGAATGAGCAAAATAAACATCGTACCGATAGAATCGAGAAAGATTTCGTCGGCGAACAACTCTTTATAATTGCCAAGACCTAGAAATTCCCTTGCACCTGTACCGTCCCAACGGAACAGCGAGGTCACAATTCCGCTGATGGCAGGATAATAACAAAATCCGAGGGCCCCGATCATTAGCGGCAAAATAAAGATATATGCCCATTTGTTTTTCGCCATACGGCGAAACAAATCCTTTTTATTTGTCATAATTCACATCTCCCAAGCCTTGCCAATCATTCCAAACATTATCTGTTTCCGGTTTCTCCACTCCAAAGGTAAACTGTGCCTTTGCAGGCTTCATGAAAATAAAGGAATTAGATTCGTCCTGTAAATAAATTGTGACATCTTCAAGCGGCGTTACTTCGTCGTTTAGATAGACATACGGATAATAACGAAAAGTAATTAGTCCGTCCTGATCGGTTACACAGCGAGAAGCAGGCAACGTTCCGTTAGAAGCGTAGATATAAATTGTATGCCCCTCGACAGGCTGACCTTCGCGACTGAGTTTTACCGTAAGCCGAACAGTAGATTGCCCGTCAGCAATAAATGTCTCGGCAGATGTATCGACGAGTTCATATTCGTAGCTATTTGCTCGAATTGCGTCCATCACATAGGCTCCCAGAAGAAAGACCGCAATAATGCCCATAACGATATATTTTTTCTTCATCATAGCCTTATATCCCCCAATCTGTCATATTCAATCCCATATTTCGAGCAAAGTCAAGAGCTCCGTTTCTCTGGATTTCATCGACGGCGGCATAAAAAGCCTCATCTGTCAAACGGCCATTGACCCATTGTTCAAAACGGCGATTGAGCTGGTCACCATACTCATCAGTAAAGCCGGCGGGCCAGGACGCATTGGGAAGTATAGGAAATTTCTGATGGATAAACTCATCTATCAAATTAGAGTGTCCCGTTCCTTTCACAGCGCCGAGCACCCCTGCGTTTTCAATACAAATGAGAGAGACGTTTTCCGGTCGGGTTAGGTATTTCAGGAAGCGCACTGCTGCGTCGAGCACCTCCGGTTTTCCCTCCACTGCAGCTTTCATAATATTCAAGCTGAGGTCGGGGCCCGGTTGATAAGGACCGTCGGAATATTCCACCTCATTTACATACGGATTGGAATCCGTTGAAACAGGCGGTGCGACAAATACACCGTATTCAAAATTTCTCACGACATTGGAATTTTCATCGGGAATCGCCCAAAGCCCTTCTTCGCGAATTCCTACTGTCCCGTTCAACCATTGCGCATTATAATCGATAGACGCCCAACCTGTCTCCAACATATTTGTATAATAATATTTGAGATTGGTATACAGGTCCTTCGTATAGTCGTGCTCGCAGGAAAATACTCCTTCAAGACAAGCCCTCACTTGTTCCGCCGAGGTCATTATACCGTCTCCATCGTAATCTATAAGGTTCATTAGCGCTCCCGCATACGCGGGAGACATGACCGATTGAAATACCCAAGCGTCAAAAGTAGTGGTCGTATCGAAATACAGCCAAGGAGCTACACCTATATATCCCGCAGCTTCCAACTTTTCGGTTGCAGTGATGAACTCCTTCCATGTAGTAGGTACTGCCTTCACCCCTGCTTTTTCAAAAGCTGATTTGTTATAAAAGTAACCCGTAGAGGCGCCGGGATAGACTGTAACAGGAACCGCAACCACTTCTCCCCTCGCATTCACAACAGAGTTAGAATCCCATAAATAATCGCGGAATACATCTCGCCAAGTCTCGTAATCCCCTTCGTATTCCCACTCGTCATCGAGATATTCGTCCAAGGGAAGATACCAATCTCTGTCCTGATAACGGGTACCCCAGCTAAATGCGATGGCAGGTACCGTTCCGCCGGCAATTTGGGTCGTAAACCATTGCGCGACTTCGGAATCCATACCGCCGACCGGCTTCGTCCGCGCCCAAACGATTTCAATATCGGGATTTTCCTTCATAAACGCTTCCGCAATGTAATACGTTGAATTGAATACCTCCGGATCCTCCGCCGTGGGAGTACGGCTGGTAGAAGGAGTATAGCCATGTAAATCTACGATCAACCGAACTTTTCCCGAACTGCCCGCTCCCAAAAAAAACGGAATTGCGCAAGCGCAAAATATCGCTGCCAACAAAACGAATATCCCGCCCCTTTTTAATTTCTTCCGCACGCTCAAATTCATTTTCCGTCTCCTTTTATCTAACTGTAACGTTTAATCTTTTATTTTTTCCTATCTTTTAAATTTTCTTCATTTCTATATGAATCATAACACACCGCCTCTGCTTTTTCTATATTATAATGGCTAAATAATATCATTTTTTGGCTAAATAACTATTTTTCGGCTTTTCTTTGGATAAAATTTATTGTATAATAGTGCTATCCTTAGGCAAACAAAAATCGAGAAAAGCTTCTCTTCTCGAATATTATTTCAGGGAAAAAGTCTACAATAAAAATAAATTAAGAGTGATTTTTATTATGAATGCAAATGTTACTTTCTATTTTCATCGAAAAGACAGCGTAGATTATCTCATTCCTTTCCACACGCACAAATGTTACGAATTGGTTTATTATTATTCCGGTACAGGACACTGTTTTATCGACGGAAAAAAATATAACTATCAAAAATGGTCCTATGTCGTCATTCCCCCCGACGCGGTTCATAATGATATACACGAGACTGACTGCGAACTCACTTGCCTCGGCTTTACCCTCGAACGTCAAATTGATTTTTTGCCGCCGATAGGTTCTTTTGCCGATTCTGACGGACTTATCCGAGAATATCTGCAACCCATCGATCGAGAGTTTCGCGAAAAAAGGCGAGATTTCATGAGCATCATCAATAATTTATTATCGAATATCCTCGTAGAAATTAGTCGTAATTCCTTAGATTTTTCCGATAAATCTGCCAATCATAAAGAAGTTGTAGAGCAGGCAGTAAATTATATTAATGAATATTTTTTGACTGAAATCACTCCTATACAGTTAGCCGAACTTACAAACTATTCCTATCACCATTTTCGCCATATCTTCAAAAAAATTTTAGGTATGCCCCCGCAACAGTACATTATCCGAAAAAGATTAGATTATGCAAAACGACTATTGGCGACCACCAACCTTTCCGTAACGGAAATTTCTTATCGGTGTCAATTCTCTTCTACCTCTCAATTTATCCAGTTGTTTCGAAAGGCGACAGGTCTCACTCCCGCAAAATATAGACAACAGCTTCATTCGGATGAAATTTTTTCTTCCGGACAATCTATTTACGAATAGCTCTAAGAGAGAGTAACTCTATCAGTGAGATATTATCATTCGTTTTTACCATAAAGTTATTACACTCTATTTTTTGTCCATAGACCTCATCGGATTTAAGCTCGACAGTGCGCATTTCCATTTTCAAAATAAATTTTGTACCTCCTATCGTCAAAAATATCAAAAAGGAAAACTATACAAAACCCCGACAGACTCTTGAAAATCGTCCGTCGGGGTTTATTTTTATAGATGCGCACGTATGGATTCGGCGCAGTGACTTTAATCCTCTATTGCAGCTTTGCGCCTATTACATTCCGCTATTTTCTCTCTGTTTTCTTCGGAAATTTTATGCCGCCTGTTATATGTCACGAGACCGTTTTGTTCTTGTTCCACATCGTAAAGCTGCGTATAACAAAATCCGGAAATCTTTTTACAGCTCATAATAAGCCCGGTCATTTTAATATAATTTTCCGTAAATGCTTGTTCGCCGGGCGCAGCGTCATATCCCCAAGCGCTCGTCTCCTGTACACAATCGGTAATTTCCGCCTTGACGTTATTCCCGATCGTCATGCCGCCGTATTCGCTCAAATTGACTGCCTCGCCACTTTTATAAAAGCGATTCTCTCCTTTTGCGTACAGTTTATCCACATAGAGCATATTCTCGATTTCGAGCTTTTTTATGCGAGCTTTTAAGCCCTCAAAATTCCCGTAATCGTGATAATCGAACAAATCGGTCTTCTCGCCGTGATACCCGCCCGAAACGTCTACGCACGGCCGTGTAGAATCGAGTTTTTTCGTAAATTCATAAACGATATCCACAAATCGAACATCGCGAATCTTTCCACTATCGTCCAAATCCTCCCAAGCTTCATTCAGGGGACACCATGTAACGATTGACGGATGGTTAAAGTCTCGTTGCAGCACCTCTCTCCATTCCGTCAAGAGTTCTCCAAGCCCTTCGAGATCAGAATATCTCACCCCCCAGCTAGGGAATTCTCCCCATACCATTATCCCTCGTTTATCGCAGAGATACAAAAAGTACGGATCGAATACTTTTTGATGGAGACGCAGTCCGTTGAAACCGAACTCCGTTGCAATATTCAGATCTTTTTCCATTTCCTCCAAAGCCGCGGGCGTATATACTCCTTCGGGATAATAACCTTGTATGAGCGCAAACCGTTGAAAGACAGATTTTCCGTTGAGTAAAAACTTTCCCTCTCTATATTCGACACTACGCAATCCAAAATAACTTTCTACAATATCTTCTCCGAATGTGAGTCTGACATCATACAATCTCCCCCTGCCCGCTTCCCAAAGGTGCTTTTCACTCAACTCTATATTGATGCGATTTTTGAAATATCCATTTGCATCCGCCTGTCCGACGAGCCGTCCCTCATAAAAAACCTGCACATTCATTCGTTCCTTTCCGACCGTAACAGTTTCGATTTCCACTCGTCCGTTTTCTGCGTCGGGATAAAACCGGAAAGAACGAATATACTCCGCAGGTGTAAATTCGAGATATACGCTCTGCCATATTCCCGTAGTGCGCGTATAAAAACATCCAAAGGATTCCCTTTTCGGGGACTGTTTCCCGCTGGGCAAGTTAGCCGAAATATCATCTTCCACATATACGACAATTTCATTTTCCTCTCTGTCTATCAATGCGGTTATGTCAAAGGAAAAAGGCGTATATCCGCCGCGATGCCCGCCGACGAAACTACCGTTTATATATACTTTTGCCTCGAAATCCACGGCGCCGAAACAGAGCATTATGCGCCCTTTCCGATTTTCCGAAGGGATACTAAATGTCCGTCTATACCAACAGGCGCGAATAAAATCGGTATACCGTATTCCCGAAAATTCACATTCGGGAGAAAACGGCACCTCTATTTTTGACGCTAATTTATTATGTAAAAGCCCGCGGGAAAACCCGTCTTTTTCATTATCGATTTCAAACTCCCATGAGCCGTTCAGACATTGCCAAGTACTTCTTCTCCTCTGGGGATCGGGAAATTCAGTCCTTCTCATAACACCACCTAATAATAAATTTCTATCAATATTATAACACGCCTTCCTTCAAAAATCAAAACGGCCGGCTTTCCGATTTTCGATATTTTCGAGGGAATATTTCTTCAATTTTTGGAAAACTTAAATAATTTATATTTGACTTTTTCTGATTTTCCGATTATACTTTAACAAAAAGGGAGAAAACAAATTTGAGCGACATCGTCAATTTTAATAAAAACCTGATTTTACATGTTAATAACCCCAAGGATCACGATATGATTTGTAAAGTCAGTCGTGCTCTCGCCTCCCCTGAACGCGTACGAATCTTAAAAAGTCTTCTCAATCATCCGAAATATCTTTCCGATCTTTCCAAAGAACTCGATATTCCTGTTTCCAGCGTTTCCCGCCACATCGACGTTTTGGCGGAAGCGCAGCTCGTTTTTATCGATTATCAGCCCGGACTGAAAGGACATACAAAATTTTGTACACAGCTCGCCACAGAATATACAATCTCTTTATATGCCCCGAATTTGGAAACAGAGCAGGAAAAGGAATATACGGTAGAAATGCCCGTCGGTATGTTTTCGCACTGTCACATAAAACCGCCCTGCGGTATGGCGGGTAAATCGAGCGATTTTTCCCTCCCTTTCGACGATCCGCGAGTATTCTTTTCTCCTGAGCGGATTCAGGCAGAGTGTATTTGGTTCCATACGGGATTTATCAGCTATACTTTTCCCTCTTTTCCTCTTTCTCATCATGAGTGTAGTGAAATTTCTTTCGGTTTTGAAATCTGTTCAGAAACTTTCTTCTATAACAATAATTGGCCCAGCGATATTACCGTTTATATTAATGATATAGAAATTCTTACTTTCGCCTCGCCCGGAGATTTTGGCGGTCGCCGCGGACGTTATACACCCGATTATTGGCCGATGACAAGCACTCAATTCGGGCTTTGGAAAAAGATAACTGTCGATAAAAACGGAGTCTATATGGACAATATACTTATTCACAACAAAATAATGTTCAAAGACTTAAAATTATATTCGGGCAGCGCCGTTAAATTTACCTTGGGAGTAAAGGAAGACGCCTTACACAAGGGCGGACTGAATTTATTTGGAAAAAATTTCGGAGATTATCCACAGGCAATTCTTATGACCGTTAAATAATGATCAACATTGAATCCCCGCCGATTGTCAGCGGGGATTTTGAGATTGGTTATAAAACTTCATTACCGATAAGTAAGAAAGTAAAAAATTCTGCTATTATGTTTTACGATTTTTCCCCAGAAATTAAAGTTCTTAAAATTTGTACACTTCTGCCACAACCTAAAATTAAACAATTCCATTTTGTATTTTCCCAAAACGGACTTCTTCTTTTTTGCGCGACAATGAATTCGGTTGTGTGCCTTTTTATTATTTTAGAACTTTCCATAACAGGGGGAAAAAATTTTTTCCGTCATATCGGCAGGAATTTCCACCTTATATTTCTATATAGAGCTTTCAAAAAATTTACTTCAATGCGTCCATAGGAAGGGGTATAACCTGCATCACTCGAATATATAGCTTTTCACTTTTTTCTATCGATTTTTCGGACTTAAAGAGCGCATTAAATCCAATTCTTTTCGGTCATAAGGAGTATAAAAAGTATCGAATAAATCATGCTGCCAACGATTTAAGGGAAGTGATTTATTTTTCCATAGCTCGTCCCATGGTAAAAAGTGTTGAGATTTCCCTGCAACCAAGCCCCAACTATAACTGCCGATTTTCTCGTCATAATACAAAGGCAGATTATCTTCCATTAAATTATTCTGTACTCGGTTCAGCCATTCGGTATTCAACATGGGACGCTCCTCTGCTTTTAGACGCGCTACGACATTTTTAACTCTCTCGAAGCCCTCATATTGATGAAAGGTAATAATGTCCGACTCGTCCAAAGCGAGTCTTTGAATTGATTCTACTTCGGCCTGCCAAGATATTCCGTAGTCCTGCGGATAAAACCATACTCCCGCAGTTAAAGGTTGTATGGGGTCGAGTTCCCTTGTTATTTCAAACGCTCGTTTCAAATAAGGCACACTCATATTGTGTCGATTGCTGTTTCCAGGCTCGTTCCAAATATCCCAAGCATAAATACGACCGTCGCAACGAAAGCGTCCTACGAGGGCTTGAAGGTATTCTACCATAACCGGTCTCCACTCCTCTTCGTCCCAATAAATCCACCCCTGCCGTTTCCTTTCACCTGTAAAGGGGTTATCTTTATGGCCGCCATGATGTCCGATATCATAACTATGCCAGCCCGTGGATCGTTTAGGTCGAATATCCTCTGGTTTTCCAAACCCCACGCAATCATTAAAAATTACAGGCATCATACTGATCCCATGTTTATCAAGAGCGGTCAAAAATTTATCCAGGCGCAATAAAAATTTCTCACGGTCATAATACCAGATAGAAAAGGGCATGAACATCCGGACGCTATTCAGCCCGATATCCTTCATTAAAGAAAATTCCTTTTTCACGCTCTTCATCACTTCATCGTGAGTGTCTTCCTGCCAAAGCTCCGCACAATGGAGTGTAATGGATGGGACATAATTAATTCCCATAACCCAAGGTCGAGATGAATACCATTTCCAAGCTTCTTCTTTCGTCCATCGTCTCCGCATAAATTATTACCTACCTGTCGTTGATTTCGCGTATTCTATCGATGGAAAGTTTACAGCGGCGATCAATCGTAAATAATCCATTTTTTTCCTGCTGTACGTCGGTAAATTGTGTATAGCAATAGCCCGCGCAATACGAAAATCCTTTTATCGTATCTGCAAGCAAACCGAAACGCTCATAAAACCCTTCTTCATCCTTTACAGCCAAGCCATAACCCCAACCATTCTTTGTATCGGAAGAAAACGCACAACCTCCATATTCGCTGAATATTACGGGCTGTCCCTCATAACGATATCCTCGCACAAAGGGAGAACGCTGAGGAAGCTGCGGATTTCGATCTTGAATTTTATCGAAATCGCAATAGAACTTTTTAAGCTTCTCCGCATTTTGTTCGTAATTATGAATGGTGAGTACGTCGCTCAACGTATGCTCCCAGCCGTCGTTAGAAATTACAGGCCGCATGGAATCATAGGCCTTTGTGAGTTTATACATAGCTTCCGTAAATACCTGCTGCTCCGTATTATACGCAATCTCTCGGATTCCCCAACTCTCGTTATAAATCACCCATGTAACAATAGAAGGATGATTATATGTCTGACGAAAAATTTCCTGCCATTCCGCAGCAAAACGTGCATTCGCACGCTCATTGAAGCTATGTGGAGAAGGCATTTCGCACCAGATTAAAAGTCCCATGATATCCGCATAATAGAGAAACAAATCCGATTCTACCTTCTGATGTACGCGGATACCGTTATATCCAGCTTGCTTAATGAGCTCAATATCTCTTATGATACTCTCTTCGTCAGGCGAAGTCAAATCTGTCTTTTCCCAATATCCCTGATAAAGAAGCAATTTTTGAAAAAAGGGAACGCCGTTGAGTTTTAGTGTCTCCCCCTCTGCATGGAAATCCCGCAGACCGCAATAGCTTTCGACAATATCGAGTGCCTCTCCGTCCTTTTTCAGCGTAAAAGTGAAATCATAAACGGCAGGGTCATACGGAGACCAAAAATAGATTTGATTATCTATATATTTATTTTCGAGGAACACTTTCGTCTTGATGACTTCGGAATTGGGAACGAGCTCCATGCAGCTTATGGAATGGCCTTTGAACTCTGTCGAAATCTCCAAAGAATAACCCTCTCCCTTCAAGCGGCTTTCAAATTCCAGCATAAAGGCGTATTCGTCAAAACAGGGAGTAATTTTTACATTTTCCAGCCATGCCTTCCGATTGGTAAATTCCAGCCATACACTCTTCCAAATACCCGTAGTCTGTACATACCAGCAGCCATAATTATAGCTTTCCCACCGCTGTTTTCCTCGTGGCTGAGAAAGATCGAATCCGTCCTCAGCCTTTACAACAATCAGATTTTTCCCCTCCTTTATCAAATGCGTGATATCGAGGGAAAAACGTGCATAACCTCCCGAATGAATCCCCGCAAAACCGCCGTTTATCCATACTTTCGCCGTATAATCCACTCCGTCAAAATTGAGCACGGAACGTTTTTTTACCTGCTCTGAGTTCAAAACGACCGTTCGGCTATACCAGACACTTTTGCACATCTCCTGTTTGTCGATGCCGCTGGCTTCACATTCGTAAGAGAATGGAACAAGTATATCGTATTGCTTTTTGAAGCCGTTATAATAACGCTTGTCCTCCCCTTCGTCCTCTCTGTCGAAGGCAAAATTCCATTCCCCGTCCAAACTGAGCCATTCACGGCGGACAAATTGTGGACGAGGATAACTCTTTATGTAACATTTTGCGTGATTCATAATAAAATTTTCTAAAAACTCCTTTTATCGTTTCAATACAATATCTTTGATTATACAATAAGCAGATCGGAAAACCGACCTGCTTATTGCGTGTTCTCCTATTTACGCTTTAAGCCGGAAGAGTAATTTCCCCCGATTCAAGCGAGTAACTCGCCCAATCCTGACAACGTGCGTCGCTCTTATACGCTGTTCCATTATAGCTCGTATAACCGCCGTATAAATTGAAATTCACATCGTTATCCGCACATTCTCTCAACTGGAAACGAAAAGATTTTGTCGTTTCCGTTATTCCAAGGAGATCGTCGGAAAGAGTAATGCTGAATTTTGTCACGCCGTTTTCGCGAATAATCGTCACATCGGGAAGTGCCTGATAATTGGGCGTTTCCCTATCGATTTTCCACCACAAGTTTTCCGCTGTTCCATCAAAGTCTTTACGGTAGACCACCTTTCCGTCGCTATAAATACGCACGTTCAAGTCCTCAGCAAAAAAGTTCCAGTTAAGGTCGTCGTCACGAAGTTCGGGCATATCGAGATAAATATTGACAAATTCCAAATTATTTCCGTTTTTATCGAAGTTTCCCTCCGTTTCAAACGTAAATTTCACACCCCCTGTCACCCGTTCAATCGTCGAGGTAAACACGTCCGCAAACAGGTCCTCTGCAAAGCGTAAATTCGCTTTGTCGGCAGCAACGGCAGCGCTTCCGGGAATCTCAATCGTCTCAGCTTTGAGATCGAACACCGCCCACGTGGAGCTATCCGCATCGGCGGGTACGACTACGCCGTTCAATGTCATATTTCCACCGTACAGAGCAAAATCCGAGCCACTATTGTCAGAACATTCCCTCATGAGAAAACGAAAAGATTTCGTATTGTCCGTAATCCCCAAAAATTCGTTTGTGAGCGTAATACTGAAAGAGGTGAGTCCGTTTTCACGTATAATCGTCACATCGTCGAGCGTCTTATAATTAGGTTGTGTACGATTGATTTTCCACCAAATATTATCCTGCGTGGGATTATCCTTGCCGGGAAGAATTTCCGTATTGCTAAAATCATTGCGATAAACGACCGAGCCATCGCTATAAATCCTGATATTCGTATCCCCTTCAAACAAATTCCAATTAATATCGTCGTTTACACAAGATTTATCAAAGAAAATGTTGATAAATTCCAAACACGTATTATCCTCCGAAAAATCCCCATTTGTTTCAAAGCTGAATTTGATTCCATTCGCCTCCTTCGTCACTTTGGATTGAAAAATATCCGCATTTGCGGCCGTCTTTGCCTCTGCAAATTTCAAACCGCTATTATCGGGCTTTTCTACTTCGTCTACTTCTTCGGGGCGAAGTACATCCCCGTTCGCGTCGAGAGTAGCCCAATGCGTACAATAGACGGGATCTTCAAGCGCCTTATCGTCCACTGTTAAAATTCCGTTTTCATAGAGCGCAAAGTCCACTGTACTGTTATCCGAACATTCACTGAGATTAAAACGGAAAGCGTCGTTCACTTCGATCCCCAAAAAATCATAGGTGAGAGAAATACTGAATTTCGTCACTCCGTTTTCGCGAGTAATCGTCACGTCGTCGAGTGTCTTGTAGTTAGGCGTCGTTCTGTCTGTCTTCCACCAAATATTATCCACGCCGGGACCGGGTTTGCCCGGAAGAGTCACCGTGCCGTCAAAATCGTCCCTATAAATGACTGAGCCATCGCTGTAAACGCGAACATTGATATCTTCACTGTTAAATTTCCAATTTGCCTGCTGATTATTGAGTTCGGGCAAATCGAAAAGAATATTGATAAATTCGAGATAGGAGCCGTCCCTCGAAAAATCCCCGAAGGTAATGAAGTCAAAGGTTACCGCCGTATCGCTGCGGGTAGCCTTAGCAAAAATATGATCGGAATTGGGATTTGTGTTAGGCAGCGCAAATTGCATATCATAGCCCTGCGTCTGTTCTCCATTTACGGTAATCACGATATTGCAGCTTCCGCCGGAGGTCGTGAAGGTAAAGGTATATTCGCCCGCGTCGAGCTTAGAAAGATATTCTTGTTTGATTGTAAGAATTTCCGTACCGATATTGAACTTAAAATCCGTATTTCTTTGCAATTCAGTCGAACCTTGTTTGAAGCTCACGAAAGTACCATTATTCATTTTAACGTTAAATTCGATATCCTTCGGAGAGTCGATAAAGAACTGCGCGGACGGCGTTCCGATAATTGAAGGCTCAGTATTGACCTCCGACGAAGATGCACTGTTGCCATTGTTTCCCGACGAATTTGAGGGGGAATTGTCGCCGCAAGCGGCAAATACGGCAAAGCCTGCTGCTGCAAGCGTTAAAGATAACGCTCTTTTGAAAAATTTCATAATATCCTCCTTATGGATCTTAATTTATTAAAAATTTATATTGATTATTTAATTCCCGAAGTAATGGAGAGCGCACGAATAAAATACTTCTGAAAGAACAGATATACAGCGAGGAGCGGAACGCTCGAAAGGAAAGCCCCCGTCATGACCAGCGGGAAATTTGTCCCGCGCTGAGAAGCGTTCAAACTAGTAATGAGCGGCTGTAAAGTCATAACCTCTGGTCTTGTGAGATAGATGGACGGCGCAAAATAATCATTCCAAATTCCCAAAAACCAAAATACGCCTTGCGCGGCCATGGCAGGCCATAAGAGCGGGAGCATAATAGAAAGAAAGCTCTTGAAATGCCCACAGCCGTCAATCTCCGCCGCCTCAAAGAGTGCGTTGGGGATTCCACCCATGAATTGGACAAAGAAAAATATCATGCTCACGTTCCCGAAAAGTCCGGGGAGAATGAGTGGCCAAAGCGTATTCGTCATCGACAGCGAATTATAGATTTGATACTGCGGTAGAAATAACGCCGCATAAGGCACCATCATAGAACTCATCAAAACGAGCAGCCAAAACCTGGAATGAGGCAATTTCATTTTGGCAAAGGAAAATGCCGCAAGACCAGAGGTAAATGTTCCTACGAGAATGACCGGGACCCCCACCACCATAGTATTAAGCACGCCCTTTGCAAAAGGAATCAGAGTCCAAACCTCTTTATAAGCGGAAAATTGAAACTTTTTAGGGAAGAGGGTCAAACCCGCAGAAAGTGCCTCTTCATTGGTTTTGAACGTCGTCATAAGCATATAGAAGTAAGGGAAAATCATGCTGACAGCCAAAAGCGCCATAATCGCATAGATGACCATCAAACGAATGATTTCGTTTTTCCTTCCTCTTATTCGGATAGTTTTTTCGTTCATTCGTTATACACCACCCATTTGGAAAATTTGAATTGAATGACGGTAATCATCATAATCGAAACGGCCAAAAGGAGGGAAGCCGCACTTGCCAAGCCATACCGATTTTGTCCGATTCCGCGCATCCAGATAAAATGAACGATCGTCCGAGAACCGTACTGCCCCGCCGCAAACAACTGAACGTCCGCATAGGCTTGTAAGCTACCGATAAGCCCCGTAATCACCGTATAAAAGAGCACGGGAGTGAGCAGGGGGACGGTAATTTTGAAAAATTTTTCCAAACCGGAGGCTCCGTCGAGGTCCGCCGCCTCGTAATATTCGTCCGAAATATTCTGCATGCCCGCCATAAACAAGATGACCTGCGTTCCGAGACCGCCCCAAATATTTTTGATAATCATGGCGACCTTGACTAAGGTATCGTCCGAGAGCCAAGGAATACTTACATGAAGCAAGGAATTTATGATTCCATAATCGTCCTGAAACATATATCTCCATACGTAATTGACGGCAACGACGCTCGTCACGGCAGGGAGATAGATTACCGCTCGAAAGAAACCGCCGCCCTTAAAGCTACGGCTTCCCATGAGCCCGGCAATCGCGATTGCGATAACGATCCCGAAGGGAACCGCTAAAAGGAGAAATAAAGTGTTTTTGATGGAATCGATAAAGGCCTTGGCATAGACATCGTTTGTGAACAACGATATGTAGTTTCCAAAGCCCAAGAAGTCCGCCGCTCCCTTGATGGGATTAAAATTCGTGAAGCTATATACCGTCGAAATAACCAAACTGATTAAAGTAAAAACGGTGAAACCTATCAAGGGCGGCAGAATAAACAAAAACGCGGTGACTTTTTCTTTTTTATCGAGTTTTCCCGTCTGTTGTTTCATAATTTCCGTTTCCTTATCCCGACATTAACCTTTCCAATCGGCGTTCATGAGGTCGAGGTCATTTTGGAATGTAGGTTCGTAGCTTTCGAGTATATCTTTCGCCGTCGCTGTCCCCGTCCAAACACCGGATTGATTCAGGGTATCTTCCAAGCCCGAACGCCAATCGGAATAATACGTATAATAAAGAATTCTCGTCTTTCCCCCAATTTTATCATCCGCGTCATCAAAGCCTGCAAGAATATCGACGAACAGCGCTCTGTTTTCGGGAAGCTCCTGACGTCCCTCCAAAGCGCCAAGAGAATTAGGAATATATTCGTTATATGCCATGTCCTTCAAATTGGGAACGCACTGTCCCATACTGTAAAATCTGCGCTGTGCCTGTTCGTTCATACAAAGGTATTCTGCAAGTCGAAGCGATGCGCCCGCTGTTCCACGCTCTACCGTAGTATTCGCAATACAGTACCCCATGGAACCGATGAAAGCCGTACTCTTGCCGTCATCTGCCGTACCGTATTCGCGGTCGGGCCCCGGGCCATAGGGGCAGGGAATAATATCTACATTAAAGTTTTCCATTTCCCAAATCGTGGCAAAATCCCAAGGTCCTACAAAGTTGAACAGGGATTTTTTGGCATAAAATGCTTCATATGCCCCTGAGCCGATTCCCGCAATTCCACTGTCGGGAATAATTTTTTCCGCCGCGAGGTCAGCAATAAATTGTACCGCGTCCACGAACGCCGTTTCGGTGAGTTTGGAGGTCGTGACCGTTTCATCGAAAAATTCCGCATTGTTGGAATATACGGCATGTTCCAGCTCATAATAGGGAATTCCGTATACATTCTCCCCCGCATTTACGAGCAATTTTTTCATCGCTGAAATAAAGACTTCCCATGTACAGGGTTCACCTGAAAGCAGAGTCGTTACATCAGCCTCATTTTCTAAATGCTTCTTTTCAATTTGTTCCTCGACAAGATCGATATTATATCCCAATGTAAAAGGCCCCAAATCCTTGGGCAGTCCGAATAGTCCAGCTCCTTCGCTCTTTCCCAGCGTATAGGTCGAAGGGTTATAATAGTATTCATTGACAGCCGCATCCCACACCTTGGCTAAGTCCTCTTCCGCAACACCGCCCTGTAAATTCAGGAGGCGACCGGAGTCCACCCACTGTAAAAATTCGGTATCGGGCAAATAGAACACGTCGGGAAGGTCATTGATTTTTCCCGTCAGAGCCGTCAAATATTCTCCTGACGGCGTAGCGTCATAGGTGACGTGAATATTCGGATATTCGTTCATAAAATCACTGATGACACGGCGGTAAATATTTTGTTCTTTAACATCGCCCCAACCGAAAAATGAAATATTATATTCCTTATTCGGATCATAATCGTCTACAAAAGGGTCTACACTTACGGGCTTACGTTCCCCACTGCATGCAACCAAAGGCGTGGCAATAATCACACAACACAAAAGGCTAAAAATTTTAGCGAGCTTTTTCATTCTGTTTCTGTTCTCCTTAATTGATTTTGTTTATTTCAAAGTGTTTTTAAGCTTTTCTCAATATTGACATCTGCAAAAACGAGATAGTTTTCACGTTTCCCGGCCATTGCGGGTACGGAATTGACGACAAATAAGCTCTTTCCGTCCTTAGAAACGCAAAGCGAATTGCTGTAAGCGGGTCTGTTATCCAAGTCATAATACGGAATCGGGTGATTTATCCGCGACCAATTTTCTCCTAAATCATAGCTCACATAGAAATCGATTAAAGAAACTTCCGTAGGTTTGGCTCCCGTATATTCACTGCGCATGCTGGTGACGAATATCGTTCCGTTATCGTCAGGTCCGTAAGGCGTCCATGCACAGAAAGGACTGGATACGGGCGCAATCTGCGTGGTCCGCTCTTTTCCCGTCAAAGCGTCGACCACCTTTTCCGTGACGGAAATTTTTTTGCCCTTATCGTTCGCGTCCCCCCAATCAACTCCGTCCGGAGAGGTTTTCCAATAAATGGGTACCGCGTTTTCTCCTACCATTTCGATAACTATGAAATATTTTCCGTCCTTTATCTTCGTGACGCTCGGCATTCCCGGACGCATGTTTGGATTATCCAATGCCACTACTTCCGTCACTTCGCTCCACGTCTTACCGTCCGAAGTCGTCTTATATACGATTCTTTGACTGTGCGCTATGTGGTCGGTCTCATCTGCATAAAAACACGCGAGCTCTCCTTCCGCATTTACAATTAAATTCCCTTCCCATACTCCATTTTGTTCGGGATGATCGGGCGTATTGACGAGAGAACGAGTAATTTCCGACATAAACTCCCAAGTTAAGCCGTTATCATCGCTATGATATAAATTGAGCACCCCGAGTGTCATCGTGTCTACACCCGTACCATTAATTGACGTCGCGACGAGAACGATATCTCCCTTTTTCAAGTCTCCACCGATGTCACATGGCAATACATATAAGGTGGGTTGCCACTGCGCATTATAAGTGCTTGTCCGATTGGGGTCATGTACATTTGCCTCGTTCTTTACGAAAGTTTTACCGCGGTCCGTGCTCCTGTAAATAGGAATTCCGCCGAACCCGTTATTGAGTTCCTCACCCGTAGCAATTAAAGTTCCGTCTTCGGCCTCCACAATTCTGGCATAGGAATGGTCGTAAACATCGGAAAAAATTGTCTTTTGATCGACAGTGAGGGTAGGATTAAACATACCGCTCGCGGTGGGAGTATTTTCCGAAGCAGAGTCTTTCGAGGAATCTGCTCCTCCTCCACAGGCGGTCATACTACCGAGAATGACGCAGGAAAATAAAATCGTCATTATCTTTTTTAAGAACTGCATACTTTTTTCCTCCTGATATTAAATAAATTTTTTATCAGCGGTCGCTTTTTTCGGGAATAAATCCGCTCCCGCTCCGACCGTAAATTCATTATAATAGATTTATTTCGGCCGGTCAATACTCAATTTTTGAATTTACAAAAGAGGAGTTATTTATTCGATAACTATTAAAATTCAAAAAAAGTATTGACATACCCCCCCCCCGTGTTATAATAGAATTATGGATATATCGACTACCTACAATCTGAATGATGAAGAAGAATTAGATAAGCTAGCATTGGCCCTCAATGCGTCTACGCGCCGAAAAATGCTCAGACTTTTAGCAAAAAATAGTTATAGTGTCGTCGGTATCGCTGAAAAATTAAACATTTCCGTCAGCAATGCGACTTTTCACTTAAAGTTATTAAAGGCTGCTCATCTCATAAAAATTCAACCGAATCCAAATAAAAGAGGAAATGAAAAAATCATTGCTCAGGATATAGCTTTAGTAACTTTGGATTTGAAGGAAGTCATTAATTTTGAAACGCACGAATATGTTGCAAATATTCCTATCGGGAGTTATATCAAACACGAAATCGCACCTCCCTGCGGAATGGTAAATTCTGACGGTATGATTTTTATGCACGATAATCCAAATGTCTTTTATTCCCCCGAGCGCTTTACAGCCGTCCTCCTTTCCTTTACTAAGGGATATGTGGAATATGCAGTCCCCGCGTTTGAATATAAGGATAAGCTCATTGAAAGTTTTACTTTTTCCCTCGAATTATGTTCAGAGTGCCCGAATTATAACAATACCTATAAATCAGATATTACCTTTTGGCTAAACGGAATAGAAATTTGTACGTACAGAAGCATGGGCGATTACGGGGACAGACACGGAAAATATGCAATCCCGCACTGGCCTGCAAACTCCACTCAATATGGAATGCTAAAAAAAATTCGAATTGACAGCACGGGGACATATATCGATGAAAGGCTCGTTTCCGATATAACGATTGCAGATCTAAATTTGACAAATCGAGACATTATTCCCTTAAGAATCGGAATTAAAGATAACGCACGATATGTAGGCGGAATCAACATCTTCGGAAAAAACTGCGGTGATACCAATCAGGATATCGTGGTTCACGTTTCCTACAGAATCCCATCTTTATAAGAAAGAGAGAGAGATTTTGACACTATTCGTTATCTTTTCTTATCGATATTTTCCAACAAAAAAGAACTTGGATAAAAAATCCAAGTTCTTTTTTGTTGGGTAAAAGACATTTTAGCAATCAAGGAAGTTCATGACAAAGAGAATCGGGAAACCTAAGTTTTCCAGACTCCAAAAGGAGCAAAATAAAAATTCCTCCTTGAACACTTCTATTTCTAAACAACTGATTTTTTCCCGTTCCTGCATCATACCAATCAGCAAAAGGAACGCGGTCGGGCGTTTCTTTCAAATATCTGGCAATAGGAGCGAGTATTTCTTTTGTCTTTTCAACCTCCTTGCATAGTGCGGCCACCCAGACCAGCCAATCACTCTTTGTATATTCCGCGCGACTATCCAAAGGAGTACCATATTTTTTCCGTTTCGAAAGATAGCACTCCGTTTCTGACTCAAATAATCTATCGGGATAGAAATAGGTATGAAAAAGTTTATCAAATATGAGATTATATTTCAAGCTATATGTATTTCCGCTGTTTTTTCCAATGGAAATTCCCGTCACCTGTCTGTCGGAAAAACAAAGTTCATTCCACGTTTTCGCATGCTGTCTCGCCGCCTTCATATAAATTTTGGCCATTTCTCTTTTTCCGATTTTTTCGCAAATTGCCGCAAAGGAGGCTATTCCAAAGCATGCTTTTAACGAAAGATTGCTGTTTTTTGCAAGATGTCCGGCAAAATCGTCCGTACAGAGTTGATTTTCGGGAATCAATCCATTTTCACAAAGATAATCTGCCCATTTTTTGAGTAAATCGAAATTATCAAAAAGAATTTTATCGTTTCCTCCGGCTAAATTTGCCGCAGCTGTTAAAATAAGCATGTTGCCACATTCCTCAATTGGCATTTGCTTTTCAAAAGAATACAAATTCGATTTTTCCGGATAAAGATAATAAAGCGGAAGCGATTCGGGTTTATACCAATCTTTCATGTAGATTTCCGAATTATATTTATTATTCTGGTTTAATGCACCGTAAAATTGCCCAAGACAATACGGGTAAACTCCCACATCATGAGGAGCAAAATCATATTCCCATACTTTCATGCGCGCAAAATCGAATATGGGATATAACATTCCGTTGACTAATTCGGGTGCATACAACAAATAGAGCGGCGCAGAGGGGTACGAGACATCTACCGTCGCAATACAGCCGTCGGAATTACATTCCTTAGATAAAAATAACACACGACCTTTTCTGTCCTGTACAATTTTATGTGCAGCCATGCTCTGCCGCAGGGAAGCATACAATAATAAAAGATAGTCTTCCCCATAACGTTTTGATGAAAGCTTCAACTCCTCATCGAAACGTTCACATTCGGAAAAGACCGTCTCCGAAGCTTTATAACATTCCTTTAATGCGTCAACAATCGTTTTTCCCGAACGAAAATAATACCCTTTTAGAAAATCCCCAAAATAGAAAATAGAGGCCAAATCGTCAAATGCGATTAAAATTTTTCCCGTTATCTCTTCTTTAAGATCTTCATAGTTATCTGAGGCACGTATATATTTGAGGCCTTCTCGTTCAAAATATTCTCCTTCGTGTCCCGCTACGTAGTAATATCCCCAATCCGCTCCAAATTCATCAGAAGTTTGAGAAAAGGGCATTTGCCGTAAAAGGCCGAAATATCCACATTCAAAGTCGCCTAACCGCATGACACCGCCCCGAATCGCTTCGCGGCGTCCCTCCTGATAACAGGTATTGTAGCACAACCTTTCTTCCGCAGTCAAAGAAATTCGGACTTCCCTCAAACGATATTTTGGAATGAGCCTATATTTCAAATAACAAACGGGACAAGAAGCAAGCTCTATATTGTTGGGAGGTAACGGAGAAATAAATTCAATCCTCAGATCAAAATCTCTGCAAGTAAAATCATAGATAGTAGAAAAGGCTGTCAGGTCTAAAGAAACTTGCTTCAAAGTGCTTGTATCGTTCTTATTGCCTAAAAAGGCATATTCCTTTCCGTTTACAGTCACTGTTCCATAAAGTGGTTTTTTCTCTCCGTGCCAGAATACAGTATCAGTTTCATTCAATATATCTCCCGCTGCCCAAATAGAAAAATAGGGATCTTTTACAAATAAGGGATATGCCGGTAATTTTCTCATCGCTATTATATCCTATTCTCATATAATTCCGCGGCCTATCTTCCGAAATAAAGGTCGCGGAATTATATTTTCATACTTTATAGATAAATTTTCTTAATATTGCTACTGATTATGCAGCAAGAGCCTATTCGGCAGTATCGTTTGCACCATATACCGCAGAAATATAGAAACATTCTCCTGCGACAAAATCTTTCGCGCCAAAAATACGAATCACAAAACCTGTAATATCCGAAGCCGAAAGTTTTTCTCCCGACATATTTTCAATCTTTCCATCTGCTCCAAACAAATTTACGGGAATTTTCACTTCCGTCCAACCCTCGGCAGCAATTACTGTATCTGCAGCCCAATTCGTTCCGATACTGAATGTATGCTTCGTGGGATTATAAATTCGGAATACAAGATAATCATAATTTGAAATATCCTTAATACAAGGCGTATTGAATATAACGTAGTTACTATCTTGTACGGAGGTAAACTCAACTTTCAAAGAGCCCTTTTCTCCTTCATACTTTACGGACGTATCGTAAGAAAGTTTATTCGGATCACCCCAATATAAGGACGCTCTATCAAGTCCGGAGGCCTCATCAAAATTAAGTACCACATTTTCTCTAACCGTTTCTTCCGCCTTTACGCCGTACATGGAAGAAATGTTAAAATATTCCCCGGCAACAAACTCTCCTGCCCCGAAAATACGAATCGGAAATGCAGAAATATCCGTCGCGGAAAGTTTTGCGCCATTCATATCTGTAATTGTCCCACTTTCCCCAAATAGATTGACGGGGATTTTCACTTCCGTCCAGCCTTCGGCCGAAATTGTCGTATCTGCCGCCCACGTCGTACCTACACTAAACGTGTGCTTCGTCGGATTATAGACACGGAATACAAGATAATCGTATCCGGATACGTCTTTAATGAACGGCGTATTCAAAATAACATAATTGTCGGCTTGTACGGAAAGAAACTCTACTTTCAAAGAACCTTTTTCATTGTCATATTTGATTTCGGTATCCAAAGAAAGTTTATTGGGGGCAGGCCAATAAAGACTTACTTGCTCCATACCGAACGCTTCATCAAAATATGCGATTTTATCTTCGACGACAGTTTCGGGTTCAGTGGGCGCTTCCGTCACCGCATACATTGCGGAAAGATAGAATGTACTCCCTCCGGAAACCGTATTTGCCGCATAATCGTCGAACAACCTCAAAGAAAGATTAGTGATGTTTTTACTATTTATGACGATTCCGGCAACAGACGGGTGCGTTACATTTTGGGTATCCAAATCCTTTACAGAAACTTTTAACTCTGTCCATGTTTTGGGCGCGAGCGTAATGTCTCCGAACCAACAATAGCCGGAATATACAGGGTAATCGTTATCGTTGTAGATACGAATTACGAGATGTGTATAATCGCTTATATCGCTCTCGATAATGCGGTCGAGAATAATATAATCTCCGCCTGTAACGGGAACGGTCACTTTCAAAGAACCCGTTTCTTCTCCGTAAGCCTTTTCCGTACTGTAAGAAAGGTGGAAATTATTCCAAAGAGTCTTTACCTGAGAAACGCCAAATTCTTCGTCCGAATACAGAACTTTGCCGTCTATGATTTCGGAAGGGCCGGTCGCTTCCACCTCATATTCGTAATCCTTTTTATTTCCCGCCGCATCCTCAACGTGAATCACAATAATATATTTTCCGCTGTTATGCTCTACCTCAAATTGACTATTTTCCACAGTCACTTCAACTCTGTCCCCTGTCGCGTCCGCTTTATAATATACCTTTATCCAGCATTTAGACATATCGGGGCCGTCGGAAATCGTATATTGAGGCAAACTGTAAGTAAATCCGGAAATATAAAATTTGGGCAAAGCATCGTCGTCCATATTTACCGAAGGCGGGGTACGATCGGCAAAATTCACTTTCAAAGAAGCATTTTCTACCCCCCCCCCGTCAACAGAATAAGTGATGACATAAATTCCGGGAGCAGAAACATTGATTTTTCCATAAGAAACAGCCACTTCTTTTCCATCGGGACCGACGACGCTTTCCACCTTAACGAGATAGCCGGCCATAATCAGTCCCTCGGAGTTCACCACATCATATTTGGGTATATCATAAGTACCAAGCTCCGCTTCCAAGACCGTATTTTCCGGTATATTAATTCGAAGTCCTTTGGTCTTTGACCCGCCGCATGCCGAAAATGCAAAAAGCGTTCCTAAAAGTAACAAGATAAGCCCCAAAAAAAGATTTCTCTTTTTCATCATATAAAATCCTCCATTTTTTTATTTTTCTTGCTTTGCGGCCAAAATAATTTTATCCCATGACGCCATTAAAGTCGTCTTTGTGTCATTGATTACCCATTCCGCCGTATTCCCTTTATAAAGAACCCCGTCGAGGCCAGCTCCGTTTCCGGTCGTATAAGCCGTAAGGCCCTGTCTATAAACGAGCGGAGATGAAAAATCGATGCAAATGGGAATATAGTCCGAGAAATTTTCGTAACGGGAACGGACAAAATCCGTCACATTGTCCCCTACGTCGTATCCGTAAGGCATGGTGAGCCCGTTAAGGTACTTCGCATAGATACTCTGTCCCATATCGGAAGCCATAAATTTCAAAAATTCCATTGCCAGAGGCTTATTTTTGCTCTTTGCGGGAATTGCACAACAATGATCGAACGTAGCGCTATAAACCATACGGCGTGCCTCCGAAATTCTGGAAAAATCCCTATCGGAAACGCCCGGATAAGAGGTTTCCCCTTTGTCGATTGCATCAATTACGGCGCTCAACGTCTCGTCCGTCATCGATTTGTTCTCCAAAGTTTTGACAATGGAGCTGATGACCGGAGTCTTTATCATTGCGAGATCCTGCGGTTTAGTAAGCAGATAGCTCTGTACTTCGTTTTCCAACCACTGACCGTTTACCATCATTGCCGATTCGGTCATATCTTGACCCGCATATCCCTGCCCCACAAAAGCAATCTGCGCTTCCTGCCAAGTCATGGAATCAGCATATTTATGCATGTATCCATTTCCCTTCTTTAACAGCCGTTCAGCCACCTTTACGGCCTCCAAACGGCCGGGCATATCCAATACTTCCCCGTTTTCTGCCAAAGTACGTACCGTCGTGCCGTCGGGCTGCTCTTTTTGATAATATCCCCAATAATAATCGATATAATTGTCATAGCCCTCGTACTGCGCCCACCAGACCCAGTGCAGATAATCCCAATAACTGATAGAAGTGCTGATAGAAAAAGGATATACCCCCTCCGCTTTGATTTCGTCACAAAATTCTATCAGTTCGTCCGTCGTATTCGGCACTTTATATCCGTCGGGGAAAATCCGATCCAGGACAGTTTTATTGATTACGATACCGCAGACGGGATCTGCCCAATTCATCTGATAAATCTTCCCGTCTTCCGTCAGAAGCTTATTATAAATCGCCGGATTCATCGTCTCTTTAATCGTCTTTGTCTCTCCCTCCGGCACAGAATTATACACGGGGGATAAATCAGTTAAAAATCCCGAATCCTGCGGAGCAAACATGCTTCCCAGCGCCATAACCACGTCGTCGTTCTGCGAATTGTCGTTTAGAAGAGAAATAAGTTCTCCATTGACGTAACTTTTCTTCACTTTTACCGTCACGCCGAGAGCAGAAGAAAATTCCTCGGCCATTTCGTCCAGCCACTTTGTTCCGAAGCCCGCTTCGTAACAAATGACACTGATAGAACCGGAAGGCTTACCGCCTGCACTGTTGTTTCCTCCGCTGTTTCTATTTCCCACTCCACAGGAAGCAGCGGAAGCGGTGCACGCAAAACAAAGCAAAACGCAACCCAATTTTTTTAATATACCCGTTTGTTTCATACGATCTCCTTATTTGTTTTTTTATCTACGTGGCTTTAAGCGACGGGAATCATAAACACGCCTTCGCCCACTCCGAGTTCAAGCTCAAACCGATTGTCGAGGACCTGATAATCATAAGCTATGCCTTTTTTGTATACTCTTACCTTAGAAGCATCCTTAAATTCAAGGCTTACGGTATTTTTGAGTCCGTATGCCGGATCCGTGAAATTCACAACAACGAGTCCGTCATAGCCGGCCTTATCCTTAAATTGTCCGATAAGCGCGTCCTGAGTCGCTTGTGCTCCTTTCAACGCATCTATCGAAGAAAGAGGATTATTGAGGCCGTCGAAATTCATATTGTAATCTTGTTCGCTTTGCGTACCAAGAATAGGCATTGTGCCGTTCCAATCGAAGTTGAGATAAACGTGGTCAAAATTCAACATTTCGCGATTGACCGTTTTTGCATAATCGTAGACGGGATAGGTTTTTCCCGATTCCTCCGCGTCCACGCAGGAATTAGAGAAATCTTCGAGTATCGACGTCCTATATGTAAAGTATGTAAATGCCTTAACTCCGAAAGCCATATAAACATAAAACTGCCAACGGAGATCCTCTTCATTCACAGCTCGATAAGTATAGTGTTCCGTGGCTTGAAGAAAGAAATGTGGAATTGCGTTGACTCTTTTCGCCTGCGTTGCAACGGTCTCTATACAGTTGAGCCAATTCGACCGAAGCGCACTTCCGCCGTCCTTTCCCTTATCCAACGGATAAATATCTGCTGACAGGTATCGATGCCCGTCCTCCACCTTTGTAAGAACTTTATCCACGTATTCCGCGACATATTCATTATAGGTATGTCCCTCGAAAGTGCTCGTCGCGGAATTGGGATAGAGATTTGCAAAAACATCTATTTTGGAGCCATATTTTTCGACATGCTCTTCCGCGAGCTCAGCTATCCTTTCAATATTGGAAAAATAGGGTTCATCCCAATAATTGATTGCCGTAACGGCGGGGAATTTAGAATAATCCGTCTTGTCTGCTGCCCAAGATTCAGCCGCATATTCCATCGTAGCGGCATTTCCCAAAGTGAGAATCGTTTTTAATCCCACCTGTTCGCAATACCCGAGTACGTCGGCATAACCCTGAGTTCCCCGCTTGACAAACAAATCGTCCAAGAACATAAATGTCAGCCCCATATCCTTGGCTAATTGATAATCCTCCAAGGTAGGAAGCGGTGCGTCCCACCCGCCTATCAGCATTTCTTTGTCGTCTGTATAAACGGGGAAAGGCTTACTACCGGAGTCGCCGCAGCCCGCGGCGCCCAAAGCGCTAAATGCAATCGTACCAGTGAGCAACATACAGATTAATTTTCTCCTCATCAAGAATCTCCTTTTATTTTTTATCCTTTTAATCCGCCCGAAAGCGAAATATCCATAATAGAATTTTGAAAAATGGCAAATAGAACGACAATGGGTATCATACTCATCAATATTCCCGCGAATAAAACGGGCATATCCAAATTCCGTGTATTGATGATTTGATACATATACAGTCCGGACGAAAGAGTGGGGAAATTTTTCAAAAACAACAACGGAGTAGTATAATCGTTCCAGAAATTAATAGAAGAGACGATTGCAAGCGCTGAAACCACGGGAATCGCCTGCGGAAGCATAATTTTCAGAAAACAGGTGAAATGTCCAGCCCCGTCGATAAACCCCGCTTCGATATAGCTCGAAGGCAAAGATTTGAAAAAGGAATACAAAACCATAAAGTTGAATCCGAATCCCCCCGCAAATGCGAGCAAAAGCAACGGAGATTCGATAATTCCGAGCGCCGTATAGACTTTGAACTGTGCAGGCATAGCCCCTACGATCGGAATCATCATGGTGACGAGGGCAATCCAATAAATCGTTTGTCCCCCGGGGAATTTATATTTTGCAACGACATATGCTACCATAGTAGACACGGCCATACCCAAAAATACACCACCTACCGTATACCATATAGAATTAAAAAGCATGTCAAACATGTTGTTCCCTTCTATATCCAACGCCTTAAACGCCTTTATATAATTTCCAAATTCCCACGTTTCGGGCAAAGCCACCTTGCTGGTCAGCATATATTCCGTCGAAGTTTTTAAGGAGGATAAAAAGGCCCAAACCAAAGGGTACAATAGGCTAATGGCATATATGAGAAAAAAAACGAAAATTATGACCGAAAGTGCATTTTTACCGATATGCTTCTTTTTAGACATCAATATTCTACCTCCGGGTCAAGACGTTTGAAAATAGCTCTGACGGCGATAACGATAGGAATACTTACTGCCGTAAAGAAAATTCCGATTGCCGCAGGATACTCCAAGGCAGCTCCCGTTTGCGTCTTTTGAAAAATAAAAAAGGCAATCGTAGTGGTATCGTTCCCTCCTGCCACTGTTCCCGCTTCGCTGAACAGTAAAATCGGACCACTGCTATTGAACAGACCGGTAAAGGCTAAAATGATTGTCATGGAAACGGTCGGCCAAACCATGGGCGTAATAATATAAAATAATTCATGAAATTTGTTCCCGCCGTCGATTTGACATGCTTCGAGGACCTCCGTCGGAATCCTTTTCATGGCTCCCTGATATAAAATCATATTGATTCCGAGTCCCGTCCATATTGTATAGATAATAATCGTCGGGGTAGCAGTCCTCGAATCCCCTAAAAGCGGAGGCATCTGATATCCGAAAACTTTATCCAAAAGCATATATAAGGGCCCGAATGTCGAAATTATGTTTTTGAAAACCGTAACGTAAACGACAGCAGATATAATGGAAGGGAGAAAAAATACGACTCTGAATACTCCGTAACCACGAATTTGCTTAAATAGCAGGTAAGAGACAAAATAAGAAACCGGAATCATTAAAAAAATATTCGTCGCAAAATATTTCAGAGTATTCCTCACCGCTATTCCTACGGTAGAATTCGGAAGCGCAAATTCTTTGAACATGCTCTTGAAATTTCCCAACGACCAGACATACTGTTCGACGTAGTTTTCATCATATCCGATAAATTCTTGAAAGGCGAGTAAAATGGAATTAAGATTGACTACCACATAAAAGACGATAAAATTGACAATCGCCAAAGAAACCATTAAATATACAAAGATATATTTACTCTTTCTAAATGCCTTCGGCATATCGTCAAATTGTTTCATATAATTTTGAAAAAATTTACTCTTCATTCGGCTCTCCTTAAACTATCGTTTTTTAATATTGAGTATATACATTTTTTATTTACCTTCTTTTCCCAAACTATTTTCATTATATCATAAATTTTTTAGGTGTCAATATGAAAAAGGCTTCGGTTTTCTTACTTTTTGAATGTCATTTATTACAATAATATTGAAATACTTATTTTGAGAATAACGTTTAATGTAAATTTTATTATACATAAATGAGTTGTCGAGAAAAATTTTAACATTTTTTCTATTTACTTGAAAAAAATAAAATTTTATGTTATAATATTTTTGGAAATTTGGCTTAAAAAGTTAGGTGAATTATGGACAAACAAATGGAAGCTGAAAATATTCTCAATTATAGGTTATCAGACCCGACAGACGAAAGGGATATTTGTCGTTTGGGAAGAGCTTTATCCGTACCCGAACGACTTAAAATCTTGCGTGTTTTACAAGAAAAGCCTTATAGTATCGTCGAGATTGCCTCCCTCCTCGACCTGCCTGTTTCCTCTGTCTCTTTTCATGTCAATGTATTGGAAGAGGCCAAACTAATCCGAATAGAATATAAACCTGCACAAAAAGGACACATGAAACTTTGCAGTCTCGGAACCATTCTCTCCACCGTATTTTTTACAAAAGTCAAAGAGACCGTAGAAGACGAAATCAAAGTTGAAGTTCCCGTTGGCTGTTATTCCAGATGCGAAGTTTCCAAAGCATATTTGGCTGACGGAAACGGCTTTATTTTTAGAGAGAATTCTTCCTCATATATGCTATTTTCGCCCGAAAGAATTAAAGGCCAGCTCTTTTCCTTCCAATCGGGTTTCGTCACCTATAATTTCCCCAATTTGTTTATACTTGATCGTAATCGCCGTAGGCTATCCTTTTCATTTGAATGTTGTTCAGAAGCACCTTATTATCGCGAAAATTGGCCCAGCGATATTACTGTATGGATAAACGACGTAGAAATAGCGACCTATTGTTCCCCTGGCGATTTTGGAGGAAAGCGCGGAATTTATACTCCGAGCTATTGGCAAATTAACAGCACTCAATTCGGTCTTTTGAAGAAATTTTCAATAGATGACGAGGGGTGTTATATCGATGATATTACAGATAATAAAAATCATCGCTTTGATGATCTACATTTAGATACAGCAAAATGTATCGAATTAAAAATCGGAATTAAAGAGGATGCCAAACATATGGGCGGTATCAATATTTTCGGAAAAGAATTTGGTAATTTTCATCAAGATATTCTCATGACACTATCTCGAAGTTAATAACAACTGATTTGATTATTTATCGATAAAACTTTAATAAAATCCCCCACTAGTGGGGGATTTAGAATTCGACTTAAAGGCGCAAATACCGACGGAGTACTTAAATCTACTTCCAATTTCTTTTTTTCGCATAGTTCCTCCAATATTTTCCCTATTTCTGCGCACAACACCTCGTAGATTATTGTTCCAGAATATTTTTAGGTAAATATATATGGGTATTGCCCCTTCCATATCGTGTAAACTAAACTATTTGTGTCATTATTTTGATTTTTCAATTCCATGTTCTCTTTGTGCTATTCTCATGTATGATTGGCGGCCTTACATATATAACACAAAGGGGCTTTTTGTATATTTTACACAGCTTGAAGTTAAAACCTTTTTTTGACCACCAGCATAGCCCGTTTTTAACAAAACTCCGGTTCTCGGCGTTCTTGTTCTGTTATAAAAAACAGCGGACAATCTTGTCCGCTGTTTTTTGGTCTTATTTTTCAATTCTATTTTATGGCCTTTTCGACAATTTTTCCCATTTCGCCGAACTGTTTTTCCATTTCTCCCGCGAGCGCCAACTGTGTACGGCAACGGACGAGATTATGTTCGGGATATTTGATCGCGAAATACGTATCGCCCGAAAGATAATCAGTCAAAAAACGCATGCCGCATTCCACCGTCATGAGATACGCACCATAGGGAAGTAATTCCTTCTCTTTTTCGGTAATACTGTCTTTCACCGCACCGCAGTAACCCTTAGCGTAGGCCTCGAAAAGCCCGATATCGAAATGTACCTTTCCGAGATCCTTTTCGTCCTCTGCCGCGGTAGAGGCCCCGAAACGAATGGAATCGCCGAAATCATAAAGCATAGACCCCGGCATAATCGTATCGAGATCGATGACCGCGCGCGCTTCGTTCGTCTTTTCATCCATGAGTATATTGTTCAGCTTCGTATCGTTATGCGTGACTCGAAGGGGCAGACTCCCGTCCGCAAGCCCCTCTGTAACGTTCGCATACGTGTCCTTGTGTGACAGCAAAAAGTCGATTTCCCGCTTACAATCTTTCGCACGGCCGCATTTATCCGATTCCAGCGCCGCGAGAAAATCGCGGAATCGCTTGGGGGTATCGTGGAAATGCGGGATTGTCTCCGTCAACAGGGAAGCATCAAATTCCGCAAGATAATTCTGAAATTCGCCGAACGCTTTACCTGAATTGAAAAACACTCTTTTATCCGTGACCTGCTGATAAGTGACCGTATTTTCAATAAACGCATATACGCGGTAACATTCTTCCCCTTTGAGAAACGGTTTGCCGTCTTTTGTGGGAATGACGTCCAGCGTCTCCACGCCGCGTTTTTTCAAATGTTCCGTCACGCGGCAAATATTGCGCATGAGATTATCGGGATCGGGAAATACGCGCGTATTCATCTTCTGCATGATATAGCGCTTTTCCGTCGTCGTCACGAGTAAAGTCAAATTGATATGCCCCTCTCCGTAAGGACGGATATCCGTCACTTCTCCTTCGAGAGAAAAGTTTTCTGCCGCAGGCTTATAAGTCTTTATACATTCCGTCATGTATATACCCTCCGATCGCGTCCTTTACCTCTTGCAAATCTTCCCGATAGGTGATGCCGTACCACTTATCCGTATTTTTGAATACCTTCACGCTCGCCCGTCCCGTATCTACCGCTTTGGAAATGACGCTGGGAATAAAAAATTCGTCTTTTGCGAGATTTGCCGTCGAAAGGAATTTTTTATATTCCTCTTTCAAAATATCGAAAATGTCCGTCGTCAGCCCCCAAAGATTCATGGATACGGGAGTATCGCCGGGAAGGACTACTTTCTTTCCGCCCAGTTCGCAGCTCCCGTCGGGGGCGATCTTCGTGACCTCCGTCACTTTTTTGAGATAGCCGTTTTCCGTCTCACATACCCCGCGAGAAACCGTGCCGTTTTTGCTTAGCGTATTTTCGAGAAGATACGCCGTCATCGCATATTCCCCCGTCCGCGCCGCCGAGAGGTGTCTTTGAATTTCGAAAAATGCGTTATGCCCGTAATAATCGTCCGCATTGATGATCGCAAACGGTTCCTTTACAGTATCTGCGCAGCATAAAATCGCGTGGGCGGTGCCGAAGGGCTTGGTCCGACCTTCGGGCAAATCCTTCATATCCTGCAAGACATATTCGACATCTATCGTCTTTGCAATACGATCCCCGACGAGGCGCTTGAAATCCGCCTCCATATCTTCGCGAACAATGAATACCGCCTTTTCAAAACCCGCCGCCTTCGCGTCGTGAACGGAAAAGTCAAGGATTCCCTTTCCGTCTGTCGTGATCGGTTCCGCTTGCTTCAAGCCTCCGAAACGACTGCCCATTCCGGCCGCCATAACCACCAACGTCGTCTTCATAAATTTATCACCTCGTATTGACTTTTCCCTTTCGGTCTGCTATAATTATACTATATCGAATACTATAAATCTATACATTTTTTTATCACACATCTATAAAATCCGATAATTTTTTGAGGCAAATCATGGAAAGTCCCGCTTATCGAGAATGTCCCGTTAAAAATGTACTCGCCCTGGAATCTCTATTCACTTTTTCAAAAAGAAAATTTCCCGACAATTACGCCTTCAAGGGAGAAAGCCACGATTTTACCGAAGTAGTCTGCGTCACCGACGGCAAAGTCGGCATTACCGCCGAAAAAAACGTCTATATCCTCTCCGCCGGACAAATGATCATACACCTTCCCGGCGAATTTCACGCAATTTGGTCCGACTGCGGCACAGAACCGGAAATCGTGATTTTTTCTTTCCGTTCAAGCGCTTTTCCCGAAATCTCCCGGCGAGTATTTGCACTCTCCCCCGATAACGTATCGGAGATAAAATCCGTTTTTCGAGCCGCACAAAAGGCCTTTCAGCTCGAAAATACCGACGTCAGAAAAATTCGGGAAGGTGCAGAGGCTGACGCCTCTGCCGTCATCAAACGATTGGAGCTCTTCCTTTTATCCGCCCTATCCTCCGACAATGCTGCCGCTTCTGAATACAAGGGACGAAGCGCAGAAAATTATTTTCGTATCCTTTCCGTTATGGAAGAGCGGATTTCTGACGCGCTCGATGCGGCTACCCTCGCAAAACTATGCAATATGAGTATTCCCGCACTCGAAAAAACCGTATTCCGATACTCCGGTTGCGGAGCAATAACGTATTATAACGTCCTGCGCATGCAAAAGGCTGCCGAGCTCCTTTCAGCGGGTACAAGCGTAAAAGAAACCGCGTTGTCGCTCGGTTTTTCCAATCAGAATTATTTCAGCGCCAGTTTCAAAAAATGGTCGGGTTCCGCACCGTCGCAATATGCGGGACGAACATTTCAACATGCCGAACGCATGTAAGGCGTCCGATATGACTCATATTCTGCAACGTTTGTATTTCCATGCTTTTCCATACAAAAATCGCCCCGCCGCTAACGAACGCGGCAGGGCGATTTCCCGATTTTTATATCCGTATGCGTTCCAATAAAATTTTCTCAAAACGTCTGAGCCCTTCGCAGGGTTCTTTCGAAAGGAGACGCTCTGCCCGTTCCTTCAAAATTTTTGCCTTTTCGCCATCTCCGCAAAACGCGGCATACGCGGCCAAAATTCTGGACGCCGAAGGCGTCTCTTCCCGCAAATAACGCTCGGCAAGTTTTCCGCTTTCTTCCGCCCGTGCCTTATCCCCGACGAGACTGTGCATATATACGAGCTCTGCCGCGGTCTGAGAAAACTCTTCCTCCGAAAGGTACGAAGAAGCGGAAGCCAAACGGTTGAGACTGTCCGCCGCCCGCTCCGTCTCTCCCTTTTCGATATGATACCGATAGCGCAAATCAAGCATCACCGCATACATGGGCTCGTCCTCGGCAAGCTGAGGAAAATCGTAATACAGTCCCCGTTCGATTTCAGAAAAGCTCTTGCCTTCATACAGTTCCCCATAGATTTCCATGGCACAGAGCATCGCTTTTTCTGCGGGCAATTCTCTTTTTATACCGCAAAAAATCAGCATATCCGTCTTTCCGCCCGAATAGGCAAAAGGTACGGCATTGAGCAGAAACAGATAGGCGGCATAGGGAAATCCGCCCCAAAAAAAACAAGCTATATTTTTCCCTTGCAGAAGCAGGGCGAACAGCAAGAGAATAAAGGCGTAAATTCCACCGAAAACAAGGCCGCCGATCGTATAAAGCTCCGCGCGCTTTTTCATATTCCCGCTCCGAAGAGGAATCGCCTGCGTCTGGTCGGTCCGAAAGGGCGACGCAAGCGAAAAGCGGAGTTTCCCCTCCCTTTCCAAAAAGCGGAAAAAAGAAAATTTCGTCATTTTTATCTTCATTCCCTGAGATCTGGCAAAGAGAATATGCCCGCATTCATGGAGCGTCGGCGCTAAAATACAGGCAGCTAAAAATCCGCATATCGTCCATACGAGTGCGGAAAGGCCGCTCTGCCGCCATGCATAGAAAAACGCGACAACAATTTCCCCCGCGGCCATAAGTATTAAAAGAAACCACGAATAAACAGAGGCAAAAATCCGTTTCATAATTCCTCCGCCTTTACATCAGGCCGCGTTTTTTCGCATATCCTTCCAAATTGTCGCTGTCGCTGACAATAATTTCGGGAAAGTTCAGCTTGTCCATAATCACTGAAAACAGGACGGCTCCGCCGCCCAAAACATCCGCCCGTTTCGGCTGCACGCCCGGAAGGCGCGCGATTTCCGCCGCCGTCATTCCCGTCAGTCTGTCCGCGAGCACCCGCATCTGTTCGCGACCGATAACCGTACCCGTAATTTTTGACGGGGTGTAGTCCCGCATATCGAGCGTAAGCGCCGCGAGCGTCGTGGCAGTCCCGCCGATGGCGTACATAGAAGTCCCATTGGGAACTTTTCCGTATTCCTTTACCGCGTCCTCCGCGGCGGCTTTCAATCGGTCTTTTTCCGCACCGCACAGATCTTTTAAGCGAACGACGCCGATGTTGACGCTCTTTTTATAAATTATCGTGCCGCCCGCGCGAATAATGATTTCCGTACTCGCGCCGCCCACATCGATAATGCCGCCATCCTTTTCGCCGAGGGCGCCCAAAATCCCGATTTCCGCTTCCTCTTCGCCCGAAATAATTTCCACGTCCAATTCGCAAAGCTCTTTGACGCGGTCGATAAAGGCCGAGCCGTTTTCAGCCGAACGAACTGCCGCAGTAGCGAAAGCATAGACGTCCACGGCCCCCTCTCTCTTCGCGCGCGAAAAGAAGTCAGCCACAGCCGAAGCAGTCCGAGAAATCGCTTCGTCTTTCAAGAAGGGAGATGAAGCGATCCCCTCTCCTAAACGGGTAGTATTGAGTGTCTTATATAAAACTTTTCCGTCCGCCATCATCATGAGGCGAACGGAATTGGAACCGATATCGATTACGGCTGTCTTATTCATTATTTTCCCACCTTATCGCCCGGATAAATGAATCCGTGCTCACGAGCTGCCTGTTCCAAATAAAATTCCGATTCGTAATGAGCCAAATTGTTCTCGTTTTCGGAAAGTTGTTTTTCGTAATATTCAATGGAATCCTCAACCTTATCGATCCTGTTATTCAGTACGACAATCTTTATAACTTGGTACAAAATCACGGCGAGCAGGCAGACGACGACTAACGTCCCCGCTACCGCAGCGGCGGTAACTACTCGTTTTAATTTTTCCTGTGTCATATTGAATGCACCTCTTTTTTCTTTGAGTTTTTCGTGCTTTTTCGTCTTTTTAGTACCTTTCTGGCTTTATTATAGCACAGTTTCCACAAAAAAGCAACTATTAAATGGATACTTTTCAAATATAATATCAATCCCAAAGCGTTTCCGAGATACATATATACCCGAAAATTCGGAAACGCAAACAGCACGGAAGCAAAAATACTCATGCCCGCAAACACTAAAAAAAACGCAACGTCGAACGCTGTCGAGAAGGCCGAAGGAAAAAGTTTTCTCAAAATATAGAAAACTTCATAGACGACGCCGCTCGCCACGCCCGTGAGAACGCAGACGAGAAAAACAAAGATTTGATTCGCCGCGTCCATTCTCCGCCCCCGTCATTTGAACAGCTTCGCGCGGAGATTCTTCCCGCCGTAACGAACGCCGGAAACATTGCCCGTCGCAGTAAATGTCCCGCTCGTCTTGGAAAAGCCCGTAATCTTTAACCCCGAACCGGTCACATATAGTTTCGTATTATTCCCCAAAAGACAAAGGACAATTTGACTTTCCGAAAAGGCTGAAACGCTCTCTATACCCGTAACCGTAATACTTTTCTGTTGTTCGATTGTCAATGAATGTAAAATTTCCTGCATACCTTATGATATGCAGGAAACTTCTTTCTTTATACCCCTTTTGATTTTTTATTTGAGATTCTTTTCGCGGAATCTCGCTTTTGCGCGAAGCTCGCTGTCCAAAATCCGCTTGCGGATACGCAGCGATTTCGGGGTCACCTCCAAAAGCTCGTCATCGGCAATAAATTCGAGACATTCTTCGAGGCTCATTCTGCTGACGGGAATCAGCGTGAGCGCGTCGTCGCTCGACGACGAACGAGTATTGGTGAGGTGCTTGGTCTTACACACATTGATATTGATATCGTCCGCCAAATTGGTATATCCCACGACCATACCTTCATACACGGGCGTACCCGGCGTAATGAAAAGCGTCCCGCGCCCCTGCGCGTTGAACAGCCCGTAGGTTACCGCTTCGCCCGTCTCAAAGGCTACCAAGGAGCCGGTATTTCGACGCTGCATATCGCCTTTATACGGCTCGTATTCAAAGAAAATGGAGTTCATGATTCCCTGCCCCTTGGTATCCGTGAGAAATTCGCTCTTATAGCCGAAAAGCCCGCGGGAGGGAACAGTAAATTCGAGGCGCATGCGGCTGCCGACCGCGCTCATGTGCACGAGCGTCCCCTTGCGGTTGCCCATTCCCGAAAATACCGGTCCCGTCATATCTTCGGGTACGTCTACGACGAGGCGCTCGATCGGCTCGTACAGCTCGCCGTCGATTTCCTTATAAAGGACTTTGGGCGTGGAGACTTGAAACTCGTATCCCTCGCGGCGCATCGTCTCGATAAGAATAGAAAGATGCATTTCACCGCGCCCGCAGACGCGGAAGGAATCAGCGGTATCCGTATCGTTTACGCGCAGGGAAACGTCGCGGAGCAATTCCTTATACAGGCGTTCGCGGAGTTGACGGGTCGTGACAAACTTGCCTTCCTTGCCCGCAAACGGACTGTCGTTGACGGAAAAAGTCATCTCCACGGTGGGTTCCTCTATCTTGACGAACTGCACCGGTTCTACCTTGGTCGGTTCGCATACCGTATCCCCGATATTCAGCCCGTCGATTCCCGAAAACACCACGATATCCCCCGCTTTCGCCGTCGGGACGGAAACTCGTTCCAATCCCTCGATTTGATAGAGATTGGCGATTTTACAATTCGTGCGCACTTTATTGTCGTTATAATTGCAAATACTTACGGGCTCGTTGGCTCGGACGGTACCGCGCTCGATACGGCCGATTCCGATACGGCCGACAAATTCGTTATAATCGATACAGGAAACCAACAGCTGCGCGGGGCCTTCCGTATCCATTTCCATAGGCGGAATATGGGAAAGTATTGTATCAAAAAGCGGATTGAGGTTATCCTCCTGTTTATCGGGCGTGAGGGAGGATGTCCCCGAACGTCCGCAGCAGTATACGATGGGACTTTCCAACTGTTCGTCCGTGGCGTCCAAATCCATCATCAACTCTAAAACTTCGTCCACGACCTCGGAAATCCGTGCGTCGGGGCGGTCTACCTTATTGATGACGATAATGAGTTTGAGTTGGAGTTCCAGCGCTTTCTGCATGACAAAGCGCGTCTGCGGAAGCGGCCCTTCCGCCGCGTCCACGAGTATCAGAGCTCCGTTCACCATTTTGAGAACGCGCTCCACTTCGCCCGAAAAGTCGGCGTGGCCCGGCGTATCTACTATATTTATCTTCACGCCTTTATAATGCGCAGAAGTGTTCTTCGCTAAAATAGTGATTCCGCGTTCCCGTTCGAGATCGTTGGAGTCCATGACCCGATCCTGCACCTGTTCGTTGGCGCGGAACATTCCGCCCTGCATCAGCATCTGATTGACCAACGTCGTCTTGCCGTGGTCGACGTGGGCGATGATTGCGATATTCCTCAAATCGTCTCTAATCATATGTCATTCCTTCTTTTTCAGTCTTTTTAACTTTACTATTTTAATACTTTTTTTCGGATATGACAACAAATTCTGCGGTCTATTCCGAAAAAACATAAAAATATTTCCGCAAAAGTGATTTTGCGGAAACATCTCAAAGCTCGCATACTTCTGTATTCCTGTATTTCATAAAACGTATCGTATACCCGTTATCTTCTATTGGCTCACTCTCTTCGACGGCAACAAATTGCTTCTTTCGATCAAGATTCGGGAAGAATGTTTCTGCTCCTCCTTCCGCGTCCACCTTCGTCACGAGCACTTCCTCGCAATAAGGTAACAGAGCCTCATATACCGACGCTCCGCCGATGACATAAATATCCTCGGCTTTCCGTTTTTTCATTTCCGATTTCAAAGCGTCCAAATCGGACACAACGATACAGTCGTCACTGCTCTGCCCTCGCGAAAGAACAATATTCGTACGATTTTTCAACGGCTTTCCGCCAGGAAACGAACGCAGGGTATTTCCGCCCATTACCACAGTCTTCCCGCTCGTCGTCTCGCGGAAAAATTTCATGTCCTTGGGCAGGGAAAACATCAGGGAATTGTTCCGACCGATTCCCCAATTTCGGTCGGCATGTAAAATCGCGCGAATCATATCGCCACCGGGATTTTCGTATCCAGCTTTTCAAACTCATAGTTTTCGAGCTTAAAGCTATCCACCGTAAAATCATAGAAATTTTTAATATCCGGATCCACAATGAGCTTGGGAGCGGGATGCTGCGGCTTTTCCAAAATCTCCTTGACGATCGGAATATGCCGGTCATAAATATGCGCATCGGCGATGACATGTACGAGTTCACCGACTTTTAACCCCGAAACTTGCGCGAACATGATGAGTAAGACGGCATATTGTAACACATTCCAATTATTTGCCGTCAGCATGTCGTTGGAACGCTGATTGAGAATCCCGTTGAGAGTATCCCCCGAAACATTAAATGTCATCGAGTAAGCGCAGGGATAGAGATTCATTTCGTGAAGGTCTGCAAAATTATAGATATTGGTCATAATGCGGCGGCTGGAAGGATTGTTTTTCAGATCGTAAAGCACGCGATCCACTTGATCGAACTCCCCCTCCTTATACTTCGCCTTCTGTGCAAGCTGATAGCCGTATGCCTTCCCGATAGAGCCGTTTTCATCCGCCCAGCTATCCCAGATATGAGAGTGCAGGTCATGGATATTATTGCTCTTTTTCTGCCATATCCACAATAATTCGTCAATACAGGATTTGAATGCGGTGCGACGAATGGTAAGAATGGGCAATTCTTCCCGAAGATCGTAACGATTGACGATACCGAATTTCTTTACCGTATGTGCGGGAGTCCCGTCTTCCCATCTGGGACGGACATCCAATTCCGTATCCCAAAATCCGCTTTCCATAATATCCGTCATATTCTCTATAAAAATCCGATCTGCTCTGCTCATGTATTCCTTCCTTCGTTCGCATGATTATTCAAGATATCGCCCATTTAACAAAAGCCATATTTTTTTTATTATAACACGTTTTTACCCCTTAAGTCAAGAAGTAGAGCGCCTCTGTCAAAAATCGATTGCCTCTGCGCGGAGAAATATTCCGTCCTGAAAAAATTTCGTTTTAAGTTCTATTATTTACGGATAAAGGCTTCATCTTCATTTGAAATTTCTGTTTCTTCAGAAATGAATCTTTCTACCCGCATGTGAAGATCATATTTTTCCCGAAGAGCCAGAATCTTTTCCATCATGGGCGAAGCATGATGACTATCGAGGGCTTTCCGATCTTTCCAACGATCAATTAAAAGGAGCGTTTCCGGATTTTTTACGGAAAGGAAATATTCGTATCCCTCATTTCCCGATTCTTCGAGAATCTCTTTCACAATTCCGCGCGAAATCATCTCCTCCGCAAATTTCCGTGCGGCACCGTTCTTTCCCGTATAATAAATATTGACAATAATACTCACAATAGTGCCCTCTGACCTTAATTTCTACATTAAAAATCGCTCTTTCCTAAAAGATAATCGCAAGAACAGTCAAAGGCATAAGAAAGCGCAAGAATCGAACTCGCCGTAGGTTCACACTCTTCTTTTTCCCAACGCACCACCATGGATTGACTACACCCGACTTTCTTCGCCAACTCATATTGCGTCATGCCGCAATCTCTTCTCAATTCTTTGATTCTCTGTGCAATAATCATAAAAAAATTATAACAATTTATGAGTATTCTCATTGACAATATGAGTATTCTCATATATAATATACATGAGGAAAGAATATTCGAGAAGAAAAATCAAGGAGATAAAAGATGAAAAAAAGAAATATTGTATTGGCTGTTGTATTTACGATTATCACATTGGGAATTTACGGAATTTATTGGTTTGTGTGTCTGACGAACGACAGCAATCAAATGTCTGTCGAGGAAGCTACGGCCTCGGGAGGAATAGCGATTCTCTTTATTGTCATTACTTTGGGGATATATGGTTTTTACTGGGCGTATAAGCTCGGAAAGAAAGTAGGCGATCCGGGTGTTGTCTACTTACTGCTCCAACTTTTTGGTTTGGGACTCGTCAATTATGCATTAGCTCAATCAAAAATCAATAAAAGCGTATAAAAAAGTTCTGCAATATAAAAATTATTATATAAATTTCTCTGAAATATTTTAACCTCAAAAAAAGCCCCGAAAAAATTTTCGGGGCTTTTTTCTATTTATTTAATTTTGAACTGAGCCATATAATCAATTCGACGGGGATTCCCAAAATGAAAATCAGCCAAACCCTATATTCTAAAAGTTGGAGATATACCGCGGCAAGGAGAGACCAGCAAAGCACGGAAAGCACGACCGCCCTATATACCTTACTCATTTTTATTCCTTTTTCCGACTTGCGGTTTTTCCAAAGAAGCGCAAGACAGGAGACGGGAACCGCCCACACGAACGCCTGCCAATAGTCGATATTCGCCTTCAACTTCAAATAGACGAATATCAGGGTAGCGATGAGAAACACCACGACTACGGACAGACTTAAAATAATCCATTGATTATAACGTTCCAAAGCCTTTTTTTCCTCCGCCTTATCCGCCACCTTCTCCGCCGCGTTTTCGTGAATCAAATCGTCGAGCGTTATTCCGTAAATTTCTGCCAGAGAAGCCAAGACAGAAATATCGGGCAAGGAGTCGCCGTTTTCCCATTTGGATATTGTTTTATCCGAATAATTGAGCATCTCCGCAAGCTCACCCTGCGTAAAATTTTTACGTTTTCTCAACTCTATCAAATTTTTTGCCACAATCATTTTAACTGTATTTTCCATGTCCTCAATATACCATATTTTGCCCAAAAAATCAAGCTAAAAGCGGTCTTTTCGGCAAATTCTACTGTGAGTAGAGTTCAATTTTTTACTCGAATAAAAGGAGAAAAGCAATCTCTCATAATTCTATATCGGTAGAAAAACATTATCCACGACGGATATTGATTTCCTGTAAAGGAAAAGATATAATATAAACAGATGACAAATATCATAATTTGATTATTTTTTATTACAAATTACACATCGATGTCCTATCAGAAAAACATTATAAATTTAGATGAAGCAATCTGAAAAATTCGCAAAGATTTTCGCAAAGATTAACGTTTCTCGTAAATATTGGGCGTTAAATACTTTTAAAAGTTCTTTGAAAAAAGTAATTTCAGACATTAAAGAGCTTACCGAAATTAAATACATATAGAAGACAGCCGAATTTTACCGATGTAATTGAGAAGGAGAAGCATGAAAATTACCGTAATTTGCGATGTACTTGGACAACCAAATAATGGCACTACCATCGCCACCTTAAACCTTATCCGGTATTTACGGAAAAAAGGGCATGAAGTTACGGTAGTTTCCTCGGACGAAGAAACGGACGGTGAAAAAAATCATTTTGTTGTTCGAAAAATGAATTTTGGTCCTCTGAATAATATTCTCGAACGAAACGGAGTCAGCCTTGCAAAAGCGGACAAAAAAATATTGACGGAAGCCATCGAAAGCGCCGATGCGGTACATATTCAATTTCCGTTTTCCTTAGGTTCAACGGGGGCAAAACTTGCAAAAAAAATGCACAAGCCTCTTACCGCGAGCTTTCATTGCCAGGCTGAAAACGTTACCTCTCATATCGGCATGATGAATGTTCCGTTTGCGAATCGACTGGTCTATCGAACCTTTTATCGAAATGTGTACCGTTATTGCGACGTCATTCACTATCCTACCCGATTTATCCAAGAAGTCTTTGAAAAGGAAGCGCACCCTACTGAGGGACGGGTAATTTCTAACGGAGTCAACGACGAATTTTTTCGGTTCGGGGAACAGAAACGAGTCTCCGATAAATTTACGATTGTCTGTACGGGACGTTACAGCAAGGAAAAATCACAAATCACACTAATTGAAGCAATTGCGTTATCGCGGCATAAATCAGACATTAAAGTAATTTTTGCCGGAGGCGGGCCGGACGAAAGCCGTTTGAAGCATAAGGCCGAAGTGCTTCATGCGGACTGCGAATTTCACTTTTATACTCGTTCGGAGCTTTCCGCACTCCTGCACGGTGCCGATTTGTATGTGCATACCGCCTTAATAGAGATAGAAGCGATTTCCTGCATGGAGGCCATTGCCTGCGGATTAGTCCCTGTAATCTGTAATTCCAAACGTAGCGCCACGAGATTTTTCGCCATAGATGAAAACAATCTTTTTGAGGAAAAGAATGCGGCGGCGCTTGCCGAAAAAATTGATTTCTGGTACGAAAACGAGTCCTTGAAACAAGAATATGTCGACAAATACGCGGAAATGAGAAAGAGTTTTTCTCAGTCCGCCTGTATGGAAGAAATGGAAAAAATGTTGCTCAATACAATAGACGGGAGGAAGCAAGCTAAATGAAAACGTATTATTATAGCGACGAACTGAATGATGATTTTGCGGGAACAAATATCAAACAAAAAGAGCTTCCCGCCGATTATCAATACTTTTCGCGCAATCCTTTGAAAAAATTCTTTGAATTTATTCTCTATCGATTGATTGTCACTCCGATTATTTTTCTCAGCCAAAAGTTAGTTTTTCGGGTAAAGATAAAGAATCGCCGAGTCCTGAAAGGCTATAAAAAGCGTGGATATTTTCTCTATGCCAATCATACGGCTGCCGTCAAGGACGCCTTTATTCCTACACTGGTCACATTTCCGAAAAAGGCCTATATTATCATTAATCCCGACGGAGTATCCATTCCCGTCGTCGGAAAGGCTGTGGAAATGTTAGGCGGAGTGCCAATTCCTACCACCCGTCGAGGTATGCGCGGATTCTGCGACGCCGTCGCTCGCCATGCCGAAAAAAATCACTGCGTCGTCATTTATCCGGAGGCGCATATTTGGCCTTACTATACGAAAATTCGTCCTTTTAAGGATGTGTCCTTCCGCTATCCCGTAGAGGAAAACAAGCCCGTATTCTGTTTTACCACCACTTATCAGAAGCGTAAATTTTCCAAACTTCCCAAAGTGACGGTTTATATCGACGGGCCCTTCTTTCCCGACGCAAACCTTTCCTTAAAGGACAATCGAAAAAAGCTTCGCGACCTCGTATACGAAACCATGCTCGAAAGAAGTAAAAACTCCACTTACGAATATGCGCATTATATCAAAACCTCCCCTGTGTCTGCTCCCTGTCCTGAATTTGTTCCTTCTGCGGCGGAAACAAAGACAGAGGAAGAAGCTATACCTGTCGGGATTGCCGTATAAAAACTTTATTTTACGAAAGTATATATCTCAGTTGTCTATATGAGAATAGCGAAGACGTCGCTACGGCCATAGAAAAAAGGACGGATAAAAGCCGTCCTTTTTTCTATACATTATGCTCTTTCAATCGCTTTATAGATTTCTTTTAAGTCCTCCGTCTCGTAATCTTCTATCCGGCCCGAATCTGCATATTCTGCGATTCTTGAATCCAAAGGCATTTTGGCAATGGCAGGAATTCCATATTCTTTTGCTATTGCCGCGGCTTTGCTTTGACCGAAAATCTCAATTTTCCGGCCGCAATCCGGACAGGAAAGCCAGCTCATATTTTCGACAAGTCCCAAAACAGGAATATTCATCATATTCGCCATATTTACTGCCTTTTCTACAACCATTTTGACGAGATCCTGCGGCGTAGTGACGATGACGACGCCCGCAATGGGAATACTTTGAAAGACGGTTAAAGGGACATCGCCCGTTCCGGGCGGCATATCGATAAATAATAAATCGATATCTCTCCAAATGACATCAGTCCAGAATTGTAATACTGTTCCCGAAATGAGTGCTCCGCGCCAAAGTACGGGGTCCGTCTCATTCTCTAAAAGCAAATTCATAGACATCATCTGGATTCCCGAAGGAGTTAAAACCGTATTAATCCCCTCCTCGCTTCCCGTCGCGTGTTCGTCGATCCCGAACATGCGAGGAATGGAAGGCCCTGTAACATCGGCGTCCATAATCCCCACAGACTTTCCGCTTTTATGCGCGTATGAGGCCAGCAGGGACGTAGTGAGTGATTTTCCCACTCCTCCTTTACCACTAACTACCGCAATCACTTTTTTAACGGACGACTGCACATGAAGGGGCTTTAATAAACTTTCCTTGTTCCTAGACGAACAATTTGCAGAACAACTGGAACAATCGTGTGTACAATTATTTTCCGACATACTTTTTCTCCTCGTCTGTCTTGTTTCCAATCTGATATTATACTCTTTCTTTCCTATTTTGTCAACGTAAAAGGTATTCGAAAGAAATTTTTATACTTCCCGAAAAGCGACAAAAAACTGCCGTAAAAAGGTTGCAAAAAAGCTGTAAATAGTGTATAATGATTAAGCTGTGCTAGGTGGGGAGTTAGCGGCACCCTGTATCTGCAATCCGCTATAGCAGAACCGAACGCCTTTCCCGGCGGTATTTATGGAAGGCTGCGCACTGTAAGGAACGTTGATAGCAAGGTCTCATGCAACACGATGCCGTGAACCGTGTCAGGACAGGAATGTAGCAGCACTAAGCGGATTTTTGTGTGTGCCATGAGGTAGCTTTGAGGGAGTCACCTACAGTGTTTCCGCTTCGGTAAATTCCGACAAAAAAGGTAGCACAGTTTTTATTTTTCTGAAAAATATATTTTTGTATCCGAGCTTGTCTAATTTACAGACAGGGGCTTTTTTATTCATGGAGTTCCAAAGGCAATCCGTCAGGGTCCTTAAAAAAAGTAAATTTCTTACAAGTATACGGATCGATACGAATAGGTTCCGTAAAAATTTCAAGAGTTTCTAACTCTTTAACAGTTTCTTCGATATTTGATACTCTAAAAGCCAAATGTCTAAGACCAAGCGCTTCCGGTTCAGAAAGTCTCGGCGGGTTTTTTTGTCCCGAAAAAATTTCGAGCTCACATTCTCCGATCTTCAAATCGAGTTTATACTCTCCTCTATCTTTGCGGTAATTTTCCCGTAGAATCTTAAATCCCAACTTATCGACATAAAAATTTTTGGACTTTTGATAATCGCTGACGATAATTGCCAGATGATGGATACTATTCAAATTCCTTGATTTTCACCTCCGATTTCACTCCGCTTTCGCATGAAGCTGAATTTATTCGACAAAAGAGACAACAAATGCCACTGCCGTTGCATATACTCTTTTAACTCCTGCGTTTTTTTACGATAACTTGCAAGGGCTGCCCCGTAATTCCCAAAGTTTTCAAGTATAGAACGAGCCGCATGAAATCCGCTCTCTATAGCCGACGATATTCCTTCCCCCATGGGATTGAGAAATCCCGCCGCTTCCCCGGAAAAAAGTACCCCTTCTTTTCCGTAATAAATTTCATACGGGGAACAGATTTGGGGCATCAACCATTTTTCCGTTTTCCATTTCCGACGAAGTGACGCTCCGAAATTTTCTTCCATATAACAGACGAAACGCCGATGATACGTTTCGGCTTTTTTCGCATCTTTTACCGCCACTCCGAGGACTATTTGTTCATCCTTGACATTAAACCATGCGTCATATTCCGAAAATTCCGGTTGCAGGTAAGCATAAAAATAGTGCGGGTCTAATTCTATATCTCCTTCATAAAAAGTTTGATACGTGAAAATATATTTTTTCTCTATATTTAATAGGCGACGCTTTACTATTCCCGCAGCGCCTTCACAATCGATAACATGTTTACAATATTCAACGCGTTCTTTTTCTCCCGAAAGAGTAACTTCGATACCATTTGTATTTTGCAAACAAGAAACCACTGATGTATTTTCAAGGATTTCTGCGCCTTTTTCGAGTGCCTTTGATAAAAGCCAATAATCGAACGACCCGCGCCAAACATTTACCCCCTTTTGTTCAAAACGGTACTCTTTTCCTTTATCATCTATAAATATCATTCCCCGATTCTCAGTCGCCGTACACATCACAAAGTTTGGAATCACTTCTTGGAAATATGTTTTTACCAAATTCAAAGATTTCCGAATTAAAATACCCGAACAAGACCTACATCGGGGAAGTTTATGACGCTCTACAATTAATACCCGTAAACCGTTTTCAGATAAAATTTTTGCCGCTGTACAGCCCGCAGGTCCGGCTCCTATCACAATCACGTCATACATCATTATATATATTATAAATCTATAACGAACAAAAGTCAATCCCTTCTTTTTACACTTTCTATCATCTCTTATCAGAATCTTTTGGGAAAATTCCCTTAATCCGAAATTTTCCCTCTCTATCTTAGATATATCAGAAACTACTTTAATTCAAAAATTACTTTGCTTTTATATAGAAAAAGATATAAATAATATTTTCTGTTTGCAAAG
>ERZ1106930.22-NODE-22-length-130039-cov-19.967704_pt1 | contig 130039 bp, 103 predicted proteins | sample MGYA00403663_ERZ1106930 | MGnify/ENA primary metagenome ERZ1106930 (study PRJEB35170, sample SAMEA104062438) | human gut metagenome | biome: human gut; feature: human-associated habitat; material: faeces | place: Denmark | collected 2012-06-26 ... | reverse complement strand
AAGAAAAAATACAGTAAAAATACCAGCCCTTGGCTTTGCGGGAATTTTGATTAACACGCTTAATGTTATTTTCTTTTTGGCGTTTATATGTCCATTAGCAGATAGCAGTATTTTTGTTCTTGCGTGTATCGAACTAATCGGTCTTTATGGTGTGTATGGAGCATGGATTGATATATGTAAGGGGTCTATCGGGAATTCAATCGGAAAATCAAAAAAATATATGGTTTATTCTTTTTTTGAACTTATCTGTTTTTTGTTGCCGCTTTGTATTTTAATTTGCTTTATATTGCTTGCTATCAATGGAAAGAATAACAATAAAAGCAATACGATAACCATAAATGACCGCAAATACTTAGTTAAAGGCAACAGATTATTTGATTATAAGACAAATGCAGAAGTTGGATATTTGGACGGAAACAAAATTGTGTTCAAAAATAATATAAAGTAATCCAATGCAATGAGGTTTAATGTTTTTAAATTCATTTTATGTCATCACCTCTGTCCGTCAAAAAAGGGATACCTTTACGGGTATCCTTTTTTCTTTATTTATCGGTATTTTTGTCTGCAAAAACTCGGAACCGTTTCTGCTCCGAGTTTTCTTATTCTATCGTCGGCAGGGAAATGATAAATGTCAAACCCTGTTCGTTCTGTTCATAAGAAAGTTCGCCGTTCATCGCCTCGATTGTTTTTTTGCAGAGATATAAGCCGAGTCCGACGTTATCCTCCGAAGCATTTTCGGAGTAGTAGGGACGAAATATATCCTTTTGTGTATCCAATCCCTTTCCGTTGTCGGAAACTTTTATAAAACATAGATTTCGTTTCTTGTAAGCGGAAACGGAAATTTCGGTACAATTCGCGTGCTCGACCGCATTCAAAATAAGATTGTTGATGACGGATAACAAATTGTTTCGTTTTCCGAAAATGTCGATTTTGCAGGAGGAGAGAGAAAGTCGGATTCCGTTTGCGGAGCAATCGGGTTCGAGATCGCCGTAAGACTGTTCGAGCACTTGTCCGACTTCGAAGGGCGCAGATTGTTCTACGATAAAGTTGTTTTTGGAATACATGGAAAGTTCGGTAAAATTCCTTCTAAGCTCGTCTGTTTTTTGAGAAATAATATCCAGCGTCTTTAATAGTTCTTTGTCGGTTTCTCTCCGTTTCAGAGTATTGACAAAGCGCTCTATGCTCAGGACGGGCTTTTTCATATCGTGAGAGACAAACTGCAATAAGCTGTTGCGTTCGTCGATAATTTCACGTAAATTTTGTGTCTGGCGCGATACTTCCGCCTGTAAATTTTCTGTAAGGTAGATATTTCTTCTTTCGACGCGGATAAACACTTGAAAACCGACGGCTATGGTCGTTGCGAGAACGAGTGTGCAAATCCAGTACACAGGATTTGCCATACCGAACACGAATGTGTTCGGTATGGCGGAAACAAAACTTAAAAAGCCTGCCAATAAAGGATTGAGTAAAAGCGCCATGTGAGTTTTCCCGAAAACGGCTGAGAGAAAGACGAATATGAGAATGATTGCCGATAAAATAAGATTGATAACGACATATATTTTCGGAACGATCAAAGCGACCGAGGAGGGGAGAAACGGAATGGCGGCCGCGCAGATACATTCAAGCGCCGCGATTGAGACTAACACAATCTTTAAGGAAAATTTTTTACTTTTTATGCGCATTGAAAAAAGGGCCGAAAAAGGAATAAACGCATAAGAAAGATTTTGTATACTTTTCCAAAAATAGGGGTAAAGAGATAAATTTGAAAGAGCCAAAGGCGTAGATACGACCCCGAAAACACCTAGGAGAACGAAAATTTGAGGAAGGAAAGGCCTGTTTCTTTTAAGGAGACAGACGAAAATAAAGGAAGCAAGTACCAGAGCGGAAATGACGGATAAGGTACTTAAAAAGTTTTTATCGCGGGAGACGGCGTTTCTTACGGCGGAATCTGAACCGATTATGGGAGTTTGGCTTAGACCTGCGATTCTGTTTCCGTGCGTTTCATAATGTATAGTGACGACGGTGGCCGCGTCGAGACGATCGGGGCTGATAGTATGTCTGCGAGGATAAAAGGATAAATCGATAAAAAGAGGTCGTGTACCGTCGGAATGTGTTTCGGTTTTTAACTGATATTCGCTGTATTCGATAAAGTTATAGTCCGAAATTTCTCCCGTGCGTTCAAATAATACCGTATTGACGTATACGGTACTTGCAGACCAAACGGACGGAAGATATAAGGTAAAATGCCAGTTGTTGTCTCCTTGCAGAAAAGGTTCGAGCTCGTCCGCTTTTTCTGTAAAGTTCTCATCCATAGGGTCGAGATTGAGGAAAATGAACGTATAAGTTCCTCGGTTTTCTGCGCGGTCGGAAGCGAAAGAAAATTTTTCTCCTTGAATTTCTACATCGGGGATAAGATAATCGTTCGGAGTATAATTTGCGGCAGGCAGGGTATTGATTTCTTTTAGATCGGAAATGCATACAGTCGTGACGGGGTTGCCGTCTTTTCCTTCGAGAATGGTTTCTTGCGCTACATCGGGAGCCCGTTTTACGGCAAGTAGAAGAATTAAGGAGAGTACGATGGAAAAGAGAAGCGTAATCGTCGGAACGAAAACACGTAAAAATACGTTTTTTTTCACGGTAAATCTCCTTTTGGCAGAAACGAATAGCCTTTTTTGAATTCGGTGACGATGAATTGTGCTTCGGGAGACAATGCTTTTAATTTTTGTCGAAGCGTTGAAAGGTGTCTTTTGATGGTGGTCGTCTGCAAGCTGGGTTCCCCCCAGATTTTTTCATAAATTTCGTCAGAAGAATAGAAGGTTCCGGGGTGTGTCATCAGGAACCACAGGATATTGAATTCGCTGGACGTGAGAGAAACAGGTTTTCCTGCAAAAAAGACTTTACGGGAATTGACGTCGGCCGAAAGTCCTGCGATTTCTCTTGTGGCTTCCTTTTTAGGCAGGAGCCTGAGACGTATATGCGCTTCGAGTAAGCGCATCGAACAAGGCTTGACGACATAATCGGCCGCGCCGGCGTCAAAACCCGCGAGGATATTTTCTTCGCTTGCGAGGTCGGAGAGAATGACGACGGGAGGTAAGGAGGGAAAGGTCAGCAAATCGAGCCCCGAACCATCGGGAAGAATGACGTCCAATACGAGAATGTCCGGCCGAATTTCAGAAAGTAAACTTTTGGCCTCGGAAAGCTTTGATGCTCCGAAAACTGTATTTCCATTGCCCCGAAACCAGCTCATCATGGAGGCAAGCAAATTTTTATCGTCTTCGATAAACATAATTTTACGATTACTTATACTTACAGCCACGGTCAATAAAAGGCCTCCTCGTCGCGATAGATTACAGTATTTAGTATATATCATTATCCGGAAAAAATCAAGCGGCCTAAAAAGGTTACGAATGGTTACGATTTATTTAATCCCCGTTATTTCGTTATGCTGTTTATACTTTTTTGAGTATAATAATAAACGGAAAGGCTAAAATTTCGGTAAAAAGTCTTATAAAATTTTTTCATTAGTGCTTGGATGAAAGGGGAAAAATCCCTTTTCAAAGGAATGGAAAAATATGCAAAATATGAAAATATTTATATTTTTCAATTATTTTCAAAAATTCATTCAATTATTCTTGACAAGACGGGGGGGGGGTAGTGATATGATATACTTGAAAAGGAAAAATTTGGAAAAACTACTTAAATAAGTCTGAAAGACATATCGGAGAGATGTGTTTCGGAGAAAATAATAAAAATTTTTGAGGAGGGTTTCAAATGCAAACTACACACAATGAGAACAAGCGTAAGAAAGTTTTCCTGATTGCGACGCTTTTGCTCGCTTTGCTTCTTATTTTCGCGTTCGGTACATATTCGCTTTCCAAATATGTATCGAAGGACTCGGGGGAAGGCAACGCCACGATCGCCAAGTGGGGCTATAAGGTGAAGGTAGACGCTACGAATTTGTTCGGGCAAAAATATGCAAATACTTCGAAAGAGAATCCTGCACAGATTACCACGGGAGATAATAATCTCGTCGTCCAAGGTACTAGTGGAGAGGTAATTGCGCCGGGAACGACAGGTTCCATGACGATTTCCGTTACGGGCAATGCGGAAGTTCTTGCAAAACTTACGTATGACTTCGGGGAGAGTTCAATACCTTCGTATACGATTACCACTCAAACGACAGAGGAACCTGAAACGACACTGACTTATACCTATGCTCCCGTCGAGTTGACTTTGCAACAATATAAGGACAGCGGTTTTAAAACTCCCGATGGTAATGCTGTTACCGGACTTGACAACATCAAAGGAAAATTGTCGGCGCAAACGTATGCCACTGGTTCTGAGGTGAGCTTATATTATAAAATTACTTGGAAATGGGCATTTACAAAGGAAGGTGCTGTCAAACCGAATGAAGAGGGCAAAGACACCTATACTTTGACTTATGATGATCTTGATACTATTATCGGTATTTATTCGAATCAAGATAATGAAGAGAACGTGGAGTATAACGGTGCGACATATATGGTAAGTAGTGAGAAGAACGCTATAAATCTCGATTTGACTATTAGCTTGGAACAGCAGCAAACAAACCCCTCGGTAGGTGACTGATTTTAATTTGATAAAACCACTTATAAAGGTCGGACGGAGGAAGTATGTCTATTAATCGAATGCTCACGGCGGAGCCGGTTAAAAAAAGCGTAAATTTAAGAGGGGGCGTCCGCGCCGTATACGACGCGGACGGGCGCCCTTTGTGCTCTGTGGGCAAACGGCGGCTGTACGACCTGAACGGCAAACCGATAGCGAAATACCGCAAAAGCGAAACGGACAGTTATGAGGACGTTTCGCTGACGGAGCGGTATTATACGGACGGAAAGCGGCTCTTTCTCGTTTCCGACGGCTCTCTATATTTGGACGGAAAGTGGATCGGCGGGGTCGGCCCGAAGCGGAAGAGCAATCTCCTGCGCTGGGTAGTCGCGGCGGAGAGCGCCTTGCTCGTCTTTGTCGCCGTTTTCGCGGTATTCCTGCGTTTTATTTCCGACGACAGTCGGCTTTATCCCACGCTTGTCATCGGGGACGATAACGGAAGCTGGGGCGCGCAGGAGGAGTTAAATATTTTTGCGGGAAAGAGGCTTTGTCCGGGGACGAGCGGGGATTATACGTTCCAAGTCGATAATCCCGAGGACAGGAAGTTGGAATATTCTATCGCTTTGGATTTTTCGGACGATAAAGGAAATCCGCTCCTTCTTCCGATCGTCTATACGCTGAAAATGAATAATGCCGAGATAGCGACTTCGACGGAGGTCGGGATTTTGGCGGAAGAATTGATATTTTCGGCGAATTCGTCTCAGGTATTTACTTTGACTTGGGAATGGCCTTTTGACGGAAACGACGCCGCAGATACGGAAATCGGTTTCTTGGGCGGAAAGTACGTCTGTACGATTACCGTGACGGCGCAAGCCGTATGACGGAGGCGTAATGAAAGCTCTTTATTCCGAAAAAAGTTCATGTACAAAACGGGTCGTATCCGTTGTTTTGCGCGCGGTCGGGTGCGTATTGCTGGCCTTTTTGCTGTTTTTTGCAGGCACTTTGGCTTACGATAAATTTATCAGAAAATCGCCCGCGCCTTCTTTTTTCGGGTATTCGGTTTTAGTGATTGCAACGGGTTCTATGTCTGGAAGCATCGAAGCGGGGGACGTAGTCGTCGTAAAAGATACGGGCGATTACGAAACGGGGGACGTCGTTACATATCTGCCGATCGGCGAGACGGTGACGGTAACGCACCGCATTGTCCGTACAGAGGGAAATAGATACTATACCAAAGGGGACGCAAATCTTTCCGAAGATCCCGAACCCGTGTACTTCAAACAAATAGTCGGGGAAGTCGTTCTTACGATTCCGAAAGTCGGGATTTTCATAGAATGGTTGAAAACTCCGTCGGGAATTATTTCCGCCGTAGCGTTTATGGCGTTGGTAGTGATTGGAATAGGGCTTTTGAAAAAAATCTGACGGGAGGCGAAGGAAATGAAAAAGACGAAATGCGGGTTTCATAAAATTTCCGTACTTTGTTTTGTTGTGTTCTTTGCCGTAGCGGTGGTTTTTTCTTCCGTTACGTTTTCCCGTTTCTATTCCGAAGTGGCGTCTGAAAACAGCGCACAAGTTGCAACTGCCGTGGCGCATTATGGGCGCGAGCGGCTTTCGCTCGTCTCCGACGGGGTAGAGACGCCGATTATAATCGAAAATGATTCAAAGCAAATCGAGATCGGGGACATTCAACCGGAAGATGAAATCAAGTTTTATTTTTCCGTATCGGACACCGACGGAACGCTTCATAACGAAGTATATCTCCGCGTGACGATAGCTTTCACTGTCCGCTTGGAAATGATCGGCGGAGAAAAACGTAAAAGAACGGGATTCAGTGCGGGGAAAGATTATTCCGGAGAAGATTACTCCTCTTCTTCGACGGAGTGGGGCGCCGATTTGAAATTTCAGCGCGACATAGAAACGGGAGGAGTGGACGTGCCTCACGGTTCGTCGCTTGAAGGGACGGATTACAACGGGAATGAGTTATACATAAAAGAAGAAAACGTTTCGGCTTCCGACGATGCGGAAGCATATACCTCCTATGTGCATACGACGGGATTTTATCTTCCGCCGTATTCGGGAAGCGTTCAGGAAAAAAACTATTGCTTATCTTTCAGATTACCCGGTCAGGCAGATGTTGTAGATGCCTATGCGGGGGCTCGCCTGTATATTGATTTTGATATAACGGCTGAGCAAATAAACGAGTCGCAGACTCAGACAATAAACGAATAAAGGAGGAAAAAGCGTTGAAACGCGGGAAACGGTATAAAATCGTTGCTTTGGCGATGGCGTTCGCGCTTTTTGTCGCGCTTGCGTGTACGTCGCTCTCCAAATTCGTTTTTCGGCAGGAAGATTACATCGTCGGAAGTTATACCGATTTCGTCATTTCTCATGACGGAGAAGGGCAGACGGCGGTTTTACAAAGTATAGAAGATACGGAAGGCTATGATTATGAAGGATATATTGCGCTTTCGGTATCCAATTTTACTGAAAATAAATTTTCAAAACGTGACGTAGAGTTTTCTCTTCGGGCTCCGACGGACGAGGAAAATACGGATAAGCAGGTAACGGATGCATGGGGGAACAGGTATTCTCTTGCGGAGCACAGCGGAAATTATACAGTCGATATTGTGGGGCAGGCCGAGGGCTTGTCGACCTTGAAAGGCGGCAAAAAAGATACGGAATATCTTACGTTGCGTATTCGGCGTAAAAGTTCTGTCGAAGCAATTTCCGATACGGCGGAAGAATATCTTACCGTTATTTTGGAAACTACAAGACCATACCGCGATTTACAGGTTTTCAAAATTAATGCTTCGACGAGTCTGATTTCCGTTAACGCTACTTCGGAACAGGATTATCACGGCGTTCCTCAGATAGCGGTCAACTTAAAAACGTCGCGTTTGTTCGTTCGTGAGTCGGAATCCGTACAGGAAGAAAGAACTTATATAGCGCAGGTTAAATTCACTTTGAGTGGCTCTGTCGTTTTTGACGCAGCGCGTTTTGAGGAAAACTATTCCGTCAAAGTAATTTCAACTCCCGAACAGGCTTCGGGGGAAACGGTCTACACCTTTTTGGTCCCTTCGGGCAGCGACATGAATTTATATTTTTATACTTCGGGAATATGTAGTGTAACGGCTTTGGCGGAGATCGACGAAGAAAATACAAAAATATCGGGAGTAAAGCCTGACGGAACCGTATTTTCGATAGGCTGAATAAGGCAAAAGGAGAAACGGAAATGGCGAATATGCGTAACAGAAAAATAGCGTTGATGATTCCTGCGTTTATATTGTTTGCGTCGCTTCTTTTCGGAATTTTGCTCCTTTTTCCGAAAACCTATACGGCGGCGACAAATATCATGGTCGCGGAAGCGAACGGTGTGACGGTATACGTCAGCGGTGCGGAGGTAGAAAAAACAAAGGACGGATATTCCGCGCCCGCGGGTGCAGAGATCACCGTTACGGTCGTCAATGAGGACGGTATTTTTCAAGCCGTGACCATAAACGGGGCGACATACGAAACCCCTGTCCAAACTCTCAAGATTTCTGATTCTATATCGATAAGCGTAGAAACCCGACGTCCCGCTTCGGATGACCGCGGTACATATTTCGGCAATCCGTTTATCGTGGGCGAGGAAGAAGATTTGGTTTCTCTGTCCAGAATTTTCCGCGGCAAAGGTGCTTCGGAAGACTATGCACGTTTTGATCTTTCGGGAAGTTCCGATATTCAAAAGCTGCAATACGGATACTTTCGCCTGACGGCGAATCTCATGGTAAACAGCGAGGATTTTATCGGCATCGGGAGCGCGGCTTACCCGTTTCACGGCTGTTTTGATTTCAACGGTTATAACGTATATCTGAACATTTCTAAAACGCAATTTACCGATGCCGATTTTTATAAGGAAGAAAGTCTCAGCGAAGGACAGGATACGGTATATATGGCGGATTTCGGATTTTTCGGCTATATATACGGCAACGGAACAAGTCCTTGCTTGATTCGGAATGCCGACGTCCGTGGCAGTATCGCGATCAATACGATGGGGGCAAATTCTTCTGTTAAATATGATTCTTTACGTATCAACGGCGGCGGGCTTGCGGGAAGAGCCGGAAAAAATGTCGTCCTCGATCAAATATCTTCACAGGTGGCGGTCTCCGCTCAGGTAAAGCGCGCGACGCTTTCTTTGGGAGGCTTGTTCGGCTTTTCTTCCGCTTCCGTGGATAGCTGGTCCGAAGCGTCCTATACCGGTCTGTACGGAAATATTTCGGGCATTACTTCCGGAACAATGGCCGATGTCTATGTGGGCGGACTTACAGGACTGTTGCAGAATGCTTATGTCAACCGTTTTGAGGTTTCGGCGCAGTCAACTTTCCTTATCGCCAACTCCATAGGTGAAAATTCGGGATTGGCGGCGGTCGGCGGATTGGCCGGAGTTGTCTACATAGCCGAAGGTAAATCGGAAGGACTTTCCGCTCCGAAATCGATTGCTTTACAGAATATAAAAGTAGATGTCCGAGATTCCTTTTCGCTTTCCTCCGTCGTCGATAATAGTACGGGGAATGATAAAGCGGGAGTTGATCCCGACAATTTTATCATATCTTCTTCCGGCGCCGTGAGCGGTGGGCTCGTCGGAGTGATTTATCGCGCGCAAATGGAAGTTTCGGACGAAGATAACATGGAAATATCGCTTTCTCATATCGAATTTACGCAAGGCGGAAGCGGAGTCATGTCGGTATCTGCTCAGACACAGGACGAAAACAGTGTGGGTATCGCTTTTTCCGGTGGGCTCGTGGGATACCTCCATACGGGTAGCGAACAATATATCCGATATATGGGAAGCGATAATACCGGTGCAGACGAATCCGTTTATATTTTTGACTGTAATACGGAAATAAATTCTCTTCAAAACGGTTATGGCCCGGCTTATGCGGGCGGACTGTTCGGATATAATGCTTTTAAATTGAGGGAAGATCGAACGGAATCGGAGACCTATTATTTCCGTTTGACCGATTCCGAATCGGACTTTGACGTATCCGCGGTTCAGGCGGCAAAATCTAAAAATGCAGACACTCTGTATGAGGTGTGCAGCGGTTTTTATTCGTCCAAGTTACAACCCGGATATTCGATAGAAAATCTTCATTTTATCGTAGAAAAAGCGACTGTCACGGCAGAGCGGGAGGCGGGCTCCACTGCGGTGGGCGATATCGCCGCGGGCGGTCTCGCGGGTAAAGCGGGCGAGAAGAGCGGCGGAAGATTCGGAAATATCGTGTTGGAATTTACTCCCGACGTTTCGATAAATGCTTTCGGATATTCGTTCGACTCTTATTATGGAGAAATCGGAAATAACGTCTATGCGGGCGGTTTTATCGGTTATATTCAGAATTATACAGTAGATAATATCGGGCTCAATTATAAGACGGCCGAATTTTCGGGAACGGGCGCGGAATTTGCCGTTTCAGGCGTGCAAAATGCAGAAGCTCCGGGGGTAGGAAATTCCGGAGTGGCGGGCGATTATAAATCGGAGGGATACGTCGGCGGAATGTTCGGAATGTTCGTGGACAGTACGGCGACGGGAATTCGGGTTTTAGGAAATTCTTCTGTTGCGCAAAATATTTATTTTACCTCATCAAATAATCCGAATACCGCTTGCGTCGGCGGATTGATTGGAGCGACTCGTTCCATAAATAAGGAATTCAGTATTGTCGGCGGCGAAGTTCGCGATATGGCCGTAATCGGTAAAGCATATAGCGAAACAAAAGCAAGTTCCGGCGATAGCGATTTATTTGCCGGAGGGGCAATCGGGGTATTCGGGAGTGATAAGGACCATGGAACTTTTAGCGTCAAAAATGTATACGTATATGATACGGTTATACAGTCCATAGGGGAAGAATTGATACTGACGTATGCAGGGGGCGTATTTGGGGGAATATGGTATAGCGGTACCTTTGAGGCGGCTTCCTGTGCGAGTATCGGTTGCAGTGTCGAAGCAAACAGTATTACGGGAGATGCTTACGCGGCGGGTATTTCCGGCCAAACAGAAGGCAGTATCACGGTTTCTTCTTCCTATACGATTAATACGACGGTACGTGCGGAAACTACTTCAGGACGCTCCTATGCGTCGGGAACGGTAGGGCGCATAAAATCCGGTAATGTTATGAATAACTATTCCAATGCTTCTTTAAGCGCTTCTGCCAAAAGCGGTTCGGCGTATTGTACAGGAGTTGCTTTTATCGATAATGGTGATATAGTTTCTTCCAGACGTGAAAATGTGGGGTCTATATTCAACCCAAAATATGAGTATTACTATTATATAAACTCAAAGGATTTAGATGATTATAATAGCCGATTCGGTTATAACTATTTTGTCGCGGAGAATGCCTTTTCAAACTTTTCTGCCGCTTCTAATATTTACGCTTTAATGACAGTTGGCGGGAATATAGTAGAAGAATACAGGATAGAAAAAGAGTGGTGGGAAATTAGCGATAGTTATTCTGATATTCCCGCTACATATATTATATTGATTGACAACGGAAATACTTTGACAAATTCTCATAATCTTTCCCAAGGTGGAAATACTAAGATTTTTTCTCATCTGGATTTATCTTCCGCCACAATCGAACTTGGAAAGAATTCAGAGGGGATTTTAAGCCTTTCGGGACATGAAGTTACGGCTCAAAACGGAAACGGCGTCGTCTATGCGAGCGTGGTCGTTACCGCCAATGGCGCGCGTTATTCCTTGTGCTCTTATCCCATAACGGTCAACGGCGGCGTAGGAACGACGGAATTCGGACTTTCCGTTAAATCTGACGGAAAAAATTTTGTCGCATACGTCGGTGAAGGCACTAATGCTCAATATGTGCGCGTCAATGTAGGAGACGCGAGTACCTCTCAAAGCGTCACTTTTGAGCCTGCAAACGGAGGCGTATTTCCTTCCAAAGCGAATATATATGCCGTTTCGGGTATTTCGGAAATTGATGATGAGTTCGCTTCCGATTCTTACTATACGGATAGACTGACCGAAATTTTAGAAAATTTGGGTTCTCCCGTTCAGCCGTCCTATTTTAATGGTCAAGTTAATTTACAGTTTATCGGTGAAATAGGTGAACAGTCGGAAGGAAAGGCCGTGCCTTATGCTACATTGGACGAAGATATTATTATCGTTGTGCAATATACCGTCGGCGGCGAAAATTATAATCTCGTTATGGAATTTATTGCCAATGAGCCGACGGAAATCATTGTGACTGTCGGCGACGACACCCCCGCGCTCGGAACAACCGGTGAAAACAGTTATATATTTTCGCCGGGAGATGCGGTTCGTTTTGAAGCGACTGTCATGTATAAATATCCCGGAAATTCTTTTCGGACAGACGTCATTTTTTATGCCCCCGGGGATAGCGATTATCAAAATATAGTTAAGTCTAACGGTATGGTCTTCATACCCGAAGATGCAGCCGGTGACGGTCAAAAGACGTATGAAATTATTTGTGCTCTTTTAGACGGCTCATTAAAAGAATCCGTATTTATAACTGTCCGAAATGAAATTGAAGTCCGTTACGGCTTAACGGGCGCAAACGTTTCTTCCGACCGAAAAGCCGTTACGGGAAGCGATTACAAATTTACGTTGACTCCCCAGCCTGGCTACGGATTACAGCCGACGGTAAAATTTTCTTTCCTCAGCGGCGAATATATTCCCGGAAAGGAAGACATAGGCAGTCTTAGTATTTCTTACGCGGATAAAGAGTATTCAATCGTTTATACGTTTGATTCCCCGACGGGCGCTTATGCGTTTACGCTTCCGGGCGATTTAATGGGCGTTTTATCGAATGACATTACGATAACTGCTTCATTTCCGAAAGTTTACACCTTGGCATTTTCGACGGAAGGAGGAGATAGTAACGAAGGAACGGACGGTTACTATACTTTGACGGTGGAAGCGGGCAGCTATATCAAAGATTTGGACGGTACTTCCGAACTTTCCGCTTTACAAAGCTGGATAGAAGCTCTCTCCCGCGACGGCTTCGATTTGCGCGGATTTTATCTTACAAACAATGCCAATTCTTTGCAGGGTTACGGAAAGTCTTTTGCCGACATGCTTACGGAGACGGATACCACGGTCGTCAACGGTGCAATGATGTTTTATGCCCGTTGGACGTATAACGTAGTTGTCGAAACGCCCGAGGGCGTGGAAGTGGAATCGGGGCTCGATACTCCGCTTGTGCAGGAAGGGCTCGTTCCGATCGACGATAAAAACGGCTTTGCTTTTATCGTTTCCCTTCCCGAAGGTTGGGGCGGAGATCCGAATTTCGATGTCTTTGTCCGTAAGAACGGAAATTTCGTCAAGGTCACGCAATACTGTATTTCCGGCGATAAGGAAAATATGTGGATTCTCTCGGCAGAGGGCTTGAAAGATTCGGACGGTATCATTTATCTGGTAATTTATGCCGATTCTTTGGAGCTTTCCATCGGAGACGCCACGTATTACGACGGGGATCAGATGTATGAGGACGGAATTTTCTCCCTCGAATATTATGTCAATTACGGCAACGGCGACACTCCGAATGAGAAAGTGACGTTCAACTTCGGGAAAGAATTACCCGAAAATACATCTTTGAGACTGTATTATTATAAAGATGGTTCTTTCGCTTGGTCGGGAAATTTCCTATTGTCCGAAGCGGTCTCTTCCGTTTCGATAAACGACTTCCATTCCATGGAGGACGGAAATGTATTCTCCGCGGATATTCGCGCGGGGGCAAAAGCGGAACGTTTCCGTTTGGTCGTCGCTTTCCCGAATAACAAAAAGAATTTCAATGCGGAATCCGTCGGAACGCAACTGACGTTTTCCGTTAAGAGATATAGTTATAAGTCCACAGTGACGGAATACGGGGACTATCTCAAAGAAAATCCTGTCGAATCCCCCGAAAAGAGCGGCTCTTATGTGGGCAAATTGACGTTATATCCCGTCGTTTCCCGTTCGGTTACGGAAAACGGAACACAGCTTACTTATGGCGTCGGGACGGCTTCGGACGGCGTAACCGATTATCGTCACGAAGGTCTTACGGACGTTTGGGCGATCACGACGAACGACGGCCGCGCAATCAGCGAAGATGATAAATCGAAAATTATCGGCATATTCGGCGAGAGCGCAGACGTCATCGTCACGACCACGGGAATTTATTGTTCCGTAGAAAACGTCACAACCATAAATGTAAGCGGTCTGAGCGGGTATACCGTTTCCCTGCTCGAAGTGCGCAATCCGCAGTATCCCGCCGCGGGCTCGGTATTGTGGTCGAACGATTATCCGTAATCCTTTACAATAAAGACAGTTCTTATTTGAATCAATAATGCTTCTCCATACAGTCGGGCCGTCTTTTGCGGTTCGGCTGTTTTTTATTGTGACAAAAAGTTTTTTGCGGTTATTGAGAAGAGGAGGAAAATTTTCACAAAATAGTCACAAAAAATTTTTTTGAAATACTTGACACGGTGTCAGAACAGTGGTAAAATATAGATACTGACATGATGTCAGAATAGATTTTTTGAGAGGAAGAAATGCCGAAAGGGTCGGAGGAGCTGACGGCGGCTCGTCGGGAGGAAATCATCAATGCTTGTGAAAAACTTTATCGGACGATGAGGTTTAAGGAGATCACGATAAAGGAGATCGGGCGGGAAACGTCGTTTACGCGGACATCGATTTACAATTATTTTGAAACGAAGGAAGAAATTTTTCTGGCGCTTTTGAAGCGGGAATATGACTGTTGGTGCGAAAGTCTTGCAAAAATCGCGGCGTGTAAGGACGAAAGTGCGGAGCTTGCCGAGCTTTTAGCCCGTTCCTTGGAGGCGAGGCCGAACATGTTGAAGCTGTTGTCCATGAATATGTACGACATCGAGGAGAACAGCCGTCTGGAATGTCTGACGGACTTCAAAGTTTCTTTCGGCAGATCCATGGCGTTGGTGCGGGCGTGTCTGAAAAGATTTTTTCCCGACATGGACGACGGGGAACAAAAGCGGTTTATTTATTCGTTTTTTCCGTTCATTCACGGGATATATCCCTATACGTCCGCGACGGAAAAGCAGAAATGCGCGATGAAAAACGCGGGGGTGGAGTATATGCATATCGGCATTTATGAAATCGCGTATCGCGCGCTTGAAAAATTATTAAAGCGTTAAGGTATTAAGGCGGAAATGACCGAAAGAGTATCCTTTCGGCAAAAATAAAATTAAGGAGACGGAGATATGTTAGGAAATTTCACTTATTGCAATCCGACGAAGCTGCATTTCGGAAAAGATTCGTTGAACATGCTCAAAGGAGAACTTGAAAAGTTCGGAAAAAACGTAATGCTCTCTTATGGGGGCGGTTCCATAAAGAAAAACGGCATTTACGATAAAGTTGTCGCTATTTTGAAAGCGTGCGGAAAAAATATTTTCGAGGACGGAGGGGTAATGCCCAATCCCACGGTGGAAAAGCTGTACGAGGGATGTAAAATCGTGAGGGAAAACAATATCGATTTGATTTTGGCGGTCGGCGGCGGTTCGACCTGCGATTACGCGAAAGCGGTCTCCGTTTCGGCCTATTGCGAAGAGGACCCGTGGCAGAAATACTATATCCGTTTCGAGGAGCCTTCCTGCCGTATCGTACCCGTCGGCTGCGTATTGACGATGGTCGGAACGGGCAGCGAAATGAACGGCGGAGCGGTCATTACCAATTACGCGGAAAAGCTGAAAATTGGACACGTATTCGGGGAGGAAGTATTTCCGAAATTTGCCGTTCTCAATCCCGAATTTACCTTTACCGTTCCCGAATATCAGATGAAATCGGGAATTTACGATATCATGTCCCACATTCTCGAACAATATTTTTCGGGTGAGGACGACAATACGTCCGACTATATCGCGGAGGGGTTGCTTCGTTCGCTCATTCACAGTGCGGAAATCGCCGTAAAAAATCCCCGAGACTACGAAGCCAGAAGCAATATCATGTGGACGGCGACATGGGCGCTGAACACGCTCATCGCTCAGGGCAAGTCCACCGACTGGGAAGTTCACATGCTCGGGCAGGCGGTGTCGGCACATACGGACGCTACGCACGGCATGACGCTCGCGGCGGTTTCGCTTCCATATTATCGCTATATTCTGCCCTACGGACTGAAAAAGTTCAAACGGTATGCCGTCAACGTATGGGATGTCGTTCCCGACGGAAAGACGGATGCGGAAATCGCGGCCGAGGGGCTGGACAAAATGGAAGCATGGATGAAGAAAATCGGGCTCGTCATGCAGCTTCGCGAACTCGGCGTAAAAGAGGACATGTTCGACGCGATTGCGGACAGCACCCTGATTATGGAAGGGGGATACAAAGTTCTCACCAAAGCGGAAGCGGTACAAATTTTGAAAGAGAGCTATTAAAGGAGGCTTTTATATGAGTAAAACATTGGTTGCATACTTTTCGGCGAGCGGAGTGACCGCGCGCCTTGCGGAGAAAGTTGCGAAAGTCTTAAACGGCGATTTATACGAAATCGTTCCCGCCAAGCCCTATACGGCCGCGGATCTGGATTGGACGAACGATAAAAGCCGTTCCAGCGTGGAAATGAAAAATAAATCTTTCCGTCCCGAAATTTCGGGCAAGGCGGAAAACATGTCGAATTATGACACGATTTATCTCGGATTCCCCATTTGGTGGTACGTCGCTCCGACGATCGTCAATACGTTTTTGGAAAGTTACGATTTGAGCGGAAAGACGATCATTCCGTTTGCGACGAGCGGCAGCAGCGGCATGGGCGGTACGAACGCAGAATTGAAAAATTCTTGTAGGGGTGCGATTTTGAAGGAGGGAAAACGCTTTTCCTCCGATGCGACCGAAAAAGAAATCGAAACTTGGGTAAAGGGTTTTTCGAAATAAAACAAATTCCGCTTTGAGAAAGGAGAAAAGCCTATGGATAAAGTTACGGCAAAGGATAAAACGGCAGGCAAAAAGAAAGTCACGGCGGGGAAAGACGCGCTCGGCGATTTTGCTCCGCAATTTGCTCACCTCAACGACGAGGTTCTGTTCGGAGAGGTCTGGTCGAGAGAGGACAAACTTTCGCCCCGCGACCGCAGCATCATTACGATCACCGCGTTACTGACGAGCGGTATTTTCGATTCTTCCTTTTCTTTTCACTTGAAAAAGGCGAAAGAAAACGGCGTGACAAAGACGGAAATAGCGGAAATTCTCACGCAGCTTGCTTTTTACAGCGGCTGGCCGAAGGCGTGGTCTGCATTTCGGCTCGCCAAAGAGATTTGGTCGGAGGGGACCTCCGTGAAGGAATTTTCAAACGTATCTCTTTTCCCGATCGGGGAACCGAATACCGCGTATGCGAAATATTTCGACGGAAACAGCTATCTTGCACCGCTCGCTTTGAACGGGGTCAGAATTTCCAACGTCACTTTCGAGCCCGGTTGCCGCAATCATTGGCACGTTCATAAGGCAAAGAGCGGCGGCGGACAAATATTGCTCTGTACGGAGGGAGAGGGCTGGTATCAGGAATGGGGCAAGCCCGCAAGAAAACTCCGCGCGGGCGACTGCGTTACGATTCCCGCGGGGGTAAAACATTGGCACGGAGCGGCCAAAGACGGTTGGTTTTCACATCTTTCCGTCGAGGTTCCGGGCGAGGATACGGAAAACGAGTGGCTGGAAAGCGTCAGTCAGGCGGATTATGACGCTCTCGACGCTGAGAAATAAAGCGTGCGGAACTCCGCAGGGAGACGGAAAATGGAATACAGAACCAATCGCCGTACGGGAGATAAAATAAGCGTCATCGGCTTCGGTACGAGCGCTATTCCCCAAACGGAAGAAAAGCAATTTATCAAAACACTGAATTTGGCCTACGAGAACGGAATCAACTATTATGACCTCGCCACGAGCGACGCCTCGTGTTTTCCCGTTTTCGGAAAGGCCTTTGAAGGAGTGCGCGGAAACGTCATGTACCAGCTGCATTTCGGTGCCGATTATACGAAGGGCGGTTACGGCTGGACGACGGACGCGGAGACAATAAAACGTTCCGTGGATTGGCAGCTTCGACAATTGAAAACAGATTATATCGACTATGCGTTTATCCATTGTATGGACGAGGCTTCCGATTGGAAAAAATACAAAGACGGCGGAACGCTCGGCTATATCGGGCGCTTGAAGGAACAGGGCGTCGTCAGACATATCGGAATGTCGTCCCATTCTCCTTCGATGGTGCAAAAGGTATTGGACGGCATGGCGCTCGACATGGTGATGTTCAGCATTAATCCCGCTTATGATTTCGAGCGCGGCGACGAATACGGAATAGGTTCGTGCGCGGAGCGCCAAAAGCTGTACCGTCGCTGCGAAGCTGCGGGCGTGGGAATTTCCGTCATGAAAGCATTTTCGGGCGGCCAGCTTCTTTCGGAAAAAACGTCTCCTTTCGGAAAAGCGCTTACAGAGTATCAGTGTATACGTTATGCGCTCGATAAACCGGGAGTTTTAACGGTTTTGCCGGGCGTCCGCGGAGAAAGCGATTTAAGAAGGATTCTCGGATATCTTTCGGCAGGCGAACAAGAAAAGGACTATTCGGTTATCGCTTCATTCACGCCGAAGGAAGCGGACGGGAAATGCGTGTATTGTAATCATTGTCAGCCCTGTCCTGCGGGGATCGATATAGGCATGGCAAATAAATATTACGACCTTGCACGGGCAGGGGACGTTTTGGCGGCCGATCACTATAAAAAATTGGAAAAGAATGCTTCGGATTGTATCGCGTGCGGACATTGTAACCGCCGTTGTCCTTTCCATGTCGATCAGATGTCCAGAATAAAGGAAATCGCCGCATATTTTCGAGAAAGACAATAAGGAGATTTATAGAGTATGGGATATTTGGGAGAAGAAATAAAGAAACTCGGCTTCGGACTCATGCGTTTACCGCAGAAAGACGGAAAAATCGACATCGAGCAGACGAAAGAAATGGTCGATTTGTTTTTAGAGGCAGGTTTTACATATTTCGACACCGCTTGGGCTTATGCAGGCAGCGAAGATGCAATTCGTGAGGCGCTCGTCGAGAGATACCCCCGCGAACGTTATCAGCTTGCAACGAAAAACGCCGCATGGATCGGCTGTAAGACGAGGGAAGAAGCGATTGCTCAATTCGATACCTCGTTAAAACGAACGGGAGCGGGATATTTCGATTTTTATCTGCTCCACAACCTCGGGGAAAGCCGTACGCATTATTTCGACGATTTTGACCTTTGGTCTTGGGTATGGGAAAAGAAGCGCGAAGGACTCGTCAAGCATGTCGGTTTTTCTTTCCATTCCACGCCGGAGGAATTGGAAACGATTTTGACTGCTCACCCCGAAATGGAATTCGTGCAGCTGCAAATCAATTATGCCGATTGGGAAAATCCCGCCGTACAATCCCGCGCTTGTTATGAGGTCGCGAGAAAACACGGAAAGCCCGTCATTATTATGGAGCCCGTCAAAGGCGGCATGTTAGCGACTCCTCCCGCATCCGTGACGGAAATTCTCAAACGCGCGGAACCGGATTCGTCGCCCGCCTCTTGGGCGATCCGCTTCGCCGCAAATCTCGACGGGGTCATCACGGTGCTTTCGGGCATGAGCGATTTGGCGCAAATGCGGGATAATCTCTCGCACATGAAGGATTTCACCTGCCTCACGAAAGAAGAACTCTCTACGCTTTCTCTGGCGCAGGAAGCGCTTCGGAAAATTCCGTTGATTCCTTGCACGACATGTAATTATTGTGCGAAAGTTTGTCCGAAAAATATCGGTATTTCCGGAACATTCGCCGCTCTGAACTGCCTTACTTTATACGAGGATATGGCGCGGGCGAAGCATCAGGAAGAATGGTTGGTATCGGGACACGGAAAGTCCGCCGCGACGGATTGCATCAAATGCGGCCGCTGCGAACAGGCCTGCCCGCAACATATTTCTATTCGCAAAGAGCTTGAAAGAGCTGCAAAAGAATTTTATGGAAAGGAGTAAAAACTATGATAGAAAATATACTTGCCCGTAAAGGGATTTCTTTGAAAATCAGATTGACGGTCAAAAGTTTGGTTTCCGCAGGCGTTATTATTCTTGCGGTAATGTTGCCGCAGCTCGTGCATCTCGCCGCGGGACCTTCGGGCGGAATGACATGGCTTCCCATGTATCTGCCCGTATTGCTGGGCGGCTGCCTGCTCGGCACGTGGTGGGGACTCGGCGTCGGAATTCTCTCTCCGCTCGTCAGCTTTGCGGTTACATCGGCCATGGGGAGCGCGATGCCTGCGGCCGCCCGTCTGCCGTTTATGACGGCAGAACTCGCGGTATTCGCCGCTGTTTCCGGACTTTTTTCTGCAAAGATTTCCGAAAACGGCTGGATGGCATTTCCCGCAGTATTGCTCGCGGCGGTAAGCGGCCGCGCGGTATTCCTTCTCCTTACGGCGATTTTCCAAAGCGTTGCGCCCTTTACGGTTTCCGTGGTTTGGTCGCAGATTCAGAGCGGTTTTATCGGTTTGATTTTACAGGCCGTGCTCGTGCCGCTCATGGTTATGGGGATACGCGCACTCATGCGGAGAGAGAAGAATGACTGATTTGGAGCTTGCAAAACGGAATCTTGCAGGACATACGATTTGCCTTTGTAAAGACGGAAAGCTCTTGACGAGCAACAAGCGCGGGATTTCTCCGATGATGGATTTTATCGAAGAAGGCCGCGACGTGACGGGATATTCCGTTGCGGATAAGATAGTCGGCAAAGCGGCGGCGTTTCTTTTTGTCCTTGCGGGAGTCACGGGGGTTTACGCGGAGGTCGTATCTTCCGAAGGAAAAAGGGTTTTGGACGAACACGGTATTCCCTGTTCGTTTTCCGTCATGACGGAAAACATCGTCAATCGAAAAGGGGACGGAATGTGCCCGATGGAAACTCTCGTGCAAGAGGAAAATGAACCGAAAAGAGCCTATATGCTTTTGAAAAAGAAGCTGTCCGAAAATAGTTAGAAAAATCCCGCCCGAAATATTTTTTCGAGCGGGATTTTTCCTTTTTGCGTCACTAAAAAACCAAAAAGTAAACATATCGGACAAAAAATTTAATTGCAATTTTCAGGAAAAACCGTTATAATAAAATAAACGATATTCAAAGCCCGAAAGGTATGGGCGAAAAAAAGGAGCATGGATCAATGGAGAAAAAAATCCCCGTTGTAGTTGTCAAACAGTTGACGGATACGCGAAAAATTCTTTCCGCTTTGCGGGAATACGGTATCCGTTGTGCGGAAATCACTTTCCGAACGGATTGCGCGGCGGAAGCTATCAGATTGGCGGTAAAAGAATTCCCCGATATGGAGATAGGCGCGGGGACGGTCATTGACGGGAAGCAGTGCGAAAAAGCGCTTGCCTCAGGGGCAAAATTTATCGTTTCTCCGGGCCTTTCCGTAGAGGTGGCGGAAATGTGTAAAGAGAAGGGAGTTCCGTATTATCCCGGCTGCGTCACGCCTACGGAAATTATGCAGGCTTTGTCCTTAGGAATTACCACGGTAAAATTCTTTCCCGCGAATATTTACGGCGGCTTAAAAGCGTTAAAGGCGCTTTCCGCGCCGTTCCCGCAGGTCAGATTTATTCCCACGGGCGGCGTGAATAAAGAAAATATGGACGAATACCTGTCGTTTGAGAAAGTCGCGGCAGTAGGCGGCAGCTTTTTTGTAGAGGAGGCATTGTCGGAATGAAAAAAGCGATTACTTTCGGAGAACTCATGCTGCGTCTGGCACCCGAAAATTATCTTCGGTTTGTGCAGAGCGAAAAATACGAAGCGACGTTCGGCGGAGCGGAAGCCAATGTCGCGGTTAGCCTTGCAAATTACGGGATAGATGCGGCTTTCGTGAGTAAACTCCCGTCGCACGAAATCGGTCAGGCCGCGGTAAACAGTTTGAGAAAATTCGGCGTAGATACTTCTCTCGTCGTCCGCGGCGGAGAGCGCGTGGGGATTTATTTTTGCGAAAAAGGCGCCAGCCAGCGCCCTTCCAAGGTCATTTACGACCGCGCTCATAGCAGTATTGCATCGGCGGAACGGGGCGACTTCGATTGGCAGAAAATTTTTGAAGGAGCCGATTGGTTTCATTTTACGGGGATAACGCCCGCCCTTTCGGAAAATACGGCGGAAATCTGTCTCGACGCGGCAAAGACGGCGAAAAAGCTCGGCGTTACGGTTTCTTGCGACCTCAATTTCCGCAAAAAACTTTGGAGTAAAGAGAGGGCGGGAGAAGTCATGAGCGAGCTTTGTCGTTTCGTGGATTATTGTATCGCCAACGAAGAGGACGCAAAGGACGTTTTCGGAATAGAGGCGGAAAATACGGACATTTACGGCGGCAAGCTGAATGAAGCCGGATATATTTCCGTCGCGGAAAAGCTGTCGGAAAAATTCGGATTCAAGGGCGTTGCGATTACGCTGAGAGAAAGCCTCTCCGCCAGCGACAATCATTGGAGCGGCATGCTCTATACGGGCGGACAGGCGTATTTTTCAAAGAAGTATGCCGTGCATATCGTGGACAGAGTCGGCGGCGGCGACAGTTTCGGCGGCGGGCTCATCTATTCCCTGTTAAACGGTTACGCACCTCAAAAATCCATTGAATTTGCTGTCGCGGCAAGCTGTCTCAAACACAGCATCGAAGGGGATTATAATCTCGTTTCGGCGAGTGAAGTGGAAAGTCTTGCAAACGGAAATGCCAGCGGCAGAGTACAGAGATAAATCTCAACAGATAAATAAATCCCCGCCCTGCCGAAAGGCAGGGCGGGGATTGTCTTATTTCATAATTACGAGAAAAACGAACGATTATCGCATTCATGATTACAGGCAAAACGAAAGATTGTCGCATTTCATGGTTATAAATAAAGCGCGCCCGTCACGATTGACTGAATTTTTTATATTGCAGAGGGGTGAGAGAAACTCTTTTCTTAAACAGGCGGGAAAAATAGCTGTAATCGTCGAAGCCCACCGTTTCGGCGACGCACTTTAATGGCAGGCCTTCGATAATCAGTTTTTTTGCCGCTTTCAGTTTTTCGTCGATAGCGTAATCGATGATAGACTTTCCCGTTTCTCTGCGAAATACAGAGGCACAGTGCGCGGGGGAAAAGAATGTTTCGTTTCCGATATCCTCCAAGGTAATTTCCTTTCCGAGATTGTCGGAGATAAATTTTTTGATTTTCAGCGTCAAAGGACTGAAATTTTTGGTATTCAGATTGACGGCGAGTTGTTTGAGTATACATCGGAGAATGAGCGTCAGGCGCTCGGAATCGTCCGTCATCTGAGCATGAATTTCATCGCAGGCGGAAAGGAGCAGCCTTATTTCGTTAGTCACGCCGTCGACAATATGTAGCGGCAGGGAGAGGGGCTCGTCGTCGGGGGCGGGATAGAAATTGAAGCTGACGTAGTTGGAATTTTCAAAGGCTTTTCTGACGCGCGTAGCGTTTTTGGGCGCATAGAGCACGTCCCCGCTTTTTAAGACGACGGTCTTTTTGTTGATGGCGTACTCCAAAGAGCCGTTCAATAACAGAGTGAGTTCGCAGAAATTGATAGTGGATTTCGGTACCATACCAAAACTTACGAATTTATTATGCTTGAAATAGCAAAGTTGCATAGCAATCCCTCTTTGTCGTACATGAAACGACACGGTTCCATGGAAATCCTCAGATAATGCTAAAAATCGCAGATACGGCGCGGATTATTCATTGATTTTGTGCAAAAAAGTGATATAATTATACCACGGAGACAAAGGAATGTCAAGATTTATCTTTGAGAGGAGAGCGGAAGAATGATAAAATTGTGCGCATTTGCCGACGAAGCGGCGGAAAATCTGGAAGGCCAGATTTCTGCGCTGAATAAAAACCGTATCGGATATATTGAACTCCGCAGTATTTCGGGGAAAAACGTGGCCGATTTTATGCCGTCCGAAGCGGCGGAATACGAAAAGAGGCTGACGGACGGCGGAATTGCCGTATGGTCGATAGGTTCGCCTTTGGGAAAGGCGGATATAGGCGTGTGTTTTTCCGAGTATTCGGAAAAGGTAAAGAGGGTATGTGAGACGGCGAATATCTTTCATACGGACAAAATCCGCGTATTTAGTTTTTTCCATGCCTATAAAGAGAGGAATAAAGTTCTCGATTACCTCGGCGGCATGGTGGAAACGGCGGCTTCCTTCGGGGTGAAGCTGTACCACGAAAACGAGAAAGAAATTTACGGAGATACGGCGGAACGGGTTTCGGATCTTCTGAAAAACGTAAAGGGTTTAGGCGGAGTATATGACCCCGCGAATTACGTTCAGGTCGGACAGGATATGGAGCGGGCGTTAGAATTGGCATTCGATAAAAGCGATTATTTCCATATCAAAGACGCGATATTTTCCACGGGTGAGATCGTTCCCGCGGGGCTGGGCGACGGCTGTATTTTGCGATTGCTCGACAAAATCGATACGGATACGGTGCTCACGCTCGAACCGCATCTGGCGCTCTTTTCCGCTTATCGGAATATCGACGCAAGCGAACTGAGACATAAATTCCTGTATGCCGATAATGCTTCCGCGTTCGACGCGGCGGCGGACGCGCTGAAAGGCCTGCTGGAAAAATCGGGTTATCGGGAAAAAGACGGGGGCTATGAACGCGAATGAAGGGACGGCGAGGAGAGCTGTTCCCGTCCCTTGGCGGAGGCGGAAAAAAATATGCGCTATATAGCAAAGGAGCTGTAAGGATGGAAAAAATCAGATTCGGAATTATCGGATTGGGAAATCAAGGTTCTACCTATGCGTTGCAGATTTTTGAAAAGGGAGAAATCGAGAACGGAACGCTTTCGGCAATGTGCGATATCAACCCTGCAAAAATCGAATATGTAAAAGGAAAGACGCAAAACAAGGAAGCAAAATATTTTACCGATTATAAAGAAATGCTGGACAGCGGACTCTGCGACGCGGTGCTGATAGAAACGCCGCACTACCTTCATCCCGAAATGGCGAAGGAATGTTTTGCACGGAATATTCATGTCCTTTGCGAGAAGCCCGCGGGGGTATACGCCAAACAGGTTCGGGAAATGAACGAGGCGGCGGAAAGGAGTCAGGCAAAATTTTCGGTAATGTTCAATCAGCGCACGAATTGCGTTTATCGTAAAATGCGCGAAATCGTACATTCGGGCGGGATTGGCGAATTACAGCGCGTGACTTGGATTATCACCGATTGGTACCGCCCGCGGTTCTATTATCAAACGGGCGGCTGGCGCGCGACTTGGTCGGGGGAAGGAGGCGGAGTGCTCATCAACCAATGTCCGCATCAGCTCGACCTCGTTTCCTGGGTGGTGGGCGAACAGCCCGCTTTTGTGCGCGGATTCTGCGGTTACGGGAAATGGCACGATATCGAGGTCGAGGATGAAGTTACCGCGTATTTTCGCTATAAAAACGGCGCGACGGGCGTATTCATTACTACGACAGGGGAAACTCCGGGCACAAACCGATTTGAAATTTCGGGTACGAAGGGAAAACTCCTTTGCGAAGAGGATACGCTTAAATGGTATAAAAATGCGGAGGACAGCGCAGAATTTTCCGTAAAGACAAAGGAGATGTTTTCCCGTCCCCGCTGTACGTGTGAAACCGTGACGACGGACGGAAAGAATTCTCAACATGTCGGCATCATCAATAACTTTGCCGACGCGCTTTTGGGGAAGGAGGCGCTTTTCGTCGACGGTCGGGAAGGAATTTTCGGCGTGGAACTCATGAACGCCATAGAACTTTCCGGCTGGCTGAACGGAGAAGAGGTGGCTCTTCCCGCAGATGAAGAACTGTACCTGTCGGAGCTGAATAAACGTCGAGCCGTTTCGCGTAAAAAATCCGTCTCCGAAAATTATGTAGCCGATACGTCGGGCACGTATGGGAGCGGGAAAAAATGAAATCGGCAATCGTGGGATTGGGGGTTATTGGAAGCGTTCATGCATCTATATTGGAAGGTCAGGAAAGAGCGCCCGTCGCCGTCTGCGACATAGTGAGAGAACGCCTCGAAAAATATCCTTCGGCAGAAAAATATACGGAGTATCTCCGCATGCTGGAAGAAGTCCGTCCAGACACCGTACATATCTGCACGCCTCATTATCTGCATGCGGATATGATAATAGAGGCTTTGAAACGAGATATAAACGTACTGTGCGAAAAGCCGCTCTGTATCCGCGAGGAGGATTTTTCCCGCATTTCAGACGCGGAAAGAAGCTCGCGCGGGCAGTTGGGCGTCTGTCATCAGAATCGCTATAATGAGGCGAATATATTCGTTCGGGACTATCTTCGGGGCAAAGAAATTTCGGGTGCCTACGGTACGGTAGTCTGGAACAGGGACGCCGAGTATTACGCCTCGGGTGACTGGCGTGGCAAGCGAGAGACGGAAGGGGGCGGAGTGCTCATCAATCAAGCCCTGCATACGCTGGATCTTTTGGAATGGCTCGTCGGAGAACCGCATTTTGTGACGTCTAATATATTTAACCTGACGCTTCCGAGGGTAATCGAAACAGAGGACACAGCGGCGGCGGTCTTTTCAGGCGGCGCGGAGTTTTGTTTTTTTGCCACCAACGGCGGCGCGGTAGATTTTCCCGTACAAATGACTATCCGAGCGGACGGGGAAACGATTACTGTTTTGCCGGAAACGGTAATTATTGACGGAAAAAGGCGGGATTTTACAAAGGATACCCGCCGCTACGGAAAATGCTGTTACGGGACGGGGCATGAAAAACTCATTGCCGATTTTTACGATTGTCTGGAGACGGGACGGAAATTCCCGATAGACGGAACGGAAAGCGCGAAAGTCGTAAAACTCATTCTGGCGTGTTATCGAAGCAAGGGAAAAAAGGTTGAAATATGAAAGGATTTTTTGGCGACAAATTACTGTTGAATACCCCCGCGTCGGAAAGACTGTATGAAGCGGTGAAGGAGTTGCCTATCATCGATTATCATTGTCATCTGAATGAGGAAAAAATCGCGAAAAATACAGGTTTTTCGGACATTGGAGAACTCTGGCTTTTGGGAGACCATTATAAATGGCGCGCCATGCGGCTTTGCGGAGTGGAGGAAAAATATATCACGGGAGACGTCGATTACAAGGAAAAATTCCTGAAATATGCGGAAATTTTACCGAATTTGGCGGGAAATCCGCTGTATTATTGGACGCACATGGAGCTGAAACAGATATTCGATATCCGCGAACCACTGAATGAAAACAACGCTTTGCGGATATATGAAAGGGCAAACGAAAGGCTCAAAGACATTTCAGTCTGGACGCTTTTGGAAAAATATAAAGTGCAATATATCGCTACCACGGACGACCCTGTGGATGATTTGGAAAACCATGGCAGGTATGCGAATACGGAAGTGAGACCCACTTTTCGCCCCGACAAAGCCCTTTCTTTGGACGAGGAATATCTTGAAAAATTGGGCAAGTGCGCAGGTATGAAAATCGAGTACTTGGAGGATTTGCTGCGCGCGCTCGAAAAGCGCCTCAATGCCTTTGTACATAAGGGATGCAGGATATCTGACCACGGCTTTGAGCGCTTCCCCGAAAAATGCGCAAAATATGAAGAAGCCCGAAGTCTGTTCAACAGGCGTCAATCCCTTACGGCAAAAGAGAAAGACGCACTTTTCGGCTTCCTTTTGAAATGGCTCGGAAATGCGTATAAAAAACGCGGTATTGTCATGCAGTTGCATTTTTCCGCCGTTCGTAACAATAACGCGGAAATGTATAAAAAATGCGGTCCCGATTCCGGATTCGACTTAATCGGGGAGAAACAGCCGATTAAAAATATTGTTGGATTTCTTAACGAATTTTCCGAAGACGAACGCCCCGAAACGGTGTTGTATACGCTGAACGATAATGCTTTGTCGGAAACGGCGGTTTTAACGGGCGCCTTCCGTCACGTTCGCCTCGGGGCGGCTTGGTGGTTTAACGATACGGTGGAAGGAATTCGAAAAAATTTGAAAACCATCGCAGAATATTCGGCTTTGGGAAACAATTTGGGCATGTTTACCGATTCGAGGAGCTTTTCTTCCTATGTGCGGTTTGATTTTTTCCGCAGGATTTTGTGCGATTATTTGGGCGAACTCTGCGAGAAGGGCGAATATGAGGAAAATTCGGCGCGCAAAATGGCGGAAAATATTTGTTATTATAACATAAAGGAGCTGTTGAAGCTATGAAAATGACGTTCAGGTGGTATGGGGAAAAAGACAGTATTCCGTTGGAGTACATCAAGCAAATTCCAAATATGTCGGGAGTGGTGACGGCGGTGTACGAGGCGGAGGTCGGAGAGGTCTGGCCGGAGGAAAAAATTGCGCGGCTGAAAGATTTGTGCAAAAAAGCGGGGCTGGAAACGGAAGTCATAGAAAGTGTGCCCGTGCATGAGGATATCAAGCTCGGAAAGCCGACGAGGGACAGGCTGATAGAAAATTATGCAAAGACGATCAGAAATCTCGGGAAATACGGAGTAAAGTGTATTTGTTATAACTTTATGCCGGTATTCGATTGGCTGAGGACGGATCTGAAACACAAAAACAAAGACGGGAGCACGAGCCTTAGCTATTGTCATAAACAGCTCACGGAGCTGAATGTGAAAAATTTACGCCTGCCCGGCTGGGACGAAAGCTATACGGGAGAGGAATTGAACGGGCTGTTAGAGGAATATAAAAGCGTTTCTCATGAAAAGCTGTTTGACAATTTAGTATATTTTTTGAACGGAATCATGGGCGCATGCGAGGAAACGGGAATCAATATGGCGATACACCCGGACGACCCACCTTGGGACATGTTCGGCTTGCCGCGGATCATGACGGGAGAGGAGAGCTATGAAAGGCTGATAAATGCAGTGCCGAACAAGCACAGCGGTTTTACCTTCTGTACGGGAAGTTTGGGCGCGGGAAGGGAAAACGATTTGGTAAAAATGGCGGGGAAATATGCGGACAGAATCTATTTTGCGCATTTGAGGCAACTCAGATATGAAGGGGAAAAGGATTTCACGGAATCGGGACATCTGACAGCTGAGGGAAACCTGAATATTTACGGGATAGTAAGAGCGTTGATAGAAAACGGTTTTGCAGGATATGTGCGTCCGGACCACGGCAGAAATATCTGGGGAGAGGACGGAAAACCGGGATACGGGCTTTACGACCGAGCATTGGGCGCGGCGTATCTCAACGGGTTATTTGAAGGGATAGAAAAGGAGATAAAGAAATGATACCATTCAAGGTGGATTTAAGAGATAAAATAATCGCGGTGACGGGAGCGGGCGGAGTGATATGCAGCGAGTTTGCGAAAGCGTTGGCGGAATGCGGGGCGAAGGTGGCGCTCCTCGATATTAATTACGAGAGGACAAAGGAATATGCGGAAGAAATCGGGGAAAGTGCGATTGCGGTAAAGTGCAACTGCTTAAATAAAGAAGAAATCAGGCAAGCGAAGAAGGAAATCAACAAGAAATTCGGAAGAGTAAATTTTTTAATTAACGGAGCCGGAGGAAACAATGCGAAGGCGACGTGCGACAACGAGTATATGACGAGAGAAACGGAAGGCATAAAGGACTTCTTCGCCTTGGAAGAGAGCGGGCTGAAATTCGTGTTCGATTTGAATATTACGAGCGCGTTTTTAGTGACGCAGGTTTTTGCGGAGGATATGGTAAAGAGAGGGGGAAACATCATCAATATATCGAGCATGAACGCCTATCGGCCGCTGACGAAAATTCCCGCATACAGTGCGGCGAAAGCGGGAATAAGCAATTTCACGCAATGGCTGGCGGTACATTTCGCGCCGTGTAACATCCGCTGTAACGCAATCGCGCCGGGATTTTTTGTGACAAATCAGAACAGGGGGCTGTTATATAACGCGGACGGAACGGAAACGGAGCGGACGGGGAAAATTTTGTCGGCGACGCCTATGAAACGATTCGGGAAAATAAGCGATTTAATCGGCTGCCTGTTATGGCTGGCGGACGACAATGCCAGCGGTTTCGTGACGGGAACGGTCATTCCCGTGGACGGCGGCTTCTCCGCTTACAGCGGCGTTTGACAAACAGAATAAAAATTTTTTTGAAAAATTTTTGAAAAACCCCTTGACATTTGAAAATTTGGTGATATAATAAAATTACTTTAACGTTAACGGACGCAATCGAGAGGATTGGTGAGAAGGAAAAGCCAAAAAAGATTGTGAAAGTTAATAAAGACCGTAAAAGCGGAAAAGCCGCGAAACCGAGAAAGAGTGATAAATTCAGGCGCGCATAAAAGGAGCCGTTATGATACGTACAAATATAACCGGAATAGGGGACCCTTTTATTTTGAAGCATGGAGATACATATTACATGTACGCTACCTCTGCCCCGGACGGATTTCGTTATTTTACCTCGGACAATCTGATTGATTGGAAAGAGGGGGGATATTGTTACCAAAACAGTCTGTGGGGAGAAAATAATTTTTGGGCGCCCGAGGTATATGAACGGGACGGGAAATTCTATATGATTTTCACGGCACGCTGGAAGGAAAAGCACAGTTTGCGGATTGGGCTTGCGGCGGCGGACAGCCCCGAAGGACCGTTTCGGGATATTCATGACGGACCGTTGTTCGACTTCGGATATGCGGCGATAGATGCCACGTTATTTTTTGACGACGACGGAAAGGCTTACCTCTATTACGTCCGCGATTGCAGTGAAAATATTATAGACGGCGTACATATCAGCAAGATTTACGGGGCGGAAATTGCTCGGGATTTTTCCTTTAAGAGCCAGCCGAAAATAATATCTTCTCCCGACGTGCCTTGGGAAACTTCCTTAAATCCCGAATGGCATTGGAATGAGGGACCCGCTCTTTTTAAGAAGGGGAAAAAATATTATCTCAATTATTCGGTGAATTGTTTCGATTCCCGTGAATATTCCGTCGGCTGTTCCGAGGGTGATTCCCCGTTGGGACCCTTTGAGAAATATACGGACAATCCCATTCTCCAATACCGCGAGGACGATTTTTCCGGCCCTGGACATAACTGTTTTTTTGAGAATGACGGAAAGTTGTATACGGCTTTTCATATCCACACCTTTTACAATCGACCGGGCGGAGACCGCCGCGCTTGTATCGCCGAAGTATATTTTGATGAAAACGAAAAAATGAGATTCCGCATTTGACAAAGCGGTTTCGGGCAAGAGAAGATGGAAAAGAGAGCAAGAGTGACAATTAAAGATGTGGCAAGAATCGCAAGAGTAACTCCTCAAACGGTTTCAAGAGCTTTGAGAGACGCTCCGGATATTGCGGCTTCTACAAAGACGAGAGTGCTGGAAATCGCCGCAAATCTCAATTATGTGAAAAATTCGACGGCCAGTGCGCTTCGAAGAGGCTCCACAAGATTAATTGCCATTATTTACGATAATCTTATCAATCTCTACTTCTCCATTATGACCGATTTTATTCAATTTTCTCTCAAAGAGCTCGGTTATTCGACTTTAACAATGCCTTTTAGGCATTTCCGACTCAACGAGGAAGCATATATGGCCGCGGTTTCTCATAATGTGGATGGCATTATCAGCTTCCTTGAACCCGAAGAATGTATATCAGCACTCGTCAAACGTTACAATGTTCCCGTATTGCTATTCGGCCGCCGTACCGCCGTAAAACGAGTGGATTGTATCCATACCGACGACGAGGAGGGCGGCAGATTGGCAGCGGAACGATTGATTCGAGACGGATGCAGAAATATGGTCTGCATCACCGAGGCTTTGGAACTTACTTGTGCCTACGATCGTTTTAACGGCTTTGAAAGTGAATTGAAAAAAAATGGTCTTCCCTCACCTCGTATTATTGATCCCAACGAAGGAATTGAAAAGAGGCTTTTGGAGTTGAAAAATTCAGAAGAAGGATTTCCCGATGCTATATTTTGTTTCAACGACATGCTCGCTTTTGAAACTCTCTATTTCATAGAAAAAAATCATTTGCCTGCCGTACGCTTGATTGGCTATGACAATGTTCAGCAGGAAATTCATATTCCTCACCGCCTGACTTCAATAGGAACAAACAAAATGGATATGGCTCGCCGCGCCAGCGAAATGATTGTTTCTAAATTGGAAGGAAATGAAAAATCCCCTTCCCCTCAAAAGGAAAAAGTCTTTTTAGTGGAAGGGACTACCGCTTAAATTTTTTAATGTAAAACGTCTATCCGCAGCCGATGTGCCTTTTCGGTCAAATGACCGAAAAATAGGCTTATGGCATATAGCGTTAACGTTAACGAAATAAAAATTTAATGACACGTTCGCGCAAAAGCGCGAAAGACACCCCCCGGGGGGTGTGCATTTAGAAATAAATGCACACCCAAATAAAATTTACTCGGCGTTCTTTGAGAAAGGGGTAGATTAATTGAGAACTTATTCGGGGCCGATGTGACGGCACCGTATAAAATTCATATTCCAATATTCAAGACAGGAGGTCTTTGTATGAGAAAGGGCAAGAAACTAATGATAGCTCTCATGGCACTATTGAGCGCGGGCATGCTGTTTACGGCTGTCTCGTGCGGGGGCGGAGGGGACAATTCGAGTTCATCTGCCGCGCCCGGTAGCGACAGCAGTACGGGCTCTACATCCAGCGATACGGGTGGAGAGGATTCTGGCGGGGAAAATAGTTCTTCGTCATCGGGAACAGATGCGGAGCATTTAGATTCCGTTCCACAGTCCACGCTCAAAACGCGGGCGGACGCGGACGGAAGTATCGCGGAAGCCAACTGGTTTGCTGAATACGGCGAAACCGCGATGGAGTTTACCGTCTATGTCGAGGATTCCGCTATCTACACGGGCGGAAGCATTTATGACAACGATGGAGTGGAAATCATTCTTTCCAAGGTGCAGCACGTAAAAGGATATTCCGAAAAGACGATTTCCGTTTCCGTGGACGCTGCGGGAAACATAAAAGTAAAAAATTTGTTTACGAGCGTCGATGTGGAAGATTCGGGTATTACGGCTTCCGCGACAGAGTTTACCTTGACCGATGAAACCACTGACGGATACTATATCAACGTATCCGTGCCTTATTCCGCGACGGAAATTACAAAGGCGGAAATGGACGCAGCTGTGTGTTTCGGGCTCACCAATGCCGACAGTGCGGCGTCTTTGAAGAGCGTCTATGATTCTACCTATGGCACTATTTACGAAAATGTTCACACATATATTGCAATTACGTCCGATAACACGTTTACTAAAAATCCCTATGTAAATTATAGTTTGGTTTGGGGCGACGCCAACGAGAATTTGAAGGCCTCCTCGGCGTGGAATACCGATGGCGACGACGGTTCCGATTCTGCAAATATCTTTATGACGAAGACAGATGGCGACAGCTATATTTATATGCGCGAATCGAATGCCGATCCCTTCTATGCGGAAGTAAAAATCAATGTTACGGGACTTTTCAACGACGAAAAATGGGGAAAATTCGGGCTTACGGTAACGAGCGCCGACGGGACCAAGGGCTTCTTCTATTATGTGGATGCAGCAGCCGCGGACGGAAAGAATTTCAATCAGGAAGCCGTCGGTTTGGGATTTAACGGACGTTCGGGAAAGGGAAGCGGAAGCTGGAAGAACGAATGGAAATCCATCGGTTCTTTGGGTGGTACTTCGGCTCAATATACGGGAGAAAATTATGTGACTCTCGGCATCTACCGTCAGGGTAGTGCTTATAAGCTGTATGCAAACGGCGAGTTTATCTCTATGATCTCCTCGGATATAGGGGAAGATGAGGAAGCCTATGTCGGACTTGCTTCCTTCAATATCACCATGAAGGTCAAGGATTATTCCCTTGAAACAGACCCCAATAATCTCGGCGATTATGAGATCGTAGTCGAAGAAAAAGACTATTTGTTCGTCGGGGACAGCTATATCGATACGGCTTTCTGGTATACCTACGACAATGTTTTCGGTGATCTTTCCGCTGCGAACGAGGGCGTTGGCGGAACCAAGACAGAGTATTGGCTGGGAATGGTCAATTCCCTCAAACAACGCTATGACCCCGCCAATATCGTTATGCATATCGGCGTCAACGACATAGATGACGGAAATACGACAGGGGAAGTGACTATTGAGCGGTTAAATACTTTGATGGAAGCGTATCAAACGGCATTTCCCGAAGCGGACATTTACTATGTCGGACTTGTCCATAATATGATGTTCAAAAATAAGTGGGCGGAATACGATAAAGTAAATGCACATATGAAAAAACTTGCGGAAGAAGATGCGCAAATCAATTTTATCAATATGGCGCAATACATTACCGCCGATGAATCGGGCTCTACCATGAGCTGGTTCAATGCAGACGGCTTGCATTACGGCGTAGACGGTTATGCCGTATTTAATCGCGAACTTTGCAAGGCTTTGGGCATTGAACGCGTTTCCTCGAAAAACGGGCTCGGCGACGTGACGGCAGAAGGTGCTCCTGCATTCTCGTACAGCGGAGGTTGGGAATTCGATGCGGAAGGTGTGGCTCACAATACGGGAAGGGACGAATCGCAAATTTTCCTCAGCAATTTGTACGCGGCCGATTTCTATGCCGAAGTGAAAATCTCCGTAAACGGCTTGAATAAACAGGACGATTACCCCAAGGCGGGTATCGCCGTCCGTACCTCGACAGCAACTTATTTCTTCGGGCTCGACGCGAGAAAGCTCGATAACACGAATTCCTATAACAATAATTGGAGCAACGTATTCTATCGCCCCGAGACCATCAACAGGGCTTGGTCGGAATACTACAAGGACTATCAGTTCGTCTATGACGCGAGCTACGACTATAACAACAATACTAGCTTTAAGACGCTGGGAGTCGTAAAGGTCGGAACGGCGCTTTATTTCCTCGCCGACGGAAAGGTAGTGAACTGTATCCTCGACGCCTATAAGGCCGATGAAAAAGCGGCGGTGTCCGTGTTCAATTTCAACATGGATATGTACGCGAAAGACCCGACTGTTATTACCGATGCTGCAAAACTGAAAGAGAAGCTCGATTCCTTAAAAATCTATGAAAATTCCGGGAAGAAGATTGACGGCGATATTTCCGATTGGACAGAGGCGCAGAAATCCAATCCTTATGAAATCCCCGTCGCCGACGGCAGAAGTGTGACGATTTATGCGACCATGGACACCGACGGAATTTATGTGTTCTACGACGTCGTTCATAACAGCTATGTTACCGATAAGGGAAATTGGTTTGACAATACAAACTTTGAGATTAAGTTCAAGGATAATATTCAGCGTTATGCTTCGGCATCCGGGCATAATTCGAGATGGGATGTAGCGACTCGCCAAATCAATGCGGCGAAATTTGTATCCAAACAGGAAGACGGAAAATGGCATACCACAGCGGAAGCATTTATCGCGTATTCCTGCATAGACGGAGTGGACGTAAAAGATGCTTATACCATGATGGGCTTTGCCTGGAAAACGGGCGGCGAAAAAGGTTTTGCCTGGGCGGACGGCGATTATTGGTATGGTCCCGAAGCCGACCCCGGACTTAGAAATGTTATTGTTACGGCAAACGGCATTAAGACGGGAACGGAAAGAAAAATCGACGGCGACCTCGTCGATTGGGCGGAAGATACGTTTATACCCGCTAAAACGGCCGAGGGCGTTACGGCAAATTATTCAGCCTTCCTTGGCACTGACGGACTGTATCTTGCGTTAAAGATTGAAGCAAGTAAAATCATCGTGGATCGTACTAACACGGGCGAACTTTGGCATCGGAATACGAATCTTGAATTTTTTGGTACGGACAACACGAATGCGGCACGCATCATAACGTTTGGCGGAAAGGTATATCATACGGGACAAGTTACGGACGCAGCCATAAATTATACGGACGGTGAGGAAAAGGATACGCTCGTATTTGAAATCTTTATCGCCAATGAAAATATGAAGAATATTACGTCTGAAACAAAATCCGTCAAACTTGACTTCGGCGGACAGTTGTATACCGATGCGGCTCAGGAGGCAAATTGGCAGGATTATTTGCGCGGGGCGGATATTTCCAAAAAAGCTCAGGCGTAAGACCTCGAAACAGATTAAAGCGTAAAAGAGCGTTTTAGAAAAAGCGAAAATATTATTTCCCGCCCGCGCTTTACGGGCGCGGGCGGGAAGAAAAATACAAAAAAAGGAGTAAATTTTATGAGGAAAGCAATCAAACTGACAGCTATGCTTCTTGCGGCATTGATGGTAGGCAGCGGACTTTCTGCCTGTAAAGATGATGGTGGCGGAGATGTCAGCATGGACTCTGACGGCAACGTTCGTCCCGGTGCCGACGGACCTACCAAAATTACCTTCTGGGGGTACGGCGACGATAACGAAATTTCCGTGTTTCAACAGCTGGTCAAAGATTTTAACGAGCTCTATGAAGGCGTAATTGAGGTCAACTACGAGACGAAAGCCAATGACAATTACAGCGAAAGCGCGCGTATGGCTCTCAGACAAAACAAGGCGAAAGTGGATATTCTTTACGTCGGCGACTCCGATTTCAAAGCCTATGCGGAGCTCGGTTATCTCGAACCTTTGGACGAATATCTCGCTACGAGCAAGGAAGTCGTGCTCGAAGATATGTGGGAAACCTCGGTAGACCGCTTCAAGTACGACGTGGAGACGACTACACAGGACGGACCTAATGCACATTATTGGGGAATTCCTAAGGACATAGGCCCTACGGTCATCTATTATAACGAAACCTTTTTCAATAACGCGGGCGTAAAGGTTATTTCCGTCGCGGCAGAGGATCTCGACGAATTTAACGCCGGACAGCCCGATTCCCGCGGAAAGACAAAAGCCGATTACGGGATTACCGATACCGTCAAGGAAAAAGGGTATTTTGTCACCAGTGACGGACAGAAATGGTTTAACAATCAAGTGCCTATGAGCTGGGACGAGTGTGTGACGCTCTCGACGATTGTCCAGGAATCCGAACGCGCCAGACAGAAAACGGAAAACTTCTACGGATATTTTACGGAATGGTGGTTTAATTACGGCTGGTCGGTCGGCGGCGACTGTATCGAATACATAGAGACGGACGACGCGGCTTACAATGGCGGCTATTGGGATTTCACCCTGATGGACAACACAAAGAACTATATTGTCGCCGATGACAACGAGGAGGGATATGACATCAACAGCAACCATTACGAAGCCGGTGAAATTATCTCTTGGAACGATAAACTCAACGACCCCGAAACGAATAAGACCGTCCGCTCGTCCATTGTGGCGGACGCGGAGAGCGGGAGACTTAACGAGCTGCCCTCTCAGCGCGAAGCTTTCGTGGAATTTGTCCGTATCGGACAGAAATCCACGGTGGAAGTAGATAACGGTCTGAAAGGATACGGTATTTGTCCCGCTCCTACCTCCCTCGGCGGAGATTCGGGAAAAACGGCGGCTTTTGCGCAGGGCAGCCTCGCCATGCTGGTGGACGGCAGATGGAACGTCGTCGATTTCAGAAAAAAGATGGACGACAAATGGCTTTGGGACGTCGCTCCTCTCCCTCAGTACAAAGAATACGACGACGAGGGCAATATTACCGTACACGGCATAGAGGCGGGACATTCGGGAAGCGTTGCCCTCTGTATCAATGCGAAATCCACTAAAAAAACAGCGGCCTGGAAATTCGCGGAATACATCGGCGGCAAGACGGGACAGACCGCTCAGGCGAAGTCCGGTTTCGCTATTCCTTCCCAGAAAGACCTCGCAAACTCCGAAGTTTTCTTGCAGAGCGACCAAAATCCGAAAAATTCCATTGTGTTCGTCCGTGCGGCGGAGTATGAGACGCCCGGCGACTGGTGGTATCTCAGGGATAAAAAATGGATAGACGACTGGGCGGGCGTTTTGAACGGCGATGTCAGAAACGGTAACAAAACGCTGTCCGAATTTGAAAAAGATACAAAATATCTGAATACCTGGAATATTCTGAAAACCTATACTAAGAAATCCTAATCGAAAAACTTTGATTGGAAAGGAGGACAATGAGATGAACGGAGAGCATAGCACTTATATGGCAGCAGACTCCGGCGGGAAGGCGGAAGCCGTCCTTCCCGCAAAAAGACCGCCGAAAAGACGGGTGAACAAAGAAGAAATTGCGGGGACGGCACTTGCGTCCATTCCTTTGATAGGCTTTCTGATTTTCGGTTTTCTGCCTCTCGTACTGGCATTCGCCATGGCCTTTATGGAGATGCAGGATTTCGGGTTTGAGGGTGCGACCTTCGTCGGGATGGCTAATTTTAAGGAGGTTTTGACCGACCCCTTATTTTGGGACGCCGTGGGTAATACTTTCCTCATGGGAACCAGCACGCTGATTAGTTTGGTTTTAGCTTTAATTATTGCCTATTTCCTCAGTAAACCGATTGTCGCCAAAAAGGCCTTCCGAATGATTTACTTCATTCCTTATGTCTGTTCGGTCGTCGCGGTGACGCTCATGTGGAAATACATGTTCAATACAAACTACGGCATTATCAATCAGATGCTCGGAAGTACGGGCGAAAATGCCATTGATTGGCTGGGCGATTCGAGATACTTTACTTTGGCAGTCATCATTATGAGCGTTTGGTCGGGAATGGGCTTCGGAATCATTCTGTTCACCGCCGCATTGACGGGCGTCAATCAATCGATGGTGGAGGCGTCCAAAATCGACGGAGCGGGGGCGTTCAGACAATTTTGGAATATTGTCCTTCCCTCCATTTCTCCCACCAGCTTTTATCTCCTCGTCATGGGGGTTATCGGTGCGCTGCAATCCTTTGCGACGACGAACGTCCTCGCCTCGGAAGGCGGTCCCAACGGAGACGGTATCACCATTGTATTCTATCTCTATCGAAGGATATTTTCGTATGTCGGCGAAATGGGAACGGCGAGCGCGTCTGCCTGGATTCTCGCGCTTATGATTTTGATTCTTACCGCGATTCAGTTCCTGGTATCCAAAAAGTGGGTGAATTATGACTGATACGACTTTGAAGCGCGACGATATGTCCTTAAAAATTAAAAAATCCAAAGCGAAAAGAATTGCGGGAAAAACGTGCGTATATGCGGTTCTTATTTTCTATGCTATCGTCATTATTTTTCCTTTCTCCGTCGTTCTGATTACATCTTTCAAGACTTGGCAGGACGCTTCCGCTTTGAATTTTGAATGGATTCCCGAAGGGGGATTTGTTTTGGACGGTTATAGGCAAGTATTTACTTATCGGGGAAATATGGACGCGGCTTTACCCACGCTCATCAAAAGTTTTCTCAATACCTTAGTCTATATTCTGCCGCCGACCATCATCGGACTTTTTGCTTCCTCCATTTCGGCGTATGCTTTCGCAAAACTCCGCTTCCGTGCGAAAAACATTATGTACAGCCTGCTTTTGGCTACCATGATGATTCCCGGAACGATTATGATTGCGCCGCAGTTCTCTATTTATGACGCCATCGGCTGGGTAGATACTCCGTTACCTTTGATGATCCCCGGCATGTTCGGCGCGGCGGCATGCGTGTTTTTCATGCGACAATTTTTCATGGGGATTCCCGACAGCATTATAGAGGCTGCTAAGCTGGACGGCGTGGGGTTCGTCGGCATATTCTTCAAAATTATGGTGCCTTTATCGGTGCCGGCGCTCCTTGCTCAGGGACTTTTGGGGTTTATCGGCGGCTATAACGATTATTTCGGACCGTTGATTTATCTGCAATCTTCCGATTTATATAATTTACAGATAGCGCTGAAAGTCTTTGCCAGCGCTTACGGAGATGAACCCAATGTCGTCATGGCGGGCACCATGGCTGCATTGATTCCTACGTTAATCATTTATTTCATCGCACAAGATTACTTTATCGAAGGTATCGCTGCCAGCGGTATCAAGCAATAAACTCGAAACAAGCTCAATCTAAATTAAATAATCTCAATCTAAGCTAAGCAAGCTCACTCTATTAAGGAGGATTTTATGAGAAAATCTTTGAAACTTCTTTCTTTGTTTCTCGCGCTCAGTATGACGGGAAGTATCCTTTCCGCCTGTGGAGATAATAAAGGGGATTCGGGCGACGATACAAATACGGCGGAAACGTTCGATTATGCAACGGAAATGCTCAGTAAAATGGATAACGTCAGCACGGGGTACAACAGCAGTCTCTTTTATGTGAATACTTTGGAATTTCAGATTGCCGATCCTTCTGTTATCTATGTTACGGAAGGGGAAGATGCCGGATATTTCTATGCCTATGGCACCAGCGACGAAATCGGCTGCCACGGTATTCAGGCTTGGCGCTCGAAAGACCTTTCGCATTGGGAATGTACGGGTATCGCTTTCCTGCCCGATTATTCGGTCGCTTGGGCTGTGAATAACTATTGGGCGCCCGAGGTCATTTACGATTCGGCGGAAAAACTCTATTATATGTTCTATAATGCTTATAATATGAACGATAATAACCGCTTATGCCTGTCGGTGGCTTATTCCACCTCTCCCGCGGGACCCTTTATTTCTCCCGACGGGCGCAAAGATGCGGACGGCAATATGCTCTCCGCCGGCAAGCCCGTGTATGACGTCACGACGAACAATCCCGTCGTTGCAGAGCTGGATAAGGAAAATCCCGGATTTGCGAAAACGCACGCGCTCGACGCAAGTCCCTTTATCGACCCCGCGACCGGAGACAGGTATTTATATTTCAGCTACTATGACGATTACGGCGAAGGTTCCTTCATTTACGGCATGAAAATGAAGAATTGGTTTACGCCCGATTATACGACGATGACTATGCTCACCTATCCCGGATATAACAATGTGAAAGCCGGCATTGACCGCGATATTACCCAGCAGGCCAGCGAGGGCAACGTCAACGAGGGTCCGTTCATGGTGTACCACGACGGAAAATATTATATGACGTTCAGCGTTTTTGGGTATCAGGATTCGAATTATCAGGTGAAACAGGCAATTGCGGATTCTCCGCTCGGAGTATATGAAAAGGTTTCCCCCGATGACGGCGGCAAAGTGATTTCTACGGATACTGTAAATTGGAGCCACATCGTCAGTGCGGGACATCACAGCTTTATTCAATGCGGCGATGAAACTTTTATTGCTTACCATACTTTCAAGGACCGCAACAGCATCGCGGGAGGCCGCGCTTTGGCGGTGGATAAGGTGGTATGGATGAAAAATAATGCCGGACAGGACGTCATGTATACCAACGGTCCGACGTATTCCGTTCAGCCGCTGCCCGAATCCCTTTCGGGGTATAAAAATATCGCGCCGAGTGCAAAGGTGACGGCGGATAAAACCTCCTCCGACAGCGATGTGGCGTTGCTTACGGACGAAATCATCAAGTATCAGGACCTCGACCTAGCGGAAGAATATACCGCCGATGCGGGTGTATCTACCATAAAATTAGAATGGGATAACTTCCGTACCGTCCGCGGATTGATGGTATATAATTCTTACGATTATGAAAACACGTTTGTCGCAATCGATAAAGTGGAATTTGAATATCTGAAAGCGGACGGTTCTACGGGAAAAGCCGTCATTGAAAATCTCGAATATGATTGGAATTGGAATTTCGAGGACGACAATTTATTCATGCGTCCCGGCGGAGCCGCTATCGCAGAATTTTATGAAATGCCCGTGAAATCGATTACGATTACTGTACAATCGGCTCAGGGGGCAGAAAATCTGTCCATCGGAGAAATCATCGTTCTCGGAAAGGATACCGCTTGTCCGGGAATCAGCGAATTCAAAGAATATACGTACAGCAATCCCTCTTACGGTTCGTCCCATATTGTCATGGACAGCGAAAATTTCGGTAGTGTTCCCGGAACGGGACTTTCCACCTATTACGGTTATGACCTTTCGCACGACGACGGTACGGAGGACGCCTATATAGAACAAAACGGCGTCAGCGACCAATACGCTTATTTCAAAGATGTTTATTCGACATCTTTCTATATGGAAGCAGAATTTACCGTCACGGCGGATAAGCCTTTCTCCAACGACCAATTCCCTAAATTCGGTATCGCAATCAGTTGCGACGACGAGGAAAACAGCAATACCATTTTCTATTATGTGGACGCCGTAAACTATTCCAATCAAGTTGTGGGATGCGCGCAGAGAATGCTCGATAATACTAACTGGGACTGGAATGCAACCGAACAGACGGTGGCGGTGGACGGAATCCGATACACGGACGGAAATTATGTAAAGCTCGGCGTGCTGAGACTGGGAAAAGAATTTTATCTCATCTGTAACGATAAGGTGGTTATTTATTACAGCAGTTTCAATATTTTCAACGATGAGCAAAAGGCTGCTGCGGGCTTTTTGTCCTTCAATACGCCGATGAAGATTAAAAACTATTCCGTGTCCGACGACGAGGCAGTTCTCGAAGAAATGAAGCACAAGTATGCGGACAGCATGAACGGAGAAACGTTCGGTTCCGCGGGGAGTTACAGCACTACGAGCGGCTGGGATTTGACGAACGACCGCGGCGAAACGCCTTCGGCGGTACAGTCCTCCACGGGCGATCAATACGCTTATTTTAAGGATATCAATTCCACGAGCTTCTATGTAGAGACGGAAATTACCGTGTCGAAGGATTTAGGCGATTCCTTCCCGAAATTTGGGCTCGCGGCAAGGGTCGGAGATAACACGCTCTTTTTCTATATCGACGGTTCAAGCAATTATAACGCCCGGCGCGTGGGATATGTATCCCGTAACGATAAGGGCGAATGGGCTTGGGGAACGAACGATAACAAGGAACAACAGGTAGATATAGGAAAGTATACGGACGGAGAATATGTCAAATTGGGAATGCTCCGAGACGGAAATACTTTCAAGCTGTATGTCAACGATCAACTCATTTTCACTGTGACAGATGTGCGCGGCTTTGGCTCCGACAAGGCGAGCGTTGCCGCAGTGCTTACTTTCACGACCGGAGTCACAATCAGAAATTATTCCGCGACGACAGATATAGCTTCTGTCGAAAAGTAAAATTGTTTTCCCCTCCTCTTTGTTGAGGAGGGGAAAAAGAAAACAAGAGACGAAGGGCGGAGAAACTCCGCCTTTTATCAAAAAAAGGAGACAGAGATGAAAAGAGAAAGAAATGAATATCCCCGTCCGCAATTCCGGCGGGAGGAATGGCTTCCGTTGAACGGGGAGTGGGAGTTTGCCTTCGACGACGACAACGAAGGTATTAAAAGAGGATATTATAAGGGCGAAAGAGCATTGGATAAAAAAATCCAAGTGCCGTTCAGCTATCAGTACGAGGCGAGCGGAATCGAAGAAAAAGAAAACCATGAAGTTGTATGGTATCGCCGCTTTTTTGAAATATCCAAGAGCGGCAAACGCGCTCTGTTGTGCTTTAACGGCTGTGATTATATCGCGGACGCATGGGTGAACGGAATACATGTCGTATCGCATACGGGAGCGTTTGCGCCCTTTTCCGCCGATGTGACGGATTGCCTGAAAGACGGGAAAAATGTAATCGTGGTGAGGTGCTGTGATCCGCTCGATCCGACGATTCCGAGAGGGAAACAGAGCTGGACGGGAAAGAGTTTCGGGTGCTGGTATCTTCCCAATACGGGAATTTGGCAAAGTGTCTGGCTGGAATTTTTCGGGGAGGATTGCATCGAGAAATATTCCTTGATTCCCGACATAGATACCTGCTCGTTTTCGGGAGAAATAAAGACTCTGTACGGACTTGCGGACGAAGCGGAAATAGAGGTATCATACAAGGGAAAAAGAGTCAAGAAACAGAGGTTTTCGCTCGACGGGAAGTATACGAGATATACCGTGCGGATGATGGAGCTGGATTTTGTGGACGAATCTTTCTATTGGTCGCCCGAACAACCGAATTTGTTTTATGTGGATTTTCGGTTGTATAAGGACGGAAAAAAGATTGACGAGGCGCATACGCGGTTCGGAATGAGGAAAATTTCAGTGGACGAAGGCGGAAATATTTGCCTGAATAATGCTCCGCTGTATCAGAGGCTCATTTTGGATCAGGGATATTGGAATGAGAGCGGATTAACGCCGCCGTCTGTGGAGGCGTTGAAAAAGGACATTCTGTTGTCCAAAGAAATGGGCTTTAACGGGGCGAGGAAACATCAGAAATTTGAGGACCCGTATTTCTATTATTATGCGGAGGAACTTGGCTTTTTAACGTGGTGCGAAATGCCTTCAGGATATAACTATAATGCCGAGGAGGTATTTGCGATAACGAAGGAATGGCAGGAAATACTCTCACAGGCAAAAAACTTTACGAGTAATATTTGTTACGTGCCGTTAAACGAAAGCTGGGGCGTGAGAAAGATATTGGTGGACGAAAGTCAGAAGAATTTTGCAAGAACGCTGTATTATTTGACTAAAACGGTAGACGGGAGTCGATTGGTAAGCAGTAATGACGGTTGGGAGATGCCGGACACGACAGATATACTCGCGATTCACGATTACGCCTACGACAGCTCGGAATTCGGCGAGAAATACCGCAGAGAGAATTACGATACATTATATCCTCAACGCCGTAAGTTGATGGCAGAGAACTGTATATATGAAGGGCAGCCGGCGTTATTGACGGAATTTGGCGGAATCGCAATGCAAAGGGAAGCGAAGGACGGAAATTGGGGATACAATACGGGAGCAAAGTCGGAAGAAGAATTTTTGAGCCGATATAAAAATCTCATGGACGGGATTTATGCACAAAAGGAATTACAGGGCTTTTGCTATACGCAACTTACGGACGTACAACAGGAGGTCAACGGATTGCTGTATCCCGACCGTTCGCCAAAATTTGAAATATCCAAAATTAAAAAAATTACCGAACATAAAGATTGAAAAGATATAAGTTTATTTCTCTATATCATGTCTGTAATTTTTTGGATTTATACCTTTACGTGCCTTAAAAAACTTATTGAATTGCGGGTAGTCGGTAAAGCCGCATAAAAAAGCGATTTCCTTGATCGGTAGTTTTGTTGCCGTCAATAGCTTTTCAGCATATTCTATTCGTTTATTCAAAATATAGTGTTTGGGCGATATTCCCGTTTTCGACTTGAATAATTCTCGAAAGCGGGAATTGCTATACCCGGTCGAATTTGCAAGTTTTTCGAGGTCGATTTCCGTGGAAAAATATTCGTTTATATAGATATATGCATATTCGATTGGATCGAAACCGGACGCCAAAGGATTATACCCGCGGCTTCGGTAGCTCGTGACAAAAAATTCAGTCAGAGTAGCCTCTATTACTTTATTATAAAGATAGTTCTTGTCGCGGTATTCGTCCGCGATTTTTTCTATTAACCGAAAAACGGATAGGTTGAAATCTTTGAATTGTTTAGGGGCGGGATCCATAGGAAAATCTTCTGCATCAAATCCGACGGCGACTAATTTTGCCGGAATCTGATGGTGTTCATCATGAACCGTTCCCGGCGGATAGAGGATATAGCTATTATTACCAAAATAAAATACGTCCCCGTTACGTACATTATCGGTATAGGCCAAAAATTGACCGCTTTCTATATAGGCGGAACTTTTTCCATACATGGAATATCCCTGTGCGTTTATATAATAGACGAACTCATAGACGTTATGCACGTGCGGGTTTACCGTTAGGGGGCGATTATAAGTATTTATATGTATGAATCTCAATTTCATCATTACACCTCTGTATTTATTATAAAACATTGCTTAAAAAAAAGCAATAGAAAAAATAGAATCGTCGAAAATCACATTTTTATAAGGCTTTTCACCATTGAATTTACTAATGTTTTCCGTTATACTAATACGCGAGGAGGGAAGAAAATTTTATGACAAAACTAAAAAAATTTTCGTCTGAATATCCGCTTGGGCATAAAAAAGTACGAAAAAAATGGACTTCTCGCGATTTTACACTCTTTTTTATCGCTTGTGCGGGTGCAGTGTTTCTCTTTGTGTTCGCATATATTCCCATGGCGGGTATTCTTATCGCCTTTAAGGACGATTCGCAGTATTTTAACATTTTCGAGGTAATCCAATACGGCTCATTTGTCGGATTTAACAATTTTTTAGAATTTTTTCAGGATCAAAAATTTTGGGACGTCGTCTTGAATACGTTGGGACTGAATTTGTTGATGCTACTTATCAATTTCCCCGCGCCAATTATTTTTGCATTACTCTTAAATGAAATTTCTCATCGGAAATACAAAAAGACGATACAGACACTTTCCATTTTTCCGCATTTTATTTCTTGGGTTGTCTTCGGGGGGATTGTTATTGCTTTGACAGATATGACTACGGGGATAATTAATCCGCTTTTATATGCGTTGGGTATCGGCTCCCGCGATAATCCGATCAATCTTTTGACCGCAGATTATTTTTGGGGACTCATGATTATCGTCTCTATGATTAAAAGCGTGGGCTGGGGGTCCGTTATCTACTTAGCTGCCATTACAAGTATTAGTCCGGAAATGTATGAGGCTGCTCAACTCGACGGAGCAAATCGATTTCACTGTGCATGGAATATCACTTTGCCGTCTATCGCTCCGACAATTACCGTATTTTTGTTGTTGAATATTTCCAATCTGCTTTCAAATAGTTTCGAGCAATTCTATATTTTGCAAAATCCCGCAAATATCTCCCGTAGTGAAGTTTTGGCTACATATATCTATCAGATGGGCATGATAGAGCGAAAGTATTCCTATACCACGGCGATGGGATTATTTGAATCCTGTTCGGGAATTGTTCTGATGCTTACGGCGAATGCAATCTCCAAAAAAGTGGCGGGAAGGGGGTTATTCGGATGAACGGAAGAAAAAAATTACACCGCCTTACGGTATTCGATTATATTAATTATGCCTTTTTGCTGTTATGCGTGGTCGTCATGATTTATCCGTTTGTCTTTGTGCTCGGAGGTTCCTTTTCGGACGGGCAAGATTACATGAACGGCGGCGTATGGCTACTGCCACGCGTTTGGACATTCGCCAATTATCAGGTAATTGTATCCGATAATCTTTTATGGATCGCTTATCGAAATACAATGATTCGGACACTTTTTGGTTCCTTGTTCTCTCTGTCGTTTACTTCCTTAGTCGCTTACGCGATGAGCCGAAAAGAATTGAAATTTCGCGGATTTTTTCAAATTTTCAATCTCATCACGATGTTTTTCGGGGGCGGACTCATTCCTTATTTCGCATTAATTAATTTCCTCGGTTTGTATGATAATTTTCTGGTTTATTTTATCCCCTCATTATATTCCGTATACAATATGATTATCATTACCGGCGGGTACGCTTCGGTATCCGAAGAAATGCACGATTCGGCTGTCATTGACGGAGCGGGAGAATTGAGAATATGGCTCCAAATCTATTTTCCGCTTTCAAAAGCGGTGCATGCCACCGTTTTATTGTGGCTGGCGGTAGGAAACTGGAACGCTTATTACGGAACTATGATATACACCCGCGGCGGTCCGGATGTAATTATGTTGCAATATTACCTGATGGGCGTCATCAATAAGGCGGGATATACGCCAGATGTGGGCGGGGAAATTCTCGAACGGGTTACCTCCAAGACGGTAAGTTATGCGGCTATCGTCATTGCCATGCTTCCGATTTTGTTCGTCTATCCGTTTTTGTCAAAGTATTTTACAAAGGGCGTGTTTGTCGGCTCTTTGAAAGGTTAAAAACAAGGAGGAATTTTATGAAAAAACTCAACAAATTTTTTGCGGTTTTTTGTGCGGCTATCGCCGCAGTTGTTTGCGCGGGTTGCGGCGGGGGAATCTCGAAAGCGACGCTCACGTATCCCGATTATCCCAATGCCGATCCGACGAAGGATAGTTGGACGCAGTGGGAGGAAGAGGACAAAGTCACCATTAATTGGTACGTCGATTTGGCAGGTTGGAGCAATAATTCTAGTTCCTTGATCAGTAAAGAGATTTATCGACGTACAGGAGTGAACATTGTATTTGAAACCCCTGCCAATGCGGACGGTTCCAAATTATCCACCATGATGCAGACGAATACTTTCACCGACGTCATTTCGATTGCCGCAAATACACAGGAAAGAATCAAGCTGGCAGAAGCCAAGAATTATATTTATCCTATCCAAGAGCTGGCAAAACGCTGGGCCCCGACGCTTTTGACGAGGCTCGACGAAGAAATGGCAGAGATGTATGCGGCTTCCGATGGAAATTTATATGGTATTCCCAATCACTTTTATTCTACCGTACAGGTAAACGAGTATAAAGACATGGGATATTCTCTACTTTCCAATGGGGGAATTGTAGCCCGAAAGGATTATTTGGACGCTTATTACGACGCTATGTATGCCGCCGATCCGAACTGGAATCCTGCCTCTGTCTGTACTCCGCAGGGCGTTATTGATATGTGTCTTTGGGTAAAGCAAGAATATGGATTGAAAAATGATAATCCCACCGTCTGTTTGTCTCCGTTTGAATCACACCGTACTACGGGAAGTGTGGGCCTTCGCTGGTTGATGGAGTATTTTTCTGTGCCCGAGGAGGATGCAGAAGGGAATTATGTATATCAATATGCACAACCCGAATTTGAAGAAATGATGGTCTGGCTTAACGAGCTGTATCGAAACGGTCTGATGACTTCGGGAAATCTGACGGCGACGGCTTCGCAAATAGGCGGATATATCCAGAACGGGTTGCCGTTTATCTATATCGGTTCTCCTCAGGATATGGGAAGTTATTTCAAAAATTGGAATATCAAAAAGACGGACGGGGTGTATAACTATAAGGGGAAACAGTATGTTCCCATCGTGTTCGGAAATTCCGCCGGCGACGTACCGCAAATTTCCGTTACCGGAAATTCTTATATGTTCTCAATGATAACCAATAAATGCAAGCGTCCCGACCGTGTAATCCAGCTATTTGATTTCCTCTATTCGGAGGAGGGACAGAAGCTGCTCGCCTACGGAGTAGAGGGAGAAAATGCGTCGGATACCGAAGGTACCTTCTATTATACTGTAAAACCGGGAGAAACCACGACGATAAACGGAAAAGAGACGGTTGCAAAATACGGACAAATCGAATATACCGATGCAGTCAAAGCGGCGTTCAATTCCAACAATACTTCTTCTTATGGATTTTTCTCGCCTAACGTTCTTTATAATCCAATGTATGTCAACCTTTCTTCGGTACGCGGAGGAGCTTATAATACCTATTCCAATTATGTGACTTATAATCTGAAAGCGGGGCTGATTCCCTATACGTATAGTTATCGAGGCTTTGAATTTGAACTTGATCCCACGGGGGAAAATTATTCCAAAGTAGTAGATATACAAAATAATCTTCGGTTGCTTTGGAACGAATATTATGCGGAAATCATTTGCGCGGGAAGTGCAGAGGCCGCAGCTTCTATCGTACAGGATACTTTGGCTTCGGCCAAGCGGAAGGGATATGAGACCTTTATTGAATATAAAAACGAAAGTTTTCAGGCCTATAAACAAAAAGCGGGAATTGCTTTCTCCTGGCCGCCCAATGATCCGGAATCGGATTATCATAATCTGAAATTTACAGGAATTTACGGGGATTATTCCTATAATAAGGAAATTCCCTATGACGTGGAAATTAAGTAATCGAAAATAGAGGAAATCATGAAAAAAATTATTATCGATACGGATATCGGAGACGATATCGACGATGCTTTTGCGCTTCTGACCGCACTCTCCGAGCCGGAGCTGGAAATTCTCGGGATTACCACCGTGTTCAAAAATACTCCGCAGCGCGCGCAGATTGTCAGATATCTACTCCGTTTGGCAGGAAAGGAGACTATCCCCGTCTATGCGGGGATAGAAGTTCCCCTGAACGGTTTGATTGAAAAGTGGAACTATGAACAATACCAAGAAGACGGAAAGATCCGAATCCACCATTATCTCGACGAAATGGCTTCGGAAAAGTACGCTCCGGGAAATGCAGTGGATTTCATCCTTGAAACGGCGGCAAAATATCCGGGGGAAGTAACGCTCGTTGCCCTCGGTCCGTTTATGAACGTTGCGGCAGCTAAAAAGAAAGATAATGAGAGATTCGCCCTTTTGAAGGAAGCGTATATTATGGGCGGGCAGCCCATGGATACATATCCCGAATGGAATGTACGGGTTGACCCTCTGTCTGCCTCAGAATTTTTTTCGAGCGGTCTGCCGATCACATGCGTCGGGTTGAACGTGACAGTATCCTGTAAGCTATATGAAAAGCAAATAGAATGTTTGAACAAATTTACTTCTCCCGCTGTCGCAGCGGTACGGAATATGATGCGAGTATGGATAGAAAGTAATAATCCTAAAACGGACTTTGGCAATAAACGGTATCCCACGATGCACGATCCTCTGTGCGTGTTATCGTTGGCGTATGACGACATATGTCAATTTGAAGATATGCACATTTCGGTCAAGGAAAACGGAATTACCGTTCGGGAAAAGGAAGGCTCAAAGATAAGAATGGCCGTTTTAATCGATCTCGAAAAATTTTACGAGCGATTTTTCGGGGCTTTGAAAAGGCTGGAAGAAAAGCAGACAAGGAGGAAAATAGTTTGATCGGTAAATTTATAAAAACAGTCGTCTCTGTCGTAACGAGCATCGTTTTTGCTGTGGGCGGAGTATCGTTTTTGGAAAGGACACAGGCGGACGAAAAAGCTCCGTTGACATTGGAATTGACGGAAGAACATAGGGGAAGCGGCTCCGACTATTTGGAAATAGAATTTGACAAACAAGAAATTAAAGGGACTCATATCGGTATAAAGATAAATCCCGTATATGCCGTAGATCAGAACGGCAACAATCCTGTATGGTCCATGTTCCGATTTATCTTTACCGATTCCGACGGAAATACGTGGGATACAGATAATTTCAACGGCGAAGATACAACGATTTCCGCCGCAACGACAGACGGAACAAAGACTTCCGTGACTTGGATGTATTCCTATCTTTGGCCGAAACAGGGATTTTACGGCACGATGTATCTTCCTTGGTATCGCACGAATGGAGGGTCGGAGAAAAATCCTACGAAAGCGCCCTCGGATATCGTCAAAGTACGTATACAACACAATTCTTCGTATACGACCGCGCGCAGAGAAATGCTGGCCCATTTCTTCTGTCTGACCGATGCGATTGTCGATGAAACAGAAAAAATCGAAAGAATCGGCGACGTCAAAATACTCGAAGATTTCGATGCGGATTTATTAAACGTAACGGAAGAAAAAATTTTGTACGATTTTTCGGCCACGGATTTAGAGTCGATCGTATGGAGCGATAACAAAGCCATGAATGCGAGATTTGCGACACAGGAAGAAATCGACGATATTGAGGAGACGGAGAAAAATTCCGCCGAAAATTCTTGGAAATCCCGTTTTTCCGTAAGCGGGCAGAAGTTTGCCTATAATCCTGTTGCCAATATATCGGGATACGGAAACGCTTTGAAGTGGGAATACGGAAGCTATTATGACGAATATGATTCCGCACTCAATTCCTACGGTTCTTTGGGAGTAACGTTATCTGGTGATAAACAGGATTTTGCGGGGGCGCTCGGCTTGACGGTATGGGTAAAAAATCCGCAATCCTATCCCGTCAGTTTCAATCTAGAATTTTCGGAAGCCGAAGAGGGCGGTGCCGAACGTTGGAATTTGAACGGAACGCTTTATCGTACCTTATGGTTTTATGATACCGTTACGGGAGAAGAGTTTTCCGCATCGACTTTGAATGTGGCATATATTCCGGCCTCTTTCTGCGGTTGGGTGCGTATTCCGTTCTCTCAATATGCCTGCCCCGATTGGAGCATGGCACTCGAATATACGGACGGGATTTATGATGAAAATAAACCTCATACCAATATTTATATTACGAGCCAGTTCGTCGTAAACGACAACGTGACTATGTATTTTGATAATATAGGACTGTATTATTCTGAATTTGAAGCAGGAAAGTTGTTCGATAGAACGCTGCCGAGCATAGCGGAATGTCTGGGAGGCGAAAAATGAAATCTTTCGGAAAAAAATTATGTATAACCGCGGCGCTTTCGCTTATTTTTCTCTTTGCCTGCGGTTGCTCGGATATGGAAGGAACGAATAAACACAAACCTATTACGGGCATAGATCCTTGCTTTGAGGAAAATCTGGGATATTATAACGAATCTCCTAATGTCGTCCGCATGGGAAACATACAGTATATGTTTTATACCCGAAATGCAAATATCAATGACAATACTTCCGATACGATTGCCGTGCGGCGCGCCGAATGGCGGGACGGAAAGTGGAATTACGGTGAAGCAAAAACCGTTCTTTCCGTCTCGGACAACGGATGGGACAGCGGCTCGGTGTTTTCGGCAGACGTCGTAAAAGGAGAGTTTCTCTACGAGGGCGAGACTTATGATTATCTCATGGCGTATGCGGGATCGAAAAAGTCCAATCGGAATAACGCGGAAATAGGTTTTGCCGTAAGCGATTCGATAGATGGTACCTATATCCGAGTGGGAAAAAATCCCGTCGTGGCTTACGATAAGACGGAGCAAACGCCCGTCGGGCTCACTAATTATAAAGGCGTTACGGAACCTTCTCTCGTCAGCTACGACAAAAAGGGGAAATTGACTTTGTTCTACTCTTTTTACGGGAAATTTAATTGCAGCTACGGGATAGAAATGGATTGTTCCGATCTTGGCAGTATTATCCGCGGAGGGAGAATGAAAATCAATGTCTCGGGGCTGGCGGACGGCAGTGAAAACACGACGCTTTACAGTGCCGATTATGCCTACGATCCCGACGAAAATTTGTATGTGGTATGCCGCAATTACTCCGGAACGGTCAGCGGTCTTCCCGCCGTATCGGAGGCAGTGCAGCCGGTGATAGCTTCCGCAGACAGAATTTTTGAGGTGAGCGATAATGCTCCGATGGAATCGGCGGACCCTGTTTGGACGCTCTATAACGCAAAACAGCGGCGAATCGGAGCAATTCATACCGCAGTAGACGACGAGGACGATTTTTCTCGCTCGGGCGGTTATAAGCGCATTTATAACGGGTGTATCGCTTCTGATGAATACGGATATACCGTTTCATCGCGAAGTGTGGATATATATTTCACGTCCTCGGCCGTCAGCGGCGACGAAGGACTGATCGGCGATGAATACCTCTATACGCCGATGATTCACGAATTTCCGCTCGAAAGGGGGTAAAGCCATGAAAAAAATATATAAAAGCGCGTTTGCGGCATTGCTTGCGGCGGGAATTGTTTTTGCTCCGATGGGTTTTTCAAAAACCGAAGCGGAGAACGTACAGACGGAGAAACTCGATTTGGGAAACTACTATGCTTTTTGGACGGATTGGGAAGGAATGGAAGATACCGTCTTGGCGGAGGGCACCACGGAAACCTATTCGTTCGACGACAGGCGCTGGAACGGACTTCCGTCCGTGTGTCTGACGGAGGGCGGACGGCTTTGGGCCGGCTTTATGACGGGCGGGTACGGCGAACCTGACCCTTTGAATTACAATGCCTTTCATTACAGTGACGACGGAGGGAAAACATGGTCGAAGGAGAGTCTTGTAATCGATCAGAAAGACGAGGAAAACGGAATTTATCAGCCGCACCTTTTCATGCACGACGGCAAGTTACAGCTCTGGCTGAACAACAGCGGACAGAATGTTATCTATTTGGAAAACCCCGATTGCGAAAATCCTTCGGAAAATCTGAAATTAAGCAAAGCGACAAAGGTCCTGAATTATAATTCTGCGCATAGACCTACGATTTTGAGCGACAAATGGGATAATATTTGGCTTTTTTCCGCGGAAAATTCCTCCTCGGATTCCAATGCGATTTATGCTTCTACGAACGGACAAAAATGGGAACAGTATTCTTCGGTAAATTCTTCCAACGGGAATAGAAAGTGGTGGGAAGCGCAGATCGTCGAATGTGCTGACGGTTCACTCCTGCATGTTTCCAGATTGGAAAACGGCGCGGAAGGCGGAATACAGCTCGCTTGGTCTTACGACGGGGGAGAAACTTGGACGGATACACATGCGAATAACGGCCGTCCCTTCCTTTCGTATAGCAATAAGTCGCATATTCAGCGGTTGGATAGCGGTAACCTTCTGTTTATCGTCGGCTGTTCTACGAGCGGCAGAGAGAATTTGACTGCTTTTTTAAGTGAGGATAACGGTAAAACGTGGCCGTACAGTTTAAGCCTCGATGCGCGCGACCATTTCGGGGACTGGTTTGGCAGCGGATATCCGGAAGCTGCAAATTTGCAGGGGGAAAACGGAGAAATCTATGTCGTTTGGGACGCCCGTTTCAGCTATACCGAAATCGCCTGCGCAAAGTTTACCGAGGCGGATATCCGAGCGGGACGAATCGTGACGGAGGGATGTTATACTTACAATACGGTAGTTAGAAACGCCAATGTTCAAGGGAACATCATTTCCGATATCGAAGGCGTGAAAGAGGAATTTGAGAAATATATAACGGTGGAGCTCGGCGCAGAGGAAGCGGACATCAATTCTCGCCTTCCTTCCCGACTGACGGCAATCGACGGAGAAAAGACATATTCTCTTAATGGAACGTGGGTTTGTCCCGACTATGATTCAAGCCGAGCAGGCAGATATACATTCCGTTTCGATACGCCCGATCTTCCCGTTGCAGTAGGCGACAGCTACGGTTATCTGACCGTGAACGTCGAGGTTAAGGAAAAGAAAGATAAAGGCTGCGGGTCCGTCGGAGTCGGAGGAGCTTCGCTCGTCGTCGCTCTGGGGGTAGTCCTTCCAATAAAAAAGATAAGGAGAAAATAAGATGAAACGAAGAACAAAAAATTTGACGTCCGTTTTTTGCGGCGCCGTCTTTGCCTTGGCGCTCATTGTAGGAGGCTCGGTTGTTGCGTCGGAATTGAAAGAAGTTCCCGCCGCTGCGGCGTCGCACGGGGTAAAAATTTCTGCGGACGATTTTGACGATACATCATTTGTGCTTTCTTCCTCTACTGCCGATGCCGGGGGGCTTCTCTATTCGTTTGCGGGCGCAGAAAGTCTTTCTCTTGCCGGAAAAACGGGACTTGCCATACGGGTGAAAAATCTTTCGGCCGAGGAATATAAAATCAATCAATTCCGCGTATATACAAAGGATTCTCCCCTCGTATATTCTCCCTACAATTCGACGATTCCCTTTCTTTGGATGAGCGGAGGGCTTACGGAAACTTCGCATAATGCCCGCTATCTTATCATTCCAGCAAATTTCGACGGATATATGCTTCTTCCCTTCGATCAAATGGTCGTCATCCGAAATTCGTCAAATGCATGGGATTGGAATGCAAGAACGCATTTGAGCGCTGAGGGAGAAGGTGACAATGCTCTGCCGACGGGAGAATGTAATCAGGTCGCTTTCTTTTCTTTGGCCTCTACGCAGGGAAAAGAACTCATGCTCGGAGAACATACGACATATATCAAACAGGAAAGCGATTATATAAAGGATGAAGGAACTACGGCCGATTTACAAACGGCGGCAAAACCGAGCAGTGAACCGTTGATGACCGTCGCTTCCGTAACGTCGCTTACATGTAATTTTTCGGGAGACGAACACGTTCGTTTTTCCTCGCCGTCAAAGAGTATTCCTTACGGTTATAGTCTGACGGTTCCCGCGACCTTCGATTTCGACTATGCACATGGAAGCATAACGATAGGCGAAGGGGACGACAAAATCGTGCAAGAAAGGTTACAGATAAAAAATACTTATAGACAAGATACCGTTTTTGAGGTCTTTACGGAGAGCAAAGAAATAAATCTCGACGATTCCTCCCGTATTCTCGACCCCGAAGACAACGGAACGACTTCAACGAATTACGGAGGCTCGTTTCCTTTCGCTTCGACAATTTCTGCGGCAGGATCCGACGGAATGGTTTTTCGCGTGCGCAATACGATGAATACGGAATATCTCATCGATACGTTATATATCAACGGAACGGGCGGGGCTCAGTGGTCGTTGCTGAATTCTGATGTGACCTACATAAGTATAGACGGGACAGTCTCTTTCTATTGTCCGGGCGGCGGAGAAACGGTAAAATATCGCAATACCCGCATCCCCGCGCTTTTTGACGGATATATGGTGATTCCTTTTTCCGAGCTGGTAGCGACGCATGTAGATTCGACGATCGACGATGCCTATAATTGGAATCGTTTTGAAAAAGATAAACTCATAAAGGGATCTTCGGACGTCTGGACGGCTTATCCCGACGGCGGAATTACGGGAATAAACATTTATTTCAAGACCGGGAGCGGAAATGAAGGCCGAAACGAATTGATTTTGGGAGAGGCAGGCGTCTATACAGGCGAAGCGGCGGAATTTCGCCTTTCCGATTCGACATGCTTTGACGGAACGATAAAATCGCTTACGGCAAACGGCGGACTCGTCACAATTTCCGCATATCCTGAGACGGTATCCGCGGTTACTTTGAAAGTAAATGGAATGGTCGGCGTTTCGGACGATTCTCTTTCATTAAATTATGCTTCATCCGAAATACAGCTTACTTACGGCGAAAAGCTCTCTTTCGAGCCCGTAGTTTCTTTGGGCTATGCACTGAATAGGATAGAACTTGGCGGAGACGGAACGGGAACGCTCGAAGAACCTCTGTTCATCAACCTCGACAGGGATGGCGGAAATTACGAACTCGATTTTATTACCGAAGAAATTTTGAGCTTTCAGGCGGGTGACGGACAGATTGTATCGCTTCAGGATAAAAAGGGCATTAAGGTCAAGGTAAACAATTCGGGGGATTCCGCGGTCGAATACCGCATTATTATCACGGACGGAGAGCGACAGTATATCGCTTCTTCCGTGGGGGTAGGTCTTTATGAAACGGAAAATATTGTGGTTTACGGAGATGTTTTCAGTATTCCTGCGGGATATGAGGGAACGGTCTATATTCCGTTCAACGTTTGGCGCGGATCGACTTACGGCGGCGTGCAAAACCTTCCCTTCGATTATGGCGAAGGAGAAAAGCCCGAGGAAGTCACGGGAAAGATTTATGTTGATTGCCGCAGCGGTCAGGATAAAGAGAGGTTGCAGTCTGCTTTTAAGGACTGGACGTACGTAAATGAACTTCCCGCTCCTTCAAAAGCAGATGTCTCCGAGGCCGATTTATATATGGAAGGAGATCGGGATTTTATCGGCGGCATGCTCTCGGACCCGGATACCACTATGGCGGCAACTGACGCCGGGCAGGCAAAGGCGATTCGGATTACGCCGTCGGAAGAGCTTGCTTTCGGCGTCGCGGGATTTGCGGTACGGGTGAAAAATATCAGCGGCTCAGATTTCGGCATACGGGGATACTTTATCGGTTCAGACAATAAAACTTATGTCCCGACCGCCAAAAACTACTATACATTGATAGCGAAAGACGGTACGACGGAAAATATTGTGGATAATAATCGCAATATTATTATTCCGAAAGATTTCGACGGAACTTTCGTCATTCATTTTGCCGATTTCGCTACGGATTCCGTTACTGCCGGACAGACGCAAAATATATTGAGAGAAGGACTTTTTATCAAATATTTTAATTTCTATTCCGCCGGTACGGCCGGAAATGGAATTTTATTCGGAAAAGCCGCCGTTATCGATTATAGCGGTACGGCATCGGCGGTCGATTGTTTTACTCCTCTGACCGTTTCCGATCCCAACGCCGGCGGCGCGTTTTCCTTGAAAGAAATTCGTGCCGTTTCCGTAAATAGTGAAAATAAAGAAGCTGTTATTTCTCCTTCCGAGGTCATTTTCGGGACGACGACCGTTTCTGTATCCCCCGTAAAAGATAAATTGATTACTTCCGTAATCGCGCCGGAGGGCTGTACGGTATCCGATAACCGAGACGGGACGTTTAATGTTGAAATTGTTTTCCCGTATACTTCTCAAGAGACGGATTTTACACTTGAAATAGCTTCTGTTGACGCTCTTTTCGTGTCCATAACGGCAGGAGAGCATGGTTTGGTAACATATAAGGGCATGGATGTTTCGGACGGAATAATTGTTCCTGCCGGTTCCGATTATACTCTTTTCGTAACGCCCGAAACGGGATACGAAGCGATTGTAAAGGCTGGCGGAAATCTTATTTCTTCCCAAAACAGCGAATATGTGATTCCGGCAGATTGTACGTCGGTAGAGATAGAATTCAGGGCCTTAAAGGCGGACCTTTCCGTAAAACTCAATGGAAAAGGGGGAGCCGTTTTCGATGACGAAACACTTATAGACGGGACAATTTCGATAGAACAAGGCGGTCACCTGCTGATTTTGACCCCAGAACAGGGATATTCGGCAATTGTTTTACTGAACGGAGAAACTTTGGAAAAGAAAGAGAACGGTTATGAATTTTTTATTTATGAAAATTCGACTTTGGAGATTTCTTTTCAAGCAATTGTTTATACGATCCATTATGATTTAGATCGCGGAACGAATGGAGAAAATCCTTCTTTCTATACAATAAACGATGAAGTAACGTTTGCCGCAGCGTCCAAAGAAGGATATACGTTTTTGCGTTGGTATATCCTCGAAAACGGAGAAAAAAAGACGGTTTCGGGAATCGAAAAGGGAACGACGGGAGATATTACCGTGTACGCCGAATTCGAAAGGACGGAGGTTCCCGATTCCGGTCATCCGACAAAAAGCGGCTGTGGCTCTTCCGTCGTGGGATTTACGGGAACAGCGGTTTTATTTGCGGCGTTCTCGGGCTTGTTCATAATAAAAATGAAACGTAACGGAGGAAAAGATGATTAAACTTGTTCAGCGTGAACTTTTAAGCTGTGAAGCGATCGTCCGCCGAGCGCCGAACGGTGAATTATTATTGGTTTGCCAGTGCGGCGACGTGACGGAGCCGGCTCCGTTGAACAGAGTATACGTGTGGCACAGCAGAGATGACGGGGAAAATTGGTCCGGACGGAAATTGTTGGTTCCGGAGGACGGCAGGGCGGTATATCAGACGGAAGTGAGCGTCATAGGCGAAGAAATTCGCGTTTACGTGACTTTTCACGACGGAAGATTTTGCAAAAACGAACAAGCCGTCTATGTCAGTCGCGACAGCGGTTACACATGGGAAAAGGGAAGCTCTCTTCCGTTTCTGCACGGATTCTATTTTGTCAGAGGATTGCTTCAAGAGGAAAATAAACATTTTTTACCTTACCAGCTCTACGATATTTCCGAAGAACAATCGGAAAAACTTTCAAAAGAAAAGAAGTTTTTGTGGAACGCGGGGCTCGATGTGGTGAGAAACGGCGTGCTTATTTCAGAAGACGGAGGGAAAACCTATACCCGAAGCGAAGGGGAAGCTCTGCTTCCCCTAAAAGACGAGGAGGGAAAACTCAAATTCGTATGGAGCGAACCTTCCGTCGCACGTATGCCGGACAAAACGCTCGCGATGCTGTTGCGTTTTGACTATACCGGCCGACTTTATCTCAGTCGTTCGGCCGACGAGGGAAAGACGTGGAGCGTGCCTCGGGCGACGGATATTCCGAATCCGTCCAATAAAGTCAAATTGATTCCTCTTGAAAAGGGAAAAATAGCGCTGTTTCATACGCCCAATTGTATACACGGTATCTCGAACCGACATCCCTTGTCTGTATGGGTCAGTTTTGACGGAATGAAAACGTGGGAAATAAAAAAGAATATATGGGATTTGGACGGCTGGATTTCCTATCCTGACGGATTTATCGAAAACGGCGTCGCTTATATTGCCGTAGAATTGAATCGCCATGACGTTTATTTTATAAAAGAAAGGATTTTTTAATATGGATTTATTGATAGACGTGGGCAGCAGCAATATTAAATGGAAAATTTACGAAGAAGGGAAAGGAACAGGAGAAGGAAGTCTTCCTTTTCCTGTTCCGCTGCGCGACGAATATCCTTATTTTGAAGTCGACGGCGAAGAAATCATCGGATGTGTTCAAAAAATAATCCGTTTATTTTCCCCGTCGCGTACATTCTTTTCTGTGCAAATGCACGGTTATATATTATTAAAGAACGGAAAGCCGGTTACCCCCTATATTTCGTGGCGGGATAAACGCGGAGAAGGTATCACTCCTCATTTTTCCATTGCGCAAGAGTACGGAGTGTCTTTAAAACCGAATCTTCCCCGTTTGAGTTTACAAACGCTGCATACGGATGCGGACAGCTTTTGTACTTTGGGATCTTTTCTTTCATATTGTTTGACGGGAAGGAATGAAACGCATATAACGGATGCGGCAGCATCGGGATTTTTTAATGTAAAACTCAAAAGCATAGACGAATGTAGACTTTACCTTCCCGAAGCGAGCTTTTATGTAAAAGAAATAGGCAGGTATGCGTCGAGCAGGATTTATACTCCGACAGGCGATCAGCAGGCGTCGGTTTTGGGTGCCGTTTCTGCTTGTTCCGAGCATGGAAACGGATATGTTATGAATCTCGGAACGGCGGGACAATTATGTATGATTTCCGAAAAATTTATTCGGGGAGACTTCGAGAGTCGGCCGTATTTTTACGGAAAGACGCTTTGCACAGTGACAGGTTTGCCCGCAGGAGAGTTTCTGGAAAGACAGAAAAATGCGGACAGAACCCAAACGGAAGAAATCATGTATCGGAAATATTTTTCCGCTTTGCAAAAACTACCCCGAAGAAAGTCGATTTTAGCAGTCGGGGGAGTGACAAAATATCATCGGGATTTGGTCGAAAGAGTGTTGAACCGATTAGGATTAGATTATTTTGTCGACGAAAAGAGCGGAGCCATAGAAGGATTAAAAATTTTAGCCGGGGAGGCGGAAAAACGATGAGAAAAGCCGGAATTATGATTTCGGAAATTTCATTTTTCAATATGCCCGTATTGATGAAAAATGCGGGATTGGATTTTTTTATTCTCGATTTGGAACACGGCGGTTTCGATTATTCCGATGTTGCGAGAATCATTATGACGGCGCGACTTTGCGGGGTGGAGAATATCGTTCGTCTGCCGGATAATTCCCGAAAAGATATTATTAAATTGATGGATATGGGAGCGGATGGCCTTTTATTGCCGATGACGAACAATGCTTCGGAGATTCGGGAGGTCGTGCGATACGCAAAATATCCGCCGACAGGTGAACGGGGAATTTCCACGATGCGTGCGCATACCTTTTATAATCCGCCTCCCATGACGGAATATTTTTCTAAGGCAAATGCCCGAACGAAAATTTTTGCTCAAATTGAAACCCGAGAAGGGGTGAAAAATATCATTTCTATTCTTTCCGAAAGAGGGGTTGAGGGGTGTATGATAGGCCCTAATGATCTTTCGGCGGATTACGGCTGTTTAGGGAACGAGTGTGCTGAGGAAATACTGAATGCGATAGAGCGTATAGGAGGGGTAACGAGGGACGAAAAGAAAGCCGCAGGGATCATTACTGGAAACAAAAATTATTTAGAAAAATCAAAGGCAAATAATTTTACTTATTATTGCCAAGGAAGTGAATTAAATGCGATAAGGGAATACTGTAAAAAAATAACAGACGGTATTAAATGCATGCAATTTCCTACATAAAAACGTAAACGGTTTTTCTATATGTGCCCTGCGTCCTGCCGAAAGGCAGGACGCAGGGAATTTTTTATGATTGTCAAAAAATTAATCGTCATCGTCATCGTCGTCTTGGTCGTCAAAACGGTCATGGTCGGAAGATTCGCCGTTTTCAAAGACATAGTGATAGTTGCCCTGACGGATATAAATTCGGAAGCGGACGTCCCTGCCGTCGATATTGCCTCGGACAAAAAGGACTCGTTCTCCGTCTTCCGTTTCGTCGTTGAAAATGAGTTCTTCTTTTTTTCCGTCTTTGGAAACCGTCATTTTCAGTTCGAGTTCGTCGTCTTCCTTTTCGTATTTGACTTCCGTCTTTTCAATCAGTTTGTTTTTTGAATAGACGGAGTAGACATATTCTTTTTCCGTTTCCGCTTCTCCGTCGTCTTCCTCCGTTTCGGTCTCTTGTTCCACTTCAATATAGGAATTTTTCTCCGTATCCGTAAATGCTTTGAAATACAGTTCGTTTTCCGTTTCGCCTTCGGAAAATTCCATTTCATAGCTCCCTTCGACGGGATAGACTGTATCTTCTATGACGAGTATACCCGAAAGGAAATAACTTTCTTCCGTCTCGTCGTCTTCCGTTTCTCCTTCGAGAAAAACTTTGTCATAGTACATGACATAGGAGACGCTGTCTCCCAAAAGGTCGGTATAGGAAACGGTCATTCCGTAGGTGTAACCCATTTCTCCTGCAATGCCTTCTCCCGTTATGGCTCCGTCGCTCAAAAGACTTTCCACCAAAGCCATATATTTATTGATTGTATCGATTTGTTCGGAAGAATTCTTCCGAACGACAGCGGACATCGCCCGTACTTTTTGGAGTGCGGGAGTAGCGGATTTTTCAGAGGACAAGATTGTTCCTATGGAAGCGGCGCCGTAAGCATAAAAGGAATCGGCGTCGGTAATATCCGCGAATTTATTTCCGCTCGGAGCGGGAAAGAAAGGGGCTTTCGATTTATGCAAAAAAACGGGGAGAAGAATACAAAGAGCCAAAAGGACTGCAAAAACCGACGCGCAGAGCGCAATGAGCTTATTTCGATTTTCTTTAACCGTTTTTTCGCCTCCGTGCGCATAGGACAAAGATACTTCTTTTTCCTCGTAGCCGAGTTGCCGTTTAATATTGTCTTTTATATGCTTATCGGGAAGAATTTCCGCAGAATGTTCCGATAATAATTTTTTTATTTTTTTCATAAATCTGCCTCCTCCTTGATAAGATGAGCTTTTAGCTTTTTCAGGGCCTCGTTGTTTTTCCAGGTAACCGTTCCGACGGGAATATCGAGCATCTCGGACACCTCCCGTCGTTTATATCCTGAGACCTGACATAGCATAAGAATATTATATTCTTCTTCGGACAGAATTTTTGCCGCAACGTCGAAAATATAAGGAAGTTCTGTTTCGTGGTGACCGTATTTATAGGAATCGGTTTCAAAATCCGTGGGAATTTCCCGCCGATATTTTTTCAGGTGATTGAGCGCAAGCGATTTTCCGATTCTGCATATCCAGGCAGAGAAATTCGTCCCCGTCTGATATTGATTCAGCGCGGAGATTGCCCGAATGAATGTATCCTGTAAAATGTCCTCTGCATACATCTTGTCGCGGACGATATAGAGAATCGCAAAATAAACGGAACGATTTGTGTGTTCGTAAATATAATCGAAAGCGCGTTTATTTCCGCTCTTTAATTCGGCAATTTTCTTTTCGAGTTTATCGCGGTTCATAATTTCTCCCTAATAATAACAATCAAAAAAGGAAAATTGTTGGTAAAAAGAACAAATTCTATACAATATAATATCAGGAACGAAAAAAATAGTCAAGATAAGAGACAAAAAATTTTTTTTTTCTGAAAATTCCAACAAAATGCAAAAGAAGAATTGTTATATAGGTGTGAAAGGGAAAAGAGATTCCTGAAAAACTTTTTAAGGAGATGTAAAATGAAAAAACTTTTAGCGATTTTTACGATGACTTCGGTATTGGCATTCGGTTTAGCTGCTTGCTCGGAAGGCGGGAGAAAAACGGGAGACGTCAATAACAAATTTGACGAATTGACGACTACGGAAGCTGTGTATGGGTTCAGCGCGGCTTCTGCTGGTATGTTGATTTCCTCTATGAACAATCCGGGAAATGTAAAACGGCTCGCAGCGGAAAAGGGAATCGATTCCGTAGCGGAAGAAAATACTTTTTTGAAGGCCGAAATCTCGCTTTCTTCGGGAGTGGACGGAGAAAAACAAAATAGCGAATCTTCGGGAAACGTAACAGAACCGGAAAGTCCTTCCGGCGGTGCGGCGGAACCTGACGCGGATTTATCCGAATTTGACGAATATATGGCGCTGGTCGAGAGTCTTTTGAGTGACGGGGGATTCAAAATACAGTCACAGACATCGGATAGACCCGAATTTGAAGAAAAAATGGTTGTCGGTTATAACGATATGGTAGGGAATTCCCTGCAATATATCATGTACTATAACCAAATTCTTACCGATATAGAAGAAGACGACGGTGAAAGGGAAGAAAAGTACCGAATAGAAGGGGTAATGAATATTGACGGCACAGACTATGAGATTTTTGGTCAAAAGGAAGATGAGTCGGACGGCGGAGAATCGGAGAGCGAGACGGAATTTAGAGTCATACTCGGAGAAAATAAATATATGTCGGTAGAGCAGAGTTTCGAAACGGAGGACGGGGAAACGGAACAGGAATATAGTTATTCCGTTATCGAAAATAAGAAAGTTTTGGAGCGCAGTTCTTTTGAGTATGAGGAAGAACGGGGAGAGCTGGAACTCAAAATGGTTTCATACAAAAACGGAAAGACCCAAGTCGTCTATTTTGAAAAGGAGAAGGTGAAAGGAGAAGAGGTCATTTACCTGCGCGTGGGACAGGGGGCCGATACGCGGCGATATATTGCGCACGTGAAAACAGACGCAAACGGAAATTCTTATTACGAGTATGAACTCGTTTGATATACTCTCGATTGCCGTAAAATAGAAAAAATTTCATTTTTTGCAGAATGGGAGATCTTCGGAAGAAGACCTCCCATTCTGCATGTTTTTGAGAAAAAAGTGAAAAATATCCGAAAATTTTGTCGAGATAAAGAGCGGGACAATGCTGAAAAATCCATGGGAAAAAGAGGAAAATTTTTTAAGAAAGAGTTGCGCATTTCTCCATTGTATTGGCGGGAAATATATTTTATAATAGAATCATCGAAAAAAGGAAAAAATAAGCCGAGATTTGAAAATAGAAGTACAAAAAAGGCTGCAATTTCTGAAAAATTTGCTCTTTACCTGCTTGAAAAACAAAGGTAAAGAGAGGACAATTCCTTTCGGAAATGTATTGGACAAAAGCGCAAAAATGAAAAGACTTATATGGGAGATTTTAACATGAAAATCGTAAAAGTAGTTGTAGTCGGTTTCGGAGACAGGGGCGGCGCGTATACGAAATATGCGATCGATCACCCCGACAGATTGAAGGTGCAGGCCGTGGTAGATCCAAATCCTTTTCGTCGTCAGCTTGCCAAGGAACGTTTTTCTTTATCGGAAGAAATGCTGTTTGAAAGTGTGACAGATTGCGTAAATCGGGGAAAGATCGCCGATGCGGTCATCAATACCACGATGGACGAACTACATATCGAAACCGCGTTGCCTTTTTTGAAACTCGGCTATGACATGTTGCTTGAAAAACCCGTTACCAACAATAAAAAAGATCTCCTTATGCTGAAAAGCATCGCGGACAGATACGGCTGCAAGTTGATGGTTTGTCACGTGCTCCGCTATACTCCGTTTTACTTAAAAATCAAGGAAATCGTTCTGAGCGGAGAAATCGGGAAAATCGTGGAGATAGAATCCAACGAAATGGTAGGCGTGGCGCATGCCAGCGCTTCTTATATCCGAGGAAAATGGAATAATCGAGAAAAGTGCGGTTCCTCTATGCTCCTTGCGAAGTGCTGTCACGATATGGATCTTTTGTGTTGGTTCAACAGCGGTACGGCGCCCGTCAAGGCAGCGAGCTACGGCGGCAGGCACTATTTTATTCCCGAAAATGCTCCTTCGGGTGCGGGGACGAGGTGTCTTATAGACTGTAAGGCGGAAAAAGAATGTCCGTATTCCTGCAAAAAACTGCTTTTGGACAATGAGTATTTCAATCAGTATACGTTCACCTGCCTGAACAAAAAATACGAAGACTTGACTTATGAGGAGAAAAAACGCTCCTTGGAGACGGATAATCCGCAAGGGAGATGTATTTTCAAAACGGATGCGGATATCGTGGACAGACAGGCGGTCATCGTGGAATTTGCCGACGGCTCGGTTGCGACGCACAGCATGGTGTCCGGCGTCGCCCGCCCGGGAAGAAATATTCACATTATCGGAACGAAGGGGGAAATTCAAGGCTTTTTGGAGGACAATAAATTTAAGGTGCGTACCTATAATCCCCAAAATTGCCTGTATTTTGAACGGGAAGAAGAAATTACGAATGTCGTCGCGGGCGACGGTCACAGCGGCGGAGACAGCCGTATCGTCAACGATTTCGTCAATATGGAGCTGGGCCTTCCCCGCTCGATTTCCTCGACGGTGATAGAGGATTCCATAAACGGACATTTAATCGTATACGCGGCGGACGAATCGCTCGATAACGGCGGAGTGAGCGTTAAGATAGAATCGATATGAGAACACGAGCAACTTGGATTTGGTACCCGGGGGATTTCGAAGCGGCGCTTTTCAATAAGTGCATGGCGAGAAGATACGAACGGGACGTACTGATTACGCCTTTTTGGCGTATGGACAGCCATTTTGTAACCGTCAAGTTCTATGCGAAATTCAATCTTCCCGAAAGGGACAGAATCGACATAAAGGCGGACGGGAGCTTTAATATTTTCGTTGATAAGCTCGGCTATATCCGCGATTTCAAGGGATACGTGGATTTGGAGTCGGGGGAATATGAAATGCAGATACTCGTCAACAATGTGGCGGCGCTGCCCTGCGTCTATGTGGACGGCAAATATCTGAAATCGGGCGGCGATACGTTTACCGTCACCTGTCAGGATAATGTCTTTTATCCTGCCGCGTGCTGGAATTTCGACTCCCCGGAACAAAGTCCCAATTCCTATCGGCTCGCCACTCGGGAAACCCCGTATCTGACAAAGGAAATCCGCCCCGACGGTATATTGTACGATTTCGGGCGCGAAATAACGGCGGGACTCCGTTTTGAGCGTGCTTTTTCCCCCATAGCCTGTTATTACGGAGAATCGCGGGAAGAGGCTCTGGACAAAGAAAATTGTGAGCAGACGGATTTTCTTTCGCCCTTGAAAGGAACTGCGGAAACGGAATTTACGAAGGCTTTCCGTTACGTATACGTTGTCTCCCGAACGCCTTACGGGGAACTGACCGCATTGGAAGAGGCGCCCGACGAACCTCTCTGTTCGTTCGAGTGCGGGGACGAACGCCTGAAACGGATTTTTGATACGGCGCTTTATACGTTCGGGCTCTGTAAAAAAGAATTTATTCTTGACGGAGTCAAGCGTGACAGGTGGGCATGGTGCGGAGACGTTTACCAAAGCGCACTCGTAAATTATTATTCCTATCACGATACAGAGGTCGTCAAACGTTCCCTTCGAGCGCTGAAAGGAAAGGAGCCCGTCGACGCGCATATCAATCATATTACCGACTACACTATGTATTGGATTTTATCCCTCTGTGATTATTACCGATATACGGGGGACGGGGAATTTATCAAAGAAATGCTTCCTTGGGCGGAAAAATATATGTCCTTTCTCAAAGGGAGAACGAATGAGGACGGATTTCTTTATTATCATCCCGACGATTGGATGTTTATCGATTGGGCGCCCATGGATAACCGCGGAGTCACCTCCTTTGAACAGATTCTTTATTCTGCGGCTTTGAAGGGATATTCTCAGCTCTGTGAAGTATGCGGGAAGGATGGGACGGCGTATCTCGTCCAGTCCGAAAGACTTTGGAAAAAAACAGTGGAGACTTTTTGGCGTGACGGGAAATTTTTACACGGGAAAATCGACGGGCGGCTCACGGGCGAGGTGACGAGATACGCAAATATGTTCGCCGTACTCTACGGGTTCGCCGATGAAAAGATGCGGGAGGATATTTGGAAAAATGTCCTCGAAAATCCCGAAATCCAGCAGATAACGACGCCTTACATGAAGTTTTACGAATTAAAGACTATGGCCGAATACGGGCGTTTTGAAGATGTAATGGGGGAAATCCGGCGCTATTGGGGCGGTATGCTCGACAGCGGTGCAACGACTTTTTGGGAGACCTTCGACCCTTCGGAAAAGGGAACTGAAAAGTATGCCATGTACGGCAGAAAATACGGCAAAAGCCTCTGTCACGCTTGGGGCGCTTCGCCCGTATATCTCATCGCTGCGTACATAATCGGGATACAACCGGAAAAGAATATCTTTAAGTGCCGCCCTAAGCTCGGCGTCCTGCCGCCCTTCCGTCTTATCTGCCCGATAGCGGGGGGATTGCTGACGCTCGTTTACGACGGCGAGAAATTCTCCGCCTTTGCGGAAGGCTGCCGCGGGATGCTCGAATTTGAGAAGGATAGCGGTTTTCCGAAAGGAAGTATCGAGATTGAAAGCGGGAGGAAATATATCTTTGAAAAGGAATAAATTATGTCGTTCAGTTTGAAAATGTTCGATTCAAAAGTCAACGTGGCCGTTGTGGAGAGCGGTGGGGTAGGGTCTATCGTACCCCATTCGCACGAGTTTGTCGAAACGGTATATGTCAAAAGCGGCCACGGGGAACACATCATCGGAGATAAACACGTAAAAATCGAAAAGGGAAATCTTTTCGTCATTGCCGACAAGAGCGTGGTCCATTCGATTATTCCGCTGGGAAACGCCGATGAATTTACTATTCTGAATATCATTTTTCCCTATGAATTTTATCGTTTCAACTACTATCTTTTGAAGCCTGAACACGTCTATCATGTAAAGGATATCCCGAACGGAGAAGCGTTGATTGAAAGAATTCGAGCAGAATATTCGGAAAAAAAATGGCTTTACGGGGAGATGACGCACGCTTTGACACAGATGCTCATGAGCGAGATTTTCAGGCTCACGCCGACCAAGCGGAGAAAGCCGGAACGGGACGGGAGCACACAGAAGCAAAACGTGGATTATATCGATACCGCAATGAAATTCATTCATTCGCATTACGACAGTCAGATAGACGTAGACGATGTGGCTTCGGCGTGCGGAGTCTGTAAGGCATATATTCAGAGGCTGTTCAGAAAGGAGAGGGATACCTCTATCAAGGAATATCTCATCAAATACAGGATAGAGCAAAGCTGTAAATATCTCATCAATACCGATTATTCGGTAGCGGTGGTATCCGAAATGGTGGGATTTAACGACATTAAATATTTCTATATGAAGTTTAAGGAAATCGTCGGGATGACGCCCATTCAATACAAGCAATCGCAAGGAGGAAGAACAAAATGACCGCGGAAAATTCAATGACGAAGCTCCAAAGGGAAAAGGGGCGGAAGGAATCGGAAAATAGCCTGATTGTTAAGACGATTATTCAACTCGGACTCATGCTCTTTGTGGCGGCGGTTTTTTTGTTCAGCGGCTATATCACTTATTCCGACGAGGCAATGTCCGTTCCTCTGACGGGCGGAAATGTTATTTTAAGCTTGTTTTACGGCTGTAAACTCGGATATGTCAATTACGGAAATGTGGTTTATATTACCGTTCCTTGGTATTCCGTTGTCATCGGATTGGCCTGTGTGGCCGCGCCCGTCGGTTTCGCCGTCTGGGGTGCTGTAGAAGGATTTGTAAAAAAGCGAGACGTACCTGCCCTCGGCATCGCACAAATGGGCTTTGCCGCTTTTCTCGTCTTATTTTACATTCTTTGTCTCACGTGCGATTTTATCGGCGCCGCGTCGGGGACGGGAGAAAGGCTTCCTTTTTATAAATTATATGAAATTCGGCCATTGTTTCTTCTCACTGCCTTCCTGTTTTTGCTCGCGGGCGGGATTCAGTACGGCTGCCGGCTTACGCAGATTCCCGCGGTCAAAAGATTTTTTCCTTTCTATCTGATTCTCGTGATTCCCACGCTGCTGATACTTATATTCAACGTATATCCCAGCATTTTACAGACAATTTTGGCTTTCAAAAATTATCTCTTGAAAGACGGAGTTTGGGGCAGTGAGTGGATAGGGCTGGACAACTTCCAATACATAGTGTCCAATCCCGACATGCGAATGGTCATCTGGCAAACGATTTATCTTAGCTTTTTAAGGCTGCTGGCGGGTATCATTCCCGCGGTATTTTTCGCGCTGGTGTTCTATCATATCACCTCTAAAAGATACCGCTCCGTAGTGCAGACGATTGTCTATATTCCACACTTTTTCAGTTGGGTGGTCATCTATGCGATCGTATCCGCCTTCCTCACGCCGAACGGCGTCGTCAATAACGTCATCGTCAATCTGTTTCACGGCGAGCCGATAGATTTTCTTTCAAAGCCCGAATTGTTCTATACGAACATGATTTTTTCTTCCATCTGGAAAGAAGCGGGCTGGGGGTCAATTTTGTTCATGGCCAGCTTGATGGGAATCGATAAATCTCTATATGAAGCGGCTTCCATAGACGGTGCGGGAGTCATGCGTAAAATGTGGCATATCACACTCCCCGGAATGGTGCCCATTTTGGTCTATCAGGTCGTCATGGCGGTGGGAAATCTTCTCAAAGGCGCAGGGGGAGAGCAGATTCTCATTTTCTCCACCAGCGCGGTACAGAACAATAAAGCTTTGGTTATCGATACATGGCTGTATTGGGAGGGCTTGCAGGAGCTCAAATACGGGCTTTCGGGAGCGATTTCCTTCGTTCAGGCGGTCATCGGCTTTGCGATGGTTATCGGCGCGCATAAACTTTCACAAAGACTCGTCGGAATCGGTGCATGGTAAAAAGGAGGGGATAAGATGATAAGAAGCAAAGACGATAAAATTTTTGAAATCGTATGTATTGTCCTCGCCAGCTTGTTTATGCTCGTTTGTCTGTATCCGCTCCTTTATTCACTGGGTATCTCCCTCTGCGGAGAGGCGGAGTGGACGGAAAAAAACGGGCTTATCCTGCTCTTTCCCTCCTCGCCCACTTTTCTCGCTTACCGGAAAATTTTCGGGGTGGGAAGCTACGTCCTCAAAGCGCTTTGGATGTCCCTTTTGAGGACGGTAGTCGGTACGCTTACGTCCGTTTCGATTAACGCATTGGTAGGATATGCGCTCTCGCGCGGGAAATTCCCCGGAAAGGATAAGTATATCTATCTCTTGCTCTTTACAATATTCTTTTCGGGGGGACTCATTCCCAATTATCTCGTCATTAAGGAGCTCAATCTTCTGAATAATTTTTGGGCGCTCATTCTGCCCAATATCGTAAGCGCTTGGAATATCCTCATCTTCAAGCAGTTTTTCCTCGGTATTCCTGCGGAGATACAGGAGGCGGCGACCGTGGACGGAATCGGGGAAATGCGGTTGTTTACTTCCATTATCCTGCCGCTCTCTACACCCGTCGTCGCGTCTATCGGACTCTTTACCATGGTCGCGCATTGGAATAACTGGTTCGACGTCATGATTTACATTGACCAAGCTCATTCCGCGCTTTGGACCTTGCAATATTACATCATGATTAATTTCAATAATCTCGCTCAAATCGATTCGTCGGTCATCGAGATTACGGGCGGGGGTGTGACGCAGGAAACGCTGCGCATGGCACTGACGATTACGGGCTTTTTGCCTATACTCTGTATCTATCCCTTTTTCCAGAAATTCTTTAAGGACGGCGTATATCTCGGTGCCGTCAAGGGTTAAAAAAATTTTTCCAATTCGGAGGAGATCAAATTATGAAAGGATTCAAAAAAATACTGTGTACGACGATAGCCGCCGTAGTGACCTTGGCGGCGACGGGTTGCGGAGATGGAAATATTGTCGGCGGCATTACGTCGTCCGATAATATCACGATTCTGACGACCGCCGCGGTAGGTACGCCCACGACGGAAAATGATCCATATAAACAGTACATTAAAGATAATTACGGACTCAATGCCACTTTGATTGCAGCGACTGATTTTGCTACGACGGCTCAGCTTCAATTTTCAAATACCGAAAATATGCCCGATATTGTGGCGTTCGACAGCGTGGATTCCTTCCGTACCATTTTTAATCAAGGCGTGCTCCTTTCCGACTGGACGCCGTATCTCGATAAAATGCCCAATTTTTCAAAAATTATCAATACAGAGGACGCCGACCGCCCGGGAGAACCGTCTATTGCGAGGCTCATGCTTACGGAGGAGGATAAACTGACGGCGCTTTGGACTTTGCCAGACCCTCCGACTTGGTCTTTGAAAATCCGGGAGGACTGGGCGGACGAATATCGTACGACCACGGAGCCTTATTATCTCGACGGTCAAATATACTATCCTGCGGGAAATACGGCTACGGACGGCGGGGAATGGCAGCCGAATACGCCCGACGACCTTCTCAATTTCGCGCGATTTATCAAGATTACCAAAAATCCCGACCAAAATAACCTGACCTGTTTCGGCTTCTCGACCGCGGGTGAGCAAAAGGATTTCGGCGTTTTGGGAACATGGATTCCCTTGATGTACGGCTCTGTATGTCAACTTCCTTGGGGAATTTATTTCGACGAAGAAGGGAACGTGGATTTCGGCATTACGGACGGAACGGAAAAGAAGATGCTCGATTTTATTTCCACGCTCATCAAAGAAGAGCTTATTGAACCGAATTGGTATTATCAGAACGCTTCGCAAAAGACGTCCACCGCGGGCAAAATCGGTATCGAATGGTATACGGGTGAACTGAGCGAGACGACGCAGGCTTATTATACGAGAAACAATATCATAGACCCCGCAACGGGCGAGGTTTACGATACGAAAGATTGGTGGGAAACCTACCCCGTTCCCAAGGATCCTGCCAGCCCTTACGGCGGCTATCAGCCTTCGGACGGCTTCCTCGGCACCATTATCACCGTTTCCGTAAAGGCTGCTAACGATGCGGAAAAAATGCAGAAAATTATTAAATTCCTCGACGACCTCGCAATGACAAAGACGGAAAACGCCGACGGTACGGTGACTTATAATCGCTCAAAGGCCTATGACGCACTTCGTTGGGGGGTGGGGATTGAGGACAGCCTCAATTTCCAGACGATTGAAAATTCCTCTCAGGTGTATATCTATACCGGCGATGAAGCGGAAGGAACGGAGCGGTCCTATCGCTCGCAATACCCCGGTGCTTGGGATTGGGGAATGTTTTTCCGCTCCACCGACGACGGCGTAGTGCAGGGGACTACCTCGCCCGTAGTCACTTCTATCGTAAATAAGGTTATCGAACACGATTCCACGACGGCAGGCTATAAGCGCCGTTTGCAATACGGCTCGGTTCTGAAACTCGATTCCTCCGTCATTTCGACGCTGACGAAGAAAATGCAGGAGTTTGAATATAAGTACGTCAACGACAAAAATAAGACTGCGGCAGCCGCTCAAAAGATGTACGATGATTTTGTTGCGGACTGGAAAAAGAGCGGAGGAACGGAGCTCCTCAAAGAGGCAGAAAAGCAATTCCGTTCTTACGGCTGGATAAAATGAGGGAGGGGAAACCGCAAGATGATGAAGAAATTTCTTTCGCTGTCCTCCGCGGCGCTTTTAGCGTTCAGCCTGCTTTCCGTGCCCGCGATAGAGACGGGTGCAGAGGCGCCCTCCTCCGAGGTCTCGCCGTATGTTTTGGATTTTTCCGATGAAAATACGGCGGAGAGGCTCATGCCCGTGTATGTCGCCGAAAATGCGGCTAAGGGGGAAGAGGAGTCACTCTCGGAACATTGGTTGTCGGATACAAAAGCGGGTACACTGACGAGAATCAACGACGTCGGCGGGCAAGACGTTACGGGGAATTACGCGGCGCTCTATTTCAAGGATTGTTACCTTCGATATTTTGAACTCACGACGGAAATAAAAATCGGAGCCGCGGGACTCGAAGGAATTATTTTCGGCAACAAGGATATGTCTTTGAGGCACATGGCGAGCGGGAACGGCGTCTATTTCATGCCCGACCCGTGCGTGGAAGTAAAAGGACTTACAATCAGTAAACCTGCGACATCTTCAAAATTTGCGTCAAAGGACGATTTTTATAAATTTACCGTAGCCGTCTGCGAGGAATATTTCCGCGTATATGTAGACGATGTCTTGCGGATAGATACCCAATATCCCGCCGAACTTATCGAATACGGAAGAGTGGGACTGTTCACTGCAAATACGGCAGGGGCTTTCCGCGGAAAGGTGGAAATCTATCCTTTGACGGCGGACGGAGAAAGACAGAGCTTTGAGAAAGCGGCTTTGGTGGAAGGGATCGAGGCCGAAGAAGAAACGATTGAAATGGAGTACGGAGATGACCCCGTAAAGCTCGGATATCGTATATTGCCCGAAAACAGCGCCGAAAAGGCAGTCCGTTTTCTGTCGGAAAATCCCGATGTGGCGACGGTAGATACGGACGGTTACCTGCATGCGTTGAAGGAAGGGACGACGGTTATCCAAATGATTACGAAGGACGGCGGTTTTATCGCGGAGACGGTAGTACAGGTGACAAAGACGATTCCCGAAATCGCAGGGGTGACCTTGAATGTCAATGACGCGGCTCTTTCCGTCGGAGAAAAATTGTATCTCGAAGCGGGGTATTATCCCGCCGAGGCGGAAAATTTAGGCTTCAAGTGGAGCAGTTCGGATACGTCGGTCGCTATCGTCAACAACGGAACGGTAACGGCGATGGGAGAGGGCGAATGCGTGATTTCCGTGCGTGACTATTACGGAAATTTCAAGGCTGAATGCAAAGTCGTCGTGGGAACGAAGAAATCGGAATCGGAGGGAGGCTGTAAATCCAACCTGAGCGGTATTTCCGCGGCAGCCGTGGCGATGCTCGCGGCGGCAGGATTCTCGTTAACAGCAAGGAGGAACAAAAATGGGTAAGAAAGCGGCGGCATGCGCCTTTGCTGCAATTTTGGCTTTTACCTGCCAAAGCTGCGGGAAGAACGGGACCTCGCAAAACGGCGGCGGAAATTATATCGGGGCAAACATGAAGGAAATCGTATACGAGGAATCCCAAAATCCGAGAAAGACGGGCAGTAACGTCAATCTCGTCATTCCCGTTTCTTCCTCCGCGGTGACGGGCGCAAAGCTGACGGCGTACGTCATGCTGGATACGGCGCTCGAAAATTATAACTATTACGTAGTGGATTGGGGGGACGGGACATGGAGCTATAACGGTCCTTACGTCTATGACGACGAACATAAAGTGCTCGGAGAAGTCTATCACACTTATAAGAAGGCGGGTACGTATGCCATACGCGCTTGCGGAGTCAATCTGGCGCTCGGAACCTTATACGGCTGGACGGAGGCACAGTATCTGAAAGTGACAGGTCCCGATTATACGGGGAACATGATAAAATCGGTCAAACCGATTTCTTCGGGAAACCGTTCGTCGGAAACAGGCGCGGAAAAGATTGCGGATAACGATAATTCGACCGCTTGGGAGAGCGAGGTTTCCGATTCCGTCGCTTCCGACGAATATGTGGGTTATCTGTTCGATAAATACTACACCTTGGATACGCTGGAAGTGAAAATTCCTTCCTCGCTGTCCGTATTCCCGTCCAACATTTCCGTGGAGTATACCACGGACGGAGGGGAAAATTGGTATATGCTTCCGCATTACTATTACGTTCTGCCAAATTCGGAAGGACAGTATTCCTGTATCATGAATTTTCCGAATCCGAAAGGAGCAACGCTGGTTCTTCCCCTCGACGGAATAACCGCGAACGGAATCAGGATTCGTTCCCTGATGTACCCCGTGGCGAGCTCGGGCGTAAAGTATTTCAGCGTATCCGAAATGCGGGCCTACGGGACGGACGAAATGCCGCTTTATACCTCTTATGACGGATATTATAACGCCGACCTCAGCAATATGTGGGCTATTTTCGGGCTGGCTCAGACGGAACCGAGAATGTACAATTCTCTGCGCGGCGGCGCCACGAACGTGGAACCTTTCCGTTCCGGACAGACGATGACCGCTTCCGTGGAATGGATGGCTTGGAATGGTCAGAAACTCAATTGGAGCGGCTATGACGACGCCATAAACATTCACGTCAATTCCCTCAAAAATGCGGTTTACGGAGGAGACGGCTGGTATTACGACGAGAGCGACAAGACCTATAAAGTCGATACTTCCGAATACGACGATAACAAACGGGACGACGGCTATATCTGGGCGACGGAAAGTGCTCCGCAGCACCTCGGAGAACAAAACCACTATACGAACAATTCCTCCCTGATCATCGCTTCGAGGGATTACCTTCTGACGGGAAACAATACGGCGGGCTTTCTCGATTCGGTCAATGCAAAGGGGCAGAAGATGATAGATAAGCTCCGCAAAGCCATGGAATATATGCTGATAAATCTCAACGGGGATTCCGGACTCATGACTATTTACGATCCGAGAAACGACGGGACGGTGCACGGACTTTCGTCCAACTATTGGGATTCCCTGAACTTCTTCGGATATAATTCCTCTTATGAAAATATTCTTTTTTATCAGGCTGTTCTTGCAATGTCCGATATCGAAAACTATCTCGGCAATCCCTTAGACGCGGATTATTATACGGATCTCGCGGAAAAAATTAAAAGGGTATTCAACGAAACTTTTTGGGACGAGGAAAAGGGCAGATATATCACCTCTATAAACATCAAAGGCGACCGCTTGGATTTCGGACTTACGTTCGTCAATTTCATGGCGGCTTCGGCGGGGCTTGCAAACGAGGAGCAGCTCGAACAAATTTATTCCTGGGTGGACGGAGAGAGAACGATAGAAGGGGATACCTCGACGGGGGAGGATATCTATAATTTCAAAGTCTCCGCGCGCTCCAATACGGTGGCGGTGGAATCCGTGGAGGAGGACGGGCTGCACTATTGGTGGTATAACGGGCATTCCTTTAACGACGTTCTGCCCGGCATGTGGGGAGAGTACGGTCTGCAAATGCAGAACGGGGGAACGATTTTCTATACCTCTCACTACGATATTTCCGGCCGCACGGGGTTATCCGGCGACAACGCGATGAAGCGGTTCAACGTCATTATGGACGAATTTCATAAGGATCAGCTCCGCCGCGACCCGAGGACTTCTTTCGGCGTCTATCAGGTGAGCATCAACGGGGAATTTCCCGAAAGCGGCTTAGTGCCTTTGACGTTCGTGACGGATATTGTCGGAATTACGCCCGATCTTTTGGGATTGAAAATAGAGAGCTGTCTGCCCTCGGATATGACTTATGCGGGAGTAAATACTTACGAATACGGCAACAGAACTTATTCCATAGAGGTGAACAAGACGATTTCTCAGCCGCAAGTGACGAAAGAGAACGGAAAATATTACGTCAAATTGCCCGCGGGAAAGACGTGGTATATCACGCTCGAAAATAAGCTGATGGAGGGGTGAGCAAATGAAACGATTATCCGGATTATTTTGTGTTGCTTTGGCGACTTCGCTTCTTCTGTCTCCGTTCGGCTGCGGAAGCGGAACGGCTGTCGCGGAAGATTCGGCGGAGGATACGGAATGGGATAGCGAAATCGGTTTCGATTCATTGGCGGAGATAGAGGAAAATTTCGCTTTTCATTTCGTTTCCACGCAGAACGAACGCCGCAGCGACGAATTCAATTATAGTTGGACGCTGGTCGACGGCGCCGTACAAAGAGTTGGTAATATCGACGCCTATTCCGATACGGTAAATATCGCCATCATGACATATACGGGGAACGTATACAGCGATTTTGAGCTCAGCGTAGACGTCCGTTGCGGAACGTCGACTTCCTATTGGCCCGTCATCGGAATCCGTCAGCAGATACCCGGGAAATATTATACGACCGAGGGCGGAGGAACTGGCGTATTCATGCAACAAAACGGAAAAATCACGCTTTGGGGGCCTATATCCGGCGGGATCGTGGAAAAGGATATCCCGGATATCGATTCCTATTATCCTTCGGTATGGCATAATATCCGTATTTTGGCAGTCGGGACGGTCTTGACCGTATTTGTGGACGGAAAAGAAGTGCTTTCGTCCTCGGTTCTTTCCACCGATTACGTGAAGGGCTATATCTCCCTGCAATCGGTAAATAACGATTGCTCTTTCGATAATTTCAAAATTCGGGATCTTTCTTCGGCGACCGAGATTTCCAATGAAGAAAACCGTTATGAAAGGGCGGACGAGGGTATTCCGCTGGACGATTTGATTAAATAAAAGGGGAAAGTTTATGAAGGCGAAAAGAATTTTTATTTTTGCAATGTGTCTCATGATGGCGTTTGCCGCCGTTTCCTGCGGCGGTACGGAAGCGAACGGCGGCGGCTCCGATTCTTCGTTCCAAGACAGCACCTCTTCTTCGACCGATAGCGATTCGGCGGCAGGCGAGGATTCCGTTTCGGACAGCGGATCATCTTCTCAGACCGAGGAAGATAAAACGCCGTCGATTCAACCGTCCTCCGCCGTCGCCGATTTAGGCGAGGAAGAAGCGGATTTATCCTTTACGGTGGAATATAACGGCGGAACGTTCTCCGAGCTTTTGGCGGACGGAAAAGCAGTTCCTTCGTCGGGATTTGAAAGGCTGGCTTCCCGTTTGACTTTGAAGGCTTCCTACTTAAAAACTCTGTCCGCGGGCGAACATGTCTTTACGCTCGTGACGGACGGAGGAGAGGTCGAATTTCTCGTCGCGGTGGAGATAGACGGAATTAACTTTACCGATACGGAAAGAGTGAAAAAATATTCCGTGGCGGACGTCGGATTTTCCGTAGATTTCGGCGGCGGAATACCGGCAAAGGTTACCGTTTGCGGGGCCGAGGTCGGCGGAGGTGCTTGGAGTTATTCCGAAGGAAGATTGACCTTCAAAAAGGCCTATCTCGAAACTCTTTTTGACGGCGTATACGATATCAGGATTTTCGACGGCGAAGGAAAATACGAAAATTGCGTCATCATTAAGGGAATGGAAATAAACGAACTTCTGCGCTTTGATTTCGACGCTTTTTCTTCTAAGGTCAACGGATTCGGACAGGATTTGGAAATTTCCGAAGACACGAACGGAATCGACGGAAATTCTTGTCGGATCGTCAATCAAAAATCGGGAACTTTGCTCAACATCGGTGAAGGGAATATCGATTATTCCTTTACGGAAGGAGAAAAATATGCGCTGTCCTTTGAACTTAAATTGGAAGAGATCGTCGAGGGAACGAGCAGTGTATCCGATTTATTTATTCCCGTATATTTCAAAACGGCGGCCAATAATGCCGATATCGGTTTTATTCGCTATAACGAAACGGACGGATTATATTTTACCGCGGAAAGCAAATGTACGGCTTATTCGTTTACCGAGATCGACGGTATCTGGCGGTTTTACGCCGAATTTGTATACGAAAGCGGATTTACTTCCTTTGAACTTCCCGTCTGGATGCAGTCGTCCTTTCTCATCGATAACATTCAGATAGCCCCCAAGACCGGATTTATGACGATTTTGGAAAAGACGGAAACGGAGGTGGCTGCGGGGGCATCTGAGGACCTCGTATTCGATTTTGGAGAGGTCTCCGTCATAGGCGCGTCGATTGCGGGAGAGGCGCTTCCTGAGGGAAGCTGGTCGGCCGCCGGTGGAAAGTTTATGCTGGACGGGGAATATATCGCAAATCTGACGGCGGGAAGCGTCAATAAAATTACAGTCTATACTTCCCTTGGAAAACAAAATATCGTCGTTCGAGTCAATAAATATTCCCTCGGCATTACAGGGGAAAACTTCAATTATGCTTTGGACGGGAAGGATATGCTCTTTGAGGTACAGACTGCGGGGTATTCGCTTGAAGAAGCAGAAATTTCCGATTCCCGAGGGACGCTCGTCAAAGGGACGGATTATCTCGCGAACGGCGCTTCGCTGACCTTAAAATCCGATTATCTCGAACAGGTGGTTTTGCAGGAAAAATTAAATATAAAATTTGCGGAAGACGCCGTTTTGTCTTTCGAGGTGACCTCCGATAAAATGCTGTTTGTCGATTTCGATTCGTTCAAGGCTCCCGAAAAGGGGTTCGGACTCGGTTTTGTCGCTTCGGAGACAGACGGAAGGGACGGTAAAGGCTGCCGTTTGGTGAACGAAAATACCGCTACCTTTTTGGCTCTAGGCGGAAACTTCTGTCCCATGACGTTTGAAGCGGGAAAGTCGTACACCGTGGAATTTGATATTAAAATCAATTCGGTGAACTTTGATAATTTCGTCATTGAAGGAAACAGCTGTTATATGCCGATTACGTTCGGGACAGGATATGATGTCACTTTTATAAGACTTTCGAACGATGGACAGGGCGGTATCGATATGAAGAACGAAACGCAGTCCGTGGGAACGGAATCGAATATTCCCGTAAAGGGGGAGGACGGATTCTATCATATTTCTTTTAGCTTTGTTCCGACGGAAGCTTGTACTACGTTGACCTTTGACGTATGGATGGCGAGCGATATCGTCGTAGATAATATCGTTTTGATGAGAAAATAAATAGAAATCGGGAGGAAAATTATGAAAGCTTTTTTTAAGTCATTCGCTTCGGCGGGTTTGGCGGTGTTGTTCGGCGTCGGAACGCTGGGAGGCACAGCCGCTTTGGCGGAAATGAGCGAGCATCGCGGGGAAAACGTTCCTGAGGAAATCAAGACGGAAAATGTCGCTCTCGGAAAAGAAGTGACGTTCCGTTCGTTGATGGATATGAACGAAACTTTGACCATGTACAGTTATTTTCCGAATAACGGAGGGATCGACGGCACGGGCTGTTACGACATTTCCGCAGGCGGTAATGTTATGACGGACGGTGTCAACAGCGAATGGGGCGGATATACGGTCAATTCTACTTGGGCGGGCGTGAGAGGATGGGCATATCTCGACCTCGGAAAGAGCTACGATATTTCTGCCGTCAAAGTACATATGTTGGCGGCATGGTGTTTTATGGACGTCGTCGTTCAGGTGTCTGACGATGCGTTGTTCCAAAAAGACGTGGCGACGATATTCAGTGTCTGCGATACATTGTCTTCGGAAGGGACAACGGTCTATGACGGCGGAAAAGTAGGCTGTACGGAGGAAACAAAGGGAGAAACGGGCTGGAATGGCAGGGAAGGCGTGGACTCAAAGCAGGCGGAAGGAAATATTTTTTCCTGTAATGTTTCCGCCAGATATGTCCGCTTTACGAATAATTGCGGAACGCCCGAACAAAACGGCGGTGCGGACGAAAATACCGCCATTTCGGAAATAGAGGTCTATGCGCGCACTTCAGGCCTTGCGGCGCCGAAGGCTTCCGTTGAATCGGGCACTTACGAAAGTCTCGAAACCGTGGAACTTACTTCTTCTTATGCCGATGCAAAAATCTATTATACGTTAGACGGCAGTTATCCCACGGAAGAATCCGCGTTGTATGAAGGTCCCGTAGACCTTTCGGGAAAAACAGGCGCGGTAGCGCTCCGCGCAATTGCCGTCGTCGACGGGAAACAGAGCTATCCCGCCGATTATCAATATAAGGTCGTCGAGGGGGCTTACGGAAATCAAGCCCTCGGTAAAGAGATAACGTTCCGTTCGTTGACGGACATGAACGAGGTCCTGACCATGTATAACTATTTCCCCGACGGACAGGGAATCGACGGCACGGGCTGCTATGATATTTCCACGAAGGGAAATGTGATGACGGACGGACAGAATACGGATTGGATGGGCTTTAATGTCAATTCCACCGCGGCAAACGTTCAGGGTTGGGCTTTCCTCGATCTCGGAAAGAGTTGCGACATTTCCGAAGTCAAGGTATACTTTTTGGCAAAATGGTGTTTCCAGAACGTCATTATTCAGGCTTCCGACGACCCCGAATTTAAGACGGGAGTAACGACGATATTCAGCTGCTGTGACACTTTGGAAGCGGACGGAATAAAGGTGTATGACGGCGGAAAAGTGGGCTGTACGGAAGAAACGAGGGACGATACGGGCTGGAACGGACAAATCGGCGTGGATTCAAAAATGGATATGCCGACGCCCGAAGAAATGGGCAATGTATTTACTTGCAATGTATCTGCGAGATATATTCGCCTGACGAATACGAATCTCGGAAACGGCGGCGCGGATTCCAATACGAATTTTACGGAAATAGAGGTATACGGAGGGGAAAGCGTTCCGGATGATGTAGTTTTAGAAAAAGCCGTCAAGTCCGTAAAGGCAGACCTTGACGCCATAGAGGTCGCAAACGGTACGACGAAGGAGGAGGTTATTTCGAGCCTTCACGAAAGCGTAACGATTGAAATGACGGACGGAAAGGAAACCGAGGTGGCGGCAATTTGGAATTCGGAAAATTACAACGGAAATACGGCAGGGGAATATATTTTTACGCTCGAAACGGAGCTTCCCGAACATGTTTCGGATATTTTCGGAACGCTGGACGGATTATCCATCACAGTCACCGTCCTGCCTGCCGCCGATAAAACAGCATTGGAGACCGCGATTGAATCGGCGAACGCTCTCAAAGAGGAGGATTATACCTCCGATTCCTGGACGATGTTGAAAAATGCCTTAAATGCCGCAGAACGTATAGCCGTTGACGGAAAAGCGAGTCAGCAACAGGTGGACGAATGTACCGCGGCGCTCGAAAAGGCAGTTTCCGATTTGATACTTCGTGCAAAGGATAAGACTGCGCTTAAAGCGGCTATCGACGAAGCAAAGGCTATCGACGTCGATAAATATTTATCGGACGGAGTTGCAGGGCTGACGGAGGCACTTGCGGACGCCGAAGCCGTTTATGCCGACGCCGATGCTTCCGTAAAAGAGGCCGAGGACGCTTTGAAGATTTTGGCGGAAGCTATCGATGCCTTACAGGAAAAGGCGGATTTGTCCGCTTTGTCCGCTTTGTCCGCTTTGATCAAAACGGTAAAGGAAGCGGGATATAAGGCTGACGAATACACGCAGGCAACTTATGCTGCATTGGAAGACGCTTTGGAAGAGGCGGAAGCGATGTTGACTCAATCCGAAGTTTCCGCCGAAGAGGCAAAGCAGGCTTACGCAGCGCTCGATGCGGCCGTGAAAGGGTTGGTAAAATACGGGGATTCTTCCGCTTTGAAGGCGTTGATGGAGACGGCGAAGTCGCTGAATGAAGAGGATTATACCAAAAATAGTTTCGATGCGTTAAAGGAACAGCTCTTAAAAGCGGAAGAAACGGCGGCAAGGAAGGAGATACAATCCGTTTATGACGAGGCGGAAACTGCCTTGCGGGAGAAGATAAATGCTCTCGTCAGTCTTGTAGGCTTAAAGGAAAAACTTTCTTCGGCAAGGGAATATTCCGCCGAAGATTATACGCAGCTCTCTTTCGAAGGCCTGAAAACGGCGATTGCCGAAGCCGAACTTTTGCTCGACCAGGCAGGTGCTACGGCGGAGGAGGTAGCCGAGGCGGAAGCCGCTATTGAAGACGCCGTCGCAGCATTGGAGCATATTGAAACAGATAGTTCGGGCTCCTCGTCCTCATTCTCGTCTGAATCTTCTTCATCTTCCGAAGGGAAAGGCTGCGGGAGCGTGGCGGGAATTTCGGCGGGAAGTTGCCTGTTATTTGCGGGGGCCGCTTTGGTTTTGAAAAAGAGAAAATAAAAATTTATTCGTTTCCCGTCCGTCGAAAGGTGGACGAGAAACATAGAAGGGATAAGGAGAAAAAGGAAAATGAAAAGGAAAAGGAATCTGAAATGTGCCCTTGCGGCGATCATGATTTCGGCAATGGCTGTATCGGGCGCTTACGGACTGGCTTTAACGAGAGCGGAGGAAACGGGGGCAGAAGATATGCCGAGGAATACCATAAATGAATTTCTTCTTTCCACTTGGAAAGGATATTACGATTTCGATATTGCTTCTTACGATTTTCAGACGAAGGAGCTCGCCGAAGCAGGAATGAATTTTATCTGGCACCCCGGCTATTCCTCCGCGATAGGACAGAAAACCGATTATCGTGAAGTGGAAAAAATCTATGCAAAATATGGCATGAGCTATCTTTATACGGCGGACGGACAATTTGAGTACGACGAAGCGTTGATGAACGACTTGAAACACTGCCTCGGATATTATGTAAAAGATGAGCCCAGCGCTTCGCAATTCAATTCCACGAAAGAATTATTTCATCAATATCTGTCTGCGGATTCCGAGCGATCTCCGTTTGTCAATCTGTATCCGAACTATGCGGGAACGACGGCTTTGGGCGGTACATATGAACAATATGTAAACAACTGGATCGAAACGGTCGGCGCGGAAAATATGGAGTATCTCTATTACGACCATTATCCCTTTACGGCAACGGAAGAAGTAAGAAGCTCGTATTTCGCGGATATGGAGACGATACGCCGTGCCGCATGGGAACATGGACGCATGAAGACGGGCGGATTTACGCAAACGGGGTGGTGGGCAGGCATGAGGAAACCCGACGAGGACGAATTCCGTTGGAATATGTCCACCTATATCGCTTACGGTTTTAAGAGCATCTCTCATTTCTGCTGGGTCTCTCCCGACCGCGTGTCTGTCGAGGACGGCGGCGAGGATATGCGCGATCACGTAATCGATCAAGAGGGGAATAAAACGGAATTGTATGCCCCAGCGGTCTGTTATAATTGGCAGGTGCGTCAACTTGGCGACCTGCTCATGGGAATCGACTGTATGCACGCCTATCATTCAGGCGCAAATACGGCAGAGGGAGCGGAAGTTCTTCCCAAAAATTTTCTGATTCAGCCGGAAAGTAAAACGGATAATTATATCATCAGTCTTTTTACCTCAAAGGACGATTCGGAAAAATATATCATGCTGATGAACAACTCTACCTCCGAAAGCAGGGAAGGCACGTTTACGATTTCCGCAGATTCCGGCGTAGAGGGTCTGACGGAGATTTCTCCGACAATCGATTCCGAGAATCTCCCCGACCCCATGAATTTGGAGGAGACGCTCGGGCAACCTGCAAGGACTTCCGTTGAAATCTCGGACGGGGAGTTTACCGAAAGTTTTCTGCCGGGAGAGGTGAAAATTTATAAGTTGGAAGGCGAAGAAATCGTTATCGACGAGGGCTTGGAACTCCCTCGCGTTTCCTTGGAATCGGGAACTTATACGGGAAGCCAGACGGTAAGGCTCACAACCGCTCAAAAGAATGTATCGCTCTATTATACGTTGGACGGCTCTTATCCGAAGGTTTTTGCAGACGGTAGGCCGGGAGAGGGAACCTTTCTCTATGAGGAAGAAATAAAGCTCGGCGAGGACGGAAAATGGGAATATATTCCCCTGCGAGCCGCCGCTTATAAAAACGGAGAGCTCAGTCGGACTGTGGACAGGGATTATTTCATTACGGAAAACAGCGAAAATATCGCACTCGGTAAGCCCGTTACCTTCTATGACAGGACGTTTGAAAAGGAAATCACCGTTTCGGACGAAAAGAGCGAGGTAGCGACGGGCAGCGTCGTTACGGACGGGTATCATGACCCTTATACCGAGGTATTTACCGCCGAAAATACGACAGGTTGGGCGGTAGTGGATTTCGGAAAAGAATATAATACGGATAAGGCGGTCGTTTCTTTTTGGAACGACTGGCCGTTTGAGGACGTCATCATTCAGGTTTCTTCCGATTTCAAAAATTGGGAAAGTATTTTCAATAACGATACGGACGGCTCAATGAAGGACGTCACGGGAGAAAGGGGAAGAGACGGAGAATACAAAGACCAGATGTATGCCGGACAGGTGATTACTTATACGCCGCGATCTTTCCGATATATCCGTGCTTACAACATAGGACGCGGGGGCGGAATGTTCAATGGGCGAAGCGTATTTCAGGAAATTTCCGTATTTTCCAGCTTTGATTCCTCCGACCTTCCGCGTGCCGAAAGCCTGCTCGATGAAACCATTCTTTCCGATTGGAATGAGCTCGGCGGTTCCGATTGGACTTTGAAGGATGGAACGCTCTCGGTTTCGGGAACGGGTGATTGGGGGCGTGCGATTGCCTTTACAGGGAAAAAGTATAAAAATTTTGTCATAGAAGGCAGATTTTCCATGACGGACATTGCCTCAGGACTCGTCGGCTTTGAATTATATAAGACGACGTACACGGGCAGTCTGAACGGCAATAACGGCTATGTGGTATTCGTGGAAAACGGAGGACGAGTAGGCGCTTACGACGGCGTAAACGGCGGTTCACAGGAATTCGGTCCCACAAATATCCAAGCGATCGGATTCAGTCCTTCCGATTTTGTGTTCCGCGTGATTTCCGTCAACGATATTCTTTCCGTGAGCATCAACGGAACACCCGTCTATACGGTTCGCAATGATCGCGCGGATATGGAGGCAGGATATATTGCCGTGCATGCCGGTTCCATAGGTATTTCCGTCCGCGATTTATGGATTATGGAACTCGGCGAGGAAAACGGCTGTGCAAATACGGAGCCGGAAGATGCTCTCGATTATCAGTCGGAAACAGTGCAGCGCGCCGTAGCTCTGTATGAAAAGCGTAATGATGTATTGTCGCTTCTGCCTGAAACGGTAGAGTTTGCTACCGTCAACGGAAATACGGTAACGGTTCCCGTAAACGGCTGGACAACGGAGGATTATGACAGAAAATCGGCGGGGTGGTATAACTTTACGGCAGATGTAGACGTATCTTCCCTCGGTCGCCTGTCCAACGCTTTCGGAGTTAAAGCGACTGCGAGAGTATGGGTATCCGCCGGAATCGATACCGACGCAATTAATATTTATATCGGAATCGCGGAAAGCCTGAACGAATCGGATTATACGCCTGAAAGCTGGGCGGAAATGGCGCAAAAGCTCACCGTGGCACTAGAAATTATCGGCGACCCTTATGCTGTTCAAAATTCTGTCGGCGTGGCTTCGTTCCAGTTGAAGGACGCCATTGACGCGCTCGTCAATATTCATCAGGATAAGACGGCTCTCGAAGATGAGATAAAAAAATGCAAAGAAACTTATTTTGAAGAAGCGTATACAAAAATTTCTTACGGATATTATTTAGAGGCTTTAACTTCTGCAGAGGAGATTTTTGCAAGCAATATCGTTTCCCAAAAAGAAATAGACGAGGTTTTATCGGAATTGAAGAAAGCGGAAAATTCACTGATTGCTTTGGGCGACAAAACGGTATTAAACGGCGCAATAGAAGAAGTAAAGGCATTGAAGAAATCCGATTATACGGCGGAATCCTATGCCGCCGTTGAAAAGGCGTTAAAAGATGCGGAGAGGATTTTGGCTCTCGACGCGCCGACCTTGAAACAGACGGAAATTGCCGCTGAAAATTTAGAAAACGCAACGAAAGAATTGGTTTCCGTATCGACGGAACAAAAAGGCTCCGACAGCGAATCTTCGGGTTGTAACAGCACTTTGGGGCTCCCGCTCGTCGGCGTTGGGGCCGCAGTCGGGTTGGCTTTGAAGAAACGTCGGAAATAAAATAGAAAAGGATAAAAGCAGAAGTCCGGACATTACAGTCCGGACTTCTGCTTTCGATATTGTAAGGGAGTTACAGAGTGTATTTTTTTGAACATAGAGAAAAAATACTCGTACTCCTTAAAGCCGCACATATAGGAGATTTCCTTGACCGTCAGAGACGTTTTTTTCAAAAGTTCTTCTGCTTTCGTCATTTTCAGGGCATTGATATAGGAAACGACGGAAACACCCTCTTTTTTTCTGAAAATTCTGCATAAATGGGAATGAGAAATGTGCAGCATATCGCATAGATATTTTATGGAAAAATTTTCGTTCAGATATTTTACCTCGATGAACCGTTTCACCTCTTCTACATAGTCGTCTTCGTGAAAGAATATGTTTTCCGTTTTTTCTTCTACAGATGCAAAAAGTAAATATAAGACGGAGAGTGCGGAAAAATAAGAAACGGAGATTTGCTTTTCTATTTTTTCGAAAAGTTCGGATAACTCCGAACGCAGTTTTTGCGGCATGTTACAGCTTTTTACGGGTTCGGATTCGGAAAATCCCAAATGACGGACAAAATCTTTTGCCGACGTTCCGTCGAAAACGAACCAGATGTATTCCCAAGGATCTTCCGCCGAAGGATAATAAGAAAAAATACAATCCTTTTCCACGACGAATACCTCATGTTTGTGCACGGGATATTTTTGACCGTTGATGTTCAGTAGACCGCTTCCCGAAAGGATAAAATGGACAGTAAAATATTTTTGTATCCGGTTGAAAAGATAAGGTTTTATAGTGTGAAAATCATGATACCCGACAGATTGAATAAAAAATTCGAGTTCATCGCGCACGGGAAAACATTTTATGCATTCCGAACTGTCCATGAAAGAATTATATTTTTTCATAATTGAATTATAGCATAACTCTATACCGACGTCAATAAAAATGATAAAAAATTATAGTAATAGAAAAAATAATTTCATTGTGAAAATCAGAAAAAGTGCTATAATGAATGACAGAATTCATTTTATCTATCAAAGAGGTATTTTAGATGACAAAGAAGATAAAAACGGGAATTATAGGTTTGGGTTGCCGCGGATTTTCCCTTTTGGATACGATATTGGCATGTGAAAATGCGGAAATCGCCGCCGTTTGCGACGTATATCCCGACAGAATAGATCGGGCGTTTGAAAAAATCTGCAAAAAGCAGAAAAAGCAGCCTGCAAAATATATCGATTATCGCGAATTGCTTGCCGACGGAGAAATAGAAGCCGTATTGATATGTTCTTCTTGGGACGAACATATCCGCATGGCGATTCAAAGTATGCGGGCAGGCAAAATCACGGCAATGGAAGTTGGCGGAGCTTATGACATAGAAGAGTGTTGGGAACTTGTCCGCACTTATGAGGAGACAAAAACGCCGATCATGCTCATGGAAAACTGTTGTTTTGACAGGTTTGAGCTTCTTGCCACTTCGCTCGTACGGGCGGGAAAATTGGGTGAAATCGTACATTGTCACGGCGCTTACAGCCATGACCTCAGAGATGAAGTTTTAGGGGGATATGTAAACCGTCATTATAGGCTCGATAATTATAAAAAGCGTAACTGCGAAAATTATCCGACGCACGAGCTCGGGCCGATTGCCAAACTTTTGGATATCAATCGGGGCAACAGAATGATTTCATTGGTTTCCGTTGCGTCAAAATCGGCGGGGCTGGAAGCGTTTTCGCAAACGGAAAAGAATCCCGACGCTTCTCTTCGCGGGGTAAAATTTGCGCAGGGCGATATCGTGAATACGATTATTACCTGTGCGAACGGAGAGACGATTTCTTTAAAATTGGACACGACTTTGCCGAAATACTATTCGCGGGAATTTACCGTCCGCGGGACAAAGGGACTTTGCAATCAGGAAGCGAACATGGTTATGTTGGAGGACGAAAGTAATTTTCATGAATTTTTCGAACCCGAAAAGACATTGGAAAGCCAATTGAACAGCGCTCAAAAGTATAATAGTTACCTTCCGTCCGCGTGGAGAGATATCACCGCGGAGGAAAAGGCTCTCGGACACGGCGGAATGGATTACTTTATGCTCAAAGAATTTTTTAATTGTATCGAAGAGAAACGAGAGTTTCCCATCGATGTATATGACGCGGCTTCATGGATGTGTATAACGGCTCTGTCCGAACAATCCGTGGCAACAGGAGGAACGGTCAGGTTTATCCCCGACTTTACAAGGGGAAAATGGATTAAGCGCCCGCGCAAAGACGTGATTTCGCTTCCCTCTGCGGAATAATGCACGAAAAATTTATCAAATAGGGGTGGGGAAGTTCTTCAAAAATAAATATTCGGGAAAGTCTTGACAATTTTGGGGGAATGTGTTAAAATATAAATATATTTTTACAAAGGAAGGGGAAAATTGTGAGGAAAAAATACCAAAATCCGGAAATTCAAATTATTTCTCTTGAAATTATCGATGTTATTCGGACAAGCGACATTAACAAATTTGACTCGTTTAAAAACGATATTGAGTGGGGTATTTTTGAAGAAGATTAACAGAAAACCGGAGCGTCTTTTCGCTCCGGTTTTTCAAAGGAGTTTTGAAAAATGAAAGTAGAAGTAGTAAAATATCGTTCGGAGTGGTCACGGGAATTTGAAGCGGAAGCGGAGCGGATAAAAGAAATTCTGGGCGACGAGGCGATTGAGATTTATCATATCGGCAGTACTTCGGTGGAAGGACTTTCCGCAAAGCCTATTATCGACATTATGCCCGTCGTAAAGGATATTTCGCGAATCGATAAATTAAATCCGGCCTTTGAAGCGTTGGGCTACGAATGTATGGGCGAATTCGGAATTCCGGGTAGGAGATATTTCAGAAAGGGCGGAGAGAAACGAACGCATCAGATTCATGTTTTCGGCCGCGAAAGCGAATACGATATTTCCCGACATCTCGCCGTACGGGATTATCTTCGTCGCCATGCGGACAAAGCGGAAGAATACGGACGTCTGAAAGAGGAATTGGCGGAAAAATATCCTTTCGATATAGAAGGATATTGCGACGGAAAGGACTCTTTCGTAAAGAATATGGAGCGGGAAGCACTGAAAGAGTTTTATGCGCTCGGCTACCTTTCGCGCGATAAAAATTCCTATGTGGATATGTCGGAATGTATTTCCCGCGGAGCGGCGAAAATTTTGTTTTCAGGGGATATAGGCGTATTGTTATATGAACAATCGAGCGGGATTTATATGATTGCTGCCGAGGAGCGGGAGGCGGCGGAAAAAATTCTGTCCTTTCTCGATGAAAAAGAGCTGAAAAACAAGAGCGGACTTTTAGTCGCCCACGGAGAGACTGTCCGCGCGGCGGCGTATGAAAAGTTGGGACTGAAAGGCGAAACGGCTTGTTTTCAGGTCGTATATACTTCTAAAAGTTTGCGCAGCTTAAAAGGGGAGCTGAATTTCCGTATTCCCGACAGAGCGGAAATCGAGAGGATAAAGAGTGAATATCATTTGGAATCCCCTGAAAATATCGAAATGCTTTGTTCGGAAAGAAAAATTTGGTGCGGTTTTTTGAAATCGGGAGAATTTGTCGGATTTATCGGCCGTCATCCCGAAGGCAGTATGGGACTTTTACAGGTATTTTCCGAATATCGTCGCCAAGGATACGGAGAAGAGTTGGAAAGTTTCATGATTAATCGTTTTTTGGAGGAAGGCCGCGTCCCTTACGCGCATATTATCGTGGATAACGAAAAATCCATGAATTTACAAAAAAAGTTGGGATACGAGGTGGCAGACAAAAAAATTTATTGGTTGTTTGAAAAGTAATTTTATCATAAATTCATACATAAAAGCCCTTCAATTTGCAGAAATTGAATTTGAAGGGGGAGTTTATGACAAAACTCGGGAAGGAAAAGGAAGAGGCGACGAGAGTCCCGCCAAAGGGCTTGAGAAGAATTTCGGTCGTCTCATTGATGTTTTTTCTCATTTCTTTCTTGGGCTGGTGCATGGAGACGATCTATTGCTCTTCGTGGTTTACGAATTTTGATGACAGGGGATTTCTCACGCTTCCTTTCTGCGTCATTTACGGCACGCCTCTCTGTCTCGTTTTTCTCCTTTTGGGAACTCCGAAAGAAGGATTTTTGGCGAGGAACATAGAAAAAACAAAGCTGAAAAGAGGCATGAAAATTTTTTTGCGTTATGCTTTGTATTTTCTTTTGTCTGCCGGAATTGCCACTTTATTTGAGCTCGTTTTCGGCTTGCTGTTTGATTCTCTCGGCGTCAGGCTTTGGAGTTATCGCCGTTTTCCGTTGAACTATAAAGGATATGTCTGCCTTTATTTTTCATTGCTTTGGGGAACTTTGATCACGCTGTCCATGTCTACTTTTTTCGATCCCTTATATCGCGCTTTGGCGCGTATCCCCCCCAAAATTGCGATTGCGGCGAATGTTGTTTTATGGGTAGCCGTAATTTCGGATTTTTCTTTCAATATCGTTTATTTATTGCGGGAAGGACATCATTTTGAACTGATTTTTTCTTTATTGTCAGGCTTTTTATAATAGAGCGCCCTGATTTCATTTTCTGAAATCGGGGCGTTAAAATAGCTTCGGAGAGATTGATTTTTTCTCTGATTTATGTTATACTGCAAAGGAATTCAAGTGAGGAGAAAGATATGCTGGACTGTATAATCGTCGGCAGCGGAATCGCGGGAATTTCCGCTGCGCTTACGTTAAAAGCAAACGGAAAAAATTTCATGTTGCTGGGTTCGCCTGATTTGAGCGTCAAAATAAGCCGTGCGGAATGCATCCGAAATTATCCCGGACTCTCTTCCGTAACCGGACGTGAATTTACGCGGGCGTTGAAAAAACAACTTGCCGAAGCGGAAATTTCTGTCACGGACGAACGGGTTTCGGGCGTTTATGCCATGGGCGGGAAATTTGCCGTCCTGACGCAGAGCGGGGTTTCTTTCGAATCCAAGACCGTAATTTTGGCGACGGGAGTGGAGTCTGTAAAACGATTGGATGGCGAGGAGGAATTTCTCGGCCGAGGCGTCAGTTATTGCGCCACGTGCGACGGTTTTCTCTATAAAGGAAAGACGATAGGCGTCCTTTCCACCTCAAAACGTTTTGAACACGAGGTGGAATATTTGGCGAAACTCGCGGGAAAAGTTTATCTGATGCCGATGTATAAGGACGTGGGAGATTTTTCGGAAAACGTGGAAAAAATCATAAAGATGCCCTTGGCGGTCAAAGGGGAAAAGAAGGTAAACCGTTTAGTATTCAAGGACGGTGAACTGCCCGTGGACGGCGTATTTTTGCTGAAAGAGAGCATTTCTCCCGCTGTTTTAGTGGGGGGCTTGGAAATGTCAGAAGGGCATGTCGCCGTCGCGCGGGATATGTCTACGAATCTGAAAGGTTGCTTTGCCGCGGGCGACTGTACGGGTCGGCCGTATCAGTATGCAAAGGCCGCGGGAGAAGGAAACATTGCCGCTCATTCCGTGTCTGCAATGGAGGAGTAAGGGGATATGGAACTGCTGAAACTCGCCGTCGTACAGCATAAGACGACGGAAAACGATGTAGAAAAAAATACGGCCGCGGCGATTCGATTTATCGAAGATGCCGCGGAGAACGGTGCGGATTTCGTGCTCTTCCCCGAATGTTTTTTAACTTCCTATGCCTGCCCCGAAATTTGTCATACCTTGTCTCCGGTTGCAGAAATCGAAGGAGATTCGGAAATTTCCGCATGGTGCCGAAACGCTTTGACGGATAACGGAAAAATACTCGGAAAAATCAGACAAACGGCGGCAGACCAAAATATCGGAGTATGTATCACGGGATTTACGAGAGGAAAGAAATATCCGCAAAACAGCGCCTATGTGATCGGACGAAAGGGCGAAATATTGCTGAAATATTCCAAGGTACATACCTGCGATTTCGATTGGGAACGCTATCTCGAAGGCGGCGAGGAATTTTTCGTGTGCGATTTCGACGGCGTAAAACTCGGCGTGATGATTTGTTATGACCGCGAACACCCCGAAAGCGCGAGAGAACTCGCACTCCAAGGCGCGGAACTCATTCTCGTGCCGAACGACTGCGGCGGAATGTCTCCGAGACTCAAAGAATTGTCCGTACGGGCCATGGAGAATATGACGGGAGTTGCAATGGCGAATCCTCCCGGAAACAACGCGGGAAATTCCTGTGCTTTTCTCCCCATGGTCTGGGACGAGGAGGGACGGGGAATGGATAATATGATTGCCTTGGCGGACGAACATTTCGACGGAATTTTATATGCGGATTTCGATATTCGTAAAATCCGCAATTACCGCGAAAGCGAATTTCTCGGAAAAAACAGAAAGCCGAAAGCCTATAAGCATTTGTGCAAATGAACAATTTTCAAAAGCGGGAGTTCAGCGTCATGGAAAAAATTTTAGTGGTGGAAGATGACGAAAGCATTCGGGAAGAACTGATCACCCTCCTTCGTGCAAACGGATATCAGACGGTGGAGGCGCCGCCGTGCGACCTCGCCCTTTTGGACGTGAATCTGCCCGGGGAGAGCGGGTTTGAGCGCTGTCGGAAACTGCGCATGCAGTCGGATGTTCCCGTCATTTTTCTGACGGCTCGGGAGGCTGCGGAGGACGAAATCGTAGGCTTCGGCGTCGGCGCGGACGACTATATCCGAAAACCTTATAATTCATCCGTATTGCTCGCCCGTATCGCCAGACTCTTAAAACACCGCTCTTCGCCCGTGCTTTCCGTCCGGGGCTTGTCGCTCAATTTGTCGGACATGACCGTATCCTATAAGGACAACAAAGCGGAGCTTACGAAAAACGAAACCCGTATTCTCGCCTGCCTCATGAAAAAAGAACTGTGTACTCGGGAAGAAATCTTTGAGGACTTATGGAATAACAGTTTGTATGTAGACGAAAACACGCTGTATGTCAACATCAACAGATTGCGGGAAAAACTCAGGTCTTTGGGGGCGGAGGATTTTATCAGAACGGTGCGCGGCGTGGGGTATCGGTTATGAAATGGAGAGAATATATCGCTTCCAAAGCGGCGGGGCTTTGTTTTTTGGGCATCGCCGCTCTTTTATGGGGAATTTTTGCATATTTTGCGGGCGCGAACGCGGCCGTGCTTTGGGGCAGCGAGATTTTTTTCGCTTGCGCTGCGGCGATATGGTTGGCGCTTGGATTTTTTTCCGTCTCCAAACGCCTGAAAAAACTGGAAAAGACGTTGGAGGGCTTAAAAGAGCCTTATCTGCTGGGAGAGCTTCTCGAAAAACCGCGCGACGCCGCGGAAAAGGAATATTTCCGCGTCATGAAAGAAGTGTCGCGTTCGGCGATCGGGACCGCGGAGACTGCGTTGAAGGAGAAAGAAGAATATTGCGAATATGTCGAGAGCTGGATTCATGAAATCAAGACGCCCCTGACGGCATGTTCTCTCATTCTCGATAACGGCGGCGATACGGGAAAACTCAAACGGGAGCTCAAACGCGCGGACAACCTGACGGAGACGATACTCTATTACGCACGGCTGAGAAGCAGTGAAAAGGATATCAAAATCGGAAAAATAAATGCGGCGGACATCGTGGCGGAAGCGGTGAAAAGCCAAAGGGAGCTCCTTGTCGCGGCGCGGATAGGCGTGGAGGCGAAAGGGGATTTTTCCGTATACACGGACGGAAAATCCCTCTGCTTCATCCTGAAACAGCTTTTAATCAACTGTGCGAAATACTGCCGCGGCTGCCGCGTGGAAATTACGGCCGAGGACGGCTGTATTTCCGTTTCCGACAACGGGCCCGGAATTCCCTCGCACGAGCTTCGACGGGTGACTTCCCGCGGTTTTACGGGTGCAAACGGAAAGAGCGCGGGCAGCACGGGTATGGGGCTTTACATCGTTTCCGAGCTGTGCAAAAAGCTGGAAATCGAATTGGAAATTTTTTCGGAGGTCGGAAAGGGGACAAAATTTGTTCTCCGTTTTGAGAGTTTGAAAAAATCTTACGAAAACGTAAGGGAGGAAAAAGACGGCGTTAGATAAAAACGGGCTTTGCCGTGGTATCATGGTAATCGGAATTCGGAAAAAGGAGGTTGCCGCGGATTTCCCGCGGCGCATGAAATGAAAACAATTCTGGAAGTAAAAAACGTTACCAAATACTACGGCGGCGGCAGCGTCGTCACGAAGGCGCTCGACGGTATCTCTCTTACGGTGGAAAAGGGCGAGTTCGTCGCCATTATGGGCACTTCGGGTTCGGGCAAAAGTACGCTTCTCAATGTCATCTCCACCATTGACAGAGTAAGTTCCGGGGAAATTCTCGTCGAAGGGAAAAACGTCTGCAACATGAAAGAGGACGATTTGTCCGCTTTCAGAAGGGATAAGCTCGGCTTTGTCTTTCAGGAATATAACCTGTTGGACACCCTGACCATCGGCGAAAATATTTCCTTGCCGCTCAATTTGAAGCGCGTCCCCGAGGATGAGACGAGAAAGGCGCTCAAACGAGTCTCCGAAGCATTGGGCGTCGCGGATCAACTGAATAAGTTTCCCGCCGAGCTTTCGGGCGGTCAGCGGCAGCGCGCCGCCTGCGCTCGGGCAATTATCACTTCTCCCGCTTTGGTGCTCGCGGACGAACCGACGGGCGCGCTCGATTCCAAAAATTCAAAAATCCTCATGAAGACCTTTGAGCTCATGAACGAATCTTTGGGCTCTACCATTCTCGCGGTGACGCACGATGCCGTCGTAGGCAGCTACGCGGGCAGAGTATTGTTTCTGAAAGACGGCAAAATCTGGAACGAACTCGTTCGGGGAGACCGCGACCGCAGGGAAATGTACGCCGAAATCCTCTCCGTCACGGCGGCGCTGGGAGGTGACGCAGATGTTTTCTAAACTCGCTTTCCGCAACGTCAAACGGCAGATCGGCAACTACCTCATTTATTTTATAACCGTATCTTTGACCGTCGCTTTGATGTTCGCCGTCAACAGCGCTATTTTCAGCCGCGAGCTCATGGAAAAAGCCTCTGCGATTCAAGAACTCCGCGCGGGCTGATCGCGCTCACGGTTTTTGTTTCCCTCATCGTCGCTTTTGTGCTCGGGTACGCCACTTCCTTTATGCTTAAACTGAGAAAACGGGAGTTCGGCACCTATCTGACGCTCGGCATGACCAGGAAAAATATTTTGTCCGTCTTTCTTTTAGAATCGTCGATTCTCTGCCTCGCCTCGCTCGGAACGGGGCTCTTGTTGGGACTGATGTTCTATCAGGGACTCATGGCAATCGTCTCCAATCTCATGGAAATAGAATTTTTCTTTTCCGCCTATTCTCTCAACGGCCTGCTTCTTACGGTGGGGCTGGTCTGTCTCGTGTTCGTCCTTTCCTCATTCACTTCCGCCGTATATCTCAAACGGGTAAGTATTTACAATCTCATTCACGGCGACAAAAAAGTAGAAAAGAAAGTTCGTTTCCCCATGGTTTGGCTGGCGGTTACGATACTTTCTTTGATTGCCGTGGTAGGGGCTTGCGTCGTATTTTCCGCGGAAGTGGAAAAAACCATGAAAAACGGCGGGTCGGGATTGGATATGCTGATATGCTTCCTCGTACTCGCTGTCGGTATCGTTCTCTTTCATGCGGGCGCGGCGAAGAGCATCGTGCATCTGCTCCTTAAAAAAAGGCGCTTTAAGAGCCGCGGGACCAATACGTTTACGCTGCGGCAGCTCTCGGGTAAACTGAGCCCCAATGCCGTTATGGCGGGGGCTCTGGCATTTCTCCTCGCCTTTGCGATTATCGGAGCCAACGTCTCTTTTGTCCAAAAGGTAAGCAATCGTGAGATATTGGACAAAGGTTATCCCTTCGATATCAGCGCGGAGTTGGAACGGGGGAGAGACACCGTAAACTTTGACGAAGCGGAAAAAATCATCGAAAAATATGCGGCAATCGATAAAAAAGTTGCATATTCCGTCTATACTTCCGACGACAATTATCTGCATAGCTTTACGCAGTGGTCGGGAGAAGGGTATGACGGGTTGACCGATACCTTTATGACCGAGAGCGAATTCAATGCGCTTTATGGGGCGTTGGGATATGCGCCTATTGAGCTGGAAGGCGGATTCAAAATTATCGATAACGATTACCGAATGGATAAATTTGATTTTTCCGCCGCCGTGTTGCAGCTTTCGGGCGGACCGTATTTTTATAAGGGGCGGGAATCGGGGTATCCGTCTCTCGGGTATTATTATTTCCTTGCGGTTATTCCCGATGAAGCCGCTGCCGATTTGACGGTAAGCTATGACGGGGCGGCGTATGACTTGAAGGAGGAAACCTACGACGCGCGGGCGCTGCGCGAGGAACTGACATACGAGTACACGACGCCGAACGGGTATACCTATCTGAAATGCGATTATAGGATACGGGAATATTCGCGCATGGAGCAAAATGCCAATACGGCGGTATTCATCATTGCTGCGCTTTATATCTCGGTGGTATTCGTATTTATGGCTATGGCGATTTTGGCGCTCAAAACACTGTCGGGGATTTCCGACGACAGACGCCGCTACGAGATTTTGTATCGTTTGGGAGCGAGCAAAGAGGAGCAGAGCCGTACCCTTCTCAAACAAATTTTCGCGTTCTTTTTCCTGCCGTTTGCGCTTCCCATGCTTCTGAGTATTCCCTCGGGGCTAATCTGCGCGCAAATCATGCGGCTGGGCGGATATGCTTCGGTCGTTTCGGAGGTGCTTTGCGTGGCGGGTGGTATTGCGCTCGTAATCACCGCCGTTTATGTCCTGTATTTCTCCGCGACTTATCTTGTCGCTAAACGTAGTGTCGTAAGAGAATAAAACATGCTCCCCGCTTTTCTTCGGCGGGGAGCATATTTATAAATTACTTATAAGGATTACAGGGAGAATGAGAGGGTATAAGCGTCTTCTCCGTAGTGCTCGTTGGGCACCCAAAGCACCGTTTTGTCCGTGAGGTTATATACGACGCTATGTACCGTGCAGCCGTTCGCGTCGTCGTTGTCCCAATTTCTGCGGCCGACTTCGCCTAAAATACTCATGGCTGCCGATTCGTCTTCGACGATTCCGTTCGTGGGGCTGAGCCTTTCGTAAATATGGTCATATCTGTCCAAGCCGGGTTTTTCCGAATCGTTTTCGTAATATCCGGGCTGAATGATAAAGTTTGTAATCCATTGGAAATCGGATTTTCCTTCTTCTTCCCCGATATACTCGTCTCCCGTGTTGTAGGTGACGACGAGTTTTCTCGCCGAGCCGTCGTTGTCCGTTTTATCCGTTCCGTTTACCCATTCGAGAATGGCGCTTTTGCCCGTGGAATCGGCTATCATATAATGATAAGAGGTCGCCGCGGAGTCATGCAGATCATATTTGGAGACGAGCTCCACCGCTTCGTCCACACTGCCCGCATAGTCTAAAATCATGCGGAGCATGGTAGTGGAAGTGAGGTCGGGCTTATCGGTGTTCTGGTCGGTCGGAACGGTGGTTTCGCCTTGATAGCTCATATAGATGCCGCAGCTTACGCCCGCGGAATTCATTCCGTCGAGCGGAGCATAGGGCGCCGCAAGACAGGTGATTTTATTCATTAAGCCTTCTACGTCCTTATCTACGTCCATACCGATGAATTGCAGGTCTACCGTGGATACGGAAGCGTATCTCCCGTCGCCCGGGTCGGTAAATACAAGACAGGTATTCGTCTTGGAAAAATCATAATTGCGCGCGAATAATTTGTCGCCGTCCTTCGTCGTCGCCGTAAAGGACGCACAGGCGATTTCGGTTTCTTCTATCGTAAGGTCGATAAGCCCTTTCGTAATATTTTGCGTAATGAAATTGATGAGCGAAGTATCGTTTTTCGCTCCGCCGCTTTCAAGGAATTTGTCGAAGTAAAATCCGCCTTTTACGTCCATTCGATAAACGGAGCCGTCGAGGTGCTCGTCGTTGCGGTTGAATATTTTCTTGAACGACGAAACGGTAGCGATTTCGTTGCCCCATACGCAGCCCACCGTAATGCCCAGTACCGCGACGAGTGCGACGATGACAGCCAGCACGATAATGAGTACTCTCTGCCACAGTTTGAGTTTCTTTTTCGTTTTTGTGTTTTCCATGGATTACCTCCTCGTTTGATAAAATCTTGTACATTATACGTCTTTACCCGCTCGATGTCAATAAAGTAATGGATTGATGTGACAATATATGGGAAAGTGTGACATGATTTTTCAAAAAAGCATTGACAAAACGGGCGGATTGATTTATAATAATAAAAACAAACGTTTGTTTTGAATTCGGGAGGAGCCGATGCGGGAACGGGTAATTCTTTATTCAGATTTGAATAATTTTTTTGCTTCGGTGGAGACGATTTTGCACCCGGAACTGAAAGGAAAGCCGTTGATTGTATGCGGAGATCCGAGGGAACGGCGGGGCGTAGTCTTTGCGAAAAACGAAGAAGCGAAGAAATACGGAATCCGCACGGCGGAGACGGTGGCGGAGGCGTTCAGAAAATGTCCGCACCTTCTGACGGTGGAGACGCATTTCGGGGAATATAAACGATTTTCGAGAAAAGTGCGGGGGATTTACGAGCGTTTTACCGATTGTATAGAAGCGTGCAGTATCGACGAATGTGCGCTGGACATGACGGCGAGCGTCGCTCTGTTCGGCAGCGGAGAGGAGATAGCGGAAAAGATAAGAAAAGCCGTGAAAGAGGAATTGGGGCTGACGGTTTCTGTCGGGGTGAGCTTCAACAAGGTTTTTGCGAAGCTGGCTTCGGAGATGAAAAAGCCCGACGCCGTGACTGTGATTTCGAGGGAGAATTATCGGGAAAAGGTATTTCCGCTGCCCGTGACCGATTTATTGTTTGTGGGAAAAGCGACGGCGGAGCAGTTGCGCGCACGGGCAATCCGTACGATAGGAGATTTGGCACGAGCGGAGGAAGATATGCTCGTCAGGCTGTTGGGAAAGCGGGGACGCCAGCTTTGGATTTATGCGCGCGGGGAGGACGACGAGCCCGTAAAATCCGCGAACGAAAAGGAAGAAATAAAATCCGTCGGAAATTCGATGACGCTTCCGAAGGATGTCTTTGACCGCGAAGAAATCAAACGCCTGTTGTTTGTGCTGTCGGAAAGCGTAGCGGCAAGGCTCAGGGATGCGGACGTGGGGAAATGCGATACCGTGCATATCGTCGTCCGTAACGAGCGGATGTCGGACGTGACCTGTCAGAAAAAGGTCCCGCCTACCGCGCTTTGCGGGGATATTGCAAAAGCCGCTTTTGAGCTGTTTAGTAAAAATTTTTCTTTCGGTACGAAAGTGCACATGCTGGGCGTGAGCGTCTCCGGCTTCGATTATCACATAGAACAGCTTTCCCTGTGCGGGGAAATCGGCAGGGATTACGGAAAGAACGAAAGGGCGGAAAAAGCGGTGGCGAAAATCAGGGAAAAATACGGCTACGGAAAACTGCAACGAGGAATCATGCTGGAAGACGAACGGCTTTCTTCGTTGGATATCCGCGGGAAAAAGCTGGAAACGCCCGACGAAAGGCAGGATAAAAACGGCAGGGGAGGAAAATAAAAAAAGTACCGTTTCTCCTGCATATCCCACTTTGTTTTGGCGAATACTGTATCTGTCGGCGGGAATACGCCCTTGTATTCTCCGCTTTTATATATAAGGGGAGCTTCGGAAAGCGATTTTCGGTGCTCTCTTTTTTGTGCGCAAAAATCGTGTTATCGGAAACAAATAAGCGGCATATAATAGAGCATGAAAAAGAGACAAATACTTCAATCGGCGGTATGTTTCGTTCTCGCGGGGATTCTCTGTGTACTTTCGCTGATTTTCGCCGTTCCCGCCCTGACGGCGGAATCGACGGATTCCCCGTCGCGCGCGGGAATCGTAAGGCTGTGGAATATCGATACCTTCGAGGGCGGAAAGGGTTCTCGGACGGCTTTTTTGAACCTCGTTTCCGCCGCATACGAAAAGAAACACGAGGGCGTTTATATCATGGTTTCCTCCTATACGGCGGAAGGCGCCGCCGCGGCGTTGAAAGAGGGGCATTTCCCCGATATGATTTCTTTCGGGATAGGCTTCTCCGAAGTCGCGGAAAAATGTATGAAAATCAATTCCCGATCGTTTGCAGGCGGTCTCGTCGGTAAGGAGTGCCGCGCTGTACCTTGGTGTCGCGGCGGGTATGCTCTGTTTTCCTTGGAGGACGGCTTCGACGCTGCGGACACCGCAAATACGGTCGTTTCGTCGGGCGGAAAAAATTTACCCCTCGTCGCCGCGGCGTTATATCCCTTTGAAGGAATCCCCGCCGTAGAGGATTCGACGTCCGCTTATGTGCGTTTTTTAAGCGGAAAATATAAATATCTTTTGGGGACTCAAAGGGATGTCTGCCGTTTTGCTTCGCGCGGCGTAAACGTCTATTGCCGTCCTTTAGGCGAATTTTCCGATCTCTATCAATATATCGGAGTACTGACGGACGACGAGGCTTTGAAGGGCATCTGCGAGGATTATATCGACGCGCTTTTGGGTGAGGAAATGCAGAAAAAATTGACGGAAATCGGAATGTTGAGTCCCTATTTCGATATTTATTCCGCGGATAATCCCGCGGCGGATGAAATGGAAAAGACCGATATTCGTTATACGCTGAACGTCTTTACCTCCGACAGCGGAATGACGGACGTTGAGACGGCGGCAAGAAAGACCTTGACGGGGGAAAATGCGGAAGTTTTGAAAAATTTTCTGAAAGTGATTTGAAACACTTTCAAAAAACAAAAAAATATGCTAAAATAAAGGAGAAAAAATTTGATTGATTGGATGCGTTTGCTTGCCGAAGATTGTTCGGGAATTTTGCACGAATCGCCATTTTCTTTTTCTGAAAACTGTACGATTGGCTGCGGAGGCAGTGCCCGCGCGGCGTTCTTTCCTGCCAATATCGCGGAATTGCTTTTGCTGGTGGATTTTTTCAAGCGGGAAGGCGTAAAATTTGTCGTCCTCGGCAACATGAGCAATGTCCTCCCCGCCGACGGAATGTTCGAAGGCGCGCTCATTTTCACCAAGAGGCTCAAATCGGTGGGAATAGGCCGGACGGTATTCGCTTTGGCGGGAGTCAAGGCAAAGGCGTTTTTGGACTCCTGCGAGCGCCACGGAAAGAGCGGAGCGGAATTTCTCGCGGGGATTCCCTGCACGATCGGCGGGGCAGTATTCATGAACGCGGGGGCGGGCGGAAAACATATTGAAGATATTCTCGAAAGCGCCCTCGTGTACCGGGAAGGCAGGATACGGGTAGTCCCGAAGGCTGAGTGCGGCTATTCCTATAAACAGAGCACATTCATGAAAGACGGAGGCGTTATTTTGGGTGCGTCCTTCTGCCTTTCGGATACCGACAGCGAGAGTGTGTCGAAGGAACGGGCAAAATATATGTCGGCACGCAAAAAACTTCCCGACGGCAGAAGCATGGGCTGCGTATTCAAAAATCCGCCCGACATACCCGCGGGAAAGCTCATAGAGGGCGCGGGGCTGAAAGGCTTGCAGGTGGGCGGAGCGGTCATTTCCGAGGAACACGCCAATTTTATTCTCAATGTCGGCGGGGCGACCTCGTCTGACGTTCGGGCGCTCGTCAATCTCATAAAAAACGCGGTATTTTCGCAATACGGCATAGCCCTCGAAGAAGAAATACGATACATAGATAACTGACGGACGGGAGTACATAACAACATAGAGGATTACACATGATTTTAACGGCGGATTATCATACGCATACGCCCTATTCTCACGGTAAAGGCACCGTGATGGAAAACGCGGCGCGCGCCAAGGAATTGGGGCTCAGACAGATAGGTATCACCGATCACGGATTTTCTCATCTGGCCTTTGGGCTTAAACGGAAGAAGGTCCCTTCTTTGAAACGGGATTGTATGGAAGCATCGAAGGCATTGGGAATAGATGTATTGGTCGGAATGGAGGCGAATATCCGCGGCGAAAGCGGACTTTCGGATCTGACGGAAGCGGATTACGACGATTTCGACCTCTTTATCTGCGGGAAACACGTCCTTATCGCTTATGAGACTTTCGGGGATTGGTGGCATTATTTCGGCGGCAATTTCACCGTGGACAAATTCGGCCGCAAACCGCCCGAATCTTTGATAAAGCGCAATACCCGCGCTTATATCAACATGATAAAGAGAAATCCCGTGGATATCGTCAGCCACCTTTGTTACCTTTGTCCCGCGGACGCGGCGGAGGTCGCAAAGTGCGCGGCGGATTACGGTACGTATATCGAGCTCAATTCCAAAAAGACGCACCTGACCGATGAGGAGCTTTATAAGGTCGTCGAAACGGGCGTGCGGTTTGTAATCGATTCGGACGCACATTCCGTGGACAGAGTGGGCGATACGCGGCTGGTCGAGGAACAGCTTCAAAGGGTGAGCGTTCCGCCCGAACGGATAGACAATATCGACGGGCGGTTCCCGACCTTTCGTTTCAGACAGTTCAAGGAACACAGATAGCCGATTTTTAGAAATTTTAGAGTAAACAAACTTTTAAGAGACGCAACAGGCGTTCAAAGATACGGATAAAAGCAGGAAATGAATTTTACTTCGGATGTCAAAAGGGAAATCATATCTCGCGGAATATCGGGCGGAGCGGCAGGAAGGGCGGCTCTGTCCGCTTTCGTGCGCACGAGCGGTCTCCTTTCGGTGCGGGAGGGGGTACCGACGTTCTCCATTATAAGCGAAACGGAAAACGTCGCAGAGTTTTTTACCGCGCTTTTCGAGCGCGAATTTCAAGAGGAGCTCTCCGTGGCCCGCGCTTCCGTGGACAGAATGAGCGGGCGCGGGAAGCTCATATTCGAGCTTTCGGGCGAAAATTCCGCTGAGATCCTGTATGCGCTGGGGCTCGTGAAACGGAACGGGGAATTTTCCAAGGGAATCCGAAAGAAAACGGTTTCGGACCGAGAGTGCGCCCTCGCCTATATTAAAGGAGCCTTTTTGGGCGGCGGGAGCTGTATTCTTCCCTCGGACGGGGGTAGGACGGGTTATCACCTCGAATTTGTATTTCCCGAACAAAAGCCTGCGGAGGATTTTCGGGCTCTTTTGGACGGAGAGGAACTCCTTGCAAAGGCGGTCAGACGGAGCGGGGCTTTTGTCGTCTATGTCAAGAGCAAGGAGACGATTTCCGATTTTCTTTCCGTCGTGGGGGCGGAAAACGCTTTGAAAAAGTTTTCGCTTTTGGTGGAAAAGCGAGACGAAGCCAATCGGAACAATCGGGCGGCGAATTGTTTTTCGGGGAACGCGGATAAAACGGCGACCGCTGCCGTAAGGCAGGTGATGGCGATTCGTGCCATAGAAGAAAACGTCGGACTTTGTTCTTTGGAGGAGGAGATGAGAGAAACGGCGAAGGCGAGGCTCGATTATCCCGCACTGTCGTTGAAAGAGCTGGCGGAAAAACTGAACGTGAGTAAAAGCTGTCTCAACCATCGGCTGAGAAGGATAGAAGAAATTTCCCGCGAATGCGGGCGGAACGACTGAAAGAGGAATACGGAGAAACAACGAAGGAATTATGACGGATTTTGTACATTTGCATTTGCATACGGAATACAGCCTGCTGGACGGAGCGGCGAAGGTGGACGACCTCGTCGATTATCTCGTCAAAAACAATATCGACTGCTGTGCCGTCACCGATCACGGCAATATGTACGCATCTCTCTATTTTGCAGAGGAATGCGTCAAAAAGGGAATCAAATACATCATCGGCTGCGAGCTGTATGCCACGGACGATTATCTCGACAAGCGCCCCGGAACAAAGACGGAGCACATTATCGTGCTCGCCAAGAACAAGACGGGGTATAAAAATATCGTAAAGCTCGATTCTCTTTCGTATATCGACGGTTTTTACGGCAAGCCGAGGATAGATTATAAGCTCCTCAAAGAGCATCACGAAGGGGTCATCTGCCTTTCCGCCTGCCTCGCGGGGCACATGCCCCAGTTGCTTTTGCAGGGCGATTATGACGCGGCAAAGGCTTGGGCGCAGGAGATGAAGGACGTATTTGGCGAGGATTTCTATATTGAAATCCAAGATCACGGAATCGCAGAGGAAAAACAGGTCATTCCCCAGCTCATTCAAATCGCGCGGGAGCTCGATATTCAGCTCGTTGCGACCAACGACGTACACTATATCCATAAAGAGGATTGGGAGGCTCAGGATATCCTGCTCTGTATTCAGACGAAAAAGACGCTCGCAGACCCCAAGCGTATGAAATTTGAAACGCACGAATTTTATATGAAAACGGGCGACGAAATGGCGGCACTTTTCGATTATGTTCCGGAAGCGATTTCCAATACCCGCGTCATCGCAAATAAAATCGAAGAGCCGGTTTTCGACTTAAAGCCCAACGGCACGCCCATTCGCGATACGTCGTTGATTCCACTGTATAAGCCGGATGACGGCTCGACCTCTCCCGAATACCTGACGAAACTGACGTGGGAGGGAATTCCGAAACGGTATAAAGAGGTGACGGATACCATTAAACAGCGCGTGGAATACGAGCTCGGCATTATCATAAAAATGGGCTTTGCGGATTACTTCCTGATAGTCTGGGACTATATCAACTGGTCGCGCCTGCACGATATTCCCGTGGGGCCGGGGCGCGGATCGGGGGTCGGGAGCATCGTCGCCTATTCTATCGGAATTACCGACGTAGACCCCTTGAAATACGAGTTGATTTTTGAGCGTTTCCTCAATCCCGACCGCGTTTCCATGCCCGACTTCGACGTGGACTTCTGCACTAAGCGGCGGTATGAAACGATTGAATATGTCCGCGAGAAATACCACCCTGAAAACGTGGCGCAAATCGTCACTTTCGGTACGCTGGCTTCACGCGCCGTCATCAAGGACGTCGGGCGGGTTATGGGGATTCCCTATTCCGAAACGGATAAGGTGGCGAAGCTCATGGACGGAAAGTCCACGATTCGGGAACTTTTGGGCCTGAACATCGAAAAAATCGAAAAGAAGCTCGCCGACCCGAACCTTCCCGAAGATAAACGCTCGGATACGGAAAAGACACTTGCGGAGCAAAAGAAAAAGAAGAATCCCGAATTTATCGAAGTATACGAAAATAACGAGGAGCTTCATCGGGTTATCGATATGGGCCTCAAATTGGAGGGCATGCCGAAAAATACTTCCGAGCACGCCGCCGGCGTCGTCATTTGCAATAAAGTGCTTTCCGATAATGTCCCGCTCGCGCGCAACGGCGACGATATCGTCACACAGTTCGACATGAAAGAGGTGGAGGCCGTCGGCATGCTGAAAATGGACTTCCTCGCCCTCACCACTTTGACGGACATTAAAAATACGCTTACGTATATTAAAGAGGGACTAGGAATCGATATCGATTTCAACGAAATCGGCAACGACGTGCCCGAAGCATATCAGTTGATTTCTTCGGGGGATACGGACGCGGTGTTCCAACTCGAACAAGGCGGCATGAAAAAGTTCATGAAAGAGTTGCAGCCAAATTGTCTCGAAGACCTCATCGCGGGAATTTCTCTGTACCGTCCGGGCCCCATGGATTTCATTCCCACTTATATCCGCAATAAGAATCATCCCGAAAAAATCGTGTATGACACTCCGCTTCTGGAACCTATCCTCAAAAACTCCTACGGCGTCATCATTTATCAGGAGCAGGTCATGCAGATTTTCCAGAAGCTCGCGGGCTACTCTCTGGGACAAGCAGACCTCGTCCGCCGCGCCATGGCGAAAAAACATAAAGACGAGCTGATGGCGCAGAAGGATAAATTTATTTACGGCGATATCGACAAGGGCGGAAATATCACGGGATGTGCCGCGCAGGGGATTCCCGCGGACGTGGCCGCGAAAATTTTCGCGGATATGGAGAGCTTTGCTTCCTACGCATTCAATAAATCACACGCCGCCGCTTATGCCGTCGTCGCTTATCGGACGGCGTATCTCAAATATTTTTATCCCAAAGAATTTCTTGCTGGTATCCTGAACGACCGTATCGACAAAATCGAGGAAATTTCCAAGTATATTGCATACATGAAGGAAAAGAATATCGAGGTTCTTCCGCCCGATATCAATAAATCCAAAGATATTTTCTCCGTTCAGGGGAACGGACTCCGCTTCGGCCTTGGCGCGCTTCGCGGCGTGGGACAGGCGCCCATCGAGGACGTCATAAAGGAACGCAACGCGCACGGTGAATTCAAGGATTTTTCCGATTTCGTGCTCCGCTGCGCCAAATATGTCAATAAGCGCATCGTCGAAAGCCTCATTTATGCGGGCGCGTTCGATTGTTTCGGTCGTCCCCGCGCGCAGTTTGCGGCGGTGTACGACGAGGCGATCACCCGCGTCAACGCCATGGATAAACAGAAGGCGGGAGCGCAAATTTCCCTGTTCGGGGACATCATCGAAGAACAGGGCTTGGAAATCGACTATCCCGATATTCCGGAATACGAGCCGACGGAACGCCTTTCCAAAGAAAAATCCGTGCTCGGCGTCTACGTCAGCGGACACCCCTTTGAAAAATACGTCGCGTATTTCAAGGATAAGACGTTTAACTGTTCCATGCTCACGGATTATGTCGAGGACGAGGAAACGGGCGGAAAGACGTACTCGGAACTTTCGGACGGACAACAGGTGACGATGGGCGGCATGATTGCGGGGATAAAAAAGTTACAGACGCGGTCAGGCTCGTTTATGGCGTTCGTGACGGTGGAAGATATGTACGGCACCGTCGAGTGCGTTTGTTTCCCCAATGTATACGATCGCGTCAGAAGTTTTCTCGCGATAGATGCGGTTGTGTCTTTGAGCGGGAAAATAGACATCAACGAAGAAAAAGCGCCTACGATTATCGTGGACAGAATGACGGAGTTCAAATTGGAAGAAGCCTCAGCACCTGTTTCTGCGTCCAAGGAAAAAAAGGAAGCGGAAGCGCCGCCGAAAAAGGAACAGCCGGCCGCTCCGAAAAAACTGTGGCTGAATATTTCTCAGTTGGAACAGGAGGATGTGGACGAGCTCATGGAAACGCTTTGCTTTTACGAGGGAGAAACGTCCGTCTGTTTCGTAAAAGAGGGGAAAAAGTTTCTCTGTTCGCAGAAGGTAAATCCGAATCGGGCGCTCATGGCGGAGCTTTCCAGCTTTTTAAGAGAAGATTGTATAAAACTTGTTTGAAAATTTTCCGAAAAGGTGGTCAAAAGAGTTTGTTTTTTCGTAAAGTTTTGTTATAATATATCGGAATAGTAAAGTTGTACGGACAAAGAGGGAAAATCGACGGGCGCGGAAAGGCGCGAGGATACCTTTCAAAAATGGAAAAATAATTTTTATCAATTTACTCTGACGGAGGATAACAGAATGAAACGTATCGGTCTTTTGACGAGCGGCGGCGATGCTCCCGGCATGAACGCGGCAATCCGCGCGGTGGTCAGAACGGCAATCTATTACGGCATGGAGGTTTACGGAATCCAAAGAGGCTATTCCGGTCTTTTGGAGGACGACCTGATTCCCATGGAAATGCGCAGCGTTTCCGATATTGTCCAGCGTGGCGGTACTATGCTGAGAACGGCGAGATGTCTCGAATTGCTCACGAAGGAAGGGCGGCAAAAGGCCGCCAAGACGTTAGAAAGTAGAGGGATCGAAGGACTTGTCGTTATCGGCGGAGACGGTTCTTTCCGCGGCGCAAAGGATTTAAGCGACGAGTTTGGGGTTTTGACTATCGGGATTCCCGGAACAATCGACAACGATTTGCAGTATACCGATTATACGCTCGGCTTCGATACCGCGGTGAATACTTGTCTCGATATCATCAATAAGCTCCGTGATACAATGACTTCTCACGAGCGTATTTCCGTCGTAGAGGTCATGGGTAGACACTGCGGCGATATCGCGCTTTACAGCGGGATTGCTTCGGGCGCGGAGATTATCGTCGTGCCTGAAATTGCGTTCGATATGGACGATATCGTCATGCGCATCAATCGTTCGCGTGCAAGCGGAAAACATTCCAACATCATCGTGGTGGCCGAAGGTGTCATGAGTGCGGAACAGTTCGCCAAACAGTTGCAGGAGGTGACAACCTATTCCGTTCGTCCTACTTGTATCGGGCACGTTCAGCGCGGCGGTTCGCCTTCCATGGCGGACAGAATGTTGGCGGCACAGTTCGGCAATAAGGCGGTTCGCCTTCTCAATGAAGGGATCGGAAACCGTGTGGTCGGTATTCACAAAAATGAAATCATCGATATGGATATCATAGAAGCGGTATCCATGAAAAAGACCTTTAATTACGAATTGTATGAGACCCTTCAAATGATCTCCATGTAAATCGGACAACAGCCGCTTTTTTCTTAGAAAAAAGCGGCTCTTTTACGACAAAAAAATTAAAAATTTCGCAAAAATTTTTCCATTTGGTATTGAAATTTTTAACGTTTTATTGTATAATAAATTGGGTTTGGCGATAAGACATTTTTTTGTCGCTGCAAAGGAGCCTTTTTTATGATTTTAACCGTTTGTTTGAGTCCCTGCACGGACATAACCATAGAACTTGATTCCCTCAATGTCGGAAAGACAAATATCGTAAAAAGTAAAACGCTTTCCTTTACGGGAAAGGCCTTAAATGTAGCAATCGGGGTCGCTCGTCTGGGCGGCGAGCCGTATGCGACAGGACTGATGTATAACGAAAACGGATATATGTTTGAAAATGCCCTCGATAAAGAAGGCGTTCCTTTCACTTTTGTTTGGAATAAAGGACGTGTCAGAGAAAATTATAAATTTATCGATAATAAATCTATGCTTACGGAAGTGAACGACGTCGGAGAGGAAGTCGGAGAAGGCAAGACGGGGGAACTCCTCGGCATGGTGCAAATGCTTTCGGCTCGGAGTAATGTTACCGTCATTTCAGGCAGTCTCCCTCGCGGCGTGCCTGCTGAATACTATGAAAGTTTATTTCGTTCCGTCGATTCGAAAGCCCTTAAAATCGTGGACGCGGAAGGCGAGCGGCTCTTTTCGGCGTTAAAAGCGGGAGTAGATCTTGCAAAGCCCAATCTCGACGAGCTGCAAAATACTTTGGGACGGGAAATTACGGATAAACAAGATTTGCTTTCCGGTTGTCGGGAACTTATTGACCGCGGAGCGAAAACCGTGCTTTTGTCGCTCGGAAAGGACGGAGCGATTATTACGGACGGGGCGCATCATTATTATTGCAAAAGCATCAATGTCGCCGTAAATTCGACGGTGGGGGCGGGCGACGGTATGATTGCCGCTGCGGCGATGATGATGGAGCAGGGTGCTCCTCTTCCGGACATTTTGCGCGCGGGCGTTGCTGCCGGTACGGCTACCGTCACAACGGTAGGAAAGATTTCCTTTACGCGAGAAAAATACGAGGAAGTATTGAGCAATCTTCGCGTGACAGAAATTTCTTGAAAAATTTTTTCTTTTGTCTTTTTTTTGTGTATATCATTAGTACTGCCTGCATATAATATAATATTGTTACAAAGGCAAAATCAGTTTGGCCGCAGGGGGAAGGTGAAAGTAAATCGAGGAAAATCGATGTGCTTTTTCAAAGGCAAAGACGGAAGCCGGAAAAGGCCCCGCATACAGAATTCTTTGCTCCCGTCGGCGAAAACTTTGAATATGCTCTTTGAAAAAACGGTTAACGGCGCTTTGCAACTTTTTGGTTGCAAAGTCGCATAACTGAGAGGATGATAACAAGATAATTATTCCGCGGCGGAAAACTCTGACCGCGGTTTTCTTATGCGGGTAAACTCAGAATATGTGCAAAAAAATAAAAAAATTACAAATTTTTTTGCGTAAAAATGTTGAAAAATTTGTCGAAATTGGCTATAATATAGAGGAAACTGAACAGTGAAATTAAAAATATAATGGAGAAAATACAATATGTTTTCGGTGATTGTGCCTGTATATAATGGCGGAGAATACCTTTCACGTTGTTTGCAGAGTTTCGTCGGACAAACATCTAAGGATTTTGAATTGATTTGTATCAATGATGGTTCCGAAGACAATACGAATGAAATTTTGGAAGGGTTCAAAGCCAAAATAGAGACGCTTAAAATTTTGAAAAACGAGAAAAATTCGGGCGTTTCATATTCCAGAAAAAGAGGAATTGATTGCGCGACTTCGGAATATGTGACGTTTGTCGACGGGGATGACTATGTTAGTGCGGACTATGCGGCAACGATTAACGAGGAAATAGCTGGTTTGGACGATCAGACCATGTTTATCTGTTTTAACCATATAGTGGAATATAAAGGAAGAAGGACGGTGGCTAAGAGTATCAAGAATGATAGCCTGGAAACGGATTTTGCCATGCTGGTGATGAATCGGAAAGGTGAAATTTCTAATTATCTTTGTGATAAAGTTTTTCGGAAATCTTATCTTTCAGAAATTGTTCCTCCTTCAAACATGATTATCGGGGAGGATTATTATATACTCTCTCACTATTTGTTGAGACATCCGGGAAAAATCCAGTATTGCGGAAAGGCGATATATCATTATGTCATTCGCAAAGAGAGTGTTTCTCATCGGAGTTTTTCCGAACAGTTTGTATCTACTTACGAAAATTATAAATCCTTGAAGGATTTTTTGTGCGAGGCAAAGCCGCAGTTGACTCCGTATTTTATATATTTTTTCCTTTTTGAAAGCAGTCTTTTGGTATCCAGAACAAAAAGAAACTCGGAAACGGCTAAAAATTTTATTTCAACTGTACGAAAAGAGATAAAAGAGGAATATCACGCGATAAAACAATGCGAAGGCATTTCATTTGCTTCGAAAATGTGTATTCGCCTTTTGAAAACAAATTACAGCTTGTTCAAAGCAGTTTTTTCAATATATAAAATTTTCAATTGAATAAAGGAGAGATAGTATGGACTTCAAAGCAGAACAAGAAAAATTCGATAAAATCAAATGGGACGATAGTATGCAAGAAGGGCACGACAAGTGCGGTACATACGATTTTTGTTCGAGTTGTAAAAAAGAACCTTTATATCCTTGCGCGAGAGCCGCACATAGATATGAAGCGGGATATATCCGAATCGCGATTTTGCGGCCGAAGAAATAATAATTTTTTTGATAAAGAAAAATTCGGACTTTTTTCTTTGAAAGGGGGATATTGCGCCTTTTTTGAAGAAATAGGTCCTTTATTTTTAGAAAAAATATTTACCATAGATAGAAATTGTGAAAGAAAAATGAGGTTATTGAGAAAAATACGGATAACCATTGCATTTTTTAGACGATTGTTGTATAATGTTGAAGAAAGATAGTTTGGAAGAAAAAAGGAAGGCGAAAAGATATATGAGCAATATAGAAGTTCGGAATTTGAAAAAAGTATACGGCAGTGAGCAGAATTCCGTAATCGCATTGAACGATGTTTCCTTTTCTTTGGAAACAGGGGAATTCGTCGTTATTCTTGGACCGTCGGGGAGCGGAAAAAGCACTCTGTTGAATATTTTGGGCGGCATGGACAGCGCTACGGAAGGGAGTGTCAAGATTGCGGGAAAAGACATTGTTCATTTTAATGAAAAACAATTAGTGAATTATCGGAGAAAGGATATCGGATTCGTCTTTCAGTTTTATAATCTCATGCAGAATTTGACGGCAGTTGAAAATGTTGCTCTTTCAGAGAGTGAAGAGGGAATGGACGCCGCCGAAGCGTTAAAATTGGTAGGCTTGGAAAACCGAAAGAATAATTTCCCCGCCCAACTTTCCGGAGGAGAGCAGCAGCGCGTCGCAATTGCCCGTGCCGTTGTAAAAAACCCCAAGTTGCTCCTCTGTGACGAACCCACAGGTGCTTTGGACAGCGCTACGGGAAAGAATATCGTCAGTTTGCTTTTGTCTCTCGCCAAAAAGAAGGACAAGACTATTGTAGTAGTTACGCACAATGCCAAATTGGCGGAAGTCGCGGACAGAGTTATTCGTTTATCGGACGGACGCATTGTAAGCGATGAACATATTGAGGCGCCGAAATCGCCGGAGGAGATAAACTGGTGATAAAGGCTGGATTGATACTCCGGCGTCTCGCCGCGAGGGAAATGAAACGAAATCGCCTGCAATTCCTCTCGATGATTATCATCACGATGCTTGCGGTGACGCTGTTTTGCGGATTCGTTTCCAATACGAGAACGCTGGAAAAAGCGGTAAACGAATATTACAAAGAAACGAACCTCTGCGATCTTTGCGTGCAAATGGGAACGATAGGCGAGGAGGAGAAGGCGTATTTTTCCGCGCTTGACGCCGAGGTGGGGTATCGTGTTTACGCAGAGGGAGCTTTGGACGGAAAGAGCGCGAAGCTGTATGTTGGAGATACTTCCATTTCGCGCCCCAAGGTCGTTAAAGGCGAAGCGGGCGTGACGCTGGAACAGCGTACCGCGGAATTGAGCGGTATCGATATCGGATCTCCTGTTACGGTGAGTATTACCGTGCCCGTAGGAGGACTTTCCTTTAATATAGATTTGAAAGCGGAAGTGACGGGATATATGAATTTCCCCGAAACGACAGTGTCCTCGTCCTCCATAGCGGTATATATTTCCGAGAAAACGTTTTCTGAAATTATTAAAGAGGAACTGTCTCTGGAAGTTTCCGCCGTCGATTTTTATAATCAGGTCATGATAAAATCCGAGGCTCCCGAAACTTTGAAATCGGAAATAGAGGAACATTTTTCGGGCAACGAAAATCTTATTTTCATTTACGACAGAAACAGCTTGGAAGCGCCCGTCCTTCTCGACGGGGAAATTTCTCAGAGCCGTAAAATGTTGTATGTCTTTCCCGTAATTTTCTTGCTGGTGTCGGTATTCGTCATTCTTACGACTGTCAACCGCTTGATTTTGGAGGAACGGACGGAAATCGGGACGCTCAAAGGTCTGGGGTTCGGCAAGGGAGAAATCCTTAGGCATTATGCAAGCTTCGGCGGATTATTGTGTCTGATAGGCGGTGCGGTAGGCGCTTTAATCGGGCCTTTTATAGTCCCCAATGTCATGAAGGTCAAATATCAGCTCGTCTATAATCTGCCTATTCCTTTTATGCCTGTTTTCGATATTCCGATGACGATTTTGGCTGTTGGCTCTGTCGCGCTTTTAGCGACGATTATCAGTATTCTCGTCTGTAAGAACGTCGTTCGGGAAAATCCCGCCGCCTGTATGCGTCCCATGGTTCCCAAGGATAATATTTTTCTTCATCTCAGCAAGAAACGGGACACGCGGACAAAGACGGAATGCGGAAAAAATAATAATTTATCCTCAGGAAAAAAGGAAAACCGCGAAAATTCGTCTCCGAAAAAGAAGGGCAGAAACGACGGGATTTTGTCCTTAAAAATGGCGGCTCGGAATATCGCCATCAAACCCATTCGCGCGGCGATGACAGTCATCGGAATCACCGGATGTGTGGCGCTTTTGATGTGTGCCTTGGGAATCGGGGATACGATAGACCATAGCTTGCAGACTGAATTTTACGGACAGTTTACCTATGATATCGCTACGCCCTATATTTCCGAGGATTTTTCGGAAAAAATGGACGAATTGAAGGAAGCGTGTGAAATAGAAACTTACGAGACCTATAAGGTCTATTATATGAACGCTTCCGGGGCGAACAAGGGCAAGGACATCAAAGTTTATAATTTTTCGGAAAATATGACGATGACCACCATCGATACGAATAACGGGAACGTGGTGATGTCCAAATCCGTCGCGGATTCTTTGGAGTTGAAGGAAGGAGATTCCTTTACGCTGAAATCGGGAACGAACACTTTTGAATTTACGCTGAATGAAATCGTGAATACCGCGATAACCAAAGGCGTTTTTCTGCATACGGATCAATTCGGGGACGACATCTACGGCACGTCTTCCGCGTGGATAAAAGCGGATAACGTCACCGAGGCACTCCTCGATAAAATCGACGATGCGAGCGGCACTGCTCAGGCCAGCGGCGTACAGGAATTATGGGACAATGTAGAGGAAAAAGCCTCGTCCATTGACGCAATGAAATATACGCTCATGGTGTTTGCCGTTCTTTTGTCTGTAGTCGTTTTATACAATCTTTCCCTCCTCAATATCAACGAACGGACGCGCGATATTGCCACCCTGAAAGTGTTGGGCTTCACCCGCGGGAGAATATCTCTCATTTTGTTGTTTGAAATTATGCTTTTGACTTTGGGCGGAACGGTGTTCGGGCTTCTTCTCGGCTATCCTTTGACGTATCTCGTGCTCAGTATAAATACGGTAGAAGTAATGAGCTTCCTTTATTACGTAAGTCCTTTGTCGTATGTCATTTCCGCGGTTGTCGCGCTTCTCACTTCACTAGTCATTAATCTGTTCTTTGTCGGCAGTTCCGATAAGATCAATATGATAGAGGCATTGAAGAGCGTGGAATAATTTTTTTCGGATGCGTGTTACTTTTTGCCGTAAGTTGTGTATACTATAATTAAATAAAAAAGTGAGGCAATTTATGAAGGTTTCAGAGAAAATTATTTCTGCTATTTTAACGCTCGTTCTCGGTATTTTATTTATCGTATTGAAAGGTCAGGTCGTTAGCATCGCAATGACGATTTTAGGAGTACTCTTGATTGTGCTCGGTATCATGAATCTGACGACGAAACTTGTTGCGCCCGGAGTGGTAAAAATTGTCGTCGGCGCGCTCATCATTCTGTTCGGTTGGGTGTTGGTAAGTGCGGCTTTATATATTTTGGCGGCGTTGTTGCTTATTTTCGGTATTTTGCAGCTGTATGCGCAAATCAAACTCAATACAAAGGGTGCGAGAATAATCGATACGATATTTGCTTATGCGCTTCCCGTAATTTGTATCGTCATCGCCTTTTTCCTGTTTTTCAATCAGGGCGGGACGGTCGATTGGGTCTTTATCGTGGCGGGAGTGTTTACGATAATAGAAGGAATTTTAATGTTGGCTAACGGTTTACGAAAGAATGAAAAATGAGAAAAACATCCTTCCGAGATTTTTCGGAAGGGTGTTTTTCTTTGACAAAAGACAGAAAATCGAGTATACTGATTCCGTTGCGCTTTTCGGGAGCGTAAATTTGACCAAAGGATTCATGCAAATGATTTTAAGCGTTACCGACCTCACGCACGGTTTCGGAGACCGTGCCATTTTTCAAGACGTCTCTTTCCGTATGCTGAAAGGAGAGCATATCGGGCTTGTAGGGGCAAACGGAGAAGGAAAATCCACCTTTATGAACATCATCACGGGCGCCCTGAAACCGGACGAGGGAAAAGTAGAATGGTCGAAAAACGTGCGGGTGGGATATCTCGATCAACATACCTCACTCAAACAAGGTATGACGGTGGGCGACGTGCTCCGTTCCGCTTACGATCACCTCTTTGAAACGGAAAGTTATATAAACTCTCTCTATGAAAAAATGGGGGAGGAAAACGCGGATATCGACGCGCTGATGGAAGAAGTCGGAACTTTACAGGACTATCTTACAAATAACGACTTTTATCAAATCGACATAAAGGTGAACGAGGTCGCCCGCGCCTTTGAACTGACGAGCCTCGGTCTCGACAGGGACGTTTCCCGGCTTTCGGGAGGACAGAGGACGAAGGTTTTGCTGGCAAAATTGCTCCTCGAAAAGCCGGACATTCTGCTTCTGGACGAGCCGACCAATTACCTCGACGCCAACCATATCGAGTGGCTGAAAAATTATCTGATAAATTACGAAAATGCATTTGTTCTCATTTCGCACGATATTCCCTTTCTCAACGCCGTCGTCAATCTCGTCTATCACGTGGAAAATTGCCGTCTGACGAGATACGTGGGAAACTACGATAGATTTCTTTCGGAATATGAAGTGAGAAAACAGCACCTCGAAGCGGCCTTCGAGCGTCAACAGAAAGAAATCGCCGCACTGAAAGATTTCGTCGCCAGAAACAAAGCTCGCGTATCCACGCGGAACATGGCTATGTCTAGACAGAAGCGTCTGGATAATATGGAAATCATCGAGCTGGCATCGGAAAAGCCCAAGCCCGAATTTTCCTTCAAGGAAGCCCGTGCGAGCGGGCGGATCGTATTTGAAACGCAAGACCTCGTCCTCGGCTACGGAACTCCGCTGTCGCGTCCGATAACCAAAAGGCTGGAAAGAGGACAAAAAGTTGCCGTCGTGGGAACGAACGGAATCGGCAAAACGACGTTTCTCAAAAGCGTCCTCGGTCTGATTCCACCCTGTTCGGGAAGGGCAGAACTCGGCAGTTATCTCGAAACGGGCTACTTCGAGCAGGAGATTCCGCCGAGCGACAATACCTGTCTCGAAGAACTCTGGCAGTATTTTCCCTCCATGTCCAACGGGGAGGTTCGGGCCATGCTCGCAAAATGCGGACTGACCGCCAAGCATATCGAAAGCAAGGTTCGCGTTCTTTCGGGCGGAGAACAGGCGAAAGTACGGTTGTGCCGCCTGATGAACACGCCCAGTAACGTGCTCCTTTTGGACGAACCGACAAACCATCTCGATTCCGACGCCAAGGCGGAACTTCGTCGAGCCCTGCAAGCGTATCGCGGTGCCGTCCTCTTAGTTTGCCACGAGCCCGAATTTTATGAGGGAATCGTAGGGGAGATATGGAATATCGAAGAATATTCTCTGCTGTTTTGAGAACAGATCACCGCGGCTGAAAGCATTTTCAGCCGCGGTTTTTATATAATTAACCGCGTTTTTTCAGGCGGATATTTACACTTGTGCAAATATGGCAAAGTGTGTGTGGCTTTTTCAATTTTTTTGTTTTTTGTGAACGCGGAAAAGGGGAGAAAAAGGGGAAAAATATAAAATTTTTATCTTATTTGTAATTAAGCGGTCCAAGTTGTTGAGATTCGGAAGAAAATATGATATAATATATTCCGTTTGGAGTGGGCGCGTCAGGGCGTTCAATGATACAGAGAAAAAATTTTAACATACGGAGAATATAAGGTATGAACAACAAAGTTACTATTATCGGTGCAGGTTCGGTAGGTGCCACTATTGCGTACACCTTGGTGGTAGACAGCTCGGTTTCGGAAATCGTTTTGATCGACGTCAACCGCGACAAAGCGCTTGGCGAAGCCATGGACATCAAGCAGGCGACACCGTTCCTTTCTCCCACGAAAGTATACGAAGGTTCCTACGAAGATGCGAAGGGTTCGGATATTGTTATCATTACGTCGGGAATCGGCAGAAAGCCCGGACAATCTCGTATCGATTTGACACAGACGAATGTCAATATCATCAAGAGCATCGCTCCCGAAATCGTCAAGCATGCTCCCGACGCTATCTATGTCATTGTCGCCAATCCCGTAGACGTTCTTACTTATGTTTTTGGTAAGGTAACGGGACTTCCCAAAGGAAAAGTGCTCGGTTCGGGAACCATTCTCGATACCATTCGTTTGAGAACCCGCCTTTCCGAATTGTATTCCATCAATCAGAAACAGGTGCATGCCTATGTCCTTGGCGAGCACGGAGACAGTTCCTTCGTCGCTTGGTCCACCGCCGACATCACGGGAATCCCCTTGAACGATTACGACGATGCTCTGACGAACAAAACGGTTCTGCCCATCACTCCCTACGCGAGAGAAGAGGTGGAAGAATACGTCAAGAAATCGGGCGGAAAGATTATCGCGAGAAAGGGCGCTACTTTTTATGGAATTGCCGCTTCCGTATGCCATATCGTCAAGTGTATCTATTCGGGCGCGGATACCGTCATGACGCTGTCCACGCTTCTCGAAGGCGAATACGGAATTTCCGACGTATGTTTAAGCACGCTCTGCATTTTGGGAAATAACGGTATCCAGACTACTTTGACGCCGAAGATGTCGGAGGATGAGCTCGCAAAACTCAATCACAGCGCGGAAGTCCTCAAAGAAGTCATCGCGCAGTTGGATATTTAATCGTACGGGCGGAGATACGGATATGGAATATCGGATAGAAAAAGATACGATGGGGGAGATGAAGGTCCCCGCGGATAAATATTGGGCGGCGCAGACGGAACGCAGCCACGAAAATTTTCAGATCGGCACGGAAGTGATGCCCAGGGAAATCACGCATGCGTTCGGTATCCTCAAAAAAGCCGCCGCTCTCGCAAACTATAAACTCGGAAAATTATCCGAAGAAAAGAAAGATATTATTTGCGCGGCCGCGGACGAGGTGATTTCCGGAAAGCTCAACGAGCATTTCCCGCTTGTCGTATGGCAGACGGGAAGCGGAACGCAGTCGAACATGAACGCCAATGAGGTCATTGCCAATCGCGGCAACGAAATGGCGGGGAAAAAACTCCTGCATCCCAACGACGACATCAATAAGAGCCAAAGCTCCAACGATACTTTCCCGACGGCGATGCACATCGCGGCGGTCATTGCGATAGAGGATAAATTATTCCCCGCGATGGACAAACTCATTTCGACGTTCTGCCGTCTGGAAAAAGAAAACGAGGGAATCGTAAAGAGCGGAAGAACGCATTTGCAGGACGCCGTTCCTATCGCCTTTTCTCAGGAAATCAGCGGTTGGAGAAATATGATAGAAAAGACGAAAGCACAGCTTTCCCTTGCGCTTTCGGGATTGAAGGAGCTTGCACTCGGCGGAACTGCGGTGGGAACGGGACTCAACGCGCCCAAGGGCTTTGCGGAGGAAGTCGCCGCAGAAGTCAGCGCGTTGACGGGTAAAACGTTCGTCACGGCGGAAAATAAATATCATGCACTCACGTCCAAGGACGAACTCGTGTTCGCACACGGCGCATTGAAGGCACTCGCCTGCAATCTCATGAAGATAGCCAACGACGTACGTTGGCTGGCTTCCGGGCCGCGCGACGGATTGGGCGAGATTTTCATTCCCGAAAACGAGCCGGGTTCTTCGATTATGCCCGGGAAAGTCAATCCCACGCAGTGCGAATCGATGACGATGGTCGCCGTGCAGGTCATGGCGAACGACGTCGCCGTCGGTATGGGCGCTTCGCAGGGAAATTTCGAACTCAACGTATTTATGCCCGTCATTATCTATAATTTCCTGCAATCGGCGAGACTGCTGGCGGACGGCATTACTTCGTTCGAAAAGAATTGCGTTACGGGAATCCGCGCCAATAAGGAAAAGATGAAACATAACCTCTATAATTCGCTCATGCTGGTCACGGCGCTCAATCCGTATATCGGATACGAAAATGCGGCCAAGACGGCGAAAAAGGCGTATAAGGAAAATATTTCCCTGAAAGAGGCTTGCGTGGCGCTCGGTTTCCTTACGGAAGAAAAATTCGACGAAGTGTTCCGTCCCGAGGAAATGGCATATCCGCAGAAATAAGCGCGGAAGTTGATCTAAAAAGGTAACGATATGAAAATTTGTTATTATCCCGGCTGTACGCTGAAAACCAAGGCGAAAGATTTGGACGTCTACGCCCGCCTTTCTGCCGAAGCGCTCGGCGTGGAGATGGAAGAAATAGAAAATTGGCAGTGCTGCGGCGCGGTCTATCCCATGGCGAGAGACGAAATTGCGACAAAACTTTCCGCCGTGCGCGCGCTCGACTATGCAAAGCATCGCGGGGGTAAATTGCTCACTCTCTGTTCCGCTTGCCATAACGTCATCAAGCGTACCAACGGAGATATGCGCTCGGACGAAAATATTTCTTCCAAAGCCAATAACTATCTTAAATTGGAAGAACCTTACCGCGGAGAAACGCAGGTTCTGCACTATCTCGAAATGTTGAAAGACATAGTGGGCTTCGAGAATATCAAAAAGAAAGTCGTCAATCCCGTCAATAAAAAGATAGGTGCGTATTACGGCTGTCTTTTGCTCCGCCCGAGCGGAGTAATGGCTTTCGACAATCCGGAAAATCCCACGATTATCGAAGATTTTATCCGCGCCATCGGCGGAACGCCCGTCGTCTATCCTTTCCGCAACGAATGCTGCGGCGCGTATGTGGCTCTCAAAAATCCGAAGCTCCCCGAAGAAAGGAGCAGAAAGGTTTTGGCGAGCGCGAAAGAAAAGGGTGCGGAGGAAGTGATTACCGCCTGCCCGCTCTGCTTGTATAATCTGAAAGAGAAGGGCGGGAATATTTTGCCCGTGAGATACTTCACGGAGCTTCTTGCCGAAGCGCTGGGGGTGAAAGCATGACGAGAGAAGAACAAAAAGAAAACCTCCTCCGTTTGAGCGGAACGGACGTCAGAAAATGCATGAAGTGCGGGAAGTGCTCCGGTCGCTGTCCCGCGTTCAAGGAAATGGATATAAAGCCCCACCAATTCGTTTCCCTGCTCGTCAAGGGCAAGGTAGAGGAACTTTTGAAAAGCGAAGCGATATGGAGCTGCCTTTCCTGCATGGCGTGCGTAGAGAGATGTCCGCGCGGCGTAGCGCCGGCTGCCGTCATCGAGGCGGTGCGCGATACGGTGGTGCGCATGCAGAACGCAAACGGAATCAAAGCAGAGGATATTCCTCCCATCGTAGACGAGCTCATTCCCCAACAACTGCTCGTCAGCGCGTACAGAAAATACAACAAATGATTTCAAGGTAAAGAGAGTTATATAAAATGCAAAGAATAGGTGTTTTTATTTGTTGGTGCGGCAGTAATATCGCGGCAACGGTAGACGTGGAAAGAGTGGCCGAAGTCATTAAGTCCGAGCCGGGCGTCGTCTTTTCGGCAAACTATCAGTACATGTGCTCCGAGAACGGTCAGCAGCTCATTAAAAATGCAATCAAGGAACATCACCTGACGGGCATCGTCGTCGGGTCCTGCTCGCCCAGAATGCACGAGGCTACCTTCCGCAAGACCGCAGAAGCCGCGGGACTCAATCCCTATATGGTGGAAATCGCCAATATCCGCGAGCATTGCTCCTGGATACATAAGGACAGGGAAGAAGCGACCGAAAAGGCAATCATCCTCGTCCGCACGGCGATTGCGAAGGTAAATTTGGACGCTCCCTTGCAGGCGGGAGAAAGCCCCGTCGTCAAGCGCGCGCTCGTCATCGGCGGCGGCATCGCGGGTATTCAGGCCGCGCTCGATATCGCGGAAGCGGGTTTTGAAGTGGATATCGTGGAAAAGAATGCCACGATCGGCGGACGTATGGCGCAGCTCGATAAGACGTTCCCCACGCTCGATTGCTCGGCTTGTATTCTGACGCCGAAAATGGTGGACTGCGCTCAGAGCGATAAAATCGACATTCTGTCCTACTCCGAAGTGGAGGAGGTCAAGGGGTTCGTCGGCAATTTTTCGGTGAAGATCCGTAAAAAAGCCAGATATGTAGACGAAAAGAAATGCACGGGCTGTAAGGTCTGTATGGAAAAATGTCCCTCCAAGAAAGGGCTTAACGAGTTCAATATGAACCTCAACAACCGTACGGCTATTTATATTCCGTTCGCGCAGGCTATTCCCAACGTGGCGGTCATCGATCCTCAGCAGTGCATCAAACTCAAAACGGGCAAATGCGGAATCTGTCAGAAATTCTGTACCGCGGGCGCTATCGATTACACGATGAAGGACGAATTTATCGAACGTCAGTACGGTGCCATCGTCGTGGCGACGGGGTTCAAGCCCATTTCCCTCGATGCGTTCAACGAGTACGGCTATGCCGAGAATAAAGACGTCATCACGTCTTTGGAACTCGAAAGACTGATGAACGCGGCCGGCCCTACGAACGGCGTCCTTTTGCGTCCCTCCGACGGAACGCATCCGAAGGTCATCACCTTCATTCAATGCGTCGGTTCGCGCGATACTTCCGGTTGCGGGAAACCTTACTGCTCGAAAATTTGCTGTATGTATACCGCGAAGCATGCCATGCTCATCCGTGAAAAGTATCCCGATACGGAGGTACACGTATTCTATATCGACGTACGTACGCCCGGAAAGAATTACGACGAATTCTACCGCCGCGCGGTCGAACAGTACGGCGTGGATTACATAAAGGGCATGGTCGGAAAAGTCTATAACGAGAACGGGAAACTCATGGTTCAGGGTTCCAACCTCATCGATAACGAACAGGTGACGATTCCTTCCGACCTCGTCGTTCTCGCCGCGGCGATCGAACCCGAACCTTCTGTCAGAAAGATAGCAACGCTTTTGACTGCAAGTATCGACACGAATAACTTCCTCACCGAAGCGCATCCCAAGCTCCGTCCCGTGGAAAGCCCCACGGCTGGCGTATATCTCGCGGGTGTCTGCCAAGGACCCAAGGACATCCCCGAAACGGTGTCCCAGGCTTCCGCCTGCGCCGCGAAGGTCATCGGACTGCTCGTCAAGGATCACTTAAAGACGAATCCCTGCGTCGCTCAGCCCGACGAGACGATGTGTAACGGGTGCAGCCAATGTGCCAATGTCTGTGCGTACGGCGCCATTACCTACGTCGATAAGGAATTCCGCCTCGGCGGAGGAAAGACGGAAATCAGAAGGGTGGCTTCCGTCAATCCCGCAGTCTGTCAGGGCTGCGGAGCCTGCACGGTCACCTGTCCTTCGGGCGCTATGGATCTTAAAGGATTCAGCTCCAAACAAATCATGTCGGAGGTGGAAGCGATATGCAAGATGTAACGACGGAAAAGAAAGAATATACCCCCAACATCGTGGCGTTCTGCTGTAACTGGTGCTCCTACGCGGGGGCGGATCTCGCGGGTTCCAGCCGTCTGAGCTATCCCGCCAACGTAAAAATTATCCGCGTTCCCTGCTCCTGCCGCGTAAATCCCATGTTCGTCCTGAAAGCGTTCCAGCGAGGCGCCGACGGCGTGATTCTCTGCGGTTGTCACCCCGGAGACTGCCATTACGTGACGGGCAATTATTATACCAGAAGAAGAATGGCGCTGTTGTTCAGTTTTCTGAACTATCTCGGAATCGAAAAAGAGCGCACGCGCGTGGAATGGGTTTCCGCCGCGGAGGGCGCAAGATTTTCCGCTGTCATGAACGATTTCGTAAAGACGGTGGCGGCGCTCGGAGAAAACAAGCGCCTGACCGATTTGAGGTGCAAGGAGGACAAGAACGATGCGTGACGTCGAACTGAAAATGAAAGAACGCGCCGCCGAGCTTTTGAAGAGCGGCGAGGTCGCGCGCGTAATCGGCTGGAAGAAGGGCGAGTTTTATTTCGACCCCGAACCCTCCGTTTTTGAAACGGAAGCGGAGCTTGAAAACTTTGTCTATAACGGTTTTTGCGGGGCGAATTTATCCAAGTATCTCATTGCCGCGAGCAAAAAACCCGGCAAGACGGCGGTATTTTTGAAGCCCTGCGATACATATAGCTTTAACGAGCTTGTAAAGGAGCATCGCGTCGTTCGGGAAAATATCCATGTGGTGGCAATCGAATGTCAGGGCAAGCTGGATATTTCCAAAATCAAAAAGCTGGGCGCGGACGCCGTGACGGAAGTGGAAGAGCTGGGTGAGAAGGTAAAGGTATCCTCTCTTTACGGAGATATGGAATTCGCGAAAGAGGAAGTGCTCCTCGAAAAGTGCCTTTGCTGTAAAGGAAAGGAGCATAAAGCAGCGGACGAGACGATTATTCTTCACCAGATGCCCGAGACGAAAAACGACCGTTTTTCGGGCGTCGAGAAGCTGGAAGCGATGACTCCCGACGAAAGGTTTGCTTTCTGGAAGAGTGAACTTTCCAAATGTATTCGCTGCAACGCCTGCCGCAACGTTTGTCCCGCATGTTCCTGTGTGAAATGCGTATTCGACAACCCTAATTCGGGAATTGCGGCGAAAGCGAACGATACGGAGTTTGAAGAACAGATGTTCCATATAATCCGTGCGTTCCATGTGGCGGGACGGTGTACCGACTGCGGAGAATGCAGCCGCGTCTGCCCGCAGAATATTCCCCTGCATCTCCTGAACAGAAAATTCATCAAGGATATCGATACTTTGTACGGCGAATTCCAAGCGGGAGATGTACCCGAGGGAAAGACGCCGCTCACCGATTACCGGACGGAAGATACCGAACCCGGTAAAGTCTTTGACGCGGAGGGAAAGCATGCTTAAAATCAGCAAGGAAAAATTAAACGGATTATATAGCAAAATCTCCGCCTCCATGCCCCTGTATATGCCCTTGAAAAAGGCAGGCGAAGCCAATTACGGGCTTTGGTCGGACGGACAGGAGAGCGCTCTCGGCATTCTCAAAACGGTAAAATCGCCCAAAGATTTTTTCTTCCCGCAGAGCGAGACGATGATGAAGTTCAAAACGGAAGGGAAAAGCATTGAAATTTTAGACGTCAGAGAAGAACAGAAGCCGTTCGTTCTCTTCGGCGTCAAAGCGTGCGATTTCAAGGCGTTTGATGTTCTTGATCGGGTATTTCTCGCCGAGCCGGTCGATACGTATTATCAGTCCAGACGGAACGCGGGAATCATCGTGACGCTGGCTTGTTCCCGCCCCGAAGAAAGTTGTTTTTGCAAAGTGTTCGGTATCGACGCGGCGGAGCCTGCCGGCGACGTCACGACGTGGCTGGACGAGAAATATCTCTATTGGCGCGCGAATACCGAGAAGGGAAATGCCCTTACGGAAAGCGTAAAGGAACTTTTTGAAAACGGCGGGGAGAAGGAAGTCTCTGCTCAGCAGAAAAAGACGCGCGAGATTATCGAGAAACTTCCCTTCTCTCATTTGAATTTATCCCGTTTCAAGCCCGAAAATCTCAACGAGCTTTTCGATGCTCCCGAATGGGAAAGTCTTTCCGAAGCCTGTCTCGGTTGCGGAGCTTGTACCTTCGTATGCCCGACCTGTCAGTGTTTCGATATCCGCGATTTCAAGACAAACGAAGGAGTTATCCGTTATCGTTGCTGGGATTCCTGCATGTATTCCGACTTTACGCAAATGGCGGCGGCAAACAGCCGTACGACGCAGTTGCAGAGGTATCGCCAGAGATTTATGCATAAACTCGTCTATTATCCTTCCCAGCATGAAGGATTGTATTCCTGCGTCGGATGCGGGCGTTGCGTCAATAAGTGTCCTCAGCATCTCAACATCATAAAAGTTGTAAAAACGTTGGGAGGTAAAGCGCATGATTAATGAAAATCTCATTCCGAAAATCGGTGTAATCACGGATATTCGAAAGGATACGCCCGACGTCAAGACCTTCCGCGTCGTCGGGACGGACGGCAAAAAGCTGTTCGAACATTTGCCCGGTCAGTGTGCGATGGTTTCCGTCCCCGGCGTCGGTGAGTGTATGTTCTCCATCACTTCTTCTCCCACGAACGAGGAATTCATGGAATTTTCCATCAAAAAATGCGGCTGTGTCACGGAAGTCATTCATTCCCTCGAAGTGGGGCAGCAGATTACCGTACGCGGCCCCTACGGCAGAAATTTCCCCGTCGAGGAGGATTTCAAGGGGAAAGACATGCTGTTTATCGCGGGCGGTATCGGCCTTGCGCCTTTGAGAAGCGTCATCAACTATATCAGGCATTACCGTAAAAATTACGGGAAAGTCGTCGTGGTTTACGGCGCTCGGAGCAAAGATGATCTCGTAGATATTGAGGAGATACGCACCGAATGGGAAAAGGAGCCCGATTTTGAAGTCTACCTTACCATAGACCGTCCGCAGGAAGGTTGGAACGGACATGTCGGTTTTGTGCCCGCTTACGTCAAGGAATTGGGGCTCGATCCGAACATGACGGCGGTTCTTTGCGGACCTCCCATCATGATTAAATTCACTCTGGCAGGGCTTTTGGAACTCGGGTTCGACAAATCCCGCGTATATACGACGCTGGAACTTCGTATGAAGTGCGGTATCGGCAAATGCGGCAGATGTAACGTCGGAGACAAATTCGTCTGTAAGGACGGACCCGTATTCCGCATGGATGAGCTGGACGAACTGCCCGACGAGTATTGAGCGAAGGAGAATATCATGGAAAATTTGGTAAACGTTTATCTTTTCGGGAAAAGATATCAGGTTCCCGAAAGTCTGACGATTATGAAAGCGATGGAATATGCGGGATATCAGCTCGTTCGCGGCTGCGGTTGCAGAAACGGCTTCTGCGGTGCGTGCGCGACCATTTACCGCATTAAAGGTCAGCAGGAACTCAAAACCTGCCTTGCCTGTCAGACGCAGGTAGAGGAAGGAATGTACGTGGCGACGCTGCCTTTCTTCCCGCTGGTAAAGCAAGTTTATGACATCGAAAAGATAAAGCCCACGCAGCAGATTATGATGCAGCTGTATCCCGAAATCTATTCTTGTATCGGCTGTAACGCCTGCACAAAGAGCTGTACGCAGGGCCTGAACGTCATGCAGTACATTGCCTACGCGCAGCGCGGCGAATACGAAAAATGTGCGGAGGAAAGTTTCGACTGCGTGATGTGCGGAGTATGTTCTTCGCGTTGTCCCGCGGGAATTTCTCACCCGCAGGTCGCGGAGCTCGCAAGGCGACTCACGGGAAAATACCTCGCGCCGAAGAGCGAACATCTCGAAAAGCGGGTAGAAGAAATCAAAGAAGGAAAATTCGAATCCCTTCTCGAAAATCTCATGCAAAAGCCCGTTGAAGAAATGAAAGAACTTTATAATCACAGAGAGATAGAAAAATAAGGAGAAGCGTATGTATCAGTACACCGAAGAACAATTAGTGTCCATGAAAAAGGTGGAAGCGACGCGCGCTTCCCGTTTCGGTGCGGAAATTCGGAGAATGACGGCGGAAGAAAAGGACGAGGTTCTCGCTTCCTTCCACCCCGATTACATCACTTCCGCATACGAAGAACTCAAAGTCGGTCCCAATAAGGGGGGCAAGGTTCTGCACGAACTTGCGGCGCTCTTGGAGGGACGTTCCCGCGTGCTCGATATGAATATCGATCTTTCCGCGCCCGATTACGACGTAGACGTTTTAATTATCGGCGGCGGCGGTGCGGGCGCTTCGGCGGCAATCGAAGCGGATAACTGCGGAGCAAACGTAATGATAGCTACCAAGCTCCGTTTGGGCGATGCGAATACGGCAATGGCTGAGGGAGGCATTCAAGCTGCGGATAAGGAAAACGACAGCCCCGCAATCCATTATCTCGACGCGTTCGGGGGCGGACATTTCAAGAATAAACCCGAGCTCCTCTATAAGCTCGTCAACGAAGCTCCCGAGGCCATTCAATGGCTGAATAACCTCGGCGTCATGTTCGATAAAGCTCCCGACGGAACGATGATTACGACGCATGGCGGCGGTACTTCCCGCAAGAGAATGCACGCCTGCCGCGACTATTCGGGTTCCGAAATCATGCGCGTTCTGCGCGACGAGGTCTTAAATCGCGGCATCACGGTAGTGGATTTTACTTCCGCAATCGAGCTTATCAAGGATACGGACGGAAAGGTTGCCGGTGCCGTGCTCCTGAATATGGAAACGAAGGAAATTCTCGTTGCCCGCGCAAAGACAGTGATTATCGCGACGGGCGGAGCGGGCAGACTGCATTATCAGGGTTTCCCTACTTCGAATCACTACGGCGCGACGGCAGACGGGCTCGTGCTCGCCTATCGCGCGGGGGCAAAATTGCTCTATCCCGAGACGCTGCAATATCATCCTACCGGCGCGGCTTGTCCCACGCAGATTTACGGTGCACTCGTCACCGAGAAGGTGCGTTCGCTCGGCGCTCAGCTCGTCAATAAGGACGGCGTGGCGTTCGTCAATCCTTTGGAAACGCGCGACGTTACGGCTTCCGCGATTATCCGCGAATGTAAAAAGAACGGCGGTGGAATTGCCACGACGGACGGAGAAGGCGTCTGGCTGGATACGCCGCTCATCGAAATGGTCAACGGCGAAGGGACGATCGAAAAGCGTATTCCCGCAATGATGAGAATGTTCGGAAAATACGGTATCGATATCCGCAAGGAGCCCATTCTCGTTTATCCGACTTTGCATTACCAAAATGGCGGCATCGATATTTCCGCAAACGGAATGTCGGGAGTGGAAAATCTCTATGTCGCGGGAGAAGCGGTCGGAGGAATTCACGGCACAAACCGCTTGATGGGAAATTCGTTGCTCGATATCATCGTATTCGGGCGTAATGCCGGTCGTCAAGCCGGCGAAAAGTGCAAGTCGGTGACGCTCAAATCTTTGACGTTGGATTTTGTCAAAGATTATGAAAAAGAGCTGAAAGCTGCTGGAATTAGTTCCGAAATGCCTTCGCCTCGTCTGTTGCCCGATTACAGAAGAAAGGATAATTGACGGAGGAAATCATGGAAACTTTTGCAACAGTTTTTGAAATCGTTATGGTGCTCTGTTTCGGAGCCTCCTGGCCCTTCAATATTGTTCGTGCGTATAAGGCAAGAACGACGAAGGGAACGAGCCTGCAATTTACGATTTTGATCGGCATCGGATATGTGGGCGGGATTTTAAGTAAGATTTTTGCCTGGGCAAACAGCATGCAAGCGGGTGTCGCCTATTGGGATTGGTTGAAGATTTTGGCGTTTGTTTTCTATATCATAAATCTTTGCATGATTTTAACGGCACTTGCGATTTATTTCCGCAATAAAAAATTGGATGCGAAAAGAGCGGCTGAATCCCCTCGGGAACAGGCTTAAAAAGAATAAAGAAGCACTTCAAACTATCGGAAGTGCTTTTTTATTTCATAAAAATTGACAGATAGACTTTTTTATGGTATAATATCGAAAAAAAGCGAAGGACAACCTTATGATATTATCAATTGGAGAAATTTTGGCGGATTTTATCGGAGAAGATGAGACGAAATTTCGCATGTGTTGCGGTGGAGCGCCCTTTAATGTTGCCGTCAATGCAAAACATGCAGGGGCAAAAGTAGGATTTATCGGTCGGGTAGGAAAAGATCCCGTGGGAAATTATTTGAAAAAATATGCCTCCAAAGAAAATTTGGATTTATGCAAAATTCAGACGGATGAGGTTCGTAATACTACACTTGCCTTTGTAACTTTGCAGAATGGCGAGAGAAATTTCGGATTTTTTCGTCACGATACGGCTGATTTTCATATCGATATATCGTCTCCTGTTTTTGAAAATTTGGGGAAGGCAGACATCGTTCATTTAGGTTCTTTAATGCTAAGTGAGGAAAAGGGATGCCTTTTTGCACAGAAGATTGTCGAGAAAGTTCATCAGGCAGGAAAACTTTTGAGCTTTGATGTTAACTTTCGTTCCGATTTGTATTCTGATTTTGAAGAAGCAAAGAATATTTACTTGCCGTATATCGAAAAGGCGGATATACTGAAATTTTCGGAAGATGAATTGGAACTGTTTACAGGGGAAAAAGACATAGAAAAAGGAGCTGAGAGGCTGAATAAAAAGAGTGGTTTACTTCTTATTACGATGGGCGGTAAAGGAAGCTATTATCAACTCGGCAAGCTGCGCGGCTTTGTAGAGACGGTATCGGTCAAGCCCGTGGATACGACAGGAGCGGGCGACGCATTTTATGGTACTGCTTTAGCAGGATTAGACGGTAAAAAGTTAGAGAAATTGTCCGAAGAAGAACTTAAAAATATTCTTTCTCAGGCAAATATAGCGGGCGCAGCCGCCACGCAACATAAAGGAGCTCTTGCTTCGAGATAACATATTTGAAAAGCGCAGGAAAACCTTTGAAAACGGCATAAAAAGAGTTGCTTTTTTTGCTCGGATAGTATATAATACTAACGATGCAGAGATGGCGGAGCGGTCGAACGCGCACGATT
>ERZ1106930.20-NODE-20-length-134002-cov-19.262835_pt1 | contig 134002 bp, 116 predicted proteins | sample MGYA00403663_ERZ1106930 | MGnify/ENA primary metagenome ERZ1106930 (study PRJEB35170, sample SAMEA104062438) | human gut metagenome | biome: human gut; feature: human-associated habitat; material: faeces | place: Denmark | collected 2012-06-26 ... | reverse complement strand
GTCAGGTGAAGGCGACTTCAAGGAAAGTGCAACAGAAATAAACCGCAGGGCTTTGTCCCTGTAAGGATGGAAAGGCGAGGTAAGAGCTCACCGATACTGCGGTAACGTGGTATGCCATGTAAACCCCACCCGCTGCAAGATTGGGTATCCGCCAAATAGGGCTGTTCGTCCGGCGGAATACCGTGAATATCGCTTGAGCTTGTCGGTGACGGCAAGCCTAGATAGATGACCGTACACGACAGAACTCGGCTTACAGACAGACTCAAATCTTTGTTTTGAAAAAAACCGGCCGAAAGGACCGGTTTTTTCTACTTTTTAAGTAAAAAAAGATAAGTTCCACAAAATAAGTTTCACAAAAGCCGTATCGGAGGGATTATGGACATAAAAAAGTATTTGGAAATCTTACACATATTCGAAAAACTAAAAAACAACACAAGGCATTCGTATACTTCTTCCGGCCGAAAGGAAAGCGTGGCGGAACATTCCCACCGCCTTGCAGTCATGGCCTATTTCGTAAAAGACGAGTTTCCGAACGTCAATATCGACAGAGTCATTTTAATGTGTCTTTTTCATGATATAGGAGAATCTTTTACGGGAGATATTCCCTGTTTTGAAAAGACGCCGCAAGACGAAGAAATTGAAAACGAAAAGATTAAAAAATTTTTACGGGAACTTCCGAATCCGTATCGGAACGAATTAACCGGTCTGTTTTCCGAAATGGAAGCCCTGCAAACTTGCGAATCGAAACTTTATAAATCTTTGGATAAAATAGAAGCTGTTATTCAACACAATGAAGCGGATATTTCTACATGGCTACCTTTGGAATACGAGCTTCAATTATCTCATGGAGAAAAAGAATGCAGTTTTTCAACTTTTACCCGGCTTTTGAAAGAAGAATGTAATCGGATTACTCGGGAAAAAATCAAAAATCAATAATACTATGACAGACATAATTATTATGTCTGTCATAGTATATGAAAATGTGTGAGAATTTCTTGTGAATATACTTTGTCTGTCATAGTAATTGTGTGTGACATAGTAAAATGGGTGAAGTAGAAAATGTGCAGGAATTGCGAAAAAAGTTTTAAAAAAAGGCGAATTTTGTCGGTATAGTACAAACAATCCCCGACATACGATAAAGTAACTCTATTTTAGGGCGATGTTTTGCTCTTTTTAAGGCGGTAGGCGTATGTTTCTGGATTTTTTATGGGCGATTCTCGGAAAAATCGTGTTTTTTACGGGGGCGATCGGCGGGAAAAATTCTTTTCCCAAACCGTTGCCCAAAGAGGAGGAGGAAAAATATCTGGCTTTGGCGAGACGGGGCGACAAAGAGGCGAAAGATGTGCTCATCAGGCATAATATGCGTCTGGTGGCGCACATCGTAAAAAAATATACCGGAGCGGCGGAAACCGACGATTTGATTTCCGTAGGCAGCATAGGTCTCATCAAGGCAATTAATACTTATGAACCGGGGCACGGAACGGCTCTTGCGACATATACTGCGCGTTGTATCGAGAATGAGATTCTGATGCTGATTCGTACAAATAAGAAGCATAAAAATAATTTGTCTTTATCCGATCCCGTCGGGACGGATAAAGACGGAAATGAGTTGACTTTGATGGATTTACTTTTTGAAAAGGAAGATTGCGTATTTGAGAAAGTAGAGAGATCGGTGCAGCGGGAAAAACTTTTGAGGCAGGTGAAGCTCATTTTGAGCGAACGGGAGTATACGGTATTATGTCTGAGATATGCTTTAAAGGGCGGAGTACCTCTGCCGCAAAGGGAAGTGGCAAAGATGCTCAGGATTTCCAGATCGTATATTTCGAGAATCGAAAAGAGGGCGATAGAGAAACTGCGCGTTCGGCTTCATTCGGAAGATTTTTTTGAGTGAACGGTAAAAAAAGAGCCTTTTTTAGGCTCCTTTTTCTTTCGGTATTTTACGGAGGATTTTTTTTCTAAGCATTAAGTAGATTGCAAAGAAGAAAGCGGCGCAAACGGTCAAGGCCGAAATATATATTATAGAATTGATTTGCCAACCAAATTTTTTTACGATATCTCGGCAGATGACAAGTTGACTCGGCTTGGGCCCTATATAAAACATGTTGACATCGGGACCGGGAAGGTCGTAGCAAAGGAGATTGATACCGAAGGCGATGATGCAACAAGAAAGATATACGATTGCCGCGGGAAAAAAATCCCGAAAAGAGTGGCCTGCACGTCCCGTAAAAAACAGGTAAAGTCCGAGAAAAATCAGTAACATATGCCATGTGAAAGAATGTAGAGTCAAAGACCAATAACTGAGGCACATGCTTTCGGGGGAAAAATAGGATACAAATCCTCCCATGAAACCAAAAGAGGCGATAAAAGTGTAGAGCGCTTGCTTTAATTTAGACGGCTTTAGCCAAGGAACGACAAGACAGAGATACATGGGAATACTGCAAAGTTGAAAGGGAAATCTGTCAAAGCGATAGCTTCCGTGTTCGATGTAAAATGTATAAAAAAGTTGTTTGTAAATTTCGGCGATAAGGAGAAATAGACCGATTCCAAATAAGAGATATTTATTGGTTTTTTCTTTTGTATGGCGCAATAAAAAAGCTACCGTAAGGGAGAGTGTGAGACCGATTCCCCAAAAGAGAAGATGAAAACTTCCGTATGCTTTCGGGGGAGTCATCTCTTTGGCCGTCAATTCTAAAAAACGCATTAAAATTTCCATAGTATTACCGTTAGCGCCTTCATAATTACATTATACCACGAGGAATACGAAAATACAAGGCTTTTAGAAAAATTTTATTCTTTTCTCTCTACGTAATTGCTTGATTTTGTAAAGCGTTTTCTTCTTCAAAAAGAGTTTTTGGCGACAGAATCTGCCTAAAAGGTAAAATTTTTTATAAAAAGGAAAAAAAGTCCGCGTTTGCTGTTGAATTTTTCCGAAGAATGTGCTATACTGTATAAGGTTTTAATCCATAAACAAGACAGAACTTATATTTCGGAAATAAAATTTTTTGGAGGAATTCACAATGACAATATCACAAGATGTTGCACAGATGTTCTGCGTTGCCAAAGGCGCGGGCGTTGCTCGTCATGAAAATTCCGCGATTCCCGAAGAGGGCAAGTGGATTCATGCGAAAGAGATTAAAGACATCAGCGGACTTACCCACGGCGTGGGTTGGTGTGCTCCCCAGCAGGGCGCCTGTAAATTGACTCTTAATATCAAACAGGGTATCATTCAGGAAGCGTTGGTAGAAACTATCGGCTGTTCGGGTATGACTCATTCTGCTGCAATGGCAGCCGAAATTCTTCCCGGTAAGACTCCCTTGGAGGCTTTGAATACTGACCTTGTATGCGATGCTATCAATACGGCGATGAGAGAGCTCTTTTTGCAAATCGTCTACGGGCGTTCGCAGTCCGCTTTCTCCGACGACGGACTCCCTGTCGGCGCGGGACTCGAAGACCTCGGCAAAGGACACCGTTCGCAGGTCGGTACGATGTATTCCACTTTACAGAAAGGCGTCAGATATTTGGAAATGGCAGAGGGCTATGTCACTCGTCTTGCGTTGGACGCAAACAGCGAAGTTATCGGTTATGAGTTCGTTTCTCTCGGAAAAATGACTGATTTCATTAAAAAAGGAATGGAGCCCAACGAGGCGTATAAGAAGGCGATGGGGCACTATGGCAGATTTACCGCCGAGCAGGGTGCCGTGAAATTCATCGACCCTCGCGAAGAGTAATCAAGGAGGACAAGCTAATGTCATTATTTGAAGGTTATGAAAGAAGAATCGATAAAATTAACGGCGTTTTGAAAGAATATGGTATTTCTTCTATCGAAGAATGTAAAGATATCTGTCTCGCCAAGGGCGTCGATTGCGATAAAATTGTGAGAGGAACTCAGCCGATTTGTTTTGAAAACGCTGTTTGGGCTTATACGGTCGGTGCGGCAATCGCGATCAAAAAAGGCTGCAAGAAGGCTGCCGATGCTGCTGCCGCCATCGGTATCGGTTTACAGGCTTTCTGTATTCCCGGTTCCGTCGCTCAGAACAGACAGGTAGGACTCGGCCACGGCAATTTGGGTTCGATGTTGCTTTCCGAGGAAACAGAGTGCTTCTGCTTCTTGGCCGGACATGAATCCTTTGCCGCCGCGGAAGGAGCTATTTCTATCGCTCAGAACGCAAATAAAGTCAGAAAAAATCCTTTGAGAGTTATTCTTAACGGACTCGGCAAAGATGCTGCTTATATTATTTCCAGAATTAACGGCTTTACCTATGTGGAAACCGAGTTCGACCATTCTACCGAAACTGTAAAAGTAATTTACGAGAAGGCATTTTCCGACGGTCCTCGCGCAAAGGTAAAATGCTACGGTGCGGACGATGTTCCCGAAGGCGTGGCAATCATGCGCCTCGAAAAAGTCGGCGTTTCCATTACGGGCAACTCAACGAATCCCACGAGATTCCAGCATCCCGTTGCGGGTACGTATAAAAAGTGGTGTAATGAAAACGGCGTTAAATATTTTTCCGTAGCTTCGGGCGGTGGTACGGGCAGAACATTGCATCCCGATAATATGGCTGCCGGTCCCGCTTCTTACGGCATGACGGATACGATGGGCAGAATGCACTCCGATGCACAGTTTGCGGGATCTTCTTCCGTTCCCGCCCATGTGGAAATGATGGGCTTGATCGGTATGGGCAACAACCCGATGGTCGGTGCTACCGTCGCTTGTGCCGTTGCGGTTGAAGAGGGTATGAAGAAATAATGTGTTTTTGAAACACGCAAAAAGAGGTTTCCTGAAACGGGAAACCTCTTTTCTGTTTTTAAAAAATCCCGAATTTTTGCGTCTCGCAAAAATTCGGGATAAAACTTAACTTTTGTTATAATTTTTTACCGCAGTAATTACAAAAAGAGCTGTCAAAATCAATTTTCTGACCACAAAAGGGGCAGACCTTTATAAAACTTTTGCCGCAATTTTTACAAAATTTACTGCCTTTTTCGTTAAATTCACCGCATAAAGGGCAGCGGGATTCATTATTGTCAGAAATTCCTTCTTTAACGGCCGAAGCAATATCCCGTACTGCGGGAGAAACTTCTCTTCCTGCTTCGTTTATAATGGGGACGGATTCGTTTTTTACGTATCGACTGATCTCTCTCTTGAAAGCTAAAGAAGTAATACTTAGTCCTACCGCAAACATCGGAAGCCCGATGAAAGAACACCAAAAGAGAGAAGGCATATCTCCGCTCCCGAAAGAGGAAAAGAAGCTGATAAAACCTATAATAGTAAAAATTAACCCTATGCTCAAAATAGAAATGCCTATGATTTTTAATTTGCGCTTTGTTTGCTCATGTTTATGTTCTGTATCAGTTCGTTTTTGATTTTCCTGATTGTTCATCTTTTTTACCCTCCCCTAATAAATTTTTATGACATAAACCCCTCGAAAATATCTTCGAGGGGTAACAAATGGTGGACGCGAAAGGGCTCGAACCTTCGACCTCTACCATGTCAAGGTAGCGCTCTAACCAACTGAGCTACGCCTCCGAAATCTTGCTTTGCTATTATAACAAATAAATCACTTTTCGTCAACTAATTTTCAAGGGATTTTTTATTTTCTCTGAAATAATTTCGTGAACACGTGCGGAAAGTTTTCTGATTCTCTCAGGTTGACTTTTTCGGTGGAAATGGCTATAATAATAATGAATACAAATTTACGTTCACGGGAGGAAATATGGCAGAGACAGTTGCCCTAGGCATTTTATTGCCGTTTATAGGAACGTCGCTCGGAGCAGCGATGGTGTTTCTACTCAAAAAAGAAATTAATCCGAAAATACAAAAATTATTGCTTGGTTTTGCTTCCGGCGTCATGATTGCGGCGTCGATTTGGTCTCTTATTTTGCCTTCTGTCGAATTGGCAAGGGAAAGGGGGGTAGTGGAATGGCTTCCCGCGGCAGTCGGATTTATTGTGGGTATGCTTACGTTGTTGTTTCTCGATTCAGTCGTCCCGCATCAGCATATCGATTCTGATATTCCCGAAGGACATAAGTCGTCGCTCGGGAAATCGAAATTGTTGTTTTTATCTGTAACTTTGCATAATGTTCCTGAGGGAATGGCCGTAGGAGCTGTTTTTGCAGGTTTGCTCGCCGCAGGTCAAGAAATTTCTATCGCTGCGGCATTTTCTCTTTCCGTAGGAATTGCACTGCAAAATTTCCCCGAAGGAGCCATTATTTCCATGCCGTTGAAAGCTTCCGGAATTGGAAAGGCCAAATCTTTTTTATATGGAATGTTTTCGGGAATAGTCGAACCTGCCGCGGCTTTGATTACAGTTCTCTTTTCGGGAATCATTCTTCCCGTTCTTCCTTATCTTCTCTCATTTGCGGCGGGAGCTATGATTTATGTCGTAGTGGAAGAACTTATACCCGAATCGCAGAGCGGTTCTCATTCAAATATCGCTACGATAGGGGTAATGTTGGGGTTTGTCATCATGATGATTATGGATATGGCATTGAGCTGATCTCGAAAAAATTTTTGAAAAGGTTGATTGTCGTTATGCGCAAGGAGAACACAGATTTTTTTTCGATAGATGATACCGATTTGCAAATTCTTTCTTTATTGCAAAAAAATGCTCGAATTTCTATTAAACATATTGCAGAGCAGACGTTTCTCTCTCCTACTGCAATTTCTGCAAGGATAGAGAAGTTGGAAAAGGGCGGTTATATCGAAGGATATTATGCACATATCAATGCTCAAGCTTTTGGGTTTAATATCAAGGCCTTTATTAATTTGGAAGTAGAGCCTGTTCAAAAGAAAGAATTTTATCCCTATATCCGTTCTTGTCCGAATGTCGTAGAATGTAATTGCGTGACGGGAGAATATGCGATGCTGATAGAGGTTCTTTTCCGAACAACAGCGGAATTGGATCACTTCATCGGAGAACTTCAACATTTCGGAAAGACAAAAACGCAAATCGTGTTTTCGACTTCCGTAGAACACAGAGATGCCTTTTTAGAGCTTCGATAATCCTTGGAAGTCTTATAAATAAAGGAAAAACGCAGTGGGGGGAAGTTCTTTGTTTCTATTCTTTTAATTTCACGTGAAACAAAAAATACGGAGAAAAAGATAATGGAAAAGTATAGGCAATATGAGACTTCTGTTCGAGAATATCTGAGGCAATATCTCGGTCACGAAGCAGTAGGGCAAATGAAAAAATATATCCAGCATGGAGATGTGAGCACCTATGAACATTGTTTGAACGTGGCTTGTTACAGCTTATATCTTGCGCGTAGCTGGCGTTGGAACGTAAACGAAGAAGAATTGGTTATAGGGGCGTTTTTACATGATTTCTATCTATATGATTGGCATCTTCGTAAACGTAAAGGACGATTACACGGACTTTGTCATTCGGCGCTTGCGGCGAAAAATGCGCGCGAAATCTTCGGGGTGAGCGATAAAGTATATTATATTATTCGTACACATATGTATCCGTTAACGCCGATGTGGATGCCTCGTTCCAAAGAAGGCTGGCTGGTCTGTTTTGCCGATAAATATTGCGCGACGCATGAGACTGTAAAAAAGCCGCGTAATGCCGTTTCCAAAAATTAAAACCTCCCGACAAACTTTTTCGGGAGGTTTTAATTTTATCAATTTTGCGAAGCGGAATTTTTAGCGCTGAGAGTAAATAAATAATAAAATACCGCAAAAAAGACTAAATTGAGGAGATACAGAACAGGCAGTATTACATAAGTAAGTAACTCTGTCGGCTGTTTAAGGTCCGCTTTAAGGTAGACCGCAATCATCGTTATCGCAATAACTCCGATGACAAAGAGAATGGAGGCATTAAGCAGATAAGAAGGATGCTTACTTCTGCGTGCCTGTTGGCGATAACCGCAGGCATATAAAATCGTACAGGTTAAAAAAGCGGCGAAACCTGCGGCGAAGCCGATGGCGGGATAGAGACCGGAGACTCCGAGTTTCTCTCTCACGAAAAAGATGACCAGACTTTCCGCGATGACGATGCAGAACATGATGAGTGCCGCTTTGAATAAAGTGAGTCCCTTATTAAAAGTAGGAGCAAAATTATTATCTGCCGACCTGTTTTTACTACCCATGCTCCCGGCCGTCTTTATCTGAATACCGTCCGCTTTCGCTCTTTGTTTGAGATCTCCGAAATCTATTTTTGAAGCTGTGTCTTCGGATGGAAAGGACGGATTGGGGGTGGGGGACGGTTCCGAAGGTCTGAATTCGGACGTTCCGTATCCGTTGTTCGGATATCCGGCGGGGGGAGCTGCATAGGGGGCGGAATAACCGTAAGCCGTTTCTGACGCAGCATAACGACGGGCGTTAAATTCTCTGCGCGCGGCGTTCAAGGCGTTTTCTCTGTTTTCGAGGTCGAGTTCTCTCTCTTTGAGCTCAGAGATCTGCTTGTCAATTGCCGCCGATTTTTCCTGCAATTCCGCGAGCGCTTCGATATGCTTTTTTTCTTGCTCTAAACGTGACTTTTCGTCCTCTGAACGCTGTTTTTCCAGATCGCACTTTTTTTCTTCCAATGCAGCCTGTTGTTTTTCAAATTCCGATTTATCATTTTCCAATTGTTGTTTCAGAACGTGAAAGGAATTTTTTTCTTCCGTAAAACGCGCTAAATTTTCATTGAATTGTTTTACTTGAGCATTATAGGAGCTCAGTCGGTCTGCAAAATCGAACTGTTGAGCGGCAAGCGTATTTTTCTGCGTCATAAATTCCAATTGCTGCTGATTGTAAATAGCTTGCCTGGACGCCATATCTTTTTGTTGTTGACGAAGAGCAGTCGATTCATTTTGCAGTTGTTCGCCCGCGCGTATCAATTCGGCATGGCGAGCCGCGAGCTCTTCACGTTGACGCTGAATATCCGCTGAAGAAGTATCGGTTTGCGTTTTCTGCGTTTCTATGACTCGGAGTCGTTCTTCCATTTGGTATTCTTTTTCGGTCAGTTCATAATTTCTGCGTTCGATTTCTGTCTGCTTTTCGGCAAACTGTTTCCGAGCTTCTTCAAAAGCCGACTTTTCCGTTTCAAAGGATTCACGTTCCGAAAGCAGAACTTTCTCTTTTTCGTTCAATTCCGACTGCGCTTGTCCCAATTGAAGCTGTTCCGCTTCAAAAGCTTCTTTTTCGGAAATGAAGGTATCTTTTTCTTCTTCCCAATGGTTGCGAAGAGCTTCGTATTCTTCGCGTTCGCGCTGAAAAGCAGATTCTTTGTCCGCGAGCGCCGCTTCCCGTGATTCCAATTCGGAAAGGGTGGTGGAGACGTTTTCTTCCGAAGATTTCATGGAATCGGATAATTCGGCGATTTTTTGTTCGCGTGCGGCTAAATCCGCTTCTTTTTCGTCGAGCTGTGTTTTCAGATTTTCAAGCTCGGCCGTCTTCTCGGCAATCTCCCGCCGCGAAACTTCCAATGCTTCTTTCTGTTCGTCGAGCTGGGCTTGTTGCGCCCGAAGCTCGACAGATCGAGTGTAGTGTTCCGCTGTCTTGTTTTCGAGATCTGTCTTTAACAGATTCATTGCTTCCTCATGAGAAGATAATGCTTTTCTCAAAGTCGCAATATCTGATTTTTTCTCTTCGAGCTCCGCTTTGATCTGAGAAAGCTCTTCACTTTCTTCTTGGCGGCTTTCCAGTTCGGATTTCCTTGCTTCGAGCTGAACTTTCTGTTCTTCCAACTTTTCCTGCTCGGAACGAATGAGGGAGAGGAGATTGTAATTTTCCGAGGTCTTTTCGTCGAGCTCATTCCTCAAAGAATCGAGGGAAAGGGTTTTTTCTTCTATTTGTTCCCTTTGAGTACGAATTTCCTCCTCGGCTCGTTCGATTTCCGTTTGTTTTTCTTTAAGCCGCCTTTCAGACTCTTCGAGAGCGGCAGTCCGAGCCAGCAATTCGTTCTGCCTTTCCTCAGCGGAGGATTGAACGGAAGTGATCGCTTCTTCTCTTTCTGCCAACGCTTTCTGCGATGACTCGAGTTCGAGGCGTTTTTCGTCGAGTTCTTTTTGAAGGGTGACAAGCGTATTTTGTTTTCCGGCGAGTTCCTCTTGCAAAATACGGAGTTCGGATTGTTTTTCTTCCAATTCTTCTGCCTGGGAAACGGTAGAGGCTTTAACTTCGTCGAGTTCGCTGATTTTATCGTCCAACTCTGTTTTTTGAGTCTCGACGGTAGCTTTCAAATTTTCGATTTCTGTGCGCTGCCGTTCCAATTCGGCCTTTGCTTCCCGTATTTGATATTCCTTTTCATCGAGTTCGATTTCTTTGGCTTCAATTTCACCCTGTTTTTCGCTCAGAGTACGTTGTTTTTCTTCTAATTCTTCCTTCTGCGTGCGAATTTTTTCTTTCAATTCGTTGAAATCGGATTTTTGCGTGCTTAAAGAGGAACTTTGTACGGAAAGGAGGGAACGCTCGCGCTGCAGTTCGTTTTTCAAATTATTCAGCGCGTTTCTTTCGTCTTCCAAAGCGGATTCCCGAGCGGAAAGCATCTTTTTGATATCGATCAGTTCCTTTTGTTTTTCCGTAATGAAAGAAAAATCGTAATGAGCATTACCGTCGGAAATCAAGCTGTCGATGATCGTGCGTGAATACTCCCATTCGGAAAGATTCTTTTCCGTGATTTCCTTACCTTTATCCGTAAGTCGGAAATATTTACGCCTGCCGCCGTTGGAGAAATCGCCGTAATAGGATTCGACATAATGGAGCGATTCGAGGCGTTTCAAGGCGCTGTAAAGAGTGGGCTGTTTCAATGTATACAGTCCGCCGCTCTTTTTTTCTATTTCGTTTATAATGTCATATCCGTATTTATCTCCATCGTACAGACTTCTTAAAATAATTGTGTTGATGTGTCCGCGGATTAAATCGGAGCTGATCGTAATTCCCTGTTCTTCGGCGCCCCCCGTCAAAGAAAATTCTTCGTCGGGAATCTCGTCTTTAAGCGGGGTTTTTTCCTGCTGAGCCATTGTTTCCTCCTTTGTAAGTGTGTGTGACAGAGTATCGATACTTCATAAAATAATATAATAATATCTTACATATAGTATTATACAACAAATATATACGATAAGTCAATAAAAATCTGCAAAAAACTTTTTCTTTTCATGGATTTTTTACTATAATAACTACCGTTTTAATGTAAGGGCAGACAGGGAACATTATTAGAAACAGATTTTTGTTTTTCAGGGGATTTTCCGGTTCATTCGTTGACTTTTTGTGCTACGCGGTGTATAATATTCCTATGGAATTATATGAACATATTAAAACATTCGATGTAAAATATTGCGATACGGATTTCAAGGACGAGCTTAAACCTTCGGCGGTTTTGGCGTATCTTGAAGAGGTTGCTTGTTCCAGTGCGGACGAGCTGGGTTTCGGTTACGAATTTATTAAACCGAGAGGATATGCGTTCATGTTGACGAATATCCGCTGCGAATTTTTGAAGCCCGTTCCTCTGGGCGAGCATATAGTCGTCAAGACTTGGCCAACGCCTCCTTCTTATGTGGTGTTCGGCAGAGAGTATCAGATTTTATCTCCCGCGGGGGACGTTTACATGAACGCTACCTCCCGCTGGTGTATGGTGGATATCAAAAACGGAAAGCTTCTTCAATCGAAATTGCTGGAAAATCAGGATTATTCGACTTATAATCCTACGCGCGCGCTGGACGTCAATCGGTGGAAGTTTCCTGTTTTCAAACCGGAAGAAGGGGAGCTTCGCTTCGAGATGACCGTCGCCAATTCGGAATACGATCATAATATGCATGTCAATAATACTCGGTATGCCGATTATTGTTTTAACTGTTTTTCTGTGGCGGAACTTGCGTCACGAAAACTCAAAGGATTTGCACTCAGCTATTCGAGACAGTGCCATGAGGGAGACAAACTTCGATTTTATCGCAAACCTGCGGAAGAAGGCGCTTTTCTCGTTCAGGGCTTTAACGAAAAGAACGAAATGGTCGTTCAGTCCGAAATTCTTTTTTTCAATTAGTCAGGTTTTAGAAAGAATATATTCATTTATTCAGTATAAGCATTGAAAAATGTATAAAATATTCTATAATCAGCAAAATAATTTATAAAAAATCAAAAAACGGGTAAAATTTGCTTGACGGGAAGAAATTCGGATAGTATAATAAATCGCGATAAATCAAATGCGGCTGTTTGAAACGGTCGCGGTCATGGAGATAAACTTATGGAAAAGAAAGAAACCTTTAAGAAAATCGTTCTTGCTTACTCGGGCGGACTCGACACGTCCATCATCATTCCTTGGCTGAAAGAGAATTACGGGAATCCCGAAATCATCGCGGTTTCCGCGGACGTCGGACAGGAATCGGAATTGGAAGGGCTGGAAGAAAAGGCAATTAAGACGGGCGCTTCCAAATTGTACATAGAAGATTTGAAGAAAGAATTTATCGAAGATTATATTTATCCTACCGTTCAGGCCGGGGCAAAATATGAGGATAAATATCTGCTCGGCACCTCCTTTGCTCGCCCCGTCATTGCGAAAAGACTCGTGGAGATTGCCAAGAAAGAAGGCGCGGATGCAATTTGTCACGGCTGTACAGGAAAGGGAAATGATCAGGTTCGCTTTGAGCTGACCATTAAGGCTTTTGCGCCCGAAATGAAGATTATCGCGCCTTGGAGAATTTGGAACATCAAGAGCCGCGAAGAAGAAATCGCTTATGCAGAGGCACACGATATTCCTTTGAAGATCACGCGCGAAACCAATTATTCCAAAGATAAAAATCTTTGGCATCTTTCGCACGAAGGTCTCGACCTCGAAGATCCCGCAAACGAACCCGATTACGATAAAATTTGTGAGCTCGGGGTATCGCCTTGGGCCGCTCCCGATAAACCTACGTATATTACCATTCATTTTGAAAAGGGTATTCCTACGGCTATCGACGGAAAGAAGATGGACAGCGTTTCGCTCATCGAGAAGTTGAATAAAGTTGGCGGGGAAAACGGCGTAGGACTCTGCGATATGGTGGAAAATCGTCTTGTGGGTATGAAATCCCGCGGCGTATATGAAACTCCGGGCGGAACGATTCTTTATACGGCTCACGAATTGCTCGAATCCATCTGTCTCGATAAGGCGACGATGCATTATAAACAGATGATCGCCTTGAAATTCGGAGAAATCGTCTATGACGGTCAATGGTTTACGCCTTTGAGGGAGGCTTTGAGCGCTTTTGTTACCGAAACGCAGAAGACGGTTACGGGAGACGTGAAACTGAAAATTTATAAGGGCAACGTCATGAATGCGGGAATCACCTCGCCGTATTCCCTTTACAGTGAAGCGATTGCTACGTTCGACGACGACGGCGGCGCTTATCACCAGAACGATGCGGAAGGGTTCATCAATCTTTTCGGTCTGCCCATTAAGGTAAAGGCGCTTCTCGACGCGAAAAAGTTGAAGTAAGGCAAATCGGATTATCAATCGGGCGCATTTGTTTTTTGCGCCCGAACGCTTTATGCGCACGAATACGCAAACGGTTAAAAATTATGTATAAAGTATTTATTGACGGACGGGAAGGCACTACGGGCCTGCAAATATATGACAGACTTTCCGTCCGAAATGATATCGAGCTTATCGTTCTCCCCGAAGAATTGCGCAAAGATACGGGAGCGAGAAAAGACTGCATCAATCGTGCGGACATTGTCTTTTTATGTCTGCCCGATGCGGCGGCGAAAGAAGCGGTGACGCTTTGTGAAAATCCCGAAACAAAAATCATCGACGCATCTACCGCTCATCGCACGGTTCCGGGCTGGGCTTACGGCTTTCCGGAGCTGTCTTATGATTTCCGTAAATCCGTCGAGCGGGAAAAAAGAATCGCGAATCCGGGATGTCATGCCAGCGGATTCATTTCTTTGGTTTATCCGCTGGTACATTCGGGGATCGTCAATTCGGACTATCCTTTTGTCGCGCATTCCGTAACGGGATACAGCGGCGGGGGAAAGAAAATGATCGCCGAATACGAAGCCCCGGATCGGGATAAAGAGTTGGACAGCCCGCGCCAATACGGCTTGACTTTGAAGCATAAACATTTGCCCGAAATGACAAAAGTATGCGGATTATCCCGTACGCCCGTATTTAATCCTATCGTTTCCGATTATTATTGTGGTATGTGTGTTACGGTGCCGCTGTTTGCGGATCTGATGAATCTACCCATGACGCCGCAAAAGCTGCGGGATTTTTATAGGGACTATTATTCTGGCGCAAAATTTATCGGTATAGACGAAAAAGAACATTCTTTTTTAGGCGCAAATAATTTTGCGGGAAGCAATCGCATGGAAATCTTTATCGGCGGAAACGAAGAACGATTGCTGCTCTGTTCGAGATTCGATAATCTCGGCAAAGGAGCTTCCGGCGCGGCGGTGCAAAATATGAATATAGCGCTCGGTTTGGAAGAAGATGCGTTTTTGAAATAGAAAAATTAAGGAAGAACCAATCATGAGAAAAAACGGAGTCAATAGAGAAATGAAGCCTGTCGCAGGCGGAGTATGTGCGCCGAAAGGCTTTTCGGCCAACGGAATTCATTGCGGAATCCGTAGAAATAAATCGAAGAAAGATCTGGCGCTGATCGTTTGTGAAAAACGTTCGGCTACGGCGTGTGTTTATACCAAAAATCTCGTAAAAGGCGCTCCCATTCTCGTTACGCAAAAGCACGTAGCGGACGGTTATGCCCGTGCGGTCATCGTCAACAGCGGAAACGCAAATACCTGTAATGCGGACGGCGTGGAAATAGCCGAAGGAATGTGTTCGCTTGTTGAGAAGTATTGCGGAATTTCGGCTTCCGATACGGTAGTGGCCTCGACGGGCGTCATCGGTCAGAAACTGTCTCTCGACCCGATTGCGGGCGGAATGAAAACTCTTGCAGAGGGACTCGGTTCGTCGCCGGAATGCAGCCACGCGGCAGCGGAAGCCATTATGACGACCGATACGGTCAGTAAAGAGATTTCGTTTGAATTTGAACTCGGGGATATCAAATGTCGGATCGGGGCCATTTGTAAAGGTGTAGGCATGCTTTGTCCGAATATGGCGACAATGCTCATGTTTATAACGACCGACGTGAATATTACCCCCGAAATGTTGCAGAAGGCTCTTTCCACCGATGTAAAAGATTCTTTGAATATGGTCAGTGTCGACAGAGATACTTCCACGAACGATACGCTGTGCCTGATGGCCAGCGGCTTGGCGGGGAATGCGCTCATCGACCGTGTGGATACCGATTATAAAAAATTCTGTCACGCGCTTCATGCCGTTACGACCGAAATGTGCAGAAAAATCGCTGCAGACGGAGAGGGCGCGACGAAACTGATAGAATGTAAAGTAACGGGCGCCAAATCCAAGCAAGTTGCCCGTACGGTAGCGAAATCGGTCGTGTGTTCCAACCTTTTGAAGGCGGCTATGTTCGGAGCCGACGCCAACTGGGGACGGGTTTTATGTGCAATCGGATATTCCGGAGCTGAGATAGATATCGACAAAATAGAGGTTGCATTTTCCTCAAAAGCCGGAAAAATCGTTGTCTGCGAGGAAGGAAGAGGCATCGATTTTTCCGAAGAAACCGCAAAAAAGATTTTGACGGAAAAGGAAATAGATATTCTTATAGACTTGCATGACGGCAATTATATCTCTACGGCTTGGGGTTGCGATTTGACTTACGATTACGTACGGATCAACGGAGATTACAGAAGCTGAAAAATCCTTTTTCGAGAAGCGAAAATCCCTGAGAAAAGTTGACAAATTTTTATGGGTATGCTATAATAAAAAAAATAGATTGGTGGTAAGATGATTTCCAAACAGGAACAGGCAGAGTTTTTGGCGGAAGCGATGCCTTATATCAAAAAATATAACGATAAAATCCTCGTTATTAAATACGGCGGAAACGCCATGATCAATGAGGAGCTTAAAACTTCCGTCATGCGGGATCTCGTGCTTTTGCAGCTGGTGGGAATAAAGGTCGTACTCGTTCACGGCGGCGGGCCGGAAATTTCGGAAATGCTCAAACGGGTAGGGATTGAAAGTCGGTTTGTCAACGGGCTTCGGTATACCGATGCAGAGACTGCGGAAATCGTCCGTATGGTATTGGCCGGAAAGATTAATAAAGCATTGGTCAACCAGTTGGAAACCTGCGGCGGAAAAGCAGTCGGACTCAGCGGAATCGATGGTCACATGCTCGGCTGCGAAAAGGAGAGCGAAGAACTCGGTTTTGTCGGAAAAATTGTGGACGTCGATATTCGGATTATAGAAGATTGCCTGAAAAGCGGTTATATTCCCGTCATTTCCACGGTCGGTTACGACAATTTCGGCAATGTTTATAATATTAATGCCGATACCGCTGCATCCGTCATAGCGGGTGCTTTGCAGGCGGAAAGCATGATTTTGATGACGGATATCCGCGGCCTTTTGGAAGATAAAAACGACGAGAAGTCTTTGATTAAAAAAGTGTACGTATCCGATATTCCTTCCCTTATCAAACAGGGAATTATTTCGGGAGGAATGATTCCTAAAATTGAATGTTGCAAAGAAGCGATTCGCCGCGGTGTCAAAAAAGTATTCATCACCGACGGTCGGGTTAATCATTCCATTTTGATGGAGCTTCTTTCCGAAGAAGGAATGGGAACAATGTTTGTAAACGGTGACTGATTTTCTTGAAATCAGTCTTATTTTTTGAAAAAACAGCATTTTTCAGAATTTTCAGGAGACAAAATGAATTTTACGGAAATAGAAAGGGAAGACAAGGAATATATATCGCCCACGTATAACCGTTTCCCCATGGCGATAGAAAGCGGCGATGGCGCGACGATTACAAGCAGCGAAGGTAAGAAATATATAGACTTTACGAGTGGGATAGGCGTCAATATCTTCGGCATGAACGACAAACTTTGGAAAGAGGCCGTAATCGCGCAGCTGAACAAAGTACAACATGCCTGCAATCTGTATTATACGCAGCCCCAGGTAGAACTTGCACGGCTCCTGTGCGAAAAATCGGGTGCAGAGAAAGTCTTTTTCGGAAATTCCGGAGCCGAAGCGAACGAGTGTGCGATAAAGGCGGCAAGAAAATATTCCGCAATGAAATACGGCGATAATCGCCGCTATGAAATCGTTACTTTGGAAAACAGTTTTCACGGACGGACGCTGGCAACGCTTGCCGCGACGGGACAAGACGCGTTTCATAAATATTTCGGGCCTTTTCCCGAAGGTTTCTCATATGCAAAGCCCGACTTTGAATCCGTAAAGGAAAAAATTACGGATAAGACCTGCGCGGCGATGATGGAACTCATTCAGGGAGAAAGCGGCGTACATAAACTCGATGAGAACTTTGTCAGACAAACTATTGAATATTGTCAAGCAAACGATATATTGTTTATTGTGGATGAAGTACAGACGGGAAACGGTAGAACGGGGTATATGTATTCTTATCAGGGATATGGTATTATGCCGGACATAGTAACTACGGCGAAAGGTTTGGGCGGAGGCCTGCCGATCGGCGCCTGTCTGCTTTTCGGAAAGACGGCGGGCGTATTTTCCTATGGGGATCACGGTACGACGTTCGGAGGAAATCCCGTAGCATGTGCGGGGGGCGTCAGTATCGTCGAAAGGCTTACGAAAGATTTGTTGCTCGAAGTACAGGCGAAAGGAGATTACCTTAAAACGTTTATTTTGAAGATGAAAAGCGTAGAGGCCGTAACGGGGATGGGACTCATGCTTGGGGTAAAGGTAAACTCGGATAAGAGTGCGAGAGAGATTGCGGAAAGATGTCTCCGAAAAGGCCTGATGATTCTGACGGCGCACGACAGATTGCGTTTGCTGCCGCCCTTGAATATCACAAAGACGGAAATGAACGAAGGATTAAAAATATTAAACGAGGTATTGGCGGAATGAAACATTTATTGAAACTCGGCGATTTGACGCGCGAGGAAATTCTCGGAATTCTCAATTTGGCGGATCAGCTCAAATATGAGAGGAAAAACAACATTCACAAAGATTATTTGAAGGGGAAGAAGCTCGGAATGATTTTTCAGAAATCCTCTACGAGAACGCGCGTTTCCTTTGAAGTGGGAATGTATGAGTTGGGCGGTTACGCGCTGTTTTTGTCGGACAGAGATTTACAATTGGGACGAGGGGAACCGGTAAAGGACACGGCACGCGTGCTGTCGAGATATCTCGACGGATTGATGATCCGTACTTTTGCGCAGAGCGAGGTAGAGGAATTTGCGGAGTATGGCTCCATTCCCGTCATCAATGCGTTGACGGACTATTGCCATCCTTGTCAGGTATTGGCCGATCTCATGACGATCCGCGAATATAAAGGCGGTTTCAGCGGTTTGAAAATGTGCTTCGTCGGAGACGGAAACAATATGGCAAATTCGTTGTTGGTAGGCGCTTTGAAAACGGGAATGAAATTTTCCATCGCGTGTCCGGACGGGTATCAGCCGGACGCGGCTCTCGTCGAATGGGCCAGAAAGGAATACGGAGATAAATTCCAGATGACCGCGGACGTAAAAGAGGCCGCAAAGGGCGCGGATGTGCTCTATACGGACGTGTGGGCGTCTATGGGACAGGAGGAAGAAAAGGCTCAGCGCGAGAAAGTTTTCGCGGGGTTCCAAATCAATGCGGAGGTGATGGATTGTGCGGCAAAAGACGCAATGGTTCTGCATTGCCTGCCCGCTCATCGCGGCGAAGAAATTACGGAAGATGTTCTGGAAGCGCATGCGAACGATATCTTCGACGAAGCGGAAAACAGGCTTCACGCGCAAAAAGCGGTAATGTGCAAATTGATGCGGGATTGACGGTCTGAGCAAGGCTTGAATACAATCGGCGAACGAGAAAATCGGGGGCGGAACGATGCGATCTCTTGCGGGAAGCTGGTTTACGGCAAAAAGCCGAAACCCGTTCGGTAAAACGCAGAGAAATGAAGTTTGAAAAAATAAAACAAGGTAGTGGCATATGAAGAAGAATAAAGTTTATTTGACGCTGCAAAACGGTAAAGTATTCGAAGGTTTCCGTTTCGGTACCGTCGGAGATGTCGTCGGGGAACTTGTTTTTACGACGGGCATGACGGGGTATCTCGAAACGTTGACCGATCCCAGTTACTACGGACAGATTGTGACGCAGACTTTTCCTCTTATCGGAAATTACGGAGTGATTCCCGAAGATTTCGAGAGTAAAAAGCCTTGGGTATCCGCATATATCGTTCGGGAAGTGTGCGATTATCCTTCTAATTTTCGTTCCGAAGGAACGTTGAACGACTATCTCGAAAAATCCGGAATCGTCGGAGTATACGGAATCGATACTCGCGAGCTTACGAGAATTGTGCGCGAGACAGGGGTCATGAATGCCTGCATTTCTTCCAAGCCGTTGAAGGATTTTGAGGCGTTAAAAAAATATCGGGTAACGAACGCCGTAAAATCGGTGACCTGCAGTGAAGTAAAAGAATACGGCGATCGCGCATCTGCGCGCTGGACGGTAGCGGTCTGGGATTTCGGCTGCAAGAAAAACATTATCCGCGAACTTTTGAAGCGCGATTGTGCGGTTCTGAGAGTTCCCGCGTTTTACACGGCCGAACAGATTTTGGCTTTGAATCCCGACGGAGTCATGCTGACGAACGGACCCGGGGATCCGGAAGAAAATACGGGAATTATTGAGGAATTGAAAAAATTGGCAGGCAAAAAACCCATTTTCGGAATTTGTCTCGGGCACCAGCTGTTTGCGCTCGCGATGGGCGGCAAGACGGCTAAGATGAAGTACGGCCATAGAGGAGCAAATCAGCCCGTAAAAAATCTGGATACGGGACGGGTATATATATCCAGTCAGAATCACGGCTACGAAGTGTTGTCCTCATCGGTCAAAAAAGGGAAAGTCAGCTTTATAAACGTCAACGACAATACCTGCGAAGGCGTGGAATATGACGATATAGACGCATTTACAGTGCAATTCCATCCCGAAGCGTGCAGCGGTCCGCAGGATGCGAATATTTTGTTCGATAAATTCATAGCGAATATGGAAAAGGAGAAGAGCCATGCCTAAAAGAAGCGATATTAAAAAAGTTCTCGTTATCGGTTCCGGACCTATCGTCATCGGACAGGCCGCAGAGTTCGACTATGCGGGTGCGCAGGCCTGCCGCGTACTCAAAAGCGAAGGCATAAACGTAGTGCTCTGTAACTCCAACCCCGCGACGATCATGACGGATAACGCTCTCGCGGACGAGATTTATCTCGAACCGCTCACGGAAGAGAGTCTCAAACGAATTATTATCAAAGAAAAGCCCGACAGTCTTTTGGCTTCCCTCGGCGGTCAAACGGGGCTGACGATGGGCTGCAAATTGGCAAAATCGGGATTCCTCGCTCGTCACGGCGTCAAGCTCATCGGTACGAAGTTGGATGCCATCGATCGTTCGGAGGACAGGGAATTGTTCAAGGAGACGATGGAAAAAATTCATCAGCCCTGCGTGCCTTCCGATATTGCCTATACGGTGGAAGAGTGTGTGGCCGTTGCAGAACGGCTCAGGTATCCCGTTATCGTCCGTCCGGCCTATACTTTGGGCGGAGCCGGCGGAGGCGTTGCCTATAACGAAGAGGAACTTCGTCTCATTTCGCATAACGGGCTTATGCTTTCGCCCATTACGCAGGTGCTCATCGAAAAATATATCGGCGGCTGGAAAGAAATCGAGTTCGAAGTTTTAAGGGACGGAGCGGGTAACGTTCTTACCGTGTGTTCCATGGAGAATTTTGACCCCGTCGGTATCCATACGGGCGATTCTATCGTCATTGCTCCTGCGGTGACGCTTGCGGATAAAGAATATCAGATGCTCCGCAGCGCGGCTTTGGCGATTATAACCGAACTCGGAATAGAAGGCGGCTGTAACGTTCAGTTTGCGCTCAATCCCGATTCTTTTGAATATTCCGTCATCGAAGTCAATCCCCGTGTGAGCCGTTCGTCGGCGCTCGCCTCCAAGGCGACGGGGTACCCGATTGCGAAGGTTGCGACAAAGATCGCTCTCGGTTATACGCTCGACGAAATCAGAAACGATGTGACGGGCAAGACGTTCGCCTGCTTCGAGCCCGCAATCGATTACGTCGTCGTCAAACTTCCCAAATGGCCGTTCGATAAATTCTTGTATGCCAAGAGAGAGCTGGGCACGAGAATGAAAGCGACGGGGGAAGTCATGGCGATCGGCACGTCTTTTGAAATGGCGATCATGAAAGCTGTGCGGGGGGCGGAGATTTCTCTGACTACCTTGAATCATAAAAAATTCCGCGATTTTACCGAGGCGGAACTTTTGGCAAAGCTGCCGGAAAAGACGGACGAGCGGTTGTTCGTCGTCTACCGTGCATTAAAGAGCGGTATTTCCGAAGATACGATTTTTTCGATTACGAAAATCGACAGGTGGTTTTTGCATAAACTTAAACATCTCGTCGATTATGAAGCCGAACTTGACGAGATCAAAAAAGCGGAAGGAAAGGTTTCGCGCGAGATCTATGAGAGAGGTAAAAAACTCGGTTATCTCGACAAGGATATCACGGCGTTGTCGGGCAGTAAAATTCCCTATCACAGAAAATCCGTATTCAAGATGGTCGATACGTGCGCGGCTGAATTTTCCGCGCGTACTCCGTATTTCTATTCGACCTATGACGAGGCGGATCACGACGAGGCCAAGCCCTTTGTCGCGCGGAGCAGTAAAAAGAGGATTATCGTCATCGGTTCGGGGCCGATCCGTATCGGACAGGGCATAGAGTTCGATTATTCGTCGGTGCATTGCGTATGGACGTTAAAGGAACTTGGTTATGAAGTCGTCATCATCAATAATAACCCCGAGACCGTCTCTACGGACTTCGATACCGCGGACAGGCTGTATTTCGAGTCGTTGACGGCCGAGGATGTACAAAACGTCATCGACGTGGAAAAGCCTTACGGCGTTATCATTACATTCGGCGGGCAGACCGCCATCAATCTTTGCCGTTATTTTTCCACTCACGGAATCCGCATTCTCGGAACCTCGGCGGACAGCGTGGATATTGCGGAGGACAGGGAACGCTTTGAAGCGTTGCTCGAAAAATATTCCATTCCCCGTCCCAAGGCGATTACCGTCATGACTAAGGAGGAAGCGCTTGCCGCGGCGGAAAAGCTGGAATATCCCGTCTTGCTCCGTCCGTCGTACGTCATCGGCGGACAGAATATGACGATTGCCTTTACGGAGGAGGACGTCTGCCGCTATATGGACGTCATTCTCTCGCAGGGGATAGAAAATCCCGTATTGTGCGATAAATATCTCATGGGAACGGAATTGGAAGTAGATGCCATTTCGGACGGAACCGACGTTCTCATTCCCGGAATTATGCAGCATATCGAGCGTACGGGGATTCATTCGGGGGACTCCATCGCGGTGTATCCGCCGTATAATCTCGAAGATACCATGTTGGAAAGAATTTTGGAGGTTTCGACGCAGCTGACGCTGGAACTAAAAACCAAAGGCCTCATCAATATTCAGTATCTCATCTATCGCGGGCAGCTTTACGTTATCGAAGTCAATCCCCGCGCTTCGAGAACCGTTCCTTATATTTCCAAAGTCACGGGCGTTCCGATGGTGGAACTCGCCACGAAAATTATCGTGGGGGCAAAGCTCAAAAAGCTCGGTTACGGAACGGGACTGTATCCCGAATCTCCCTATGTCGCCGTCAAGGTTCCCGTGTTCAGTTTTGAAAAGCTCAACGACGTCAATTCGCAGCTCGGTCCTCAGATGAAGTCCACGGGCGAAGTGCTCGGAATCGGAAAAACGATAGAAGAAGCGATGTTCAAAGGACTGGTTTCCGCAGGATTTAAGATGTGCCATCCGTCCGAACAGCGCCCCGTCGGCGTATATATGACGGTCAACGATCAGGATAAATTCGATATCGTTTCCATCGCCAAAAAGTTCGGCGATCTTGGGTGTGCGATGTATGCCACAAAAGGAACTGCAAAGGTCATTTCCGAACTCGGACTCGACGTTACGGTCGTAGACAGATTGTCGGCGACGGACAGCGTCATCAAACTGATGGACGAAGGAAAAATCGACTATGTCGTATATACGGGAAAAACCGATCTTGAATCCATCAACGACTTTATCCGTTTGCATCATCATGCAATTTTGCTCGGCATTACGGTACTTACGGCTCTCGATACGGCAAACGCGCTCGCGGATATCATCGCCAGCAAATTCACGGAAGACAACACCGAACTCGTCGACATTAATCATCTAAGAAAGGAAAAATTGCAGCTTTCGTTCACGAAAATGCAGTCCTGCGGCAACGATTATATCTATTTCGACAACCGCGACGGGGAGATTACCTGCCCCGAGTCCATTGCCATCAATTACGTAAATATTCATTACGGAATCGGCGGAGACGGTATCGTTCTGATTGAAAATTCGGACGTGGCCGACGCGAAAATGCGCATTTTCAATAAGGACGGCACGGAAGGCCGCGTGGGCGGAAATGCCGTTCGCTGCGTAGGAAAATATCTCTATGAAAAGGGAATCGTCCGTAATCGGGAAATGAAGATTGAGACGGCGGGCGGAATCAATGCCGTAAAAGTCTATTCCTTCAACGGAAAAGTTAATTCCGCCAGCGTCAATTTAGGCAAGGCGGAACTTGCGGGCGATAAAATTCCCTGTGTTTGGAAAGAGGATCAGATCGTCGATAAGCCCGTGAAAATCGGCGGAAAGGATTATCGGATAACACTCGTCAATCTCGGCAATCCTCATTGTGTCGTATTCAGCGAAAAGGTTGACGCGGTCGATGTCGCTACCGTCGGTCCGCTCTTTGAAAACTGTGAATATTTCCCCGAACGCATCAATGCGGAATTTATCCGCGTCGTGAATAAGGTCACGATAAAAATGCGCGTATGGGAACGCGGAAACGGGGAGACTTGGTCTTGCGGTACGGGCGCGGCGGCGGCAGTCGTGGCGGCGGTACTGAACGGATATTGTGACCGCGATACGAATATTACCGTAAAACTTCGCGGCGGAGATCTCGTCGTCAATTATCACTCGAACGGTGAAGTGGAATTGATGGGCAGCGTCAAGACCGTTTATGAAGGAAAATTTGAAATCTGAAACAAACGGAAAAGAAAAGCGGTGTCTTTTGCCGATATTGTCTGAAAGACACCGCCGGTTTTTCCGGGAGGTAAATTATGGACGTTTTATATGAAGAGAGCGCCGTCAACGCACGTGCCGCAAAGGAAGGGAAAAAGTACAAAGTCGTAAACATAATTTCTTGGATAGCATTGGTTTTGGGCGTTATTTTTCTTATGATTTTTATTCCCAATATCATCGCTTCTTTTTCCAAGGCAGAGCCCACGGAAGATTTTACGGCGGAACAGATTCAGGAAGCGATCATGAGCGCGCGGGGAATGGCTGTTTTCTGCGGCATGCAGGTCATTTTTTTCGGATTGATGTGGTTTCTTCTCTTCACGCTGAAAAAACGTATCAACGTAAGTTTTGATTATACTTTCGTGTCGGGAGAATTGAGAATAGCGAAAGTATTCAATATCAATCGGCGGAAATTTCTCTATAAAATTCAGCCCGACGAAATATTGCAACTCGGAGATGTAGAAAACGATAGCTATGACCGGCTCAAAACCGATCCTTCCACGAAGGAAATCCTAGTTACCCCCAACCGCGAGCCTGCGGAAGGTAAGTTTTTTATGTATATTCTGACGGCGGGAAACGCGGGAAAGAGATTATATATTTTGGAATGTCGGGAGGAGTTGCTTATCAATATTCTGAAATTCGTCAAGCGCGGGACTTTGGAATCGGATTATGTGGCGCAGGAAAAGAAGAACGCACAAAACAGATAATTTTTTCGATTATGATATATTTGGATAATGCCGCGACGACCAAGCCGGAGCAAGAAGCTCTGTCGCGGGCGCAGGAATACCTTACAACCAATTATTTTAATCCTTCCGGTCTGTATCGTGAAGGTTTTGCTTTGCAGAGCGAGCTGAAAAAGGCTCGCTCGGCTTTGCTTTCTCAGGTCGCGGATACGGAGAATTTCGAGCTTATTTTTACCTCCTGCGGCACGGAGTCGGACAATCAGGCGGTTTTCGGCTACGGAAGGCGCGGAAACGTCGTAACGACGGAAGGGGAACATTCCGCGGTTATATCTTCCGTGACGGAACTGAAAAACAGGGGTACCGCGGAGGCACGTTTTGCACCTCTTCTTCCCGACGGCAGGGTAAACGTCGAAAAACTTCTTGCTTTGGTGGACGAAAAAACTTCTTTGGTTTCCGTAATGCACGTGAACAATGAAACGGGCGGAATCAATGACATCAATGCGATAGCCCGTGCGATAAAGGAAAAAAATCCCCGGGCGGTTTTTCATAGCGACGGAGTACAGGCATACGGAAAAATTCCCTTTCGATTAAGCGGCGACATAGACTTATATTCCGTGAGTGCGCATAAAATCGGCGGCTTGAAAGGTACGGGAGCGTTGATCAGGAGGAAAAGACTTCCTCCGCGCGTTTTCGTATACGGTGGAGGACAAGAGAACGGCGAACGGAGCGGGACGGAGAACGTATTCGGAATAAAAGTTTTTGAATTTGCGGCGGAAAAGAAATTCAGAACCTTACGTGTCGATTTCGAGAGGCTCCAAGCCTGCCGTGAAGAACTTTGGTCTCTGCTCGATAAAGATATTTTTTTAAGAATTTCGTCGGAAGCGTCCTCTCCCTATATTTTAAGCGTTTCGGCTGTCGGGCTGAGGGGAGAAATTTTATTGCATAAAGCGAACGATGAGGGACTCATTATCGGAACGGGATCAGCCTGTTCTTCCAATGCCAAACACCGTTACAGCCGAGTGGTTCTCGCCTGCGGATATAAAGAGGCCGTGGCGGACGGAGTGCTTCGGCTGAGTTTTTCGGGTGAGACTTCGGCGGAAGAACTTCGGGAAGCGGCGGCGATTCTCAACCGCGCGGCAAAAGGCGCAAAGGAAAAAATGAACGCAGTCGGACGCAGATAACTTTTTTGCGGGCGTTTTATTTCTTGATCAGTAAAGAGGAAAATCATCATGAAAAAGGTCATTATTATCCGCTATGCGGAATTATATCTCAAAGGAAAGAACAGAGGCTTTTTCGAACGCGCTTTTGCGACCAATATTGAACGCGCGTTAAAGGGAATCCGTCACGAATTGCACCGTTACAGCGGACGCTATCTCGTAGAAGGCTTTGAGGAGGAAGAAACGGATTTCATCGTTTCCCGTCTCAAAAAGGTATTCGGAATTCACTCCATGAGCGTCGCATTTGAAACCGCGGCGGATATGAACGATATTTTTGAAGCGGCAAAACTCGTTTCCCGTCCGACGGGAAGTTTCAAAGTGGAATCTCACCGTGCGGATAAAAAATTCCCTTTGACCTCCATAGAAATCAGTCGGGAAATCGGCGGCAGGCTTCTTTCGTATTTCAAAACCCTGACGGTCGACGTGCATAATCCTTCCTTTTACGTATATATCGATGTCCGCGAAAACGGTACGGCGCTCGTATTCGGTTCTTTTTTCGACGGAGCCGACGGTATGCCCGTCGGTACTGCGGGAAAAGGTCTGCTTTTGATTTCGGGCGGAATAGACAGTCCCGTAGCGGGGCATATGATGGCAAAGCGCGGCATGAAGGTGGACTGTCTCCATTTCCACAGTTATCCCTATACCAATATGCAGGCCAAAGAAAAGGTCGTAGAATTGGCTAAGGTCCTTTCGTCCTATACGGGCGGAATCAATCTCTATACGGTCAGCGTAACGCATATTCAGGAGGCGATTCATGAAAAATGCGCTCCCGAACTCATGATTACGTTATTGAGACGGTTTATGTTCCGAATAGCGGAACGTCAGGCTCTCCGCATTCGTGCGCAGTGCCTGATTACAGGGGAAAGTCTCGGCCAAGTGGCCAGCCAGACAATCGAAGGAATGACGTCTTCCAATTCCGTCGTGGAACAGCTTCCCGTACTCCGTCCGCTCGTGGGGTTCGACAAGAACGAAATTATAGATCGTTCCGTAAAGATAGGAACGTACGATATTTCCATTCTTCCTTACGAGGACTGCTGTACGGTCTTTCTGCCCGATTATCCTGCCATTCGTCCCAAGTTGAAGGACATTTTGGAGGAAGAGAAAAAACTCGACGTGGAAGCCCTGATCACAGAAGCTTTTTCCGGTCTCGAAAAAGAAGAATTGTAAAATTAAAAATTTGATTGTAAAAAGCCCTCGGAAAATCCGAAGGCTTTTTCTCTTTCAATAATCCCACCAATTTTTTTCTACAATATCTGGCGGAGTATCGGGTACGATCGGACGTACGTTCTCTCCTTCCTTTTTCGTCGATACGGAAGGGAGCGTGACGGGTTTGCCCTTGACTCCTTTGTAAACGGGCGTAATCGTATAGACATAAGTTTTTCCGTCCTTTATTTTTTCATCGACGAATGTTTCGATATATTTTCCGGAGTAGACGGTAGTATGTGTGACAGAGTCGAAACGATCGATGAGATAATCATAATCATCGGGAGTACCTTTCGCAAAACGAATGACAATCTTTCCTTCCTTATAGGCGATGGAAGGCATCTCTATCGCAGGATTGGTAAAGCGTTCCGATTTTAGGGAAGGAAGGGCGCTTTTTTTGAACAGTTCGGAAAAGCGACTTTCGACGGGGGAATTTTCGTCTGCAAGCATAATATTATGCGTGGAATAATACTCTGTTTTATCGAGAAAAACATTCTCTACCCCCGAAGGTTTTCGGAAATCTTCGGGGAAGTGGTTTTTGTAAAGGTATTCGTTTATTTTCAAAGCGATATTGCAGGGAATGCCTCCGCCCGTGATATCCATGGGGGAATTATCCGCATATCCCAGCCAGACACCGACGCAGTCTTCCGTCGTATAGGACAGCGTGTAGGCGTCGTTGTTGCCGTTTTTCGTTCCCCCCGTACCCGTTTTTGCCGCAATGGGGAAAGGGAGCGTCCTCAACTTTTTGGCAGTTCCTTCTTTTGCGGCGGTCTTTAACATGTCGTCTATGAGATAAGCGGTATCTTCGGAAAATACGCGAACGGAGCGTTCTCTCCGCTTGTAAGCGGTATGTCCGTCGACGACGATTTCACGGATAAACCCCGCGGGAATATATTCTCCGCCGCAGGGAAAGGCAGAATAGGCATTTGCGATCTGGTTGAGAGTAAAGCCTTCTTTCATTCCCCCGAGAGCCAAAGCGAGGGAATAATCGTCCTCGGGAATTTCCAGATCGAGTTTTTTAAGGTATTCCGCCGATCTGGCTACTCCCGTCGAATTGAGAATTTTGACGGCGGGAATGTTGATGCTCTTGGCGAGGCTTTCCCTTACGCTGACATAGCCGCTGTAAGTGCCGCTGAAATTTTTCGGCTCATAACCCGAAAAATTTGTTTTTTCGTCGAGGATAGGGGTTGCGGGAGAAATCATATCTTCTTCGAGTGCGGGCGCATAGACGAGAAGCGGTTTTATGAGGGAACCCGGCAGTCGTTTTATTTCTCCGACCGTGGAGTAATAGGCTTTGAATCCGTGAGTCTTGTTGTCGAGAACGGTATAAATTTTATCCGTTTCGCTCGCGGAGGAGAGGGATTCGAGATAATTTTGAAGTCCCGCGTCGAGGTAGGTATAAATGCGGATATTTCCGCCGAGAACAAAGTCGTATTCTTCGGATAATTCTTCGAGTTCGTCGAAAACCCGATCGAAATAGCTTTTGTCGAGCGCTCCCGCCGAAGGTGCAGTCGGAAGCGGAACGGAGAGAGCATCTTCCTTTTCTTCCTCGGTGATGTGTCCCTGCGCCAGCATGGCGGAAAGGACGGTTTTCTTTCGTCCGAGGCAATTTTCGGGGTGTTTGAAGGGGGAATAATTGTTCGGAGATTTGATGAGTCCGGCCAAAACGGCCACTTCCGCGAGTCGAAGCTCGGAAGGCTCTTTTCCGAAATAAAATTCGGCCGCGGAGGAAAGCCCGAAGCAGTTGTGTCCGAAATAAATGGTATTGAGATACTTTTCGAGGATTTCGTCTTTGGTGTATCGTTTTTCCAACTGTCTCGTCAATTTGAATTCTTTTAATTTTCGCTTGATCGTCTTTTCCTGAGAAAGGTGCGTATTTTTGATCAATTGCTGAGAAATCGTGGAAGCGCCTTCTTTGAACGAGCGCGATTTAAGATTTTTCCAAGTGGCTTTGACGATGCGTTTATAATCAAAGCCGTCATGGTCGTAAAAACGCTTGTCTTCCGTATCCACGAAAGCGAACTTTACCTTTTCGGAAAGTGAGTCGAGGCGAAAAGTCTCCTTCGGCGAAAAGGCCGCTGCATCTTTTACGACGCGGTCGTTTGCGTCGAAAATTTCTATTTTGTCGTCGGAGATGACGAGTTTCTTTTCGTCGAGAACCGCGTCTTGCGTGACGATGGTATAATAAGCGGCGCCGCTTGCGGCGATGACGGCGAAACAGCCCGAGATTACGAGCAGGATTTTCCAAGTTTTTTTCATCGGAATTAGTATCTGCGAATTTTGACAATTTATTATGAAAAAGTGTTCAAAAGCCCCGAAAGACTTGATAAAATTTGTAAAAAAGAGTATAATGGAGAAAAACGAAAACACAGGAAATTTATGGAGAAAAAGTACCATATCGTCACATACGGCTGTCAGATGAATGTCCATGAATCGGAAAAGATCGCGGGCATTCTTTTCAAGATGGGCTATCGGGAGACGAAAGAGACGGAAGATGCGGACATTATCGTTTTCAATACCTGCTGTATCCGAGAAAACGCGGAAAATCATGCTTTCGGGAACATAGGGGCTTTAAAAAAGCTGAAAAAGCGCAAGCCCGATCTGATTGTTGCTGTCGGCGGATGTATGACGCAGGAAAAGGGCAAAACGGAAGTCCTCAAAAGAAAATTCCCGTTCATCGACATTATGTTCGGGACGCTGAATCTGGAAGAATTGCAGGAACTCATCGAACTTAAACAAAGAGAAAAAAAGCGGGTCGTCCGTATCAGGGAGAAGGAGGGCGAAATCGTCGAAGGGGACGAGCCTCTGCGTACGAGCTATCCCAATGCCTGGGTAAATATCATGTACGGTTGCAATAATTTCTGTTCCTATTGTATCGTGCCTTACGTCAGGGGACGGGAGCGTTCGAGAAAACCCGAAAATATTTTGGCGGAAGTAAAAAAATTAGTCGCGGAAGGATATAAGGAAATTACCCTTTTGGGGCAAAACGTGGATTCTTACGGTTCGGACGGAAGCACGGGCATGACTTTTGCGGAACTTTTGGATTCGGTCGCTTCCGTCGAAGGGAATTTTCGGCTTCGTTTCATGACCAGCCATCCGAAGGATTTCAACGAAGAGGTCGTAAAAGTCATGGCGAAGCATCGAAAGATATGCAGACTTGTTCATCTGCCCGTTCAATCGGGCTCGGATAAAATTCTTAAAGCCATGAATCGGCGTTATACCTGCGGACAATATCTCGAAGAAGTAAAACTCCTGAGATCTTATTTTCCCGAAGCGGAACTTACGACGGATATCATCGTAGGTTTTCCCGGAGAGACGGAGGAGGACTATCTCGCTACGGAAAGACTCGTCAGGGAAGCAGATTTTGCTTCGGCGTTCACCTTCGTATATTCTCCCCGCACGGGTACGAAAGCGGCTTCCATGCCGGACCAGATTCCCGAATCTGTTCAAAAAGACCGGATTATGCGGCTCGTGGAGCTGGTCAATTCCCTCACGCGGAAGAAATCGGAAAAGTATCTCGGAAAGACGGTGGAAATTTTGTGTGAAGATTACGACGAGAAGAAGGGACTTTATTTGGGGCGTGACGAATTCGGCCGAATGGGGTATTTCAAGAGCGAAACCGATCGGATCGGCGACTTCGTAAATTTAAAAATTACGCAGGCAAACGGTATTTCTCTGTTCGGAGAAACAGTAGAAAAAGAAAATAAGGAAATCTGAAAAGGCAGGTTGCAAAAATTTATGGCTCTTTCACTGATGATGAGACATTATCTCGAAACGAAGGAAAAATACAAAGATTGTATTCTCTTTTATCGTCTCGGCGATTTTTATGAAATGTTTTTCGACGATGCCGAAAAGGTTTCTAAACTTCTCGATTTGACGCTGACAGGCAAAGACTGCGGGCTGGAAGAGCGTGCGCCCATGTGCGGGATTCCCTATCACGCGGCGGACGTATATATTTCCAAGCTGGTTTCCATGGGAGAAAAAGTTGCGATCTGCGAACAGCTTTCCGACCCGAAAGAAGCGGGGCGCGGGCTCGTGGAACGAGACGTCGTCCGCGTCGTATCGGCGGGTACGCTCATCGACGACACCATGTTGGACGAAAAGAAAAATAACTATATCGCCTGCCTTTTCAAGTCGGGGGATACGATAGCCGCCGCGTGGACGGACATCACGACCGGGGAATTTTCCGCCATGGAATTTACGGGTGGTTCCGCCGTGGAGGATGTCGTAAATCAGCTCGTCACTCTGTCCGTCGCCGAGGTCATCTGCAACGAAGAAATGCTGCTTTCCGCAAGGGACTTAAAGGAAATCAAGCATAATCTATTGCCCGCTTTTTCCTGTTACGTACCTTGGGCGTTTAACGTGAAACACGCGGAAAAGAATCTTCTCGAACAATTTGAAACGCGCTCTCTCGCCGCTTACGGAATTGCGGGAAAAGAAAATTGTATTGCCGCCGCAGGTGCTCTTATCGAATATCTTCGGGAAACGCAGAAACATTCCCTCAATAACATCAATAGTATTCAGATCGTCAATCGGGAACAATATATGGTGCTCGACAGCATCGCTGTGAGGAATTTGGAACTCCTTCGTAGCAACGCGGAGGGCAAGAAATACGGCTCTCTTTTATGGCTGTTGGACAAAACTCGGACGGGCATGGGCGCGCGGCTTCTCAATCAGATGATTCTTTCCCCGCTCAAAGAAATAGATAAAATCGAATATCGCCAGGAGGGCGTTTCGGAACTTTTTAATGCTTCCGTCGTGCGTATGGGGCTTGCGGAGACGCTTCGGGAAGTAAAGGATATCGAGCGGTTGTCCGGAAAAATTTCCAACGGCAATTTTTCTCCCAGAGATTGCGTGGCCTTGGCGGCTTCCCTGAATGCGATTCCGTCCGTAAAATTCCAGCTTACGGGTTTTTCTTCGAAGATCTTGACGGATATAGACGGAAATCTGTTGGATATGAAAATTTTGGCCGATTTATTGACTTCCGCCATTACGGATAATCCTCCCGCCTTGATGAAAGACGGCGGCTATATCCGCGAAGGATTTAACAAAGAATTGGACGAACTCCGAATGATCGGCAGTAACGGAAAAGAGCTCATTTTGCAGATCGAAGCGAGGGAGAAGGAACGAACGGGCATTAAAAATCTGAAAGTGGGTTATAACCGCGTTTTCGGATATTTTATTGAAATTTCCAATTCCTTCCGGGATAAGGTTCCCGACGATTATATCCGCAAGCAGACTTTGACGACGGGCGAGCGCTTTATCACACAGGAGCTGAAAGAGCTGGAAGAAAAAATCCTGACCAGCAGCGAAAAGTCCTTGAAGCTGGAAGCTCGGCTTTATAACGATTTGCTGGATATTCTCTCTCAGAATATCTCCAAACTGAAAAAGATTTCCGGCGCGCTGGCCTTGCTCGATTGTTTGGTCGCGTTTGCGACGGTAGCCAAGGAGCGCCGTTACTGCCGTCCGAAAATGGTGGAGAGCGGCGGGCAGCTCACGATTACCGAGGGGAGACACCCCGTTGTGGAAGCGATTTCCAAAGAGCGTTTTGTTCCCAACGATACGTTGCTCGACAACGAAGAAAACCGCAGCTCCGTCATTACAGGCCCGAATATGGCGGGAAAGAGCACGTATATGCGTCAAGTAGCATTGATTGTGCTCATGGCTCATATGGGGTGTTTCGTTCCCGCGAAAGAGGCGACGATTCCTATAACCGATCGTATTTTTACGCGGGTGGGAGCGAGCGATAATCTCATTTTCGACCAAAGTACTTTTATGGTGGAAATGACGGAAGTCGCGTCCATTCTTTTGCATGCGACAAAGGACAGCCTTTTGATTTTGGACGAAGTAGGGCGGGGAACGAGCACTTACGACGGCCTTTCCATCGCATGGGCGGTCATAGAATTTCTCACGGAAAAAATTCGGGCCAAGACGCTTTTTGCCACGCATTATCACGAATTGACGGAATTGGAAAACAGAATCGAAGGCGTGAAAAATTACAAAATCACGGTTCGGGAAATGAACGGCGCGGTGGTGTTTCTTCGGAAGATAGCCCGCGGCGGAGCCAACCGCAGCTTCGGAATAGAAGTCGCGGCGCTGGCGGGAGTTCCGAAAGAAATCACGGCGCGCGCGAAAGGCATTCTTAAAACGCTGGAAAAGAACGACATTGCCAAGGGGCATATTTTGTCGGCGGAAGAAACGGAGGAGGAGCCGCACGAAAGAACTCTTTCGGAGGCGGAAAAAATTTTGGCGGAAACGGATTTAAATACGCTTTCTCCCATGCAGGCGCTGTTGCTTCTGAGCGATTTGAAAGAAAAAGTGAAGTCGGAGAACTGATATGTCGAAAATCAATATTTTACCCGCCCAAGTCTATAACAGAATCGCCGCGGGAGAAGTGGTGGACAGACCCTATTCGGTCGTAAAAGAGCTGGTTGAAAATTCAATCGATGCCGGAGCGACGGAAATAGAGATTTACGTAGAAAACGGCGGGAAACAGCTTATCCGCGTCGTGGATAACGGAAGCGGAATCGCGCGCGACGATTTACAGGCGGCCTTTTTACCCCATGCCACGAGCAAAATTTCCAAAGCCGACGACTTGGAGCATATTCTGACGCTCGGATTCCGCGGCGAAGCGGTGGCTTCCATTGCCGCTGTGTCGAAAATGACGATCACTTCCAAAGTCTCGGGGGAAAACTGTTATCGGTTATCTTCGGACGGGGGGAAACTCGGCGAGATTACCGAAGCTGCGGGCGAAAACGGGACGGACGTCAGAGTAGAGATGCTCTTTTTCAATACGCCCGTGCGGTTGGGATTTCTCAAATCGGATAAATCGGAGGAAACCGACATCACCAATTTTGTCTCTCGGTTTATTTTGAATCGTCCGAATATCTCCTTTCGTTATTTCGTTAACGGGAAACAGGTTCTCCAATCCTTCGGCGGCGGGGAAGAAGAAGCTCTCGTCGGCGTTTACGGCGCTTCGACACTGAAAGAATGTTATAAGATAGACGCGGAAAAACACGGAATCCGTATCCGAGGCTATATCGGGAATCAAAATTTCTCCAAGCCGAACAAAACGTATCAAAGCGTGTTTCTCAACGGAAGATATATCGTCAATACGACGATTTCCGCGGCGATTTCCAATGCGTACATGAGTTATCTCATGAAACGGCAATATCCTTTTTACGTGCTGTATATCGACGTGCCGACAGAGATCGTGGACGTCAACGTTCACCCGAATAAGGCAGACGTACGGTTTGCGGATAACCAGATTATTTATGGATGTATTTACTCGGTGATTTCTTCCGTTTTGGACGGAAACTCCAAAGCATTGGAATATCTCGTTCCGGAAAAATCGCTTTCTCGTTCCGAATCGCCCTCTTCCCCGAACATAGAGGCAGCAAAGAAAATCGATTCATCTTCTGAAAAAACGAAGCTCGCCGAAAATGGCGGAGCGAAAAATTTTTCCGCTTTCAGGAATTCGCCTTCACCGATTTCGGGCGGCATCGGTTCAAAATCTTCTGAACCCGCAAAAAACGATCGTGCAAAAGGTTTTGCGTCGTTCACCTATGAAGAGGCGAAAAGGGAAATAGAAACAGCAGCACCTCGTTTTACCGAGGAGCGCCTTGCTCAAAAAGCGAAGATAGAACTTCCCTTTGATGAAAAGAATATTAAAAAGGCAAACGAAACAGACAAAACGGAGGCATATTCCGATTTGCCGTTTGAAGAAAATATTTTGGAAGTGAACGATTCCGCTCTCGACAGGCTTGGAGTAAAAAAGGACGTTTTTGAAGAGAATAAACGCTTCTTGGCCGACTTGGATACAAAAGCGAAACAAAGTAAAATCGACGTTGTGACGTGTGTATATGCAGGGAAATTATTCAACACCTATCTTTTGTACGAAAGGGGCGATACGGCGTATATTATCGACCAGCATGCCGCGCACGAACGTTTGATTTTTGACCGCCTGAAAGAGCAAATGAAAAATCGGAAGGTTTTGCAGCAGCCCATGCTTTTGCCGTATATGCTCGATCTGAACGCCTCCGAGAGCGCATTCATCCGAGAAAATTTGGAGAATATCCGGGAAATGGGATTTGAGATAGAAGAATTCGGAAATAATTCTTTCAAAATCTCCGCTGTTCCTTTGGATTTACAGAATATCGATCTGGCATCTTTTTTCAACGATATTTTGGGCGACGTGAGCGGTTATCGCGCGATAAAACTCGAAAATATATTGAAGGATAAATTGGCGACGGCGGCCTGCAAAGCCGCCGTAAAAGGCGGAATGGACCTGACTCGCGAGGAAATCGATAAACTTTTCGCTCTCATGGACGGAAATATGGGGTTGAAATGTCCTCACGGCCGTCCCGTAGTCGTAAAGATGACAAAAACGGAACTCGAAAAGATGTTCAAGAGGATCGTCTGATGCCCAAAATTCTCGTCATCTGCGGCCCGACGGCGTCGGGAAAAACAGAGCTCGCCGTAAATTGTGCTTTGGCTTTGCACAGTGAAATTATTTCCGCCGATTCCATGCTCGTATATAGAGATTTGAATATCGGTACCGCCAAACCGACGGAAGAGGAAAAAAGGAGCGTTCCGCATCATCTCATAGATGTGGTCGAGCCTTCCGAAAATTTTTCCGTCAGCGATTATGAAAAGTCGGCGCTTCCCGTAACAGAGAAACTTCTGTCCCTTAAAAAAACGCCGATCGTCTGCGGCGGCACGGGATTCTATATTCGGGCGCTGTTATATAAAAGTCAGTTTGGCAACGCGGGTGCCGACGAACGGATAAGAAAAAAATATGAACAAATCCTGTTCGAAAACGGAAAAGACTATCTCCATAATTTATTGAGAGAAAAGGATCCGGAAAGCGCCGAAATTCTTCACCCGAACGATACCAAGAGAGTCATTCGGGCGCTGGAAATTTTCGATATCACGGGAAAGAAAAAATCCGAGCAGCAGGACAGACCTGTTCCGCGTTTCGATTTTGTCAGCATTTCCATCGATTATCCCCGCGAAATTTTATATAATCGTATCGATTCCCGCGTCGATAAAATGTTTTCCTCGGGCCTTACAGATGAGGTGCGGTCTCTTTTATCCCGCGGAATTTCTCCGAAATCTCAATGTATGCAGGGGATAGGATATAAAGAAGTGGCCGAAGGAATAAAACAAGGATTGCCGGAAGAAGACATTCGGGAGCTCGTAAAAAAGAATACTCGCAATTATGCCAAAAGACAGATTACTTTCTTTAAGCGCATGCAGAATCATATTTTTCTGCCGCCCGAAAGGGCTACGGCGGAAGAAGTTTTAAAATTATTATAACTATGTCTGGCATATATATTATGTCAGACATAGAGGTTAGGAGACTGAAATGACTGCGGAAGAACTGATAAAAGATAGTGAAAAGGAACTGAAAGAACAATTTGAAAGAGCGGACGAAGTCAGCGAATATAATCAGGAAAAGGTACTGAAAGCGTTTCAGAAAAATCGCGTGGCGCTTCGGCATTTCAATCCGTCTACGGGCTACGGTTACGGAGACGAAGGAAGATTCGTCCTTGGCGATGTCTTTGCCGATTGTTTCGGAGCGGAAGCGGGGATCGTCTCTCCCGCGATGCTTTCGGGTACGCACGCTCTTACGGTGGCTCTATTCGGCGTTTTGCGGCCGGGCGACAGTGTGCTCGCGGTCTCGGGAATGCCTTACGATACCATTCGCGGCGTAATTTTCGGAGAAGGAAACGGATCTTTGAAAGATTTCGGAATTTCTTTCGAAAAGACGGATTTGACGGAAACGGGAAAGTTTGACAAACAGAAAATCGCGGAGGATATAAAAAGGTTGGGGGGGAGCCTGAAAATGATTTATATTCAGCGTTCCCGCGGTTATGAACTTCGCGATGCCTTTACGGTAGAGGAAATCGGGGAAATTTGTTCTTATGTGCGTTCTCTGGGTTTTGCGGGCTGTATTTTCGTCGATAATTGTTACGGGGAATTCGTGGAAAAGAAAGAACCTTGCGAAGTCGGCGCGGATATTGCTGTGGGTTCGCTCATAAAAAATCCCGGAGGGGGATTGGCTCCGACGGGAGGATATATCGTAGGAAAAAGAGAATATATCGAAATGATCGGCCGCCGCCTTACGGCGCCGTCTATCGGCAATGAAGTCGGTTCGTATGCTTACGGTTACAGGCTCTTCTATCAGGGACTCTTTATGGCGCCGCATGCGGTAAACCAGGCGATTAAAGGAGGATTTCTGATCGGGAAATGTATGGAACGGCTGGGATATGAGAATTTTCCCAAGCTCGATAAAATTCCTTCCGATATTACGCGGGCGATTCGGTTCGATACGGCCAAACAGCTCTGCGACTTCCTTCAGTCGGTGCAGGAGGCGTCTCCCGTCGACAGTTTTGTTACTCTCGAACCTTGGGATATGCCGGGATATGACAGTAAAGTGATTATGGCGGCAGGCTGTTTCGTCGAAGGGGCTTCGATAGAGCTTTCCGCCGATGCGCCCGTAAAAGAGCCTTATACGGCTTATTTTCAAGGCGGGCTCACCTATGAGCACTGTAAATACGCGTTGAAGAAAATGCTGGAAAAACTTCTGTGAAGGCGTCGGAATGAAAATGACGGAAACGGATATAGAAGAAAAAAGCGGTTCCTTTGGGAACCGCTTTTTTTGTCTCTAATGAAAACGTTTTATAGATAAGGGATAAAGGCTGCCGCTTATCAATACATGCCGCCCATATCGCCGCCTGCGGGAGCCGCGGGAGCGGGGGGAGTAGGAATATCCGTTACGATGCTTTCCGTCGTAAGGAGAGTAGACGCTACGGACGCCGCGTTCTGTAAAACGGAACGAGTGACCTTGGTGGGATCGAGAATACCGCTTTCTACCATATCGCAATACTTGTTGTTGAGAGCGTCGTAACCGAAATTGGGTTTTCTCGAAGCCAAAACTTTGTCTACGATGACGGAACCGTCGAGTCCCGCATTCTTGGCGATTTGTCTGATAGGTTCTTCAAGTGCTTTCAGGATAATGGCTGCACCGGTTTTTTCGTCGCCTTCCAAAGTAGCCACGAGCTTTTTGACGGTGGGAACCGCCGAAAGAAGAGCACTTCCGCCGCCGGCGACATAGCCTTCTTCGACAGCCGCTCTGGTAGCGGCGAGGGCATCGTCGATGCGAAGTTTCTTTTCTTTCATTTCGACTTCCGTTGCCGCGCCTACGCTGATGACGGCTACGCCGCCCGCGAGCTTCGCAAGTCTTTCCTGTAATTTTTCTCTGTCGTAATCGGATTTTGTTTCCGCGATCTGCGCCTTGATGGAAGCGACTCTCGCTTTAATGTCTTCCGCGGTTCCGGCGCCGTTGATGATGGTGGTGTTTTCTTTGTCTACCTTAACGGTTGCGGCTCTGCCAAGCATATCGGTCGTGACGTCTTTGAATTCGATACCGAGATCGGAGGAGATGACCTGACCGCCGGTCAGTACGGCAATATCCTGGAGCATTTCTTTTCTTCTGTCGCCGAAGCCGGGCGCTTTAACCGCTACGGAATTGAACACGCCTTTCAGCTTATTGACGATGAGAGCCGCCAAAGCGTCGCCTTCCACATCTTCCGCGATGATGAGGAGCCTTGCGCCCTGCTGCGCGAGGGGTTCGATGACGGGAAGGATTTCCTGTAAATTAGAAATCTTTTTATCGGTGATAAGGATGTAGGGATTGTCGAGAACGGCTTCCATTTTGTCGGTATTTGTAACCATATAAGCGGAAGCGTAACCGCGGTCGAACTGCATACCTTCGACGGTATTGAGTTCAGTATTCATGGATTTTCCTTCTTCGACGGTAATGACCCCGTCTTTTCCTACAATTTCCATCGCCTTTGCAATCAACGCGCCGACTTCTTTATCGCTTGCGGAAATCGAAGCTACCTGCTCGATTGCCTTCTGGCTCTCAACGGATTTAGAGATGCCCTTCAAGTGTTCGACGGTAGCATCGACCGCTTTTTCGATACCCTTTTTGAGGATGATGGGATTTGCTCCCGCGGCGAGGTTTTTCAATCCTTCTCTAACGATAGCCTGAGCGAGAACTACGGCGGTAGTGGTGCCGTCGCCCGCGACGTCGTTCGTCTTTGTGGAAACTTCTTTTACAAGCTGCGCGCCCATATTTTCAAACGGGTCATGAAGCTCGATTTCCTTGGCGATCGTCACGCCGTCGTTGGTGATGAGGGGAGCGCCGAACTTTTTGTCGAGTACGACGTTTCTGCCTTTGGGACCGAGGGTGATTTTAACGGTATCAGCGAGGACGTTTACGCCCGTTTCGAGTGCTTTTCTTGCATCGTCTCCATATTTAATCTGTTTAGCCATGATAATTTATCTCCTTATAACTTATAATCCGATATTTTCGTTTATTAAAATCAGTCTTCGACGACGGCGAGAATGTCGCTTTGTTTAATGATTGTAAATTCCTTGCCGTCAACCTTGAATTCCGAGCCCGCATATTTGGAGCACAGCACCTTGTCACCGACCTTTACCTGCATCTGAATTTCTTTCCCGTCGATAATTCCGCCGGGGCCGACGGCCACGACCACGCAGGTCTGAGGTTTTTCCTGAGCGGAAGAGGGAAGAAAGAATCCGCTTTTCGTCTTTTCTTCGACGTTTACGCTTTCGACGACAACTTTGTCGAATAAAGGTTTGATATTCATAACGATTAAGCCTCCGAATGTTTTTTGCCCGCTTTTAATAGGGCTGTAATTTTTTACCGTTATTATTATAAACACTTCGGGCGGGGACTCAAACAGAAAAAAGAAATATTCTATGAAAAATTTTCCTTTATGGGTTTCGGAGGGAGATTTTTTCGGATAAAGAATTGCAATTTTCTGAAAAATATGCTACAATATACGAAACTTACGAAAGGAGAGGCCGTTTTTATGGAAAAGGCGGATAAATGGGACAGGCGTTTTATGGAACTGACGGAGACGGTTGCCGGTTGGTCCAGTTGTTTTCAGGAAAACCGTCATGTCGGCGCGATTATCGTCAAAGATAAAAGAGTGATGACGACCGGGTATAACGGTGCGCCTGCGGGGGTAAAAAGTTGTGAAGAAAAAGGCGAGTGCCTCAGGCGGAAACTGAATATTCCCAGCGGAACAAAACAGGAAATCTGTTTTGCCGTTCATGCGGAGCAGAACGCAATTATTCAGGCCGCAAAATACGGAATCAACGTCAACGGAGCGACGCTGTATTGTACGCATCAGCCTTGTGTGATCTGCGCGAAAATGATTATCAACGCGGGAATTTCGCGAGTGGTGTATAAGGACGGATATCCCGACGATTTTTCTTTGAAACTTTTTGAAGAAGCTGGAGTCAAAGTAGAAAAATATCTCGTAAGCGACGAGAAGAAATAAAACGGAAGAGACAAAAAGGAGAACTGTATGAATCCCATCGTAACATTTACAATGCAGAACGGCAAAGTATTCAAAGCGGAATTATATCCGGAAAAAGCGCCGAATACGGTCAATAATTTTCTTTCCCTCGCGAAGAAAGGATTTTACGACGGACTGATTTTTCATCGCGTGATTTCGGGCTTTATGATTCAGGGCGGAGATCCCAAAGGAACGGGAACCGGCGGGCCGGGTTATCATATCAAGGGCGAATTTTCCCATAACGGTTTTAAGACAAACGATATTTCTCATAAGCGCGGCGTTTTGTCGATGGCGCGGGCTCAGATGCCCGATTCGGCAGGCTCGCAGTTTTTTGTCATGCACGCCGACGCGGATTATCTCGACGGAGAGTATGCGGCATTCGGAAAAGTGATCGAAGGAATGGAGACGGTAGATGAAATTGCTTCGGTGAAAACGGATTGGAGCGACCGCCCCTTCGAAGAGCAGAAAATAAAAAGCGTGACAGCGGAAACTTTCGGGGTAGAATATCCTCAACCCGAAAAAGTGTAATTTGGAAGAACTTTCGGATTCCAGACCATACCTTATTATAGCGTGAAAAGCAATTTCGATATAGAATTGTAGAATGAAAATTATAGGAGAAACCATGACGGATTATTCTATTTACCAAAATCCTCTTTGTACGAGATATGCAAGCAAGGAAATGCAACATGCGTTTTCCGATGAAAAGCGGTTCAAACTTTGGAGAAAACTTTGGATTGCGTTGGCGGAATCGGAAATGGAACTCGGATTGAATATTACGCCCGAACAAGTCGCCGAATTGAAAAAATACGCCGACGACATCGATTACGAAGCTGCCGAACGTTATGAAAGAGAAGTGCGCCATGACGTTATGGCGCACGTAAAGGCATACGGAGCGCAGGCCAAGAGCGCGATGCCCATTATTCATCTCGGCGCGACGAGCTGTTTTGTCAATTGCAATTCGGAAATCATCATGATTGACGATGCGCTGAACATTATCCAAAAAAAGCTCGTCAACGTAATGGACAAATTAAAAAATTTTGCCCTAAAATATAAAGATTTGCCGACGCTCGGCTTTACGCACCTCCAACCCGCTCAGCTGACGACGGTCGGCAAACGGGCAACGCTTTGGCTCCAAGACCTGGAAATGGATTATGAAAATCTCATGAATCTGAAAGCGCACGTAAAACTTCGCGGCGTAAAGGGAACCACGGGAACTCAGGCGAGCTTTTTGGAACTCTTTGACGGAGACGAAGAAAAAGTGCGGCTCCTCGAAAAGAAAGTCGTCGAAAAGATGGGGTATGAAAAGGTTTACGGCGTAACCGGGCAGACCTATCCCAGGAAATTCGATTATAACGTGTTGTGCGTTCTTTCCCAGATAGCTCAAAGCGCTTATAAATTTTCAAACGATATCCGTATTTTGCAGAATATGAAGGAAATCGAAGAGCCCTTCGAAAAAAATCAGATAGGTTCTTCCGCCATGGCTTATAAGAGAAATCCCATGCGTTGCGAAAGAATCGGTTCTCTCGCAAGATATGTGGTATCTCTTCCTCTGAACAGCGCGATCACTTCTTCTACGCAATGGTTTGAAAGGACTCTCGACGATTCGGCGAATCGCCGTATCGTGAACGCACAGGCGTTCCTTTCCGTGGATGCGATTCTCAATATCTACATGAACGTCGCGGAAAATCTCGTGGTTTACGATAAGGTCATCGAAAAACATATCAAAGCGGAATTGCCTTTCATGGCTACGGAAAATATCATGATGGAATGCGTCAAGGCAGGCGGAAACCGTCAGGAATTACACGAAAGAATACGCGTCCTCTCCATGGAAGCCGGTAAAAACGTAAAAATGGAAGGAAAAGAAAATAATCTCATCGAACTCATTCTGCAAGACGAAATGTTCAAGCCGGTTTGGAATCGAATGGACGAAATTCTCGACGCCAAAAAATTTATCGGGCGCGCACCTTCTCAAACGGTCGAATTTATCAAAAAAGAAATAGACCCGATTCTTTCGTCCAATGCCTCGCTGCTCGGCGAAAAGGGCGATGTCCGTATATAACCCTCGTAGATTAGATTTTCCGCTCGATTTTTATCTTTCGAGAAATTCGATTTGTTTTTATAACAGAGCTGAACGCCGAACAAAATTAAACGACCGAAAATTCGGTCGTTTTTATTTTTTACTATGCGTGACATAATAGTTATGTCACGCATAGTAAAATCTCGTTAAGGTTTTCAATGAATTTCTGTGGAGGAATAGGGAATGGGACGATTGGTGTCATAGACTTCCTGAGCGGGGAAGAATCGTGAACAATTTCCGCTTCTCAAAGATATGCCGTCGAGGGCACAGCGGTCTTGAAAAAGGACTTTTACCGAATCAGATTTGAAGGGGAGCTTTGAATAGAACGGCTGGTTTCCCACGCCGCAAAATAAGCGAAAACCGGCGGATATCAGGACCTGTTGTCGGGGATCGGAGCAATTCTCTCCGAGTACCCATTCCCCGTAAGGATAAGCGTAAATTTGCGTTTTACCGACCAAGGGTTCTACTTCCGTTTTCCATTTTTTTATATCGGATAACATATGTTCGGTCGAGTATTTTTTCATATGTCCGTGCGCATAGGAATGGCAGCCGAAATTCCAGCCTTTCTTTTTCAAGGTGTTCACAACCGCTCGTGCTTGGATGCGTTCTTCTGTGCGATTGGGGGAATCCCTTTGCGTACGGTATCCTAAAATTCCGTCAAAACCGGTTAAAAAGATCGTCCCTCGGGCATGCTCGTAAGAAAAATCGGGATGTTTCACGATAAATTCTTCTAAAATCGATACGAACTCTTCTCCGTGAATTTGAGGCGTATGTTTTTCGGTGTAAGCTGCGAGCTGTCCGTTATCTGTAACGATAATTTTGTCAGACATACCTTTCCCTTTATTTTTTGAGGCATAAACCACATCGTCGAAAGAGAGAATGAGCGGTTTTTTATCAGCGGGAAATTCAAAAGCGATGCGTTCGGCATAGCTTCCTTTTTCTCGAAAGGTCTTTCGGATATCTACCAACGCATAGCCGTCCTCGTACAAAAATTGCAGAATACGTCTGAATTCGGTAGGAGTGAGACAATCTCTGTCCAGATGTTTTCCGTATTCGTTGTTGTCTGCAAAGGCGATTTCGGGGTGAGCGATCAGACAATGCGTAAACAGATGTTCTACGGGAGCGGAAGTTTCTATCGTTTGCGTGGCGGGAATTTCTTGGGCGACGGTTCTTTCGGGAACGTTCGGTAAGAATGGCGGAAAAATCGCTGTAAGTAAAGCAAAGACAGAAAGAAAAATTTTATAGATATGAAGATGGCTGTACCGACATTTCATATTTGCAGTATGGTTAGTCTCGGTTTTTTTATGTCATTTTTCAAGGGAGTTTTCAAAATTTTTATGAAAGTCCGAAGTGGTAATCCTTCTTTTTCGAAAAAGAGAAGGCGGGAAAGCGGCCGCAATATAGAGCTTGGTTATGAAAGAATTTTCAAAATAAATATTTGACATAGGAAAGAATAATGTTTATAATAGAATCGTAACAAATAGATGAAGAACCGATTGCGTTTCAAGAGGCGGATAAGTATGATACAGGCGCCGCTGCGGAATCGTTTTTAAAAAGGAGAAATATTATGAGCAGAGTATTTATTGTGTCGTCGACGCCGCGTAAAAGCGGAAATTCGGAGATTTTATCCGAAGAATTTGCCCGCGGAGCGCAGGACGCGGGGCATAAAGTCGAGAAAATTGAACTTCGCGGTATGGATTTGAAATTTTGTATTGGTTGCCGTACATGTTCCAAAACGGGGAAATGTGTTTTGAAGGATTCTGTCGGAGAGGTTTTGCCGCGTATACAGAACTCGGATATTCTTGTGTTTGCAACACCGATTTATTATTACGGGCTTTCGGGGCAATTAAAGACTTTTTTGGACCGAACGAGTCCATTGTATCAAAAAGAAAATGCCTTTAAGAAAGTTTATCTTTTAGCCTCTGCCGAGGATACAGAAGAATCTGCGTTTGACGGAGCCATCAAAGGAATTCAGGGCTGGATCGATTGTTTTGAAGGCGTTCGGCTTGCAGGTGTCGTGAAGGGCGCGGGAGTGGAAAGCGTGGGAGAAATCAGAAATACTCGTTTTCCGCAGGAAGCGTATGAAATGGGAAAGGCGTTGTGAGCGAAGAATACATGAGAAAAGAGCTGAAAAACAAAACTTATGACGAAGAAAGGGCCTTATATCATTTAACGGAAACGGACGTAACGGACTGTATTTTCGGCGGTCCGAAGGACGGGGAGTCCGTGTTGAAGGAATGTCGGGATATTCGGGTGAAGGGCTGTTCTTTTTCTCTCCGATATCCGCTTTGGCATGCGGAAAAATTTTCGTTGTCCGACAGTTTTCTCGATGCGAATACGCGGGCGCCCGTTTGGTATTCAAAAGACGGGGAGATTTCTAATTGCGGGATTGACGGTATTAAGACCCTGCGGGAATGTGAGAATATCCTCATAAAAAATTGCGTCGTTCATTCGTCCGAATTCGGTTGGAAGTGCAGGGGAATAGATATAGAAGCGTCCGCCATAGAATCAGAATATTTTCTGTTTGAAAGCAAAGATATCAAAATCCGAAATCTGCGCATGAACGGTAAATATTCTTTTCAGTATATTGACAATATGACGATCGAAAACAGTTTTTTGGATACAAAAGACGCTTTTTGGCATTCTAAAAACGTAACGGTAAAAGATTCTGTCGTGAAAGGGGAATATCTCGGTTGGTATTCGGAGGGACTGACTCTTATCCGTTGCGAAATTATCGGCACGCAGCCGCTGTGCTACTGTAAAAGGTTAAAGCTGGTCGATTGTCGAATGTACGGCTGTGACCTTGCTTTCGAATATTCCGACATCAATGCAACGATTGACGGACATATCGATTCGGTAAAAAATCCGAAATCCGGAAAAATTGTGGCGGATTCTGTCGGAAAAATTATTTCAGAAGATTCCGTCGTCGACTGCGGAGCGGAAATCCTTGTGCGCGGAGAAAATGTTTCGGCAGAATAATCGAAAGAAAAGCGTAAAATCTGTCGATGCGATACGGAAAGGAGAAATAGGAAAATGGAAACTACGAAGAAAACGGATAAACGGCTCCGTCGCATGCGGATACTCAAAGTTTGCATTTTGACGCTGGTCGTCGTCGTTATTTATATTCTCGCAAGCATTCCGTTTCTTTCCGAATATGTCTTTGCGCGCGGGATTACGCGAGGGATAGGGTGGGTAATGAATCGTTTGACGAATTATATCCCCGTTTCCTTTTACGAATGGACCGCTATGCTCTTAATTGTCGGCGGAATTACATTGCTCGTCTTTCTTATCGTATTACTCTGTCGAAAACGTTTTGCCCGTGCGGGCCTTTGTCTGTACCGTATTTTATTGGCGGTCCTTTGCGTCGCGCTTGCCTTTGGAGTACTTTATTCGCCTCTTTATGACCGAAAAGGGGCTGCGAATGCGTTAGGGCTTGCGGAAGTTGCCGTTACGGAGGAAAATTTATATTCTGCCGCGGAATATTATGTCGAGAGACTTAACGCCGCCTCCGCCGAACTCGAACGCGATAAAGACGGGAATATTGTCCCGACGCACACTTTTGTCGAATTGGCCGAAATTTTGAACGAAGAATTTAATCGACTTGATTCCGATTATTTTGCGGGGTATGAAGTTCGCCCTAAAAAGGTCGTTCTTTCCGTTCCGATGAGTTATCTCGGAATCACGGGAATCTATTTTCCTTTTTACGCGGAAGCGAATATCAACGTAAATATTCCCGTCAACGAACTCCCGACGACTATGGCGCACGAAATGGCGCATGCAAAAGGCGTATCTCGGGAAAATGAAGCAAATATCGTTTCCTATGTGCTTTGTATCCGTGCCGACGATGTCTATCTCAATTACAGCGGACTCATGCGCGCGGTTGCGAATCTTCTGAATTCTCTTCCCTCGGAAAAATCACGGACACTTCGAGAAAAACTTGCTCCCGAAATCCTGCGGGAATACGGGAACGGAAATGAGCATTATGAGAAATATGAAGGCGTCATCGATAAAATTTCTTCCTGGTTCAATAATTTGTTCCTGAAAGCAAACGGAGTTCCCGGCGGAATAAAAAATTACAGTGAAACAACTTCGAGCCTTGTGGCTCTCTATGAACAACTTAAAAATTCTTGAAAAGAAACTCGGAATTTTCCGAGTTTTTTGCATGTAAATGTGTTTTGAGGCAGATGCATATAATAGAAAGGACACTTAAAAAAGGAGCGTGCCTCATGAAAACTTTATCTGTATTTTATTTCAGCGGAACGGGAAATACTCGTTTTGTCGCAGAAGAAACGGGAAAGAGGTTGGCGGAAAAATATGAAGTCAAGATATATGATATCGGCGAAGAAAAGAACTGCGCCGAATCCGCTTTTGCGGCCGATAAACTCTTGTTTGCCTTTCCTGTCTACGGTTCCTCGCCGCCCGTTCCGATGCGCCGTTTTATCTATGCAAATGCGAAGCATATAGAGGGCAAGGAAATTTTTGTAATTGCAACGCAGTATATGTTTTCGGGAGACGGGGCGGCGAGTCTCGGCCGTACGATTGAGAAACTCGGAGGAAAAGTGATTGGAGCCGAGCATGTAAATATGCCGAATAATCTCGCAGATTGTACGGCTTTGAAGATACGAAACGATTTCGAGATTGCAAAAACTCTCAAAAAAGCGGAAAAAAGGATAGATTCATTTTCCCGAAAAATTCTGTGCGGGAAACGTTTTCGGCGCGGTTTTAATCCCGTTTCCCATGCCGTAGGATATTTTTGTCAAAGAAAATGGTGGCGGAAAGGAGAAAACGCAAAAAAGTCGTCGCTCCTCATTCATGAGGAGCGGTGTATCGGCTGCGGAATCTGCGCGGCTCATTGCCCCGTAAAAAATATCATAGTCGAGGGAAGACATGCGAAAGCGTTGGGAAATTGTGCATTTTGTTACCGCTGTGTCAACCTGTGTCCGAATCGGGCGATCAGTTTGTTCGGAAAATCTATTCCCGAAAAACAGTATAAAGGACCTCAGTCAAGGAAATCATTAAACCTTGAAAAAACTTCTTTCCACGGTTCGAAAAATATGGAAACATAAAGGTGTCAATTGCGATGTTTTTTATTGATAATATATTTCTCTAAACTCTCTATTACACAATTCGATGTATTCTGTCATTTTATGACAAAAAATTTCAAAAAATTCCAAAAATGGGGGTTGACAGGAACCTATAACTGTGTTATACTCTGTATACGGTATCATTCGATACAAAAAAATTCAAGGAGCAATACCATGAAAAGAATCAGAGTAGTACAGTATGGCTGCGGCAAAATGTCTAAGTATATTTTGCGTTATCTGCATGCGAAAGGGGCGGAAATTGTGGGGGCGATAGATGTAAATCCCGAAATTTTGGGAATGGATGTCGGCGACTTTGCCGAACTCGGCGTAAAAACGGGCGTTCAGATTTCAAAAGATGCGGATAAGGTTCTCGATGAGTGCGATGCCGACGTCGCTATCGTAACCTTGTTTAGTTTTCTCGGGGATATTTATGAACAAGTGGAAAAATGCGTAAAACGCGGAATCAATGTCATTACGACCTGTGAAGAGGCAATTTATCCTTGGACGACGGCGGCGGCTTTTACGAATAAGCTAGATGCGCTTGCAAAAGAGAATAACTGCACGGTTACCGGCAGCGGAATGCAAGATATTTTCTGGATTAATATGGTTGCTTTGGTGGCGGGCGGCTGTCACAACATTAAAAAGATTAAGGGCGCTTATAGTTATAATGTCGAGGATTACGGGCTGGCTTTGGCTAAGGCGCATGGCTGCGATTTGACGAAAGCGCAGTTTGAGAAGGAACTCGCTCACCCGAAGGAAGTCGTACCTTCTTATGCTTGGAATGCGGCGGAAGCAATTTGTAACAAACTCGGCCTGACGATTAAATCAATTAAACAGGAAAATGTTCCCTATATTATAGATAAAGATATTTACAGTGCGACGCTCGGAAAGACAATCAAAGCGGGAAAATGTATCGGTATGTCGGCCGTCGTGACCATTGAGACTTATCAGGGAATCGTGATTGAAGAAGAAACCATAGGAAAGGTATACGGTCCGGACGACGGCGATATGTGCGATTGGTGGATCACGGGGGAGCCGAACACGGAATTCCATGTAGTAAAGCCTGCGACGGTAGAGCATACCTGTGCGACAATCGTTAACAGAATTCCTTCGCTTTTGAATGCTCCGGCTGGATATGTCACGGCTGACGAGTTAGATGAAATTCATTATCTTACGAATCCCATGCACTATGAATTATAATTTTTGATATAAACACTTTTTTTACTCGCTTCGCTCTTTGAGTGAGGCGAGTATTATTTTCGAATAAAGAAAGGTGTTTTTATAAAATTAAAAAATTTCCCCGAAAATAAGTTCTGAACGATTGATTTTTCCGAGCGTTTTGAGTTATATTATCTATTGGCAAAGCAAACATATAATTGAAAGAGAGGATTAACGGTATGTCAGCCGAATAGTTTTCTCATAATAAAATATGATAAAAACAAAAGGAGTTGCAATGAAAAATAGAGTGATTCGTGTTATATCCGTAGTATTTGCTTGGATAATTATGTTATGTTGTACTTTTACCGCCTGTTCTTCAAAAGGGGAAGCTAACTCTGAGGCTGGAAGTTCTTCGGAAAATTCCTCGGAAGAAGGTCCTTCGATAGAGGACGCTTATCCTACTGAGCTCTTTGAGGCGGATATGTATAGCCCCTCTAAAGTGGGAATGACGGCAGAATATTTAGGAACAACGGAAAGACATTTGCCGGAGGTTTCTGACGGGGGCTTGGAGCGCTATCCTGAATATGGGGTAAATTTTTCTGCAACGCAGAAAGAAAAACAAGCAGTAATGGACGAAAATGTTTTTCTGATTTCTTCCGCAAATACCTATGATTCAATGGATGAGAAAGGAAATTTGTTTTTGAACGGCGAACCTACGGGAAGAAAACTTTATAAGCACACGGCAGCCGCGGGAATGTACGAAGGTGACGTTTCCGACGATGAACCTGCCCTCATTAAAAAGCTGACGATAAAATCGCGGAGCGGAGGAAATCACATTACGGGATTATACGCTCCTGCGGGAGAAGTAATAAAGCTGGGAATGAGCGAAGCAGACTTCGAAAAAACGGGAGGTCTGAAAGTTATAATCGGGCAGGTGCTCACGAATGGGGCACAAAATAATATATGGATAGAAAGAACGTTCAACCGTATGCCGATGATAGCGAATACGATGACTACAAAGGAGATGACCTCCTATGTCGGTTCTTATTTTGGTGGCCCAATCTATGTTCAGCCGGTGAAAGCAGGAACTTCTTTTACCGTAACGATATCAGGCGCCGTTGCGTACTCGCATTTTATTCTTGGCTATACGAATCGAGAGGAATTTGAACAAAATAAAAATTCTTCGGCTCCGTATTTTGATTTAGAAGTTTGGGACGATTCGGTGCGTCATTCGGGTCCCAAGTCGAGAGCAAAAGACTTTGATTATGACCAGCTTACGGAAGCTGCTGTTCTCTGGGATAAAATTTCGCGCGTATCGAATAAGGTTCCGGCTGGTTCCGGCGGAGAGTTGGGGATTACCTTTTTATATGACCCGTTTGTTGCCGCGGGCAGTATGGTTGCCTTTGTCGGGCGGCATACGGTAAATTGTCCCTTGTATTGCATGACGGCGGCTCTCGATGTGCAAAACGCGGTCGATAATGCTTCGGATGCCTTTTGGGGATGTATTCACGAATTAAATCATCATTATCAACGTTTTGGATTCGCTCCGGGCGATGAAGTCACGAATAACGCTGTCAGTCTCGTATCGTATAGTTTGTTTACACGCATTTCTTTCAATCGGGAACTCGGTAATAATAATGAGGGAACCTATTCTACCAGCTGGAACAGATATACCAATCCAAGCTGGACTTTGAAACAGACTCTTTCAGGCAATGGGACGAACTCGGGTTTGGATTCCTACGCCAATTTACTTCACGCCTTCGGACAGGATTTATTTATTCAGGCCACACAGGCAGGAGGTGGCTCTGGGGGAGCAGATGTATGGTATAAAGCGGTCAGCGACGTCACGCATAACGATATGACGTATTATTTCAAAGAGCTTTTGCAGCAAAATATATCGGAGAATATTCTATCAGAATATAACGAAAAGGCTTATCCGATGTTTGTTCCGGTTTCCTGTATTTTCCAAACGGGAAGAAGCTATTATAAAGACGGGAAGAAATATTATAGCCATACAGTTCAACCTTACGGAATTGAAACGGGGAAAGATTTCGTAATGAATTTGGAGGAAAATATCGTTTTGCCGGAGGGATTTAGCTATACAATTAAAAATGTATCTTCTCCTGCTTATGGAATTCTAACAAAACAAAGTGAAGGAGTTTTTGTATATACTCCCGACAAGGTAAATCGCGACTCGGGAAAAATAATCGTCACTCTCAGTATAGAAAAAACAGACGGAGCATTTAAAGTCGATGATGTAGATTTGGTAATCGAATTCAGACAAAAACAAGCTACGCCAACGATGTTGGAAAGAACCGTTTACACTTATACTCCGGAAAAAATGTATCAAAGCGTAGAAGCGGCGGTGGAAAATTCCTATGCGGGGTATGAAACGATTGTTGAGGAAGATAATACTAACCGAGTACAGAACGGAAATGCCGAAATTTGGGAACCCAATCCTGCGAGCAATGCAGTAATGGAAATTCGGGGAAAATTTCAGATAAATAGCGAAGGAAAATATCGGATTGCTCTGCGTGGACGAGAATATGCAGGTTTATATATTTCACTTGATGGGGGAAAATATGAACGGGCAGCTTTAATCGAAAATTTGTCGGGTACGCCGGATTTCGATTTAAGTAAAGAGAATAATTATAAGGACTATCATTTTACAAAAGGACAGTGGGTTTATTTCAAGGCAGTTTTATTGGTCAAGAACGCAAGGAATTTCGTCGGAGTAGGGCTCGGGAAATTTGAAGGCGAAAATGTGCAGATAAACTATTTGAATGCTTATCGGAATTCCTATTATCGAGAAGAATTTGAGAGTGATTATTTTTACGAGCGGGAATATAATTATAATTATGTACAAAAATCTAAAAAGCCTCAAACGCTCGTGGAAACCAATTATCGCCCTTGGGATGACAATTATTCAATTGATAATTTGTTTGACGAGGATCAATTTAATTTTATCCATTCTGACAGAACAAGTATTACACAAGAAAATCCGTTTGAAATCACCGTGGATTTAGGAGAAACGATAAATGCAAACCGCTTTGAGATTTACGGTGAGCCGAGTCGAAGATATCAGCCGAAAAATTTCAAATTATACGGAGGAACCGATTTGAATAAGCTTGAGCTCATCAAAGAAGTGGAAAATGCGGAACGGAAAAATAATAATATCACCGTAGAATTTAAAGAACGGAATCTTCGCTACTATAAATTGGTCGTTACCGATACTTGGGCGGAAGGAGTAAAGTATATTGCCTATCGCAGGGCCGAAATTTTTTATGTGCTTCCGGAAGGAGAATGGTGTTCTCCTGATGAAGATATGTTTGTATATAGAGGAAATTGGAAGCTTTCGAATAAACTTTCGACGTTCGGTCATCTTTATGAAGGAGAAAACGCAACCCTCGAATTTCAATTTGTCGGTACGCAATTTGGAATATTATCTCATGAATCTTCCGAATATGATGGATTTGAAATCCTGATAGACGGAGAAAAAATCAAGACGGTCAAATTGATAGGAGCAGATAGTACGGAAAGACTTGTATATTTGTCCGAAAAGCTTTCCGAAGGGAGGCATATAATAACGCTTCGTAGTAAAACAAAATTTAATATCGATTCTATTGTCCTGTGGCGCAACAAATAGAAATAAAAAAGAAGATTTACGCAAGCCCATTAGTTTGCTTGCGTAAATCTCTCCAATTCGATATAATATAAAGAAGGATGCCGAATTGAACAAGTATCAACTGTATCAAATTTCGGCATCCTTACATATGGCAGGGGAGACGCGATTCGAACACGCAACCTACGGTTTTGGAGACCGCTACTCTACCGTTGAGCCACTCCCCTAAACAACGTAGCCATTATATAACAAAAAAAGGTATTTGTCAATTATTTTTTAGCCGAATGAAGACGGAATTTTTGAATTTTCCCGAAAATGATGTTTAAGCGGTGTAAATAAGCTTGAAGGAAGATATTATGAAAAAGCAAGTGACCTTATATACAGATGGAGCCTGTTCGGGAAATCCCGGGATCGGCGGATATGCAGGAATTTTGATTTATGGAGATATTCAAAGGGAATATAATGGAGCGGAGGCTTCGACGACAAATAATCGCATGGAAGTTCTCGCGGTTATTGTAGGTTTGAAGAGGCTGAAATATCCTTGTAAAGTGGAGGTTTATAGCGATTCTGCCTATACAGTCAACGCGTTTTCGGAAAAATGGATTTACGGTTGGAAAAAGAGTGGTTGGAAAAAAGCAGACGGAAAGCCGGTTCTCAACGAAGATCTTTGGCGCGAACTTTATGATTTGACCGTTGTGCACGAAGTTACATTTCATAAAGTAGCCGGACATGCGGATAATGCGTTGAATAACCGCTGCGATGAATTAGCGCGCGCTGCAATTTCCGAATTTCGCAAAAAGAGCGTCGTTGAAAGCTAAGCCACAAAAATCACACTCTTTTAACCTCATTATTATATTTTATTCAAATAAACACTATAATATAATATCGGGCTTTTTTTAATTATCGGAAGCATGGAGTAAAGATTGATGAAAAATACAGAAAATCATAAATCCGAAACCAACGGAGAGAATAAAGATTCAAAAGGCATTTTATTAAATATACTTATTACGTTAGCTCTTACGGCGGTTTGTATCGTCTTTGAAGTATTATGCATCAAATCTTTTAAGGCAGAATTTGTTGAAAAAAATCAACCTTGGATTTTGGCTCTTGTTTGCGGTTTGACGATTGTCTACTGTCTTCTGGCCATCCTTTTTTCCGTAAAGGGAAAAACGACAGTTTACAGAGTTCTTTTCAGTGGCTATCTCCTGATAATTTTCTTTTTAGTATTGCTCTATATCCTGCAAAAAACGGGATTTCTTGAAATTTTTGAAGATTCGGAACGTTATAAAGAATATTTGGAGAAAGCCGGCGTTTGGATGCCGGTGGTATATATCATTCTTCAATATCTGCAAGTCATTATTTTGCCAATCCCCGGCTTTGTCAGTACGGTGGCGGGCGTGGCACTTTTCGGACCTTTGAAAGCTATGCTTTGTAGTTTGGTCGGAGTCATTCTCGGTTCTCTCACTGCCTTTGTAATCGGACGAAAATTGGGATATAAGGCTGTCGCTTGGATGGTCGGGAAAGACGACCTGGACAAATGGCAGAAAAAGATAAAGGGGAAAGATAACTTTATCTTGACGGCGATGTTTATTCTCCCCTTGTTTCCAGACGATATTCTCTGCTTTGTTGCAGGTCTTTCTTCCATGAACTGGCAGTATTTTGTCGTGATGATCGTTATTTCTCGTCTTATCGGAATAGCCGGCACGTGTTATTCCGTCAATTTTATTCCTTTCAATACTTGGTGGGGAATTCTCATTTGGGGAATCCTCATTGCAGCTCTTGTCGTTGCATTCGTATTCCTCTATAAAAATATGGACGCAATCAATAATTGGTTTAATAAGAAATTCCGGTTTGCTCGTCGAAAGAAAACAAATGGAAACGGGGCGGAGAAAAAGGAAGAATCGGACAAAAAATAAAATTTTCCGATAAAATCGATAAAACGGCACATAATACAATCGGGTTGCCGTCGGGTACTTTTGATTATTTGAAAAATAAAAAATTATCGACAATGCGAATAACGGTAACTCCGGAAAATCGTATTGTCGTTTTTTAACAAAAAAAAGTCGGAAAATAAGAAAAAAGTTGGCAGTGAAGAGTTGCATTTTTTCGTTTTTTGGAGTATAATGATAGTCGGTAAAAATTGGGAAAAAATAAGCAGACCGATTTTAACAACCGATATTTCTTGGAGGAAACATTATGGATAAAATTCAATTGCTGCAAGAAAGAAAGGCGAAAATTGCGGAAGCGGGCAAGGAAATCAGATCGCAGATCACCTCGCTCGTCGATGAAGACAGCTTTGTCGAACTTTCCGCGTTCAGCTTTTCTAAAAACGAGTTTTACGGAGAGGACGCCGCGGGCGAGGGAGTCGTAACGGGCTTCGCCACTATCGACGGTTATCCGTTTTATCTCGTCGCGCAGAATTTCAAGGTACTTTCGGGCGGTGTTTCAAAAGCGAATTGTGACAAAATCGCTAAGTGTTTGGATGCTGCAGAGAAAAATTCTACTCCCGTAATTTATCTTTTGAATACGCTCGGCGTACAGGTGGGAGAAGGGGTTACCGTTCTCGAGGGCTTGGGAAAACTTCTGATGAGAAGCACTCAGCTCAAAGGCGTGGTGCCCCAGTATGCAATCGTCGACGGGGAAGTATATGGTTCCGCGGCTATGTTGGCGGCCATCGCTGATTTCTCTTTCTTTATTGAAAAAAAGAGCGTCCTTGCTATAAACAGTCCGTTGGTGCTTTCCGCCAAGGCGGGAAAAAATCTTCCCAAAGAGGAGGTCGGCGGAGCCAAAGCATTGGATAAGTCCGGCACCGCGGCTTTTGAGGTGAAAGAACTTTCCGAAATAAAATCCAAAATTTCCGCAATTAGCGAGCTTTTGGACATGCCGATGATCGATGCCGAACTCAATGAACCCGTTCCCGCGCTCAACGAAGAAGGGGTAACGGCGGAAACTTTAATGTCTATCTTTGAAAATCCCGTAGAGATCGGGTCTGCTTACGAAAAAGAAATTCGCACGGTACTCGGCCGTATCGGCGGAATTTCCGTCGCCGCCGTAGTGTTTGACGGAGGCGAAAAGGGAGTGGAGCTCAATGCGGCAAAATTGGCGAAAATTAAAGATTTTGCCGAGCTTGCCTGCTGTTATCAGCTTCCGTTTCTTACCTTTACGGACGTGAAAGGCATTGAAGCGTCCATGAGTGTCAACAACAGTCGCGCGATGAAAGAAGCGGCGGAATATCTCGATATGCTCGATACGATCGATACGGCAAAGATCGCCGTAGTTTATAAAAAGGCGATCGGGCTGGGGTATTCTTTGTTTGCTGCGAAATCGGTAGGCTTCGATTACACGTGTGCCTTTGCGAACGCGCAAATAGCGCTCTTTGACGGAGTGCAGGGCGCATTGGTGGAATTCGGCGGCGAAAAGGCAGATAAAGCAACCTTGGCCGCGAAATATGCGGATGAAAATTCCGATCCCGTCAATGCGGCAAAGGACGGATATATCGATGCGATTATCGAACCGCAGTTCGTAAAACAATATTTGATTGCTTCCCTGCAAATGCTCGCGAAGTAAAGGCGGTTGGTTATGTGGAATAATTTGTTGGCAGTATCGAGCGAACTTTCGGACGAATATCCGAAGTATGTCGGAATCGGCGAAGCCGCAATCGACGCGCTTCTCGGATTTATCGTCGTCTTTATCGGTATCGCTTTTTTGATTTTCGTCGTGTGGTTGGTCGGATATATTATGCGCAAAACATCCGGGAAACAGCCGATTAAGAAGAAGGAGAAAGTTGAAAAAGAGGTAATTGAAGATAAAGAGACAACATCTCCCGTTCCCGTTTCTGAGACATTTGAGGAAATTCCGGAAGAGACGGTCGCGGCAATTACGGCCGCATTAATGGCTTACTATGCAAAAGAAAAACCGAAATGCGAATTTACGGTAAAAAGAATCAAGAGAATTTAAGGAGAAAATAAATCATGCGTAATTTTGTTATCACTGTTAACGGTAAAAGTTATGAAGTAGGCGTAGAAGAAGTCGGCTCGGCCGCTTCGGCTCCTGTCGTTTCCGCGGCAGTCCCGCAAACCGCGGCCCCGGCCGTTCAGGCGCCCAAGACCGCGCCTCAGGCAGCGCCTTCCGCTCCGAAGGCGGCTCCCGCAAACGGAGAGAAATTGCTTTCTCCTTTCCCCGGACTTATAAAATCCCTCCTCGTCGCGGAAGGAGCAACGGTGAAGAAGGATCAACCTATTCTTGTACTCGAAGCGATGAAGATGGATAACGATATCACTTCTCCCTGCGACGGAGTGGTTTCTTTCTGTGTGACAAAGGGCGCGAATGTTGAATCCGATACCGTCCTTGCCGTCATCGGTTAAAAGAATTAGGGAGAAAAATCAATGACGCAAAATCTACTCGTCGATGTCGGCGAGATGCTCAAAGGGTTATGGGAATCTTCCGGGCTCGCAAACGGAACATGGCAGAATTATGTCATGCTTTTGATTTCCTTTATTCTTTTTTATCTCGCGATTGTCAAAAAATTTGAGCCGTTATTGCTCCTGCCCATTGCGTTCGGTATGTTTCTCATTAATATTCCGGGCGCCTACGACGTTTTGTGGGGGACTTATCCCGAGGGCGTCGAACATACTTATGAAAACGTTCAGTCAAGGGGCCTTTTATGGTACCTTTTCTACGGCGTACAAAACGTTATTTATCCGCCGCTTATTTTCTTGGGAATCGGCGCAATGACCGATTTCGGACCGCTCATTTCCAATCCTAAGAGTATGTTAATCGGCGCAGCTGCTCAGCTCGGCGTTTTTGTTGCGCTCATTTTGGCAGTCGTACTCGGTTTCGACCTCGCGGCGGCTTGCTCTATTGCAATTATTGGCGGCGCGGACGGTCCTACAGCGCTGTATGTGACGCAGATGTTATCGAAGTTTACGAATGAGGATTTGCTCTCCGCAATAGCGATTGCAGCCTATTCGTATATGGCTCTTATCCCAATCATTCAGAAGCCTTTGATGAGATTGCTCGTTCCCAAGAAAGAAAGAGCAATCAAGATGAAGCAGCTCCGTACGGTCAGTAAGTTGGAGAAAATTATATTCCCCATTCTCGTGACATTGGTGGTCGGTATTTTGCTTCCCGACGCTATGCCGCTTCTCGGTATGCTGATGCTTGGAAATATTTTGCGCGAATCGGGCGTGGCGGAACGTCTTTCTTCTCAGGCACAGAACGGACTCATGAATACGGTGACGATCTTTCTCGGCGTCTGCGTCGGGTGCAAGGCTTTCGGCGGCGTATTCCTGACTTGGTCTACGATTAAAATTATTCTTCTCGGGTTGTTTGCTTTCGTATTCGGTACGATCGGCGGCCTTTTGATGGGCAGACTGATGTGCAAACTTTCCAAGGGAAAAATTAATCCGTTGATCGGGAGCGCGGGTGTTTCTGCCGTTCCGATGGCGGCCCGTATTTCTGAGGACGTGGGACGGGAATCTGATCCGAGTAATCATTTGTTGATGCACGCGATGGGGCCGAATGTGGCAGGCGTCATCGGTTCGGCGATTGCCGCGGGCTTCCTCTTATCGCTGTTCTAATAAGGAGATAAAAAACGATTATGGAAATAAAAACTGAAAACAGAAAAGTATTGATTACGGAAACAATTTTGCGCGATGCGCATCAGTCTCAGGCAGCAACAAGAATGCGGCTGGACGAAATGCTTCCCGTTTTGGAACAGCTGGACGATATCGGCTATTATTCCCTCGAAGCTTGGGGCGGAGCAACCTTTGACTCCTGTCTCCGTTTCCTTAATGAGGACCCTTGGGAGAGATTGAGAACGCTGAGAGCTCACCTCAAAAAGACGCCCATTCAAATGTTGCTCAGAGGGCAAAATCTTTTGGGGTATCGTCATTATGCCGATGATCTCGTCGAAAAATTCGTGGAAAAATCTATCGAAAACGGCGTCGGCGTCGTCCGTGTTTTCGATGCATTGAACGATCCCAGAAATCTTGAAACCTCCATGAAGGCGATTAAGAAATACGGCGGAGTCTGCGAAGCGACGATTTGCTATACGACCGGCCCCGTATATACGAAAGAGTATTTCGTAAAGCTCGGTAAACAGCTCGAAGATATGGGCGCGGATAATATCTGTCTGAAAGATATGGCAAACCTCTTGCTTCCTTTCGATACGTATGAACTCGTCAAAGCGCTCAAACAGGAGCTCCGCCCTGAAACCAAACTGCATCTGCATACGCACAATACGACGGGCACGGGCGACATGGTCTATCTTATGGCGATTCTGGCGGGAGTGGATATTGTCGATACGGCACTTTCTCCTCTCGGAAACGGCACTTCGCAGCCTGCTACCGAGCCGTTGGTGGCAACCTTAAAGGGAACGGGCTATGATACGGGCATAGAAATTGCGAAATTGCTTCCGATCGTACAGCATTTCAAGAAAGTGGAAAAGAGATTGAAGGACGACGGTATTCTCACCGATAAAGTGAAGGGAATCGACGTCAATACGCTCATTTATCAGGTTCCGGGAGGAATGTTGTCCAATCTTATCAATCAGCTTAAAAAAGCGGGAAAGGAAGATAAGTTGATGGAATGTCTCGCGGAAGTCCCCAACGTGAGAAAGGATTGCGGTTATCCGCCGTTGGTTACTCCTTCCTCTCAGATTGTCGGGACGCAGGCGGTTCTCAATGTCATCATGGGCGAGCGCTATAAAATGGTGACGAAAGAGACGAAAGATCTTTTCGCAGGTAAATACGGAAAACTCCCGATGCCCATCAATGAAGAAGTGGCCAAGAAGGTATTGGGCGATACGAAGCGCATTACTTATCGTCCGGCCGATGATTTGAAGCCCGAATATGAGGATATCAAGAAGAAGGTCATCGAAATGGGGTATTATGAGAAAGAGGAAGATGTTCTTTCCTATGCCGTATTCGAACAGGTGGCTGAGAATTTCTTCAAATGGAGAGAAGCGCAGAAAGACGGTGTCGACAGAGATCTTGCCAAGGGAAATGTTTATCCCGTCTGAAAAAATTGCATGAATGAAAAATTTCGGCGCAGGATTTCCGCGCCGAAATTCTTTGTGTTACAGAGAATTTTCAAAGACCTTAAATAAGTCCTCCGTAGTATAGGGGAAACTGGCAAATCATTGTGCGTCAGAGAAAGATAGCAAAAAGTACTAAAGCGAAATCAAAAAACGAAAAAAACCAATCCTCGTTTTTTCGAGGTAAAGTATCGGTTAAAAGAATAAAAGGTATAACAATGAAAAAGGTGTGCATCGTCGGCGGAGGCGCCGCGGGACTTATGGCGGCTTATGCCGCCGCCAAAAACGGAAACGACGTTCTTCTTTTTGAAAAGAACGAAAAATTGGGAAAAAAAATCTACATTACGGGAAAGGGACGCTGTAATATTACCAACGACATTTCTCCCGACGAATTTTTGGAAAATGTCGTCCGCGGCCGAAAATTTCTTACGGGCGCCGTTTGGTCTTTCCCTCCCAAAAGCGTTATGGAATTTTTTATCTCTCACGGTCTGCCCCTTAAAACCGAACGCGGAGGACGAGTCTTTCCCGTTTCCGAGCACGCGAGCGATGTTACCAAAACTTTGGAAAAAGCCTGTCGTTCGGTCGGAGTTCAATTTTTGCTCAATGAAAAAGTTGTCTGTTTACAAACTTCTATGTCTGACGTAGATATTATGCCTCGCATAGTAGCTGTAAGGACGGAAAAGGGAAAATACGAATGCGGGGAAGCGATTGTCTGTACGGGCGGACTGAGCTATCCTTCGACGGGTTCGACGGGAGACGGTTATCGGTTTGCCGACGAGGCGGGACTGCGCGTGACGGATTTACGGCCGGGGCTTTGCGGAATCGAATTGAAAGGAGCTCTTTTCAAGGATTTGCAGGGACTGTCTTTGAAAAATGTTGCCTTAAAAGCGAAAAACGGCAAAAAGTTGATTTATGACGGGTTCGGGGAGATGCTTTTTACGCATTTCGGAATATCGGGTCCGTTGGTGCTCTCTCTTTCCAGCCTGATCAATCGTCTCGACTTAAAAAACGTGATTTTGGAACTGGATTTGAAGCCCGCGCTCGACAGACAGACGTTGGATAAACGAATTTTAAGAGATTTTGAAAAATACAAGAATCGGCATATCGATAATGCCATGTCGGATTTATTGCCGCTGAAAATGATTTCGGCGGTGTTGGCCGCAAGCGGGATTTCAGAGAAAAAAAATGTAAATGTTCTCACGAAAGAGGAGCGCGGGAAATTATTGAATACATTGAAAGGATTTCCCTTACAGCCCGCAGGGTTAAGGGATTTCCGCGAAGCGATCATTACTTCCGGCGGAGTGGATTTGTCCGAGATCGATCCGCGCACAATGGAAGCGAAAAAGGTAAAGGGATTGCGCTTTTGCGGAGAGGTGTTGGACGCGGATGCTTTTACGGGCGGCTATAATCTCCAAATTGCCTTTTCGACGGGATATGCGGCGGGAAACAGCATAAGATAAAATCGGGGAATGAGTAAAACTTGTCCTCAGTTTTCTCTTGACGACAAATAGAAATTCTTCTTGTGAATATATTCGATTATGCTGAATGTTTTTCGGGAAGAATTTCGTTTTATCGAAAAATGTCACCCAAAGGAGTAAAACCTTTCTGCGCTTTAAGCAAAAGGCTTGACGGATTTTATTTTTACGTATATAATAAAACAAGACTCGATAATAGCATTTTCCGACACAGAGGAGAAAAAATGACGATAATTCGCGGAGCGACTACGATAGAAAGGGATTGTAAGGACGAAATTTTTTCGTCGGTGAAAGAGTTGATCGATGAAATTTTTCGGGCAAATTTTCTGAAAAAAACAGAGGTGCGATGTATCGTCTTTTCTTTGACCAAGGATATTCACGCTTACCATCCGGCAAAAGCGGCGCGGGAGGCCGGTTACGATTTTTGTCCGTTGTTTGCCTGCACGGAGCCGGAAATAGAAGGGGGGCTTCCGCTGTGTATCCGCACGATGATTTTTACGGAACACACCTTTTCGGCCAAACACATCTATCAGAAGGGAGCAAAAGTTTTGAGAAAAGATATTTCGTCAATCTATAATATCGCTTTGGACGGCCCCGCGGGGAGCGGAAAGAGCACGATAGCAAAAATTTTGGCTAGGGATTACGATATTCTCTATCTCGATACGGGAGCGATGTATCGTGCCTGCGCTCTGAAAGCGTTAAAGGAAGGAATCGATGTAAAGGACGCCGCAAAAGTCGGAAAAATGCTGGAAAATTTAGATTTGAGCGTCGAATACCAAGACGGGAAGCAACATACTTTTTTAGACGGAAAAGACGTTTCCGAAGAGATTCGCAGGAATGAAGTTTCCATGGCCGCTTCCGATATTTCCGCACTCAAATCGGTGCGGGAGAAAATGGTGGAAATGCAGCGGGAAATCGCAAAAAAGACTTCCTGTGTACTCGACGGTCGGGATATAGGTTCTTTTGTCCTTCCCGATGCGAAGTTCAAGTTTTACGTTACGGCGGACAGTCGCGTTCGCGCGGAGAGGCGATATAAAGAATTGCTCGGGCGCGGGCAAAAAGTCGATTTCGAAACTTTACACGAGGAAATCGTCAGAAGGGATAAGCAAGATTCCGAACGGGAATTTTCGCCTTTGAAAATTGCCGACGACGCCATAGTAGTGGATACTTCCGATCTCGGAATAGACGAGGTCGTCGCAAAGATCAAATCCCTTATACAATCGAGAATATAGCTTGATTTCAGGCATAAAGAGGAAATTTGTTTATGGAAGAAAAGCACGTTTCAGAGGACGGAAAGAAAAGAAAAGAATCCAAAAAGAAAAGGTCCGTAACAGTCCCCGCGAATAAAAAGGGGCGCCATATAATGGGGCTTTTAAATGTTCTGCGCGTTATCGTCATTCCGATTTTTTGGTTGTGTCTGCCGTTTCGGTTTTACGGCAAGAGAAAAGTTGCGGACGGGGCTTGCGTTTATATCGGCAATCATTATCGGATATGGGACGTCATTTATCCCGCGAGCACTACCTGGGAAGGAATTCATTACATTTCCAAAAAATCGGTGGTGCATAACTGGTTCATGGGATTTTTCTGCAAGCATTTGAAAGCCATAGAAGTCAGCCGTGACGGCAGCGACGTCCGCGCGATTATGGATTCCCTCAAATGCCTGAAAAACGGCGAGAAAATCTGTATTTTTCCCGAAGGCACGAGGAATAAGACGAATGCGGATATGTTGCCGTTCAAATCGGGCGCTTCCGTCATGGCGATTAAAGCGCGGGTTCCCATCGTTCCCATTATGCAGTATAAGAAGCCGAAGCCCTTCCGCCTCAATCATATCCTTATCGGAGAGCCGTTTGAATTTACGGAATATTACGATAAAAAACTGACGGACGAGCTCATACGGGAAGCGGACGAAAAGCTGAGGGAAAAACTCTTGGAAATGCGCCGCGAACATGCGGAATTTTTGGCGTCGAAGAAAAGGAGAAAAAAAGCCTGAATGGAAATTCTGGTAGCAAAGAGCGGCGGATTTTGCCACGGCGTAAAAAAGGCGGTGGATACCGCCTTGACGATAGATCCCGAAAATACCTATATTTACGGAGAAATCATTCACAATAAAGAAGTAGTGGATACGATCACGAAACGGGGGATCATCACCGTAGATTCGCTTTCCGAAGTTCCCGACGGAGCGACGCTTATCATCCGTTCACACGGGGCGGCAAAAAAAGTCTTTGACGAATGTGCCGACCGCGGCATTAAAGTTGTGGATTGTACGTGCGAATTCGTACGCCGCACGCAGCGGATTGCCGACGAGCAGCATCGCGCGGGAAACACGGTTATTATCATAGGAGAACGGACTCACCCCGAGGTAATCGGCATAAACGGCTGGTGTGAGGAGAAAGCGTATATTTTCGCCTCCGAAGACGACGATTTTTCCGTTTTGCCCGAAAAAAAGTGCTGTGTAGTGGCTCAGACGACCTATTCAAAGGAAAAATTTGAAAAAATTATTAAAATTATTAAAGATAGACGGGGAAAAACAGTTGAAGTTTTTGAAACAATTTGCTATACTACTATAGGACGTCAAAATGAAGCGGGAGAACTTGCGAAACAGTGCGACGCAATGCTGGTTATCGGCGGCTTGAACAGCAGCAATACCAACAAGCTGTACGATATCTGTGCGAAGTATTGTTCCAATGTGTTCCGTATGCGGAATTCAGACGATCTTGATTATCATAAAATCAAAAGATTTAAAAAGGTAGGTATTGTTACGGGTGCCAGCACCCCTAACGCGCAAACTCAGGAGGTTCTCTTAAAGATGGAAGGAATGGAAACAGAAGCAAAAGCGACGATGGAAGAAGTTGTCGCGAACATGGACAATCAGCCGAAGTTCAAAAAAGGACAGCTGATTACGGCTACGATTTCGTCGGCGGACGATTCGGGAATTGCGGTATTGCTCCCTCTCGCAAAGAAGGAAGTGATTCTCGATAAAGACGAAGTGGACTGCGAAAATTATAATAAAGACGATTTCGCGGCCAAGGTCGGCGAGGAAATCGAATTGATGGTCGTGTCCGTGAATCCCGTCAAGCTCTCTCAGAAAATGATCAAGAAGGTCAAGGAAGAGGAAGCTATGCTCGCGGATATCGAAGCGGGTAAAGAATTCGATATTCCCTGCACGGGATACAATAAGGGCGGCCTTACGGGCGAGCTCGGTTCCTATACGGTATTTGTTCCCGCAAGGGAAATCCGTTCGGGTTATGTGAAGGAACTCGAAAAATATGTAGGAAAGAAGCTGCGCCTTAAAATGCTCGAAATCAAGATGGAGAGAAGAAAGGAAATCATCGCTTCTCAGCGCGTCATCATCGAGGAAGAAAAGGCCGCGAGAGAGGCTGCGAAAGCGGCAAAAGAAGCCGAATTTTTCGCAAACATTCACGTCGACGATATCGTGGAAGGGAAAGTGGAAAGGGTCACATCCTTCGGCGCTTTCGTATCCGTGAACGGATTCGATTGCCTCGCTCACATTTCCGACCTTTCCTGGACGGGCGTAAAAGCCGTCACCGACGTATTGGAAATCGGCAAGAAGTATCAGTTCAAGGTTTTGAAAATCGATACCGAAGCGAAGAAAGTTTCTATCGGCTATAAACAGCTTCAACCTCAGCCTTGGGACCTTGCTGCCGATAAGTATGCGGAAGGCGACGTCATTCACGGCAAAGTCGTAAGAATCGTTCCTTTCGGCGCGTTTATCGAAGTGGAAAAAGGCATCGACGGTCTCGTTCACGTTTCTCAGATTTCTCACGAGTTTTTAGAGAATCCGACGACGGCTTTGACGATCGGGGAAGAAATCGATGCAAAAATTTTGAAGCTCGATTGTGCAGAAAAAAAGATGACGCTTTCCATCAAGGCGTTGGAACCCAAGCCTGAAAATCTCGAAAGACGTCCGAGAGCCGCAAGAGGCGAATCCGAAGGCAGAGCGAAAAAGTTCTCCAAGGACAGACCTGCGGACGAATATACTGAATGGAACGAAGGCGGTATCGGCGGAGCTTCCATCGCCGAAATGCTTAAAAACTCCTGAGTTTTTTCAAACAATACTTTGAAATAGATAAAAAGTCTGCTTTTGATACGATTAAAAGCAGACTTTTCTGTTTATATATAATCGTTATAAAAATTACCTCGGAAAAGGAGATTTCAATTATGGAAGAAAAACAGGGAAACATTAAAATTTCAAGCGAAAATATGATGCCCATTATAAAAAAATGGCTTTATTCCGATAAGGATATCTTCCTCCGCGAAATCGTCGCCAACGGCGTAGACGCAATCACGAAGTTCAAAAAGCTCGTCGAGATGGGCGAAGCCAAGGCGGAGCCCGACGAAGAATATCGTATCGACGTCTTTGTAGACGAAAAAGCCAAGACTCTCACGGTTCAGGATAACGGTATCGGCATGACCGCGGATGAGGTAGAAAAATATATCACGCAGATAGCGTTTTCGGGCGCGGAAGATTTCCTTCAAAAATATGAGAACGCTTCCGGCGACGGCATTATCGGACATTTCGGACTCGGTTTTTATTCCGCTTACATGGTTTCCGAAAACGTGGAAATCTACACGAAGAGCTATAAGGACGAACCGGCTGTAAAATGGGAATCGGACGGCAATTCCACCTATACGCTTTCCGAGACGGACAAGACTTCCCGCGGTACGAAAATCGTCATGCACCTCGCCGAAGGCGAAGAGGAATTTCTGAAAGAATACAGGATTCGGGAGCTTCTCAGAAAATACTGCTCTTTCATGCCTTATAATATCTATCTCAATCCGAAAGGAGAAGAAAAGAAGCCGGACGACAAGGCGGCCGAAAACAAGAAAGAGGGCGACGAGAAAAAGGAAGAAGTCAAAGACAAACCCATCAACAATACGGCTCCGCTGTATCTGAAAGACCCGAAAGAGTGTACGCCCGAAAAATATAAAGATTTCTATCGGGATACATTCATGGACTATAACGAACCTCTTTTCTGGATTCACCTCAATATGGATTATCCGTTTCGCCTGAAAGGCATTTTATATTTCCCTAAGGTGAAAAAACAGCAGGTACAGCTCGAAAAGGGACAGGTAAAACTTTATTGCAATCAGGTATTCATCGCGGATAACATTAAGGAAGTGATCCCCGAGTTCCTCATGCTTTTGAACGGCGTCATCGATTGTCCCGATATTCCGCTCAACGTTTCGAGGAGTTTCCTGCAAAACGACAGACAGGTACAAAAGATTTCCAAACACATCACTAAAAAAGTTGCGGATAAGCTGACGGCGCTTTTCAATAACGAAAGAGAACGCTATAACGAGTGCTGGAAAGATATCGCCACCTTTATCAAGTTCGGCTGCCTGAAAGACGACGAATTCTACGATAAAGTAAAAGATATCGTCATCTTCAAGAACCTGGAAGGCGACTACAAGCCGTTAAATGATTTTCTCGGCGAGGAGGTCAGCGACGAGGACGCAGGGAAAGGGGTACAGCCTAAAGCCGTTTATTACGTATCTGACGAAGCGCAGCAGGCTCAGTACATCGCCTTGTTCAAAGAGGCGGGGCTCGACGCCATCGTATGCGATACGTTTATCGATCCTCATTTTATCAGCTATATAGAATATAAGAATCCCGGAAAATGCCGTTTCGTACGAATCGACGCGGACGTAGACGGCGCATTGAAGAGCGGCGAAGAAGTAAAAGAAGAGGAGCATAAAGATTTGATAGAGCTCTTCAAGAACAATCTTGCCAATAAGGATATTTCCGTAAAAGCGGAAAAATTCAAAAACGGAAATATTCCCGCCATTATCACCGTGGAAGAATTTATGCGCAGAATGTCGGAAATGAACAGCTTTTACGGCATGAGCGAAGCGGATACCATGAAGAACGCGACGCTCGTTCTAAATCTTTCCAATCCTATCGTGGCGGGGCTTACGGGACAGGCGGAAGAAAAGCAGAAATTTATCGTCAATCAGATTTATTATCTGGCGATGCTCGGCTATAAGAAACTCACGCCCGAAGAACTTTCCGACTTTGTGGAAAAGAGTACGCAGCTCCTTTCCGATTACACGAAATAACCTTTACAGAACCTCCTATAAATTTTAAGAAAAAGCACCTTTCTTGTCGAAGGGTGCTTTTTTCTTTTTCCTGTGTTCTATCGGGACAAGCCGCCGCATATAATGATAACAAATGTTGGAATTTCTCCCGGACAATATCAAAGAGGCGCTCAGGCACGTCAATCTCAACCGCGTGTATGAAATCCGCCTCAGAGCGGGACGTCCCGTCACTGTAAATTACGAGGGGAAATATCGCTGCCTCGGCGCTTACGGGTTGGTCGAAAAGCCGTCTGCCGCCCTATGCCCGTCTTTGGCGGAAATCGGGGACACCGTCTTTTCCGCGGGACGTTTTTCCGTCTATTCGGTGGAAGAACAAATCAAACGCGGATTTATTACGGGAGAATACGGGGAACGCATCGGGCTTGCGGGACAATACGTCTTTGAAAAGGGAAAGGCTCTGGCAATCAGGGATTTTACCTCTCTTTGTATTCGCGTTCCGCATGAAATTATAGGCTGCGGTCGGGAAATCTATCGGCGGTGCCTTTCCGACAAGCTCAGAAGCGTATTGGTTATGTCTCCGCCGGGTATCGGAAAGACGACGATATTGCGCGATTTAAGCAGGACACTGAGCGAAACTACGGGAAAAAACATCCTGATTTGCGACGAGCGCGGGGAAATTTCCGCGGGAGATACGGGCGCGACCAGCGACGTTTTGCTGTATGCGGATAAAGCTACTGCTTTCGAGGCTGGAATCCGCGCCATGCGGCCGGATATCATGATTACGGACGAGCTGTCCGCCGCCGATTGTTCGGCTGTCGAAAGGGCGATTTTCGGTGGGGTAAAGGTAATTGCCTCAGCGCACTTTTCCGAAATCTTCGACGTGAAGCCTCCCTTTTCGGGACTGTTCGAACGCTATGTGCTGTTGGATTCAAAGACAATCGGAAAGGTAAAGGCCGTTTACAACGAAAAATTAGAGGAAGCAGAAGGATGAAAGATGCGGTATGATAAAATTTATTCTCGGCGTGGCAATCGTATGCTTCACGAGCTTCTGCGGCTACGTTCTCGCAAAAAAATACAGACAGAGAAAAAATTTTTTCTCGCAGATGAATGAGTTCAACGAGCGTTTTTTGAGCGAGATTGCCTATTATCGCCGTCCTATCAAGGAATTCAGCGGTAAATATGTCTATAAGGGAGAATTTGACGAGCTCTTATGCGCCTTCGTCGAAACGTTGGGAAAGAACGGAGAGGAGGATCCTCAGACAAAATCTTCTCTTCCGACGTTTTCTTTTCTGAGCAAAGACGAGGGAGATTTCGTGAACGATTATTTTCTCATGGTCGGGAAGGGCGACAGCGCCTCTCAGAGCGCATATTTCACATCGGTAAAGGGAACGCTGGGCGAATATAAGCGCAAAAGCGCGGAGGAGTGTACCAAATACGGAGACCTATATTTGAAGCTCGGATTTCTCTGCGGGCTGATGATTTTAGTCATCATCATATAAAGATTATGGATATTTCGATACTTTTCAAAATCGCTGCCATCGGCATCATCGTCACCGTCATCTGTCAGATTCTTAAAAAATCCGACCGCGACGATATTGCTACGGTGGTGAGCATCGTAGGGCTGATTCTCGTCCTGACGATCGTCGTCGGTATGGTAGGCGATTTATTCGGGCAGATCATGGAACTTTTCGATTTGACGTAGCCTTTCGGGGCTGAAAACGGAAAATAAAGAAAAACAAAAGGAAGGTAAGGACATACGGAAACGGAAATTTTCAAAATTATCGGCATTGCCTTCGTGACGGCAATTTCGGCAATACTTCTCAAAAGTACCAAGCCCGAACTTTCCTTCGCCGTCACGATTACCGGCGTCATTATTATTTTGATGTTTGTAGTGGACATGCTCCAAAATACCGTCAATATCCTGTCGACGATAGCAAAGCTCACGGGAATCGAAAACGGACTTATTAAAATTCTTCTGAAAATCGTCGGTGTGGGGTATCTCACCGAATTCAGTGCGGGGCTGCTCAATGACTTCGGCAGCGCCGCCGTCGCGGATAAGGTAATTCTCGGCGGAAAGCTCACCATTTTAATTCTTTCTCTCCCCATCATCGAAAGTGTCCTCAAACTGATGGCGGGATTCTTGGAGCTGATATGAGGACAAAAAATTATTTACACGGTTTGCCGCTTTCATGCAGGGGAAAACAAAAGAGGCGGAGACGGCGCCTCGTTCTTCGGGTTTTTGTTCTCGTTTTTTTCGTCGTTTTCTGCCTGCCGGGACTCGTATTCGCGCAGGCGGAGGAAGGTACGGACGGAAAAGAGGAACTCAATCAGAATATCCTCGAACAAATAGAAAAATTAGATACGGAGGCTTTGCAGGAATATATCGATTCTTTGGGGATTTTTTCCGACGAGACGATAGGCGAACGGCTTTTCGACTATATCAAGGGGGAGCAGTTTGACTACGGGGGATTCGGTAAGCAGATTCTCAACGTATTGTTCGAGGACGTAAAGGATATGCTTCCCGCTTTTGCCTGTATCTGCGCGGTGGCGCTGCTATGCGGGATTTTGTCGTCCGTCAAGAGCAGCTTTGCCTCTCAGACTTCGGCGGATATGATATTTCTCGTCGCTTATGCGGCGGCTCTCATTCCCGTTCTGGCAGTTCTGACGGAATGTTTCTCTCGCGCCTTTTCCTCCGTGTCCTCCATGCGCGAGCAAATGCAGCTGACGTTTCCTCTACTGTTGACGCTCATGGCCGCGAGCGGCGGAAGCGTTTCCGCCGCGATTTACCAGCCCGCGGTAGCCTTTCTAAGCACCACGATTGTTTCTATTGTTTCGGCGGTCGTCCTTCCGCTCACGTTGACGATTATCGCGTTTTCCATGGCGGGAAATCTGTCGAACGAATTGAAACTTAACAATTTTTCCGCTTTTTTCAAGAGTATAAACAAATGGATTATCGGCGTGAGCGTCTCCGTATTCGGATTGTTTTTCACCGTGCAGGGACTGACTTCGGCGGCATACGACGGAATCACCCGCAGAGCGGCGAAATACGCTATCGGGACGGGCGTTCCCATCGTCGGCGGATTTCTTTCCGGCGGCTTCGACCTTGCGATAGCCGGCAGCGTGCTCATTAAAAATTCCCTCGGAAGTCTGAGTATTTTTCTCATGGTCTCCGTATTGTTCGAGCCGCTCGTCATGCTGGTCGCGGCAAATTTATTCCTGAGGCTGACCGCCGCCGTTACCCAACCGCTCGGAGAGAGCCGCATTTCCTCCTTTTTGGGCGAAACGGCGGATAATCTCAACTATTGCACTGCGGGATTGCTGTTTGTGGCATTTCTGTATTTTATCGGAATTGTGCTGATTATTTGTTCATCGGAGGTACTGTTTTGAGCGGTTATCTTCTTGCCATTATCGGCATCGTTCTTTTGACGGGGATTTTATCGGCAGTATTGCCCGAAGGGAAAACGGCAAAATTTATCAAGGGCATGACCAAGCTATGTTGTTTAGCCGTCATTTTGGCACCTATTTTGGGTTTCTTTCATAAGGTCGCAACGGGCGGCGAGATAAATTTTCCGTTTTTTTCCTCGGAAACAGTCATAGAAACGGACAGTTCCTTCATAGATTATTGCAGTACGAAAAGAGTAGAAAACGCCGAAGAGGATTTGGAAGAAAAAATGGAGGAGCTCTTTTCCGTCCGCGTGGAAGCCACGCTGCTTTGGGAGTATTGCGGCGCGGTTACCGAAGGCGGGGAGGACGGGTATCTGTCCGTTTACGAGGGAACGGAAATAAAAATCACCAAAGTACTCTTGAAGGACATAGAGGGAAATATCGACGAGGAGGTACGGGAAAAGATGAAAGAGCATATTACGGACAAATACGGCTGCGAGGTGGAGTTTGTCGAATAATCAAACGGCTTCGCGCAGCCGTAAGCGCGGGGAAAAAAGCAGTCGCTTCCGCGATGTCCTGCTGCTTTCAGCCCTCGCCCTGCTCCTGATTTTCGCGGTATGGAAAATTTTTTATACCGACGATAAACAGGAGGTGTCGACGATGGCAAACGCCAGCGAAAGCGAGCAAAAGCTATGCGCGCTTTTGGAGGAAATCGAAGGGGTGGGCAAGGTCAACGTGATGATTTGCGAAGGAGAAGACGGCGTGGAAAGCGTCGTAGTGGTCTGCGAGGGCGCAAACGACCTCCTGGTGAACATGAACATTCGGGAAGCCGTGGCGGCCGCTTTGGGAACGGACGAAAAGTCCGTGAGAATTTATCTGATGAAAGAATAAAAAAGGAGATAAAAATATGTCAACCAAAAAGAAAATTGTTGTAATGTCGGCATTAGTGCTTTTGCTCGCGGTGACGGCGGTATTTAATTTCGTACTCGCCAACACCAATGCGCTGGCTTCCGCGGAGGGCGGCGTCACCACGGCGAATTATTTCGCTACCTATCGCACGGAGCGCACGACGGCGCGCAGCGAAGAACTCGTTCAGCTCGACAGCGTAATTGCGCTCTATGAAGCGGGGGACGAACGCTATGAAGAAGCGACGAAAATGAAAATGGAAATCGTCGCGGCTATGGAAAAAGAGCTCGTCCTCGAAAATATGGTCAAATCCCTCGGCTTCTCCGACGCGGTTGTTTCCGTTTCCAGCGATTCCGATAATATCAACGTGTTTATCAATTCTTCCGAACTCACGTACGATACGGCACTTTCCATCTATAACATGCTCAAAAACGAAACGGGAGTCGTCGCCGGAAATATCGTCATCATGCCCGTATATTCGGAGAGTTGAAAAAAGAGCGTATTTTTAAGTGACTTTGTCCACTTTTCCTACAAAGTTGAAAAAAGAAAAACTATTTGATAAAAAACAGTAGAATTATTCGGAAAGATGTGCTATAATATAAGCGGTAGCTTATCAAGGAGAATCTTTTTGAATGTCCAATTTCAGATTTAATTTGAACGATAAACAAAACGGAAAGGTCGTATATAATGCGGGTATCGTAAACGGAATCGTCGCGCTGGCGGTAGAGGAGGTCGAAGGCACCACATTGGTTTCGGGAAAGAAAAGGGGAATCAGCCTCTTTCTCGAAAAGGACGGCATTTATGCAGACGTTTCCGTTATCGTAAAATACGGATACAACGTACCGGAATTGGCTTATCGGATTCAGCAGTCGGTAAAACAGAACGTCGAAACGATGACTCGGTATAAAGTGGCGAAGGTCGACGTTCATATTCAGGACGTAGTGTTTCCCGCCGTCTCTCCCGAGTCGGCAGCGGATTCCGACGAGGACGCCGGCGCGGAAGATTCCGAAGAAGTTTAAGCGCAAAATCCCTTCCGATTCGGCAAGGGATTTTCGGTATTTACGGAGAAATAACATCAGATGAGAAGTAATGCGAGAGAAGCGGCTCTGAACATCATTTTTGCCCAACAGTTCAACAATGATTGTTCTGACGCCTTCAAAAAGAGAATATACCGTCAATTCGGATTGGAAAAGGACGACGATTTGCTCTTTGCCGCCGATTTGGTCGCGGCGGTCGAGGAGCATCGCGCGGAGCTCATAGAAAAAATCGAGAGTGCGTGCCATCACTATCGGGAGAATCGAATCAATCCCACCGACAAGAGCATTTTGCTCATTGCCATGGCAGAAATCTGTTATTTTGACGATATTCCGCCCGTCGTATCCGTTTCGGAAGCGGCGGGGCTCGCCGGAAAATATTCCACGGAAACGAGCGCGGATTTCGTCAACGGCGTCCTTTCGGGCGTCATCAATAAGTAATACGGTTCGGAGAGAGAATATGAAAATTATCGACGGCAAGGCGCTGGCCGCAGAGCTTCGCTCACAGCTTAAAGAGGAAATTGAGAAAAAAGGCATGGAAGTGGGGCTGGCAGTCGTCATCGTCGGCGATAATCCCGCTTCCCGCATCTATGTAAAAAATAAGATAAAGGCATGCGGCGAAGTCGGAATCCGCTCTTTTTCCTACGAGCTTCCCGCCGACGCGACGCAGAATGAAGTCGAAGAACTTTTGGACGAGCTGGGAAAGGACGAAAAAGTACACGGGATTCTTTTGCAGCTTCCTCTGCCCGAGGGCTTGGACGCGCGGGCGGCATTGAAAAGAATTCCTTATGAAAAAGACGTGGACGGCTTTTCCGCGGAAAATCTCGGAAAGCTGGCGTTGGGGGAAAAGTGTACGGTCGCGTGTACGCCGCTCGGGATTATGAAAATCCTCGAAAAAGAGGGCATTTCCCTGTCGGGAAAGCGCGCGGTCGTTCTCGGACGGAGCAAAACGGTGGGAAAGCCTATGGCGCTTCTCCTTCTCAATGCGGACGCTACCGTTACCGTCTGCCACAGCAGGACGCGGGGGCTCAAAGAGATTTGCCGCGAGGCGGATATTTTGATTTCCGCCGTGGGGAAACCGAAATTTGTGACTGCGGATATGGTAAAGGAAGGCGCCGTCGTCGTCGACGTCGGCATGAACAGGAACGCGATCGGCAAGCTCTGCGGCGATGTGGATTTTGAAAACGTTAAAGAGAAAACCTCGTATATCACCCCCGTGCCCGGCGGAGTGGGGCCCATGACGATTACGATGCTGTTATACAATACTTATTTATCTGCTTTCAAGGAGTAAATACAAATTGTACACATTTGACAGTCAATACGAAACTTATCTATCCGCGTTTTGTGCATATACCGAGGAGTATTGCAAGGGACTTTCGACGAGCCCCGAAGTTCTCGGTGAGAGCATGAAATACAGCCTTTTGCTCGGCGGCAAGCGGATTCGTCCCGTCCTCATGCTGGCGGTGGCGGATGTTTTGGGAACGCCCTCGAAGGACGTTCTGCCGTATGCGCTCGCGCTCGAAATGATTCATACTTATTCCTTGATTCACGACGATTTGCCCGCGATGGACAACGACGATTTCCGCCGCGGCAAGCCCTCCAATCATAAGGTATACGGGGAAGCAAACGCGATTCTTGCGGGAGACGGTTTGTTGAATACGGCTTATTCGCTCTGTTTCGACCAATGTATGAAGGGCGAAAAGTATGTGCTCGCCTCTAAATTTTTATGCGAAGGTGCGGGGATTTACGGCATGATTGCGGGGCAGTCCGCAGATTTGTATTTTTCCGAAAAGGATAGGGAGGTTTCGGAAGAAAACCTCAACTATATTTATGAACATAAAACGGGCAAGCTGTTGCTTGCTCCCGTCGCGATAGCGAGTATTTTGAGCGGAAATAAATTCTATTTTGAATTTGAGCAATTCGGAAAGGCGCTCGGTTCGCTCTTTCAGATTACGGACGATATTCTCGACGTCACGGGAGATTTTTCGACGCTCGGCAAATCCGTCGGGAAGGACAAGCAGGAAAATAAATTGACCTGTATCCGACTGTACGGATTGGAAGGGGCAAAAATTCACGCCGATATGTATGCGAAGCGCTGCTATATGCTCCTGGACGGAATCGACGGAAATACCGCCTTTTTGTACGACCTTATCACCTACGTCCGTAACCGCAGTAAATGAGCGGCTGCCGACATTCGGAAATAAACAAGGGAGGAAGAAGGATAATGCTGGAAAGTTGGCGTCCGGAAGACATCAAACGTTGTTCTAAAAGCGAGCTCAACGTCCTTTGCGACGAACTGAGAAACATTATATACGATACCGTCACCGAATGCGGCGGACATCTTGCGTCGAATCTCGGTGCGGTGGAACCTACCGTCGCGCTGTTTTACGTATTCGATTTTCCCAAGGATAAAATTATTTTCGATGTGGGACATCAATGTTATGCCTATAAGCTTTTGAGCGGTCGCATGGACAGATTTTCCACTTTGAGGAAAGAGGGCGGCATTTCGGGCTTTCCAAAACGCAAAGAGAGCGAATACGACTGTTACGATACGGGACACGCGGGAACGTCCGTCTCGGCTGCGCTCGGAATCGCCAAGGCTCGGGATTTGATGCACGAGGATTATAACGTTATCGCGTTTATCGGCGACGGCTCTTTTAATAACGGACTCATATACGAGGCTCTCAACAGCCTTCGGATTCTGGACACGAAAATCTTGATTATCTTAAACGATAACGGCATGTCCATTTCTCCCACGGTGGGCGGCATGCACGATATTCTTGCGCAGTTGAAGCTCGGAAAAGAGGAGGAAAGCATTCGCCTTCTCGAAAAATTCGGACTTAAATATATCGGCGTAAAAAACGGCAACGATGCGGAAGAAATGATAGACGCGCTCACCGAAGCGAAAGAGCTTCTCGATACGCAGTCAGTACTTCTGCATATTGTCACCAAAAAGGGAAAAGGTTACGAATTCAGCGAGGAACACCCTACAAATACGCACGGAATCGCGCCTGTCGGCTCGCATAAAGAAAAGGAATATTCGGAAATCCTCGGCGATACGCTCTGCGACCTCGCCAGAAAGGATGACCGTATTACCGCTATTACCGCCGCCATGACGGGAAGTTTAGGGCTCGATAAGTTTTTTGCGCTCTATCCCGAACGCGCGTTCGACGTCGGGATTTGTGAAGAAAATGCGTCGGTATTGTGCGCGGCGATGGCGTCCGCAGGGCTTAAACCGTATTATGCGATTTATTCCACCTTTTTACAGCGCGCGTTTGACGAAATTATCCACGACGTCTGCGCACAGGAGCTTCCGGTTACCTTCTGTATCGACCGTGCGGGAATTTCCGGCTCGGACGGCGAGACGCATCAGGGGGTTTTCGACTTATCTTATTTATCTCTGATTCCCGGGCTTACAATTGCCGTTCCCAAAGATACGGAGGAATTCAAGGAATTTTTACGTTTCAGCGCGTCGTATCCGCGCCCCTTGGCGATTCGGTATCCCCGTTCGGGAAAAATCGTATTTTCCTCGCAGAGCGCGCCGATAGAGGTAGGTAAATGGGAATATATGCACCGCTCGACAGAAGCGCCCGTCACCGTCGTCGCGTCGGGAGAGCGCAGCCTGATTATCGCCTTGAAAATTTGGAAAAAATTTTTTGATTCGGGCAAGGATTTTGACGTCGTCAACGCGCGCTTCGTTAAGCCTTTGGACACGGAATTGCTGTTTTCTTTGAAGAATAAAAATATTGTGACGATAGAAGATAATGTATTTATCGGCGGTTTGGGTAGCCTTATCGATTCGGCGCTTTGTAGAGAATACGGCGAAACGGGCGCGTTCAAAGTCAAAAATTTTGCTTACCGAGATGAGTTTATCCCGCAGGGCAGCATTGGAGACTTACAGCGCGAATATGGAGTGGCGTGCGACGAAATAGAGCGGTATCTGGCGGAAATCCTTAAATGAGGGCGGATAAATATTTTGCGGAGAAGTTCGGATCCAGGACGAAAGCCGCCGAAGCCATTGAAAAAGGGCTCGTTCTTATCGGCGGAAAAAGAATTCGTCCGAAAGACGAGGTAAAAGAGGACGAGGAAATTTCTTTTCCCGAACCGGAAGAATATTACGTATCGAACGGCGGTTATAAGCTTGCAAGGGCGCTGAGAGCCTTTTCCTTCGATTGTACGGACAAAATTTTTATTGACCTCGGAGCGAGCACGGGCGGCTTTACCGATTGCCTTTTACAGCACGGCGCGAGAAAGGTTTATGCCGTAGATGTAGGCGAGAGTCTTTTGCACGAATCTCTCAGAAATAATGTTAATATAATATCTCTGGAAAATATTAATGCCAGATATTTGACAAAAGATGATTTTTCGGATAAAATAGATAGTGTCGTAGCAGATGTCAGTTTTATTTCTTTGCGATTGATTCTTCCGGTCATCAAATCCTTGGTATGTGTTGGAGGAAGTGCGTTCGTTCTTGTCAAGCCGCAATTCGAGTGTGAAAAGAAGAATATCGGAAAGAGCGGGATCGTCCGACCTTCGGCGCATTTGAAGATTATAGAAAAGGTGCTCGGTTTTTGCAGAGAATCGGGATTGGCGCCGAACGGAATTGTCAATGCACCCGTCCGAAAAGGAAAAAATTTGGAATACGTTTTATATTTAAAAAATTCCGATTTTCATACTTTGAAGGATTGGGAAATTTTGGAACAGGTCGGGAAATTCGTTAAAGAATATTCACTCGGTAAGTTGGTATAGGTTAAGCAAATGACGGAAGGAAAGACGATGAAAATCGGGGTAATGGGGAACAGTAAAAAAATTCGGGACGAACAAATTCTCGTCCGTTTTATCCGTTTTTTGCAATCGGAAGGCTATGAGACGATTTGTTTTGAAAACGTCGGACAGATCAGCGGAGTCGATGTGATCGTAGTGCTCGGCGGAGACGGAGCTATTTTGCACGCGGCTACCGCAGCGGCTCAGAAAAATATCAAGATAATCGGCATCAATTACGGTACGCTCGGTTTTTTAACCGAATACGAAAAAGAAGAAACAGAGAAAATCAGGGAACTTCTCGTTCGGTTAAAAGAGTCAAATTGTCCCGTTTTGAAGCGTACTTTGCTTGAAACGGAATTAGACGGCAAAAAGTATTATGCGCTCAATGAAGTTTCTTTTCAGAGAGATTACAGCGTGTATAATACGCAGCTTGCAAAATTGAAGGTTAAGGTCAATCAAAGAGAAATGGAAAAAATTGCGGGAGACGGACTTTTAATCAGTACTCCGACAGGTTCGACCGCCTATTCCTTGTCTGCGGGCGGTGCGATTCTCGCTCCGGATGTTCCTGCTTTTATGCTCACACCCATCTGCGCCTTTTCCCTCAATACTCGTCCGATGGTATTTCCCGATACGGACGTATTTGAAGTTATGGCTGTCCGCAAAGGGATTATGCTCCTCGTGGACGGAAAGCAGGCGGGACCTATTCAGGAAGGAACGGAAATCATAGTAAGGAAAGCACCGTTTACGGCGGATTTTCCTGTGCGGGATGATTCCTGTTTTTTTAGAAAAATAAGAACAAAATTAAACCAATGAAGGAGAATGGAAAAATGTTAAGAACGGCAAGGCACGCGAAAATTTTAGAGATTATTTCGCAGAAGGAAATTGAGACGCAGGAGGAACTGTGTCAGGAGCTCAACAAACTCAACTATGTCGTGACTCAGGCGACGATTTCGAGGGATATCAAAGACCTTCATCTGTTCAAGGTATCCGGTATTGAAAAGAAATACCGCTATGCGTACATAAATGACAGCGAAGGCGAGATTTCTCCCAAGATGAAGAATCTTTTCCGCGATTGCGTGGTGGCGCTCAAATGTGCGCAGAATATGGTCGTTATTAAGACTTTGACGGGAAACGGCCCCAATGCCGGTACCGTGGTGGATAAGCTCAATTATCCCGAAATCGTGGGATCTGTCGCCGGCGACGATACGCTTTTGATCGTCTGCGAAAGCAACGAAGCCGCCGTCTCCGTCATTGATAAGATTAATGATTTCATGAAATAATAAATTTCCGCAAAGGGAGCGGAACCATCTATGTTATCGAAACTCACCATTAAAAACGTAGCACTTATCGACAGCGCGGAAATAGAATTCTGCGCAGGTTTGAATGTGCTTTCGGGCGAAACGGGGGCCGGAAAATCGGTCATCCTCGATTCCGTCAATTTCGTGTTAGGCGCGAAGGCGGATAAGACGATGATTCGATACGGCGAAACGGAATGTATGGTGAAAGCAGAATTTTCCGTCCCTGAGGAGAGCAAAGCCGTCCGTGCACTCAGAGAGATGGATATCGATACGGACGGAGATATTATCATTTCGAGAAGATTCTCCGAATCGGGAAAAAGCAGTATCAAACTCAACGGAAATACGGTAACGGTCTCCATGCTTCGGAAAGTGACGGATAGTCTCGTGGACGTTCACGGACAGAGCGAGCATTTCTTCCTTTTGAAGGAAGTCAATCAACTGCGTACGTTAGACGGAGTTATAGGAGAAGAATTAATTCCCCGAAAGGAAAGATTAGCGGGATTATTGTCCGAAATGCGAAAAATCGAGCAACAGATTAATTTGCTCGGCGGAGACGTCAAAGAGCGCGGCCGTCGTTTGGATATTTTGAAATTCCAAATCGATGAAATCGAAACAGTCGGCTTAAAAGACGGCGAGGAAGAAGAACTTCTTGCGAAGCGGAATAAAATCAACAATTTAGAAAAGATTATTTCTGCCGTTCACGAAGCGACGGAAGCATTATCCGGCGAAAACGGTGCGCTGGATTATATTCGTTCATCAAAACGCGCGATGTCAGGCATTTCCCGCTTGGACGAAGAATACTCCGCCGTATGTGATCGATTGGAGAGTCTCTCTTTAGAGGCGGACGATATAGCGGAAACGCTTTCCGAAATGGGAGAGGATCTGTATTTTGATGAGAACGAAGCTCGTGAAACAGAGAACCGTTTAGACGAAATCGCCTCATTGAAAAGGAAATACGGTGCGGATAAAAAGGAAATAGACTCGTATTTGAAAAAGAGTAAGGAAGAATACGATTTATTGTCCGACTGTGAAGGACAATATGCAATTCTTACGGAAAAATCCGAGTGCGTACGCAAACAGATATACGAAGTTTGCCGCGAAATTACCGCACTTCGGAAAAAGCATGGCGAAGCGTTTTGCAGGCGCGTGACCGAGGAGTTAAAGACGCTCAATATTCGCAATGCAAAGTTTGAAATACAATTCGGGGATTATGCGCTCCAAGATGCCGCATCGGCGGGAATAAATGGATTGGACGAATTATGTTTCCTGTTTTCGGCCAATGCGGGCGAACCCTTGAAGCCGCTCGGGAAGATTATCAGTGGCGGTGAAATGAGTCGTTTTATGTTGGCGATAAAGACCCAGCTTTCCAACGTAAACGAAATCTCGACCTATATTTTTGACGAAATTGATGCAGGAATCAGCGGAAAAACGGCAAAAGTTGTCGGGGAAAAATTTGCAAAAATCGCAAAAAATATGCAGATTATTGCGGTATCTCACCTTGCGCAGATTGCCGCAATGAGTGACAGGGAATTTTTGATAGAAAAACGGGAGGAGGACGGAAAGACGCATACGCACGTGCGTATGCTCGACGAAGGAGAAAAGACACAGGAAATCGTACGCCTACTCGGCGGGGAGAGCGGAGAGGAATTCGCCGTAAAACACGCCGAAGAATTGGTGAGACAGGCAAAGGAATACAAAGCCGCCATAAATTGACAGTTTCTGCATTCGAATAAGCGGTTTTTCAACGAATAGAAAGTACTCTACTTGCACAAATTACCTTTCAAATGGGGGTAATCATGCGCAGATTGAGTGCTTTTTTTATTAGTATGATATTGGCTGCTGCTGCGGTCGGCAGTTTTGGATATTCCTTTACGTCTGTCTCGGCTTCCGCAGAAGGACGAACGGTATATATAGGAGGTATGCCTGCCGGATTTACGCTTTCCGCCGGCGGGGCACAGGTTATCGGAATTAGCGAAGTAATTAGCGATCATGGAGTATGTTCTCCTGCTTCCGAAGCAGGTATTCGTACCGGAGACATCATTACAAAAGCTGCGGGGATCAACGTTGAAACAATTAGTGATTTGAATGAAATTCTCAATAAAAGCAAGGGAAAATCAGTGGAAATTTGTATTCGCCGCGGCGGAGACACGCTTACGCTTTCAACTCAACCCGCAAAGGATAAGGTTACAGGTCGATATAAGATTGGAGTTCTTATCCGTGACAGCGTCTCGGGCGTCGGTACAGTGACTTATATCGATAAAGAAACCCATCGTTTTGGTTCCTTGGGACATACCGTTGTCGGAGAAGACCACCGCGAAATGAAAATTTCCGGAGGAAAAGTATATCAATGCAGTATTGTGGGCGTCACAAAAGGTATACGCGGAAAAGCGGGAGAACTTCGGGGAATGTTCTTGAATAATGAAGGGATCGGTACTGCGGATAAACTTTGCGACTGCGGAATCTACGGTCAAGTAAATAATACCTATGATTTGAACGATTTTCCGACGGCTGTTACGTCCGATATAGATGAGGTAAAACCGGGAAGCGCCTATATCTATTCAACTGTCAGCGGAGTCTGTCCGAAAAAATATACTGTCGATATTGTAAAGGTCGATAAAAACAACAAAAGTAATAAAAATTTTGTCATTAAAATCACCGATAAAGATCTCATTTCCGAGACGGGAGGAATCGTTCAGGGAATGAGCGGTAGTCCCATTCTCCAAGACGGTAAATTAATAGGTGCTATTACACATGTATTCTTGAATGATCCAACTCGGGGATACGGTATCGATGTAAATACAATGTTACAGGAATAGAGCTGCAATATAATTCAAAAAAAGAAGATCAATAGGTAGAAAAAAATAAGGCAGAATATATTTATTTTGTCATAATTATAAAAGGGAATTCATATCATTTGATATGAATTCCCTTTTTCTTTTGCGCGAAATAGGCTTTATACTGAAAAAAAGAATTATGTCTGTAATAGTTTTTTGTGCTATGTTTGTCATAGGAATAATGTGTGGCATAGTAATGGAAAAATCTGTGACAATATACCGATATTATTTGAATTATTGTGATAATTATATTTATCGAATATTTTCGGAGTCTCCAAGCGGTATTCTTTTAGATAGAGTACTATCTTCGACGTTCTTTTTGCTATTGGCAATTCCGACGGCTTTTTGTATTTTTTATCTTCCCGTACAAGCACTTTTGATATTTTATAAGGGCTTTATATTTGGAACAGTTACGGTTATTTTGATTTCGGTATATAAATTTAGCGGCTTTTTAGTGTGGCTTATTATACTTTTACCGCAAACGTTGCTGTTTACGGCAGTATACATTTGTTTTTCAGTAATCGCGTATGATTTCCTTCGAGAAAGGCGTTGTCGAGGAAACGGAATCAAGGAATTGTTCACTTATTTTTTGATTGCGTTGCTTTCATCTCTCGTTTGTGCTTTAATAGAATTTCTCTTAGTATGTCTAATTTTTCGTCCTGTTTCTAAAGTTCTTTGAAGGAAAATATGAAAATAAGATTTTGAAGTGAGAAAAAACAATTTGAAGGGTATAATCCGCAAAGAAAGAGAGAAACTAAGGGTATGAAGAAATTATTGGGCATATTCCTCGGAATGGCGTTGTTCCTTCCGGGTATTTCAACAAAAGCGACGATAAAGTTATCCGCTCCGACGGAGGAATCTTCGGCTGTTTCGGTCGGCGGCTTCCAAGCATCTGAGGAGTGTGAACTTTTCGCTTTACCAGAAGTAGAAAAGCAGATTTCTGTGGATAATATCGATTTACAGCTTAACGCGAAAGCGGCATATATGATGGATTGGTCCAGCGGCACGGAGATTTACGCAAATAACGCTATCGAACAGCTTCCTATCGCAAGTATGTGCAAAATTATGACATTGATTTTGTGTTTTGATGCGGTGGAGTCGGGAAATCTCGATTTGGACGAGGAGATTACGGTCAGTGAGCGTGCCGCTTCCATGGGTGGTTCGCAGGTATTTTTGGAGGCGAATGCAAAATATCCTGCGAGGGAACTAATTAAAAGTATCATCGTCTGTTCGGCCAACGATAGTTGTGTTGCAATGGCCGAACGAATCGCCGGAAGTGAAAGTTTGTTTACGGATAAAATGAACGCTCGTGCAAAAGAGCTGGGCGCTGCAAATACGTTATTTGCAAACTGTACAGGGCTTCCGAAAGAACCGCAGTATTCCTGCGCCCACGATGTAGCAAAGATGTTGGCGGAACTCGTTTCTCACGAAGAATATTTTTCGTTCAGTAAGATTTGGACGGATAAATTTCAACATCCGCAGGGAAGGTACACGGAAATTTCCAATACCAATCGCTTAGTTCGTTTTTACGACGGTTGCGACGGGGGAAAAACGGGTTTTACCAATCAGGCGGGTTTTTGTCTCGCGGCGACGGCTAAACGCGGCGGTATGCGAATCATTTCCGTGGTGATCGGAGAAGATACGAGTGATCATCGTTTCGGAGATATCCGCACGATGTTTGATTACGCTTTTGCGACCTATACGCTTAAAACCGTCGTAGATGACAATAATCCTTTGAGTGAAACGATAGAAGTGAGCGGCGGAAAGTCAAAGAATATTTCCGTGCGTCCCGAACGCAGTTCGCATATCTTCTCTAAGAGAGGCGATACGGAGAATGTAACGATAGAGGTGCAACTCAAAAACCGAGTAAAGGCACCCGTTAAGGCAGGAGATAAAGTCGGAGAAATTATTGTCTATAAAGATAATTTGGAAATCGATCGAGTAGCCGTTGTTGCGAATGAATCGGCGGCTGCGGCCGGTTTCCTCGATCACCTTCGCAGAGTGGCGCAGGGCTGGAATTTATAATAGGGTAGAATATAACATATATTAACGGAATCCACAAGATATTTTAAGTCCGCTTTTTAAGAAAGTTACCTTAAAGAGCGGACTTTTATTCATTAAATAATGAATAAGGTTATTTTTCACAAATTTTTCTTGGGAAACATGCTTCCGGGCCTTGCATTTTCAAAAAATTTTTGATAAAATAGATAACAGTATTTTATCGATAAAAATCACATAGGAAAAGGCGGATAAAAGTTATGAATACAAGAGAAACTTTGAAAATAAACGAGAAAGGACATCTGGAAATCGGCGGAGCCGATTGTGTCGATTTAGCCGAAAAGTTCGGAACGCCGCTTTACGTACTCGACGAAGCGCACATTCGGAATATGATGCGTATATACAGGGATACCATTGAGAGCGAATATGACGATAACGGACTTGTCCTGTATGCCTCCAAAGCATTTTCCTGCGAAGCGATTTATCGTATCGCGGCACAGGAAAACATCGGCGTGGACGTCGTTTCGGGCGGGGAGTTGTATACGGCGCTCAAAGCGGGTTTTCCCGCTTCAAAAATCTATATGCACGGCAATAATAAACTCGATTATGAAATCGAGGAAGCTCTCGATGCGAAAGTAAGATGTATCGTCGCTGATTCTCCCGAAGAAATCGATAAAATCGAAAGGGAAGCGGCGAAGAGAAAGATTGTTCAAAATATTTTGCTTCGCATTAATCCGGGAGTAGAAGCGCATACGCACGCTTATATTCAGACGGCAAAAACAGACAGTAAATTCGGATTTTCGGTCTCGAACAGAACGGCCGAAAAAGCCGTCGCTTACGCGCTTTCCAAAAAATACGTCAGTCTGAGGGGCTTTCATTGTCATATCGGCTCGCAGATTTTTGAAAAGCAGTCTTTCGTGCTCGCAGCGGAAAAGTGTATGGATTTTGCGGCGGAAATGAAGGAAAAATTCGGATTCGTCACGGAAGAACTCAATCTGGGCGGTGGTTTCGGGATTTGGTATACCGACGAAGATAAAAAAATCCCTCCCGAAGGATACAGGGAATATCTCGAAGCGTTAATTTCTGCCGTTAAGCGGAAGGCCGGAGAAAAGGGACTTAAACTTCCGTTTCTCATTGTAGAACCGGGAAGATCTATCGTCGGAGAAGCGGGGATTACGCTCTATACGGTCGGCGCGATCAAAGAAATTCCCGGACTCAGAAAATATGTCGCCGTCGACGGAGGCATGTTCGATAATCCGAGATATGCGCTCTATCAGGCGAAATATACGCCCGTACTTGCGGCTCGGGCTGCGGAACCCGCGACGGAAATCGTTTCGATAGCGGGAAAATGCTGCGAAAGCGGGGATTTAATCGCCATGAACGTGCATCTTCCGAAGGCGAAAGAGGGTGACCTTTTAGCTGTTCTTTCCACGGGAGCCTATAATTATTCCATGGCGATGAACTATAACCGCAACTTGATTCCGCCCTGTGTGTTGGTGAAAGACGGAAAAGGGGAATACATCATCAAGCCGCAGTCCTATCAAGATCTGACAAGAAACGACGTCGTTCCCGCTTATCTTCTTTCGGAAACGGATAAATAAACGTTTCTCGAGCATAATATTTTGAAAAATCCTTTCACACACTTGCTTTTTCGGATAAAAAACGGTATAATAAAAATATGGACTATATAGTATATCTCCTCGCAAGTTTTCTTGCGGTCATGGTCGTCATTACGCTGCACGAGTTTTCTCATGCGTTCGTTGCCTATAAATGCGGCGATCCGACGGCAAAATTCAACGGAAGAATGACGCTCAACCCGATAAAGCATTTCGATCCTATCGGAATCGTGATGTTCGCATTGGTGGGATTCGGTTGGGCTCGACCCGTACCCGTCAATCCGAATAATTTCCGCCATTATCGCAGCGGCAGTTTTTGGACAAGCGCCGCGGGTATCATCACAAACTATATTTCGGCATTTTTGTTTTATCCGATTTTTCTTCTCACGACGAACTATTTATTGCCGGATAGTTCTTATGCCATGACCTACGGGCAAGAGTTTATTGATTATCTCACGCAGTTTTTGTTTTCCTATTCTTTGAGTTTCTGCGTATTCAATCTTTTGCCTTTCTATCCTTTGGACGGTTTCCGCATGGTGGACGCATTGAATAAAAAGCGCGGTAAGGTCTATCGTTTTCTCCGCAACTACGGTTACTATATTTTGATGGGACTTATTTTCCTCAGCTTTGTTGCAAGAAATCTTGCGATAAGAGTTCCGTTTTTCGGATATTTCGATATTCTCGGTTATGTCATGACTTTTGCGACGAATATCTTCGGCTGGCCGATTACGGCGTTATGGGATTTGATTCTTCTCTGAGGGGGGCACAAGTGGAAAAAATTACGGTAGATTCGGTAAAAAACTTTGATTCGGAGGTAGACTATACGACGGTGCTCGATAATTTCGAGGGGCCGCTCGATCTGCTTTTATACCTTATCAAAGAACAAGAAATCGAGATCAAAGATATTTTCGTCTCTCAGGTCACGGAACAATTTTTGATGTATATGAAAGGGCTTCCCTATATCGATATGGATAAGGCGAGCGATTATCTGAATATTGCGGCCACGATTATCGACATTAAAGCCCGCAGTCTCGTTCCTCCTCCCGACGACGGCTTCGACGATTATTACGACGAGGACGACGATCCGCAAGGAGATCTGATCCGTGCGCTCGAAGAATATCAGATGATAAAGGAAGAAGCGGAAAAGCTCAAAGAAATGGAGACGGTCGGCTATTATTTCAAAGAGCCGGATAGGGAAGTCGGCGGAGTGCAGGTCAAATATAAAGATTTTACGTTAGACGCGCTTTTGGCGGCATTTGCAAAACTCATGCTGAAAAGAGAAAGCATGAAGAGCGAAACGGGCGCGGCGCGGGAAATTCCCAGAGATCTTTATACGGTTCCCGAAAAAATCAGTTACATAAGGGAGGTTGTCAAAGAGAAGGAAAAGGTTTCCTTTGAAGAACTTTTTGAAGAAGGCGCTTCGAAACCGGAAATTGTCACGACCTTTCAAGCGCTTTTGGAACTTTTGAAGCATCAATTTTTACTTGTAACGCAAGAAGAGATTTTCTCTTCCATTACGATTATGAAAAATCCGAACAGGAATGAGGAGGAAGAAATTGGAGAAATTGACGAATATAATTGAGGCGATCCTGTTTGCCTCAGGAAATGCAGTTCCCATGGATCTTCTCAGAGACAAGCTGTCTCTGACGAAAGCGGAAATGGATACGGCCGTCAGGCATCTCGAAAAGAAATATACCGGCGACTGCGGAATCCGACTCCTGACTTTCAACCACAAATTGCAGTTTGCGACGAATCCCGACTATAAAGATCCGGTTGCGTCCGTTCTCAATCCCATCAGGGAAAAGGAATTTACCCGTACGATCCTCGAATGCGCCGCGATTATCGCCTATAAGCAGCCCATTACCCGCGCGGAATTGGAAGCGGTCCGCGGCATAAACAGCGATTATGCGATCACCACGCTACAAAGTCTTGATATGATTACTCCCTGCGGGCGGAAAGATGTTCCGGGAAAACCGATTTTGTATGCGACGACCGATAATTTTCTCAAACGCTTCAAATTAAAATCGTTGTCTGATCTTCCCGATTACGACGAGTTGATGGAAAAGATCGCTGAAATTAATGCGGCGAACGAAGCGAGCAGCTATCTCTATGAAAAGGAGGTCTACGATCCGGAGAAGGAAGCCGCCGAGGAAGAAGCGGAAGAAAAGCGAGAAAAGGCGAATTCTTCCGAAGGCGGATTTGAACTTCCCGACTTTCTCAAAGATATAGAGGACGGAATCATTAAAATCCAATAAGGGAATTTATTATGATTTTATAAAACTTTGATAAAAATTACATACTTTCATGCAATCTGCCCATATTGTAGGTATGGGCAGATTCTTTTTGTTTTCCGCCGTAGGGTTGCTCGTATTGGCGGTATTATTATTTTTTCCGATATTTCTCGAAGCGGATATTCACTATGATATGAATCGGAAAAAATTCGGATTTGCTCTATACGCATATAAGGTGCTGAAATTGATAGGCGGTTACGTCACCACATATCCGGGCGGTATAGCCCTGCATATTTCCCCGAAAAAGGCCATTCTGAAACCTTATTCCGGTATGGATTCGGACAGAAAACGCTTTTCGTTTACGAAAGCGTTCCGAATTGTCTCTTTAAGACTGACAACGGAAACGGGTGCGGAATATCTCATTCCCGTTTCCCTGGCGCATACGGCACTTCGGACGTTTTGTCTTTCGATCGGGGGACAGAGCGGAAAAATAGAAAATAACTTATGGCTCACCGACGGAGACGAGCTTCGTATATCGTTGAATCTCGTCACATTTTTTAATCTGTTTATTCTTCTCGGCGCCCTTGCGAATCTTTTGAAGGAGAAAATAAAAAGTTTATGGCAGAAAAAGACAAAAAAATCAATAACCTGATAGACGCTTCCGTTGTGACGCTCGGCGATCTGGCCGACGTCGATACCGTCGTGGGAAAACCTATCGTTACGGCCAGCGGTTTTCAAGTGATTCCTTTTTCAAAGGTGACGATGGGTTGCCTTTCCGGCGGAGGCGAATACGGCGACATCAAAGTAGTGAAAGAGGCGGATTCCATGCCGTTCGCGGGCGGAAGCGGTTCCGTAGTCAGCATGAAACCGATGGGATTTATCATCGATGACGGAAAGAGCTGTCGAATGGTTCGCATTACGGACGAACCGATCGACAATTTGATTGAAAAGGCCAGCGAAATCGTCCGAAACATTACGGCGAAGGAATAAAGAGCGATGAAAGGGCAGATAACCCGCACGGAAGCGGACCGCAAGCCGCGCCGCTTCCGGTTTCTTTGCGGAGTCTTACTTGCGGCTTATTGCGTATGTGTCTTTCATCCGATGTCTCCCGTATCGGCAGATGCCGCCCGTTCCTCCGTTTCTCCCGCGAAGGCGGAATGTGTCATGGAAGCGAATACGCGAAGAATTTTATATGAGAGAAACGGTGAAGAAAAGCTCCCGATGGCAAGCACGACGAAAATTCTAACGGCAATTACGGTTCTCGAACATTGCGACGACATAAAGGAAGAATTTGAAATTCCGTCCGAAGCGCAGGGCGTAGAGGGATCGAGCATCTATCTGAAAAGCGGAGAACTTTACAGCGTAGAGGATTTACTTTACGGACTTATGCTTCGTTCGGGAAATGACAGCGCGGAAGCATTGGCTCTGCATACGGCCGGCAGCATTGAAAAATTTTGTTTTCTGATGAACGAAACGGCACAGAAAGCGGGCGCCTTAAAGAGTTATTTCAAAAATCCGCACGGGCTTCCTTGCGACGAACATTATACGACCGCGAGAGATCTCACCCTGATTTCCTGTTATGCGATGCAAAATCCCGAATTTAAGAAAATCGTAGCGACGAAATATTACCGGCCGAGGGGTTGGGCGAATAAAAACAAGATGCTGAAAAATTATTCGGGGGGAATCGGCATCAAGACGGGATATACACAGAAAGCGGGGAGATGCCTCGTGAGTGCCGCCGAGCGCGAAGGGATGACCTTAATCTGTACCGTACTGAATTGTTCCATGATGTACGAACGGAGCTCTCAACTTCTCGACGATGCTTTCTCCGCCTATGAAAACGTCAGGATTCTCGGAGCGGATACGCCCGTTCCCGTCAAGAAGGACGGAAAGAATATAACGGGCTGTACGAGGGAAGATTTATATTATCCGCTGCTTCCGGAGGAGAAACAACATCTGAGAATAGAGTTCTCCGAGGCGAAAAATAACCCGAAAACGGAAAAGAACGGGGAAATTATCGGACAAATTGAAATATATCTCATAAATCGGTTGCTTTTTTCGAGAAATTTATATAAACTATAAAGGTAAATTTCGAATAAGAAGGCATACGAATGAGAATTAATAAGTTTTTAGCGGAAAACGGAATCGCCAGTCGTCGCCATGCGGATGAAATGGTTTCGGCCGGCAGAATCAAAATCAACGGACAGACGGCTTTGCTCGGAGCCGACGTGCAGGACGGCGACGAAGTTTTGCTCGACGATAAACCGATCGCGCGGGCAGAGAAAAAACTCGAATATTATATCATGAATAAACCGAAAGGGATACTTTGTACAGTCTCCGACGATCGGGGGCGAAAAACGGTCATGAATCTTCTGCCCGCCGGAGCGGGACGTGTGTTTCCCGTGGGGCGTCTGGATTACGCCACCGAAGGACTTCTTCTCTTAACAAACGACGGAGAACTCGCGTATCGACTTACCAGTCCTAAAAATGAAATTCCGAAAACTTATTTGGTTCGCGTAGAAGGGACCATGTCGGAAAAGGATCTCAACCGTATTCGGTCGGGAATCGAATTGGACGGAGTGCTCACGAAGAAATGTAAGGCTCATATTGTCGAAACGAATAAGGCGTATACAAAAATCCACATAACGATTACCGAAGGGAAAAACCGACAGGTTCGCCGTATGTTTGAAGCCGTCGGCCGAAACGTGGATTTTCTCAAAAGAATCAAAATCGGGGAACTGACGCTTCGGGGACTCGACCGCGGAGAAGTCCGTTCTTTGAACGACGAGGAAATTTCTTATCTGAAAAACTTATAAATAAAAAACAGGTCTTAAAACTAAGGCCTGTTTTTTTAATCGAGCCGTCTCATTCAAACAAGGAAATCTGATTGGGATCGGATTTCAACAAACTTTTTTGATTTCCCGGTATTATAATATCCGTATCTTTGATTTCCCCGAGCAAAATGGGGGAATCGGGATTACAATATTGAAAATTTTCAATCGCCTTTTTTGGATTCTTATTCGCATAACAATACTTGCAGCCGTTAAGGCAGGTATCGTAAGCGCCGAGATCGCGGCTCTCGATACAATGACAGCCTTCTCTCAATCCCTTATGCTTGATTTCCCGAAACGTACAATGATTGGCCGTTCCCAATATTTCCAAAGTAGCACACCCCGAGGAGTGAATTCCGTAACGGCCGTAATCTCCGTTTGTACCGCAAGTCTGTATCCTGATGGCATATTTTCGGGCAATTCGCCCCAATCCTTCCGCCAATCTTTCTTTATCTGCTTCCGTCATAGGAATGAGTTCGGGCATATTGTTTTCCAGCCGCCTATACATCTCCACAAAGCTGAAAATGCATCGGTCTATGTAAGGAGCTAATTTTTCCGCTATATACTCGAACGTTTCAAAATGCTTTTCTATCGTGTACTTTTCCGTCAGAAGCACGGGATCGTAGCGCCATGCGACTCTTTGGCGGCCTACGAGTTCAGAAAGTTCGATGAGCGTCTTTATGCTTTCGTCGATCGAAGGAACGCCCGGTTCGATTTCTTTCCCGTACGCGGTAACGGTATAGTGAAAATAGGTTCTGTATTGATCGGTGATTTCGTGCAGACGCGGTAAAATCGGCCGATAATTTTTCGAACAGAACAGTACGGCATCTATTTTTTCCGGCGTAAGCTCATACTTGATTACTTTATTGGGAAACAGCGGGTTTCGAGTATATACGAAACCTTCTTCAAAGCGCTTTAACAGCCATTTGCTGAAATATTGCACGGTATCGGTCCGCGCACCCGTATTTAATATCATCGTTTTATACTCCTTTTTTCGGAAGAAAAGAAAGAGGAATTTATGATTTATTCGGCGTTGTTTCTCTGCAATGCGTTTTAAGCTCTGTAATTGCGTATAAGACCGACGACTTTTCCTAAGATAGATACTTCTTCGGGGGCATATATCATGTCTGCCAAAGCTTCGTTTTCGGGGTGTAAAACGATTTTACCGTCCCGACGGAACAATCTCTTGACGGTGGCGGAATCTTCGACGAGTGCGACGACGATTTCTCCGTCCTGTGCCGTTTGCTGTTTCCGTACGACGATTTTATCCCCGTTCAGAATTCCTGCGTCTATCATGGACGTGCCTTGAACCCGCAACATAAACAGATCTTCTCCCTTGAACTCTCCCGCGGGAAAAGTATAATAATCCTCGTAATTTTCATAGGCAAAGACTGGCTGTCCTGCCGTGACGGTACCGATGAGAGGAATCGTGACCGTAGAGCTTCTGCCGATACTGACCGAACGCTTTTTATTATCCGTCTTATTGAGATAACCGCGGTCCTGCAATTTTTCTATGTAACTGTGAACGGTCGCGGTTGATTTTATTCCGCATTCTTTTCCGATTTCACGGACGGAAGGCGTATATCCGTTTTCCTCCGAAAATTTACGGATGTAGTCCATTACGTTTGTGAGTTTTTTTTCATCGATCATCGAATTTTTCCTCCTTCGGAGCTCTTTAATCCTATTATATCATACTTTTTTAGAAAAAGCAAACAAATGTTTATGAAAAATTCTTGATTTTTGGAAATTTTGTGCTATAATTAATAGGGAATAAAAAGTGGAGGCAAAAAATGAGAGCAACGGAACATTCGCAAAAATGCGTGCTGTATGATAGGGACTGTATCGGCTGTCTGGAATGCGAGACATGCGATCTTGATCCGAGTAAGGTCTGCGATAATTGCGGAAAATGTTTGGATTTCAAAGACGTCGTATCTATTAAAATTGATAAAGTCTATACAAATCCCGAAGAATATGAAGAGAAACGGCGATAAATTATACGCCGTTTCTCTTTGCTATATAAGGGGAAAATTTTTCTGCATACACAGCGGGAATGACTGCTTTGATCGTTTGTCCGTCATCCGTATATTCCACATTTTTTTCTGTGATTAACGATTTTATTTTGCCATAGTCATTCAGCCGAGTGTAGGGGACAAACAGTTCACAGAAAAGAAAATCCTGAGAAAAATATTTGAGAATCTCTCTTTTCAGGCATTCTATTCCTAAATTTTCCTTGGCGGAAATGGCAATGCTTCCATAAGGGAAAGAAGCATCCGACAAATTTTCGCTTTTGTTCATCACAACCAGATAGGGAGAAGAAAAATCCATTTCCTGCAAAGTATCCAGCGTGGTTTTCAACTGCATCTCATATTCGCCCATAGCGTCGCATACGATGAGCGCCAGATCGCAATTTAAGGCACTTTCCAAAGTCGATTTGAATGCCTCGATAAGATTGTGAGGCAAATCTTGCAAAAAACCTACCGTATCGACGAGCAGAAATTCCGCATCGTCGATGGAAAACGTTCTGGCCGTGGGATCGAGCGTGGCAAAAAGTTCGTTTTTGACGTATACGTTCGAGCCTGTTAAAAGGTTCATCAAAGTTGATTTTCCCGTATTGGTATAGCCGACGAGAGCGATTGTTTTGACTGCGTTTTTCTTGCGTCGTTTTGTTTGCAGCGAACGACGTTTTTCCGTTTCTTTCAATTTATCTTCAAGATATTTCAATCTGCCGCGGATATATCTTCTGTCCGTCTCCAACTGAGTTTCTCCCGGACCGCGCGTCCCTACGCCGCCGCCGAGTCTGGAAAGGGCCTCGCCTTTTCCTTTCAGACGAGGATAGATATATTTAAGCTGAGCCAGTTCTACCTGTAATTTGCCTTCGCTGCTTTGCGCGTTCTTGGCGAATATATCGAGAATCAAGGTCGTTCTGTCGATAACTTTTCGATTGTCGAGAGCGGCGGAAATATTCAGAGTCTGGGAAGGGGAGAGTTCGCCGTTAAAGAGGATCGTAATTCCGTCCAATCCTTCGAGGCGTTCATTGAGTTCCCGAAGTTTTCCTTCACCCACAAACGTCGCGGGATTGATTTCCCGAACATTCTGATAAATCGTTCCCGCGTATACCGCGCCGGCGCTTTCGATCAGTGACACGGCTTCTTCCTGCAATACCCTGTATTTTGAGGCATTTTGCTCGGTAATCGGCTGAATAATGTAAATTTTTTCAAGTTCTTTTTGAATATTGTTGATCATATGGTTAGTTTGCTTTATTTTTCGTCTTTATTTTCTTCGATTCGTAATTTTACGGCGTTGGCAACTCTTTTGCGATTGTCCTCGGTAATTGCCGCATAATGCTTTTTCGTGGTATTGACGTCTTTATGTCCGAGAACATCGGCCACAACGTAAATATCGCCCGTTTCATTATACAGACGAGTTCCGTAAGTGCTGCGAAGTTTGTGCGGCGTAATTTTTTTCAGCGGCGTTACTATGCTGCTGTATTTTTTTACGAGAATTTCTACCGAACGGACATTGATGCGTTTATATTGCATCGAAAGGAAAAACGCATTTTCTCCCTGAGGAATTTTGGGATCGTTTGATTTTTCTGCAATATATTCTTCCAAAGCATATCTGACTTCGTCCGAAAAATATAAAATTGCGTTGTTTCCGCCTTTTCTCGTCACGATAAAAGAATTATTGGAAAAATCAAAACTGTCGTTATCCAAACCGACCAATTCACTGATACGGATACCCGTTCCCAAAAAGAGGGTAATGATGGCGATATCGCGAATTTTCGTCTTGTCGTGATATCCCGAAGCATGTCGCGAAAGTCCTGAGCCCGATTCCGCGATATCGATCAGCTTAGATACTTCTTCTGCTTCTAATCGAATAATTTCTTTTTCATGAAGTTTCGGCGTCTGCACCTTGGATGAATTATCTACTTCAATAAGTCCTTTATTGAAAAAGTATTTGAACATGGCCCGGACGGCAGATAATTTTCTCGCTTTGGCCCGTTCGTCACACGAAAGACTTTTTTCGTTGAAGCGATAGTGGGACAGATAACTCAAAAAGAATTCTATATCATTATTTGTTACGCCTTCCAAATCTTCTAAGGTCAAATCCAAAACGTCTTTTTTCCGATATTTTCTTTTACACAAAAAATCAAAAAATATTCTGAGATCATATGCGTATTTTAACCTCGTCTGACAGCTTGTCCGCTGTTCGATTCCCAAAAAATAATCTTCACAGAAAGGGGGAAGACATTCCAGCAATTCATTTGTTTTATCGATATCCTGAATATTACGTTTGATATAGTAGTTGTCTCGTTTCATAAAACTATTGTACCGCGAAAATATTTTTCTGTCAACAGAAAGCAGGGTTTTTCCGAAAAGTTTTCAAGAATGAGCGAGAGGATTCCCGGAAAAACCTTTAATTTCAAGAATTTACAGCTTAATGGGGTACAGGAAAAACTATTCGTAAAATGCAGCTTTTACGAATAGTTATTGAAAAAGAGGCTTCTTCATTAAAAAACATTGATTTCGGAGAAAATTCCGAAAGTATGCGGCTTGATTTCGATAATATTTTCAAAGTCTTTATCATTTAGATAATCATGGAATTTCCCAGAGATTTTAACGAACAATCCTTCGGAGGAATTGTTGGTATAAATATAGACTTGAATTCCGTTATAACTTCTTTGAAATAAGAAAAAGCCGTTTTTCACATAAAGTTCTTTATAAAGGCCCTTGGCAAAAACTTTTCGGAATAAAGTCCTGATTTCACCTAAGTTTTTGTAATAAGAGATTAAATCTTCGTTAAGGTTATCCCAATCAAAACATTTTCGGCAAAAAGGATCGATATAGCCTTCCATTCCGTTTTCATCCCCATAATAGATACAAGGAACTCCCGGCAAGAAATATTGTAACACAGCCGCCATTTTGACTTTTTCGATCGCAGCAGCCTTTTCAAATTCATTAAGGCGAAAAGATTCATCGGCCATTTCTTCTTTGTTATAGCAAGATTTTTCTCCCAAAACAGTCAAGATTCTCGCTGTATCGTGAGTGTCGAGAATATTCATTAAGCAATCGAGAGTCTGTTTTGGATAATGATCTTGGAGTAAACGGGCCGTATCGGCCAAATCTTCCGCACTGCCCGTAATAATATATCGAATAATGGCATCCTTTAAAGGATAATTCATAACGCTATCGAGTTCATATCCTTGCAGATATTCTCGGCGTTTTGAATAAGAAATTTTGTTAGAAGCGTCCTCCCATACTTCTCCGATAATTATTGCTTCGGAATTTGTATCTTTGACCGCTTTTCTCAATTTTTTCAGAAAAAAGTCGGGTAACTCATCGGCTACATCGAGTCTGTATCCCCCGATTCCATAGGATAACCAATTTTTTAAAACGCCGCTTTCTCCAAAAATAAATTCTTGATAAGCATCGGATTTTTCGTTGACTTCGGGCAAAATATCGATTCCCCACCAACTGCTGTATTTATCGGGAAAATCCTGAAAGGTATACCACGAGAAATACGGCGATTCTTTCGACTGGTACGCCCCCAAGGAAGGATATTTTCCGTATTTATTGAAATAGACGCTGTTATCGCCCGTATGGTTAAACACGCCGTCCAAAATGATCCGTATTTCGTATTTTTCCGCTTCCTTCGTAAGTTCGGCGAAATCTTCGTTCGTTCCCAGAAACGGATCGACCTTCATATAATCTGACGTATCATACCGATGATTGGAAGCGGCTTCGAAAATCGGATTCAGATAGATTGCCGTAATATGCAGGGATTTCAAATACGGAAGTTTACTCTGAATTCCTTTGAAATTTCCCCCGAAAAAATCATTGTTTGAAATTTTTCCTTTTTCATCAGGGCGAAAATTCGGGATTCCGCCCCAATCGGAACGAGGTATCCGACCTTCTATGTTTGGCATAGTTCCTTTTTTACAAAAGCGATCGGGAAAAATCTGATAGAGAATTCCCCCTTTAAACCAATCCGGAGTTCGATAATTTTTCGCATAGACCGTCAGTTGAAATTCGGCTTCGGGTAAAAATGACTCTTTTCCGATTCCCCCTCTTCCCGGAACAATATATTCTGTATCCAAGTGAAAATGATAGTAATAAAGTCCGGGTTCATGAATTTTCAGGCGAATCGTCCAACCGTATTCTGTCCGTTTCATGAGATAGAGATTTCTTTTTTCTCCGTCCTTTCCCAAAAAAAGAATCCCGTCTTTATCGGGGGCTGTACACTCTTCCCGCAAAGGAGTTTGCATATTATAGGAAAACTCCTTTTGGCTTTTCAAAACAAAGAGCGAAATTTGTAATTCATCGCCTTGACGGACAGCTCCGATGATATTTTTACATAAGGAATCCAAAGGATTGAAATAAACATTCATACGTTTGAACCAAATTACGAAAACTAATGAAAAGCTGTAAAAAATACTTTTTACAGCTTTCAAAAATTTATTTTTGTTGTTATTTTGTCAAAGAGCTTTTAAGTGCCAAATATTATCGGCATATTCACGAATGCTTCTGTCTGCGGCAAAGTAACCTGCGGCCGAAATATTCCGAAGTGCTTTTTGGTTCCAGCTTCGTTTATCCGATTCATATAATATGGACATTTTTTGCTGAATACTGAGATAAGATTCATAGTCCGCCATACACATATAGGGATCGGCAACAGGTGAACCTGTCAAAAGGTAGTTCGCAATATCTGCAAAAGATTCGCCGTTAAAGCCTACGATTAAAGCTTCAATGACCTTTCGAAGTCCCGGATCTTGATTATAATAAACACTGGAAGAATATCCGTTTCTCCAAATTTGCGAGACTTCCTCTGCTTTTAGGCCGAAAATAAACAAATTTTCTACTCCTGCCTGCTCTGTCATCTCCACATTGGCACCGTCCAAAGTTCCGACGGTTAAGGCTCCGTTGATCATGAACTTCATGTTTCCTGTACCGCTCGCTTCTTTACCCGCTAAAGAAATTTGTTCGGAAATTTCCGAGGCAGGCATCAACATTTCGGACATCGTTACATTATAATCTTCCATGTAAACGACGTTGAGCTTTTCGCGGATTTTCGGATTTTGGCGGATTTCTTCCGAAAGGAAACAAATAAGCTTAATGATCTTTTTTGCCATATAATATCCGGCTGCCGCTTTTGCTGCAAAAATATAAGTTTTGGGCAACATGGGAAGTTCGGGATTTTCCTTTAACGCAAGATAATCTGTTATGATATGCAAAACGTTAAGAAGCTGGCGCTTATATTCGTGCATCCGCTTTGCCTGAACATCAAAAACAGTAGTCGGATCGATGATAATTCCTTGCTTTTTATAAGCGTAATCTGCAAATTGTTGCTTTTTAAGCGACTTGATTTCATCTAAACGTTTAAGAACGCTATCGTCATTTTCAAAACTTTTAAATTTTAACAACTCTGAGGCATCTTTTGTATATCCCGTTCCTATACATTCGTCGAGGAGTGAGCACAATTCGGGATTTGACTGATTTAACCAACGCCGATGGGCAATTCCATTGGTGACGTTTGTAAATTTTTCGGGAGTATAATCGTAAAAATCATGGAAAATACTCTTTTTAATGATTTCACTATGAAGTTTTGAAACACCGTTTACACAATGGGAACCGTATACGGACAGGTTCGCCATTTTTATCGTATTATAGGAAATAATCGCCATTCTCGAAATCTTATCCCAATCCCCCGGGAAACGAGTCCAAAGATCTTCACAGAAACGTCTGTTGATTTCTTTGAGAATAGAATAAATCCGCGGCAATTTTCTCGCGATGAGGTCTTCCGGCCACGTTTCCAAAGCTTCGGCTAAGACTGTATGATTTGTATAGGCGCATACGGAAGTCGTAATAGCCCACGCTTCCTCCCAACCCATACCGTTTTCGTCTATCAAAAGGCGCATGAGTTCGGGAATTGCAAGAGCCGGATGCGTATCATTGAGATGAATGGCCGCAAGCTGCGGCAATAATTTCAAAGAACCGTAACGACGTTTATGATCTTTTAGAATATTTTGTAAGGAAGCAGAAACTAAGAAATATTGTTGCTTTAAGCGGAGCGACTTCCCTTCCACATGATTGTCGGCCGGATAGAGCACCTTAGAAATCAAATCGGCTTCATTATCTTCCTGCATTACGGCGTTGTAATCCCCTTGCGAAAATAATTTCATATCGAAATTTTGTACGCCTTTCGCTTTCCAAAGCCGAAGCACAGATACTGCTTTGCTATCGTATCCGGACACCATCATATCATAGGCTACCGCTTGAACTTCTTTGGCGTTGCGATACACGGTTTCGAGGCCGTGTTCCGTCCATTTTTCTTCTACGTAACCGTCAAACTTAACCGTATAGATATTGTCGCTTCTTTGCGTCAGCCACACTTCTCCGCCGGGAAGCCACACGTCGGGCAGTTCCATCTGCCAACCGTCAATAATTTTTTGTTTGAAGAGTCCGTATTCGTAACGAATAGAAAATCCCATTGCAGGATAATCCCCTGTCGCCAACGCATCGAGAAAACATGCAGCCAACCGTCCGAGTCCGCCGTTTCCGAGCCCCGCATCGGGTTCCAGCTCATATAAATCAGATAACGTAACGCCATAGGGCTTTAACGCTTCCGTAAACGATTTTTCTACACCCAAATTAAAGACGCTGTTCTTTAAGGAGCGCCCCAATAAAAACTCCATGCACAGATAATAGACGCGCTTCGCTTTTTTTGCCTTCATCTCGTTGTGAAACAACTGTCGCTTTTCGAGCATGATATCCCGAACGCTCATGACGACGGCTTTATAAATTTGTTCTTTGGTCGCTTCCGACGGCGTTACGCCGAAATATCGGGAAAGCTTTCCCTTAATCAGCTCTTTCGCATCCGACTCCGTGATTTTGTTTTTACTCATAAATGTTCCATTCTCCTGATTTATTCCGCTGTATTATACCATACGGAAATTTGATTGTCAAGTCGTACAAACTTTGAAGCGCCGTGCGTTCTCTATTTTTTCAAGGCGAGCGTGGCGGAGTAAAGTTTTTTATATTCTTCTGCGGAATGCTGCCAGGAGAAATCCGTTTCGGCGGCTTTCTTCATCAATGCTTTCCATTCAGCCTCATTTTTATACAGGTCCAGCGCTTCCCGAATCACGTATAACATATCATACGGATTATAGGCCGCAAATGTGAATCCGTTTCCGCCTGCCCCATAAGGCTTGATGCTATCGAACAATCCGCCCGTTTCCCGAACGACCGGAATCGCCGCATATCTCGACGCGATCATTTGAGAAAGACCGCAAGGCTCGCTTTTTGACGGCATCAGGAAAATATCTGCACCGGAGTAAATCTTTCTGGCAAGGTCGCCGTTGAAAGAAATGACGATAGCCGCCTTTCCCGTATACCTGCGACCGAGATCCTTGAAATAATTTTCATAGACAGAATCTCCCGTTCCAAGAAGAACGAACTGAACGTCCTCTTTCAGGACGTCTTCTATCACAGTCTTTACCAAATCGAGTCCCTTATGCGATACGAGTCGGGAAATCATAGCGATAACGGGAACCTGCTTGACCGGTAAACTGAGCATTTTTTGAAGTTCGGCTTTGCAAATGGATTTGTTTTCCAAATGCTCGGCATCGTAATGAGCGAACAGAGCGGGATCTGTATTCGGATTGTAAGAAATCGTATCGATTCCGTTGAGAATACCTGAAAGCTTAAAAGAATTTTTCCGAATAATATCTTCCAAGCCATGAGCAAATTCCGCTGCTTTAATCTCATTGGCATAAGTCGGACTTACTGTAGAAAATTTTTCGCAACATTCGATCGCTCCCTTCATCAGATTCAAACAACCGCCGTATTCGAGAAGATAGCGATAATTATTGGAAATACCGAATAAGTCTTCGAGAATATCCAAGGAATATTTCCCTTGATATTCGATATTATGAATCGTAAATAATGCACGGATAAACTGATATTCCGGACGATAACAATAAATGGTTTTCAAATAGAGCGCTGCCAATGCGGCCTGCCAATCGTGACAGTGCAAAACGTCGGGATAAAACTTTATAAAAGGAAGAATCTCCATTACGCCGCGCGAGAAGAACGCAAAGCGCTCCCCGTCATCATAATATCCGTAACAGCCGGGCCGTTTGAAATAATACTCGTTATCCAAGAAATAGAAAATTACTCCTCCCTCTTCGTACGAAAAAATTCCGCAATATTGATTTCTCCATGACAACGGTACAAAAATATTGCCCAAAAACGACATCTTGCGGCGAAATTCCGGCTTAATATCCGAATAGAGCGGTATTACTACTCTCACATCATAGGCCGGATCTTTCGCCAACGCTTTGGAAAGCGAACCGATAACTTCCGCCAATCCGCCGGTCGCAATAAAGGGAGTCGCTTCGGACGCAACAAATAAAATCTTTTTTTTCGGACATACCTCTATCTGCGCCTGTTCGGGAATACGGGGAAAAGACTCTTCTTTTTCCTGTGTCAATATCTCAATCGGAGCTTGCCTTGCCGCTTTTCTCTTAACCGGCGCTTTGGCAGGCGCTTTCTTCTTTACTGTGTTCGTTTGTGTCGCCATTTTAATACCTCCCTTGTGTTTTAGTTTTTTTACTATGTATGTCACACATAATTATTTATGCCTGACATAGTTTTATTAAAGCATTGTTCCTTTTTGAATAAAGTACGGAAGAACTTCACAACCGCTCAATTTTCTGCGGTCTCCGATTACGACGTTTTTATCGGTAATGACACAATCCAAGGAAACATTGGGGCCGATGATTGTATCCTGCATGATAATAGAATTTCTAACCGTTGCACCTTTGGCGACGGTAACGCCGCGAAAAAGAATGGAATTTTCTACGGTACCTTCAATTTCACAGCCGTCGGAGATAAGAGAGTTTTTAACTGTGACCTCTGCGCCATATTTAGAGGGGGCGCTATCTCGAACCTTCGTATAAATATCTCTGGAACCAAAGAGCTCGTCGCGGACTTCGCGGTTGAGCAGCTCCATATTGTGTTTATAGTAAGATGCCATGGAATTTATTCCTGCATAATAACCGCGAAAATCATAGCGATAAATTTTCAGACTATCGAGTTGTTTTGCGATAATATCGCTCTCAAAACAACTGTATCCGTGCGTCAAAGCATCCTCTACCATATTCAACAGAAATTGTCTGTTAAAGACCATAACATTGATATACACGTCAGCTTTTGCTTTGTTTCGAATTTTCGGGGTAATTTTGACTTCATTCACCCGACCGTCTTTATCTGCGCCGATGAGCATATAATGTTCTGTTTTTTCCACTTCCTCAAAATGAGTGACCATTGTAATATCGGCGTTTTTATTCTCGTGAAATGCGATAATATCGGAAATATCCAACCTTGCCACTCCGTCGCAATCGGAAAGGACTACATATTTCTCCTGACGACGGGCGAGAAAGCTCGTTACACCTTTGAGGGCCTCAAGCCGAGTCGTATAGATCTGTTCGCTTTCGTCGGAAAAGGGAGGGAGAAGGATAATTCCCCCGTCTTTACGAGCCAAATCCCAATCCTTGCCGCTGCCAAGATGATCGATTAAAGAACGATAATTGTTGTTTGTCATAAGGCCTACAGTCGTAATGCCTGAATTTACCATATTAGAAAGTGGAAAATCGATAAGGCGATACCTTCCGCCAAACGGAATAGAACCCATCGTCCTTCTGCGGACGAGTTCGGGAACATTTTCTTCATGAAGATTTGAAAAGATGACGCCGACTGCCGATGCTACCATATATATTTGCCTCCCCTTTATACCAAGATGTCTTTTTCATTTTTCTGACCGCTCAAAACGCGGACTCCGTCCCCGACAGTGATATCTCTTCCGAGCACTACAATCTCTGCTTTCGGATTTTTTTCCACTCCGATTACGGAATTTTTTCCTACGATTACGTTTTCGTCGATAATGGAATAAGATACGGATGCGCCCGATTTAATAATACTGTTTGCCAAAACAACCGCATCTTTTATAACCGCACCTTTTTCGACAATGACATTGCTGCCGAGAACGGAATTTTCTACCGTCCCTTCGATTTCACAGCCGAGCGCGATCATGGAATTTTTTACAACGGCATCCTCTCCGATATATTCGGGCGGAGCTAACGGGTTGCGCGAATGAATTTTCCATGCTTTGTCGTTGACGTCAAATTCGGGATTTTCACCGAGAAGATCCATATTTGCCTGCCAAAGCGAAGCGATGGTCCCTACATCCTTCCAATACCCTTCAAAGAGATAAGAATACATTTTCTCGCCTGCATTGAGCATCGCGGGAAGAACATCTTTTCCAAAATCTTTGGACGAGTTGGGGTTCGCTTCGTCCTCTTCGAGATATTTGAATAATTTATTTGCCGTGAAAATATAAATTCCCATCGAGGCAAGCGTACTCTTGGGTACTTTCGGCTTTTCTTCAAATTGGTAAATAGAGCCGTCCGGATTCGTGTTAAGAATTCCAAACCTTGACGCTTCGCTAAGCGGCACGTTTATTGCCGCTATTGTACAGTCTGCTCCCGTTTCAATATGTGCTTTTAACATAGCCGCGTAGTCCATCTTATAGATATGATCCCCCGAAAGGATAAGGACATATTCGGGATTATACATCTTCATGAAATGCATATTCTGATAAATTGCATTTGCGGTTCCTTCATACCAAGTAGACCGCGCTTTCGCCTGATACGGCGAAAGGATATGGACTCCTCCGAAGGCTCTGTCCAAATCCCACGGCTGGCCGTTGCCGATGTATTCGTTGAGAATCAACGGTTGATATTGCGTCAATACTCCTACCGTATCGATTCCCGAGTTTATGCAGTTGGAAAGCGGAAAGTCAATGATGCGGTATTTCGCTCCAAACGCGACCGCGGGCTTTGCAATATTATTGGTAAGTGCAAATAATCTGCTGCCCTGTCCACCCGCCAAAAGCATGGCTACACATTCTTTTTTTCTGTGCATAGGAAACCCCCTGAAATAAAATCAATCGATTTTTGTCAAATAGACGCAGGTCAGTTTAGGAATATCCATTCGTATCGAGTATTCCTTGCCGTGACTCGGCGTTTTTGTCGTAGTATAAATGCGTTTTTTCAAAGTGCCGCTTCCGCCGTACTTTACCGAATCGGTATTGAAAATTAATTTATATTTACCCTTTGCGATGCCCAAGGTGTAATTCGTCAATGCAATTCCCGAAAAATTTACAATGACAACAATTTGATTTCCTTGTCTGTCTTTACGAATATAAGCAATAAAATTGCGGTCCGCGTCGTTGGGCGCCAGCCATTCAAAGCCGTCCCAAGAATCTTCAATTTCATAAAACGCAGGCGTATTCAAATAAAAGAAATTGAGATCTTGTATCGCACGGGAAAGTTTTTCGTGCATAGGATACTTTTTCAGAAAAAATTCGACTCCCTCTTTATAATCCCATTCCTTAAACTGTCCGAACTCCGTCCCCATAAAATTGAGCTTCTTTCCCGGGTGGGACATCATATATCCCATGAAAGAACGTACTCCTGCGAATTTATCTTCATAGGCGCCCGGCATTTTACTGATAAGAGACGCCTTTCCGTGAACGACTTCATCATGAGAAATGGGCAAAATATAATTTTCCGAAAAGGCATACATCATCGAAAAGGTCAATTTATTGTGATTGTACTGCCGATATATGGGATCTGTGGCTAAATAGGAAAGAACGTCGTTCATCCACCCCATATTCCACTTGAAATTGAACCCTAATCCCCCCGCATCTGTCGGTCGGGTAATCAGCGGCCAAGCCGTAGACTCTTCGGCGATCATCAGAGCATGGGGAAATTCCGCAAATACGGCTTCATTTAATCTCCTGAGAAAAGCTACTGCCTCTAAATTTTTATTATCTCCGTAAATATTCGGAACCCATTCTCCGGGACGTTTATCATAATCGAGATAGAGCATAGAAGCTACGGCATCGACTCTCAACCCGTCGACATGAAATTTATCAAAGAAAAATACCGCATTAGAAACGAGGAATGAAATTACTTCGTCGCGTCCATAGTCGAATTTTCGCGTTCCCCAGCCGCGATTCTCTTTTTGATCCCAGCGCGAAGGTTCATATAAAGGCTCTCCGTCAAACTCATAAAGTCCGAATTCGTCTTTGGGGAAATGTGCCGGCACCCAATCGAGAATTACACCGATTCCCGCTTTATGAAAAGCATCTATCAAATACATAAAATCGTGAGGCGTGCCCAATCGTGAGGTGATTGCATAATATCCTGTCACTTGATAACCCCAGGAACCGTCGAACGGATATTCCATTACCGGCATAAACTCTACATGAGTGTATCCCATTTCCTTAACGTAAACGACGAGCTCCTTTGCTAGTTCCCGATAAGTATAATGATTTCCGTTTTCATGAATTTTCCATGACAGCAGATTGACTTCATAAATATTGAGGGGAGAGGCATAGATATTTTTATGACCCAGCTTGTCCAAATATGCCTTATCCGACCATTCAAATCCGGATAAATCATAAAGTTTGGACGCATTTGAAGAATCTATCCCCGGTGTTTCAGAATGGAAAGCATAAGGATCGGCTTTGAAAAGTTTTCTTCCGTCCTTAGTTTCTATGCAATATTTATAGGCATCATATTGTTTGAGACCGGGAATGAAAAGTTCAAAAGTTTCATCATCAATGAGCTTATTCATAACATTGGCATTTTCATTCCAAGAGTTAAAATCCCCTACAACCGAAACGCTTTTTGCGTGCGGAGCCCATACGCGAAAAATATATCCGCGCTTTCTGTTTTTTGTGACTGCATGCGCCCCCATCGTCTCATAAGCCTTAAAATTAGTTCCGTGATGAAAAAGATGCAAGGGGAAATTTGTTTCGGGTTCTTTCATTTGAGCTCTCCTGATAAAAAATAAGTTCTGCAATAAATAAAACTCTGCATATATTTATCTTGATTTTGAAAAAAGCAAAGTTTAATTCAAGAAAAAGTGTTTGTTCTAACGTCTGAAAACAACGTAAAAAAGCCATTTCTTTTTCATTAATTATTATACTACACTTTTTCTCTTTTTTCAAGACCAAAATGAAAAATTTTTAACTTTTTTAGAAAAATTTTCTAAAAATTCTTGTCGAATCTTGCGCTTTCATCTAAAATTGAGCGCCTTCTCGACTGTCTTTTCCTCAGTATGTGTAAAAATGTATTCCTTATTTGCCTTTATTATGTTACGCATAATAAAATATGTATGACAAACATAATTATTATGTGTAACATAATACTATATATTATTTCACGCATAGTATTAACTGCTTAGCGATTTTGATAAAAATAAAAAAACAGCCCCTTTAATTGGGACTGTGAAAAATGACTTTGTATGAATGTAAATTTAGTTTCACAAAAAATGTTTCATGAATACTCGTTAGACAATCTCTTTAATAGAGCGAGAACTTTATTTTTCAATTTCGAAACAGTTGAATTATTGTTTAAGAGAATGACAGAAGAAAATGAACCAACTTGGCTATAATCATATTGTTGAGAGATTCGAGATAAAACGGCCCCTCTATCAGCATGGTCTCTTTGCATGACTGAAAGAATACGTTGTTCTTTTTCGCGGTAAACGACAATGATTTTATGGAAAAGATTTTCGTAACCACATTCAAACAAGAGCGGAACTTCTGCAAAAACTAAGCCGTTTTGAGTATCTATTTGTCTTTTTAATTCATTCATAATAAACGGATGCGCAATGGAATTCAATTCTTTCAATGCTGTTTCGTTAGAAAAGACAATTTGGGCTAAGCGAGATGTGATAATCTTTCCCTCTTGTACAACATCGGGAAATCGCTTTTTTATATGACGAATATATTCTTCTTGAGTTAAAAGTTGTTTATTGATTTCATCGCAGGAAAATACTGGAAAACCCTGTTCGCGGATTATTTTTGCGACTGAGGATTTTCCGCTTCCGATTCCTCCTGTGATCGCTATTTTAATCGTTTTCATATACGTTTTGATTATTTAATATGTGTTCCATAAATTTGGTTTCATATGATATAGTTTGTGAAACCAAATTTGTGGAACAATGAAATTATTTTGCCACGAACCAATTTTTTCCGATTCCCACTTCTACGGTAAGAGGAACTTTAAGCGTGACGGCATTCTCCATTTCCGTTTTCAGAATTTCCGATACAATTGCCGTTTCCTCTTCCGGACAGTCGATGACCAATTCGTCATGAACTTGAAGAACGAGTTTAGCTTGAAGTTTTTGTTCGGTTAATTTTTTGAACACATTGATCATAGCTATTTTAATGATATCAGCACTAGAGCCCTGTAAAGGCATATTCATGGCCGCGCGTTCCCCGAAGGAACGAACGTTATAGTTAGACGATTTCAGTTCGTTTATAATTCTGCGACGTCCGAACAAAGTTGTAATATAGCCCTCTTTTTTTGCGCGTTCAACATTTTCGTCCATATACTTTTTTACATCAGAATAAGTTTCAAAATATTTATCAATATACTCTTTCGCTCTTTTAGCACTGATTCCAAGATCTCGTCCCAATCCGAAAGAGCTTATTCCGTAAATAATTCCAAAATTGACTGCTTTCGCACTTCTGCGCATTTGAGGAGAAACTTGCTCGACAGGGACTCCAAATACCTGAGAAGCTGTGATGGAATGAATATCCTTATGCTCTCTATAAGCTTCAATTAGTTCTTTGCAGCCCGAAAAATGTGCTAACAGACGCAGTTCGATTTGAGAATAATCGGCATCGACGAGTACGTTTCCGGGACCGGCAATAAAAATTTTTCTAAGTTCTTTCCCTTCTTCATTTCTGACGGGAATATTTTGAAGATTTGGATTAGCACTAGAAAGTCGTCCCGTAGAAGTATTCATTTGATTATAGGTCGTATGGACCTTGCCTTGTATAACCAGCGGCTTGAAACCCTCTACATAGGTAGAATTCAGTTTTTGGATTTGTCTATAACGAAGTAATAAACGAACAATTTCATAGTCATCTGCATATTTTTCTAAAACTTCCGCCGTTGTTGTATAATTTTTTCGAGATTTACTTTTTTGAGTACCCTCTCCGATTCTTAATTTTTCGAAAAGAATTTTTCCTAGTTGTACGGGAGAATTGATATTGAATTTTTCCCCGGCAAGTCGGTAAATACTTTCGGTAAGACGTTTGAGCTCGGCGTTATATTTAACAGAAAATTCATTGAGTATATTCCAATCGACCCATACGCCGGTTTGTTCCATATCATACAAAACGGTTGAAAGAGGAAGCTCAATGTCGAGATAGAGTTTTTTCTCGGCGTCATCCAAGTCCTCTTTGAAAATCTTATACAGTCGGTAGATACCGTAAGCTCGATTCTGAACCGGTAAGGAGTAATAGTTCAGGCAAAAATCCAAATTATCAGAATTTCCGGTTCCCTCGGCAATATATTTCATTAGAGAAACGTCTTCAAACGGAGCGGAAAATTTAATGTCCAATTCCGATAAACGATGTCGTATTTCTTTAGAGTTGTAAAGGACAATTTTCTTTTTGCCCGTAAATATTTTTTCAAAGAAAGGTTTTATAGAATGAATAAAAAATCCGACATCTAAAAGATTTTCTTTGATTGGAATGACATATTCTTTATCGTCCCCGTCCGAACAAAAAAATCGAAAACCGTCATCCACCCAATCGCACGCTAACAAATCAGGTGCGCTTTCATAAATGGAAAGTGCAGAATTTATGTCGGCGGGGAAAACCTCTTCTATATTTTTTATTTTTAGGCTTTCCGCTTCTCTTTCGGTAAATATTTGTCCGTTTTCATCGAAAATAGGCAAAGAAATCATGCTTCTGAAATCGAGTTCGGCAAACTTTTCTCTTACAGTGTGTGGAAAAGGCATACGTAAAACGCAATCGGATAATGTCAACGGAATAGGAGAATCGACCTTTATAGTAGCTAAAAACTGTGAAAAGTAGGCTTCTTCTTTATGGTCGGTTAACTTTTTACTCAAAGCCCCCTTAATTTCGTCTAAATGCCCATATACTCCGTCCAAACTGCCATATTCTTCCAAAAGGCGATAAGCCGACTTTTCCCCTATCCCTGTGACTCCCGGAATATTATCCGATTTATCCCCCATCAGAGCCTTCAAATCGACGATTTGCGCCGGAATAAGTCCTACTTCTTCTTTGAAGTTTCGAGAAGAGAGCTCCAAAATATCGCTTACACCTTTACGCGTATAACAGACATTAGTTGTATCGTCGACAAGTTGATAAGCGTCGCGATCTCCTGTATAGATATAGGTTTGGACGGGAAAACGTTTTGCCAATGTGCCAATAATGTCGTCGGCTTCATAGCCTTCGAGTTCACAAATTTTTATTTTCATCAAAGCCAACAATTCTTTCAATACGGGAACTTGTACTACGAGTTCCTCCGGCATAGGTTTGCGTCCGGCTTTATATTCTGCATACATTTCGTGTCGAAAGGTCGGAGCATGTAGATCAAACGCCACGGCGAGGTAAGCGGGTTTTTTATCGGAAATGATTTTCAGTAAAAGTTTGACAAATCCGAAAATACCGTTAGTAGGCAGGCCGCTTTTCGATGTAAACATGGGAGTCGCATAATAAGCTCTATTGAGCAGACTGTTGCCGTCGATCAATACTAATTTTTCCATAAAAAGTGTTCCTTAATGTCGTTAGTATTATTTTACCACGAAATAAAAAAAATCGCAAGGGAAAGAGAAAAAAGATTAGAAAAAACTCTAAAAATAAAGTGAAAACACTTGATTTTTTTTTCTCAATCATATATAATATTAATGTTTCATAACTTTCTACATTTTTATGCCGGTGTGTTGGAACTGGCAGACGAGGCGGACTCAAAATCCGCTGCCTGTGAGGGCGTGTGGGTTCGAGTCCCACCACCGGCACCAAAAACAAAGGAATGGATTGATACAATCGGTATCAGTCCATTTTCTTTTGCAAAAAGGGCGAATTTTCCTTTCTGCAAAAATGCAAAATTGCCCTCAAAACCTGCCGAACGCCGATTTTCAACCCTTTTCCGCTCTTTTCATTATAATATATAAAGTGTGATTTCCAGAAAGGTTTGTAATTTCCAGATTGCTTTTGTCGTTTCCAGATTGGTCGGTGTGATTTCCAGATTACCTATTTATAACATTATAGCCCAATCACCGTAATCAAAAGTACCTGCGCCGTGATGTAGTTTACCATCGGCTTTTATTGCACAGAAAGCATCTCTCATACGAAGAGCTATTTCGGACTGAATATCTAACGAGTGATGTGCTGGTAATAATCTCTTCATAGGCAAGGCGGCTATTTTTTCAAGTGAATCGAGATATGCCACAGGGTCTGTCGACGGATAGTTCGCAAATAAAACACCCTTATAGATTAAATCGCCCGAAAAGACATAACCCCGTTCCTGTTCCCAAAAGCAGAGATGTCCTGGAGAATGCCCCGCTGTATGAATGGATTGTATTCGTCTATTTCCCAAATCAATCGTCTCACCGCCGTCAAGGATTTTCGTCGGCACACCCTGAAATATCTCATAACGACTGACTTCAAAATCTTCGGGCAAATCGCATCCGTCTATGACCATTTTTCTCACAGCTTGAATTGGCAACGGAAATTCCCCGTTCAGCCATGTCAGTTCCGCTTTATGAGCATAGAAATCCAAAAAATACTTATGCCCGCCGATATGGTCCCAATGGATATGCGTTGCTATCGCCGTAATGGGCTTATCCGTAAGGTTACGCACCTGCTCATAAATATTGCTTATCCCCAAACCCGTATCTATCAAAAGGCAACGCTCACTACCGATTAAAAGATAGCAATGCGTTTCCTCTGGATGGCGGTATTCGTTTATGCAATAAGTATCGTCATCGATTTTGTCAATTGTAAACCAGTCTCTCATTAGGACTTTATTATACATCAATTTCACTTTCAAAGCAAACAAAAAGCAGCCGCACTCGACTGCTTCTTTTCTTTAATAATATAAAAGACTCAAACCGTCACTTCTTTGCCGTTTTTGAATTTGAATGTAATCGTGCCGTTCCGATGCACAACCCCGCTCTCCACCAGCACGTTCCAAATATCGGTATTCCATTCGGTGAGCATTTCGTCGGCGGTGCTTATTGCCGAAATGAACGCATCGATTTTTAATGCCTGCGCCTTTTTATAGTTGCGCGTCTCCACCACCTTGTTATATGCGGTTTTTGCTCTCTCGTATTCTCTGGCAAGCGCGTCGTACCGCTCGGCGTAGGCTTCTTGGTCTTGCGCCGTTTTCGCATTCTCACGCACCATAGCGGCAACCTGTGCGGAGATGCTTTGCAGTTCGCCAGCCAGCCGTTCGATGTCCGTGTCCACCGCTGTCGTATCCGTCAGCAGGCTCTTTATTTCCAGCGAGTCGGCAATCAACTGTTCCCTGTCAACCATCACCAGATTGTAGGCTTTGAGGAACAGGGATTTTATATCGCTTTCGTTCAGCGTGGGCGTTTTGCACCTGACCTGCCCCTTATGAAATTTGCGGTTGCATTGCAAAATAACCTTTTTATACTTGTCCGTCGAATGCCACACCTTCGCGCCGTAAAAGCCCCCACAGTCCTCGCAAATCAACTTTGAAGTAAATGGGCTACCTCCCGAATAAGAGCCGCGTAAAGCCGAACGTCGGGCAAATTCAGCCTGCACCATTTCCCATTCGTCTTTTTCTATTATATTCGGATGCGAGTTCTCTACATAATAACTCGGAACTTCGCCCTCATTCTTTTTCGCCCTATGTTCGAGAAAATCCACCATAAAGGTTTTTTGCAGAAGCGCATCGCCTTTGTACTTTTCGTTGGTCAGTATCGAGTCAATCGTCGTTTTCGTCCACCTGCCGCCTTCTTTACCGCTGGGCGTGGGAATTTGGTTATCGTTCAGGAACTTTGCGATGCCCGACGAGGTTTTTCCTTCGACAAGGAACATGCGGTAAATGAGCCGAACGATTTTTGCCTGTTCCTCGACGATACAGATGCTTCCGTCCTTTTTCTTTTCGTAGCCGAGAAAGCGTTTATACGGCATACTCACCTTGCCCGCCTGCATACTCCAGCGTTTGCCTATTGTCACATTCTGCGAAATCGAACGACTTTCCTCTTGTGCTATGGATGCGCAGATGGAAAGAATGAACTCGCTTTTCGGATCGAGCGACCATAGGTTTTCCTTTTCAAAATACACCTCTATCCCAGCCGCTTTGAGCTTTCGGGTATAAGCAATTGCGTCGAGCGTGTTTCTGGCGAAGCGAGATATGGATTTCGTAATAATCAAATCCACCTTTCCGTCGAGCGCGTCCTGCATGAGATTATTGAAACCGTCGCGTTTTTTTGTGTTCGTTCCCGTAATGCCTTCATCGGCGTAAACCTTTACAAACTCCCAATCGGCGCGTTCCCGTATGTAGCGCGAATAATAGCTCACCTGCGCTTCATAGGATGTGTACTGCTCGTCGGAATCCGTCGAAACGCGAGCGTAGGCGGCAGTCTTGCGCTTTCGTACCGCGCCTATAGGTGCTTGCGTCAGCGGATTTATCGTTGACGGGATTATCGTTACTTTACCCATTTGCGAACACCCCCTTGCCGTAGCGTTTTAGCGAATATTGCCTTGCTCTTTCCCGCATTTCGGGCGTCCAGCTATCCCTGCGGGTATGGTCTACCCAAATAATCGTCTTTTGCGTTTCATCATAAAATTGTAAAGTGAGCGCGTTCCCATCGCTGGCTACTATTTTCTTAACTCTGCGCCTTAAATCCTGCTCGTCGAACTCGGCGTACCCGAACTCGGAATTGAGAGCCGCAATCAACTGCCGTTCTGGTATTTTCTTTGACGCGCACGATACTTTCCCGAGCGAATCGAAGGTAGAACATACCCAATAATTCCCATGCGGGCTGTTTCTGTGCCGATACGCTTTCCCGCATTTCCCACAGACAAGCAGTCCCGTAAAAGTATGCTTTTCACCCTTCGTCGTGTGTTCATAGCATTCTTTTCGTCTTTCCCTTTCTATGCAAGCCGCTTCATAAGTTTCCATTGAAATAATCGGCTCGTGGTCATCCGCGACAAAATATTTCTGGAACTCGCCCTTATTACGTTTGGTTTTCTTTGTTAGGTAGTTTTCCGTATAGGTCTTTTGCAAAAGCAGACAGCCTGTGTAGGTTATATTTGAAAGAAGGTTGCGAACGCTCATTCTGCACCATTCTTTTCCCGTGTAGCTTTGTACTCTACGGGCGTTTAGGCTCTTGGCAATTGTAATCATGCCCATACCGCCTATGTACATATCAAAAATATCGCGCACGATTACTGCTTCGTCAGGCACAACCTCGAACTTCCTATCGACGATGCGGTAACCGTAACAACCAGTACCGCCCCAAACAATGCCCTGCTCAAAATCCTTTTTAATACGCCATTTCTGGTTTTCGCTTACCTGCCTACTCTCTTCCTGCGCCACCGAAGCAAGCAATGTAAGTATCATTTCGCCTTCGTTGCTTATGGAATGCAAGTTCTGTTCCTCAAAGTAATGTCGCAAAACTCTTCCCTCGAAAGCGGATCTAATCCGCTCGTCGGTTCGTCCATGATGAGAAACTCTGCACCGTGCGACAGCGCCAAAGTAATGGAAAATTTGACCTTCATGCCTTCCGACAAATCATGAACTTTTTTATTCTCATCGAGAGAAAAGCGTTCGAGATATTCCCGATACGTCTGTTCGTTCCAATCGTCATAAAACGAAGATACGGTCTTACAGATCAGACGTAACGTCTTTAAAGGATAAAAATCAAATCCTCCGCTCACGTACCCGATCTTTTGTTTTATGAGCCGCTCGTTTTTCCGAAAAGGAAGTCCGAAATATTCGATTTTTCCTTCACTGGAAATCAGATTCATAATACTTTTCAAAATCGTCGTTTTTCCGGCTCCGTTTCGGCCGATAAGCCCCACGATTCGCCCTTTCCGACAAGAAAAGGAAACCTCCTTCAAATGAAAACAGGGATACTCTTTTTTAAGATTTGAAACGGTTAAAGCGTTCATCTTTTCTTTTCCCTCTGCATCTGTACTTGATTCCAAAATTCTTCCGCAAACTCAAACGGCTGTATGGCTATTCCCTGCCCTTTATCTGCAAGAAGCAATACCGAGTCCCCGGGCTGAAATCCAAACATCTTCCGAACTTCCTTCGGTATGACGATTTGCCCCTTCGGTCCGATTTTTACCGTTGTCATGAATTTTCCTTCCGGAAATTTTTTTTCCATTTTGAACCTGCCTTGTATATAAAGTTAGAAAAGTTTTACTTTTCATACTTATATTATACCCTTTTTTATGACGCTTGTCAAGCAAAAACAAAGAAAAAAGAACCCGGGCAAAACCGCAAGTCCTTTTCGAGATGTCTTTATATTTTTATATCATATTTTCAAGGATTAATTTATCCGCAACCAAAGCGATGAATTCGCTGTTCGTGGGCTTTTCCGTGCCCAAATAAACTCTGGTTCCGAAAACTGCATTAATGGCATCTATTCTGCCTCGATTCCAAGCAACTTCTATCGCATGGCGAATGGCTCGTTCAACTTTACTCGGCGTCGTACCGAACTTTTCGGCGATGCTGGGATACAGTCCCTTCGTGATATTGTTGATAATATAAGGTTGTTCGACTGTCATTTTAATTCCTGCACGCAAGTATCCATAGCCCTTGATGTGGGGCGGGATTCCGATGGAAATGAAGATGTCGCTGATTTTTTCTTCTAAGGTTACAGGGCGACGTTTAGCGCTCGCATATTCCTTTCCTTCTCCGGATACAGGCGAGTCTTTCAATAGCTCTTCTACCCGTTCCAAAGCTCCTTGCATGGAAAAAGGCTTTACGAGATAGTAGTCGGCCCCCTCGCTCATCGCCTTTTCCATAAGGGTATCGCTTGGTACCCCCGTCGCAATAATTTTTGTCCCTGCCTCCTCTTTTCGTATCGCCTGAATGACACCGCAGCCGTCCGTTCCTTTCAGAAACATTCCGACGATGGCCAAATCGGGCTTCAATCGGTGCAATTCCCGAATTCCCGCTTCCCCATCGTCCCCCGCATACGCGACATTCAGGCCTTCGTTTTTCGCCAGAGCTTCCTTCAACTCGCTGAGCAACGCGCCGTTGGATTCCAGCAGTACCACTGTTTTTGAACGCATTATATCGTTCCTCCTTGAAAAAAATTTGCAGGCCTTGTCGACCTTCATATTTAACAAGGATATTATACTACAAAAAACAGACTTCGTAAAGCAATATTTTACATAATACCAAAATTAATTATCGAAAGTTTTGATTTATTTTAAATTATTCTGTTGAAGCGTGTCGAAATTTGTCTATTTGCATAAAAAAGTCTTTTTTCTTAGCCGATTTCGTCTATATATTCGTCATAGGTCACTTTTCTGTCATAGACTTTTGTGGCTTCGATTTCGATGATACGGTTTGCTACGGTATTCATGAGTTCTTGGTCGTGAGAGGTGAGCAGCATACAGCCGCGATAATTACTAAGACCGTTATTGAGCGCAGTAATAGATTCAAGGTCAAGGTGGTTGGTCGGTTCGTCGAAAATAAGGAAATTACTGCCTTCGAGCATCATTTTCGCCAGCATACAACGAACTTTCTCGCCGCCTGAAAGCACCTTGGCTTTTTTGAGCGCTTCTTCTCCCGAAAATAACATTCTACCCAACCAACCGCGGAGATATTCTTCATAGTGATCCTGAGAGAATTGAGAGAGCCATTCGACCAATGTCAAATCACAATTTTCAAAAAATTCGTTATTATTTTGCGGAAAGTAAGAGACAGAAATAGTTTTTCCCCACATAACGGTACCCGAATCAGGCTGTTCTTTTCCCGTGAGAATATCGTAGAGCATAGTGAGCGTGGTACTTTTATCCGAAACGATACCGATTTTTTCGCCTTTTTGTACAGTAAAGGAGACATCCTTGAAATACCCTTTTTTCGTAAGCCCTTCCACGATAAGAATATCGTTGCCGATTTCTCTTTCAAATTTGAAATCGATATAGGGATATTTTCTGAGAGAGGGCTTAAAATCGTTGATTGTAAGCTTTTCGAGCTCTTTCTTCCGAGAAGTAGCCTGACGGGATTTGGAAGCGTTCGCCGCGAAACGGGCGATAAATTCCTGCAATTCTTTGGCCCGCTGTTCGGCCTTCTTATTCTGTTCCTTTTGCTGACGGGCGAGAAGCTGGCTGGTCTGATACCAAAAATCATAGTTTCCGACATACATATTGATTTTGCCGAAATCGACGTCGCAAATGTTCGTGCAGACCTTATTGAGGAAATGGCGGTTATGGGAAACGATGATAATGGTATTTTCGAAATCCATCAAATAGTTTTCCAGCCAGCGCACGGTTTTGATGTCGAGGTTATTGGTCGGCTCGTCGAGAAGAAGGACGTCGGGGTTTCCGAAAAGCGCCTGCGCCAACAGTACGCGGACCTTCTGTTTCGCGTCGAGCTCGCTCATGGAGGAATAATGAAGTTCCTCCGGAATCTCCAAGGCGTTGAGGAGCTGTCCCGCCTGATATTCGGCGTCATAGCCGTTCATTTCCGCAAATTCGCTTTCGAGTTCGGCGGCACGGATTCCGTCCTCTTCCGAAAAGTCAGGATTGGCATACAGGGCATCCTTTTCGTCCATGACGTCCACGAGGTGTTTATAGCCGAGCATGACGGTGCGGAGCACCGTCTCTTTATCGTACATATTCTGGTTTTGCTGCAAAACGGACATACGCTCGTTTTTATCCAAAGAGACATATCCCTTCTGCGGTTCTATTTCGCCCGAAAGGACTTTAAGAAAAGTAGATTTTCCCGCGCCGTTGGCACCTATGATGCCGTAACAATTCCCTTTCGTGAATTTAAGGTTGACGTCCTCAAACAATTTTTTGCTGCCGTATTGAAGGCTTACGCCCGAAACCTGTAACATGTGAATTACCTCTGTAAATTTATTGTTCTTGAAGATTATACCATATCGTGCCGTTTATGGCAAACGAATATGCCCCGCTTTTGTCCGAAAGACAAAGAAATCGCTCCCGAATATCTTCGGGAGCGATTTCCTGTTGCAAAAATGCAATCACTGTCATTTCATGATTTTTTCGAGTTCGGCCGCAACGTCCGCGACGGTTTTCAAATTTTCCACGTCATCGTCGGGAATGACGACGCCGTATTCGTCTTCAAGACGGCTCAAAAGTTCCACAACGTCCAAGGAATCCGCACCCAAATCTTCGACAATCTTAGCGTCGGGCGTCACCTTGCTCAAAGGAAGATTCAGCGCGTCCGCGAGCATTGCTTGTACTTTTTCCAACATATTTTGTTCCTCCGTGATTTCGATTTGTAATATTTATTTATGATATAATTGTAATACAAGACGAAAGAAAAGTCAAGTGCTTTTTCCCGTTTATTTATTCTTCTTTCTCATCGTCAGCGCAATACGGTTTTTCTTGATGTCCACGTCTTTCACGGTGACTTTGACGACTTGTCCCACTTTGAGAACTTCCGAAGGGTGACGGATATATTTATCGGTAATTTCCGAAATATGTACGAGTCCGTCCTGATGTACTCCGATGTCCACGAATGCCCCGAAATCGACGACGTTTCTCACCGTTCCCGTAATTTCCATGCCGGGCTTCAAGTCCTCGATCCCCATGATATCCTTGCGGAGCATGGGCGCGGGAAGCGCCTCCCGAATATCCCGTCCCGGCTTCATGAGCTCGGTGACGATATCTGCCAGCGTCGCCTTGTCGAGGGCCGTCTCCTTCGCAGCTTTATCCACGCCGTAGGCTTTCAGTTTATCCCGAAGGTCGGAAATCCTGCGGGCGCGGACGTCCTCCTTGGTATAGGAAAACAGAGAGAGCAGCTTCTCCGCCTTTTCATAGGATTCGGGGTGAACGGCGGTATTGTCGAGAATATTATCTCCGCAGTCGATACGAAGGAATCCCGCGCATTGAGTGTACGCCTTTTCGCCCAGTTTGGGAACTTTGAGAAGCTGTTTCCGAGAAGTAAATTTTCCGTTTTCTTCGCGGTAGGCCACGATATTTTTCGCCACGGCGGAATTGAGTCCCGCAACATATCTGAGCAGAGAAACACTCGCCGTGTTGAGGTCTACGCCCACGCTGTTGACGCAGTCTTCGAGGACACCTCCCAGCGCGCTGTCCAGCCGTTTTTCGTTCATGTCGTGCTGATATTGTCCCACGCCGATAGATTTGGGGTCGATTTTGATAAGCTCCGCGAGCGGATCCTGCAATCTTCTCGCAATGGACACCGCGCTACGCGCCGTGACGTCGTAATCGGGAAATTCTTCCGCGCCCAGCGCGCTGGCAGAGTATACGCTGGCTCCCGCTTCGCTGACGATGACGTATCCCACTTCCCGTCCCGTTTCCGCCTTGATTTCCTTGATGAGCTCGGCGATAAAAATTTCGCTTTCCTTGCTCGCCGTTCCGTTGCCGCAGGAAATGACTTCCACTCCGTACTTTTCGATGAGCGCTTTCAGCGTTTTTTTAGCTTCTTCCGTCTTATTCTGCGGCGGAGTGGGATAAACTACGGTCTTGTCAAGGACTTTCCCCGTACCGTCCACGATGCAGATTTTACAGCCCGTACGGAACGCGGGGTCCCAGCCCATCGTAATTTTATTTTTCACGGGAGGCTGCATCAAGAGCGGTTTCAGATTGATTTCAAACATTTTGATCGCCTGTTCGCTGGCGTCGTCGAAGAGCTGCGCCCGCACCTCCCTTTCCACGGACGGAGCAATGAGACGCTCGTAGCCGTCCTCGGCAGCCGCGCGGACGATTTTTGTCGATTCGCCGCCGTCTTTCAAAAACGCGGCCGCGGCAATGCGCTTTGCAAAATCCGAATCGCAGACGAGGGATACTTTGAGAAAGCCCTCCTTTTCCCCGCGGTTGAGGGCGAGGACACGGTGGCTTTTGATTTCCGAAACGGGTTCGGAATAGGACTTATACATTTCATAGGTTTTGGCTTCGTCCTCTTCCTCTTTGCCCTTGACGTAAGAGGAGCTGATTTCTCCGTGATTGAAAAAGAAATTGCGGATTTTTTTGCGGGTGGCGGCATCGTCGGAAATCATTTCCGCAATGATGTCCTGCGCGCCGGAAATCGCCTCCTCCGCGGTCGGAACTTCTTCCGTTATGTATTTCTCCGCTTCCTTCTTGACGTCGAGCGTTTTATCCTGCGCGAAAATCGCGTCCGCGAGAGGCTGCAAGCCCTTCGCTATGGCGACGGAAGCCCGCGTCTTGCGCTTCTGTTTATACGGGCGGTAAACGTCCTCCACTTCGGTGAGCGTGACCGCCTTTTCGAGCGCGGAACGAATTTCGTCCGTCATCTTTCCCTGTTCCTCTATGGCGGCAGAAACTTCCTCTTTCCGCTTTTCCAGGTTGCGAAGATATGTGAGGCGATCGTTAAGTTCCCGAAGAACCTGATCGTCGCAGCTTCCCGTCATCTCCTTTCGGTAACGGGCGATGAAGGGAATCGTGTTCCCCTCGTCGATGAGCGAAATAATATTTTTCGCGTAGTTTTCGGTAAGATTGAATTCTTGCGTAATCGTTTGTAAAATGTCCATGGTGATACCTTACAGATTATTTTGAAATTTTTATTTTCAGGGATTCGAGATATCCCTTTTGTTCCTTTGTGAGGCGATAGCTTTCCTTGGCTTTCTGAATGGCTTTGTTGTGCGTTTTTGCGCTTAAAATTCCCGCATTCAGAATTTTCAGCCCCGCCTCGTAATTTTTGACGAGCACTTCCGCCGCGAGCCACGCCGCCGCCATATGTACATAGTATTTTTCCGTATCCGAACGCTTCAAGTATTCCTCGATTACGGGCAAATACTTTTCCTCTATGTAGTCTCCCAACAGGACGACGAGGACATACCTTTGATAAAATTCTCCGCCGCGGGAAAAGATTTCCTCCAAAACGGGCAGAAACTCTTCCCGATGCTTTTTGATACAGTCCGCCTTGAAACAATCGCACAGCGCCCAATTATCAATGAGCGAAATACATCTGTCGAGATTGCGCACAAATACTTCGTAGGGCTGTAAAGATGCCGCTGAGAGCTTGATTAAGGTCACCTCGTAATATTTATCGGGAAAGGTGAAAAGCGTCTCTAAATCGTTTTTATGAGCCTTCGCGAGCTTTCGCATGACGGGAGTCCTCACGCCTATAAATTCCTGCGACGGACTCATGACGATTTTTTTCTGAAATGCCGCGAAATCGGGTTCGGCATAAGCGCCGAGTTCTTCCAAAAAGTCCGAGTAAGTCATGTTTTTTTTCCTTAGATTGAAATAGCTTGTCCCTTTTGCCGGATACAGAACGGACAACGCGCTCAAAGCAGGCAACGAAGCTGTTCTCTCCATATCCTTTCGTCGAAGCGGGGATTGGCGGGACTGGTTGAGGGCATTTTGAAATACGGGACGGCAATGTCCGCATAGCGGGAAAGAAAGAGCTTATAAGAGAGCGCTCCGTTCAGAAGAATTTTTTCAATGCGCGCTTTGCGGAAGATTACGTCGAGGTCGGCGAGAACGACTTCCTTTACCGAAGAATCCGCCGAACCTTCTATTTCGCACTCCGCGGCCATGTCCCAAAGCGCGATATGTCTTCGGAAAAGGAACTCCTTTTTTTCCTCGACCGCTTCGGGAACGGGTTCTCCGAAAAATCCGCATATCGTTTTCCAGAAACGGTTTTGCTTGTTGCCGTAATAAAATTGAATTTTTCGGCTTTTTACGGACGGAAAACTTCCCAAAATAAGCAGTCTGCTCTCCCTGTCGAACACGGGAGGAAATCCCGATTCTCTTTTTTCGCTCACGACAATCAAAGTTCAAAAGGCTTGTCCAGATTGCCCACGGCGCCGACCGCCTTTTTCTTTTCGTCGAAGGCGAGAGAAATCGTTTCGGCTACGTCGCTCTGCGTAATCTTATTGATTGCGTCGAGCTTGCCTTCAAAGTCGAAAAGCGTATCGTTGAAAAGCATATATTTTCCGTAAAGGAGCATCTGAGAGGAAGTGCTTTCCTGTGAAAAAAGCATAGCCGCCTTCATCTGTTCCCTTCCGCGGAGAAATTCTTCTTCCGTAATCCCCTTGTCTTTCAGTTCCTTCACCACTTTGCCGATTGCCTCGTAGGCTTTGTCCGCGCTGGCGGGATTCACCCCGGCATAAATGATGAGCGAACCGCATTCGGAAAAAGCGGAAACATAGGAATATACGGAATAGGCAAGCCCCATTTTTTCACGGACTTCCTGAAAGAGGCGGGAACTCATGCTGCCGCCCAAAACGCTGTTCATGGTCTGCAAGGCGTCGGAGAGCGCATGTTCGCGCGGAAGAGCCGGATATCCGATGGCAAAATGCACCTGTTCGATAGGCTTTTTCTTTATCAAACTGCGGTGTTGAAGCGAAATGTGATTTTCCCTCCGCTCGAATTTTCCCTTCGGAAGAGAAGCGAGCATTGTTTCCGCCAATGCTTCTGCCGTCTGCATATCGATGCCGCCCGCGAAGGAAACGACGATATTTTCGGGACAATATCTTGCCTCTTTATAGCGGAAAATATCCTCCCTCGTAAAACCTTTGACGTTGGAGACGGGACCCAGAATATTCCGCCCGTAATTTTCCTTTCCGTAAAACGCGGAAGAAAGGAGGTCGAGGCAGAGGTCGTCGGGAGTATCCTCGTTCATGGAAATTTCCTCGGCGACTACGCCCTTTTCACGCACCATTTCTTCTTCGGGGAAGGTGCTGTTCAGGAAAAGGTCGGACAAAATTTCAAACGCCTCCGCCGTATGATCGGACGTACATTTGGAATAATAGCAGGTCATATCCTTTCCCGTGAAGGCGTTCACCTGAGCGCCGATGCGGTCGAACGCGTCGGAAATTTCAAAAGAAGTACGTTTCTTCGTACCCTTGAACTGCATGTGTTCGATGAAATGGGAAATGCCGTCTTCCGCGTCCGTCTCCGCGGACGAACCCGTTCCGACGAGAATCCCCATCGTAACGGACAAGAGTCCCTCCATTTGCTTGACCACCAAGCGAAGCCCGTTTTCATATCTTTTTTCGTAAACCATTTGTTATCCTCCCGCCTGTAAATTCTCCGAAACGGTCACCGCACGGAGTGCACAGGTCTCATAATATGTCAGTATATCGTCCAGGGCGTCAGCCGTCTCCTTCATGGGGTGCATGAGGACAAACTCTCCGCCCTTGATATTTTTTGTCGCGCGGCTGTATATGAGAGAAGAATCTTTATCCCGCCAGTCGATGGTGTCTCTCGACCACAGAATGGTTTTCATGTTCAGAGCCGCGCAGGCGGACAAAGCCGCCTTTCCGTATGCCCCCGAAGGCGGAGCGAAAAGGGTCATCTGCACTCCCGTCATCAGGTGAATGAAACGGTTGCAGACGGAAATCTCCTCCCGATTTTCTTCCTCGGTCATCGCGGAATGATCCTTATGGAAATAGCCGTGATTTCCGAGTTCATGGCCGCGGGATAAAATTTCCTTCACGCAAGCGACGTTATCGTCCGCCCAGCTTCCGCCGATAAAAAACGTGGCTTTTCCCTCGTGGGCGTCCAAAGTATCGAGAATGCGGTATACTTCGTCCGTACCCCAATAGACGTTAAACATTAAAGAGACTCCGTCCGATTCTCCCGGCGCACAGCGATAGACGTTGCTTTCTCCGCCGTCCGTCGTCACCGCACTGTCTACGGGGAACAGGCAGACGACCCCCACGGAAAAAATGAGAAACGCCAAAGCGCAGTTCGTGACTACGTTGAGCATTACGTTTTTATTCGGCCGCTCTTTCTCTACGGCGCGGTTGCGATGTTTTTTCAAAACGGCTTACCTCGAAAAAAGTTTCCGTTTTATTGTATTTTTCTTTTTCCGAGATTATGATTTTTCCGCCTCTTTCCGCGCCTTAAAAAACGCTTTTCGTCACTTGATTTTTACGATAGTGACGCCCGTTTCTCCTTCCCCGTATTTTCCGAGCCGGAATTCCGCGACGTTTCTGTGTTTTTTCAGAAAGTCGTGGATTCCCGCACGGAGCTTTCCCGTTCCCACGCCGTGGACGATGCGCACTTCTTCGAGGTTGGCGCATACCGCCGAATCGATAAAGGCCTCCACGTCGGGCAGCGCCTCCTGTACGGTCATACCGATGACGTTGAGTTCGAGCGTCGGCAAGGGCTTGGGTGCAAGATTTTTGGAGACCTGAACGTTCTCCGTTTTCTTTTTCGTCCCTTTCTTTTTATCATTCTGTGTATTCCGAGCGGAAATTAAAACGGATAAATCGGAAATTTTGCTTCGGATACGGATATTTCCGCAAAGAATTTCCGCTTCGTTTTTCTGCGGGCGAACACTTTGCACGACTCCTTCCTGATTGATATTCCCGACAAATACCTTATCGCCGGCTTTCAGCTTATCCGCTTGCGCGGCAACATACTGAGGCCGCGAAAATTCTTCCCTTTCGTTATCGTAGGCTTTATCGCTCAGGCGGTTTTTCAAAGTCCTCGCCTTGATGAGGTCGGATTCGGAAATGTTTTCTTTGGCAAAAATTTCTTCGATTTCGCCGAGAAGCTCTTCCGCCTCGGCCGTCCGTTCGTTAATAATTCGTCTGGATTCCGCTTTTGCGGAGGTGAACAGCTTTTCTTTTTCCTTTTGAAGTCTGTTTCTTTCCTCGTCTAAAAGTCGGATCTTTTCCTGCCACTCCGCTTTCAGGCGGTTGGTTTCCTTTAAGGCTTCTTCCGCCGCGATTCGGCTGTCCTCCGCGCTTCGGACGATATTTTCAAACGTCTGCGCGCCTTCGGACAGATTTCCCAGCGCGTCCGCCAAAATTTCTTCTTTGAGTCCCAACCTTCGGGAAATGGCCAGCGCGTTGCTGGACCCCGGAAGTCCGATTTTTATGACGTACAGCGGACGGAGAGTGTCCGAATCGAATTCCATGCACGCGTTTTCGATTCCCTCCGTGGAAAAGGCAAATTCCTTCAAAGCCGAATAATGCGTCGTCACCACGCCCGTACAACCCGTTTTCAAAAGGTAGGAAACCACCGCTTTTGCGAGAGCCTGTCCCTCGTCAGGATCGGTTCCCCCGCCCAGCTCGTCGATTAAAACGAGACTTTTTGCATCGGCGGAATCGACGATTTCCACGATATTCGTGACATGCGAAGAGAATGTGGAAAGACTTTCTTCTATGCTTTGTGCGTCTCCGACGTCGCAATAAATTTCGTCAAAGACGGATACTTCCGCGCGCCGTGCGGGAACGAACATTCCGCACATCGCCATCAGGCAGAACAGCCCCACCATTTTCAATGTGACTGTCTTACCACCCGTGTTCGGGCCGCTGATGAGCAGAAAACGATAGTCTCTGCCGAGAGACAGATTCACGGGCACCACTTTCTTTCGGTCGATTAAGGGATGCCGCCCCTGCTCGAAAGAAACGATTCCCGAAGCATTGACGGCCGGTTTTACGCATGCGAGCTTATAAGCGTACTCCGCACGGGCATAGCAACAGTCGATCTCTTCCAAAACTTCTATGTCGCGGACGAGCTCTTTCGCCATAAATCCCACGCGGCGGGAGAGTTCGCCCAAAATCCGTTCCACCTCCTCTTTCTCGTCTATGGCAAGGGAACGGAGCTCGTTATTCATTTCGAGAACCTGCTCGGGCTCGATGAAGAAAGTGGCTCCGCTTTGGGAGCGGTCGTGAATGAAACCCTTTACGTTGCGTTTATATTCGGCGCGGACGGGAAGAACATAGCGGTTATCGCGCATCGTAATAATGCCGTCCTGCAAGTACTTTCCTTCCTCCCCCGTTAAATATTCCGCCAATCGGGAGCGGATTCTTTCGTTCAGAAGCCGGATTTCCCGACGAATGGAATACAACTTGTCGCTGGCGTAATCGCTCACTTCCGAATCGTTGAGAATTTTGGTACCGATGTCGTCTTCGAGCGCCGCATCGAAATACAGATTATCGGAAAGCCGCCGAATCAGGCGGATTTCTTCGTCCGAAACGCCCGATATTCCCGAATGCGCGATCCGAGCCGCGCGGAGCAGGTTTGCCACGCTCAACAGCTCGCCGCAGGAAAGAGCCGAACCTTTTTCGGCCCTTTCGATTTCATCCGAAAAGGGAGGAAAATATTCCACTTTCCCGACCCCGTAGGTAAACAGGAGTTTTACGCATTCCTCCGTCAGATCGAGGCACTTTTTTACCTCGGAAAGGTCGGACGACGGCTGCAACGCACGCATTTTTTCTTTGCTCCCGTCCAAAACGGAATACTCCGCCGCAATCGATAAAATTTTATTCAGTTCCGTTTTTTCTATGGCTTTTTCGTTCATGATTCCGTGTATCCTCAAAAGAACAGCCTTACAGCATGCTCTTTTTTCTATGGCCCGCAGTATAGGTTCCGTAGAGAGATTTCTGTTTTTCTTCGTTATCCGCCGCTTTTACGACTGCAACGATGTCCCTGCCCGTACTGCAATCGATAATTTTTCCCGCGCCCCGCACGCCGCTTCCGACGAGCTTTGCACAATTATAGATTTCAAAGCGGCATTCGCCCGAAACGGACTTGAAACGACGGACGGGAAATCTTCTGCCCGAATCGTCCGTAAGGTGATATATTTGCCTTTTGTCGCAGGAAGAACAGCTCTTTTGGAAGGGACAATAACATAAATCCATCAGTTTGATGTCCCCGGACGACAGGACAAACGCCTTCGTACCGCTCAGAGCTGCCTGTTCCCTTTCGTCGAGTTCCTTGGAAAGAGAATAATATTTTACGCAGTTTTCTTCCAGCAATTCCTTCACGGAGATCGCGTTGGTCAGATTAAAGCCCGTGCCTACAAACAAAGATACTCCCCGTTCCCTCGCAAAGACTATGCCGCCGTAATTCTCCGCGTATATCCCCGATGCCCCGGAAGCCGTTATGAGTTCCTCTATCCGTCTGATATCGGCGGAATCCGCAAACGCGGGATAGTAGATAAATTTTTCAAAATTCCCCTCCGAAAAAGACTTCGGAGGCTCCGCCCCGTAGTCGGTCGGCTTATATACGGCTATATCAATATTTTCAAGTCCCGAAAAGTCCGACGCGATGACGGCAGTCTTTTCATTTTTTCCGCTCTGTGCAAAATCGGAAACGGGTTCGCATGTACATTGCCGAATTCCGTCGTAAGCATATTGCGTATTTCTGTTTTCCGCAAAGGCAGAAAAGATTCGTTCGTAAAAAGCGCGGCGAAAGGCATTCAGGCGGGATTTGGCAAGGAATACGCTGCCCTTTATCTCGATGCGTTCAAAAGTAACTTTCAGCGGCAGAGAATCCGTTTTCAAAAAACAATTCCGAACGTCCGATTCCGTCAGGGGACGGGATAGCGCGGAAGTCAGGATTTCCTCCGAACGGACGACGATTCCGCCGCTTTCCGCCGTTGCCCTTTCTCCCTCGCAGAAAGAGAGGTTCAAGGAAATCGGAATTTGTTTTTTCTCCGATAGAAGGCGGGCGTTTACCGCCATGTCCGTAGTGATGAAAACGCTGTCTCCGTTTAAGAGCCTTTGCGATGAAGACAAATAAAATCCGCGCCCGAAAGCCTTTTCAAAACTGCCACCTCCGACCTCGCGCCCCTTTCGGAGTATCTTGAAGGCATCGCCTGAAACGGGACAAAATTTCGTTTCGACAAAATATTTTCCGTCGATTACTTTTATCGTCCCGATCTTTTCTCCGAGATGCCCTTGAACATCGCGCGAAAGGAAACGGGAATCCTGCCCGAAGGCGAGCCCTTTCGTATAATTCCCGCGGTTATATGTCCGTTTCAAATCGGAAATAGCTCCCGACGTATTTTCTCCTTTGAGCAAAAGGCGATAATAGCGCACCGCGGCGGCTACATATTCCGCACGGCGCATTCTGCCTTCGATTTTGAAAGAGGCCACGCCCGCTTCGCAAAATTTTCCAATGTTCTCTGCCACGCATAAGTCTGAAAGAGACAGAGCATAAGACCGTTCTTCAAAGCCTTCCCTGTCGTACGAATACAGTTTACGGCAGGGCTGTTTACAGCGTCCGCGATTGCCGCTGTTGCCGCCTGCAAAGGAGGAAAAATAGCATTGTCCCGAAAAACAGGTGCAAAGCGCTCCCTGTACGAAAACCTCCGTTTCGATAAATTCCGCAATCTTTTTTATCTCCGAAAGAGGCGTTTCTCTCGCCAAAATCACCCGGGAAAAACCGTATTCTTTTGCAATGCGGGCTCCTTCCAAATTACAGACGCCCGCCTGCGTACTTAAATGCAGGACGATGTCGGGATATCTTTGATGAACGAATTTTCCGAGAAGTATGTCTTGCATAATAATCGCATCGACGCCCATATTCCAGACAGACAACAGTGTACGAAGAAAGTCCTCCGTCTCCGTGTTCTTGATTAACGTATTCATGGCGACGTAAATCCGAACGTCTGAAAAATGTGCCCTTTCCACGATTTTTTGGAGCGATTCTCCGTCAAAATTCTGTGCACTCGCACGGGCTGAAAAGGAGCTGTATCCGAGATAAACGGCATTTGCGCCGCTGTTTATGGCGGCTTCGACGCATTCTGCATTTCCCGCGGGAGCTAATATTTCAGGCATGGTACTCTCCCTTGCATAAATGTCAGCGGCCGATGCTTCGCGTGATCAGTTCCTGCGAAGCGTCGTACCCCATGCTCTTTAAACGGAAGTTACGAGCGGCAACCTCTATGATAATGGCGAGATTTCTGCCGGGACTGACGGGAATCGTCAGTTTGGGAATCTTAATGCCGAGGTATTCGGCAAAAGCCGAAGTATCCCCCACGCGGTCATATTCTTTCCCTTGCTGCCAATTTTCCAACTGAATGACGATTTCTATTTTCTTTTCGTTTAAGACGGAGCCGGAGCCGTACATACTTTTGACATTGATGATTCCGATGCCGCGAAGCTCCATGAAATATCGGATAATATCGGGCGCCGTACCGTAGAGCTCGTTGGCAATGTCCTTAATAATAACGCTGTCGTCGGCAATCAGCCTATGACCGCGCTTGATGAGCTCCATGGCCGTTTCGCTCTTTCCCACGCCGCTTTTCCCTGTGAGCAGCATTCCCACGCCGAAGACTTCCATTAAAACGCCGTGCTCCGTTACCGAAGGCGCCAGCATTCGGTTGAGATAGATATATAAATCGCTCATGAGGTCGGTCGTGACCTTATGGCTTCTGAACAGCGGACAGGAAGCCTTTCTGACCGTCTCCATCAATTCGGGAAGAGCGGGCAAATCGCGGCTTAAAATGATGCAGGGAACCTCCCCGTAATCGAACAGGCGGGAAATTTTCGCCGTCCTCTCTTCGGGCGTAAACGCGCGGAGATATTCATGCTCCGAAAGCCCCAGCACCATGATACGGCTGGGGTCGAAATAGCTGAAAAAGCCCGCGAGCTGTAAACCCGGGCGTTCCACGCTCATGCTGGAAAGGGTGACTACCCCCCTTCCCGTATAGACGATTTCGAGATTCAAATCGGAAGCCAGCTTATCGAGCATTACGCTTTCCGTTACGCGATCGTTCATTCTTTTTCTCCCGTAAATCCGTATGTTTCAATAATTTTTCCGATAGCGTTTTCGTCGTTGGAATATTCAAATGCCAGCGCTTTATCCTTCAAGGCCTCGTCGGCGTTCTTTACCGCAATTCCCAGCCCCGCGGCTTCCAGCATGGGCAAATCGTTCAGACTGTCGCCCGCGGCGATCGTCTTTTCGACGGGAACGCCGTAATAATCCGCCATGAACCTGACGGCCGTGCCTTTGGAATATTGCCTGCTCGTGATTTCGACAAGACTCGCGGCACTGTATGTGACGTAAAATTTATCGCCGAGCGCTTCGGAGACGATACCGAAAATACGTTTCTTTTCCTCGGGATATACCATGGCGAGTACTTTGCGTACCTTGAAGCCCTTTTTGAGAACAAAGGAAGAAAGCAGCTCATCCGTAACGACGTTACCTTTGACCTTACACACGTTTTCATACATTTCAAGCGCTTCGTCCTGCCGATTGACGAAAAATTCGTCCAGAGTATATACATGCGTATGGAGATTCAGCCCCTCAAAAACGCGGCAGATTTCGGCGGCGTTCTCGGCGGGAATATAACCGTCCACGAGCAATTTCCCGCTCTCGATGTCCGTGATGACTGAACCTTGATAGGAGGACACCAATCCTTTCAGCCCGAGTTCTTTGGCGCGGGGCAAAATAGAGCCTGTCATTCTTCCCGTGCAGATACCGAAAGTACCGCCCGCCGCGATATAACCGTCGATCGCGGATTTCGTTTCCGCAGAGATTGTCCCGTCGGTGCGGAGCAAAGTTCCGTCAAAATCGGAAATTATCAATGGATAATTTATCTTTCGCATAAGTTATAATTTTTCCTCGAAATAAAATTTGATGCGTTTTGCAAGTTCTTCGCCGATTCCTTCCGCTTCGCAAAGTTCTTGAAGGCTTGCATGCATGATCTTGTCTATCGTACCGAACTTCTCCATGAGCGCGAGCTGTTTTTTCTTGCCTACGCCTTCGATTTCCGACAACACCGAAGCGAGGTTTCTCTTGGAATGGAGATTTCTGAAATAGGTAATGGCAAATCGGTGTGCTTCGTCCCGGATTCTTTGGAGCATTTTGAGGACGTAATCCCGATGATCGATCTTTATGCTTTCGTCGGAAAAAGAAGTAAAGACTTCCTCTTCCCGCTTGGCGAGGGAAATAAGGTCGATTCCCTCGATATGCATTTCGTCAAAGATTTCCTGCACCGAGGAAAGCTGTCCCTTGCCGCCGTCGATAATAATAAGGTCGGGCTTCGGAAAACGGGATTCTTCCTCTGTTCCCAGCTTGGAAAGCCGTCGTCTGAGTACTTCCTGCAAAGACGCAAAGTCGTTGGCACCCTCGACTGTCTTGATTTTGAAACGCCGATAGCTCATTCGGTCGGGCTCACCGTCCGAAAATACGACCATGGAACCCACCTTGTCCACTCCGCTGATGTTGGAAATATCGTAACATTCCATGCGCTTGGGATAGCGGGAAAGCCCTAAAATTTCCTTCATGCGGGCACAGGCGTTTTTGGTCATATCGTCCTTGTGCTTGATTTTATCGATGGATTTGGAAAGGTATTCCTCGGCATTCTTTTCCGCCATTTCGAGGAGCTTCTTCCGCACGCCTTGTTTGGCAAAGACGACGTCCACTTTCTTTTCAAAGTTTTCCAAAAAGAAATTTTCGAGAAGCTCTTTTTCGCAGTATTCCGACGTGATAATCTCTTCGGGAATTTCATGAGCGGAGTAATACTGTACGATGAAAGCCGTGAGCGCGTCCGCATCGGAAAGAGATGCGTCCTCCAAAGCAAAATTGCTTCCGCCCTGCATAATTCCGCCGCGCGTGATGAGGATATTGACCGCGGAATAGAGATTATTGGTCTTTAAGGCGATAATATCCGCATTGATACAGCGGTTGAGAGAAGTGATACGCTTCAACTTCAATTTGGAAAGCATAGCCAGCTTTTCCCGATATTCCATGGCGAGTTCAAATTCCTCGTTCGCCGCAAACTGCATCATTTTTTCTTTCAGGATTTTTTCCGCTTCTTCGTAGTTGCCGTCGAGAAACGCCAAAGCCTTTTTTACCCGTTCGCCGTATTCTTCTTGCGTGCACAAATGCGCGCACGGAGCAAGACAACGGTGAAGGTGATATGCGAGACAGGGCTTTTTCGGTTTTTCGCCGATCGTCACCGAGCACAGACGGACGTTATAGACGGACGCCGCCACGTCGAGAATATCTTTACAGCGGATTCCGCCCATAAACGGACCGAAATATTTTCCGTCCCGCTTTTTGATTTTTCGGGTAATGGAAAAACGAGGAAAATCCTCCTTTATGTGCGCCTTGATATAGGGATAAGTCTTATCGTCCTTCAAAAGGATATTATATTTCGGCTTGTATTTTTTGATGAGATTGTTTTCGAGCGCCAGGGCGTCTATTTCCGAACCCGTGATGATATAGTAAAAGTCCGCGATATGCTCCACCATCGCCGCGACCTTCTCGGGCTTCTCCGAGCCGTGGAAGTATTGCCGCACCCGATTTTTGAGAACGCGCGCCTTTCCGACATAAATCACCACGCCGTCCTTATCCAGCATGATATATACGCCCGGATTGTCGGGCAGAAGTTTGAGTTTCTCCTGTAATTCGCCCATAATGCTCCGAAAAGCGGAAGGGCAATCCGAGCCTTTCCGCTACCTTTATTTATTATATACCAAATCGCGCGATTTTGCAAGAGATACGAGGAAAATAATTTGCTAACAGCCCAAAAACTCTATTCCTTTGAGCAAAACGTCGTTGACGGAGTCGTTTGTAAGACTGTAAAAGATGACTTTTCCCTGTCGGCAGCATTTGACGATGCCCGCACTCTTCAAAAATCGGAGCTGATGTGAGACGGTCGTCTGATTGATATCGAGAATTCTCGAAAGATCGGTGACGCAAAGTTCGCTGATTGCCAGAGCGGATAAGATCTTCACCCGCGTATAGTCGGCAAAGACGGAAAAAAAGCACACGACGCCTTCGAGGATATCTCCCTGCGGGACGTAATCCTCGATAAGCCCTTGTGTGCGTTTATCGAGAAGCAGCATTTCGGACATATGTATTCCCTCCTATATGTTTCGTCGGGAATATGATAACATATACAACCGTACTCTGCCTGTCTGTTTTTGTCGTGAAAAAATTTATTTTGTCACTTTACCGTTCAGGAGATTTCTTTGACCTCGTATCCCGCTTCTTTTACCGCCGCGGTCAGCACCGCATCGTCCACCTCCGTGCCAAGCGTCACGACGGCCGTCTTCTTTTTGAGATTGACGTCTGCTTTCTCTACTCCCGAGACGCCTTCCAGCGCCTTCGTCACATGCATTACGCAATGGTTACACATCATTCCTTCGATTTTCAAAGTCTTTGTCATTGTATTTGTCTCCTTACGCTCAATGGATTTCTTATTTTTTGACTTTTTCGATTTGCCGAACCGCGTGAGCCGAAGCGCGTTTCCTACCACGAAAAGCGAGCTTAAACTCATGCATGCCGCGGCAATCATGGGATTGAGTTCGATATTCGCAAAGGAAAACACCCCGGCGGCGACGGGAATCGCGATGCAATTATAAATAAATGCCCAGAAAAGATTTTCCTTGATATTCCTTACAGCCGCTTTGCTTAAATCCACCATCGTACTTACCGAGCGCAAATCCCCGCTTACCAAAACGACGTCCGCGCTGTCGATTGCAATATCCGTACCCGTTCCCATCGCTACGCCCACGTCGGCGGCTTTCAGGGCGGGACTGTCATTGATTCCGTCTCCGACCATCGCGACATATCCGCCCACTTCCCTGACGCGCTCTACGGCTTTCGTTTTATCTTCGGGGAGCGCTTCCGCAAAATATTCCTTAATCCCGACCTTTTCCGCGATTGCCTTCGCCACGTTTTCACTGTCGCCCGTGAGCATTGCCACGCGGATTTTCCTTGCTTTCAGCTCCTCTATCGCTTCGGCACTAGTTTCTTTCAAGGTATCCGCAATCGCAAAGATCGCCAAAATTCGCTTGTCGTCGGCTAAGAATACGACCGTCTTTCCTTCTTTGGAATAAAACTTCTCCCGCTCATAAGCATATTTCTGAATCGTATTTCCGAGCAGCTTCCGATTGCCCAGCCGATACACCATGCCTCCGTATTCCGCCGACGCCCCCTTTCCCATTTCGTAACGATAGTTCTCCGTCTTGAAATTTGCTTCGGGTACCTTTCCTTGGGCATAGGCTCTGACGCATTCCGCAATCGGATGATTGGAATGGGCCTCTATGGAAGCCGCAAGCCCCAAAACAAATTTTTCTTCGCCCGCCAAAAGCTCAAAATCGGTCACTTGAGGCGCGCCGACCGTGAGAGTTGCCGTCTTGTCGAGAAGTACGCAGTTTACGTTCTGAGCCTTTTGCAGAGCCTCTGCGTCTTTATATAAAATACCCAACGACATCCCCTTGCCCGTCGCCGCCATGACCGCTACGGGTGTAGCGAGTCCGAGAGCGCAGGGGCAGGAAATCACGAGGACGCTGATGGCATAATTTGCGGCGGAGCCGACATCCTTTGTCATTATAAACCATACGGCAAAAGTGATCAATGCGATGAACGTGACGGCGGGAACGAATATCCCCGCGATTTTATCGGCAATCTTCTGCAACGGAGCCTTGCTCGCTCCGGCTTCTTTTACCATGCGGACGATCCGGGAAAGCGTGGTTTCCGCCCCTACCTTTTCCGCAACGACTTTGACAAAACCGCTCTTGACGATATCCGCGCCCGTCACGGCGTCGCCCTCTCCGAGCTCGACGGGCATGCTTTCGCCCGTAATCGCCGCTCTGTCTACAAACGCATGTCCTTCGACGATTTTCCCGTCTACTGGAATATAATCGCCCTGCTTTACGACGAGAAGGTCACCGGCAACAATTTCGGAAAATGCGATGGCTGATTGTACTCCGTTTCTTTCGACCGTCACGGTGTCCGGCATGAGTTTAATGAGTTTTTCCACTTCTTCGCCCGTTTTGCGGCGGGATTTTTCTTCCAGCCATTTTCCGAGCGTGACGAGCGTTAAAATCATCGCCGCCGACTCATAGAACATATGCGCGTGAGCAAGGCTTCCCGCATATACGCGAATCGTCAATACCAAGCTGTAAATAAAGGAAGCCGCCGAGCCCAAAGAAACCAGCGTATCCATATTCGGGACGCGCTTCAAAAGCGCTTTCGTCCCGCTCGTAAAAAAGCGGAAATTAATGACGACGATAATAATCGTCAATGCAAGCTGTATCGTATAATTTACGACGTCAGAGGGCTGAGGAAGGCCTATCATTCCGCCCATGGAAAAGTAAAGCAAAGGGACGAGAAAAATCAGGGAAATGAAAAAACGCTGTTTGAGCGTATTCGATTGGGGCTTCTTCTTTTTCCACTCGGAAGCGTCGAACAGAGACGCGCCGTAGCCCAAGCCTTTTACGGCGGCAATAATCTGTTCGCGGGTGACGACGGTTTCGTCATATTCGACGTTCATCGATTCTCCCATCAAAGAGACTTCGGCTTTTACAATTCCTTCCATTTTATTTAAGGTTCGCTCTATACCTGCGGAACACGCGGAACACGTCATTCCGGTTACCGTAAATTTTTCTTTCATGAAAACTCCTTCGCTTTTTAAGCACCTCATTATAACATATCCGCATAAAAACTGTCAAGCGTTTCCATTATTAACCACGGTATAAAAATAAAATTTTGAAAAAGCGATAACGCAAAAAAGCGGGATGCTGACGCAACCCGCCCAAATATGCGATTCAGACGATTAATTAGTTTTTCTTGTCTTCTTTCTGAGAAACGACTTCCACGCCGTCATAGTAGCCGCAATTTTTGCAGACTCTATGCGCCTCGGTCAATTCGTGGCAATGAGGGCATTCCACCAACGTGGAAGCCGTCGCTTTATAATTCGCAAATCTTTTATTCGTTCTGCTCTTGGATTGTTTACGCTTGGGTACTGCCATATTTACACCTCTTGTTTAATATTCTTTGATTTTTCCGCCGTTTAATTTGTGTACCGAATGTCCTGACAATTTTCGCCGCAGGAGAGCGTACGCGGCATACTCGACATAATCGCGTCGTTGACCGCATTCGTAAGATCGATGACGCCGCCCGAATAGGCATAATCTTCCCCGCCCTTAAAGGGTTGGAAATAAGCGTCTAATTCCCCTTCCACTCTCTCGGAAGTTTCTTTGAGGCATTTGGAACACTGTCCTTCGAGCGTATAGAGAATTTTTCCTCGCAGTTCCAGCGAATCGTCCTCGAAAAGCTCATATTCCGCCTCAACCTTTACGGGAGAGGAAAACTTCACGAAGGGAATATCAATCAGATTTTCGGGAGCTTCGTATTCAAATTCAAGCGTCCCCGAATACTTCTTCTGCGCATTGAGTTTTCTCACATCGATAATCATCATAAAACCGACTATAAAAGTATATT